>Ga0207747_1000020_pt1 | contig 191473 bp, 245 predicted proteins | sample HigsolmetaGSP11D_FD_184839 | JGI IMG/M metagenome (GOLD analysis project Ga0207747, IMG submission 184839) | High solid enriched microbial communities from the Joint BioEnergy Institute, USA - SP1-1-D (SPAdes) | ecosystem: Engineered > Bioreactor > SSF (Solid state fermentation) > Aerobic >... | reverse complement strand
GCGTCGGCATCCATTTCCTCCGGTTCTGCGAGCAGCACGATCTCCCCAGCCTTGCGCGCGAAGCGCATGACCACGCGGCGTATCTCAATGCGCCCTATTCGAGGTAACCCACCATGCCATACCAAACTGACCCGCTTCCGATGCCTCCGGCCGACAAGGAGGCCATCCGCCGAGTCCTTGCCATCGCCGGGGACCGTAAGATCGAAGGTGCGACCGAGGCGATGTCCGCATTCATGTCCGCCTGCGAGCAAGGCAGCGACCGGGCGATCCCGCTGCCGCGTTCCGAGCAGCATGATGTTCATCATGTCCTGAGCCGCGCCGCAGAAGCGGGCATCGGCGGCGCCGATGATGCACGAATCCTCATCGAGCGGGCGATGATTGCGCAGGCGTATGCGGACATCGCGGCGGGCCGGTTCATTGTCGTGTCGCCGTCCGGGGGTGCTGCGATTGGCGAGTTCCTCTACTTGGATGATGAGGAGACCGGCTGATGGCGACCAAGCCGATCAATACCGACGCCATCGAACAGTTCATGGCCCGCGCCAAAGGCGCAGCGCATAGTCGCTCCCGCGACCTGCGTATGGAGACCTCCGAGGCGATGGCGCTCGCCGCCAATATCGGCGAGGTACTCGCCCGCATGGCGGCCCTTGAGACGCGCCTCGCGGCCCGAATGGAGGCTGCTGCGACCTCCATGACCGTGACCCTCGACGGAGGCACATTTAAGTCCTGATGCCGCAGCCGTCCGGGTTTCAATCTTGCAAGAAGATGGAAACGAGGCGGGCTTCGTGCTATATATATAGCGCGGCATTTCAGAACACAGAACTGCTTTCAAAGGCCATTTGAGAATGCATGTCGAAGTCTACAGCAAGACGGATTGCCCTTATTGCAAACTCACCAAGGAGTATCTGACGCAGCACGGCATTCCGTTCGACGAGTTCATCTTTGACGACTACAACGCTCGGCAGGCCATGTACGACAAATTCGGGCTTGTCGGGAATCAGCGGACGGTCCCGCAGATCGTCATCGATGGGACGCGCATCGGTGGCTACACCGACCTGATCAAGAGCGATGTTGTGGCCCGCTTCAATGCAGGCAAGTTCGACGAGGATTTCTGATCGTGTCGAACGGAATGCTCGGCGTCACCGTCCTGATGCCGACCTGCACCTTTGCTGCCGATGTCAGTCGCGACACCGTTTCCATGGCTATCGTTGACCTCGACAACGCTTTCGATGAGCGGCAGGTTCAGGTTGATGATGAGAGCCGGATCGCGGCGGCCATTTTGGACGCCATGGATATTGCGGAGGACATGATGGCGGGCCATCTCCACCGCGAGGAAGCCGTCAGCGATCTTGTCCTGAACTTCCTGTACGCCTACAGCACGCAGGCCGGAATACACTGGCTGGACAAAATCCGGGGCGTCGTGGCGGCGATAAAGGATGATCGCCTTGTCTGCCACTCCTACATGGACGACGCCACCTACGACGAGGCGTCGGCGGCCATGCGGGCGGTGGCGCGGGCGCGCCTCGGGTTGGATGACGACGAGGACGAGCCCCCGCCGACGATCCACTGACGGGAAAGGGGCGGCTCGGCCGCCCCTTATCACCAATGGAGGTCAGTTCTTCGGGGAGAGGTCCCGCACGCCGACGATGGCGGAGGGCGGTATGTCGGCCGTGTAGGCGACCTCGCCCCCTCGCTTCCACGAGAGATACCAGCGCCAGCACGGTTTCAGCAGCAGCGGGAGTTCATCCTCGGATGCGTTTTCGAGGCGCTCAAGCAGTTCCTTCGCCTGCGGCAGGTCGAGCCCGAAAGCCTGTGCGACCTGCCGTGCCGTGGTGAACACCTCCTCATTGGCGAACGCCGTGTAGATCGCGTCGTCCGGCCACATCTCGTTGGGATCGAGCTTTGTCGCATCGATCTTGAGGACAACCAGCGGCGTTCCGTCGAACAGGCTGGTGTGCAGATTGTTGGAGGACCGTCCACGGGCAAGGTAGATGGCGGGCTTTGGCGGATGGATATCCATGCCGCCGTGGACTGCGCCATAGTGCCGCGTCAGGAGACCATTCTGCCGGATGGATGGCAGATTCGCCTTCCGTGTGGCGTGATAGAGGAATGGATAGGGCATGTCCGGGACGATGCCCCCGCCGCTCTCGACGATACGGATCAGGTCTCTCATGGTGGTCACGGTAGGGTCCTCGGGAATGTGCTGACGTATTTTGCGAGACGGCCGGAGCAGCCATGCCGCCCCTCCTTGCCGGTCACTTGGCGGCTTGCTTTCGGCGCACGATTTCTACGATGTTCACGGAGCGCGGCATCCAGTGTTCATCTTCTGCATCTTCGTCCATCGGGCGCCAATACATGTTGGCATACAAGTCTTTGCCCCATGACGGATGCAGATCATCCTCACTCACCCGCTCAATGGATTCGTCTTGGACCGCCAGAATGACCGGCTCTTTCAGGCGACCATCCCAGCCGCCCTTGCGGGCATATTTCCGCGCATCTTCGATGCTGCCGTAGAAATAGACGCCGAAACCGACATCGCCCCATCCACCGAGAAACCCATGCGCAACGATGTCGATGGCGTCCTCGCGTTCCGTCACATGGTAGTAGACTGGCAGGGACTCCTTTCGGCTGCCGGACGGCTTGATGGTTTTCGGTTCACCGCTCGCCGTTGGAGCATCAAGATTTGGCTCAAGGGCGAATTCATCCGAGCGAAGGTCGATGATCCTGCGCGCGGCGGCGACGGCGGTTTCCTTGTTCATGAACACCAAGGGAGCCGATCCGTCAGCCGGGACCGCAGCGCCGGTCGGCGGCTCGTGATCGAGCGTCACATAGCGCCAGTAGTTAAAGGTCAAAGCCGGGCCTCTCCCGGACGCGGGAGAGACCCATTTGACGATGAAACCGCCATCCTGCGGAACCAGTTCGATGAACCGAGCGAGGCTTTCCGCATCCTCGACAATCTGGATCAGCTTTTGCATGGTAGTCACGATGGCGGCCTCTTGTTTCAGGTGTGCCTTATTTAGACGGCCGCCTGCTCAGAGCCCCGCGAACACGTCCGGGTGGGCGAGGCGCATCGCTGCCACGAGGGCTTCATAGGCGCTCTTGACAGTCGGGTTGTTGGAAGTGCGCGCGGCGTCGATCATGGCGTACTGGGGCTTCTGCGTCGGGGTCTCGCCGACCTTACCGGAGTAGAGGGTGGCGTAGACTCCCCTGCCGTGCCACGGGATCATGGAGACAGTGACGTGGTCGCCGTCGTGATGGTTTTCGAGAACCACCCGGACGGCGCCTTCCCATGAGGCGGCGACGGTGGTCAGGCCGCTGTTCTTGCTGCCGCGCCGCGACGCTTCGGTTTCGGACATGCCGGATACCGAACCCCAGAAGTGCGCCATCAGAGTGTCCTTTCCTGCAAATGGCCTTGTGGGGTGGACCATATCGCAATTGCGGTTCTGGTCAACGATTTTTTTCGGTCAGGCGCTATCCGATGATCTCGAAATCCTCATCCAAGAGATTGCGCACCAGACCCTCGGCCTGCATCTTCTCCCAGAACAGCCGCGACCCCGTGCCTTCCTCGCCGGGGTCCACGACATCGATCACATCGAAATGCTGCCAGAGCCATTGCAGGGTACGGCGGCCGAAGCCTTAGCCGCGTTGTCCCTTGCTCGCGAACTCATAGATTGCGCAGACCCGGTCCTCGAAATTCGCCGAGATCACGCCTTTGCCGGTCGGGCAGGAGAACCTGAGCAACCCGCTGCCTTCATCCTCGAACCCGGCCGGGAGACGCTCGGCATCTTCCACGATACGGATAAGGGTACGCGGACCTATTGACTTTCGTGGTCGGCGTGGTAGTCTTGGGGCATGTCGCTGCTGGCCTTCCTCAAGCGGTTTCCCGATGATGACGCCTGCTGGGCGCATCTCGAAGCCGTGCGCTGGCCGGACGGCCCGGTCTGCCCGAAGTGCGGCAGCATCGACAATGCCCATCATGTCGGCCGTGCCCACTACCGTCGCTGCAACGCCTGCAAGGCCAAGTTCAGGGTCACGCACGGCACGCCCTTCGAGGGCACCCATCTGCCGCTGCGGACGTGGTTCACCGCCCTCTACCTCGTGGCCGCCGCCAGCAAGGGCATTTCCTCGGTCAAGCTGGGCGAACACCTCGGCGTCGGACAGAAAACCGCGTGGTTTCTCGGGCAGCGCATCCGCCGCATGATGGAGGACCGCGACGGCCTGCTCTCGGGCATCGTCGAGGTGGACGAAACCTACCTCGGCGGCAGATCGCGCAAGAAGGGGCAGACCTCCAAGCGCGACCCGGATGACGACCAGCCGGTCGGCCGGTCGGGCACCCGCAAGAGCATGGTCACGGTCGCCACCGAGCGCGGCGGGCGTGCCCGCGCCGCGAAGGGCAAGACCCATTCCGAGCGGACCATCGCGGCCTTCGTGCTGCGCCACCTCGACATCGGGCAGACCGTGCTCGTCACCGACGAGCTTCCGGCCTATCGGTGGATCGGCCGCAAGTTCCCGGCGCATCTGCACGTCAACCACTCCAAGGGCGAGTATGTCCGGGTGGACGAGCACGCGGCGGCGACCGCCCACGTCAACACCGCCGAAGCGTTCAACGCGACGCTCAAGCGGGCGGTGATCGGCGTCTGGCATTGGTTCTCGATCAAGCACACCGACCGCTATCTGCACGAGGTGTCGTTCCGCTGGAACCGGCGGAAGCTCGACGCCGATGCCCGCCTCTCCGGGCTGTTCACCGCCCATGCCGCCCGGCTCCGCTGGCGGGAGTTGGTGGCGTGATCGTCCGTGGCTGGCAGGCGCGGCTCTATCCCACGCGGGAGCAGGTCGCTCGGCTCAACCAATGGGCCGGGTCGCTGCGTTTCCTCTGGAACCGGCTGCTGGACCGCGAGAAGGCCGAGTATCAGGCCACCGGCAAGTTCCTCTGGCGCCGCGAGTTGCAGCCCATCGCGGTCGCCATGAAGCGCCAGCCCGAGACGGCATGGCTGGCCGACCTCCCGGCCCATGCGGTGCTGGACACCGTGGCCCGGCTCGACGGCGCCCTGCGCCGCATGGTCGCGGAGCGCAAGGCGGGCCGGAAGTGCGGCTTCCCCAAGGCCAAGAAGAAGTTCGTCAACGAAGCGGGCATCTACTGCGTCGGGCAGGCGACGGAAATCGGGCCGGGCGAGGCCACGCTGCCGAAGATCGGCCGGGTCAAGCTACGGGGCGGCGACGTGCCCGAAGGGCGCCTGCTGGCCGCCCGTGTCTGGCGCGACGGCGACCGCTGGATGCTCTCGGCGCAGTTCGAGTGCGCCCGGCCCGAGCCGCTGCCCGAGAGCGACGTGGTGGTCGGCATCGACCTCGGCGTGTCCACCCTCGTCACCGCCTTCGACGGGACGGGGTTCGAGGAAGTCGCCGCGCCGAAGCATATGCGCAAGGCCATGAAGCGCCTGCGCCGGGCCGAGCGCGCCAAGTCGCGCCGGAAGAAGGGCTCTGCCCGCAGGCGGGCGCAGGCCCGGCGGGTGGCCGCGATCCACCGCAAGGTGCGCGAGCGGCGGAAGGACTTGCTGCATCAGGTGTCGCATCGGCTGACAGCCAAGGCCGGTGTGCTCAAGGTCGAGACGCTGAACGTCCGGAGCATGGCCCGGAACCGGCATCTCGCCCTCTCGGTGGCCGATGCCGGGATGGCCCGGCTGGTCACCTTCTGCCGCTACAAGGCCGATTGGCGGGGCAGGCGGGTGGTCGAGATCGACCGCTGGTTCCCCGGCAGCCAGACCTGCTGCCGCTGCGGCGCGATCCACCCGGAGATGAAGAAGTTGTCGCGGGACATGATGATCTGCGACTGCGGCAACCGGATGGGGCGTGACCGCAACGCAGCGGTCAACCACTACAGCTACCCGGAGGAACCGGGGAAGCGGGGCTCTGCCCCGACGCGCGTGGAGATCGGAGGTGCAGGGCTTGTCCCGGTGCCGGTCGTGGAAGCGCGAATGCTGATGGAAGTGGTCATCGACCACGAAAGTCAGTAATTCCGAGGGTACGCATCGTCGGCATCGGGTTCTCCTTTTCAAACAGCTTTGCCCGATCTCAACCTGAAAAATCAGTTCCGTAAACTTAGTTTTTGGTTTCGGTTCCGCCGACCTGCTTTGCGGTGGCGCGCAGCATCCAGCGCATCTTGCTATGCTTCTCGATCCGATCCGCGAGGAAATTCATGAGCCCCTGCCGGTCGGCCTGCTCGGCGAGATGGAGGGCATTGGTCAGGACCTCGATCATGGTCTCATGGTCGGCCACCAGCGTCAGGAGCATGTCCCGCGCGGGGATGGCGGAGCGGGTCTCGCTCTCGATCTGCGACAGTTGGAGGAACCGCTCCATCGAGACCGGCGCGTAGGCATCCATTTGCCGGATTTGCTCGGCGATGTCGTCCACCGAAGCCCAGATGTTCGTATACTGGTCACCGAACAGGGCATGAAGCTGCGGGAAGGTCGGCCCCTCCACGTTCCAGTGATAGGCGTGCGTCTTGATGTAGAGGGCGAAAGTGGTGCCCAGCACCACTTTCATGGCATTGATCAGGTCGTCCACGGCGGGTCCTCAGCTCGTCCCCGTATTTATTGCGAAAGGAGCTTGCGTTGGACCAAAAAATGCCGTATGGAAAACTCCATTCACCGGGTGGCCCGGTGGAGAAAGCCTTTTCAGAAGGACACTCTGATGCTTCGAAAGCTTCTTGCTGCCGCTGCGGTTCTGATGGCCACCGCCACCGCCCCCGCGCTGGCCAGTGCCGGGCAGCCCACCGTGCGGGTCTGCACCGGCAAGACCGACGGGAACTATCATTTCGCCGGTATCCAGTTCGCCCAGCAGGCCCGTGGCGTCCTGAACGTGGTGCTGGTGCCGACCGAGGGCTCGCTGGACAACCTCGCCAAGCTGGACAAGGGCGAGTGCGACACTGCCATCGTGCAGTCCGACGCCTACACGGTCTATGCGAAGCAGAACCCGCAGTCGGCGCTGACCATCGAGCGTGGCCGTGCGCTGTATCAGGAGTACCTGCACCTGATCTGTAACACCAACGCCGGGATCAGCAAGATCACGCAGCTTACCAACCGTCACACCGTGCTGGTCGGCCCGAATGGTGGCGGCTCGGCGGTGACGTGGGCCAGCTTCGTCCTCGCCGACAAGAAGCGGTATGAGCGCATCCCGACCCGTCCGGTTGGCGGCGTCCGCGCCCTGAACATGGTGCAGGAAGGTTCTGACGCGTCCTGCATGTTGTTCGTGGCCGGTCTGCGCGCTCCGTCGCTGATGGAGGCGAACGCCGTCGCGGCGACCAGCAACGGCCGACTGGCCCTGATCGCGGCCGATGACAGCGACATGCCGAGCGTGAAGGACCCCCGTGGTCGTTCGATGTACACGAAGGTCACCATTCCGGGCGGCACCTACAAGAACTTGCAGTCCGGCTTCTTCTCCTCCTCGGTGGACACCATCGCGGTCGAGGCCCTAATCGTGGCGAACACCAGCTTCGTTGAACAGAATGAGGGTGCCTACAACGCCCTGCTCCGGGCGGTGAACAACAGCATCCCCGCCATCAACAACCGGCTGACCGGTGCCCGCTGACCGTCGGGTGACCGTCTAGGGGCGGACCGCAAGGTCCGCCCTTTCCCATTTGAGCAAGAGCATTTCATGTCTCACGCCGTTCTCATCTCCAATGACGGGACCATCTCCGAATACGGCGCAATGATCGGCCCCGCTAGAACACTCAAATCTCACGCCCGCCTTCATGGCGGGCGCAACGTGGATATCGGGCCATTCCCGGCGATGCCGGATGAAGCTCAGCCGGTTCCTGATGTGATCTATCCCACCGATCTCGAAACCCGCTACCCGACGATCCGCTTCCATCTCTGCGCGTGGATGCACGGCAGAGATGAGCGACGGGAGCAGTTCTGGTCCGTGATTGAAGCCCCTTCTATCTTCATGGGAGGGCGCCTCGCGTTCCTGAGCCGGGAAGCCCGGAGTGACTTCCTTCGCTGGTGGAGCGACTTGTCGCGCCATTTCGGCGAATATGACCCGCGAGACTACTTCCTGCCGCCTGTGCAGACCGGCGGGGTGTCGGGCGGAGCGTTCATCGTGCAGCGGACCTATCTCGATAACCTGCCTTTTGGCTGGGAGAAATGGGTTACGCGCCGCGACTCTAATGCCCCCGACTACCTCGCCCTCGGCCTTGCGCAGATGGTGCGCAAATGGGGCTGGATCGTCGAGAACTGCCGCTCACCGGTCTACCGGATACAGGGCGGGTGGTTCTTCACCAGCGATACCGCTGCCGCCGCCTTCAAACTGTTCTACGATAGCGCCGAATGACCTCGGGAACATCATTCACATCTAATGTCGTTCGGTTGACCCGCATTCCCTCGTCCGTATAATGCCGCGTACCAAGAACGTCCTTTCAGAAGGCTGATTTTTCCATGAAAACCCTGACCCCGCGTCGAGCGGTCGCATTCTTGGTGATTCTCGCCGTAATCACCCTGATTATCGGTCTCGCCACGGTTTCGCCCGTCATCATCGGTTCGGCGGGTGGCGTGGCAGCATCCGCGATGATCCTTGCGGGGGCACTCCGTCGTGACGGCGAGAACGCCCCATGACCAAGCGCATGATGCAGGCAATGCTCCTGCTGAATTTCGCCCTGTTCCTCGGCACGGCCGGGATCGGCTATCTGGTCTGGTCCAGCGTCGTCGCGGCCATCGGCCAGACCGACGCCATGATCGTGAATGCCCGTGGCGCCGCGCGTCAGGCTGAGGACGCCGGGCGCATCGCCGTTGAACGGGTAAAGGACGCGACCCAGAGGGCCGAGGCCAGCCTGCGCCAGACGGCCGAGCAGGCCACACAGGAAGTTCGCGCAGCGGCGGATCGTGCCGCTGACACGGCCCGGCAGGCAGTCGGGCAGGCGCAGCAGTTGCGCGAGCGGCTGCCCGACCTCGGTGGTCTGCCGGGCCGGTAAATTCGGCCTTCATTCGGACTGCCGGAACGCATTTCAGGAAGCTGATTGATGAACCACATTTTCTACGTCCATGGGGCGGGCGCCTCGCCGCGTAGTTTCGCGTGGCTCAAGGATCAGCTTCCCAAACACTACGCCACCATGGTCAGCTACACCCTCAAGGAGGATGTCGCGACCGTGGTGACGCGGCTGCGCGGTGAACTGGCGCGGACCGCCCGGCCGGTCACCATCATCGGCCACAGCCTCGGCGGCATCATCGCCACCCTCGCGGCCGATGCGCCGGAGGTGCAGCGGGTGGTCACGCTCTGTGCTCCCTTCAACGGTCTCCGCATCTCGGCGCTATTGCAGGCGTTCAGCAACGAGCCCCCGTACCGCGACACGGCCCCGTTCAGTGCCTCGATCCGCGCCCTGCGGCACCCGCACGGGAAGCCCCATCTGGCGATCTGCGGCACCGCCGGGCTGCCGCTCGGCACCCCCAATGACGGGGTGGTCTCGGTGCATAGCCAAACTGCCCTCACGGGGCCGGTCTATCACGCCCTCCCATACAACCATTTCGAAATCCTGATGGCCGAGGAGACGGCCGGACTGATCCGCGCCTTCGCGTTCTGAACGGGCTTAATCCAGTTCATTGTTGCGCTTTTCCGGCGGTGCGATTAGACTGCCGCTGATTTTGTTAATGCGATACTGAGAGACATTTCATGCTCAACAAGCAGCCCTCTGTAATCCTGCTGATCGGGCCGCCCGGATCGGGCAAGTCCACGTGGCGCGAGAGCTTCATGCGCTCGGCTCCCGAGGACACCGTGGTCATCTCCTCCGACGACCTGATCGAGGTGTGGGGCAAGCTGCGCGGTCTGAACTACACGGAGGCATTCGCACAGGTGGACCGCAAGGAAATCGAGGCCACCGTGAAGGCTGCCTTTCGTGAGGCCGTGGCTGCCGGGAAACCCGTCCTCGTTGATCGGACGAACCTGTCCCGCAAGTCGCGCGCCACGTGGCTGAGCAGCCTGCCGGGGACCTATCACCGGGTCGCCGTCGTGTTCAATGTGCCCGAGGAGGAGCTTCGCCGCCGCCTCGCCGCCCGCGCTGAGGCTACCGGCAAATACATCCCGGACACCGTGGTCACCAACATGATCGCCAGCTACGAGCCGCCCGGCGAGGATGAATTCGACATGGTGCTGACGGCCTAATGCTACACCCCCTGTTCCCCATCGACGAGGCCAATGCCGCCGGGATGCACGTCATCCCGCCGGGCCATATGGCGACCATCCCGGTGACCGTCGCGCCGGGCGAGGCCCATGTCATCGACATCGTCCATACCGCCCCGGTGCAGGATTTTTCGCTGCGGGTCCATGTGAGCCTCGCCCCCGGCGGTGATGCTTTGGGCGGGATCATCGAGGGTAAGGCCGCTGTGCCGGTTGTCTGGAACCCGCGCCGCATCCCCAACCGCACCTTCGCGGTCTATGACGAGACCCTGCTGCCCCCTGCCCTACCGAGCGCCATGCTGTTCCCGATCCGACCGGGCATTTGCCACGTGAATGTCCTCAACCTGATCGGGTCCGAGAACGCTTTTTCGCTTGCAAAATCTGTAACCACTGTTATTCCGTTTACCGGAACCTGATTTCTGATCAAGGGTTGATCCATGCTCTACGCCAGCAAGGACGGCTTGCGCACCATCGTCGCTGCTGCCGACTCCTCCGCCGAGATTGAGGCGTTCTACGCCGATGTGCTCGCTCGCCCCGACCGGCAGTTCACGGGTTCGGAACAGCCCAGCCCGACCGACCTGCTGATGAACCCGGCATTCCGGGGGCTGACCAAGCCGCCCTTCGTGTTCGAGCACGTGGACACCGCTCAGCAGGACGCTTTCCTCGCAGCCAATGGCATCAAGGTGGTACCGGATTTCATCCTGCGAGAGAAGCACGAGATCATGATGGCCGAGGAGGATGTGGACGCCTATTCGGCCGATGCCATCGACCAGCGGTCTCTCGCGGAAATCCACGGTTTGACCGAAAACGACCGGTGGGACCGGCGAACGCCGGAGCAGAAGGCGATGGATGAGCATTACAAGCGCATCGCCGAGGAGGCCAAGGCGCGCGGCGAATTGTCCGGCGACAGCTTCGATGGTCCGCAGAACAAGGAGGGCGAGTCCGACCTCCATGTCTCCCGCATCAACGTCAAGAAGAACGACGACGGCTCCATCACCATCGGCGGCGTGATGGCCTCGAAGGGCTTCGGCCGCGACGATGCGGCTGGCGCCGCGCCCTCCAATCAGGACGCGCCGCAGGGTGTGACCGCAGAGGGCGATACGCAGGACCCCATTGAGGCCGAGCCCGGCGAGGAATTCTACCGGGTCCAGATGGTCGATGAGGACTGCGACAGCCTTGATCACTGGGCCGAGGGGCTGGGCCTGCTGCCCGAACACTGCGATCTCAAAACGTACAGCAAACTGTACGTGGCCGAGGGCGAGAACGACAAGGGCGGCTGGTTCATCATGCGGGGTGAGAAGGCGGTCAACCTGCTACTCGGCCTGCTGGAATTCCACAACATCAGGTACTCGGTCGAGGTGGTGGACGCGGCCGGGAATGTGCTGCGCCCCTTCACGCGCAATGTGGCGCTGGCGGAGGAGATCAACCCGGATGGCGTCATCGCCATCTACCACCGGGTCGAGGTGGCGAAGGCCGATCTTGACGACCTGCTGATCGCGCTAACGGACAACGGCGTTGATCTCGGCAAGACCCTCGACGCGCGCGGCCAGACCCGCGACTATGCGTGGATCGTCGCCCGCACCAAGGCCAAGGCCGAGGAACTCGCCGGTTACATCAAGGACAAGATGTCCTTGGCACCGGACGAGATCGAGGTCTACGCCGTCAATGACAAGGGCGAACGCCTCGCGCCGAAGGGCGTCGAGATCGTCGAGAAGGTCAAGGAGCCCGAGCCGCCGCGCCCGTGGAACGAGCGCGCCGCCGATTTCGAGGCGATGAGCGAGGAGGAGCGCAAGGAATGCCTGTCCAAGCTCACGGGCGATGAATTCATCTTCTGCGTGAACTACCGGAGCGCGGCGGATGGCTGCACCGTCTGGATCGTACCGCGCAGCTACTTCTTCGCGCACGGCGAGATGTGGGATCAGCCCCTCCCCCTCGCCCTGCCCGGTGACTTCAAGGAACTGGCGCCGGGCGTCTACAAGACCTACTCGCGCAGCAACATCGACGTGATCAACCTGCTGACGGGCATGGGGATGAGCGAGAGCCTCGCCTTCCAGCTTTACGTCAACAACCTCTGAGGTGACGGGGCGGCTTCGGCCGCCCCCGTTCCGCCATGTGGTGTCCGCTGCCCAAACTCGCTGACCTGCGCATGGTTGTCGAGTGCATTCGGGACGGGAGTCACTCCGGTATCCCGCGCATCAGGCGCCTCGCCACGGATTCGGCCCTCGCGGAACTACGCGAGTACCCGGCGCTGTGCGATGCCCTGTACGACCTCATCCTCTATGCGGAATGCATGGGCCAGCACGCCGATGGTGTTTACGCCGACCGGGTGAAGGACCGGATGGCGCGGCTTTTCGAGCAATACGACATCCTGCGCCGACTGATGGTACCGGACAACCCGACGCTTGCCATCACGAAGAAGCTTTTTCCATTCGAGTTCTGAGCCTTGCAGAAACAGCCTTCGATACTGTCCTCGGAGATCATCATCGGTGATGCGGCGAGAGCGCGCTTCCTTGGCAACTACCTCGTCTTGCGCCGCGAAGCATATGATTCCCGCCAATACTGGCTGCCCTTCGTGCAGACAATCATCATCACCGAGGATACGGCGACCGAACCGGCGCGGAAACATGATGCGCCGACATTGAAGGGTCTCGACCGCTCGTGGTCGAAAGGCACACGCATCCAGCCTCCGTGGGCGACGCGCATCCTTTTTCAGTATGAGCGTGACGTACCGCAGATGACGCTTCCCTTCAAGGAAGGGCAGAGCGTCAGCAACGGGGATTTCGTGCGACTATCCGCCGCCGATTTTCCAGCATTCGAGCGGAATGCCGACGGCGAGGTGGCCTATGTGCGCCATGACGGCAGCATCACCACCCGCGACCGGCTTCGGGAGTGGTGTCACGAGAACTGTCTCGGCCGCTACGCGATACGGCCGGGCGGCGTCTACTTTGAGCTTTGGCATGACGCGGTACTCATGAAAGTAGCATTTGCCTGAGAGACTGTGCTAAGCTCACGCTGCATTTGAGAAACCGGTTTTGATGAACCCTGAGTATGAAATCGTCTGCATTTCGCCGCAGACGCGCATTCACGCGGTCGGCTGCCAGCCCATCGTCGTGCGATGCGAGGACCTCGACGAACGGCAATACTGGCTTCCTTTCGTCTCGGCCGTGCTTGTGCTGCCGAGAGACGCCCTGCCGGAGGATCGCAAGGAGAAGCGTAAGCCGCCGTCAGGCGCGACGTTGACGCTTCTATGGAAAAGGGAGCCGCTTTTCCCTACGCCTGAGACCCAAGACCTCTACCATCACGAGGCGGGCGTCCATCAGCGTGCCCTCCCCTTCCCCGGCCCCGAATATCGCCTAGTCCACCACGACGAAAGCAAGGAGTTGGTTGAAAAGGGCTGGCCGGGTTTCGAGCGGGACGAACGTGGTGAACTCTATACCCTGCGCATCGCGGAAACCTCGGAATCGACCTCCGTAGGGGAGTTCATTATCCACGAACTCTCGTGGAATAGCCATGGACGCTTTTATCCCCAGCACGATTACGCCCGTTCTAGATGGACGGTGATCTTCGAGGACCGGCGCGATGTCGAGATGCTGCGCAATTTTGCAAAGGCGACCGGCAGTCAGATTATTTGAGAATCCAATCCGTATTTCAGAACGCCATTTCAGATGCCTGTTGAGCTTTACCATGGCGACTGCCTTGCAGCACTCGCCACCATGGCGGACAATTCCGTCGATAGTTGTGTCTGTGATCCGCCTTACGGCCTCTCCGACCACAAACCGCAGGACGTGATCGAATGCCTGTCGGCATGGATCAGGGGCGAGGAGTACCGGCCACAGAAAACCGGTTTCATGGGCCGGTCGTGGGATGCATGGGTGCCCGGCCCCGAGGTCTGGCGGGAGGTGCTGCGCGTGCTCAAGCCCGGTGGGCACCTGCTGGCCTTTGCGGGCACGCGGTCGATGGACCTGATGAGCATGGCAATCCGCCTTGCTGGCTTCGAGCTTCGCGACAGCATTGGCTACTGCCATGATGGCGGCACGGCACCGCTAATGGCATGGGTCTCGTCGAGCGGAATGCCCAAGAGCAAGAACGTCGCGCTGATGATCGACAAGTCGCTGGGGCACGGCAACCGGGGGCGCGCGGTGCCGACCGCATCCAAGCACCTGCCGAGCGGCACCTATGCGGAGGAGAAGCTGACCTCCAATATCGTCGGTGCCTACGAGGCCCGGACGCCGGAGGGGAAGCCGTATGAGGGCTTCGGGACCGGCCTCAAGCCGTGCTGGGAGCCGATCCTGATCGCCCGCAAGCCGATGATCGGCACCATCGCCCAGAACGTCCTCGCCTATGGCACGGGGGCCTACAACATCGACGCCTGCCGGGTGCCGATTGATGCCGCCGAGGAGGCCGAGGAAGGCGGTCTCGGCCGCTGGCCCGCCAATGTCATCCGGGACGATTCCGAGGCCGTGGAGGCAGCATTCGCGGCCTTCGGCGAGAAGGCCAGCGGCAAGCCGGGCACCCGCCGCAGGGCGCATCAGACCCACAGCATGGAAGGCAGGCTCAATATGCTGGGGCGGCCGGAAATCGGCTATGCGGACAAAGGATCGGCCAGCCGCTTCTTCTATTGTTCGAAGGCGAGCAAGGAGGATCGCGCGGGATCGAAGCATCCCACGGTGAAGCCGCTGTCTCTCATGCGGTATCTCTGCCGCCTTGTCACGCCTCCGGGTGGCACCGTGCTCGATATTTTCGGCGGTTCGGGCACCACTGGTCAAGCGGCGGTCGAGGAGGGCCTCAACGCCATTCTGTGCGAGCGCGAGGACGAGTATGTGGCGGATATCTGCCATCGCCTCGCCCTCTACATGGAGCACGAACCAAAGAAGGTTTGATGGCCGAATTAATTCGATTGATCACCGAGGCGCGCGTGGGTAGAAATGTTGTGCTTCTGAGACACCTTGAAGCGCACAGCCATCTCAAACAAGGGACTGGTTCATGAAACTCACCCGCTTGCTCGCGCTCTGCGCGGCCAGCCTGCTCCCTGCCTGTGCCACCATTTTCGAGGGCACAAGCGAGAGCATGGCGGTCAATACCACTCCGGCGGGAGCCACCTGTAACGTGGACCGCGAAGGCACCCGCCTCGGCACCGTGTCCCCGACGCCCGGCAGTATTAACGTCTCCAAGTCGAAGAACGACGTTACCGTGTCCTGCATATTGGAGGGCTATAAGCCCGCGCAGGTCTCGGTTTCGCCGAAATTCGTCGGTACCACCTTTGGGAACATCATCATCGGCGGTCTCGTCGGCGTGGCCGTGGACGCCGCCAGCGGCGCGAATTTCGACCTGCCGGACAAGGTCGAACTGACTCTCGCCCCGGACACGCCCCCGGTAGCCAACACCCCGGCGCCTACCGCACCGCAGCCGGTGATCTATGCCCCGAGCGCGCCGCAGCCGGGGCAGCCGGGGGCCTGACCGTGATCATCTTCGTCTGGATCGTCGTCCTCGTCGGGGCGTTTGCCGCCGTGGTCGATTTCTTCACCGCGCTCAGCAACGCCACCGGGGCGCCCCAGCAGGCCGCTGGGGCGGCGATGGCGCTGGCATGGGTCGTAATCCCCTACTGCGCCGCCAGAGCCATCACCGAGATCGCCGCCCACTCCTCCCGCAAGACCAGCATGGCCGAGACGCAATCAGGCCACACCCAACCGCCGGGCCAAACGGCCGCCTGACGAACGGCAAAACACGGTACGAACCGCATTTGGCGGTTGACGCCAGTGGCACCAGCCTGTAGAAAGACCCCATCAGCGAGGCACCTAGCCTACCGCCTCGCTGAAACTCCAATGAAACCCGGCTTCCGGGGCACCCATAGTCTCACTCTCCTCTCTTCCTGTGCGGGTGCCCCGGAAGCGTCTAAACGTGGTTTGCTAAATAGGTATACTGATCCGGGTTAGCTCAGTTGGTAGAGCACCTGACTGATCCGTGGCGGGTAACGCCTCGGAGGCTTGGTGGAAGCCAAGCCCCCTGACGACCCGAGGGCTTAAAGCCCATAAGGTCGCCCTTTAATCAGGCTGTCGCTGGTTCGAGTCCAGCACCCGGAGCCATTTTCTTCAACCGCTTATGGATCGCCACATCGGACACACCGATGATGGCTGCAATCTCCGTCTTGGACATGGTCCTCGACATCTCCACCAAATCGTACTGCGACCAATCGACCTTCTGCCGCGCCGATGCCGAGCAGGCTGGCGAGCACGTCTTTTTCGTCTGCGGCATCCGTGATCCACAGACCGGGCAGTCGCACATGCGAGCCTCTCGCGCAGCGGCCTTGTAGTCGGCGAAGGCTTCGTCAAACCGAGGGGCGCCGGGAGCGATCTCCGCCACCCCAGCGTGGACCTCCCGGTGACAGTTCGCGCAGAGCATCACGCACTTGCGGAGTTCCGCGACAATCTTCGACCATGCCATGGGGCTCGCCCGGACGCCCGCGATGGTAAAATCCTTCTCGGCCGGGTCTACGTGGTGAAACTCCAAAGCGTCGGCGCAGCGGTCGTAGCCACAGTTGCCACATCGCCCACCCATTGCTTCGACCATGCGGAGTTTCGTGTTCTTCCGCCAATTGCGTACTGAAATAGCTGACACTAAAATCTCGTTCGAACCATGAACGAGACTATTTAGAAATGAGCTAACCGAGTTATCTCAGGTTAGAACCACGTTTTCCGGTTGCGCTTTCCGTTCCGCTTGGCTAAATATCCTCCCGCCGTAGGGGCGTCATCTAGCGGCTAAGATTACGGTCTCCAAAACCGTCCACGGGGGTTCGAGTCCCTCCGCCCCTGCCAAACCCGGCGCGGTCGTAGCTCAGCGGTAGAGCGCAAGGCTTCCAACCTTGAGGCGAATAGTTCACGCGGGTTCGATCCCCGCCGACCGCTCCACGACCTTGCAAGCCAACCCGCGCGGCGTCTATGGCCCCATGACCATGCTGGGTGCCTTCGTCCGCAATTTCACGGCTATCTTCGTCATCGGGATCATCGGCTTCGCCGTGGTGCATTTGCCCGGCTTCCCGCTGCTGAACGGGGCGATCTACACGGCCTTGGTCGCCGGACTCGTCACGTGGGCCGAGCCACCTCCAAAGCCCAAGCAGCCCCGGAAGAAGCCCAAGAAAGCCTCCGCGCCGCAGGCTTGACGAATCCGTTCCACCAAGCGATGCTCGACCGGCGTGGCGGCCTCATTGAAGCTGGTCTAGCGCGGCTTGGGCCAAACGAACCCAGACCATTTCCGCCACGCGCTTTCCTCCCTCGGATGATCCTGATGGCTCAAAAGCAGTTCGAGATCGAATGGGACGGCGATGGCCGGAAGGCCACCTCCCCGCCCGATCCGCGTTACCCGGACGGCATCCACATCGACGGTGCCAAGGGCGCCACGCGGTCGTGCCTCATACGCCTGCCCTATCCGGCGGCGGGGTGTGGCAGGCACATGGTCCGCTGCAAGACCTGCGGTCTCACCGTGGCGGTGACGGCTGCCGGGAGGCCCGACGACCCACGCTCGGTACGGATACCCTGCAAGCCGCGCCTGCACTAAGCAGGCGTCATTGCTCGCGCTGAATCCGGAAACCCTCGTTCCGCAACTGCATCCACGACATGGATGCGTATTGGAGCATCCGCTCCCTCATGGATGCGTTCACATCCTTGAAGGAAGCCGGACCACAGGGCGGCGGGTTCATCTCATACGCACCGCGCGCCATCGCTTCGATGGCCGCGACATCCACCGGGTCGAGTTCCTTCAACAAATCCTCGACGGTCTCGTAGTCATCGGGATGAAAGGGCATTCCTCGCTCCCTGTGCTGATGGCAGCCATCATAGCGACGCCCGCCGTGCCGCACCAGATCGCCCTCGGATCAGATCACCTTGTGGCCGCCGACGCTGGGCGGCTGGACGGGTGCCAATGGCATTTCGTAGCCGCTTCGTCCCATTCCTCCGGGCTCAGGCCCACGGCCTTCGGACCGGGGTACGGAGCCCGGCCGCCGATAGGCCGGTTCTCGATATCGAAGCGCGCCGAAGCCCCGAACGAAGTCAGAATGTTGAAGTAGCAATACTCATTCTTCGGCACCGGATCGCCGCTCCGCTCGAAATTCCACCCCGTAATGACCGCGCCGCTCCGGAAGTCCACGGAATGGAATATCGTGTAGTTGGTCACGACCTTTTCGGTGCCTCCCCCGCCCGAATTCGTCAGCGCCGGATTGCGCGGCATCGCCATCAGCAGCAGGATGATGAAGGCAATCGCGGCGAGAAGGGCGATGTACGGTTGCCAGCCGTTCGGCTCCGCAGGCGGCCTGCTCGGCGGCGGGGCCGAAGGGCGGACTGGCGCGGGCGACGGCGGGACCGGCTTCGGCGCCTCTTTGACGGACGGCGGCACGGCTTCCCGCTTCGGCTCCATGATCCCCTGTGCCCGGCGCCGCACCGCCTCGTTGAAGAAGCTCCAATCCTCGGCGATGTGCTTGGGCATCAGGCCGCCTCCTGCCGGGCGTCACGCCGGGCCTTGGCGATCTGTTCCTCCGAGGCGTCGAGCGGCAGGAACACCAGCTTGAGGCGATCCACCGGGACCTCCCGCTCGACCACCTTCACGACCTCCCGGACCGGCAGGAGGCGCCGCCTGCGCCGCGCAAGGTAGCCCCGCAGGTTGCGGAGGATGCCGTGGCGGTGCTTGGCGATCTCCCGCATGTCCCGCAGGACCGGCAGGCGCCGCCTGCGCCGCGCGAGATAGCCCCGGATAGCATTGGTCAGCAGGCGGCGGCTCGGCCCGGCGGCCTGCTGGGCGGCGTAATGCATGGCGGCGATGACGGAGCCGATCAGCGCGACGATGGCGGCCAGAGACACCACGAATAGGCGTTTGGTCCGTTCCAGCGTGGTCCGGTCATGGTTGCCGAACAGCACCTTGGCGAGGCGGTGCAGTTGCGACCGCTCGATCAACTCGTCGCGTCTCTGGACCGCCTGCGCAACCGCCTCGCTGCCCTGCAAGACGATCCTCTGGGCGTTGGCAAGCTGCTCCCGTACCGTGCTGAGTTCCTGCTGCAACTGGCTCCGCTCCTGCTCCTTGGCGGCCAGTTCGGCATCGCGCTTCTGCCGGGCTTTCGCCACCTCGGCGTTGGCTGCCGCCTCCTGTTCCCGCTGCTCCTCGACGAGACTGGCGATGCGCCGGGCCACGGCATCGCGCTGCCGCTGGTAACTCCCGGCGATGGCCGAGACATTGCAGCGGGTCTCCGGGTTGTTGCGGCAGCGGATGCGCTCGCGGTTCACCGCCGCATCCCGCTGCTGATCGATGGACACTAACTCCTTCTCCAAGCGTTCCCGCTCGGCCCGGTAATCGGCGGTCCCGGTGCTGTTCCGGGCATCGGTGATATCCTGCTGCGCCTGCTCGCGGATGCCAGCAACCTCCTCGCGCAGCGCGGCCAGCCGGGCGGTGATTTCGTCCTGACGTGCCGTCAATTGCGGGATGCGCGTCTGCGCGACCTCCTGCGCATTGCGGCGGGCCTGCACCGCCTGTTCGGCATTCTCAACGGACCGGATACGCTCGTTGAAACCCCGTTCGAACCCGAACACGAAATTTTCGAAGGTCGCCAGCGTGACGGCCAGCAGCGCCACGAACGCAAGCAGGCGCCAGAACGTGCTCTTGACCCGGAAAGCCAAGCCGACCAACGGGATTTTCGTCAATTCGATGACCGTCAGCCCGGCGAATGGCAGGGTGGCGATGGCGATGGTGATCACGCCTCCATCACTTCCCTCGATCCCGGCGAAGATCGCCAGAATCAGTCCCATCACCACAGCGATCACCTCGACCACCCATGCAAAGACCAGTGTCTTGCTGGATGACATGCCGGACCTGAATATCCCGGCCGACGGTGCGGATTGCATACCCAGAGCCCTCGTTTCGGTACCGTTAGCTGATACCACCGGTTTGCGAGAAGGCAACCAAATTAATTCGGTATGCCCCGATTTTCCCGTGCAGCGGGACCGCAAAAACCTGTTGCACGGCAAAAGGGGTTACGGTATAAATATGATCATGATCACGATCCGCAACAGCAGCCGGTCCTATTCCTCGTCGTCCTATTGGGCGATGCGGGCGGCTGCGCGGATCGAGGAGACGGGTCGGTAAGACCTCAATCCAAGATCAGGCTGAACCGCCCGCCCGACGCAAGTCCGGCGGGTTTTTTGTTGCCTATGCGGGCGTAAGATAACGGGAAGTCGGCGTGGACTCCAAATCCATGCAGCAGAGGTTCGAGTCCTCTAGCCCGTGCCAGTTTTTCGGCCCTCAAGGAGGTGGGCCAGATGGGTTGAGACAGGGGCTCGGCAGAAGCGTGGCCGAGCGGTTGAAGGCGTCCCGTTGGAAGCGGGATAGGCGTGATGAGCGTCTCGCGGGTTCGAATCCCGCCGCTTCTGCCGAGCCCCTGTTGCACGATGGATGAGCAGAAGGGTGGCCGAGTGGTCGAAGGCACCCCGCTCGAAACGGGGCAGACCGAAAGGTCTCGCGGGTTCGAATCCCGCCCCTTCTGCTGATCCATCGTTTGGGAGAGTGGCCGAGTGGTTGAAGGCGCCTGACTGTAAATCAGGTCTGTAAAAAGCGCGTAGGTTCGAATCCTACCTCTCCCACCAAGGAAGGGTGTCAGAGTGGTTTATCGTGCCTCCTTGCTAAGGAGGTGGACCTTCGGGTCCCGTGGGTTCGAATCCCACCCCTTCCGCCAGTTTCACCGCCGTCCCCGCTCACCATCTTCCGGAGGGTGCCGAGGTTGGCTCCTCGACCGGTCTTGAAAACCGGGGTGACCGCGAGGTCAATGGTTCGATGCCATCACCCTCCTCCACGCTCCCGTAGCTCAGCCGTACAGAGCGCGCGGTTCCGGACCGCGAGGTCGCAGGTTAGACTCCTGCCGGGAGCGCCATCACCCGCATTGCGGAGCGCCGACACTTCCAGCTACCGCGACCAGCTTGCGATCACTTCTTCGGCCAGCCTACGAGCTTCGCCAGCGCATTGTAGGGTTCAGGCCCCACCGCCCGGAACAGGCGTTCCGGATCGACCAGCCGGGCATGGACGCGCAACCGGCTTTTCAGGAGGTTGGACACCGTTTCGGGATTCTGCGCCAATTCGCGCGCACCCCACGTCAGGAAATGCTCCGATTTCTTCCAGCGACGCTCGTCCTGCCCGTTGCTCAGCAGCCGGTACATCTTCCGGAGATATGCCTTACGGTACATCTCGGGATCGGCGCCGATCCGCAGCACATGGGCCATGTTGGCAACACGGCGGCGAATCTCCTCGAAACGCCGTTCATAGTCGGCGCCGCCGATGGAGCGGAACTCGAACACGCCGTTGTGGCGCGAGCGGATGGACCAGTATTTTTTGAAGAAGTGCTCGAAGTGACGGCCGATGCGCTTGAGGGTGTCGAACACCGCCGGGTTACGCAGCATTTCCGAGCTTGGCTCATTCCCATTGAAAAACTCGATCTCGTCATACAGGTGCTTACGCATCTGCTCCGCGTAGGAGTTGTCAAGCCGGTCGAAGATCGCCGCCACATATTGCTCGTCATAAAACAGGATCATCTTGAGGAAGTCGTAGTCCTCGTGATCCTTGCCCTCGATGCTGAGGTTGATATGGAGCCCGGTGCTCTCATTGGTCACATGGCCGCGCTTCCGCATCCAATCGAACACCGCGCGCATGGCTTCGAGACCATCGCCGATCTGGAAAACGGGGCTGACAACCTCGCCAGCAACCCAGTCAGTTCCCTCTGTTTCGATGGAACTGTCATTGATCACCCGCCACTGTGACGGTCTGCTGTCCGGGGCCGCCTCGAAACGCAGAGTGCGGTCGAGTTCATCGCGCGCTACCTCGCGGGTGTTTGCGTCGCGCACGCCGTCGGGAGTGGTGCGGATCAGGCCATCTTCCGTCCACCCGTGCAGCGGCCGGAGACCATAGTGCTTCAACAGCGTGACGGTGTCGCCGAATTCGGCTTCGATGAAGGAGTCCACGTCGGCGTCCCGATGCTCGCGCTTCCACGCCTTGTAATCCGCAGTCATCCGGCGGAGTGGCTCGCGTTCGAGATCGAGGTACTCGACGACTTCCCGCCACTCCGCCTTCTTCGGGTCAATCGTCGTAGCCTCCATTGGCCGCAGCAGCATCTCGGCCTCGAACCCCATGCGCATGGAAGGATCGTTGAGGACCTTGTTGAACTGATTGCGCGGGATGCTGTCCTCCCGCATGAGGAGTTCTTGGTAGCGCATGATTACTCCATATTGTCGGCCAGCAGCATTGGCCGCAGGGTTTGATCTGCAAAGCGCGCAAGGCGCTTGTCCAATTTGCGCCGGTTCTCGGGTGTCAGGTGCGCGATGAAATCCGCCGGAAAGGCACCGCGCAGATAGGCAACGATGCGTGCCGTGGGCTGCTCCGCCATCTTCCGCCGCATGGACTCCGAGGCATTGCGGAACAGATGCATGATGCGGGCGGTCGCTTCCTGATAATAGGCGTTGGTCTCCTGCGGATGGTTGAAGTATCCAGCGAAGTCGCCTTTCAGGAGGTATCCATCGGATGCGCTGTCCGGCTCCACCGTCTTACCCCGGAGCGCAGCTTTCGCCGCCCGCTTCTCGTAAGACCGCTTCCTGCTGCCCGAATCGCGCTTTAGCAGCAGGTAGTGGGTGAACTCGTGAATGAACGTGTCGCGCTCGGCATCCCATAGGTCCGCGAGATCATGGACATCGCCACCCGGTGGCAACATCGGGAAGTATATGATATAGCCGCCAGCGGGGTTCTCTCCGGCCGCCGGGGTGACATCCCCGCCCCGTGGTTCGAAAACCACCCAGAAATCGTCGTAGGGCGGTGCAAGGAAGCTCGACGAATGGATGCCGTATGCCCCTGCCCGACCGTTCGAGCCGTGGCACGGGGTGAGCATCCGGTCCAGATTGTCCGTGCTCAGGATGCGCCCGATGATCTTGAACACCGCCACGGCGGCGTCCCGCCACTGCTGGTCGCTCTCCTCGTCCTCCCGCAGGAGATAATCCGGCGTGATCTCGGCAATGCGCATCAGGCGATCCTTCTGACCGGGCCGACGATGCGCGACGCCGGGACCCGGAACTCCGCCTCGCCGTGCAGATATTTTTCAGTACCGTCGAGCCGGACCTTGCAGGCTACGATGCCGATATCCTTGATGTCGCGCTCCCGCAGGGCAGGGATCAAGGCTTCGGGGTTTGCGAACACGGGGTCCGCCCGCAGCTTGGTCAGGCCGAGATAGCCGCGATACAGGCGGATCACCTGCTCGGGCGTGTCCAGCGGTTCCCGGTGGCTGACGAAGAAGCTGGCCGCCCTCTTGGGGTCGATGCCCTCCGCCTCCACCCATGACAGGATGTGGCGCCGCGTCAGTTGGCCATGGATGATCATCCACATTTCGCGGAGCGCCCGCATGATGTCATGGGCAATCCGCAAATCGTGGGTAAAGCTGATCTCGTTCTGCGTACCATAGTTGCCGACGCCACGCCGGTCTGCTGGCTTCTCGGCGGAGAATCCTTCGCGGGCGATCTCGGTGGCATATATCGTGGCGTGGTAGAGGGTCTCGACCTCGTCATGGTCGGGCCGGTAATCGTCTGGGCGGTACTCGAAGCGAAGGCGCTTCGACAGGTCCAGCAACAGGGGCTTCATGCCCGCCAGCATGTCCTCGACCTGCTTGAGGGCGGAGCCGATGACGAGGTAGGCGTCCGCGAGACCCCGCGCCGCGCGGTATTCCTCGTCCTCCTCCGTTTCGGGGGTGCCCGGCGCATAGCCGTAATCCCGGAAACCGGCCTCAGCCTGCGGCATCAGCGCCAGAACCTCGCGCGCTTCATCATTGACCGGCCTGATGTGTTCCAATGTCCCGAGCACATACCGGAGGAAGTCGCGTACGCCGTACTTCCGCATGGACTCCAGATTATCCCGCAGGTCGCGCAACTCGTAGCACCGGTTCAGGTCCACCGAGTATGCGTCCGGCAGCCATGGGCGATCCCCGCCCCTCGCCTCCCCCAGCGCATAGCGAAGCAGGTAGTCGCCGTCGCCGCTGAGTTCCTTGATGGTCTCAACGGCCTTCTCAATTTCCGGGATCAGGCGGCTGAGCAGCCTGATCCGGGCGTCAAGATACGCCCCCATGTCGCGGGGATGATTGACGATCTTTTCGAGAAGGATTTCGGACGTATGCATACGCCTATTTACGTTTGCGCTGCACGCGCGTGCGCGAAGCGGCCTAAATATCAGGCCAATTCAGGAGCCTTTCCCATGTCCCCTGATCTCCGTCAACTGATCAATCTTGTAGAAGCAGCAAGTACCAGCGACACATTTACAGACAAGCCGACGGCCGAGCAGGTTGCACGCAAGGTCCGCTCGTTTTTAGAAGCGCACTGGACTGAATGGCACGAGACAAAGAAGGCAGAGCGGGCGAAATGGGCGGACACGCCCTACGAGTATGCCATGCCGAGCGAGCGCATGTGCCGTTTCACCGTTGCCTTCCTTGCCATCGTCCTACGGAAGGAGACGGGAGAGACGTGGAAGATCAGGGGTGGTAGCCCGTGGCCGCCGAAGTACCCGGATGGCGGTATGCTGTCCACCTCCGGTAATTGGGAAGGGCACTACTGGCTTGAGCGCAACGGGACGATCATCGACATCACCGCCGACCAGTTCGGCTATGAGCCTGTTCTGATCACCAGCAGCACGGACCCGCGCTACAAGCCCAACTACTCCCCGTCCGAAATCAAGTCGCATCTCGCCGATGCCCGGATTACGCCTGCCAAGTGGCTCGTCGCATATGCTCGGGAGACCGGTGCTGATCTTGACGAGGACGCGTCCGGAATGCCGCGCCGCCCGGTCATCGATACCCCGGAGTTCCGGCGTTGGTTCGCGGGCTCCAAGGCGGTGGATGCGCATGGGGAACCCCTGATCCTGTATCACGGCACCAGCAAGGACACCGATTTCAAGGCGTTCAAGGTCCCAAAGAACGGCGTGTGGTTCACCACCGATCCCAAGAGCGCCTCCGCCTATGCCGAGGAGAACGACAGTCAAGGCAGCAAATGGGACCCGGAGCGGCGCGCCTTCATGCGTACGCACACCGCGTCGCGCGTGATCCCGGTATATCTCAAGATCACGAACCCCAAGCGGTTTCCCAGCCTCCCCGAGGAGCTTCGCCATGTCCAGAACTACCGCAAGGCGCAGGGCCAGTTCTTCGACAGGCTGCGGGCGGAGGGCTATGATTCCGTCATCTTCGGCGACGACGTGTATGTGCTGCTCGACCGCAACGCTCCGAGCAAGATCAAATCCGCCATCGGCAACAAGGCATTCTCCGACACCAAGAAGAACATCCATGAGGCCGGGGGCCTCACTCCGCGCCTGACCGTCAACTCACCCGCGTTCCGCAACTGGTTCCGCGATTCCAAGGTCGTGGACGCGCAGGGCAATCCGCTGCCCGTCTATCACGGCACCGGCCGCCCGGATCGCGTCGGCACGCAGTTCCGCAAATCCCGCGCGACCTCCGGCCCGATGGCCTATTTCACTGACGATCCGGGCGTAGCGAGCGGTTATGCGACCAACAAGGCCGATACCAGCTTGTCCGACGATCAGAACCTCGGCTACTCGCAATGGTTCTGGGTGAAGGTCCCCGGTCGGCGTAAGGAAGTCTCCATCGACCGTGCGTGGTGGTTCCTACCGTATGACATGCAAAAGAAGATCGCTGTCTTGGCGCCTCGCGTCACTCAGAATGATGATGGCGAGATCGTACTTGGTGATGAGAGTCACACCACGGGAAACGGGAGCTACGACTACGAGATTCGGGCGGCGCGCGGCAATGCCCTTGCCGCTCTCGTCGAAAGCTGGCTCACGAGCGGTGTCCTGTTCGGCGAGGAGCGAGAGTTCCTGAAAGTCCTGCGTCTCGCGGGCCTGACCCTGCCGGTGCGGATGGCCGATCCCCGCGAGACCTATCCCTTCGTCTATGCCGTGTATCTCTCGATCCAGAACCCGTTGGTCACGACCGCCATTCCGCAGAACGTCCTCGACGCGCTCGGCAAGGAAGCCGCGCGGCGGCGTGCGCCCCGTCGGCGCATTGGCGCCGATGCATGGGACAAGCGGACCGTTGACCCGCGCCAGTGGTTCCGTGACCTCCTCGACGACATTGAGAGCACGAGTGGCGCACATTCTTGGACGACCATCCCCGACTGGGTGACCGAGACCCTCAAGCGCCTCGGCTATGACGGCATCAAGGATGTCGGCGGCAAGAATGGCGGCCCCGGCCATACCGTCTGGATTCCCTTCGAGGAGAATCAGGTCAAGTCGGCCATCGCCAATCGCAATTTCAACCCGGCGAAGAAGAACATCCATGAGGGTGGTGTCGAACTCGACGAGGACGCTTCGCACCTTGCGAAGCCGGTCAGCGCCAGCCAGTTCAGTATTTGGCTCGGCAAGGCATATGCCGAGGAAAATGGCCTCACTCCATATGAGGTCCGTGAGAAGGGCATCTTCGGCGGTGGCGTGGTCGATGACGACGTGGATGCCCCGATCAAGCTCAGGACCGAACTGTCGGATGAGGCACTGGATTTCGTGCGACACCACGAAGCCGACATCGCCAAGCTCGGCTGGCACCTGACCGATCTCAAGATGAACGCCAGCAGGCGCTACGGTGGAGGCATGTATCACCATGCCCGGTTCGAGCCGAGCTTTTCCGCGCCCGTCGCTGCGACGGGTGACCTCTGGCACGTCACCACCAAGGCCGCGCTGCCGCATATCCTGACCCATGGCTTGCAGCCGCGCGAGAGCCGTCATGGCTTCCGCTACCCCGCTCCGCGCATCTATCTCGCGACCAGCCGGGAGACCGCCAGCCGCATCATTGAGCAATTCCGGGAACGGGATGTCGCCTCCGGGCGGTCGCCGGGGGATTACATCCTGCTGCGCGTGACCGCCTCCGGCATCCGGCTCCACCGGGACCCGCAACTCAAGAGCGGCGTATACACCTATGATCCTATCCCACCGGAGGCGATCACCCCGGTCCCGTCAGACAAAGTGGAGGAGAGTGTTCTCACCGAGGTTGGCGAGCATGACCTGAACCGCTGCACCTCGGTGTCTTGCAACGCCATCCTGAACCACTTCAAGCTGATTCCTCTGAACAACAACGAAGTCCCGCGCACGGCGGCCGAATGCGTCCATAAGCTCGAAGGCCGGGGCTTGCGCTGCACGCCCGGCATGGACGATATCGGCCTCACGGTGAAGAATTTCGTCCGGAAGCACAAGCGCGGCGTGTGGTTCATCGGCACGAAGGGTCACGCTATGGCCTTGATCGAAGGTGAACTGATCGATACCGAGAACAAGGGGCCGGACAGCCGCGTCGTCGAGGTCTATGCGGAGGTCGGGCGCCCCGGTGCGCCACTGCATGAAAGCGATGAGGGCGAGGACTGATGCTGCTCTCCGAATTCGTAGGGTCGGTGCTGTTCGAGAGCACCGCCAACAACATGCAGGTGTTGCGCGACACCACCGACCCGATCATCCGGCGGAAATTCAGGGACAGCGGCCTCAACGAGGATTTCAAGGCGATCACACGGATGCGCGCCGTACAGGAGGCCGAACGGGTGCAGGGCCTCACCTTCCGCACCGAGACGCGAGGCTTCCAGCACGGCCAAAAGGACCTGACGCTGGTCGCCGAACTCGACGGTCGCCCCGTCGGGAGGATCGATTACTCCGTCTATGGAGGCGAGGTCAGCATCCAGTACATCAAGACGGCGGATGACATGACTCGGCGCGGCGTGGCAACGCAAATGCTGCAACGGCTGCAAGCCGAGTACCCCGACACGGAGATCGATTGGGGCAGTCTCACCGATGACGGAGCCAAGCTGTACGGCGCCGTGCCACGCGTCGAGGTGGACAACCCCGCCATTCGCCGCCGTCTGGACCTCTTGCCTCGGCTGAACGCGAAGCTCGCGGACTTGGAGCGGCGTTCCGAGGAGATCGTCGCGCAGGGCACACATCTCTCACCCGAACAGGAAGTCGAGATGGCGGCCGTCTGGGATGCCCACAACCGGATCAGCGACATGATCCGGAAGATCGAACGCCAGACCTACGGGAAACGCCGCACCAAGACCTTGATCCGACAATCCGCCTGAACGCCTTGCTTTGCGGTGAAAAGCAGGCGGTTCCTACCGGATATTACCGGTTTTCGCTCGGCGTTAAATAGGGCATCTGCGGCACAAAGCGAGATATCATGTTGAGGTTTTCCGGAATTATGGTGCGCGGCCGAATCTTTTTGGTTCGCGGCAATGAGGACGATCCCGGCAATGGCGGCACCGATCCGGCACCGACCGGATGGTGGGGGTTCAACGATACGGATGGTGGCGCATTTGTCATAACCACGAGTGCCGCTTCATTGACGACCGACGCGGGCACGTCGGATTGGGCGGAATTCAGCGACACCGATGGTGATGCCATGCTGATTCCACAGCCCAGTGCTGCCTCCATTGATGACATTGACGCCTCGGTATGGCTGAACTTCGACGATACGTTGGGAGACGCCTTCACTCTCCCACTGCCCGAAAGCGGCAGGCTCGCCACCTCTTGGGAGATCGCAGATACGGTCTGGTACGGCTTTGCCGATACCGAGGGCAGCGCCTTCGCTATCACAGCGGCTCCCGAGGCGACACTCGCCACCACTTGGGTTATCGCGGACACGGATTGGTACCGCTTCGATGATACCAAGGGCGAAGCTCATCTCGTCTCCCGGATCACGCAAGCCAGTATCTCTCCGGTCGATGCGTCGGTCTGGCAAAATTTCGACGATACCAAGGGAGACGCCCATCTGCTCGCCATCCCGGCGGGGGCGTCACTCGGAAACGTCCCTCCTCCGTCCGATTGGTTGGCCTTTGACGACAGCAATGGCGCCATCGCCGTCGCACTCGATTTGCCTGCCGAGATCAAGATCGAAACCGATTGGGTTGTCGTGCCCACCGTGTGGTGGAACTTCGACGCCACGGCGGTCGGTACCTTCATGCAGGACAATCCGTCCGCCACCACTGTCCGCACCGACTGGACCGTCGTTCCCACCGCTTGGTGGAACTTCGACGCCACGGTGGGCAACTGATCGGGCTGTCAAACTCGAATTTCAGCAAGGAACATTTCGATGGCGACTTTCACCATCCCCGCTCCCGTCGCGGGTGGCAGTTTCAGCATCAACGTAAACACCAGCGCATTGTGCCACCTCGGCGGCAACCGTTTTCTCACGATCTTTCAGCAGACAAACCCCCACCAAGTCTACGCGCGGGTGGTGTCCTATACCGGCCTGACGACGGCCCCCGCGACCGGCGACGCATACGTTATCCGCCAGAATACCGGTGGCACCACGTCCTACATTCGTGTTCTTCCCTTCAACAATGGAGCGTCCGCGCTTGTACTCTATGGTACGGGAACGGGCACGAATGTGACGTTGGACGCGCAATGGCTCAGCATTGACCCCGACACGGACGCCATCACCGAGGGCAGCGTCCAGAGCGTTGCTCTGGGCTATACCCCGGCCTCGGGGGCCACGTCAGCATTCGCCATTTTCAAGCTCTCGGAAACACGGCTGCGGATGGTCCTTGCCACCGCATCGGATTCCTACAGACTCGCGACACCGGCTGTCGAGATCAACGGCGCGGTCACGCTTGGCTCTCTCACTCCCATCACCGGCAAAAACATCACGTGGGTTTCAATCCCAAACACCGGAAATACGATGGAGTGGATTACCAGCGGTAGCACCCAGATTGCCTTCCGTGTCATTGATGGGAACGGCGCGACTGTTTCTGACATATCCATGCCTGCGAACTTTGGTCAAACCGCAATTCCAAACATGCTGTCGGTGGCCTCCACCAGACGGGCGGTCACCTGCCTGAATGGCACAACCATTCACACGATCACGGATGGCGTGCTGTACCCGGCAATTTCGACAGGCGGGAATCTCATGAATACCGTCAATCTGGTTCACGCCCTCGACGAGCACCACGTACTCCTTCTCTATCTCCCCACGACCTCTCCCACCGCCCGTGTCATTCGCATCCTCTCCGATGGCATAGCAGAGATCAGTCCCCCGACATCGCTGTCGGGCGGACTGCCCATTCCCATGGGCACGGTCACGACCAACAAATCGTGGTACGCTAACGCGTCGCGCTTCCATGAGGGGCTGTACTCCATCGACGAGAACACAAAGCTGGTCTGGTTCACCACGCAGAACCAGATCGGATATACCGTGCTTGCCGCGCAATAAATGAATTCATTTAAGAAAGGATTTTGCAAGTGGCCAGTTACCTGATTTCCACGCCGATTGGCGGTGGCAGCTTCAACATCACCAACGACAACAGTTCATGGTGCCACCTTGACGGCAACCGCTTTCTGATCGTGTTCGGGCAGCAGAACCCCAACCACTGGTATGCACAGGTGGTCACCTATAACGGTCCCACCACACCGCCCACCACAGGCGAGGCGCGCATCATCTGGCAGAATATGGCGGTCCGCCCGAGCTATGTGCGGGCTTTGGCGTTTGATGGCGGAAACTCCGTCCTCGTCCTCTATGGTGTCGGAAATGGCGCGAATTCCGCCATCCATCAGCAATGGCTTACCATCGATCCGCTGACGGACGAAATTTCGGAGGGGAGCGTGATGCGGGTTGCACTCGCCGTCACTCCGGGTACCAGCGCCTCCGCTTCGTTCAAAGCCGTCAAGCTTTCGGAGACCAGACTGCGTTTGAGCTATAACGATAGCAGCACCAGTAATTACCTCTGCACACCGACCGTGGAGATCGGTGGCGCTATCGAGATCGGCTCCACCACCAACTATACAGGCGCCGGTTTTTTGACGGCATGGTCCCCGGTACCGAACACGACCGACATGATCGAATGGCTCTCGCTCGGCTCCAGCAACCTAATCGCCCTCAGGGTTCTGGATAACGCTGGCGAAGTGGTTACCGACATCAGCGGGACCTTGGGGTCGGGCGCCGCGCCTTCCGCGCAGCGTATCGCGGCCTCCGCCGGGCGCGCCTTCATCAGCCTGTCCAATGGCGTAAACCTGCAAACGATCACGAGCAACGCGCTCAACCAGCCGATTCAGACCGGCGGAGGTACCATCAGCGGTGGCCTCGACATCTTCTGTGCTCTGGACGACAATCATGTTCTTGGCATCAGGACAGGTCCGGTCGCCCAGTCAACCGCATATGCGCGCGTTTTTCGCATCCTCTCGGATGGCGTAGCTGAGGTCAGTGCCCCGACAAGCATGGAAGGCGGTCTCCCGCTCAACATGGGAACGCTTGACGGGATCAAAGGCTGGTACAATACCTCCAACCGGTATCATGAAGGTCTGCACTCCTACGATGTGAACACCAAAATCCTGTGGTTCACCACGAACAATCAGATCGGCTACAAAGTCCTCAAGGTCTGATGAAAAAGGGGCGGGATTACTCCCGCCCCTTATCTCGCCCTGCGTCGCTGTTTCAGGTCATCGGCCACCCGCGCCCAGCAACATCCCGACGACCGTGCGGCGGGCGGCGGCAGGCAGTTCCCTTATTACATCGATCACCGCGATCTCCTCCGGATTGGTGAGCACAACGGCCTCGATCCGAGTGCTTGCGCGGCGCGATTTTGTGCGCCGGGTGATTCTCGCCGGGGCACGTACGCTAGACCTGCGCGCCGTCGTCCTGCGTGTCTTGGCCCTACGTGCTTTCGGTCTCTCTGCTTCGGTCGCACCCCGCGCCTGACGCGCACGAGGCTGCCGGTCGGAATATGCGATCTCCTCTATGTCGAGGCCGAGCGCAGCCGCGAGCTTCTTCGCACGGTCGAAATCCGGCAGGGATCGTCCGGTTTCGTAATTCCTGATGGCAACACCCGAGACGGCAAGCCTGCCGAGGCTTTTGCCGAGCGCCGCCTGCGACAAGCCCTTCTCCTCGCGGGCTGCCTTGATTATCGCATTCTGATGTTCGCCCTGAGCCATGTTCCGTCTCCTCTTAAATGGTATCGTCAGGAGTAGGAACTGTAATCCGGCTTGACAAGAGTCGCCGGACCTTCCGTGCAAGTGAAATGAGCGTGTGTCGCTTTGGTTCTCCGGGCTGTCACCCAAACGCCAACGCTCAGATGCCGGTCCGCGTTAGAGCAGCGCAAACTTTGATGTCGTCAATCTGCGTGCAATCCTGAACGACCAGAAAAGAGCAGTTGATTGCGGAGTTGAAAGTATGATGAATTGCGTAGTTGAGGCCGGTGAGGCGCTCCGCAATAAGCGGGTGCGGAGCCGTCCCGCCGATTTCAATGACGTGCGACCGTTTCGGAATCTGCGCTGCTGCTTCGACGAAGGCTTTGGCGTGTCTTTCCTGCTGGAACCATACCGATCTGTGGGAAGTGGTCACAAACCAGTCCCTTGAAGTGAAAACGACAAGACCCAAAAGGTGATCGGTGATGTACACCTCGTCCCGGTCAAATCGCTGTAACCAGCCGTTCAGGAGTTCCATCTCCATCTCCGATTCGTTCATAAGGCCGATACCGATCCAGCCTTCCTCAGAGATGGGGCATGGAGGTACGAAATCAGGGCGCATCACCCGGCGCCATTTCAGCCCGAGGTCATCCACACGCTCGGTCAGTTCATTAAGGTCCGACATCAGGGCGTCGCCTCGGAGGTCTCCGCCCGCAGCAACGAAGCGGCTTCCTCGGAAAGACGCTCGATCTCGTCACCGCTCACACCGGCCAGACGGAAGATGGCATCCATCAGGTGATCGGACCGGACCGGTGCCCAAGCCGGGCCGGTACCATCGGCACAGGTCATGGCGCACAGCAGGGCAATGCTTTCGATGCCTTCGCCGAGCTTCACCAATTCCTGCTTCGCCTTTCCGAGGCGGCGGATCGCCAGCATCTCGTTCTTGCGGTCGCGGTCGCCAACCACGATGATGAAGGGAACCTTCTGGGCCGAATGGTCCCGCACCTTGGCACTCAGGTTCTCGTCCCTGAGGTCGAGGCTGGCACGAACCCCGGCGTATTCGAGCTTGCGGACGATGCTCCGGGCATAGTCCTCGACCAGCGGGTCCGGCTTGACTGTCAGGACGGCGGCCTGCACGGGGGCGAGCCAAGCGGGTAGGTTGCCCTCATAGTGTTCCAGCAGGATGCCGATGAACCGTTCGATGCTGCCGAGGATGGCCCGGTGCAGCATCACGGGAGTATGGCGCCTGCCATCCTCGCCCGTGTACTCGGCGCCGAGACGGCCGGGCAGCAGGAAATCAAGCTGCAAGGTCCCGCACTGCCATTCGCGCCCCTTGAGGTCGCGGAGGGCGAATTCGAGCTTCGGGCCGTAGAAGGCACCCTCCCCCGGATAGACCTCGAAATCGAGCCCGGCGGCCTTGGTCGCCTCCATGAGCGCCGCCTCGGCCCGGTTCCACATCTCGTCGGTGCCGCCGCGCATCTCCGGCCGGGTCGAAAGGCCGACCTTGATGTCGGTGAAGCCGAAATCGGCGTAGACCTCGCACAGGAGCTTGATGAAGCGTGCCGTCTCGCCGGTCACCTGCTCCTCGGTGCAGAAGATGTGTGCATCGTCCTGCGTGAACTGGCGGACCCGCATGATGCCATGCAGTGCGCCGGAGGGCTCGTTCCGGTGGCAGGTGCCGAACTCGGCCATGCGCATCGGAAGCTGCCGATAGCTCACCGTCTGGGCATTGAAAATCTGCACATGGCAGGGACAGTTCATCGGCTTTACCGCCAGATCGGCATGGGCGAGCGAATTGCGGGCATGAACCCGACCCGTCTCGTCCGTGGCCTGATCGGCGAGCAGGTCGCCTGTGCAGAACATGTTGTGCCGGTAGTTGTCCCAATGGCCGGATGCCTGCCAGAGCTTGCGATCCACCATTTGCGGGGTCTTGACCTCGGCATAGCCGCCCTTGCGTAGCCGGTCGCGGATGTAGGTCTCGATGGTCCGGAACAGGGTATGGCCGTTCGGGTGCCAGAACACTGATCCGGCGGCCTCCTCCTGCACGTGAAACAGGTTCAATTCCCGCCCCAGCCGACGATGGTCGGTCGGCGGCAGACCTTCTTCGGTCATCTCAAATGGCCTCCTGCAATGGCGGCACCATACCAGACGGGCCACCGGAATGGAACTATTAAAATATGGTAGAGTCGTACCGATTTTTTTTCGTTGACTTCCTTCCGGGTTCGGTTAGAAAGGCCCCGAGACGAAATGCGGGGGAGTTGGTTGAGGATGGAGCCGCGCGACGCCGCAGGGCCGGAAGTCGAGCCGCTTCCCACCGCACCGGTTTCGGCCCTGACCGGGCCGACCCAGCAGCCGAAGGACAGCAGACCGTTGATGACCAGCGAAAAGAACGCCTTCAATCGCGCCATCCGTGTGGGCGGCGATGATCTGTATCAGATCAAGTTCGCCCTCGACCAGATCGCCGCGAAGGCGCTGCCTCTGACCCCGGAGGCGAAGGAGGTCGTCATCTCCCGCGCCGACTATTTGCGGCTCATGGCGATCCGCGACGACCTGCTGCCCAAAGGGGAGACGCAGGAGGTACACGTGCTGGCGAAGCACCCCCGCGCGCCGACGGAGGAGAAAGCACAGCCGGTCGAAATGTCGGTGCAGGACCGGCAGCAGATCGAGGCCGTGGCCGATGGCGATCCCGAGTCTGAGGTCCGCCTGATCGAGCAGGCCCTCCACGAAGCCTATCCCTGAGAACAGAAAGGCGCTCATCAATGAGCCGTATCCACTACGTCATGTTCGACGCCGAAACGCGGAAGGAGGTCGGGCACATCATCGACGACCACGCGCCCCCCCATCGGAACGGTGTTGCACATGCCGACCGAGACTCGGCCCGGAACCAAAATCCGGGTCGTACACAAGGACATGACGGGCATCTGGTAGATTGTGTCGTCACCGGAAATCGCTTTCACGGCCCAGCTAACTGGGTTTGTGCAGAAAGTGTGGGTCCGGCGGGTCGGCATCTGCGACCCGGTCGAGAACGAGGCGGTGTGGATGGAGGACTGGGAGGAGCAGCCTCCCCACCTGCCTCCGCCTGCCTGAAATATCGAACAACTCGGTTCATTGCACCAGATTTTTCTTGACGATCTGGTGCGATGCGGTAGAACGGGTCAAAAGCGATTTGGAGACGGTCATGAGCCTGCAAAGCGCGGCCCGCAAACTGCAACACCAGTCTGGCCGGGAGTGGGGTGCCTATCTCACCCCGACCGAGATCGTCGCGCTCACGACCGCCGGGGCTCGCCCCACCGTGGGTAGCCGCAGCCTTGTCGAGCGGGCCAAGCAGGACGTGGTGGGCGGCAAGAGCAACCCGACGTGGTTCTACTGCACGCTCGGGGACAACACCGAGGCTGCCAAGGCGGTCCGCAAAGCGAAGGGCTGACACTCATGGGTTTCCGTAATCGCGGCGGTGGCGCCACGCCGTACCGCCAGAAAATGAAGGGATACCGGCCGACGAGAGTGGCTGCATACCTCGGTCTGGCGGCGCGCCAAATCGAAGATGACGCCCTACCTCAATGACCTACTCGGTGAGGGGCGCTGGCGCGGAGGCCCAATGCGGGCAGGCCGGGTTGGGTCCGCATAGCCGTCATTGACCCGACGGCGGAGACGATTCTGCCTCTGCTCGGCGCGCGGCAATCCAACGCGAGCGATGTACACGGTCCCCGCGACGCGCCCACCTGACAACGCCATTTGAGAACGACACCATGACCGACGACATCATCGGCATCCCCGGCGAGCGCAGCGAGGACGAGCCGCGCCTCTATCTTCTGGTACGGGAGGACATCACCATGTCGCCCGGAAAGGCCATGGCGCAGGCCGGGCACGCGTTTGTGGGTGTGGGTGTGGTCGAGGCGGCGCGGCGAGCCGGTCACCCCGGCCTCGAAACCTATCTTTCCGGCCAGCAGGGGAAGATCGCCGTCCGGGCCAAGAACCTGAACGCCATCCGGCGTGCAGCCGAGGAATGCCGAGCGGCGGGCCTCCCGGTCTGCGTGGTGACGGATGCCGGACGGACCGAGTTCACAGAGCCGACCGTAACCTGCATGGCCGTTGGTCCAACACCCCGCAGCGGCCTGCCGAAATACGTGCAGCGGATGCGCCTTCTCTGAGGCGCACCGCTTTTCGCGGATACCCGTACCGCAATCCTGAGGTTCTCCCGATATAAGGATAGAAAGGCCAGATTCCATGTCTCAGACCCTTGGTGACCGCCTCCGCGCCCAGATGGCCGCCGTCCCCCGCGTGCATGTCACGCGCAAACAGGCGTGGATCGACGACGCCATGGAGGCGACCCGGCGCCACAAGCGGGCGATCCGGAATGCCTTCGAGGACATCAAGGAGAGCGTCATCTCCGCCATCGAGCGCAGCCGTCCCCTCCGTCCTTTCAGGCTCCCGTCGGTCTTTCTGGAGAACGGGCAATATCGGACGCCCATCAGCGCGCCGGAGCATCCCGACCACCATCTGTGGCGGGATTTTGCCGCGTGGCTGGATGAGAACGGCCTGACCGCCACAGTCGCCTATGACCATGACTGCGCCGGGATGGAGGGCTGGTTCAACCTCACGGTGGAGCCTGCCAAGGGCACCATGACGCCTGTGGAGCGGCTCCTCGCCGACGCAGCTTCGGCTCTGGACAGCCTCCGGACCGATGAGGCGCTCGCGCATCTGCTGGCGGCGCTTCGCGAAGCCTGCACCAGCGGCGCACCAATCACGGATGAGGCCGGTCTCATCGACCGGATGATCCGTCGCGTCAAGGAGACAAGGCCGGACGGCATCGGCCGGTTCATTGAGGGCGACCGGTGACGGCATTCCTGCCGACCGGTCTCGCCTCGGTTACCGAAACCCCCTTTCAGAAAGGCATTTCCATGTTCTATAGTGCGAGCATCGACTTCAGTACCCTGCGAGGGATGACCCTCACCAAGATCGAGAATCGTGGCGACAAGCTGATCTTCACCACAGAGGACGGCCGTCGGTTTCAGATGTACCATCAGCAGGAGTGCTGCGAGATGGTGGAGATCGAGGACATCGTGGGCGACCTCAATGACCTGATCGGCAGCGAGGTCCTGCGTGCTGAGGAACGTAGCGAGAGCGGCGCCGAAGGGTACAGTACCTACACGTGGACCTTCTACGAGATCGCTACCATCAAGGGCTCGGTGACGATCCGCTGGTACGGCTCCTCGAACGGCTACTACAGCGAGGCCGTGAACTTCGAGGAAATCCTACCCTACGGCGCCCACTGAGGCGCCAGATCACCATCCAACAACCCACGCCCCGGCCTCGGCGGCTCGGTTCAAGGCTTCACCTGCCGTGGACCGCAGATCGTCAAGCTCTGTCAGTCGCAGTCCCGGCGCCCTTCGGCTGCGTCCTCCTGCAAGAAGCGCCGGATTTCGGGGTCGGTGGTATTGTTCCAGTCTCGATTGTTGTCCACCGGTTGGGCCTTGGCGCCAAGGCCCGATCTCCCCAGATCAAGGCGCAATGCAATAATTGGCCTTAAAACCGATTTTAGTTGGTCGAACAATGCTATTGCAGAAGCTCGCTGGAGCGAACCTCATCCATCCACCGAAATGGCTGATCGCCAATACCCAGTACCTCACCATCATGGGTTCGGCCGCGTATGGGGTCGATGGCTCCTCCTCGGATGTGGACGTGTATGGTTTCTGCATCCCACCCAAGGAACTCGTGTTCCCCCATCTGGCGGGCGAAATCCCCGGCTTCGGGCGGCAGATTCAACGGTTCGAGCAGTGGAGCGAGCACCATGTCCGGCACCCCGACCGCGAGGTGGAATATGACTTCGCGGTGTATGGGATCGTGAAGTACTTCCACCTGTGCATGGAAAACAATCCGAACATGCTCGACAGCATCTTCACGCCGCGTCGGTGCGTGCTGCATTCTACGGTGATTGGTGAGCATGTCCGGGCGAACCGTCGTCTGTTCTTGCACAAGGGCGCATGGCACAAATTCAAAGGATATGCCTACAGCCAAGCGAGCAAGATTCGGAACAAGGTGAACTACGCGAACGAGAAGCGCGCCGCCGATATCGAGAAGTACGGTTACTCCACCAAATTCGCCTATCATCTGGTGCGGCTGCTCAACGAGGTCGAGCAGATCATGGTCGAACACGATCTCGACCTTGAGCGGAACCGGGAGCAGTTGAAGTCGATCCGACGTGGCGAGTGGACCCGTGAGCAGATCGAGGAATACTTCGCCATGAAGGAGCGGTCGCTTGAGGAGGTGTACGCCAAGAGCACGCTGCGGCACGCGCCCGACGAGGAGCGGATCAAGCAGGTGCTTCTCGAATGCCTTGAGGCACATTACGGCAGCCTGTCCACGGCGGTGGCGCGCAACCCATCCCTTGATGCGCTGATCGGCGACCTGCGGGCGGTTCTGGACCGCTATTCGCCATCGGCCTGATGAAGGCCGAGGCTAAATAGCCGCACAGAAAGGCCCATCATGACCGATACTACCATCTACGAAGGAGACCCTTGGCACGCGGATGAGAGCGAGGATGCCGTCCGCATGTTCCGGGGCGCTTCTCAGGTGTTCAAGGCGCCCAAGCGGAGCACCGATCTCGCCGAGTACTGGCCGAGCCCTGCGATGCTTCGCTGGATGCTCGACGTGATGAACAAAGCTGAGGCGGAGGGCAACATCCCTCCGGGACCCTGTTGAGCAGCGAGAGCTTACGGACTCTGGTGATGGCCTGCGGCTTGGTGCTGCTTGCGGATATCATTGGCCCGTTCGTCATGCCAATCTTCGGACTGACCTACGGCGGCGCCTTGGCCTTCACCACCGAATGTCTAGCCGCCGCGCTCGGCTACTTCGCGCAGCGCCCTCATTCCCGGAGCCATGCACCCAGTTGATCGCGCCCCGTCCATCGGGCTTCAAACAGGTCGAGACGTACTGGCGCCCCTGACGGCGCTTCTCGGACGGTACAGCGCCATCCTCCACAACAGCAGCTTCGCCTACGAGCGCATCGGCCACGAGTACCTCATCACCTATGACGACGACCATGCCGGTGAGGTCGATCAGGCCGTTTCCAACCTCTACGAGCGCATCTACTACACGGACGAGCGCAACCCGGCGCACTCCTATCACGACATCGAAGTCGCCGACTTCCGGATAACGCTTCTGGAAAACTTCAAGATGTTCGGCACGGGGGAGGAGACGATGTTCTGCCCGATGCGCCTGACCTCCATCTCGCGCCACGGAACCAGCATCGTTGTCGCCTCGGTGCCGGTATGCCATGTCGCGCCGGGCGTGGTCTCCGCCCGGCTTGTCGTCGGTGGTCCCTGCTTCGAGACAGTCAGGTCGTTCCTTGCCAGCGCCGTGTTGCTGGTCTAGGCCACCCCCTCGAAGCACCTCTTGACGTGGACGAGGACTGTGGGTGATTCGAACGTGATCCATCACCCGTCGCGCGGGTCATTGCAGGCTGATCGCCTCATAACTCCATGGCTTCGATGGCAGCGACGAACTTCTGCACGTCGATGGCATAGAAACCTGCACTATTGATGCAGTTGATCTCGATGACACGGTGGCCCTCCGTGGTCAGCGCCACATCGATCACGAAGGCCCGCGCAGGCTGCCAGAGGTCAACCATGCTCTGCGCATAGGCGATGGCGTCACCGTCCACATGCGGCTGGTAGACCACACGCGGGCCGATCTTGTAGACCGACTGGGTGACCACCCGGCCGTCCACCACGAAGAACCGGTACTCTCTGAGAATCTTCTTGACCGGACCGTAGGAGACCATCGTGTCGCCACTGAGGGAGGTATAGGTCTCGTTCAGGTCGATCACCCGGCGCCGCCAATCGCGGAAGCTGTCCCAGTCGATCACCGTCCCCGCGAACGCCTTGCTGTCATCGCAAGGCCGCAAGAAGAACGGCGACCAGACGGGTTCGACATCCGCAAAGCGGCAGATGCGCGCTTCGGCGTTCAGGAGGTGGGCGCCGTAGTGCTTCTGCCAGACCCGGTAGTCGTGGTTCTCATTCAGGAAGCTACCGGGCGTCCAACCACGCTGCTTGGCGATCTTGGACAGCCCCGTTGACCCGCTGACCATCACTGGACCGGCCGGGTTGACCTGCGGAATCATCCGCTCGGCCGGATCGAGATGATCGCTGAACGGCAGCACCTTGACCACATCATGCGGGATCGCCCGCCGCTCCGAGGTGTCGAGCAGGCTGACGAAGCCATCCTCGCGGTGGAGGTTGTCCTGAATGATCCAGTGCATCAGCCTGTTTTCTCGACATCACGGTGCCGGTTTCGGCCGGAAATCCCGCACGGCATCAGCGGCGAACCTTGTCGTGGACAGTGACCGTAAGGTGGCACCACTTCCCACTATAGCTGCGAAGCTCCTCGATCACGTCGTGGCCGCCGACCCTGAAGTACTCGTCGGTCCAGAGATAGCCGGTCATCTCCGAATAGCGGTGGAAGTACCGGTTTTCGGCTTCTCCCTCGTGGGTTACGCCACATATGCGGGCCACCAGCATCGAGACCAACTCGTCCTCACTGAATGGCTCGTCGGTGATGTGGTAATTCACCGTGATCTGCTTGTGGCCGTACCCGGTCACGGAATAGACCTGCGCCGCCAACGGGGGGCCGAAGCGGCCGGTTCGATGGTCGATCAGATAGAGGGCATTGTTATAATCCCCGTCCGATCCCAAGACGATCCAGCCGCAAAAGGTGTATTTCCGATCCTCCATGGGACGGTCGTCGGGCGGAGACTGGACGGATACCGTCCGAGGGAAGGTGACGCCCAGCAGTTTCGCCACGTTCTCGCCACCGAACACGCGCTCATAGCTCGTCTTTGATGCCGTCTCCTTCCAGTATGCCACAGCACGGTCGCCCGCTCCGTCAGGCGCCGGAACCGTCGCATAGAGGAGGCTTTTCGAGACTATTCCGTGCTGCTGGACCGGCTGGACCTGATTGCGATCCTTGCCGGATAGGCGACCCATGCCCGTTTTGTAGTCGAAGTACCCGAGATCGTCGAGCAGCCAGTCCGGCAGGATGGCGCCGCTCGGGATGCGGACCGCAAGGTCACCGGGCTGGAAAGGATGGGAGCCATCGTCCCGCTTTGCCACGACGACGGTTTCCTCGGTCGCCCCGCTGGAATCGCCTGCCGGGAGCGCGACGATCACAAGGGACAGGCGGTCGGCGTTCGGGTGATCCTCGACGCGCGCGACCTTGCAGACAAGGCAGAACGACATGGCTTTCTGAAACTCCGTTCTTTTTACTGAATATCAGTGGTTCGGGTAACGGTCAAGTATAAATATCGGGCACTCATTTGAAAAAGCCCGCTACCATGGATATGCGTACCCTGATCACTCTAGTGGAATCCGCCTCGGTCGTCGCCGAGCGTGCGCCGGAGGCGACTGCCGGGACTTCCCCGGCCGACAAGTTCATCACCATTGCCTCCACTGCCGTGGAACGGACGCAGGGTGCGGGCTATGGCCTGCAACTGACCAAGGTCGGCCCGGACCGGGTCCGCTACGCGCTGGATGGCCTGCTGACGCAGGGCTATCGCACGGCGAAGGACAAGGCGGTTGCCAAAGTCCTCTTGGACCTCGCCGACCGCCTTGGCGTTACTCTGGTCGCCAGCCCGACCCGCGCCGCGAGCGGGTTCCGCCACTGATCGGAGAGGGGTCAAGGCCCCTTCCCTGATTTCATCGAACCAAGCTGAAACGCTTGGTGATGGCGCGCGCCTCCTCCTTCGTGCAAGGCCCGATGCCCAGCGCCGTGATGATGGGATTGCCGTCGAAATGAGGCGGCATGATATGGTTGCGGTCGATGATGAGGCTGGTGATCAGCCCGGCCCGAACGGCTTCGTCATGCGCGCGCAGCAGCGCCGCCTCGTTCTTGGCCTTGAGGATGATCTGTGTGCCGAGGAAGTCCGGCCCCTGATAGAGCCGCAGGCGTTCGGGGTCATCCCGTCCCGCGATGATGGCGCAGTTCTTGGCTGCGTGGCAGCACTGCGAGGCCATCTTGCCCGGAGGCATGTCGAGGTCGCCACGGATGATGGCGTAGATGCGGAGCTTGTCGCCCTGCCGGATGTCGTCCTAGGTGAAAGCGGTCATGGTGTGCTCTCCTGCACAAATTGGTTACACCAAACTGATTTACCCGGCCGGGCACCGCCGGGTCAAGGTCATTGCGGAACCGGCGCCCGGATGTCCTGCCGACAGGCGTCATGGGCGCGCCGCACCATCCCGACCAGTGTCGCATCCACCTCCCATGCAAAGTCCTCATTGGCCCGCGACAGGCGCCGCGCCGGACTGTCGGGCTCCTCGTGACAGGCCGGACACATGTTCACCGATGTATAGGAGGCCATGTGCAGGGCCGTGATGGCGGCCATCTCGGCCTGCTCCTGATCGGTGAGGGTGATCGCCTCGTCCTCGGCGATCATGCGCCGGATCACCACCTCGTCGCCGCCAGCGATGCGCGTGCAGGCCCGCACGAGAAGGGCCTTGAAGGCGCGGTGCTTGGCGTAGCTGTATTCGACGCAGCACGGCGGGTATCCCAGCAGGCGGGCCTCCTGCTCGACCGTGACCCGGCCTCCGGCCGCGTTGATCTCCCGCACCTCGCGGGCAATCTCCCGGTCCATGGTCACATAGAGCGCCTCGCCGCGCGGGTTGTCCCATGAGTGGCCCGCAAGCTCCGCCAGCCATGCCGGAGAACCCTCATAGGGATTCGCTGCCGTCCACATAGGCCCCCACTGCGCCACCGCCTTGTGGCGCCGGGCGAGGCTCACGACCCGTTCCGCCCAGCCCGGCGGCCCGAAGCCCCGCATCAGGTAAACCGGCTTCCTCCCGGCCAACGCCAGCAGCAGGTCGAGGATTTCCTGCGGGACCATGATGAGGTCCGGTCCGCGCAGGTCCGGCAGGAGGGCACGCAGCCGGGCGGAGACCCCGTGCAAATCCTTGACGCCCGGTATCACGCGGCGGCCTTCTGGGTATCCCGCCCGGACATCTCCATTCGATAGAGCACGACATCGGCGGCGGTGCTGAACAGCCAGCCGCCATGGATACGGTACACCAGCCCCGCGCAGTGCGTGGTGATCCACGACCACTGCGGCAGGATATTTTCGAGGATGCGCACCTCCTCGTCCGCGCCACCGAGACTGCCGCCGCAAATTCCCAGCAGGCCAGCCAGACGCTCGGGGCGCTCATCCAGATACCGGTTTGGATCGCGCAGGAAGTGCGCTTCCCCGACCGGACCATTGCCGGGTGAAGGCAGGTACGCCCGGTGCGGGTCCACCAGACCGAATGCCCTCCGGTATCGCGCCCACTACTCGGCAAACCGGTCGCGGTCGCCCCGGTTGGTGAACATGGCGAAGGGCTCGTACCCGATCTCGCCGACGGGCGGCTCATCCTTGGCCTTCACCCCCGAAATCCATGTTTGGAGATGCCAGCGCCCTTGCAGCGTGGAGCAGTCGAGGTCCGCCGGATACAGGACCTCGCTGGTTCGCAAACTGACGTGCCGCGCTTCCCGCTCCATCTCTTGGGGCCGTCTCACCATACCCAGACTCATCGATTTCAGTCCTTCTTCCGGGGCGCTGATGGATCGAACATCGCACGCTGCTTGGCAGCATCGTTGAGGTGTTGGATGTGCGCTTGGAGCTTGCCTCGGCGATGCAGGGCAATAGCCTGCGCCTCGTCGATGCCAAGCTCGCTCAGGGCCATGCCGACATCTTCCAGCGCCTCCGAGCGGCTGCGCGGGATGCTGCCGAGGGCGGTCCGCGCCATCCCGGACAGTTCCGCGAAGTCCAGTTCCTCCAAGGTAGTTGGTATGTCCGCTTCCTTCTCGATCCGCTTGCGGGATTCGACCAGCCGGTCCTTGATGATGTAGCCAATCGAGGCATCACCGCGTTCGAACTCGTTCACCCACCAGCGGGCCGCGCCACAAATAGCACACCGCTCGCGCGTGGGTGTCTCCGAGACATAGGCGTGCTCGCAGTTAGGATCACCGTGCTTCCGGCTGTGCTTCCAGTGTCCGATCACTTCATGTCGGCGGCGCGGAATGGCCTCCGTCATCTGCCGGATGATACGCGCTTCGACGATCTTGCGCGGCAGCTTGAGCGAGACCAGCCAATGGTCGAGGAAGGGCACGATGTTGCCCCCGACCATCCGCGATTTCCCGGCGCGATAGGTCTGCTCGCTCTCCACATAGTCACGCGCGTTGATGAGCGCGAACAGCGATATCACGAACCGCCACGTGCCCGAATTCTCGATGACCTCGGTGCGCATGATCCGCTGCAACACGTCCCGGTTTATGCGCCCGTCTCCCGCCAGCGTCCGCCGGATCAGCGGCGCCATGAAGGGCGTCAGGACATTGGTCGCATGGGCGGCCAGTGTGTCGCAAAGGGCGATCCGGTGCTGGACCTCCTCCTGATCGTTGCGATCCGAAACCTGCCCCACATAGGCCGAGCCAATGAGGGTCTTGCGCACATAGTCCTCGGGGAGATCGGCAATCTCCGCGATCTGGCGCTGGTCAGCCGTCAGGGGCAGGCCCGCCACCGGGTGGTCGAGATGGTAGACGACCGAGATGGGCGAGACGCCCACGGCCTGCCCGGCCCCGCGAGTTTCGCCGGTAATCAGGCCGACCGGGGTCATGCGATAGAGCGGCTCCTGTTCGTCCAGCCGTTCCACGAGGACGCCAAATCGGTCGGGCGCGGTCTCATCGACGATGCCGCTCTCCTCTGCCTGTGCCCGGTTATCCCACTCCACCCAGACCCTCCCGAAGGGCAGCCGCGCCCGCCGAAGCATCTGCATGAGGATTTCCGGGTGCTGGACGCCAAGCCGGGTCGCCGCACGCGTCACCTCCTCATCCACATAGAACCGCCGGGAATTGCGCAACCGGTCCTTGAGGGCAGCACCGATCTTCCGTCGCTCGGCCGGGTCCGGGTGGCTCTGGACGAGCTTGGCCGGATTGGTGCAGGCGGCCATGATTCGGTCGGCAAGGGGTGGCAAAGCGGACTGCATGGCCGCGAGATTACTCCAGATTGGTGCCTTGACAAGAATAAATTGGTTCAGCAAACATCTTTTTTGGGTGCCGGACAAGGTTGTCCCGCAACCGGACCATTGAACCGGCCACGCCCCTGCCCTAGGTTTGCGGCCATGAAGCTGCTGCTGCCCGACCTGATGTATGTCCTCGACAAGCGGCCGATGCTGGTCCAGAGCGTGTCGGGGCTGCCCGAGGTCAGGCGTCCATCCGATCCACTGCGCCGGAAGCTGGCCGCTCGCCTTCTGCCCCTGATGCACAAGGCCGAGAAGTTCATTTTCGATTCCGGCAGCGATCAGGACGAGCGCACCATCACGGCCGTGCGCGAGACGGCCGTGAACATGATGGAAGCAGGGCTGTTCCATCTGCCTTTCCCCATCGTCTGGATCGAGGACCCCTTCGAGAGCGACCCCGAGGGCATAAGGCGCTTCTTCTATCTGGCGGTCGAGGATGAAAAGGAGCAGGTGATCCGCGTCTGGCACCTGCAAAGCTCGAACCTCAAACTCGACATGCAACCCTTCGCGGAGACGCTCGGAAGCGACCCGGCTTCGCTCAAACCCTACCAGTACAACGTCTTTGCCGACCCGTTGCTGTTCGATCTCAAGGAGCCGTCGGACCTGTTCATACTCGAAGGCGTCAAAACGCCCGCGAGCCCGCTGCACAGCAAACTTGTCGGCGAAGCGGCGTACGGCTTCAAGAAATTCTTGGTAAGCCTTAACACCGAACAACTCGAACAGGAGCGTGTCAGCCCACCCAAGCCGAAGCCGGGTACCGACAAGCGGTTCCGCGAATACCCGCACACCATCGTCCGCATCCCGCTCGACCGCGACGAGCGCGGCAATGTGATCCGCGACAAGGGGACGGGCAGGCCCCGCCGCCGCCATCTGGTCCGAGGGTTCGTGTGGGGGAAGAACACGCGTCCCGTCGAGGAGCAGCACTGGGTCAGGCCCCATTGGCGGGGTGATGCCAGTCGCGGCACCGTCGAACGGTCACACTACAAGGTGGGATGAAAAAGGCCGGGGATCATCCCGGCCTTTCGTTTGGACCTTGGTCAGGTCACCCGCAATGCACCGCCGATTCTGACCGCTCCGGATATCCGGAGACCTCCGCTCGACGCCGGTTCCGGGTCGGTCGCCTCGTCAATGGCCGCATAGCCCAGCGCCTTCATCACGACGATGCTGTGGCTATCGTCCAGCACGGCGAAGCCGTATGCCTTCTGAACGGTTAGCCCTTGCGCCTCGTCTACGACGGCAAAGCCGTTCGCCTTGGAAACTTGCAGGGGCATCTTACTTGGACTTCAACGCGAGTTTCAGGGCGGAAATCTCGGACGGCTTCCAAGCCTGACCAGTCACCGGATTCGTCTCAAACATGGTGCTGACCGGCTGCCAGCCCTGATCGACCAGAATGGTTTCCGAGAAGCCCTGCGCCTCACCGACCTCGACGCCCATCTGGATGCCGGTCGGACCGGTTTCGGCTCGCACGGCACGGCCGGAAATACGGACCGCACGGACGCTGAAATCGCCAGCAGGCATTCCCGTGACTTCGAAGGTCGCCGTCCGGTCCACCACGTCGGTATAGATCGTGGTCGCCTCGGAAGCGATGATCTCGTTGATGTCCGTATAGGACCCGGTCCACTCCGACTCACCATCCGCCTTTGGCGCAAGGGTCTTGAGGTGCAGCGTACGGGTGTCGCGCTCCGCAACGATCACCTCGGACCAGTAACCGGCGAAGGAGATTCCCGCATTGAACGTGTCGGCCGCCCGCAGGCGCAGGGTGTCGATGGTCTGGGCGACCAGATCGGACAGATCACCCGTCCATTCGAGCAAAGGCGTCTGGTTCAGATACAGTTTCAGATGAGCATCCGCGCCGAGACGGACCTTGAGGTCGATGCGATGGAGCGCACCGCTTGTGAGCGCGGTCTCGCTCGTGGCAAGAGTGGTCGCGGTTCCAGCATCATATCGCTTGAAGCGCAGGAGACGAGTGCTCGGGATGCACGAAAGACCGAGGAGCTTCGTGGCACCATTATAGAAGGAAAGAAACTAGACTTCGCCGCCGCCGAAGAAATTCATCTGCATGAAGCGGGCGCTGAAGAAGAACTCGCTGGACGCGCTATAGAGAGACGCCCGGATGCCGCGCGCATCGGCAGCGTTATCGACGCCCATTGAGCATCGCGCATAGGCCGACCGGTAGGTGTTGCTATCGGTCGAGACAAACAGTCCGCCGAGATTTTCGAAATCGATATCCTCACCGCCGAGAAAGAGGAATGCCATGGTGTGAAGCCCCGTCTGTGATGCGAAGCGTATTTATCGGCCCCGGAAACGAAAAACGCCGCCCGGAACGCACCACCATAACCCCGTTTTACGCACCGCTTTTCGCTTGACGGGGCGCCGTCGCAGTATGCTAAATAGCCGTGGAACCGGGGAGGAAGAACCCCTCCCCGCTCCGCCAACAAACTACCCATTTCTAAACAATTTGAAACTTTCATTTAAGCTCTTTGGTCCCTTTTGACTGCGTTAAGCCAAGAACACAACTTTCAAAGAGTAACCTGACTGGCGGCGCGTGATCCGGCCGGGCACGCGCCTTTCTTTCCTCCGGGACTGTAGCTCAGTGGAACGAGCACCTGCTTGACATGCAGGGGGTCGCTGGTTCGATCCCAGCCAGTCCCACCATTCAACGCAATTTCGGTTTGCAAACCGATTTTACACGTCACTGATCTGCGGATCACGGCCACCATCCCCGACCACGCCGATGAAATCCCGGCAGCCCAGCACCCCGATGCCTGATGCTGCCGGACAGGCGGTTCAGGCCCGGCCGGTACCTCACCGTGACCGCTCAAGGGGCTGGCGATTGAATTAGGCTGGACAGAACCAAGATAATGCGGTAATAAAACGACGTTTCATAAGTTCGCTTTTTCCAAAGCGATTTTTAGAAAGGTACTTTCAGTGTCGGATTTCGCAGTGCGCGTGAAGCGCATCCGCGAGCCCGTCATGCATCACCCCAACGCCGACCGGCTCAGTATCGTGAAGATCGACGGCTTCGAGTGCATCTCGGCCAAGCTTGAGGACGGGTCCCACCGCTACAACGAGGGCGATCACGTCGTCTACATCCCCGAGGCTTCGATCCTGCCCGAATGGCTGCTCAAGCGCCTCGACATGTGGGACGAGCAGCAGGGCAAGGGGCGGCTCGCAGGGCCGGACGGCAACCGGGTGAAGGCTCTGAAACTGCGGGGGGGTCGTCTCTCAGGGCGTGCTGCTGCCTGCGAAGCCGGTGCCGGAGAAGGCCCTCGGTCTGGCTGTTGAGGTCATGGGTGAGGACGGCCTGATGCACCACCTCGCGGTAGAGGAGGGCATGGATGTCGCGGCTCAGCTTGGCATCATCAAATACGAGCCGCCGATTCCCGTCCATATGGCCGGTGAAGTGCTGAACCTGTTCGGGGTGATCAAGAAGTTCGACTTCGAGAGCATCCAGACATTGCCCGACCTGTTCGAGGCCGGTGAGCCGGTCGTCGCGACGGAGAAGGCGCACGGCACCTTCGCACAGATCGGGTACGTACCGGGCCTCGGGCATCCGGAATGCTTTGCCGGTGGGGACATCTACGTCTCCTCGAAGGGCATGGGGAACAAGGGGCTGGCCTTCAAGGACAGCGAAGCCAACAGGGGTAACCTGTATGTCAGGGCGCTTCGCGGTGCGCTGGGCGAAGGGCTTGCGGACCGGCTCCGCGCGCTCAGCGAGGCGCAGGGCGGCCAGCCGGTACGGCTCTTTGGCGAGATTTTCGGGACCGGTGTGCAGGACTTGCACTATGGCTTCAAGGAGCCGGTGCTGCGCCTGTTCGACGTGATGATCGGCGATGAGTTCCTGACACCCGAGGCCATGGTGACGGTCGCGGCGAGCCTCGGCCTTGCGGTACTTCCCACCCTGTACGAAGGCCCGTTCGATCTCGCCGCGTTGCAGCAGGTCCGTGACGGCAAGAGTGTGATCGGCGGCGATCACATCCGCGAAGGCATCGTCATCCGCAGCGCAACGGGCGCCAAGCACGCCGTTCACGGCCGCAAGATTGGGAAATGGGTCAGCCCTGCCTATCTGCTGCGCAAGGGCGACGCGACCGAGTACAACTGACTTTCAGAAGGACTTTTTTTGAATGACGTTCTTCCTCATCCTCCTGCTGATCCTGAACGCCGCGATCAGTTGGTGGAATGCCCATGTCACCGGCAAGATTTGGCTCGAATCCAAGGCGCTGGGCGGGTTTGCCCGCCTGCTCGCTTGGTCCGGTGCTATCCAGTCCGCCTGTGGCTTCACCGTGATCCTCGCGGCGGTGATCGGCTTCCTCGTCCTGCCCGCGACGATGGTCGGCTCACTCATGAGCCTCATCTATTTGCTGGTGATCCTGCCCGTCCTCGGCAGCGGCATCGTCATCACCATCCATTCGTGGATCGCTGCCTACCGCTCCCGGAAATGGACGGATATCGGCATCGCCACATGGAACACCCTCGCCATGCGCTACGACCGATGCGCACACACCTTCTTCTCCGCCATCACCCTCGCCGCCGCCGTCACCTTCTGGCTCAATTAGTGAGTCCTGAGCCTAGTCTCTTTCGCCATTCTTTCACCATTCTTTCTCCACCCATGGCCCCGGCCGCTCGCACGGCTGGGGCCTTTTCGTACGAACTGAAGAATTCGGTTGATAGACCTCCATTTTCTGCGATGATGGTCGGCAGGTCCCGCCGTCTAAATCACTCTTAGTCTCTTTTGCCATTCTTTCACCATTCTTTCACCATTCTTTCACCATTCTTCTCCACCCATGGCCCCGGCCGCTCGCACGGCTGGGGCCTTTTCGTATGAACCGAAGAACTCGGTTGACGAGCCTCCATTTTCTGCGATAATGGTCGGCATGTCCGACCAAGACCTCGGCCCCGCGCATCTGCTGGATCGCGCCCTCGCTCTCGTCGCGGGCGAATGGGAGAGCGCGGATGTTATCCGCTGGCTTTCCACCAAGAACGTGCTGGCCGAGGCGTGGAAGCCGATCCGCTTGGAGGACTGCCGGAAGCGTCTGGCCGCCGGGGAGAAGGCTCCGACCATCAAAGTCGTGGGCCACCGGCTCGGCCGGAAAATCCTCTACAGCGTCTCGGACGGGAACCATCGGACCATCGCTGCCCGCGAGGTGGGACGGAAGATCAAGGCTCACATCTCCGGCTACTATCGCTCCGAGCCCGAAAGACATGTCCTCTGGCAAGGGGGCTGTGGCGGATGAACGGCCCGAGGCTTGAAATGGTCACGGGGCATGTCAGCGAGCGCCTCATCCCCTATCTTCATCAGATCGGTGTCACCCAGCGGGACGATCCATGACCGACCAGACCAAGACGATGGGCCTTGCGGAACTCATGGCCGACCCGGCAGCCGCAAAGCTGATGGAGAGTTTCACGCGGCAGGAGGACCTCCATCCGGACCTGCAAGCCTATCTCTACACGCACCCGAAGCTCGGGCAGGTCCTACAGCACCCGCTCGTCTACTCGGTGCCGCATTTACCCATGCTCAACGCGCGCATGAACGAGATGTACGCGGCGAAGAAGGCTGCCGTGGAGACAGCCGCGCAGGAGCGCCGATGGGGCGAATATCTCGTCCTGCACGAGCGGGCATGGCGTCTCGACGCCCTCAACGAGGTGTACCATCTCATCTCCGACACCGAGTTCTGGGAGTACCTCGGCTGGGTCTGGACCGACAGCGAAAACATTCACGAGAATTACGATCTCTGGTGCGACCTGTGGCAGTCGGAGCGTCTCGGACGGGAAGCGTGCATGGACGAGGCCGAGCGCGCCGCGCTCGCGGCCTTGCCGGAGACGATCACCATCTGGCGGGGCGTGGGGCACAAGGATGCCGTTTCCGGCCTCTCTTGGACCACCGACCGGGAGAAGGCGGTCTGGTTCGCCCGGCGCTATGCGGACATGGCGGCCCGAACACCCCTGCTCGCCGAGGGGGTCGTGTGCCGGGAGGCGGTGCTGGCCCATTTCATCGGCCGGGGCGAGAGTGAGATCGTCGTGCTGCCCGAGGATGTGGAGATCACGAAGATCGTGCCGGTGGAGCCCAAGCGCCGGACATGATGGCGGAAGGGATGAACCATGGCGAGGGGATGGCCCTCCTCGCCGATCTCAAGCAACGGCTCCCATTCGATTTCAGCAATAGCATGGCGGGTGCGGTCGAGGCCGATATCTGCCAAATCTATGACGAGGCCGTCCGCCAGTGGCATCGCAAAGGCACTGCCGAAGGTACCTTCTTGGATGCCCAGTGGACCCTCAAACGCATTTTCCTCATGAGCGCGGACAGGAAGCCGATGGGGTGGCTGACCATGATTCGCTGTGAGCTTGGCACGGGCGAGGTGCTCATCAGCCATTATCCGGCGCCTGACCCGGTGACCCGCAAAGTCTGGCACTTCGATCTCTTGGCGACGGATCAGGAAACGGTCGCCAATTTCCTCCTGTACCTGCCCGGACTGGCAGAGGCATCCCACAAACCGAATTAATTTGGTTGACGGACCATCGTTTTGCGCTAGGCTGCCCTCCGGAACGAAGGGAGCCGCCGCCCATGATCACGATCTATCACCTCAAGCGCGATCTCGACCGTGACACCCGGCTGACCGTCACCCTCCCGCCGCCCGGCGACGCTTCCGCGCAGATCGACGCCGCCCGCGCCGCGTTCAAGGCCGGTCATTACGAGGCGGTCGCCACGGTGGACACCGACGACCTCAACCTCGCGTTCAAGCTCACCCAGAATGGCGTGGTCTCCCCCTCTTGGACCATGGAGCCGCCCGAGGGCCTTACCCCGCTGGTCCAGCCCATCAAGCACAACGGCAAACTGTACGGCCATCGCTCGACCGACATCGGCGACATCCTGATGCTCGACAATGCCCTGCACATGGTCGCCCCCTTCGGCTTCGAGCGGATCGGGGGCTGAACCATGACGATCCGGCAGCGGGACGGGTCAACCGTCCCGACCATCCACCTGCAAGGCATCGGCCCGGCACCGGCCAAGCCCGCGTGCGAGTTCGTGGCGGGCGACGTGACGCGCTGGAACAACGACGCCCATGGCTACGAGGTGGTCGGCATCGAGAAGGCCAGCGCGCAATTCCTGCTGTTCAAACTGCGCAACCGTGATCCCCGCAGCGACCGGAAGCAGGTCTGGGAGCGGCGTATCAAGGCTGACCGACTGGTCGCCTATTTCCCGAAGGAGGGCTGAGGCCATGGCAGGCACCGACCAGCGCGACGAGGAGGCCATGGCCGCCGCCGTGGCCTTCAACATGGGGAACGCCTTGTACCGGGACATTCCGGTCGGCGGGCTGTTCCATTTCAAGGGCCACCCGGACACCATCCTCCGCAAGTACGCACGCGGATACCGGGCGGCGGACGGCTCGGGGCCACTGTTCCGGACCGGCGCCCGCACGGCCGTGTTCGCTGTCCGCTCTCCTGATACGACCAAGGACCAAAAGCCGGACTGATGGTTCCTGCTGCAAACCTTTCCGACGCGAGCTAGCGCAAAGCTCAAGGCGGGACGGACATGAGTGCCGTGCGTATCATCGACCTCGACACGGGACTTTTCTGGCCCGATGAAACTCAGGCGCTCAATTCCAAGATCGATGATCGACTCTCCGTTGATGAGATTCATGCCATCGCGGCAAGCCGTCGTGCCGTCGGCGGGCGCATTTGATGGTGGGAGACGACATCTCGCCTGAGAAATTCGACGAGGCACTGCGCCGCCGCAGGCTATGTGTTCGCCTCGGGATCAGCAAATCCGACCTCCATGAACTCGTCACCCGCATGGCTATCTACCGAGGTCGCGCCGGTTCGTGTCCGTACCGCTGGATCATGCTTCCGCCACGGGGGAGGAGGGGCCAAGAGGTCGAAACCTTTTCCAAGGGAGGTACCGTACCCTCTCGTCGGCGCAAATGCGGTCATCCGCGTCAGGAGCGGGTTCTTCGGCATCATCACTGATGAGGTCGCTACCAAGCTGACGATGGCCGGGTACGCTCTCGTCCGCTCGGAGGAACTGATCGACTTCCCCGGCTGACCGTATATTTTTGCGGAATCACTTGACGAAACGGTGGAACCGGATAATCTGGTCCCACTGAACGCGATTTGACAAAGGGCGAACCCGATGGCCGACATGTCCAGCCGCTTTCCGAGCCTGTTCGCCCCCGTCGCCGGTCGCCCCTCCGGCTACCGCGCCGAGCGGATCGCCAAGATGATCGCCGTCCTTGAGGCGGGCGTGCAGGCCGGGTCCATCGCCAATCCGGTCTATCAGGAGGCCAAGGAAGTCCTCGGCCGGGTCATCGAGGATGCGTGGAAGGCGGTCCGCGAACCGGTCGAGCCCCGCTTCTCCGGGGAGAAGATGTCCGAGGAGGCGCGGGATTTCGCGTGGGAGACCGCCTTCATCAATGGCGGCATCCATGGCTGGCACAAGACGATCCAGAAGCGCCTCGCCAAGGCTCCGGCCTGCCCCGAGGTGGCGCCGCTGGTCGAGGCCATGCGCCGGTTCGTGGCAGAGGTCGCCCCTATCGCCGATGCGTTCGCCTACTTCGCGGCGGACAAGAGCCGGATCGTGAAGCGACAACCGAAGGCGGAGGCCAATCCGCGCTTCGTTGCTCCCCGCGCCAGCACCGAGGCCAGCCAGCGGCTCCATGCCATGCTGTCCGCGCTGGTGAACGAGCAGTTTGAGGCGCTGGTGGCTGCCTTCGTCAGGCGCTATCAGGCCGAGCTTGACCGCTTCGTCCGGCTCCGCGACGCCAAGGTGGCGGAGATCGCCGTCTCCGAGAAGCCGAACCGCATCTATCCGCTGAGCCAATACCTGCGCGACCAGCGCGCCACCGGAATCAGCGTGGATGCCCGTTTCCTCGACGCCGTGCTGGACGAAAGCGAGAACTGCCGCAGCATCACCCCGAAAGTGAAGCCGGACGCCGACCGAATCATCGCCGCCCTTGCCCGCAAGGACGCCGAGGAGGTCCGCGATGCATTCGTCGCCAAGAATCTCCGCAAGATCGTCTCCATCGTCGAGGCGAAGGAGAAGCAGGCGGCCTTGACCAAGTGCGAGGCGGTCAAGCACTCCGTCTCGCTCGGCGGCCTTGAGGGGACTTTCGTCGTGACCTTCGCGGACGGCGCGGGCTTCACCTTCCGGAACGCGGTGGTGTTCAAGGTCAGCAGCCACGGGAGGCCCTTCACCCAATTCCCCCTCACCTTCCATGACGTGGTGCTGGCAGGCGGCAAGAAGATGGCCCGCCCCAGCGAGGAGCGGATGAACACGGTGTTCGCCAAGGGCGGGGAGGGCTGAGCCATGGCCGATTGGATCAGGCAGAAGGTCGGGCTCCATTACTGCGCCGATGGAACCCGGCTTGCTTTCGTGCTGAGGTTCGCATGAAACGACGCCGCGTGATATGGGTGGCCGAGGTGGAAGGTGTCCACTACGCCTTCTCCCGAATCGAAATTGATATCCTCGACCATACCGTGCGCCAAGATTATTCGCGTCTCGCGGCCGATGAGGACGAAATCGGCGAAAGACTGGCGCGCATCAGGTTTGCGACCTTCGACACCAAGGAGCGCATCCTGCGGCCGACCCAGCTTGCGATCAACTTCGTCACCATGATCCGGCTTGATCCCGAGGCGGAGGTGTACTCGCTCTGACGCTGTCGGGTGCGCGGCCTGTTAGGTCCACGCCCATCGCCGCCCGAGGCAGCAAAACCGGTTTTTGAACCATGTTCGGTTGGTTGACCGGCTCGATGAGCCTGAGCTATCATTCCGAACGATTTTGAGAAGGCCCTTTCATGTTCGACGAGACCCAATACGCACTTCTCGTGAAGCCGTTGCGGCAAGTCTATGGCGCGGACCTCGATGGGACATACATCAACATCACCGATTACAACCCCCTGATCGAAAGCATGGGGTTCACGGTTATGCTCAAGGTCGATGACGACGACTATCAGGGCGACAGCCGCGTTCTGCTGCGCCATGGCGACTTCTGGGGCATTCTGATCTTCGGCTGGGGGTCGTGCTCGGGATGCGACCGGTTGCAGGGATGCTCCTCCGAGGAGGAGATCGAGGAACTCCGCAAGGACCTGTTCAACAGCATCAAGTGGGGCACTGCCGCCGAAACCCTCGCCTATGTGCGCGAGCATGACTGGGAGGGTGATTTCTGCTGGCACGCCGAGGAGACGCGGGAGTTCGTCCGGCAAGCCGAGGAGATGCTCGCCGCCGTCGCGGCCGCCCATGGCTGACATCGATCTTCCGTTCACCATCGACCTCGGGGATGATGTGATCTGTACCATCGACTCCGTTCCGGGCATCCGCGAGGAATGGATGGTGCTCGCCAATGGGGAATGCATCGGCTGCGTCAGGGCTGACGATGGCTACTATAACACGTTCTTCGAAAACTACTTTAATGCATACGCTGTGCCCATCAGCCTTGAGGGCTTGCACGATGCCGCTCAAAAGCTCGCGCGGCAGGCCAACCTCATACCGTGCAGCGACGGGCACTATGCCGTCGAGCACCTCAGACTTATGGACTATAGCGGACCGGTCACTTGGGTCGAGGCCGTGCGTAACTACAACCGGGCGCCCCGCTTGCCGCATGTGCTGCATCCCGCACGTGCGATCTCGCGGCGGCAGATGCACGCCATCGTGGATTACTGCCGCTCGGCTTTCGGGCCGGAGAAGCAGCCGCACGAAGGCCGGGACGACACCCGCTGGTACCAGCCCGAGGGGACCTGCCTCCTCGGGTTCCGGGAAGTGACCGATGTGACGCTGTTCCTGCTGGAGTGGCAAGGCAAGCCCGTGCCTCGAAGCAAGCGGAGGTTTTGAAATGGCGAAACCCCGCAAGCCCAAGAAGCCGAAAGCCGCCATCAAGCCCATCAATACCGCGAAGCCCATCGAGGCCGAGAAACCGAAAAAGCCGGTGAAGCCGACATGAGATGGCGGCGTCGGCACAAATTGACCGGAGAAATTCGGTCAGCTAAATAAGGTTTCCACGGGCTGCCGTAGCTCAGTTGGTAGAGCATACCCTTGGTAAGGGTAAGGCCGGAGGTTCGATCCCTCTCGGCAGCACCATCTCAGGGGACCAGCATCAAGCAGTCATATCCTTCACGCGGATTGCTTGACTGGATTTTCCGGTTGACCAAAACCGAGTTGCTGTTATCCTGCCCCCATGCAGGAGTCCAAGTTCACCTTCAAGCTGCTCGGCAGGCATAATGGCTGGTGGGCGCTCCGTGCGCCCACATGGCCGACCGCGAAGCGTGGGCCGGTGGATGCCTGTCATTTCGAGAGCGCGGTGAGTGAGTGGCTGCTGAACGAGGCGACTGGGGAATGGCACCTTGGCAACGGGGATGCGCCGGGCTACCCGAAGCTCCCCATGGCCTTCTCCACCGGCTCCGGCCTGTGCCTGCTGCTCAAGCGCGCGGATGATTTGCTGCGCTTCAACCGTAAGTTCAAGGTCAATGGCTTGTCGCCGGAGGCGCTGGCGCTGGCGGCCTGACGGGCGCCACTGAGCGGTTACACCTGACGGTTGCAAACGCATATGTCTTGCAATCAGAGGTAAATTCGCTTACGGTGAGGTGACCTGCCCGCGTCGGCCAAATATTCATTCCCGCCGCACCGGACAACCGTGAGGTGTGTCATGATCACGCGCGTGGTCCGCCGCTGTGCGAGGGCGGTGTTTGGGTATGCGAAACGCACCCGTGCATATCCCCGACATGTACGGACGGCTCTGACCACCATCCTCGTTCTCGCCTGTTATGCAGTCCGGTATGCCCTGTTCGGCGGGACCGGCGTGATGTCCTACACGCTGGCATTCCCGGCGATCATCGTTGCATCGGTGATGTTCTCGCGGGGCGCGGGCATCTATGCCACCATCCTGAGCGCGGCACTGGCGCTGCTGGTCACATCCGACGCCACGCGCATCGTGGATATGGCGCATGTCGAGCCCGTACAAGTGATCATTTTCCTGTTGGTGGGATGCTTCACGGCGGTGGTGGTCGAGGCCCTGCAAGACTCCCTCGCCGAAACCGACGCGGCGCGGGCGGAGGCCGAGGAGGCCCGGAAGGCGCGGGACCTGCTACTGGTGGAACTCGGTCACCGCACAAAGAACGACATAGCGCGCATCAAGGCCCTGCTGACGATGCAGTCGGCGGGCGCCCCGCCCGATGTCGCCAATGCCCTGCTGACCGCAGCCGAGCGGATCAACGTCATAGCGCGCGTGCATGACCGGCTGCATATGACCGATACGTCGGTTGTTGTGGACAGTCGGGTTTTCTTGCATGGCCTTGTCAGCGATCTTGCGCGTATCCTTGATGGCAGCCCGGTCCGCATCGTCCTCCACGCCGAATCGCACGCGCTGCCGCCCGCGCAGATGGGCGCTCTCGGCCTCATCGCCAACGAGGTCATCACCAATGCCCTCAAGCACGCCTACCCTGACGGACGAAGCGGCACGATCACGGCCACTTTCCAGCGGCAGGGGCCAAACTATGTGTTGACGATCAGTGATGATGGCGTGGGCCATCCGGGGCACGAGAGTTCGGGCCTCGGCGGGCGCATCATCCGGGCGCTGGCGGCCCAGCTTGAGGGCGTCATCGAGATCAGGGCGAACCAACGCGGCACCACCTGCATCCTGCGTTTTCCCGTGCAATGCTCCGAGAGGGTGCCGAATGTCGAACCGGTCGCGGTGCGGCAGGAGCCTGCGGTGCAAACGGCAGTCGCGTGCTGAATCAGTCGTCGCTGTGAACGGCCATGGCGTTGGCCGGTGACGCGGGAGCGACGGGCGCGCCTTCGCGTTGTTGCTTGATCGCCCGCGCCATATTGCCGATATGGAAAGGCAAAACCTTGATGGTCCGGCGCAGATGCTTGCAGGCAATGCCTTTCAGGTTCGGGTTGCGAATATGCGGATACCGGACCTCTGGAACAATAGACGCCGAAAGCTGAGTTAAAATGTACTGATAGCCCCAAAACTTGAAGCTCGGGCAGCCACAATGGACTTGGATATTGGCCGACCAGAGCAGCAGTCGCGCCGCTTCATTGGCATTCAGGCTCGTATCATTGAGAACGTCGTACCATTCGACGAAGCGGATGTAGGTGTTCCATCCGTTGTATTTGTTCGGCACGAAGAACTTGATCGTGTCCTTGCGGCAGCCGACGAACTTCACAAAGGGGATCAGCGGCGCATAGTCGCGATGCGGCAGGTCGCGCGGGTCAACGGCGTGAAGTATATCCTTGTACGTGACCTCATCGAGGTACGTGACCTCATCGAGCACCGCCGGGTGCTCGTCGTGGAAATAGGTCAGGATGTCGAAACCGCCGCTCATGCTGCTATTTAGCCACCGGGACCTTGGGCTGGGGCGGGGCTGATGGGGGGTTGGGACGAGGAGGAGGACCGGGAGGACTGGCAGTTCCGGCCGGTCTGGGAGGACGAGGAACCGGAGCCGCCGGGGCGCCCTCTCCGCCCGGTGCTGTCGTCGCTGACGCGCCCGCCGCCCGCCAAGGCGCCCCCGGCGCCTTCTTCCTCCGATGACCTGCTGCACCACCTGTCCGAGGCCGAGGACGCCCTGTCGCGCATGGACGCGGCGGCCATGACCGCGCCGGAGGCGGTTCGCCAAGGCGCAGTGGCCCGGCTGGCCTACCGCGAGGCCAGCGGGTGGCTCGCCAGCCTTGACCTGTGGGTGCATCCGCATGACCTCGCCCTGCGCGACCTCGGGCTCACCGGGTCCTATGTGGCGGCGGCCAGCACCGGCAGGCTGGTCGCCAACCTCCCCAATACGCTGGCCGAGGCCCGGAACGAGGATGCCTCGACGGTCCCGGAGGACCGGGTGGTGGCTTTCTGCCTTGGGCTGGCGCGCGCCCTGCGGCGGCTTGCGGAGGTCCGCTCATGGAAGCCGCTGGCCGATGCCAGCGCCGCCGGAAAGGCGATGGAGACGTTGGGCTTGGCCGACTATGAGGCCGAGATCGCCTTCGTGGACTGGACCGATGCAAGGAGCGACACCAGCAAGGCCCCTCCCCTGCTGTCGGCCATCAATGCCGCGATGGCGTGGCGCAAGCTTGACGACAGGGAAGGCGGGGACCTGAGGGCCGGTTTCGTGGCGGCGGCGATGGTGGCCGGGGCCGGGCGGCTGCGGGCCATGCCCCTGCCGCTCTGGACCGCCCGCCGCGCCTTGCAGGGTATGCGACGGCTCGAAGCGCCCTTCGCGGACACCGATGAGGCACGGTGCCTGCTCCTGCGGGGGATTGCGGAGGGTGCCCGCGCGGCCATGACGGAGTTGGACCGCCTTGGCGGGATCATCCAGCGCGCCGAGGGGATGCTGCGGCAGCGCAGGCGAAGCTCCCGCATGGGCGATGCCATCGACGCGGCGATCCGGACGCCCTGCCTGACGCCGACCGCGCTGGGGCGGCGCCTTGGCGTGACGCCGCAGGCGGCGACGCGGCTGTTGCGGGAGATGGCGGAGGCCAAGCTGGTCCGCGAGGCGACCGGCCGCCGGAGCTTCCGGGCCTTCGCCATGTGACGATGACCCGGCTCGGATCAGCCCAGAACCGCCTTTGCGAAGGCGGGACGGATATGGCCGAGGTGTTCGGCGCGGCAACCGGGATACCGCGTCAGGTATTCATCCAGTGGGAGTGTCCCGGCACGCACCTGCTCACGAAGGGCAAGGTGAGTTCGCGGCCGTTGCATGGCTGCTTCGTGCAGCGCAGGATGCAGCGGCCCATCGGCAGTCTGAGGGTTTGGTCCGTTTCTCAAACCCGCATCATGTTGTAGGGCGAGGAGGCGATGCCCGAGACGATGTGCCACTGGGTCTCGCCGTAGATCAGGTGCAGCGAGCCGTATTGGATGTCGAGGACCCACGAGGTCTGGCCGTCAATCGTCGCGCCGCCCACGGCCGAAACCGTGATCGGGTAGTCCGCCGCATTGCCGCCCTCATCCTTGATGATCAACTGCTTACCGGGGGTGCCCTGCGGCAGGTACACGACCGGCGTGATGGACGGGCTGTCCTCGACGCCGGGCGGGGCTCCATCCCCCGTCGGCAGGAGCCCGGAGATATTCACACCCACATAGGTGGTTTTCGGGAGGATCGTGGCCGTCTCCGTGGTGACCGCCTGCCGGACGAAGCCGAAGGTCGGGTCGGCCGTCAGCACCCACGTATTACCGCGCTTCTGAAAAAGGGACGGGGTCGCCCCCAGCATGATGTAGAGGTCGCCGCTGTTGCCGGTCGAGTCCGACGGCTCCTCCTCACCATGCAGGATGGTGGGGCCGTATTTGCCGATACGGAACTCGTTTGCCATGGTCCCGGCGGCGTTGATGCGTACCTTGAGAGAATTCACCAAATCAGCCCGCCTGCTCAATTTCGTGGGGGTATTTATCACCCGCCGCACCGTGAATGAGCGCGCTTTTAGCACAATCCGCTGCGGAACACCACCTTAAAGTGGTCCACTATTTTTTTTGGTTGCTAACACCACGTTCTTTGGTAGAGTACCGTCCATCACCGATGGAGGGGACCGTGGACGACGAGCAGCGGACGATCTTCGAGATTCCCGAGGTCAATCTCGCCAAGTTCGAGGCCGAGTGCGCCAAGCTCAGCCGCAAGGCCGAGCGGATCGGCTGCGACCCCATCACGCCGTTCATCTTCGGGCACCACACCGAGACGCTCTCGGACGGGCACGAGCACCGGGTCTACGAGGTCCTGTTCACGGTCTCGGCGCCCAAGATCGACGGTTGGACCTTCCTCGCCTCCATCGACCACTCGCAGGAAACCGGGAACATCATCCGCACCGTCCCGAACACCAGCATCACCCTCCCAGCCAGCTATCGCACCGCCGCGCCGCATTGCGACCACTGCAAGGTCCGCCGCTACCGCCGCGACACCTATGTGCTGCACTGCGAGGAAACCGGCGAATTCAAGCAGGTGGGCAAGTCCTGCCTCAAGGACTTCTTCGGCCACGACCCCTACAAGATCGCCAAGATGGCCGAATTGCTCGGCTACGCGATGGAGTGTGCGCGGGGCTATGAGCAGATCGTCGGCGCGGACCTCCGCACCATCAGCGTGCGGGAATTCACCGCTCATGTCGCTTGGGCGATTCGCAATTTCGGCTGGGTCTCCCGCAAGGCCGCCCGCGAGAACCCGTACCTCGAAGCCACCGTGAACGTGGCGTGGCGCAACTTCCACCCGGTGACCACCCACGAGATCGCAGCGGCCGAGAAGCCGACCGAGGAGGACAAGGCGCTGGCCGAGGCGGCGATGGCGTGGGCCGACAGCCTCATGGAAAAAGAGCCCAAGACCGAGTACGAGCACAACATCTGCGTCATCGCGGCGGCGCAGTTCGTCGAGCACCGCTCTCTCGGCCTGCTGGCCTCCATCGTTGGCTCCTACGCCCGCAACGTCCAACGGGAGATCGAGCGCCGGGCGCGGCGCGAGGCCCGGCGCGACAGCCAGCATATCGGCAGGACCGGCGAGCGGGTGCGCAATCTCAAGGCGACGGTGATCGGCTATTTCCGCCGCGAGACCGATTTCGGGGTGACCCACATCTATCGCTTCCAGACCGAGGAGGGCGATGTGATCGTCTGGTTTGCCTCGCGCTACCAGTCCATCAATGAGGGCGACAAGGTCTGCCTCACCGGCACCGTGCAGAAGCACGAGGAATTCCGGGGTGTGAAGAACACGGTCATGAACCGCTGCATCGTGACCCTGTGTGATGAGAAGGCCAAGGCAGCTTGAGGGAGCACAAAGCATGAGCGGTAGGACGAACCGCGCACCACGCAAGGCCATGACCGCCGAGGAAATCGAGCGCGAGATCGCCCGGATCGGGCGGCGCATTTCGCGCCGTCCCCACTCCGCAGGCACCGGCTACATCCGGGCGCTTGAGCGTGACGCGGCGCGAATGTCGGCATTGTCGAAACGCTTGGAACAGCTTCGCACGCAGGAAAAGGTCTGAGAGGACCTCATGCAACTCAGGATGAGCCCACTCACGCGCCAGACCCACGCCGACTGGACTCGGCGGGCGTGGAAGGAGAAGCTGGGCTATGCCGAACGGGGCATGGAGCGCGTCGAGGCGTGGGTGTACTGGAAGCTGGAATAGCACGGCGTCACCATCCCGCCGAAGTACACGCCCAAAGGCGATGACAACCATGTCATCTTCACCTACAACGACGGGATCGGTCGCATCGAGCAGCGGGTCTGGATCGAGACCCGCTTCGAGACACAATCCTGATCGGCGAGGTGGCGGTCCCGCCCCACGCGCGGCCGGTCAAGGACGCGGATGCATGACACGCGGCGCGTCAGGCCGCACTTCTCGCCGGGGTTCCGCACGCCATCGCCGCCTGAGGGGCGCCCTGTTAGTTTCATCATGGCATTTCGCTGCCTGCACTGCATGGACGAACCGGACCATTTCAGGTCGGCCGAAAGCGTGGTCATCGACGGCCCCACGGTCGCCGGAAAGCTGCTCTGGGATGCGGCTTTCGAGATCAGGCCCACCGAGGACGGCACCGACCTGATCGCGCGCGCCATTCCCGAGGACCTGCCGAACCGCGAGGATTGGGAAGCCGTCGCGGTGGAGCGGGCCAAGACTGTCTGCGTGATGTGGACGAACGCGAAATTCGAGGACGAGGGTGGCGTGATCTACGACGATGCCAAGCCCCATTCGGAACAGGTCTGGAATTGCCCGCCTGTGATCTACATCGACGGCAAGAAGGTGGTCAGCCCCTAATCCCGGCTCGCACCATGTTTCTCCGTTGACTGTACCACATTATAGGGTAGGATGCCTTCCGTAGTCCGAGGAGAATGATCATGGCCGGACCCGGAGTACTCGGCGACAATCACACTCTGCGCGCCTACGGTTATGATGACCTCGGCGGTTTCGTCGGACGGCCGGACCCCGCGCCGGAGCGGCCCGTCCCGGCGGAGAACTTCGTCGCCACTCTGGCGGCCAATGTGGACAACGCGAAGCTGACGGACGCAGAATTCCGCGATTTCGTCCGCCGGTCCCTGCCTGTCGTCCGGCGCTGACCATGAACACCACCGTGCGGTGGTCCCTTCCCTACCTGCATGAGGGGGTCGGTGACCCGCCCATCTCCGAGGACTTGCCGCTGACGCCCCTCGAAGTGATGTGGCTGATATTCCGGGTGCGTTGCTATCCGGGTGCGGCATTCGCCACGGAGAAGGTCCGCAACCCGGCATGGAATCCGGACGCCTTCGGGGTGCCGCGCTGGCACTACATCTACAGGTGGACCGCCGAGCTTATCGGCATCCGGATGGCGCTGACCAAGCGGGAGGACAGCCGGACCGCCCTCAATCTCGACCACTACGCCTTGGCCGGGCAGGACTGGACCTTGACCTGCACCTTCCGGCGCGGTGGTGGGCTCGGCCCCCGTCACATCGAGATCGACGGCGGAGGCCACGGCATCGTTCAGGAGGCGGCCCTGACGGGGCTCGACGACTTCAAGCGGGACTACGCGCTGCTGAAACTGTTCGAAGGCGCGGCGGAGGCCGCCTGAGGCGCCCGCCTTTCCCGCGTCCCGAGGCGCTCCCACTGCCGCATTGCCCCACGAAAGAAGGCGCTGGCTCGCACCAGCGCCTTCTTCATAACCGACCCGGCGGGAGGGCCGGGCCATCAGGCGGCCAGTCTCAGGGCCGCCTCATGCGCCCGCGCCCGGATGTCCGCAAAGGTCTCGTCCACCAGCACCACGCCGTCGCGGTAGACCTCCCGCAGGATATCGCGGTCCTCGTTGCCCGCCGCTCGCACGGTCTCATACCGGTCGCCGTTCCGGACCAGCGCGAACATGCCGCGCTTGCTGCGCTTGCCCGGATCGGTCTTGGGCGCCTTGAACACGTCATGCACGATGCCGTTGATGCTGATCGCGCTGCACTTCATGGCGAATTTCAGGGTGTCGCGGTCAAGCTGCTGCAACAGGCCGCCACCCATGCCGAAGGTCAGGTTGTCGGCGCTGAACCCGGCGGCCAGCAGGTTGTTCAGGATCACCGGCAAGGTGGTCTCGTTGATGCCGTCGCCCTGAATGACCCGGACCGCCGACGGCAGGACCTTGTAGCCCTTGCTGTTCATGGTACAGCCGAATTTCTCGGCCAGCGCCTTGACCACCTCGACGGGAACCGTCAGCGGGTCGCCGCTGTCCGGGCGCACCACCAGAGTGGCGCCGCTGTTCAGGACCTCCTCCCGCAGCGCACCGCCCCAGATGTTCTTGACCGCATTGTGGATGTCGTAGCTGTCGCTCACGCAGGCCACGATGCTGCCCGGCTTGGCGAACTGCCGAAGCATGTTGCGGTAGGCATCGACCTCCCGCTCCTGCCCCCAAGAGCAGATCGTCGAATGCTCGGCGGCCGGGATCGAGAAACCCGCCATCGGCTCGCCATAGTAGCGCCGGACCGCCATGATGCCCTCGACCGTGTCGGTGCCCATGAAGTTCACCAGATGGGCCGCGCCGCCGATGGCCGCAGTCTCCTGCGAGGACGCCCCGCGAGCCCCGAAGTCATGCAGCTTGAACCCGACCTGCCCGGCGGGATCGTCGGAGGAGAGGCTCAGCGCCCGCAGGATCGCCAGCTTGGCATGGAAGCTGTTGGTCGCCACCGTGGTCGGATACCAGATCGCCCGCAGCAGCGCGGTCTCCATGTAGCTCGTCAGCCAGAAGCAGTGCGGATCGGTATTGATGACGGTGACCAGCACATTCTTGTTGTCGATCACCATGCCCTCCGGCACCGCCTTGATGAGCAGCGGCAGGCGTCCACCGTGGACACGGACGATGTACTCCCAACCCTCGCGGTTGAACGGCTCGCCATGCGCCGCGAAGAACTCGGCCGCCTCCTCGATATCCGCCTGCGTGACCGGCTTGGTCAGGTACTTCTTGAGGAACATCTGCAAGCCGAAGAACACGCCGCGATCCCACTTGCCGCCACGGCTCTCGATGTAGCTGTAGACGTGCTGCGTCCCCGGCGGGTACTGCACCCAGTGGGAAGCCTTGTAGCTGTCGGTTGCGAGGATGAGGTTGTCGAACATGATCTCAAATCTCCTTTGAGTATAGATCGGACTGGTCTATCCGGCCCGAGTTCTTGAAGTCGCTTTTCCGATTCCTTTCAGAGAAGCGCGGTCAGGCACTTGATGATCGAGTAGTGGTCCTCGAACATCATGTCCTGCGTGACCTTGGCGAGCGGCACCCACTGCGCCTTTTCGGCGTCATCAGCGCCCTCGACGGCGGGGAGGGCGCTATTCTTGGCCCCCTTCTTGCGCCTGATCTCCGGCAGGCTGGTGTCCGGCCGCAGATGGATCAGGTATCCATGGGTGATCGTCCGGCCGCGCGCGCTGCGGTTCGGATCATCGAACACGCGCGAGGCGACGATGCTGCCGCGCAGGACCGGCGCGGGGACCGCGATCTTCGTCTCCTCGCGGAGTTCGCGCAGCATCGCATCCTCGATCCGCTCGCCCTGCCCGATGAAGCCACCGGGCAGCGCCCAGAGGCCCTTGCCGGGACGATCCCTGCGGCGGACCAGCAGGACGTGGCCGCTCTGCACGACGCAGGCATCGACGGTCACGAAGGTGACCGGATAGGGGGTGGAGGCCCACTGCGCCTTGTAGCGGAGGATGAACTCGTACTCGTCCTTGATGTACCGGTATTCCGGGGTGTCGAGGAACTCCGTCAGGAACTCCCTGACGGCGCCCGGCACGAGCCGGTCCTGCGGCAGGTCCCCCACCCGGTGGCCGTCGCAATCGGCGAGCCACATCTCGGCGATGTTCGAGAAATACGCCTCGCGGATCGGCGTCGCCGCGATGCCTGCGACATTCGGCACCTCGATGCTGTCCCATTGCGGGAAAAGTTTGAGATAATAGGACGACGCATCCTTGCTGTGCCCGATCAGCGCGATGCGAGGCCCCTCGAATAGCCGGTCCACAGGCCATGCGAGAGGCGGCTTGGCTGTCGCGAGGCTCACCGCCATCTGTGCGTTGCGCACCCACTGCGCGTCGTTGTAGGCACAGTCCTCAAGCGGCTTGATGATGATGCGGGCGCGCTCCTCCGGTTCCACGCTATCGAGGATCATGCGCACACGCTCGTTGTAGGTGAACGGGTTGCGGTGGCTGCGCGGCGCGTTGGCCGAACCGATCAGGATGCAGAGATTGAGTGCCCGCTTGAGGGCCTCGCGGACGACGGCGAGGTGGCCGTGATGGAAGGGCTGAAACCGCCCGATGAACACCGCAACATCGTACTGCGGGGGCAGGTGCAGTGTCTTGCGCCCGGTTGCGGGCGTCGAAATCGCATTCATGGCAATCCACCATTCTCAAATGAGCGGGGTCTACCCCCGTTCGGTCGTATTTAATCAGACGGCCTAATCTCCGTTCACGGAACCGACTTACTACCGTTCGGCTCGCTGTGGCAAGCAAAATCGTCAAGCCGACCGTGGCCTCCGCCGGACCATAAATAAGCAGACGCAATTTGAGCCCGCGCGGAGCATTTCAGAAAATGAGTTACATCGTCCACAACACCGATGGCAGCCGGTCTTTCGAGGTCCCCGACCGGGGTCTCAACACCGAGACGGCGCTTGCTTTGGTCGGTCGTGGTTCGACCGGATACAGCGAACCGGTGTTCGAGAACCTGATCAAGCTCCTCGAAAATTTTGCCGATACTCTGCCGCCGCCGGGCATCCTGCTGTCCGGTCAGCTTTGGTACGACAAAGGGCAAAAGCTGCTCAATGTGTATAACGGCTCGCAGTGGGAGCCGCTGGCGACGCAAAGCTATGTGGACGCCAACGCCGGGTCTGGCGGGGGCGGCACGGGCGGCCCGATCACCGTCTCTGGTGACGTGACGGGGATCGGGACCGCGAACACGCTGGTGCTCAATCTGGTCGAGACCGGGGTCGTCGCCGGGACCTACACGAAGGTCACGGTGGACGCCAAGGGCCGCATCACCAAAGGCCAGTCGCTCACGGACGCCGATATCATCGCGGCTCTCGGCTACCGGCCGGAGGAGGAGAGGGTGATCACCTTCCCGGTCACTTCGGTGAATTCCAAGATGGGCGATGTCGTCCTGACCGTCGCCGACATCAATGGCGCCGCACCGAAGGACAATCCGACTTTCACCGGTATCGTGCGGGTTGCCGCCGATGTGACTGCTGGCTCCCGCATCGTCCTCAACGGCACGAGCAATTTCGCCTCGGTCGAACTCAGCGGGACCGACGACAAGTTCCGGGTATCCCGCGCATCCGATGGCGGCAACCGCCTCGAATACGACGTGACCAACGGATCGCTCACCATCCCCAATGGGCTGACGGTACGCAACCTCCATGCAACGGATGCCGTCTATGCCGAGGGCGGCACCATGGTGTGCCATTCATCCGTCGCGAACCCGACCCCCAGCTTCCAGTTCCAGACCAGCGACGGCACGCCGACCGGTATCCTTACGCAGGACGCTGACCACAAGATCACCCTGTCGGCCAAGTCCAGCGGTTCCGGCTGGATCAACTCCCTCACCCTCGACGAGGACGGCAATGTCACGGCCGTCACCCTCACCGCGTCGGCCATCGTCGCCAGCAACAGCCTCGTGGCGGCGTCCGGCCGGGTGGCCAGCCGCAACACGCAGCGGCGCTACTTCACCTTCCAGCGGGCGGATGGCACAGCTACAGGGCACATCCTGCAAATCCCCAACCCGAACCCGAGCATGGCCGACGGTGCTATTCGCATCGTAGCGAGCGGAAATGAGAACGACACTGGAGTGGAGATCGACAAGGACGGCAATCTGGTCGCGCCCGGCTATCTCAAGACCACGAGCGGTCTCCTCTACATCCAACCTCCGAATGGCGCCGCGAACGGAAGCAAGCTGGTCCTGACAGATGTGAGTGGCACCGAAGTCGCATCGCTCTCATACGACGCAGCCAGCCAGAACTTGGTCCTTCGCGCGTCCCAAATCAGCGCGATGCAACTGACACCGTCCGGCACGGTCCACGCTACCGCGTTCCTGACTTCGCAGACCTCCGCGCCCAACTCCGGCCTGACCGCGCCATCCAGCGGCATCCTCTCCCTCTTGGTCAGAGGGTGGCCCCGCTTCACGACGGATACCGATGGCAGCATGGACACCATGTTGTGGTTCGGCGCGCCTCTGGCCCGCACCGACAGCATCATCGATGGCTACAGCCGATACCGGCTCCTGCTTGAGGGAACCTCCGGTAGTCTGACTTTGTCCAGCTTCACCCGCGATCCAAGCGATCCGAACGACGTATCCGAGACCATACTTTGGGATGCGCCGCTCGCGGTGTCCGACGCGAACCTCAAGACAAACATCGCGCCCCTCGACGATGGTCTCGCCACGGTCCGCAACCTGCGCGCCATCACCTTCCGCTGGGCCGAGGGGCATCCGCTCGATGACGGCAGGTCGCATGTCGGCATGATCGCGCAGGAGGTCGAGGCGCTGGTGCCGGATGCCGTCGCCGAGGTCCGGGGCACCAAGCTGCTGCACAAGCAGGAACTCGTGCCCTTCCTCGTGCGCGCCGTGCAGCAACTCGATGCCGAGAACGCCGCGCTCGCCGCCGAGAACGATGCACTCAAGACCCGTCTTACCGACCTCGAACAGCAGGTGGCCGACATCCTCGCCCGGCTTGGCGCCTCGAACGAATAACCACCAGAAACCCATTTTAGACGCGGAGCATTTTCAGGATGACCTACTACCTCAAGCGGACTGACGGCACGCCCTTGGTGACGCTCGCCGACCGCACAATGAACTCGGCAGTCGTTCCGCTCACCCTTATCGGCCGGGGTGTCGTCAACTATGGCACGCAGGTCTCGGAGAACTTCGTCCGTCTGCTTGAGAATTTCGCCAACGGGGAGCCGCCGTCGAACCCGATGAGCGGCCAGCTTTGGTACAACAGCAGCAGCCAGACCCTCCATCTGCGCAGAGGCTCCGTATGGAAGGAGCTTGCTTCGACCGACTACGTGAATCAGGCGTTCCAGAACGCCATCGCGTCTCAGCAACCGATCACTCTGGCGGGCGATGTGCTGGGTTCCGGCACTACCAACAGCACGATTACCGCCACGCTTTCCGCGTCCGGCGTGACGCCGGGTACCTACACCAAGACCGTGGTCGATGCGAAAGGCCGGGTCACGATGGGCCAGTCGCTCACCGCAACGGACATCAAGGAAATCCTCGGCTACCGACCCGCCGAACCGGGCGAAGCACAGGCCGCCTCCGTTCGGTCGGTAAACAACATGGGTGGCGACGTGATGCTTACCGTCTCGGATATTCCCGGTGCGGCGCCACTGAACTCCCCGGCCTTCACGGGCACGCCGACGATTGCCGCGCAGAGCGCCAGCGCAGGAGGCCGCCTGACCCTGCTCGGTTTCACGGGCCAATCATCGGCCGCTCTCGACACGACCAACAGTGTTTTCCGAATCTTCCGCGCGTCCGACGGCGCGAATGTCCTTCGTTATGATCTTAACAGCGGGTCACTCACCGTTCCGGCCGATATCACTGGGCGCAATATCACCTCCACCGTCGATGTCATCGCGCAGAACTCGCTCCTCTCCCTTGGTGGCGCGGCCTATGTGCGCTCCAAGTCTGGCTCGAACCGTAGCCTGATCTTCCAAAACAGCGCGGGCGCCAATACCGGGGGCGTAACCCAGTTGGCAAACAACAACCTGATCCTGATCTCCACCCAGTCCGACTGGTCTAAGCCCATCACGGTGGATACGTCAGGGTCTCTGACGGCCGCATCGCATCTCAGCGCCACCATGAACGTCTATTCACACAATGGTACGTTCGTGGCGCGCTCCTCCGGCCCCCGGAGACTTGTGTTTGAAAATGCAGACGGCACCATGGAGGGGTCCATCAACCAAGATGCCAACGGTGCGATCATCCTGTATCCCAACGCCACCGGGAATGCATATGCCCATCTCGACCGCAACGGCAACTTCGTCGTCACAGGCAACACCTACACCCTGAATGGCAATCACTCCCTCCGCTCCTACGGCAATTCGAACCTCTGGTTCCAGAGGGGGGATGGCTTGGTCAACAACGCGGTCATCTACTGGAATAACAGCAACGCCACGCTCCGCCTGAGCGCGCGTGGCGATGGCGGGCAGCCCATCTCGGTGAACAGCCTTGGCGACTTGACAGCACCCGGCTGGGTGTACAGCCATGGCTTCTGTTTCATGGATGAGCCCGGCATACCCGATACCGGCATTTTTCAGGAAAGAGACGGCTCATGGATCATGACCGCGAATGATAAAATCCGTGGCCGCATCAACTACGAAGAAGTCGTATTCTTCTTCACGTATACCAACTATTGCACGTTCGCATTGCAGCATGACGGCAATGTCGTCTATACGCAAGGTGGTGTTCCGAAGTGGAATGTATGGAGCTACCTTTCCGACGAGCGGCACAAGGAGAACATCGCCGACTGGTCGGGCAGCGGCCTCGATGTGGTCCGGAAGCTGCGCGTCGCCTCCTTTGACTGGAAATCCGAGGAGGATGCCTCGGGCGGCAGCCGAACGGGCAATGTCGGCTTCATCGCACAGGAGGTGGAGCAGGTCGTCCCGGCGGCGGTCAAGACCATCAAGGATACCAAGCTGCTCCGGAAAGAGGAACTCGTCCCCTACCTGACTCGCGCCGTGCAGGAGCTTTCGGCCGAGAACGACGCTCTGCGCAAGCGCGTGGCCGCTCTCGAAGCGAAGCTCGACGCCATCCTCGCCAAACTCGGCTGAAACAGCTTTCCAGACTGCCATGGCTTCTGGTAGTCTGGAACCGATTTCAGAATGGGTTTCAGGATGCAAATCAGATACGTGACCGGCGACATGTTCGCCTCGGACCACGCCATATTGATCCATGGTTGCAATGCACAGGGTAAGATGGGGAGCGGGGTCGCCAAGATCGTGCGCGAGCGTTACCCCTTGGCCTACCAAGTCTACCGTGACCGGTACGAGACAACCGGCCTCGCCCTTGGCGAGGTGGTCTGGGCCATGTGCGAGGACCGGATCATCGGCAATGCCATCACCCAGCGTTTCTACGGCTACAATGGCGGGCGGTACGTGGACTATGAGGCGGTCGGCGACGCCTTCCGCGAGGTCAACGAGTTCTGCCGCCGCACCCAGACGGGCGAGATCGACATCAGCCGGTATGGCCGGATCACCAGTGTCGGTCTGCCTCTGATCGGCGCGGGCCTCGGCGGCGGGCACTGGCCGACCATCGCGGCGATCATCGAGGCCGAGGCGACGTTCTTCGAGCCGGTGGTCTACACCCTCGACGGACGCATCCCGTCCTGACGAGGGCCGCCGGGCGGGCCATGCCCACCCGGCGGTGTCGCTCTAGGCCCCCGGCTGCCGCGACGCGAGCTTGACCGAGTGAGCCTTGCCGGTCCGGCCGGACCGGAGGCGGTGCTTGGGCTTGGCGGACGGCCCGTGCTTGAACACGGCGCGCGTCTGGCGGCGGTGCTTACGGTTGCGGCGGATGCGCGCCTTCAACATGACGATGGTTCCTGCGTGCGAGAAGGGAGAGGGGATGAGAGATCAGGGTCTCCCGGCCCAAACACCTTCTCGGACACGCACCGAGGTGCGCGTTGAAACGGTTGATCATTCCGCACCTCCTGTCCATCGTGTTGCGGTCCCGCGATGATGACAGAAACTCGGTTCCCGTCAACCGCGTTCTTCGGCCTGCCGGTGCGCCGTATAGTCCTGCCATGCCTCGGACAGGACTACATCGCGGGCGGCGTAGATCGCCTCCACGGACTGCTGCCGCATCGCCTTCTGGTCCGCGTTCGGGCGGACCGGCGCGGAGCCGAACAGCATGGCCGAGGAGAAGGTGTCAATGCCCTCCCGGTGCTTCCGTCGCCAGTCCAGCAGGATGTCGCGCAGCCGCTCCTTCCGGGGCGACAGGCTTTGACCATCAACGAAGGTCCGCATCTCGATCAGCGGCACCCGGCCCCGCACCAGCAGGTCAAGCTCCCCGACCACCCGCCTGCCATCATTGCGGTCGTAGCAAATCTCGACCGGGTACCGCTTGGGGAAATTCTCCTCTGCGATGAAATGCGTATCCCCGAGCAGCAGCCCGTCACGGAAGGGCACGGCGGTGGCGGAGGAGTCCGACAGCAGGGTGGCGGGACCGATCAGGCAGGCCGCCCGCAGGGTCTCGGTCACCCCCGAGAAGAAATGCCGCAAATCCTTCTGCTCGCGGCGCATGTAGCGGGTCAGGACGTGCTCGCTGACCCGGAATTCGGTCCCGGCGAAACGCAGGCGGAGGTCCCGGCGCGACAGCTTGGCCTCGCAGGTGACGCAGTGCAGCCATCCGGCGAACTCGCTGATCACCATCACGAAGCGGACCATGCGGCTCTCGTTGACGCTCAGGTCGGCGGTGCGGAAGGCGCCTACCTCAATGTCGATGATATTGGGCGTATCCGCCAGCCGCCGGAGGAAGTTGCGGAACAGCTCCGGCAGGGCATTGCGCGGCAGCTTGCCACGCTGGCGGAGTTCGGTGGCAATCGGCGCAGCCAACTCGCCCACGGCATCGACCGGCGCGAGATTGTGCTTCGCCACCTCACGGACGGTCCGCTTGGCGACGGCGTTGCAGGCAGCGTCGGAGGTGAACAGATCGCTCATGATGTGGTCCGGAGGTATGGGCAGCACCATACCAGATATTTGTGGTCACACAACTCTTTTTCCGGTTCAAGCGCCAAGAGGCCAGTTCGCGTCTGGCCTCTTGGCGGGTGGCCTATTCCTCGCCGCCCTCCTCCTCGATCTCGTTCTCCCACTCCTCCCACGCGGCTCAGGACGCCAGCTTGGCGATAACCTCGTCGGACCGGCGCTCGCGCAGGAAGGCGACGAATTCGGCGGGGGTCATCATGTCCTTGAAGGACATGGTGTAGCAGTCGTACTGCACCCACGGTTCGGACAGCTTGGCATAGAACCGGCCCCGAGACTTGAATTCCTCCGGGGTGACGATGCCGCAGATGTAGCCATGGCTGAAATTCTGGAACACGTGGCCGTCCATCTCGGATTCGCCGTCGGCCACGAAGGAGGTGCAGACGTAGAAATCAGTTTGCTGCCGGGTGTTGTAGGCTGCCAGAGATGCATCGAAGTCGCGGCGGGGATGGACGTTGCGGCCCTTGCTCTTGACCTCAAGGCGCAGCCCATCGACGAGGATATCGTAGTCGCGGGTATCCGCGATGGTGGCGCCGAATTTGGCGAGCCATGCGCGGACCAGATGCTCACCAAGAATACCGACCTTGTTGGTCGCCACTCCGCCCCACGTGAACCGGTTGAGAACGCCCTTCTCGATGGCCTTGCGCTCGGCGGCACGGTTCACGGCATCGGACAGTGAGACCTTAATGAACGTCTCGGGCATTATCGCATCCTCTAACGGCTTTCAGTATAGCGCCGAGAATAACCGCTGACCGCTTCAATGACAACAACGAAAACGACATTTTTTTCGTGCGCGCGGACCGGGCCGTCGGGTCAGTCGGCCCGCCAGTCATCGGCGTGCGGCTGCGGGACGCGGTTGGCGGGCACCTCGGGAAAGAACAGGCGGAACAGCACCACGTCCCGTTCGTCCGCGAAGGCGAGCGTCGCGGTGCCAAGGTGGTCGGCGACGCGGATCATGCATCGCCCCGCCCCTCGGCCGGATACCAGCGCCGGAACCGGTTGAGCAGCGAGCGGCCTTCGGCACGGCTTTCCGGGTGCAGCGCGATCCGCGTCCAGCCCTCCATGCGGATGCGCGTCTGGGACCACGGCTCGATGATGCCGGGCATGTTTCGGGACCTCAAATCAGCCTGTTCAGGCAGTCCGTGCCATGCCGGAGGATGTCTGGTGGCTCCTGCGACGGGCGGGGACTGACATGCCCCCTATTTACTCGCTCTCCGCGCAAGCCTCCGGCTTGTACCAGCGCAGCAGGAAGGCCATCGCGTCGATATGGCGGGAGAAATAGAAATAGATCAGTACATCGCCCGGCCGGTACTCGGCTCGCGCCGTCCATTGCGCGGCACTGATCCCGACAGTCTCCCGGAGCCATTCCACGCAGGGCGCCACCCCCACATCGCCAGAGACCCAGAGGGCCAATCGCCTGCGCTCCGTGCGCGAGGCGACCACCACGCGCCAGCCATAGCGCCGGAAGGTATGATCGGGTGGCCCCCAAGGCAGGGCGACGATCCTCACGCCAAAGTCGGCAGCCTCGGCGAGCGGGGCCTTGGCAAGCCGCCAATGGCCTTTCTCAAGGATCATTCACCCCAAAGGGGAGGCTTTCGCCTCCCCTCCCCCTCAGTGCATCACCACGTCCACATAGGTCTCAATGGCGCGCGTGTAGTTGACATATCGCAGGTGCTCCTCCTGCCGCATCTGCCACTCCTGCTTGGCAAACCTGCTCGGCAGGTACTTGGCGACACCCAGCCCGAACACGCGCTTCGCTTCCAGCCCCTTGGACTTGTGGATGGTCATCAGCACCACCCGGTTCGGCTTCTGCCCCTCCGGCGTATCCGCGAACATGTCGTCGATCTGCTTACGCAGGTCGGCGACGGTCGAGCCATCCGGCAGGCCCTCGATCATGACCATGATGGTTTCGACCTTGTCAGCAAGGTCCTCGGCCTGCCGCTCCTTCTTCTCGGCCATCAGCTTCGCGATCTTGCGCTCCTTATAGTCCTTGAGCTTGTCGAGCATCGCCGGGAGGGTCTTGATGGACTTCCAGCGGTCGATGATCGCCAGCAGCCCCTTGCCGATTTCCTTGCCTTCGACGTGGCAGGCGACGCCCTTGCGGATCAGGCCATAAGCAGTCTCGACCAGCGGCTTGGTGTTGCGGCAGAGGATCATGTCGTCGGCCGTGAGGGTATGGGCGAGGTCGTAGAAGGCCGCCTCGCTGATGGTCTCGACCTTGCCCTCGGCATTCGTCTCGGCCGCCTTGTAGTCCGGCACGATGCTCTGGGCCAGCGCCACCACCGCCTTGGCGCAGCGGAAGGTCTGGGTCATCTTGAGGACCGTGCAGCGATCCTCGCGCCGGATGATCTCCAACGCGTCGTTGTCCGCCCCGCAGAAACCGTTGATCGACTGCATGTCGTCGCCCACCCAGAAGCGGCGGCCGGTCGGCTTGGTCATCCGCTTCGCCATCTCGCGGCGCAGCGCGTTGCTGTCCTGCGCCTCGTCGATGCCGACCCAATCGTACTGCGGGAATTTGGCGTTCAGGACCAGCGGCATATAGAGCATGTCGTCGAACGAGACGACCTCGTGGGCGATCTCGATGCCGCGCTTCACGGCCTTGCAGGCATAGCGCAGGCCCTCCTTGATCACCTCGTCCCGGCCGCGAAGCTGCACCAGCACATTGTCGTCGGCGATGTCGTCGTCGAGATCGTAGTGGGCGACGAGATCGAGCCACTCCTTCGGGTCGTTGAGCTTGGTCAGGATGCCGAAGCCACGCTGCATGGCGAGGCCCATGGCCTTCTTGGCGAAGCCGTGCAGGAATTGCGGGATTTCCAGTTCCTCGGCGATCCGGTCGAACTTGTAGTAGCCAGCCTTCTGGGAGCCAGTGCCTTCGAGCTTGGCGGCGGGCAGGATGTTGCGGAGGACGCGGTACCCATGGCTATGGAAGGTGCCGATATCGGCGCGGAGGCCGTCCTCCGCGATCTTCATCTCGATCTCGCGGGCGATCTTCTTGTTGTAGGCGGCGATGGCGATCCGGCCGCGCATCAGCGGCAGGCTCTTGCGGATGACGAAAGTCTTGCCGGTGCCCGCACGGGCGATCACAAGGATGTTGCCCCGGCCGGAGACCACTTCGTTGGTGATCGCAAGCTGCTCGTCGGAGAGGCGGGCCATCGGTACGTCCTCATCAAAATCGCTTTCTGAGGCCGAGTTTTACCACCACCTGCCGGAATGTCCAGCGGAATGTGGTGCAAATACCGATTTTTTTCGTTCAGCCGGTCGGGCCGTGCCGCCCGGTTCGGTGCCGCTCCTCTCCGTCAGTCCTCCTCCCGGTCCGCAAGGATGGTGAACTCCACCTCCCACAGGCGGAGGAGTTCGAGCATGGCCTTGATCTCGTCGGGATGCGCCGTGGCGTGGAACCGGCGCCGGAGCAGGCCGAACCCGGCCGAGAGGGCGACCTCGTTCTTCCGGGCCGCCTCCCTGATCCTCGGCCACGACCTCCGGGGCGACATGAGGGTAAGGCTCCGGCACCGCATCCGCTCGCGGATTTCCGCAAAGGTCCGCTGGAACGCCAAGAGGACAAGCGGCTCCGCCCGGATGATGAATTTGCGGGACAGGATGCCACACCCTCCCCGGAGACTCACGGCATGATCCCGGAGCCGGGCGGTGTTGACCAATTTCCGCACCGTGCCCCAGAAAGGACGGCCGACCTCGACTGCCATCTGCTCCATGGCGCCTCAAGTCATCGCGGCGCCGACGACTGGCTGACGGGCTCGGCCTCGACGATTGCCCCTCTCCTGCGCAGTTCCTCCGGCACGGATTGGTACAGGCTTTGGCGCGGCCCGACCCACCCGGTGATGCGATACTGCCTGTCCTCGTGCCAGAAGGTACCATCCTTGGCCACGGTGCCGCGAAACAGCAGGGAAGCGAAGATGTACCTGCGGTTCGGGTGCGGCGCCACAACCACCCGAGGGATGCCGAACGGCCCCGAAGGCAGATATCTGGCATGAATCATTCGTTACTCCTCGCCCGCTGCGAAAATCCGGGGCAGCACGCCTTTCCCCGCCGAAGATAGCGAATTCGGCGCCCTTGTCCACGTTTTTTTGTTCGCTGCACCGCTTTTTTTTGGTTCGGACCGCCATAGCCCGGAGGCCCGCGCACAAAACTCCGATCTGAAGTGCCAAGTGCGCCCCCTCTAAATACTGCCGCAACCAGAGACCGCGTGGCGGCCGTCATGAAGATCATCAAGTTCCCCGGTGCTGCCCAGCCGATAAGCAGCAAGCCCAGCCCGGACCCGATATCCCGGCTGCATGTCGGCCCGGTCTCCCTGACCTGCACCAACTGCTCCGAGACCGTGACCGCCGAGTTCCGGGGCATGGTTTTCCGGACCCTCGACTGCTACTGCCTCTGCTGCGGCGCCTTCTACCGGGTGACGAACCCGGCCTTCGCCCCGATACCGCCGCAGCCCAAGCCGCCCGGCTCCACCTCGAACCAATCCAAACCGAAACGCTGAACCGACTTGCGGCGGTGCGCCGATCTGCGATATAGGGCAGCCTCTCATTTGAGGATGCCATTTCAGAAATGTATCGCAAAGTCACCCAGTTTCAGGCCGCATTCGGCCTGCTCATCGCCGAACGGCCCTCTTTCCCCGACCGCGCCACGCGCGATCTTCGCATCAAGCTTCTCGAAGAAGAACTGAACGAGTTCCTCGGAGCCGAGGCCGCCGACGACATCGTCGAGGTCGCGGATGCCCTCGCCGACATCGCCTACATCCTGTGCGGCACCGCCGTGAGCTACGGGATCGTCCCCGGCGACGGTTCCACGCCTCCCTGCTCCCCGACGCAGAAGCCGGGATTCCCGTCTGCCGTGCTCCGTAACCGCCACGTCAATGGTGTTCGCAGCGCCTTCCGGCGGTATCTCGACGCCGAGGCCGCCGATGACCTCGACGCCGTCAGTGCGGCGCTCAACGACCTGCGCGACGAGGTGTTCACCACGGCGCTCTGCTTTGGCATTCCGCTGACGGCGGTGTTCGAGGAGGTGCATCGGAGCAACATGAGCAAGCTCCTGCCCGACGGTACCGTCCTGCGCCGGGCCGACGGCAAGGTGATGAAGCCGGAGACCTACTCTCCGCCCGACATTCGCAAGGTCCTGTTCGGCGAGTGAGAATCAGGCGCCCCGATTGCAGGGGCGTCTAAATAGCCGGTGATAACGAGGCTCCCAGTGTTTGATATTCCCGGCTTTGACCCCAAGACGATGAGCGACGAGGAACTCCTCAACCGCTCAAACGAACTCTCCCGCAAGCTCAACTGGGCCTACCGCTTCGGCTCCATGGACGCCGTGGCCCAGATGCAGCGCATGATCGCCGCCATTGATGCCGAGCGCCGGGAGCGCACCTTTGTCGAGCAATGGGAGATGATGCAGCAGGTCGTCCCCGCCGTCATCGAGACCGATCCCGACCTGCGGGAGCAGGCGCAGACCGCCGACAAGAAGCAGCAGGAGGCCAAGGAGGCGAGCACGAGAGCCCGCCCCCGCCTCGGCAGCCGACGCCTGCTGACCGCCCCGAGCCCGACCCCCGTGAATGTCCAGCCCTTGGCGCCCGGCAGCAAGCCGGACGGCAGCGCCAGCTAAGGAAGCCATCATGAGCGACGATATCCATCACGACGACGAAGATGCCGTGACCCTGATCGACTTCGAGACGGAGTTCGCCTTCATCAGGGTTGTCGAAAACACCCTCCTGCCCTCGCATATCAAGCTCAAGGCCGAGGTCGTCCCCAGCGGCGAGCACTCAACTGATGACTTCGACGTGGCGATCTCCAAGATTCGCTTCTGGTTCGAGAACATCGTCTCCCGCTGTGTCGCCTTCTCGCGCAGCAACCCGAACGCGGTTGCCATGCTGATCGACAAGGACGGCCGCAACCAGAGCGGCAACCTGCTGATGCTCTGCCCGGACGAACCCTCCGACGAGCATCTCGGCGCGCTGTTTCAGGCGAAGATGAACGCCTTGGCGGCGGGTTCTCTGCATTTCGGGTCGGTCACCGTGCGCTCCGACAATGTGACCGGCCTCGTGTTCACCTTCGTCGGCATCGCCGAGGACCTGCTGCCCGAGATGCCGAATTGGGTTGGCGACCGCTCCTATTTCGATGCCCCGTGGTGGGGACGCGACGACGCCTCGACGATGGACGTGATACCGGGTCCCGACGCGGACCTCAGCAAGCCCCCGGCATGGGCCTATTCGCTGGATTTCATCGGCAAGATGGTGAAGCCGGACCAGAATGTGGTGATCCGTCCGGAGTTCAGGCCGACCGTCATCGACGGCGGCAAGCGGGACGATTGAGCAAGCTCTCCCGGCTGGTCCGGGAGCGGGCTTTCCCCTGTTCCCCCGCATGGGGCCAAGACCGGTGGGGTCTCAACACACCGGTTGCACTGCGCGATCAACGGGAGTATCTTCGTCAACACCGCGTTTTTCCGTTCGGCCGCGAGGCAGCGTTCCGACCGGTGGGCGTGGCATTCGAATCAGGTGATTTCGCGGCCTTGGCCGCGCTTGAGAAGATGATTTTCATTATCAGGGAAGCACTTGGTCAATGACCACGGATATTGTCGCCGTCCGCATGTGGGCCTTCAACATCACCCAATCTTGGGTGCGCTACGATGGGAAACCGGCCCGCACCGAGGATCGGCTCCGTTGGGCCGATGAGCTTGTCGAATGGGCCACCCGACCCGCGCCCGAACCCCAGCCACCCTCCCCCGCCGCACCGGCTCAGGCTATGGAGGTCCCGGTCGCCGTCAATGGCTGACATCGAACTCGACCGGGCTGAGGTCCTGCACGCCGCCTGCGCTGCCGCGATTTTCAGCAAGAACCCGACCTTGCAGGCGGCCTTGGACGCGCTCTTGGTGGCCGTGCGCCTCGCCGAGCCCGAGCGGTTCGCATTACAGGTCGAGCTTGAAGCGGCCATCAAGCGGTTGCAAATGCGGGATCATGTCCTGCCGGACAAGGAGGCGATTTACGACCGGGTGGACGAGGTCCTCGGCCATCAGGACCCTGCATGTCTGGTCGCATTGGAGAACTTCATTGACATCGCAAGCGAACACTCCCTCCGGCGCCGCCATCGCGCGCGAGGTTGATGCCTACGGGCGTGTCCATTTCCGCCCCGAGGATGCCTTCGAGCTTCTCTACCGGGGGATCGACATCCCGAACCTGATCATGCCCGAGGACGACGCGCTGCGCGCCTACAACGCGCTATGCCGTCGCTTCGACAAGGCCGAGCATCAGGTTCTTCCCGAGGTCGAGCCCAATTGGACGCCCGAGGAGGAGCACCAGCGGCGCGCCAATAGCTGGCGCATCCCCGAACCCTACGCCTCGCTCGACGTGCGCGCCGAACTCCTTGGCCGTTGCACCACGGACGAGCAGCGCGCCCGCGTCGAGATGGAGATGGACATGTTCGAGGCGCGCGGCCTCCTCCCCGTGCTCCGGCTGATGTTCGCCCTCGTCGTGCATTTCCGCGAGAACGGCATCGTCTGGGGCGTCGGACGCGGAAGCTCGGTGGCTTCCTACTGCCTGTATCTGATCGGGGTCCACAAGATCGACGCCCTGAAATTCGGGCTCGACATCCGCGAGTTCCTGAAATGAGGCGTCTCACCGACATTTTCGAGGCTTGGCTCTGACACCATGGAAGATATCGGCGCCATGAAAGTCATCATCACACGAGACGGTCAGGAGACGCATCTTTCCCTCGATCTGCTGCAAATGCTCATGTTGGACGAGATGGTGTCCGATGGAGCTTGTTGCATTGAGAGCGATTTTTCTTTGTCGGATGTGGAATTTCCTGTCGAGAACGGCCTTGCTCACGCCACGAACGAAATCCGCGACGGGACTCCGGTCATCCTCCTGACCCCGACCCGGCTTGCCACCAATCTGGTGGTGGCCGCATTCCTGACCGGCTGGGACGAAGTCCGGCTATGACCGTCGTCATCGGCACCCTTGAAACGCGTTTTCCGGTCCCCGATCCGCCGGACACCGAAGCCGTCTGGCTGCCTTTCTTCCTCAAGGTCGATCACTTCGTGCGCAACCGCGCGCGGTTCTATTTTTTCCCGGTCCTGCGGGACAACATCCACGGCATCGACATCCTCATCAAGACGGACCCCAAAGGCTACGAGCAACTCATCCGCTCCGGCGGACGAACGCTGCTGTACACGCAAACCCCCATCCACGACGGGACGATCCAGATCAAGGTCACCGCATCCTCCGTGGAGGACGCCGAATATCTCCGGACGATTCTCACCGTGGCCTGCGCCACCCCGGATACCTGACGCAACGCTTGACTTCAGGCGGCCCTTCCCATAAAGAACGACATTATCTGGTTTACCGGAACCGTATTCAACCCCTTAGGAGGAGGTCTGCCATGGTCACGACGCCAGACGGTCGCACGCTCCTCACGCGGGATGCGTTCCGCGACGGGGTTTTCGCACGCGACAAGCACCGCTGCGTGTTCTGCGGCGCGCCCGCCAAGGACGCCCATCATATCCTTGAGCGGAGGCTGTGGTCGGATGGCGGCTACTACCTCGACAACGGGGCGTCGGTCTGCGAGGAGCATCACATGCTCTGCGAACAGACCGTGTTGTCGGTCGAGGAGGTCCGGCTTGCCTGCGGCATCACCAAGCCGATCCTGCCGGAACACCTCTATGAGGACCAGACCTACGACAAGTGGGGCAACCCGATCCTCCCCAATGGCAACCGCCTGCGCGGCGAGTTGTTCTGGGACGAGAGCGTGCAGAAGGTGCTCGGTCAGGGCGGCGTGCTGCACCTGTTCACCGACCGGGTGAAGTACCCCCGCACCTACCATCTGCCGTGGTCCGACGGCATGAACGATGACGACCGGATGCTCGCCTCCATGGCGGCGTTCGAGGGCAGGCGGGTCATCGCCACGATCAAGATGGATGGCGAGAACACCACCTTCTACCGGGATGGGATGCACGCGCGCAGCCTTGATTCGCGCGGCGGCCCGGAGCGCGATTGGGTCAAGCAGTTCCGCTCCGAGATCGGACATGACATCCCCGAGGGCTGGCGGGTGTGCGGCGAGAACCTCTACGCCAAGCACTCCATCGCCTATGACGACCTGCCTAGCTATTTCCTCGGCTTCTCGGTCTGGAACGACCGCAACGTCTGCCTGTCATGGGACGAGACGCTGACGTGGTTCGCCCTGCTGGGCATCACGCCCGTCAAGGTGATCTATGATGGCATCTACGACGAGGCGGCCATTCGCAAGCTCTACGACCCGAAGCGGGACTGGGAGCGATGTGAAGGCTATGTGCTGCGCATCGCGGACGAGTTCCCCTATGGGCAGTTCCGGCACTGCGTCGGCAAGTATGTCCGCAAGGATCACGTGCGGACCGTGCAGCATGGATGGAAGAAGGTGCTGGTGCCCAACCGGCTGGCTGGCGCCGAGAAGGAGACGGCTACGGTATAAATCGATTATCACATACCAGCAGGCGGTCATCATCGGGGTCACCGCCGCCCCAGAAGCGATGCCGGGAGTGAGGCCGTATCCAGTCGGCCGCAGACCGGACAGCAAGCTGTAGCTGGACAGGCAGGGCGGCCCTTCGTGGTCGGCTCCCGGCGGCTCTCAGGCCGCGAAAGGCACCGCAAGATGCGGGCTCTGACTGACTGTTTGTCAACCCGCTGCATCCGGCCGGTCTATCGCTTGCCGGTCGGGTGTGCTTCGCCCCTCGCAAGGGGCGATAACCGTATGAACCATCGACGATCCGCTGGCCCAGCAAGCCCGGCGCGTGAAAAAGGGCAACGATTCCCCCGGCCTAGGCCGGGCACGAACCCACACGCGCCATCCGGCCCCAAGGGCGGCCGTAGGCGGGATCGGGTTCGGGAGACGCTGTTATATGCAGGGTTCGGATACCACCTGCTGCCGGGGTAAACCCGGCTCGCGGCGATGCGGTCATCGCGTGACGCGTTGATTTCTCCTCCTTGCTCCATCGTCCGGCCGCCCTCTGGGTGGCTCCCCGGTGGAGCAGGGGGAGAAACTGTGCGTGACCGAGGGAGAGAAAGATCATCATCCTGCCTGATCGACTGAACGGTCCTTGGCAAAGCCGTGCCAAGGCGTAGCGAAGCGAGCCGCAGGCACGCCCGTGAGGTGAGCGAAGCGAGCCTCACGGAGCCCGTCACCACCAGTCCATCTTGACCGAATTAATTTGGTTGAATCACCGTGTTTACGCAGTATGGTCCTGAGAGACACGAGAGGATTCCAACATGCCACGACGCGGCCGACGCCTGATGCCCATCGAACTGTACTTGGTCCGGGTCATCGGAGGCGCACTCCTCCTGTTCCTCGGGTATCTGATCTTCGTCATGGCAACCCAGCCGGTGCCCGATGCGGTCGCCATCGCTCTTGCGCCCGGTCTCCTGCTCGGCCTGCCGGTGCTGGGCTTCAACGTCATGGTCTGGACCCGTGGGCAGGAGATGCGTTGGTGACACCATCCCGGATACGACGAGCCCTTTCGCCGGTCCGGAAATACTCCGCCGTCAATTTCCTGACGCTGCCTGCCTTCGGGTATGCCCTTCATGTGGGTGACTGGCAGGTCATCGTCGCAACGGCGCTTCTTGCCGCCATCGGCCTCATCGGACTGGCTGGCACGGCCATTGCCATCCGTCGGAACCGACTGGCCTGATCCGCTCGGAAAACCCGGCATGAAAAGGCCCGGTGGGGAGCCTCCACCGGGCCTTGCGCGCGTGGACCTGTTAGCGCCAGTGGCGGCCATGTGGCCGGGGACGCTCCGGCGTCGAGAGGGCGCCGCCGAGGACACCGACACCAGCCCCCAGCAGCGCCCCCGTCGCCGGGTCCCCACCCGCGATACCGGAAATCCCGGCACCGGCAGCACCGCCGAGGAGCCCGCCGCCCACGGCGCGCGATGCGGGATTGTAAGGATCACAGGTGGTCAGGGACAGGACCAGCGCGGCACATGCACCGGTCTTGAAGAATGCATTGCGGATCATGCAAGTCTCTCGAAAAATACACCGACCTCGGCGGCTCGGCAGGACCGCCGGTATACGATCTTCCGGTGACAGACCAACCATGCGTTTCGCCATCTGGCGCCGACCGGGCATTTGCCGTTCCGGCCAACGGTTTTAACCGGTGAGAACGCTAAATACGGGGAACGAACCGGATTTCAGGAGTTCCCCATGAAGGTTGTTTCGATGCGCGGTGAGGTGCTCGACATGAGCCGCTACATCGCCAAGCACGCGGAGACGGTCGCCCTCGGCAATGCCGGGATGAATGCGCGCGGTGATCTCGTCGGCCCCGGCGGCAAGGTCATCAAGCGGGCCGAGCAGATCAGCGCCGAGTACCACCGCGCCAATCCGAAGGCGGTGAAGCAGGTCTCCCTCAAGAATCTCGCCTCCGAGGTGCTCACCCCCGCCGAGGCCGTGAAGGCTGCCGAGAAGAAGGGTGAACTGGCACCAGTGAAGCGCACCCGGAAGATTGCCGACAAAGAGTGAAGCCGGATATAGGCATTGCCGATGAGTGAGATGCGCCGCCTGATGACCCTCGTGGAGGCCGGGACGACACCGCCCGAGACCCCGTGGGATGAGTTGACCACCGGCCAGCCTGCCATGTTCTACGCATGGCGGGGCGTCGGTGGCAGCAGCACGCCCCTCTCCGACCGCTGGAAGGCGAAGCTCGGGCGCGACTACCTCCTCGGCGACGGCATCTATGTGGCCCCTACCCGCCACATGGCCGCCCGTTTCGGCGAACCGAAGCAGTGCCGGGTCGTGGTGTGGAACCCCTATGTCATGCCGCACGCGAACGGCAGTGATCTCATCGGCCTCGACCTCGACGCCATCCGGCGCGAGCACGACGCATTCGTCATCCTGAGCGGGCGCGGCGCGGGCAATGAGGACATCCGTCAGGCGTGCATCTGGCCCGAGCATCCGACGGCGCGGGTCGAGGTCGGCATCGCTCCGCCCTCCATCTCCACCTTGCAAGCGGGCGCCAAGGTTCGGATCATCGACAATTTCGTCAATGACTACGAACGGGAAAAATACGGGCCTCTCGTCGGGCAGGTCGGCAAGGTGACCAGCATGACTTTGGGGCACCCCAACGTCCGCATCAAAGGCAAGACCTATTTCATTTCCAAGCAGAACGTCGAGGTCATCCCCTGACCCTGAACCGAACAACCCGGTTTTCCGCAACCACCTTCCCTTGACTTCCGCCCCGGCATCGCCTACCCCCGTCGCCGTTTTCAGAAAGCGACAGGTGGCCGATGCCCGATTCTCCCGTATACCTTTACATCCTGATGCGCGCCGACCGCCCGGACATGAATCCGGGAAAGGCGGTTGCGCAGGGAAGCCATGCCGCCAACCAGTGCATCGCCGAGGGCCGGGCTTGGGTGGCCGAGAATGCGCTGCACGAGGACAAGGCGGTTCGTGACCGGGCGCTGGCGCTCGAAGCGATGATCAACGAGTGGGAGAGCGAGACCGGTCGTGGCTTCGGCACCTGTGTCGTGCTGAGCGTCACCGAGGCCCAGATGCGCACCCGCGTGGCCGAGGCCCGTGCTGCCGGACACCACGCGGGCATCACCCATGACCCTTCCTATCCGCTGGCGACGCCGCCCCGGAAGGACCATGGCCTATCGCTGGTGGGGTACTTCTTCCTCCTCGCCTTCGGCTATGCGGTGTTCGGTTATCTGGATTTCGCCCTTGTCTCCGGGGTTCTCGGCTGGCTGTTTCACGCCATCATCCTCGCCGTCGTGGCGCAGGGGGACATCGAGCGGCAGCGTAACCCCAAGCCCGCCACCATTCCGCTCGACACCTGCGCCTACATCTTCGGGCGCAAGGATGACCTGCGCCCCTTCGTCGGCGATCTGCCCCTGATGGCCTGAACGATGAGGGAGGCGGCGTATGGCCGCCTCCCTCGACGAGATCAAGCATGACGCTCCATGTCGGACCACCGCGCTGGACCGAACACGGTGTCCGGTTCCGCCTCAGTTGGACGACCGACGAGGACTGGGACATCCTGAGAGAATGGTTTGAGGCGAATGCCGTTACCCCCAACTGGCTGCCCTTCCCCGACGACGATGCCGGAGAGACCCGCGTGCGCCTGCCGGTGCCGATGACCATTCACGACCCGGTCAAGGCGGCCCTGTTCGCCATGTTCTTCTGCGGCACCTCGGACGCCTCCGAAACCGCTTGATTTCCATCGAGCACCGCATTATTGTGGTTCCCTCTCGATTTGAGAAAAGCATTTGGATTAGGCATGACCGTTTCGAATCGCGTGAACGCTGGCAACTTCCGTCCGATCAAGGACAATGTGTTCGTCTCCGACCTAGACCGTGGTCCTCGCCTGACCAAGGGCGGCATCATCATCCCCGACGATGATGGCAAGGATCAGGGCATCCGTGACCGATGGGGCAAGGTCTACGCCGTCGGCCCGGATGTCACCGATCTCAAGCCCGGCGACTGGGTGCTGGTGAAGCATGGCCGTTGGACGCCCGGCTTCGACCTCGCCCTACCGGAGGGCACGGTGCGCCTCTGGCGCATTGACTACCCTGAGAGCGTCCTGCTGGCCTCCGATACGGACCCCCGTTCGGCCCAGCCCACGACGCTCTGACAACAAGCAACACCACTACAGCAAATCCAAAAGGCATTTTTGAGAAAGACATTGAACATGGCAACGAACCTGATGCAGACCCCCGCCTACGCCAATGCCGCCACGGCTGGCGAGATGATCCTTGAGTACATCCGGCGCACGGGCGCCGTTGGCGCGACTGACGACCAGATCAGCATTGCGCTGGGCCTGTCGAACAGCACCGTGCGCCACTCCCGCCGCGCGCTGGCCGATGCCGGTAAGGTGCAGGACACCGGCCGTACCCGGCGGACCTCCGAGGGCCGTCTGGCCCGCGTGTGGCGCTATACCCGTCCGGCGAAGGCCGTGAAGGTCGTCAAGGCTGCCAAGGTAAAGGGTTGATCAACCCACAATCCACTGATGTCGGGGCATTGACCTACGGAGATGTTGATGCTCCGACATCTTTGGTACTCGCCCGGTGGTCTCAGGGACAGCGAACTCCTCAGCAAGGAGATCAACGAAGCCCTCATCAAGAAGGGCTTCGTGTATCGCTCCGAAGGACGGAACTATCTGTCATATCGTCTTGCCCTCGTGCTTCCATTGGACAAAGGGAACCCGTTTTGAGCGACCCGTTCTTCGAAACCATCGATGCACGTGAGTGGGCCGCCGCTTTCTGCCGGGCTGTCAGGGGCATCGGTTGTGAAATTGATGAGGACTCGGTGATCCTTTGGTTCGCCAACGCCCTGATGCGCGGCTATGACGAAGGGCTCCGTCAGGGGCGCAGAGAAATCGCGCACGTCGTTCGTGCCATCCAGCGCGGCGCGACGATCACCGTGACCCCGAATTCCTGAGGCTGGGCAGCCATGCTCAGCCTGCTTGCCGTCATCGAGGCCATCCCGCCCTATATGGCGGGCGCTGCGGCCCGGATTGCCGTCGCAGCCATCATCAACGCCGTTCGCTAACCCCAATTGGAGAAAGACATTGGCTGTCGAATTGTGGGTCGAGAAATACCGCCCGAAAACCATGGACGAGTATGTCTGGCGCGATCCCGCGATGCGCGAGAAGGCAGAGGAATGGGTTGCCGCAGGTGCCCTCCCCCACCTACTCCTCTCCGGCCGTCCGGGTTGCGGCAAGACCAGCCTCGCCAAGATGTTGCTGAACGTGCTGAACATCCCGGCGGGTGATATCCTCTACATCAACGCATCCAAGGAGCGGAAGGTCGAGGACATTCAGGACCGTCTGAACGGCTTCGTCAGCACATGGGCGCTGGGTCTGAGCGGCATCAAATACGTGATCCTCGACGAGTTCGACCGGGTTTCCCCGACCGCACAGGACATGCTCCGCGCCGATATGGAGACCTACTCCGATATCTGCCGGATCATCGCGACCTGCAACAACGAGCACCGGATCACCCCGGCGCTCAAGTCGCGCTTCACCGAACTGCGGTTCGCCACGCTCGACAAGGAACAGTTCTCGCTCCGCGCCGGTACGATCCTGACCGAGGAAGGCGTGGAATTCGATGTCGATGATCTGCTCACCTATGTGAATGTGAGCTACCCCGATATGCGGAAATGCATCGGCCTGATGCAGGATAACACCCGAGCCGGGAAGCTGCATCCGCCGCGTGCCGACGATGGTGCCGCGACGGACTTCCTTGTCGAGGTGCTCGTGCTGTTCCGAGAAGGCCGCTACAACGAGGCGCGCAAGCTGATCATCGAGAAGGCGCAGCCGGAGGAGTACCCCGAAATCTACCGGTTCTTCTACCGGAACCTCGAACTGTTCGGAGAGACGCAGGAGCAGCAGGACGATGCGCTGCTGGTCATCCGCAAGGCGGTTTACCAGCACACCATTGCAGCGGATGCCGAGATCAATCTGGCGGGCGCATTGGTGGAGCTTACGCGCATCGCGCTGGGCAAGCCGCTCTGAAACACCCGCCGCGCCGGTCAAACGGAGGCCGATCTGGACTGGCGCGGCGCTCACCGTCATGCTAAATCCGTTCCACTGAACGGCATTTCAGGAGACCTCATTTGAACCAGAGCTACAATCCGCGCTATCTGCGCAAGCGCCCCTTCCTCATCGTCGAGGCCATCCATCGTCCGGCACAAGGTGTGCGCACCGAGCGCAAGGGCTGGGCCATGGAGCCGAAGAATTGGTCCGTGTTCGAGCGGCCCTATGTCGTGGACTGCGTCACCCCGAACATGCTGACCCGCGCGCAGGTCATCATCGATCTGCACCAGCGTACGGTCGTGAAGAACCGTTTCATCGGTACGGATGTGAACGAGGTGCGTGACCACTACCTGAACAAGTACGCCGAGCAGTGCGCCGAGGCGATCAACATCTGGATCGCGCGCGAGGTGAACCGCAAGGCCAGCATCGCAGCCTGACACCTCAGTCCCCCGGATCGATCCGGGGGACTTCCTTGCAATCGCGTGGGCCACGGCAGGAGTGGCGGAACTGGCATACGCTTCGGCGACGCCGGAAGGCGTTGACCCAATGGTTTCCGAGCGAACGGAAGCCGACTGTCGGTTGGTGGCGTGATGGCCTTGTGGGTTCGAGTCCCACATCGGAGAGAACCGGTCAGCGCCGTGGTCCACGCGATTCCAAGGCGATTTCAGAAAGCCCGATTATGACACGCCTTATCCTGACCGATATCGACGAAACCGTCCTGCGCTGCGGCGATGCTTTGGAAGCGTATTGCGCGGAGCGCCTCGGCCGCCCGCCTAAGCACCCTTTGCGCAATCATTTCTACGTCTGCACCGCCTTCGACACCACGCGCGAGGAGGGGAATGCGCTGGTGCGGGACTTCTGGAAGTCTCCGGCTTTCCGCAACCTTGCACCCGAGGAATGCGCGGCGATCCACCTGCCCATCCTCTACGCCAAGGGTTACCGTTTCGTTGCGATCACCGCCTGCGGCGATGATCCCGAGATCGAGCAGGTCCGCGCCGACAACCTCGCCCGCGCATTCGGCTTCCGCTTCGAGGCGGTGCATTGCACGGGCGAACATGGTGACAAAAGCGCCTTCCTCGCGCGCTACAGCCCGGCGATCTGGGTGGAGGACAACTTCAGCAATGCGGTTGTCGGTGCCTCCTACGGCCACCGCAGCTTCCTCATCTCGCGTGGCTATAACGAAGGGCATGAGCATCCCGCTGTGACCCGCGTGCGCGACTGGCATGACATCGTGGAGATGCTGGGATGATGCAACAGGCGTTTCGTCCGGTGAACGTGGAGCGCGTGCTTGACGCCGTGATGCTGGAAAATGCTGAGATACTCCGCAACATGCATGAGAGCCGGATTGAAGGCTACCTCGTCGGGCAGGTCATGAAGGTGACGAAGGGCAAGGCGAATCCGGCGAAAGTCATCGAGGCCATCAGGAACCGCATTCTCACCTAAACTCCCATTTATCATGCGAGCGGCCCGACTAAAGTCGGACCAAATGCTATATCGGGTCACCCGCTAAATACCGGTGAGCGGCTCAAACAACTCTCCACCCTCACCGGAGGCCAACAGTGGCTCGTAAACTCAAGCCCGCGAAGCGGGCTAACCGTCCGAACCCCCGCGAAGAACGTAACCGCCCAACTCGCCACAGTCGATTTGATGCCGACAACGTCGTCGAATTCAGCCGCACCGAAGGCCGCGACGGCTCCTTCTCCTCAAAGGGCAAGCGCCCCGAACTTCTCCCCCGCAACCTTTCGCAGGAACTCTACCTCGACACGCTGAACGATGAGACGAAGTCCATCGTGTTCGCGATGGGTCCGGCCGGTACTGGCAAGACCATGCTCGCCACCGAGTTCGCCATCAGCGAGTTCCAGAAGGGCAACTGCAAGAAGATCATCATCACTCGCCCCGCCGTGTCGGTCGATGAAGCCCACGGCTTCCTTCCGGGCACCCTGATCGACAAGATGGCGCCATGGGTCATTCCGATCATGGACGTGTTCAAGGAGCACTACAGTGTCAGGGTGCTTGAGCGGATGATCGAGGAAGAACTGATCGAGATTGCGCCATTGGCTTATATGCGTGGCCGTACGCTCAAGAATGCGATCATCATCGCCGACGAGATGCAGAATGCCACCCCGTCTCAGATGAAGATGCTGCTCACCCGCATCGGTGAGAACAGCCGCATGATCGTGACGGGTGACCTGCGCCAGCATGACCGTGGCTTTGAAGCCAACGGTCTCAAGGACTTCGTCTCGCGCCTCAAGATGACCGGCAGCCGCCACATCGCCGTATGCGAATTTGCTGCCGAGGATGTCGAGCGACACGTGGTCATCGAGGACGTGCTTCGAATCTACGGAGACGAGTGAGAACCGTCCCGCCTAGCCGCCTCAAGAAAAACCCCGCGCCTTGCGCGGGGCTTTTCTTTTCAACGCCTCCGGTACCCATAGGGTGTCTGCGTCCCCACCCGGCCAGTGTATGGGTTGATGTTCCCTCGTGTGGACCAGTTGTTGAACCGGCTGCGGTCGGGGGCCGTCCGGTAATGTGGCGCGACATAGGTCCCTCTCCGCGTTACGTAGCCGCGCGTGTATGAGGAGCGGACCTCCTGCACAGCGTCGGGAACGCCAAGCTGCACCCGGCCGACCGGCGCGGCTGAGGCCGTGCCTGCGGCAAACGCCAGCAGTCCGGCGATGATGGCAGTTCGCATCGTCCTACTCCCCTGCTCCCTGTGTATCGAATGCAGTATCCGAAAGCGCGGTCGTGGACACCGACCGAGACCTTGCCGGGACGCGCACGAACGCGGTTTGGGGTCATCATCCGGCTGTCGTGCGGGATGGACCACGTCCGAAACATCCGCTCAAAGGGAGGACCTGTCAACCATGGCCGGTCGCACGGGACATGACTTTTTCGGCCGGGTCTGTTACCATCGCCGGGCCTTTGGAGAATGAGCATTTCGATGAGCAGCAAGACGCCACCGGAGATCGTGGAGGAGCGCGTTTGCTACGCGCTGCGCTGCCGCGAGACCGGCAAATACATCAACGCGCAGGACTACTCGACCTTCAAGAAGCAGGACCTCCCCTTCCCGGTTCGGAGGCTGGCGACCGCCCGCAGCCACAGGCTGCGCGCCATGTCGCTCGACCCCAACCTCGGCATTGTCGATATCGAGCGGCTGGTGATCACCGTGCGTGTCGATGGGCAGATCGAGGAGGATGATGCGGTGACCAGCCGCTTGCTCGGGCTTTGCCGCGCCGTCAAGGACGGGTGGGGGTTTGCCTCGGAGATCGAGGCAGTCCTGCGCGAGAACCCCAAGGCCCGCGCCATGCGCTATCTGCTGGTGGCGAAACAGCCCCCGAACCTCGCCGCAAACGAGATCAGCTCCTTCGTCCGCACGGTCATCCGGGGCGACTGCTTCCTCCTGTACGACGACGCCGACCTGATCGCCTTCCGGATGCTGGACGGATTATACATTCATTTTATCTACGATTTCGAAGCGGGTGCCCTCCTGCCCTGAACAAGCTTGCCATCCGGCCAAACCGGGTTAATATGGTGAACCGAACGTCATTTCAGGAGGCTGCGGTGGCCGACTTGAAAGTCTATGTCTGGCGCGGGGACGAGGTCCTCAGGGACTATTCCTCCGGCATCGTCGTGGTCGCCGCCGAGAGCGCCGAGACCGCGTGGGAGAAGCTTAGGGCGGCTGATTTCCGGGCATGGTTCTGGCTCCGGACCGGAGTGTCGTGGGTTTTCTCCGAGGAGGAGGCCAAATTCGTCACCCCGGAGGACCACCTCTACGAGAAACCCATCGAGCCGGAGGAGTTCGCCATTGCGGACCTGCCGGTGTTGGTGAAGCCGGGCGGGTCCTGATGCGATCCTTGGATACCCTTTCCTCTGACGAGGAGCCGGGCGCGCCCAGCAGCGCCTTCCCATGCGCCAACTTCCCGTGGAGTCATCCGGTCGGGCTTGAGAGGACGCCCGGCATGTATGATCTCTTTGAGCGCGCCGTCTTGGCCCGTGCAAACTCGGTCACGACACCGTTCGGGTTTCACTGGTTCAAGAAATGGCCCAAGCTTCACGCCGCAGCGGACGCCCACACGCAAACCATTCGGTCCATCGCCTTCCATATGGGGGATGGTTCCGAGGTGATCATGCTGTGTGCGCCAGTCTGGAAGTATTTCGGTTCGGAGTTCGACCTGACGGTTCGGGCCACCGATGAACCGGCGGCGGCCAAGTTCCTCCTGTTGCTGGATGCTCTCATTGCCGCCATGGCCGGGGATGAGTGATGGAACTGGACATAAGCGTGCTGCGGGACCTCCACAGCATCACGGAGTGTCATCGTTTCATCCGAGGCTTTAAGGAGGATTTCCCGGTCAGTGTCGAGCATACCGCACCGTTCCACTGGGTGTTCTGGATGCTCGCCAATAAGCGCGAGCATGAACCCGGCACGAACGAGTGCTGCGGGATGCGGTGGGCGACGGAAAACGCCGTTTTCGACTCACCCGTATACCCGCGATTCGACATGATTGCCGTGATCTTCGACGTGGGGAATGGCGGCACCGGGGTGATGGCGCATCTGCCATACTACAGGGATGGGGACTGGGGGGCTGATCTCGTCGTCCGGGCGAGTGACGAGACGGCCGCCGTCAAACTCCTCATGATCGTGCCCGCCATCGAGGGCGCAATGGGGCTTGATACATGAACGAAGTCGATACTGAGAAGCTGGCTGCCGCCACGCGGGCCTTGGATGCCATCGCCGCCGAGATGGCGGAGGCCCGCGCAGAGTACGAGAAGCTCACGACCGAGGGCTATGTGGCGTGGCGCCGCACGCAGGACATGAGCGACATCTTCATCCGGGAATTGGACGCCCGCTACAGGGCCGAGCATCAGGAGGAATGGGCGGCCCTTGGCCGCCGGGTAGCCGATATCGTCATGCGTGCCTGCGCGGCCGGTGGCGCCCGGTTCGCCTCGATCTCGTACTCCGACCTGATCGTATTCGAGAATGTATGCTGGCCTCCCCGCCGCGATGGGATGCCTCGTGCGTTCGACTGCCCGCTCAGCCGGGTGGTGGCGAGCAAGCTCGGTATCGAAATCGGATGCGCGAATGGCCCGCAGACGCAGGTCTCGCTCGGCATGGTCTGGAGTGGGGGTTCCGGGACCTATGACCTCCGTATGCCCGGCGCCCCGGTACGAATTGGACCGCCTCTGGCGCTCCTCTCCATGCATTTCCGTGAGGTCGAAAAGCCGTTTGACGCCGGATCGGAGCACATCCACGACTATCTCCGGCGCTGCGGCGTGTCCATATAGACGACCACGACTAATTTCTTTTCGAGCCGGACTGATCTGACGAGCGAATTAATTCGATTGACATATAATGGTGCCTCGGTAGGTTGCGCGCATACTCGAAGCGATTGGTGCGTCAACCATGCCCTTCACCCCCGATGCACTCGAAAAGCGGTGCGCCGAAAGTCTTGATGTCCTGCGTGAACTTGCTGCGAGACGTGCGGAGTGCGCTCCCGCCCTCAAGCAGGTGGCGGAAGCCATTGAGGAGATGCGCCGAGCCTTGGATCGTATCCGCCGTGTGGCCCTGACAGATGCCCTGACCGGCATCGCCAACCGTCCTGCCATCATCGACGCCATCGAGCGGGCCATCGCGCGCCGCAAGCGGCACGCCGAACCATTCTCGCTTATTGCCATCGACCTCGATGGGTTCAAGCAGGTCAATGACCGCCACGGCCATGCCGCCGGGGACCGGGCGCTGCGGCAGGCGGCGGAGGTGCTGAGCACCAGTCTGCGGCGGGAGGACATGGCTGCCCGGATCGGTGGCGACGAATTCGTCGTGCTGCTCAGCGGCAGTGTTGACGCGGCCGTGGTCGGCGAACGGATCAGGGCCGAGATCGCCAAGCGCATGACCTCGGCCGGATGGCCGGTGACGGCATCGGTTGGCGTGGTCACCTTCCTGATGCCACCCGATGATGCCTCCGCCGCGCTCGCCATGGTCGATGACCTCCTGTACAGCGCCAAGCACGGCGGCAAGGATCAGGTCGCACACCGGGTATTCCGGGATTTTTCGCACCTTTCGGGCGGGAAATCACTTGACGACGTTAAATAGGTAGTGGTACACTGAATTCACCATTTTGGAGGATCAACCCATGTTCGACGCGAGAAGGGCTTGCGCTGCTGCGCTTGACGACGCGTCGAAGCGCGTCCTCCGTATGCGACGACAACCCACCGGGGTGGTCGTCGCCGCTCGAATGCGACATCGCCGCATCTGACCCCGCTGGTTGGCGGACACATAGTTCAGCCCGGTAGAACAGCGGTCTTACACACCGCATGTCGGTGGTTCGAGTCCACCTGTGTCCATACCAGCACCACCGCTCCACGGTGAGCGTAGCTCAGTTGGTCAGAGCGTCGGTTTGTGACACCGAAGGTCGCGAGTTCGAGTCTCGTCGCTCACCCCAAAACCCCTCATCTGCTGCCCGATAGTTTAGCGGCAGAACGCAGGGTCTTGGCCCCTGAGACGTAGGTTCGAATCCTACTCGGGCATCCACATCCTTTCTGGTCCCATAGCTCAACTGGATAGAGCGTCGGCTTGCGGAGCCGGAGGTTTGAGGTTCGAATCCTCATGGGACCGCCATGCTTGGCCCCGTATCGGCGCCGGTTTCTACCCGGCAACCCGTAATCGGATGCGAATGGGGGTTCGAGTCCCTCCGGGGCCGCCTTTCTCGGGGTGCGTAGCTCAACCGGTCAGAGCGCAGGTCTCATAAGCCTGAGGTTGGCGGTTCGATCCCGCTCGCACCCTCCAAACCACCGAAATGCCTTGCTTGAACCATTTTTTCTGGTATCACTCTCCGAAGCGAGGGGTGCCGCGATGAAGTCCCGCATTGTCGAAGCGAACAACCGCCTGCCGGATACGGCAACCCCGGACGGTTGCCCTCGGCCGAGTGAGGGAAAGTCCATGCCGATTGTGCATCGCCACTCCGTTGCGAACGACGAAATGCGAAAGCCGCCCCACGAAGCCGCCAGCGACCTCGCAAAGGATGGGATGAGCACATGCCCGGATGGTCGGCGGGACTGGCGGGCAGATGGCAATCTGCACGACGAGGATGGCTCTGCCTCGATCAGGCCAGACGGCCCACAGAAATGGTATCAGGGCGGTCAGTTACATCGAGAGGACGGACCCTCCGTCATTGAGCCTGATGGCACGCAACAATGGTGGATGAACGGCCAATTGCACCGCGTGGATGGGCCTGCCGTCATTGATGCCGATGGCACACAAGAATGGCACGTGAACGGTGAGTTCCACCGCGAGGATGGACCTGCGATCATTCAAGCCGACGGATTGCGGATATGGATACAACATAACCTGCAACACCGTGACGATGGGCCTTCGATCATTTTCCCGAACGGCATGATGGAATGGTACCGCCATGATCGGCCGCTTACCAAGCGGGTCGAGGCGTGGATCAGGGAACATGAATTCCCGCCGTGCGGCCACTGGTCTGACGCCCAGCTTGTGGAATTTCTGATCTGGTATTCGAGTCAATGACGCGCGCTCTCATTGATCACGGTCCTACCTGTCCCCCAGATGGTAGACAAGATTGGCCGACAAACGGCATTCAGCACCGCGAAGATGAGTCTGCCATCATTCGCGCGGACGGCGCTCGGATTTGGCATGTCAAAGGGAAGCGACACCGCGTAGGCGGCCCTGCTGTCATCCACCCTAACGGCAAGTTGGAATGGTGGATGAACGGCTTTCAGCATCGAGAGGATGGGCCTGCGGTCATCCGTAAGGATGGGACGCAGGAATGGTGGTCAAAGGGCGTTCGGCACCGAGAGGACGGTCCTGCCGTCATTTTCGCTAACGGCGCACAGGCTTGGTGGGTCCACGGAAAGCTACACCGCGAGGATGGACCTGCGGTCGTCCACCCGGATGGTACGATGGAATGGCACCGCCGTGGTCGGCGTCTCACTGAGCAGGTCGAGGCGTGGCTTAAGGAACACGAGTTTCCGCCATTTGGTCGCTGGTCTGACGCCCAGCTTGTAGAATTTCTGATCTGGTATTCCGGCCAATGACGCACGCTCTCATCGAACACCATTCCATCTGCCTCCCGGATGGCGCAAGGAAGTGGCGCGTGAGCGGTCAGTTGCAAAGCGAGGACGCTCCTACTGTCATTCGCGCAGATGGCACGCGGATATGGTATCTGAATGGCTTACGGCACCGTGTGGGTGGCCCTGCGGTCATCTGTGCGGACGGCACACTGAAATGGTATCTGAACGGCCAATTACACCGCGAGGACGGACCCGCCATCATCGAGCCCGATGGCTCACAGAGATGGTACTTGAATGGCTTGGTACACCGCGTGGAGGGTCCTGCGCTCATCCTCTCGAACGGAGAAAAGGCGTGGTATTTGAACGGTCAATTGCACCGCAATGACGGTCCTGCGGCCATCTTGGCAGATGGCTCGCAAGAATGGCGGGTTCACGGCAAACTGCACCGTGAGGACGGACCTGCCGCCATCGATGCTGATGGCACGCAGGCATGGTACCTGAGTGGCAAGCTGCACCGCGATGGGGGACCTGCGGTCATCTGTGCTGATGGTACACGGAGATGGTATCTGGGCGGCGAACCACACCGCGAGGACGGCCCCGCCGTCATCAAGCCTGATGGCTCACAGGGATGGTATCTGAACGGCCAATTACACCGCGAGGACGGTCCGTCTGTCATCCTCCCTGATGGCAGGATGGAATGGCATCGTCACGGCCGTGATCTCACCGAGCAGGTCGAGGCGTGGCTCGCGGAACATGAGTTCCCGCTATACGGTCACTGGTCCGATAGCCAGTTAGTGCAGTTCCGGCTCTGGTACTCCGGTCAATGACACACGCCACCCTGCCATTCGGCAGGGTGGACCGCTTCTCAGCCGTTGGCGCGCTCCTTGGTCACGCCACAGGTCCGGCAAACGTCGCGGACATAGGTCGTGCGACGCACCAGATGGCTCACGTCCCCTGACATCAGGGGCGGCAGCTTTTCACCACAGAGGGCCGGTTCCGCTACGTCATAGCGTGGCTCCCAGTGGCAGCCACGGAACAGCCGCCCCACTCGGGGGCAAGTCGTATCGGTGTTGGTGCTCATCGAAATGGGCTCTCTCTTTCAAATGTGCCCATTATGCTGATCGAAAACCGGTTCGGTCAACCATATTTCAAGCGTCCGGTCCGGGCATGAAGAAAGGGGCCTTGCGGCCCCTTTCCTCGAACCTCCGGCCCATCACCATCGAATCAGACGATGAGGCCAGCCCCGCGCAGCGTCAGGGCGGCGGCGCGGACCAGCTTGAGGTTCTGGCCGTACAGCTTCGCCGTCTGGTTCTCGATGATGGCGCGGACCCAGCCCATCGGTACGACGGTCGGCTGAATGTCAGGATCGCCATTGATCTCGGCGCAAGCGGCAGCGGTCTCCTCCTCGGTGGATGCCGCGTTCAATGCGTCGAGGTATTTCTGCACCATGAACGCGTCCAGACCGAACACGTCGTGGTTCACGACAACATCGACATTGTGCGTCGGAGTGGCAAGGCGCGCCGTGTTCGTGGCGGGCTGCACCCAATACAGATCAGCCATTGTGGCCTCCATTGTTCGAGAGGCCGTATTTAGATGGCACAACCGGAGGTTTGCACCGGGGCTTTTATGCTCGTGTCGTGCGAGTAATGGTGGGCGCGGCTGGGATCGAACCAACGACCTACCGCTTATCAAGCGGTTGCTCTCCCATCTGAGCTACGCGCCCGCCGCCGGAGAACACCGACTATAATCGGTTCTGACCTATTTAGGAAGTGCAAAAAGAAAGAGGCCCGGATTTTCCATCCGGGCCTCGTACTCCGTCACAGGTATCTGCATCATCGGGAGAGGTTCAACGTTCGGCGCTCGGCCGGGACGGCGCCACTGCGCCCCAGCGGGCGATGCTCCACGACCACCGCCATCGCCGGACGGCGCTCGCCCACCGCCGCCTCGCCCTGCGGCGCCGGAGCGATCTCGCGGCGCATGATCTCATGCTTCACATCGTCAAGCTCGATGAAGCGGTCGGCCACCCGGCGCAGATCATCGGAGACGGAACCCGCTACCAGCGAGGATACCACGGTGACCTTGGCGCCCTTGCGTTGCGCTGCCTCGACCGCATAGGCGAGATCGCCGTCGCCGCTGATCAGGACGATATGGTCCACATTCCCGGCAGCCTCGACCATCTCCGTCGCGATCTCGACGGCTATGTTGCCCTTCACCCGGCGTCGCCCGGTGCTGTCCGTGAACTCGCGCAGGGTCTTGGTGATCACCCGGTAGCCGTTGAAGCCCAGCCAGTCCACTAGCGGGCGCACAGGAGAATGGGCGTCCGGATCGTTTGAGAGTGCCGTGAAATACTGGATGCTACGCAGGTCACATGCCTCCTCGACCTCGTTTCGAAGCGTCCGGAAGTCCGCCTCGAAACCCAGCGCCTTCGCGGTGGCATAGAAGCTCGGACCATCGATCAGGATGACCGCGCGCTGGGTGGGCCGGAGGCCGAAAATCACCATGTCTTTTTGTCCCTTCCGAGTATCACTTTTTGCCGGTCCGGGTCATTCCGGCTCGGTGTCAGGACAAATAATCTTGTTTTTAATTTCGGTCAACCGGTTTTTTTGGTCGGGAGCGCAGACAGCCAACGTATTGGCATATTAGGCTTTGCAAATCCCTTTCTCAAATGGGTCTGATGGTGACAACGGAACCTTTGGGGCACCACCGTTCCAGCATCAGGCTCAGGAAGGCGGCCTCGGTCTTGGTGGGGTGCAGCAGGTAGACGATCCTGAAAGGACCATCGTCCCCGGTGATCAGGACCACATCGAATATCGGGCTGAAATCATAGCCTTGCTCCCGGAGGAAGCTCTTGGAATGCCGATCCGGTGACATTGGATGCACTGGAATGGCGGGAGTGACGGGGCTCGAACCCGCGATCTCCTGCGTGACAGGCAGGCGCTTTCACCTGCTAAGCTACACCCCCGCGATAACGCCACCATAGATGAAACCGGCGCCGAACGTCAATAACTCCGTTGCACCTACTTGCGGTGGTTCAAAACCGGTCAGCCCGTGAACCTGCCAATGAGCGCCATGATCATCGCACCAAGTCCACCTGCGCGCCGCACCACCGCCTCCGGCTTGGGGGTCAGGGCTGCCTTGATCCGCTCGGCCACGGTAACGCCCTTGGCCGCCGCCTCGCGGGCCAAGCGGTCATACTCAGCCACATCGTCGCCGCGCCATACCAGCACGACCCGGCGCACCGGCTCGGTCGCAACATGGGTATAGTCCTCAGGAAACGCCCAATAGCAGCCCCGACAGGTCTCCGGGTCACCGGCCCCCGACCAGTTCGGACATTGCTCGCACGCCGTGCTCTTGGTCCTCTGCGATGAAGCGTCGAGAAGCATGAAATCAGCCGGGTCCGGCGCCCCCACGCTATCCCCCGCGATCTCGTAGGGAATGCGGTGATCGACTTGCAGGTAGAACGGATCGAGCGCCTCGCCCGTGACGCAGTCCCGCGCGCCATAGCGAGCGACAAGCTCCTCCTTGAAATGCTTCGGCAGGGCACGGCGCCCACCAATGCGACCGTGCTTGACCTTGCTGGGATCACCCAGCGTATAGGCCCCGATCAGGCGCCCTGTGGCCTTGGAAGGCACCTTGTGGGTGTTGAGAGGGATGCCCTGTTCCCGGACATCGCGGGCAGCGCGAGGTGGCTGCTCATAGCCGTAAAGCTCGCGGAGTTCCTCGTTGGTGACGATGCCGTGTTCGAGAATGTGGTCGATGACGGTACGGGCACGCTTGGCGGTAACGGATTTGCAAAGTGCGACGAAGGCCGGGTCGAGATCGCCCTCCCGCGTCAGCGGTACGCTTGGCACAAAATAGCCTCAAGAATGACTTCCTGAGGCTATTTATCTGCGGTGTTTTAACCGGCCTGCTGGGGCTGCCGGATCAGGTCGAGGAGATTGCGGAGGTCCTGCATCGTCATGTGCTCGGTGATGCCCCGCAGGTCGCCACCGTCCTCCGCGATGCGGTGGCGGGCATAGCGATAAAGCTCCTGCAAGGCGCGTGCCTGCTCCGCGAAGGTCTCCCGGCCCGCCTCCAAGAGCGCCCGCTTGACGTGGCAGGCGGCCGGGTCCGTCATCCTCATCAGCACCACGATCTGGTCGAGCGCGGCCTTGACTTCCTCGTTCGTGCTGTCGAAGGCAGCCATCAGGGAGGCCAAGACCTCCGTGTTGATGCCCTCGACGCGCAAGAGCGAGAAGTTTTGGGGGTCTTGATCGCTCATGATCCGACTTTCTCGCCGCTGGTTTCCGATATAGAAGCGCCATTTGCTCATACCGTCACCTGCGCCAGAAGCACCTCCCTGCCCGCCGTGAAGTCGCTGGCCGCCCAGACCTTCCGGAGCCCGGCCAGCACCTTCCCCATCACCGGCCCCGGCCGCATCCCGGCGGCGATGAGGTCATCCCCCGTCACCGGGAAGTTCGGCACCGCCCAAAGGTCCAGTGCCTCGGCGAGGTCCACCCTCCCCTCGACGCGGAACACCTCCACCAGCCACTTCTTCGGCATCCCGTTCACCGCTACCATGGCCTTGGCATCAGCCAGCGTGAGCCCCTGCCCCGCATGGCGCGCCACCGCAAGGCCAAGGTCCCGCTCGACGTTGCTCCACTTCCAGAGCATCGCCATCTCCGCCACCGCCCCCACGGAGCCGAGATGGGCGGCCATGAGGCTGACCGGATCGCGGGTCCCCCGGTACGCAAGAGCCACGGGCGCCATGTCGCGGCGGATCGGCAGGTCGATATGCTCGGCAATCCCGACCCGCTCCATCAGCGCCATCATCTCGGGACCATGCGGCCCAGCGATGATCCGGCGGACCTCGCTCCATACCCGCTCACGGGAAATGCGGCGGAGCCCCGAGGCATTGCGCCTCGCCGCCGCAACCGTCTCGGCATCCGGTTCCCGATCCCCGGCGATCCGGGCATGGAACCGTACCCAGCGGAGAATACGGAGATAGTCCTCCTGCATCCGCGCATCCGGCTCCCCGACAAACCGCACCACCCGGTTGCGCAGGTCCTCGGCCCCGTTGAACGGGTCCACAAACACCCCGTCAAAGGTCAGTGCCATGGCGTTGATGGTCAAATCCCGCCGCCCGAGGTCCGCCTCCCAGTCGCGGGTGAAGGAAACCGTGGCCCAGCGCCCGTCGTGATCCCGCTCCACCCGGAGGCTGGTGATCTCGTAGGGCATATGGTTGAGGGTCACCGTCCACGTCCCGTGGCTGAGACCGGTGTCGTAGTGGTTGATCCCCTCCGCCTCGTAGACCGCCCGCTGCTCCTCCGGCGTGGCATCGGTGCAGAGGTCAATGTCCTTGGGCGTCCGCCCATCCAGCAGGTCGCGCACCACCCCACCCACCAGCCGGATATCGAACCCATGCCGCTGGAAGGCCACCCGGAGGGCGAGCAGGTCGGGAGTGAGCACGCAGTCCAGCATCAAGCAAGCGCCTTCTGAAAGGAACGGCGCTTTTTCGGTCATAGAACCGAATTTGTCAAGTCAGAATGGGATATCCGCGTCGTCCAACGGCGGGAGGGGTGCCCGCCGGGGCTTGGGGCGCTTCCGGGGACGGAGCCTGCCGCCCATCAGCGAATTGTACTCGTTCGGTTCCTCGGGCTCGTCATCCACTGGCGGAAGCTCGGCCTGCATCACCCGGTTATGCATCTGCCAGAAGCTCTCGCCCTCCCAGAGCGGGTCGATCAGCACGAGGGTGCCGTCCTCGCGCTGCATGAAATTCTCGTTGTGCAGGTCCTCCGCCCCATCCAGCCCCGCCTTCATCACCATGTTGTAGGCGGCAGCCAGTTCCTTGATACCGGGATACCGCTCCCAGATCACCCGAGCCTTAGATAGGTACTCGCCACCGGACTTGTCCATCTTCTCGGATGCCGCCCGCTTCGCGGCACGGTCCGTGGCGGTTTCATACTCCCTTTTTGCAGCCCGATAGGCAGCAACTTCCGCATCCGCCCTCGGCGACTGATCTTGGTCGATATAGCGGTAGGTGTCGCCGACCAGCGCGGCGACGTTCCTGCGCAGGTCAGGATCGCGGATCGGATACAGGCGTTCCAGCTTCACAACGTAGAGATAGGGGTCGTCCAGCGGACGGCGATAGAACGGCACGATCTTCCACGGACCACCCAGCACGCGTGGGAACGCCACCACCTCCTGATGCCGCTTGGCAAAGCGGATGAAGCGCAGGTATTGATCGTCCTTCGGAAAGGTCTTGAACACATAGTTCCAGCGCGGATGCCAGATGACCTGTCCGTACTTGCCGACACCAAGGACCTGCCCGCCCACACGCTGGAAATCCGCCAACACATCGTGGACGGAGCGACTGCGGTACTTCTTGATGCCGACAAGCTCGTCCAGACGCATCAGAGCCGCCCAGTCACCGCGTTGATGAAACGCCGCATTGGATTGAAGGATTCGAAGCGAGCATCGTCGTCCCGATCCATCTCGCCGCTCCGCATGAACGGCATCTCGGTCTGGTCCGGATGCTCGATGCGCCCCTGCCCGCCGTTGCGCAGGAACTCCTCATAGGCACGCGCCACAAGCACGGCATCATCGCCACCGCTAATGTTGATCTTCGGCTTCCGCTTGGAACCGAACACCAGATCGTCCCCGTTCTCGTCGGTCAGCGGATTGTCGGAGTATATCCCGCGCCATTCGCTGTCGCTGTACCCATCCTCAAGACTGGACCATGAGGCATCGCGGCTAGTCAGGCGCCAGAGATCATTGTAGCCACCGCCTCCCTCGTCGTTCGGGTCCTCAATGTGGTTCTCGATATACTCCATCATGTCGCGACGACGAATGCGGAGGGTTACCTCCTCATCGATAGCATAATGCTCACCGTGCTTTGGAACATCCAAGTAGCAGGAACTCATCTCGAAGCGCCAGCCGGTCTCGACATACTGGTCAATGCGGTTCAGCAGCATTTCCCGGAGGTCGCTACCGCCCGCCACCGCGTCGATCATCTCCTTGGCGACCTCCGGATTGGCCGAGAGGGCAGCCAGCATCCGGTTGAAACCAATGCTTTTGGCAGGCGCGAAGGGCACGTCAAACCGCTCACAAAGCTTGCGCAGCAATTCATCAGGAAGCAGGCCAAGAGCGTGACGGATCACCTCCTCGCTAAGCCCATCCTTGCCGACGCTGTCGATGTCATCCACCAGCGCAATGAGGTAATCCAGCGTATAGTCGCCCACGTCGTTGCAGAAGTGGGAAAGATCGCGCCACTTATCGAGGATGATCTCATCGCCCACGAACTTGAGATAGGGCGGCTCGATATCCAAGTTCCGGAGGTACTCCTCTATGATCTCGTTTTCCTCGTCCGGCGAGCCACCCCATAGCTTGCCTGCGACGGCGATGGACTTGCCATCGTCGTAAAGATTCGACTTGAGACAGTAGAGCCCGCGCTTGTCCGGCCCGTTCACCTTGGCGAGCCATTCCTCCACGATCTCCGCAAACCTGCTGTCATGAGTGCCGTACTGCTTAGCATCGGTCGCCAACAGGATGTCATCGGGGTCGAGCCTGTTGACGAAAGGCTTGATCAGAAGCCGGGAAATCGGGTGCCGGATGTTCTTGTCATCGTCGCGGATCAGGTAGGCGACCAGAGTGCCTTCCTTTACGTCATGCATTACATAGTGGCGGTTGATGCCGTCGCCGATATTCATGCAGGAGGTCCAGCCACGGTCATAGCTCATGCCCGCGATGTCGTAGGGATGCCGGGAAATGACCACCAGTTTGCCGCCGGTTTTCTTCCCCGCCCGACGCGAATCGTTCATGAAACGCTTTTGCAGGTCCGGCTTGTCGGCAAGCAGGCGGCCGATCTTCATCACGCGCTTGCCGCCCTTCTCCTTGGCAAGGCCCTGCACGTAGTCCTGCACCTCATACCCCTTGTCCGCGAGGGCTTGGGAGATATCATAAGGCGCATAGACCGTATTGTCCTCATCGTCCTCATAGGGAAGGTAAATTCGGAAGCCACCGCGATCCCGCATCTCCGGCGGCACCGACTTGAACAGCTTCGCATAGGTGTTCGGGTCCCACGCACGACGGTACGGCAGCGCCTTCCTGAGCGGAACGGCTTCGGCCATCATCTGCTCGGTTTCAGCGAGATACTTCTTGAACGACACCGGAATAGCCTCCAAACGCGCGGGCGCGCCGCGCCCGATTCTGATTCCGCGTATTTATTGAGGGAGGCCGCTATTCTGGCTGAGCGTCCGGCCAAGCGATGCGGAAGCGAACTGCATCCGCATCGGAGGCGATGAGCAGGAGATGCACCGTGACGGTGCTGACTGGCACTTCGATAATGCGGCCGAGCGCCGCACAGAATTTGCGCATCGTTGAGATCGTGCGCTCCTAAATGCGGTACTCGAACCCTTCCGTCAAACTGTCCCGGCACCATTCCTCAATGTCGGGGCGGAGCTTCGTCGTACCTTGAGGAATGGCGGTCATCAGATAATGCGGCGGGTTATATCCCGCTTTCCTGAGTACTGTGTCTTTTGCCATGTCGGCCAGAATGACTGAAGTGTTTTGGTAATGCCGATACCCGTCGAACTCCACGACCAAATTTCGGTCCTTGACCAGAATGTCTGGGCGCATCTGGCGCCCGCTAATCGAAAGAGATTTGTTCGATACAACGTCGCTGTTCGGAAACCGCTGTTTAACAAAATCCAAAGGTGTTTCTTCGGTGAGAAACATCATGGCGGTATCCTTTCGCGGATACGCTGTATAACACCGTGTGCGGATATTGCAACAAAAAAGGGCGGATGCCGAAGCATCCGCCCTTTTCCAGTATTCGTGGATTACATGAAAGACACGTTGGAAGCCACACCAACGAGCCCCAAGTAATCCGCCGCATTGCCCAGCGAGGACGCGCTGTTGGTGAGTTCGACGTAGCCATAGCGGGTCATGAAGGACACGACCGGCTCCATGGTGTTCGGGTCGATCAGCACGCCGGAGGAGGTCAGCGGCACGTACGGGCAGTAGAACGCAGCGGCGTCCATCTCATTGCCCTTGTACCCCACCAGCACCGGGGTCTGGTCAGACGCGTACTGGTCAACGTACACGCGCATGGAGTTGTTCAGGGTGCCGACGTACTTGGTGTTCGTGGGCGCCTCGAACACACCCTCGGTGGTGCGGGCGAACGCGGAAGTCGTCGCGCTCTGGAGAATGGTCAGAGCGGTCGGGGAAACAACGCACCAGTTACCAGCGCCCCGGCGGGTACGGGCGGCGATCAGGTTGGCCTGACGGTTGATCAGGATCGCCAGAGCAGCGTGGACATCGCCGACGAAGGTCGGGGTGCCGGTCACGTTGTTCATGTCGAAGGTCAGGGTCGGAGCGCCCGGTAGAGCACGCAGGGAGACGAGAATCTCCTGATCGATCTCGGCGGTGATCTCCTGTGCCAGAGCAGCCATGATCTCGGCCTCGATGTCGATACCCTGCTGCGCCTGCGCGTCCTGAGCGGCCTCGAAGGTCCAGCGAGCGGACAGCTTGCGGGTCTTGGCCTCGACCACTTCCTTGAGGATTTGGATGCTGATCCGGTTACCGGCGACGCCTTCCAGTGCGGAGGTCGCGGCGGCCTTCGGGGTGTTGGCATTGCCGTTGCCGGAGTAGGCGCGGGCGATGTCGAACGGGCTCAGGGCCTCGGAACCGGCGGTCACGCCAGCGTAGGTGTCGGCGTAGCGGACGCGCAGAGTGTGAATCTGGGCGACGGGGCCGGTCATCGGCTGCACGCCGATGATCTCGTTGGCGATCACGGTCGGCATCACGCGGCGGATGACCGGGAGAATCACCTTGTTCAGCGTCGCGACGTTGGCAGCGTTGGTCGCACCAGCGGTGGCAGCCTCCATCAGCTTCATCTCGCGGCGGGTGTTCTCAAGGACGGTCTCCATCATCTTCTTCTTGTTGGGGTTCGGAGAACCGTCGAAGTTGTGGGTCAGGTCACGACCCTCGCAGAGGGCCTTCTTGGTGGCCTGCCACTGGGACTCGAAAAGCTTCGTCATTAAAGTCAACTCCTGAAAGGACTTCTGAAAGTGGTTTGGTTAAATCGCTTACTTCGTCACGATGCCTGCAAGCCGGACGACCTCCGCGATCTCGTTGTCGATTTCAGACTCGGCCTGAGCCGCTTCGAACAGGCGGTTCGCACGCTGGTCACCGGTCACCACGGTGGTCGGCTTCGCGGCGGGACGCTTGTTCTGTTCGTTCAGGACCGTCTTGTTCTGCGCGGGAGCCCTGCGCGTGGTCTCATCGAGCACCACCGGCAGCAGCTTGTTGAAGGTCTCGCGGAGCGCCTCAGTCTTGACGGTCTCCAGCATTCCCTCCATGACGGCCCGCTTTTCGCCGCGCAGGTTGCTGAGCAGTTCGCCCATCACCTTGCTGCGGGCGGCGCGGTCCTCGGCCAGCTTCGCGCGGCGCTGCGCGATCTGACCTTCCTTCACCGCTTCGTCGAGCTTCGCCTTCGCTTCGGCGATTTCCTTCTCCTTGGCCTCAAGGACCTTTTGGAGCTTGCGGATTTCGGTGCCCTCGGCGAGATACGAAGTCATGAACTCGGCAGCCACGGCCTCGAAGATGCGCCGCCCGAACATGTTCTGGCGGTTGCGTTCGATGTCCTCGTGAAGCTGGGTCATCTCGCGCTTGAGGCTCTCGGTGACGACCTTCTCCACGGTCCGGGCGGCTTCCTTCACGAAGCGGCTCTGGGTCTCGCGCAGACGCTTGCGGCTCTCGGCCACGAGCTTGACGCGAGTTTCAACGAGAGCGCGGTGGTCCTCAGCGAACTCCTTGAGTTCCTTGCTGACTTGACGAACCACGAACTCGTCGATCTTGGCGAGCCGGGCAGCCTGTTCGGCGGCCAGCGACTCCTTCATCTGAGCGAGCTTCTCGGCGGTAGCCAGCTTCTCGGCGACCAGCGCCTTCTTCTGCTCGCGCAGCTTGACGATTTCCTTGGTAAGCTGCTCGGTCACGAAGGCGCGGGTGGCCTTCATGTTCTCGGACAGCTTGGTGCGAAGCTCACGGCGGCACTCCTTGAGCGCCTTGCGGAAGGCGTCGCGCGCCTCCACAAACTGCTCGACGGCAGCCACCTTTTCAGCCTCGTGCTTCTGGACCACATCGGTGATCATGCGGTCCATGGCTTCCACCATGATGGCCTTGTCGTGCTCGTAGCGGGCCGCCAGTTCCTCACGGACGGCGACTTCCGCCTGCTCACGGGCCTCGGCAACCTTCTTGTCGAAAGCTTCCTGCAACTGGGTGGTAAGCTCGGCAGGGAGCAGACCCTCAGGCAGAAGCTTGGCAATGGTATCCATCGAAACCAATCCTCTCAAATCGAATTCAGTTTCCGAATGGCCTCAAGAAGTTCCTTGTGGAGGTACTTCTGTGCCTTCGGGTCGTGCGACACGGCTTCTGCGAGATCGGCGATCACGCGGCCACGCCGCGTGTTCAGCGCCTCGTACACGGGTTTCGGGTATGCGTCGGGCGCGGAGGGCCGTGCCACGATATCAACGGTGATGATCTCGAACTGCGAGACGATACCGCGTTCATCGACATTGCCCACACCACGGCTCGACACGCCGAGCTTTACATCGCTCTCGATCAGCGTCCGGATGATGTTGCCCATCGGCGTGGGGAGAATCTTGAGCTTCCCCATACCGGCCGAGCCATCCATCCACATCTGGGTAATCATGTGCGAAACACGGTCGAGATTGATGGTAAGCTCCTCGGGGTGGTCGCACTCGCCAAGGACACTCTCACCGCGCTTGAGAATCTCGTTGATGCGAGACACGGCGTTCTCGATCTCCGAGACCGGGTAGATGCGCTCATTGTGATTGCGCACGCCGCCCTGAATGAAGATGCCCTTCATGTAGAGCGACTTGCTGCCGTCCTTCGCAGGCTCGGAGGCTTCAACAACCACCCGAGCCTGATCGAAAGACTGCCATTCGGTGAGCATGGTCATGATGGCGTTGTCCCCGAACCGCGCGGCTTACTTCTGGGTCTTGTCCGCGAAGTCCTTGTTGAGGACGGCCGACTTGTCGCCTTCGGCGGGAACGGTCGAACGACCATCCTCGGCCTTGGCCTTGTTGTTCTTGCGCTTCGGCATCGGCTTCACGGCAGGCGCCGGTTCGCGCTCGAAGCCCTCGTGCTTGTCGGACTTCACGGTGACGGGCTTCGCGTCGTTGACGTTCGCCTTGCTGGTCGGCAGCACGGACTTGCTGTTCTGCGTCACGGTCTTGCCGTCGCCGACTTCCTTGCCGTCGTTCTCAAGCGACACGGCAACCTTCTCAAGCTCGGCGATCACGCTCTCGGTGATCTCGTCGAGGTCGTCGAACTCGTCGTCCTCCTGAACTTCCTCACCGTCCTTATCGGCCGCGAACTCGTCGCCAGCCGGAGCCTCGGCGGTGTCAGCCGCGACCTCGTCGCCACCCTCGGCGGACACATCGGTGTCCTCGGCATCGCCCAGATCGTCCTCGGCGCCGCCATCAACGGCGTCGTCGCCCTCGGCATCCGGATGATCGCCGTCGATCTCGGACATCAGCGCCTCGAACTCGGCGGTCAACTTCGCGATCTCGTCCTCGATATCGCTCAGGCGCTCCTCAACCTCGCCCTCGGCTTCGTCGCCCAGATCGCTCTCGGCCTCCGGGGCCTCCGCATCACCGGCCAGATCGTCGGCAATGGTCGCGGCATCGTCCTTGACCGCCGCATCACCCTCACCATCGACATCGGCATCTTCCGCGTCGTCGAGATCGGCCTCGGTGAAGTACTCCTCGGTGGTAATCTCGTCGTCCCAGCCTTCGTTCAGAACGACTTCCTCGCCCTGACGCAGGGATTCGTGAATCTGGCGAGCGCGCTCGACCATGAACTTGTGGAACAGCGCCTCGGCCTTGTCCTGCTCCTCGTTCAGAAGGTGGACAATCGCCTTCTCAAGAATGGACCGCATAATCAAATTCTCCCAAAATCGGTGCTACAGACGGGTTAAGCGTCGTGCGTATTTAGCGAGTGCGTTTGGGAGGCCGCCGAAAAGGTCCAAAAACCCCGAATTTCGATTTCCGTGCCCGCAATCCGATGCGGACGGGCCGTAAATACGGTCATGGACGGGCAGCAATGGGGGTCCATCGTCGTCCTGCACGACGCGGAGGACGGGGCCGTGATGGACGAAATCGAGGAGATGCTGGCGGCGCGCGGCGTGACGCGCTATCGCCGCGATTGGTATGCCCGCTTTGGCAAACCCGACATTCTGATACTCTCGCTCCCGCGCGGACATGAAGCGGAGGCCGCGATGCTCGCCATGCTGCCGGGATGCGTGGCCGTGCGGCGCCTTGATTAGAAACCACGAAAACTAGTTGACAGCACCATATTGAATGGTATGGTCGCGCTCAGAGGCAAGGAGGCCATTTGATGTTCACTCCCGAGCGCCTGTTGAACATCGCGGTGGAAGCCGAGCGGCAGGCGAAGTCCAACCCGGCATCGGCCTTTGAGGCGCGGCGCACCGCGCAGGAGGCCATTGCATGTGCCGTGTGGATGGAGAAGAACGGCATCCCCGAACTGCCTTGTGTCGGCCCCTTCACGGACCGCCTGCCCCGGCGCGGCGATAAGGTCCGCATCAAGGCGGGCGCCAAGATCAGCAGCACCTCGGATCGCTCGCGGCGCATCCTCACCCGCGCCTATAAGGTCACCGTGCATGACGCCTTTCTCGGGTCTGTGAGGGACGGCGACATTTCCCAGCCCACGGTCCACTGGGCTGGATCGGGCGGCTACTGGTGCTGGACCGACCTCGCGTCGGTGGAGTTCCTCGACTGAGGATCAGAAGCCCGGCGGGCCGCCGAAGCCGCCTGCCTCGGAGCCCTCGTCGGAATACATCACGCCAAGGAGGTCCTCGCGCTTGAGACGCTCAAGCTTCTTGAGCGCACGCATCTTCTTGAGGCGGTTCAGGTCGCGCAGGAACAGGCGGTTGCTCCGGGACTTGCCGGGGTGGTGCTGACCGATCTTGTCCTCGTTCGGGTCATAGTAACCCGTTTCGATCTCTTTGGCGTTCAGTTCGTAGAGTTTCACGGCCGGAACCCTGTTCGTTGTTCCGTATTTAGGCGGGGCTGGACCTTGTGCGGGGCTACCCGTGCCGCACGGGCACGACCCGGCCGCCATAGGCCCGGAAATCGTCGATGTGCTGGACCCCCTGTACCTGCGTCGCCAGCAGCAGCATGACGCGGCTCACATCCTCCTTGGATGCGAAGTAGACCGTGGGCGTGCCTCGGATGCTTATCTCCTCCCGGCACAATGGCGCAATCTGGTGCTCTGAAAACTCCCGCCACGCTTCGTGAGCGATCAGGAAAATGGAAGTGAAGTTGACGACAGAGCCGTCCGGCCGGGTCAGGGTATGCGACTTGGCCTTGGCCCGCGCTCCGGACATGTCGATGTTGTGGAAAATGATCCGCCACGGCAAATGCGGCTGCGACCAGTCATGCAGCGAGAAGCCGGGCGGCAGTTCCCAAATCTGGTTCCTGCTCAAATGCTTGTGGCTCATGGGCTTGACGATAATCCGGTTCAGTTTTCCGGATTATATCAGGCCCATGAAGCCATGTCACCCCTCACCCCGGCGGTGCGGGCAGTAGAGGCGGTGGGGGTGTGGCGCCCCCGCCCGGTGACGGCGGCGCGCCCATGTCGCCGCCCATATCCGGTATCGGGCCACCCTCGCCCGGCGGCGGCGCCTCGGGTGGCGCGTTGAGGTCGAAGGCGTCCGTGGTGGGGCGGATACCGACCGAGCCGAGGTCGCCCTCGGGCGTGTTTTCGGCGGGACTGCTGCCGAGCCGCTTCTTGACCTTGCTGGCGTTCTCCTCGGCCCAGAGGCGTTCGTTCTCGATGATCTCGTCCTCGGTGAGGCCGAGGAACCGCTTGAGCTTGAACCGCTCGGAGAGTTTCTTGTTATCGGCCAAGCCCTGATAGACCTGCACCTGCTGCGCGTCGATTTCCATCTGGCGGTACTTGGTGAAGCTCTGCGGTGGCACGAACCGGATTTCGAACAGGTTGTTGTCGATCTCGATGCCGCTCCGTTGCAGGAACAGCTTGAACTCCCGGTCGAAAACCGGGGCCAAGAGATTCTGAATCCTCATGCAGTACTTGTTGAAGCGGAACTCCTGAATCAACGCCTGACCGAGCTTGCCGTCGTTGTAGGCCACGCCGTTGCCCTCGTCGTCGCCGAGCGAGAGGTAGGAGGCCGGAATGCGCAGGCCGCGCGCCAGCTTGCGCGAGAAGAACAGGAGGTCGGTGATCTCGCCGACCTGCTCGCCGCCCGGCAGGGTCTCCACCTTCGATCCGCGCCCGTCGGCGGACTGTGCGAAGAAGTAGTCCTCAAGCACGCTCAGCGGGTTGTAGCCAGCGTCGAGGATCGAAGCGCCGCCACCCGTGCGGTTGGGGATGCGCCGCTGGTGGATTTCGTTCTTGATCTGCTCGATATGGGCCTTGGCGCGCATGGGCGGCATGTTGCCCACGTCGATGTAGAAGATGCGTCGCTCCGGCGCGCGCTGCACCCGGTAGATGATGATGGCGTCCTCAAGCAACTCCTTTTGCTTGTACGTCTTGAAAACCGGTTCCAGCACCGATTGGCCGAAGGGCCAGTTGATATCCATGCCGCTCGACAGCGACAGATGGACGACGTGCTTCGCGTCCACGACGAAAAGCTGGTCGGCGGCCTGCCCCATCATCTGGCGCTGGCGATGATCATTGACGCTGCCTGCGAGGCTGAACACGCTCTGGGAGGGGGACGCCACAACCATCGGGCGCGCGGTACCAACGGGCGAGACGCCATAGGGGGTGCGGTACTGCGACGGATCGGCGACGGCGGTCGCGAACTTGGCTTGCTTGCCGTAATCGAGGCCACGAATGATGTACTCGTCCGGCCTCTTACCGGCCGAATCGTCCACCTTGACCATCTCCACGTTGAAGTGGTCGATCCACAGCCATTCGAAGGTTTCCGGGTCGCGGAGGAAGAAGGCGTCGCCGTTCTGGATCGTGTTGCGGAACATGTGCCAGAGGCGCGACTTGAAGTCGTTGACCTTGACCCATTTCGCCAAGGCGGTCTTGAGCAGGCGCACCTCGGTCTCGTTGGCCTCGTCGTTGAAGTGGACGAGGAACGGCTCCTCGCTCTGCTCCTCGGACTGGGTGCAAAAATCAGCGATGGTGTCGAGCGCGGCGTTGATGTCGCTGTCCCGGTCCATCTCCATATACTGGTAATACCGCTGGATGCGGTTCGGGTGGCCCGAGTAGACCTCGGGGAGGTAGGATGAGTACTTCGACGAGGTCCCGGTGCTTGCCCGCTCATCGGCCGTCGGGATTGTCGGGGTCGCGGCGACGGTGGTCGCCGGGCTGTTGACCACCCGAAAGTGCTTCTTCCAAGACATAGATGCGAAATGCCTGCGCGGTAAAATACGTCGTTATTTAGCGACGACCGCGCAGACGCCTCGGAGAGGCCCGGAAAAGCCTCAGGAACGGTCGGGGTCGGCCGCCCGGACTGCCACGCGATTCCCCTCTCGCACGAGACGGTTGTTTTCCGCCATGAGCCGGGCGATGAGATCAAGCTGCTCGCGTTGCTGTTCGAGGAAGCTGGCGAGCATGTTGTTCGGGATCGCCTGCGCTGCCAGCGGGGCTGCGGCAGCGGGCGCCGTGGTGGGCGCCACGGGGGCGGCTGGTGGGGCGGTCGGTGCGGGGACTGCCGGGCTGGGGCCGCTGTCGATCCCGAGCCAGCGTCCGACGCGGCTGTTGCGCACGCCATCGGTGAGGCTGCCGACCGTCTCCACGAGGCCGCCGACCCATCCGGCAACGGTGTCGATCCAACCCTTGAAGGTGGAGAAGAAGCTGCCGAGCGCGCCCGTGATTGTATTCCAGACGCCGATGACGGCCTGCATCGGGGTGGAGTCGAACGCCCATGTACGGACGGATGTGGCCCAGCCGGTCACGGTGTCCATCGCGTCGCTGATCCAGCCTCCGAGTGTCCCGAGCCCGCTGCTAACGGCACCCGTGATCGAGGACCAGTTGTTGGTGACGAGGCTGACCGGGTTCCAGTCGGAGACGAACTGGCCGACCGTCGCGGCCCAGCCCTTCACCGTGTCCACCGCGCCGCTGATGAAGGTCCCGAGCGCAGTCCAAGCGGCGCCAATGGGCGGCGCGATTTCGTCCCAGTTTGCCTTGAGGAGGCCAATGGCGGCACCGATGGCGCCGCCGATGCCCGTGCCGATGACCGGGATGACGGACCCGATCATCGCTCCCAAGCCGCCATAGTCCAACATGCTCTGGGCCGCGCCCTTGCCCGCGAAGTCGGGCAGCAGGTTGAGAAGCATTCCACCGCCCATGGCGGCCAAGCCGCCAAGGCCCCCGATGGCCCCTCTCCCGAGATGCGATACCGCGCTGCCTGCCGCGCCCAGCGCCCGCGTGGTCCGGGGCATCACCCGCGCCAGACTTCGGGCGGCTCTTCCGACCGCTCCCCGCTGGCGGAGGATCGACCGCCGACCGGAGCCGCCGGGCGCAGGCAGGTCGGGACCGCCACCGAGACGGGAGCCGTTCACATTGATGACCTCCGCGTGGACATTCATTGCCGGGACGCGGCGGAACATATTGCTGATGGCTTCCGTGACCTTGGTGATCAGGACTTTGCCGCCGAAGAAGGAAGCCAGCGCGACGAGGCCGGTCTCGAAAGGCCCGAGATGCTGCGTCAGGCGGTTGAAGATGGTCGCCACGGTGCCGACCACCCCGATGATGCCACGAAACACCGGGGACAAGGCACTGATCACGGTGCTCAGGGTCGAGAACACGCCAATCATCCCGCTGCCCACGGCGTTGATGGTCTTGATGGTGTTCCCCAGACCATCGCCCTTGAACATGCCCGCGAAGAATGCGCCGAGCGACGAGCCCAAGGCTTTCACGATCTCGCTGATCCTATCGACGGCCTCCTTGAGGGCATTGCCGGAATCGCCCTCCACGAGGTCCTCGAATGCACCAAGGAAACCCTCGCGGAAGCTGCTCGACACCTTGGTGAAGGCGTCCTCAAGCTTGGAGAAGATGGAGGTGATCTTGCCCTGCTGCTTGGCGCGCTCCATCTGTTCGGCGAGACCCTCGGCCGTGATGTTGCGCATCTGCGACAGCATGGCGAGCACCTGCTGGGCATTGCTGTTGCCCGCGCGCGCCTGCACCATCAGGTACACCCGGTTCTGCTCGTCGAACTGATGGATGCGGTCGAGCGCGGCTTGCAGGTCCTCGATGCTGGCCCCGGCCCCCGTCTCGATCTGACGGCGGATGTCGTCAAAGACGCCGAGCAGGCCACCGGCACCCGCCTGAATGAAGGTCTCCGCCTGCTCGGTAAAGATGGCGCCGCCATTGGCGAAGCTCTGGCCGATCATCTTGCCGAGCATCTCGCCCGCGATACCGGGCATGGAGCTAAAGAAGGCGACGGAGCGTTCGAGGGCGCGACGCTGATCCTCGGAGCCGTTGATGGCGAGACGCGTGGCGATGGTCCCCTCTTTCAGGAGGTCCATGGTCATCTTGGCGATCTGCCTGCGGTTGGTGCCGGTCATCGCCGCGAATTGCGTGATCTCCTCGGAGAACTGCGCAATATTGCGTGCTTCCTTGGCCGCGTTCATGTCGGCAGCGGCGCCCTGACGCCGCAATGTCTCGGCGTAGTCGCCGGAGAGTTCACTGATGTCGCGGAGCGACAAGCCGAGGAAGCCGAACTCACGGATGTTGTCGCGGACGCCCTTCTGGAGTTGGCCCAGCCGCATGGCGCCGTCGCCCGCTGCGCCACCCAAGGCGGCAACGACCGCACCGTGGGTTTTCACCATATCGGCGAAATCAGACAAGGACAGGCCCGAGGCAGCGGCCTGACGGCCCATTTCGATCATGGAGCCGCCGAAGGACTGGCCCCGGCCCATCATCTCGGAATAGGTGCGGCTTAGCCCGTTAGCTCCGTCGTACAGGGACGCGAGTGCTACACCCAGCAGCGGCACCTTCGTGATGATACCGCCGAAGCTACGGCTCAGGGTTTCGGCCGATCCCGCGAGCACGGAGAATTTGCTGGTGAGCCGCGCCGTCGAGTCCTCGACAAGCTTGGCGCCCTTGCTGATCCGGGACAGGTCGGCGGATAGCCGCGCCGCTGCAAGATCGCGCCCGCTCTGCCCACCGCTTTTCAGGCGCGGGCCGCGCTCCGCCAGTTTGGCATAGCGGCTGAACGACGCGCTCATGTCGTTGACGGCCTTCAAAAGCGCCTGCATGTGAATTTCGGTGTCGGCCATGGCTCTCGGGACAAAAGGACTTCAAACTATTTAGCGGCCGGATAACCCCGCATTTTATCGGGGTTATGTCCGTACTTTTCGGGCGGATAAATACGGACATAACGCCATTTGAGAGTGTCCTTGATGACGCATCGCCCCATCGACGACGATTTCGACGAGTCCCGGATGTTCCCCGGCCTGCCGCAGCATCCGGCCGCCGCGATGAGCCCGCAGGCTGCCATGCGCAACCTGCCCCCGCAGCAGTTCCCGATGCATCACGTCGCCGCCGCACCGCAGCAGTTCCAGCAGGCCCCGGCCCCCGCGCCGGTCGCGAACGGCAATCCCCTCGCGGGCTACTTCCGCCTGCCCGGCCTGCACGTCACGCTGCCGACGAATGGTGCCTTCCTACCGCCGGGAGCCATCGAACTGACCGCCGCTGGCGATGTACCGGTGCTGCCGATGCGGGCGGCGGACGAATTGCTGCTGAAAAATCCGGACGCGCTGATGAGCGGCTATGCCATCGAGAAGCTGATCGAATCCTGCGTGCCTGCGATCAAGGCCCCGCGCCATGTCAGCACCCCGGACCTCGACGTGATCCTGCTGGCGATCCGTGCCGCCACCTATGGCGAGATGATGTCGCTCTCTGCCGACTGTCCGTCCTGCGGCGCCGAGAACGAGTTCGACTGCCACATTCCGTCGATCCTCTCCTCCATGCGAACCATCCCGGCAGAGAACCCGGTGCGCCTGTCCGATGAGGTTGTGGTCTATGTCCGGCCCCACACCGTGGACGCGGCGACGCGTCTGGCGCTCGCATCCTATGACGAGGCCCGCAAGTTGCAGGCGTTGGAGGCGGAGGGCGACAAGGTGACCGTCGAGCAGCGCACCCAGCACATGAGTCAGGCCATGGAGCGGGTGACGCGGCTGAATCTGGACATGCTGGCGAGTTGCGTGGTGAAGATCGTCACGCCCGCCGCCGAGGTCGCCGCGCGCGGCTACATCGCCGAGTTCCTCGCGAATACCCCGAAGCCGTGGGTGGAGAAGATCGAGACCAAGGTCCGCGAACTCGACGACGGCGGCATCGACAAGAAGCTCACCGTGCGATGCCGCTCCTGCTCGCATGAATGGCAGACCGAGGTGGAGTTCAATCCGGCAAGTTTTTTCGACGCAGGCTCCTCCGGGTGAAAACCCGCGAGGAGCTTGACCAACTGCTGGCCGAGTACCGGCGGGAGGCCCAGACCATCCGGGCCGCCATTGCCGACATCATGTGGTACATGCGCGGGAGCGTCTCCCGCGAGGAGGCATGGACGCTCAGCCACGAGGAGCGTCAGGACTACCTCAAGCTGATCGAGGAGCGGGTGAAGGCGGTCAAGGAAACCGGCCTGCCACTCCTCTGAGGTCAGAACAGGAAGTAGAGGATGGCGAGGATCGGCGCGCCGATCAGGAACAGGGTGAACAGGAAGCCGTTGAACTTCTCCTTCTTCTGCTTGCGCAGGAACTCCTCCGGGCTTTGCCCGGTAAGGCAGCATTGCAGCCTCGCCAGCACCCGGTCGTTGTCGTCCTTGATGATTGAGAAGTCGTACTGGTCCAAAATGGCGTCGAAGGCAGCGTGTTGGCGCGCCGCTCGCTCCGGATCATAGGGGACCTGATTGATGATCATTTCCTTCGGCCGCATGTAATAGGCCACATCGGAGACAAAGCGTCGGACGCCCATATGCATCTCCCACTGGACGCCTCGACGGTATACCGGCTTTTCGTTCCGTCAAGCGATTTTTGCACCGACCTAAATACGTTCCCCACCGATTTTCCGTTGACACGGATGGGTTCCTTCCTGTATCAAACTCCCATGCTGTAGCTTCACCTCTCCATCGATTCCACTGGCATCCGGACGCCCGACTTGCGTCCGATGCTGAGCTATGGCGACATGGGTATCCCTGACTGTAAAGCCGCACGCGCATGGTCGCGTGCGGCTTTTTTCGTTTTGGAGCAATCGACATCATGAATGCCATTGACAGCTTGGCCGCCGACGCGGCCGAGGACGAGGATGATGACCTCGCGCTCGATGACTTCCTCGGCGAGGACGAATGGGAGGACGAGAGCGCCTATAAGGAGATCATCAGGAAACTTCCGGACGGATGGTCCCTGATCAAGGTCGAGAACTATACGGCCGCGTCCCTGAAAGAGATGGACGAGTGGCTCGCGGCCAATTGCCGGGGCGCCTACGAACGCGTCGGCTGGTCCTCGGGCTGCGCCTTCACGGTGGGCGTGAAATTCGAGGACCAGATCGATGCCGTCTACTTCCGCCTGCGCTGGACGACCTCGACGTTCTGAAACCAGATACTTTCCGATCACAAAGACCTTTCAAAGGAGACTTTTCATGACCATCACCATTACCACCGAGGCCAACAACACCTTCACCTTCACCTTCACCGACCGCGAGACCTACCTCGCGTGGCGCGCGGAGTGGCGCCAGACCTATCGCGACCTCTCGAAGCGCATCCGCGACACCAAGAACGCGATCAAGAACGCCGCGCGGGGCACCGGTTCGGTCACGCATATGGACCACTACAACCTTGCCCGCGACCGGCTCACGGCCTTCTTCATGCTGGATGAGCGCCGCGCCTCCAAGCTGGCGGCCAAGGCCCAGCGCGAGGCCGCCCGGATCGCCTTTGCCGCCTGACCCGGAGGTGGCGGAATGAGCGCATATGCGATGAAGCCGACTTTCGCGGACCGCGACGGCTACCGCCGATGGCTCGACCAGTGGCGGATTGTCTACAAGGACCTGTCGCAGGCCATCCGTCGGGCCAAGCACGCCGCCAAGGCCACGCAGCGGGAGGGCAATGGCTCCTCCCGCCAGCGCGAACTCCATTTCCAGCGGGCCATGGGGCGCAAGATGATGGGCCTCCTCGGCGAGGCCCGCGCCCGCTGGGACCGCATCAGGGGTATCCGCAGGCAGATCGCCGAGCAGATGGACAGCTTCCCGCTGGTGTTCGAGGACTGCGCGACCATCGATTTCCATTTCAACCGGGGACACCTCGAAATGCCCGACCTGCCCATGTGGGTGGTGAAGGCGAAGGGCCGCAGTTTCTATGTGAACCATGTGAACGCCGAGGCGCCGTGGAGTACCCGCGAGACCCCACGGGGCTCCACCAAGGGGATGATCCGGTTCCGGCGATGTCGTCTCGCCATCGACCGGGAGGGGGTGGCGACCATCACACCGGCACGGCGAGCGATGCAGGTCCCGGTTCGTTTTGAAGCCGCTGAACCGGAAAAGGCCGAAACCAAAATTATAGTTTGACGAACCACATTTTCGTGGTAGAAGGGGGCCAACGCAACATCGGAGGCCATTATGCGCGTCGTCGCCACTGACATCATCGGCACCAAGACCCGCGTGTTTTCCGTCTGGGTGCCGAGCAGCCTGAGTGGCGACCACACCAATGTCACCACTTTCGCCGACGAGCCGGGCCGGTGGTATGGCCGCGTCGGCACGGAGCGGAACCTGCCTCCCGAATTGGCGGCGCTCCGGCCGGGGAGCGACGAGCGGATCGAGAAGGTCCGGGCTTGGCAGGAGGCCGCTTACCAGCGCGCCTATGATGCCATCATCAAGGCGCATCCCGAGGCCGCCAATGGCCGCAGGTGCATGGGCGAGATCAGCATCGAGGTCGGCTGATCGCCGCCGGGATAGAGGGGCGCCGGATGGTACCCGATGGAGCGCGGCGCAAAAGCAGTTGCGTACGCGTAGCGACCGGGAACACCATGCACGGATACGACCCGGTACAAGACAGAGGGAGGTAGGACACGTCATGGGCCTGCGGTTCAGGAAGCGCATCCGGCTGACCAAGCATCTCGGGATCAATGTCGGGCTGCGCGGCATCGGCATCAGCGCCCGCATCCCCGGTGCGAGTGCGGGGATTTCCACGCGTGGCCTGCGTGCCAGCGTCGGCGTTCCCGGCACCGGGCTGAGCTACGGGGCGGAAAAGCAGTGGACGAGGCGGCGGCGCGCCACGGACGCCGAGGGGATGCCCGCCCGTTCTTCCCGCCTCGGTGCGGGTCTCGTCTGGGGCGCCGTCATTGGCGCCGTCATCCTCCTGCACGCCGTCATGTGACGAAACCGACCGAGGGCGAAGCCGAATGAACCCGTTTGCGTGGATCGATGCCCTGTTGCTGGAGTGATGACGTGCTTCGCGCTCGGACGGTCGCTCGTGCTGAGCGGCCTTGTGATCGGGTACGTGCCGCAGATACTCGCCGGGACGTTCGACGGGGTGGACCTTCTGGGCTCAGTGGCGGGGCTTCGCGTAGCCGTCTACTTCGCGTCCTGTGAGGCGAGCCCGCCCCGGACCGTGACGGAGGCCGACAGCACCGGACAATTCCGGTTGACCTAACCGCCTTTCCCCTGTTATCTACATCTCACGCCCGCGTACCTCAACTGGCAGAGGACCGATCTCTAAAATCGGGGGTGTCGGATCGTACCCGACCGTGGGCGCCATCCACCTTCGGAGCGCAGGGCATGGGCAAGGCACCACCGCGCGTCACCTTTCGCAAGGGTCCGCTGGGGCTGACCGTGCGGCTCGACGGCAAGCCGGTCGGCGCCATCAAGGACCGGCGCGTCCACGGTGTCTGGCAGGTCAGCGTGCCGAGGCTCAACGCCGCCACGGAGGGCGGCAAGCTGTTCCAAGGCAAGACCACCTTCCCCACGCTCACCGCCGCCATGGCGGCGGTGGAGCGGCACCTGCTCACGGCGCCGAACGCTCCGACTTGAGTATTGTCCTGCCCGCTGGCATGGTCACGCCATGCGCCACGTCAGCGGGACAGCCATGGGGAATTCGACCAGCGTGACGCTGCGCGTGCTCAGGCAGGCCACCCATTTGGAGGCGTTCTTCGGCCATCCCCTGAACCGGGTGGACCAGAACCTCATTCGCATCGCCGAACTCGGCGATCCCCCGCCCGAATGGCTACGCGGCACGCGGCGCCTCTCCGACCTCCCCCGCTTCCAGTTCCTCGGCCATGGCGACAATTTCCGGACGCATGGCCTCAGGCCGAAGGAGGTGGCCGCGCGTCTTGTCTGGATCGTCGAGAACCTATCCGGCCCGTGGCGATACAGCCGGGGTGGCATCACCCTCCTGACCGAACAGGACAGCGTCCACTATCGTCTGGTCTGGGCTGCCGACGAGGGCTGACTGGAACGCGTCGAGCGCCTTTGCGCGCGCTCCGCAGGCACGAAAAAGGCCCGGAGGATCGCTCCTCCGGGCCGGGCACGGGACCTGCCGGTCTCAGCCAAACATCAACATCAGACCGAGGCCGAGGATTATCGCCAGAGCAAAGGCGAACATGAAGCGTATTTCCTCGACGTTATCGGACGGCGTATAGTAATCGTACTCGACGATTTTGCGGCCCTTGTCGTCCACCCGTTCCACGCGCCGCTTGAAGATCGCCATCCGGCGGAACGTGATGTACCAAATCGGCAGGGCGATCAGCAGCCACAGGGCGCCCACGACCGCCTTCCCCATCAGTTTCCAGACGATGATGCCGGTCGCAAGGACGCCGATGGGCGTGCTGGCGAACTCATTGACGGCAATCCCCAGTTCCTTCGCGGCAGTGGCGACGCCGATGCCGATGGTGCGTCCCAGTTCGGCGTACTCGCCGATGGTCTCGACCGCCTGCGCAGTCTGCTTCGTCTCCGCCGCACGAGCCAGATCAGCCGCGTCGGAATCGGAGACGGTGTAAGTGCGGCCGTTGATGACGATGCTGGCTGCATCGGCCGGAGCGACCGCGAGCCCGAGGAGCAATGCAGCCGCGAGAATTGCGCGAGTGAGCATTCAAAAGTGCCTTTCTGAAAATAGATTACGGAAACGTTTTTATCGCAGTTTCAGCATCGCTTCAATATGCTTCCCGGCGAGATTCCTGCTTCGCGGGACGTAGCGGACCTCGACCCGCCGAAAGAGGTCCTTGAGCCGGTCGAATTCGGCCTTGAAGGGCCGGAACTCGGCCGCCTTGACCCTGTAGAGGCCGTTCGCCTGCTTGACGATCAATTCGCTGTCGCCGATCAGTTCCACCTCGCTGGCCCCGGCGGCGCGAGCCATCTCCATGGCCCAGATCAGCGCAACCCACTCGGCCAGATTGTTGGTCCCGTGTCCGAGCGTCTGGAAGTGCTTATCGCCGCCGACGACCACGAGGCCGACATGCATCGGGCCGGGATTGCTGGGGGCCGCGCCCCCGTCGAAATAGACCTGCATCCTATCTCCTGCTCCTGAGACCCGCTTTCGTGGCCCTGCGTTGCGCTTTGCGCGCCTGCATGACCGAGGCGGGAATGCTGTTCAAAGCCGGTTCCGGGTAACTGGCAGGGCGGTGCGGCCGGAAGATGCGTTCCCAGAGGGTCTCCGCCACCAGATCGACCTCGGCACTCGTCAGTTCCGGACAGGCCATCGCCACATTGCGCCGAAGCTGCTTGCGGATCGCCGCCACGTCATGGTTGCGGGTCTCGCGCCAGTTGTCCCGGCGCATCCGCTTGACGGCGCGCTCGATGGCAAGCTCGCGCTCGCTGCCGACCCGATTACCCACGACCGAACCTTCGATATCTCAGGGACGCAGAAGGGCTCCAATGGCATTGGCGCGCTCCCGGATGCGCACGGGATCGCGGCTCAGGATCGTCGCTTCGAGGATCAACAGCGCGCCGATCATGCGCCCGACCCACCGCAGCAGCGCCACTGCCTCGTGCGGGCGTCCGCGCAGCAGGGCGAACAGCGCCAGTCCACTGCCATAGACGGTGATCGAGATCAGGAACAGGGCGATGACTATCATCCCCATCAGGTCGGAAAGCGCCTCGAAGATACTGCTCAAAATCTGTCTCATTGAAATGCCCTTCCAGCAGGTGCCCTAGGTAGCACGGCCTCTCGCCGAATGGAACCAGAAAACGCCGTCGATAAATACCGCTATAACTTGGTGTAACCATCATGAGCGGCGGCGCAAAATCCAAGCGGAAAGGCAATTCCGGCGAACTTGAACTCTGCAAGATGCTGGGGAAGGCACTGGGCGGGTCATTCATCCGCAGCAACAACAGCGGTGCCTTCGTGGGCGGCAAGAACGTGTTCCGCAAGGCGGTGCTTTCGGCGAACCAGACGCAAAGCCTCAAGGGCGACATCGTGCCCCCGGACCATCTCACGAAGCTGGTCGTCGAGTGCAAGAACTACAGCGAATTCCGCTTCCATCAGCTACTCCAGCCCGGTCCGTGCAAGCAGCTTGACGAATGGATTAAGCAGACCCTCGACATCGTGGACGAGGGCGATGTGATGCTGGTCTGCTTCAAGATCAGCCGCACCGGCTGGTTCGTCGCGGTGCCCGAGGTGGATTGTCCCGACTACCTCCTCGGCAACCACTGCGTCTACGAGGGCGCCCACGGCAAATTCCGCGTCACTGATCTGGCCCGGTTCCTTGAGGACAACCGCGAGGCCATCCTCAGAAAGGCAAGGTGAGCGGTCCGCCGCGTCAGGATGATGCCTGCGGGCGCGGAAAACGCCTTTTGCGCTTCGCAAACGCCCTGCCCGCCGCTGTGCATCGGTAGGGGTGAGCATCCCCCTCGATGAAACCGCTTTGCTTGGCCTGCTCGATGATTCTCGGCGAGATGTGGAGATAGTCGGTCGGCTGGGGGAGTACGCCATCACGAAGCGCCATGCGCAGCCAGCCTTTCAGGGTCGGGGCTGCCTTCCCCGTGCGGGGCGCCGGTCTGCTGGCCTTGCGCTTGACTGGCTTCTTGTCCCGGACGGTGATGCCGAGCCGGGCCATGCGCTCCCTGATCTCGCGCAGGTCGGTCACGGCGCGTTCATAGGCGTCATGCAGATCGGCCACGAGGTTGGCGATGTCCTTGTCGGTGATCGGCATTCCGCCCTCTGAAACGAATCCCCCGGCGCGCTATACCACGGGCGGGCGCCGCGTTAAGCGCCCGCCCGGCCTCGCGACTCAGCGTCCCGGTCGGACTTCGCTGATCGGGCGCATCACCCGCCGCAGCCTGCTTGCCATGCCCGGCGCCGTATCCGAGACCTCGGGCGGAACCGGACGGGGTTTGACCGGGGCCTCGGTCTGGGGTGCCGCCGCCTTCGCCTGCTTCAACAGGACATCCTTGCGGCCCGCGAAGGCCGCCTTGATCCGCGCATACCGCTCCGGGTCCTTGACCTCCATCTCGATGAGGACCGGCCGCCGTTCCAACCAGTGGCGCTCAAGCTCGGTCTGCGAGCGGGACTCGCTGGCGAAGCCGACCATCTCCCGCTCGAACCGCGCCGGGTCGAAGGGCGGGTCCTTGGGCGGATCGACCAGATGGGCGCCATAGCCGTCATGCTCCACGGGCGGCAGGTCCGCCCCGGCCTTGACCTCGCGCATCGGCACCGGCCGGGAGCGCACCCGAGGCGGCTGCGGCAGGGCATCCGGGTCCGGCTCGCCGGTCGCCGGGATTTTGAACAGGTCCCGCATGAACGCCTTGTTGGCGTAGCTCGACGCTGATCCGGTGGTCTGCGGGCCGATATACTGGTGGAAGATCGCCATCTGGGCATAGCCCGGATACTCCCACTCCTCTCCCCGGCTGTCGCGGAAGATCAGGTCCACCACCACGTCGAAGTAGAGATCACCATCGAACCGCTTGGCGTTCAGCAGGTTCACCTTCCACGACAGCCCATGCTTGGCGGCGAGCGGCGCCACCTGCTCGTAGTAGGTGTCGATGGGGACGAAATCATAGTGCGCGAACCGGTTTCGGTCGGTCTTGACGAGGACCCCGACCTCCTGCTGGACGGCAAGGATCGCCTGCACGACGCCTTTTTTCAGGGGGCGTCGGGTCTTGGGCGCGGGATGGTCATCGGACAGGTTCGTCATGGAACCAGTGCTACCACATAATTCAGAACTGTCCACCGAATTTTTGTGGCATGGGGCCTGCCCGCACCGGGATGACACGGGCAGGCCCCGTGGGGTTCAGGCCGCCTTGGCGGCATCCTGCATTTCGAGCCCGGTGAAATTGTCCTGCTTCGTGACCAGCAGGATATTGTCCGCGCGGGCGATCATGTCGTCCCGGTGGCTGATGACGAATACCGACTTGCCCCGCGTCTTGCTGAACTCCTTGAGCACCTCGGCCGCCGATTCCACGCCCGCGCCGTCGAAGCCCTGATCGAGCATCTCATCCACGAAAACGAGGTTTACGGTGTCGTTCAGGGATTCCCAGACATCGCGGAACGCCCATGAGGTAGCCAGTATCACGCGGTTCATCTCGCCGCGCGAAAGCTGCTCGAAGTCGAGGTCTTTGCCAAGCAGGCTGATTTCAGTGGTGAGATCGGGCAGGAAGCGGACCTCGTGCGGCAGGGCCAGTTTCTCAAGGTAATGGTGCAGGCGCCCATTCAGGTAGGCGAGGTTCTGGTCCACGATTTTCTTGCGGATGAAGCTGTCCTTGCCGCTAAGCAACTTGAGCAGGAACTCCTCATGCTTGAGCCGCAGGGTCAGGGCATTCAGCGGCTCATAGTCCACCGCCTGCAAGGTCGAACGCAGCGAGGCGATGTTGCCTTCGTGCGGGTTCTCGCGCTCGGCCTCGCGTTCGAGGTCCCGCAGCAGGGCTTCCTTCGTCTCACGCAGCTTCCAGACCTCCTCCCGCGACCGGAAGGCGGTCGTCGGCCGGGGACCCAGCAGCGCGACGGAAGCGGCGATCTCCTGCGCCAGCACCTCCTTCTCGGCCAGCGCCGCATCGAGGCGGGCGGCCTCGGTCCGAAGCTCGCGGGCCTTCTCCGAAAGCTCCGCCTGCCGCTCGGCGAGCGCCGTGCGGGCAGCCTCGATCTCGGCGCCGATGGCCTCCGCCTGTTTCCGCCATTCCTCCCGGCGAAGGTCCAGCGCCTCCCGCGCCCGCTCGGCCTCGGCGCGGATCGCCGCTGCCTTGTCGCGCAAAGCCTGCTGCTGCGCGGCATGGTCCGCCAGCAGCGTCTCGACCTCGGTGTCGATGGCCTCGGCGTCACCCGCCAGCTTGACCGCCAATGCCGAGAATTTGTCCATCTCGGCCTCGATCCTCGCCGCCTTGGCTTCGAGGGCGGCCTTCATCTTCTCGAAATGCGCGGTGCCGCTGAGACCCTGACCGCAGGTGGAGCACTTGTGGCCGTCGGGATTGGCGATCTCCGCCCGTACCGCCTCAAGCTCGGCGCGCAGGGCATCCGCGCGGTCGGAAGCATCCATAGCCTCGCCGACGAGGCGTTCCTTCTGCTGCGCCAGCCGGGCAACCTGCGTCTCGATCCCCTTCTCGGCCTCCGCGTCGCACCGTTCGGCCTCGGCCTCAAGGCGGGCGATCTGCGGATCGGTGCCGGTCTCCGCATCCCGCAGATACCGCGCCGCCTCCGCTTCGAGGCGGGCGATCTGGTGGTCCGTGGCCGCGCTCGCCTCGCGCTCGTAGCGCAGGGCCTCGGCCTCGACCCGGCCCTTCTCGCGGCGCAGGAGATCGGCCTCCCTGCCTTCCGCCTCGGCGGCAGCCCGCAGCGCCCGCTCCTGCTCGATCCAAGCGTCCAGCGCGTCGAAGGCGGCGATCTCGGCCTCGAAATCCACCTCCCCGATCTGCTCGATCTGGGCGGCGAGCCGCATCAGATTGGCGTCGCGCGCGGTGGCCCAAGCAAGGCTTTCCGCCTCGGCGCGCCGGATCGCCGTCTCGATCCGGGTATTCGCCTCGATGGTCGCCTTGATGGTGGCTTCCTCCGTCTTGATCGCTTCCTTGGTCGCCTGAATCAGCTTCTTGAGAGCTTCGGCCCGTTGCGACAGGGTGGTGGCGCCCAGCAATTCCTCCATCACCTCGCGCTGCTCCGCCGCCTTGAGGCGCAGGAACGGAATCGCGTAGGTGTTGAGACCGACGATCTGCTGGAACATGGGCAGGGTGACGCGGATCACCTTGTCGATGTCGGCCTGCGTCTGCCGGTTCTCGCCCTTGGCCTCGTCGGTCTCGCCCGTCTCCTTGTCGTTGACGAAGAAACGCAGCACGTTCGGCTTGCGCCCTCGGACGATCCGGTAGTCCGTCCCGTCCTTCCGGAAGCGAAGCTCCACGATCATGTTCTTCTGGTTGATGTTGTTCACAAGGTTGTCGAGCTTGATCCGCGTCAGCGGCTCGCCGAACAGCGCATAGCAGATGGCCTGCAAGATCGTGGTCTTGCCGACGCCATTGCGGCTGTTCGCGCCGCCCACGTCGTGGTTCGCCCCGAGAACCAGCGTGAGGCCGGTACCGTCGAGCCGGACGGTCTGCGTGACATTCCCGACAGACAGGAAATTCCTCAACGAGATCGACTGAAACTGAATCATGCTGAAATGGCTCTCGGAAACCGGGACACCCTACAGGAGACTGATCCTGCGTTGCAATAGATAGTGCTTCTCGTTGACGAGCTTCACCGAACCGGGCGTGTCGCCCTCGGCGAACTCCATCAGCGCAAGGCGGCGCGTGGTGCTGTCATAGTGGACCGCGACCGGACGGCAGACGCGACCGTCGCCGCGTTCGTTGCAGGCGCGGATGTCCTGCATGATCTGCACCGAGTTGATGCGGTCCTTGTCGCGCTTGGCCTGCACGGTCACGACGACCTCCGTGCCATCGCGCCCATCGGTGCCGATATACACGTCGTCGATCTCGACCTGTCCTATACCGGACACCTTGGTGCGCCAATGGCTCTGCTTGCGCTCAAGGCGGCACCAGAGGAACAGGTCCAGCAGCCGGTTGTAGGCGATGGAGGCGAGGATGGCCTGCTCATCCTTGACGCTGCCGTGCTCAAGCACCTCCTCGGGGGTGCGGTCGCGGAGCACGATCAGCGGCGCGTTCGGGTCCGGCTCGAACCATGATTCGGCGACGGCGCGAAACCTGTAGAGCCCGTCCCCTGCCCCCTCGATGATCCATGTGGTGCCCTCCGGCGCACAGTCGAGGATATCCTGCGGGAGCGGGCGGCGGTAACGGTAGGTGTAGATGATATCGCCGAGGTTCTTCGGCGTCAGGCCGAGCGAGGACCCGTCGATTTCGTCGCGGGAGAAGGTGAACTCGGTACATCCCCTCGACCAATGCCGGAAGAAGGCGGCACGGATGATCTTCTCGTACTTGGTGCCGGGCGCTTCCTTGGGTTTTACCTCGAAGCGGATCAGGTCATCGCCCGGCTGCATAGCGGCAGACAAAAAACGTTCTCCAAAGTCATTCTAGAATTCGTCAGGAAACCCGGAAGGCTCGCTCAGGCCGAGACCGGAAACGAGCATTTGGAACATGATCTCATCGCCCTCGGTCCACTGCCCCCACGGCGCCAACCGGCCTTCCGCTATCCATGCGTCAACGTAAGCGGTGATTTCCCGGTAATTGAACCACCTCTCGTATGAACCGTCTGCGTTGCGGATCGCCGGGCCGTTGGCGCGATGCCGCGCCCCAAAGTAACACCACTCCTCGCGGCCGTCCGGACTGATCGTGGCAGGACCGTCCACGCGGTGCAGGAAACCGCGAAAGGACCATTCCTTGAAGCCGTCCTCTCCTTGAAACCGTCCTCGAAAATGCGGGCAGGACCCTCCGTCCGGTGCAAACGTCCGTTGACGCGCCATTCCTTGCGACGGCGTGGGGCGTGATGCTGCGGGGGACGCCGGAACGCCTGCCACCGCTCGATCAGTCGCCCGAGAACCGGGATCGACATCGCTCAGTCCGCCGCGAGGCTGCGGTAGATTTCGATCAGGCGTTCCTTGGACAGACCGGCGCTGTCAAGGGCTTTCAGGCCCTCCTCCACGATCTGATCGACGCTCTGGTACACGACCTGCTGCTCGAATTCCTGCTCGGTCTCGACCTTCGCGGGATGCACCAGTTCGAGCTTGCGGAGGCCGTAGGCCGACAGCAGGGTATCGCGGAGTTCCTGCATTTCCTCGTATCCGAGCACGATGTCCATGGTCGCCCGGACGGTCATCTTCGGCTTGAGGTACTTGTCGGGGTCGGCCACCAACTCCGACAGCTTCACGGTCCGGTAGAGGGGCGCCTCGTCCCAATTCACGAAGATCGGGTCCTTGCCCCATTCCAGCAGCATGATGCCCCGGTCGGAGTCCCATGCATCCGTGAAATTGTGGGGCATCGGGTTCCCGATATAGGAGACGGTCGTATTCCCCACGCGCTTCGACTGCCGGAGATGGAAGTGCCCCGTGAACACATATTCCTGCCCGACGAACTGGTCGGGCTTGATGACGTGCTCGCCGTCCGGCATCTCGACGCGCGAGTTCAGCAGGAATCCGGCCATTTCAAGGTGGCCGAAAACGTAGCGGCTCTTGAGGTTTTTGATCGTCTTGTGCTCGTCACCCACCAGCCATGGCAGGAAGGTCACGCCATCGACGGTCAGCGGGTCGCGGATGATTTTGATATTCGGCAGGTTGCGCGCGAATTCGATGGAGGCTGCATCGCGCTTCTCCCGGAAGGGGAGGTCGTGGTTGCCGGGGAACCAGTATGATCTCGGGAAGGCCGCGTTCAGCGCGTCCATCGCATCGAGAGATGCGCTGACCACGACCGGATTCAGCGAGTGCCTGTTGTCAAACCAGTCGCCCATAAAGATGCAGGTCTCTGCACCCCATGTCAGGGCCTTGTCCATCGCCCAAGCGAGGCAGTCCATATTGTCCTGCAAGGCAACGATGCTGTTTCCGGATCGCCCAAAATGCAGGTCGGTGAGCACCATCGCTTTCTTGAACAGAGGGTCCATACTGCAAAATGCCTTGCTCAAATGAAATGTCGCCGTCGGCAAAGCCGACGGCCATTGTCGAAATGCAGTTCAGTGTACAGTGTTGAGTGGTCGGCTGCAATCCCGAATGACGGGATATGTTCGCGGCCTGTATGGTGCCGGAAGGTCGGCGAGAGCCGTTGCCCTCGGAAGGGAGGGCAACGCCTCGTCAGATGTCGCGTCCGCCGGAACCGAAGGGCTGGGCCGGTTCGGCCGGGCGCGCGGGAGCCGGGGTTTGACCACCGGGCTGGGATGGAGCGGATGGAGCGGAAGGAACGTGTGGCTGCGTCGGCGTTGTCGCTTCGATGAGCCGGTTCACGCAGCCGAGGAAGGTCCGGGTGATTTCATTGGAGCCACGCAGGCTCACCAACCACGGGGCTTCGGTCCCATCGGGGAAATACAGTTCCATCACGTTCCCGGACCGGAAGGCATTCATGAACTCGGCGAAAAAATCGGCGGTGATCGCCAATTCCACGACGTTGCGGACGCCGATGGCATTCGCAGTCCAACGGGGTTTGCCATCCATCCCCACGAGAACCCGCATCTTCGTGCCGTCGAGAATGTTCCAAGACTTCTTGAACATCTGCACGGTCACGTGCCTGCTGTCCGCCCCGATGCCACAAAGCGGTGTTCCGTCAACCGACCGGGCCACATAGGCTTGCCACGCGCCCGAAGTGTGCAGGATTGCGGACTGAGCGGCAGCCGTCCCGATGGAAGCCACGAGCAGGGCCACGCCAACGGCGATTGAACGCCAAATGCTTGATTTCATGTGATCCTGAAATGGTTTGTGGATTGAAATAGCGATGGTTTCAGACGCCCTCAGGGAGGCAGCCCGCCACCATCACCGGTATCTTGCACCAAGTAACTCGGTGTGTAAACTGTTTTTCGTGGTTCCGGCGCGCCCGGCTCACGCGGCATCCTGTAGCGCCATCTGGACCAGAAGCTCGTAGAGGACGGCCGTGACCTCCACGTCTTGCAGGCAGTACTCGCCCATCTCCGGGGTGAACCGCTTCCAGTCGGCGGTCTCCCCGAAGGTGCCCTTCAAGATGCCGAGCCGATAGCCCCACGCCTTGAGTGAGTGCTAGCCACGCAGGTCCTCCGGCATCCCCTCGGCGAGGGCATCCATCGCCCGCAGGTCCTTGAAGTAGGATTTCGCCAGCGGGAGGGTGTCGAGCACCTTCGCACGGTCGATCCGGATGTCCGGGTAAAGGCGCTCGATCACGGGCACGTCGTAGTCCAGACCGTTGTGGGCGATCACCCAATCGGCGGATTCCAAGAGCGCCAAGCCATCGCGCAGGGGCAGGTAACCGGGCTGGTCGGCGAACAGGAACCGCTCGCCGGTCGCCACCACCTTGATCCCGAGACAGTGGATGACGGTCGGCTTCAAGCCGTCCGTTTCCGCGTCGAAGATCAGGCCGATTTCGCTCGATTTGGGGATCACGTGACCTCTGCCTTAGGCTTGCGGCCACGCTTCTTCGGCGCCTGCTTCGCGTCGGTGGAAGTGACATCGGCGGCCTGTGCTGCGGTCTGCGGCTGCTGCTCCTCGGCACGTTCCGCCATCTCGTGCTCGATCTGCCGAGTGAAGCTCGGGTTCACCCCGGCCATGATCAGCAGGTCATCGCGGATGTTCTGGTTGCGCCGCTCAAGGTGCAACACGCGGGTGAAGCAGTTCTTGATCACCTGCGTGTAGAACGCAAAAGGGTTGTCGCTTTTGCTTTCGTCGAACTGCAAGCCGATCTGGCTCAGTTGTAGCAGCGCGTGGCTGCGCATCTCATCGACATAGGTGTAGCCCCGCCAGTTGCCGCGCCGCGAGTACCGGTCCACCAGCATCATGAACATGATGGCGAGCCGGTTGGTCATCTTGCCATGATCGATGCAGAAATGACCGGTCTCGAAATCGCCCTTCCAGTGCGACCGGAGCACCTCCACCGGCTTGCCGCCGATGACCTTGTAGTGCTTGAAGGCCGGAAACGGGACCTTGGCCTGCATTTCCTCGTCCGCTTCCCGCGTCCGCCGCTTGCGGGCCGGATCGCTCGGGATGTGCTCCGTCGTCATCACCCGGAACACCAGCGTCTCGGGATCGATGCTTTCCGGATCGACCGGGGTGGTCTTTGACGAGAGCCGGGCCGCTCGCCTCCGTCGGGCCGCCTCGATGAACTCCGGCGTGAGAAGGCCGATGGAATCGACAATTTCGTCGAATTGCGTGCAGTCGGGGTCGATGTAGTGGCAGTAGGTCAGCTTGCTTCGGTGAATCTCCGCCAGCAAATCCTTGTTCTTAATGTACTTCGTGCGTTCCATACTCGATAAAATGGCCTTCCTTAATGTCGTTCAGTATACCAACTTCTGGTGGTAATTCGCAATTTCAATCGTCACGCTGCGCCCCGCGACGGCGGGTTGGCGCCGCTTTGGAGCAAAAACACCCGCGATAATCCCGCCATAAATAGGTGCAAACCGATTTTTGTCGTGATGGGTGGATGTTCCGGCGGCCGGACAACTTCCCGTCGCGGAGGATGTGCCCGCTTTGTCCAGTGACCCGTTGAGCAACATTTTCGGCCCCGGTGGGCTCGCCAGCCGAGTGTCGTCGATCAGCAATATCGGCCAGTCCGTGAATGCCGCGTCGGACCTGATGCGGTCCGTCTCCGCGCGCACCCCCGGCCAACTCAGCGGCTTGCTCGGCGGCGACCTGAGAGGCTTGATCGGCGGTCAGACGGGCAGCGGCGAGGCCCCGGCGCCCAACGAGATGCGCGTGCGCCTGTCGGCGATGGTGGGGCAGGAGGAGACGGTCTACGGACCGCGCGGCGGCGACAACCTGCTGTCGATCCTGCACGAGACCAACGGGATGGTATTTCCCTACACCCCGCAGATCGCGTTCTCGCAGGATGTCTCGTATCAGGAACTCGCCCTGACGCATACCAACTACGACATCTCGGCCTACCAGCGTACGCCCTCGGTGACCCTGAACATCACCGGCAAGTTCACCGTGCAGAACCAGCGCGAAGGCATCTACGCGCTCGCCTGCCTGCATTTCCTGCGCACGGTGTCGAAGATGCGTTTCGGCAGGCAGGACCCGGATGCCGGTCTGCCGCCGCCCGTTCTGCTGCTGAACGGCTATGGCGACTACATGTTCAACAACCTACGGGTCGTGCTCAAAAGCCACAGCTACCAGTTCCCCGAGCAGATGGACACGGTCCTCGTGGAGGTCGCGGGCGGCCGGGCACGACTGCCCGCGCTGTTCGATCTTTCGATCACCGCCACGGTGCAGCAGACGCCGCGCGCCGTCCGTGAGGATTTCAACCTCGATCAGTTCCGTACCGGAGCCCTGATGAAAACCGGCAAGGGCTGGATTTGAGAAATGCCTTACGTCAACTATCCCAACACCTCCCCCTACGCGACTACCGACCAGACCAGTTGGCGCATCGGCCGCTATCAGCACCGGGCGATCCCGCCCGATTCCGGCGACCGCCCCTTCACCTTGCAGGCCAAGCACCAGTACCGTCCGGACCTACTCTCCTATGAGCTTTACGGTACTCCGGCCTATTACTGGGTGTTCGCCATCCGCAATCCCTTCCTGCGCCGGGACCCGATCTGGGAATTCAAGGCGGGCCTGACCATCATGGTGCCGTCCGCCGACTACCTGCGCCGCGTGCTCGGGGGCTGAGCATGGCGCGCATCGGCAGCAGCACTCCCCCGGCGCGAGGCGCCCTCGTCCCGACGGCCGCCGCCGTGGCCGGGACCGCCGCTCTCGCCCGCATCGGCGGCAATTCCACCGAGACCGGTGGCTCGCCCGCCTCTCCGGCCACCCCGGCACCCCGCGAGGTCGAATCCCAGTCCCAGTCCAGCGGCGCCACCCCCGTGGCGCCGCAGCCGGTGACGCAGGCGCAGATGAACTCCCTTTTGGATTTCCTCGCGCAGGACCGGTATCAGCCGAACCCGCTGAACGGCTACCATCAGGTCGCCTACCACTTCCGCCTGTTCCTCGCCAAGGACGAGGACATCTACACGCAGGCGGGAAATCCGACGAATGCGACCGCGCTGTTTCAGGCGTTGGACTCGATCCCGACCGTCATCATCGCCGAAAGCGGGGTGACGGCATACTCGATCACCGAAGTCACCATGGAATCCACCGTCGGGCCGAACGCCCAGACGCACAATGTCAATATGTCCAAGGTGACGATCAAGATCACCGAACCCTACGGCGTCGGCTTCCTCGACAGCATCAAGGCCGCGACGCTCAAGCTCGGCATCCGCAACCGCACGAAGTGCCCCTACTACCTCGAACTCACCTTCCGGGCCTACGACGAGAACGGCAACTATGTCGGTAACCCGCTGGCGGACTACGGCGGAACCGGCGGTCGCTGGATTTGGCAGTTGCAGTTCACCAATGTCGAAGTGCAATTCGACAGCAGCGGCGGCCATTACACCATCACCGCGATGCTGTTCAATGACAGCGCCTTCGACACCGAGCTTCTGCGCATCAAGGAGAACATGACCATCGCCGGGAACACGCTCGGCGAAATGGCGCGCAACCTTGCCAAGCAGCTAACCGACAACTGGCGCGCCCGCTATGGCGCCAACATTGTCAAGTTCAACGACCCGATCTTCTACCCGATCCCGAGCAACGCGCCCGCGTATCAGGGAGCCGATCCGGCGCGGTTCACCGTCAAGCCGCGCGAGCAGGACCGCAATCCGGCCCGCAACCTGTCGATGGACACGAAGGACGGGCAGATGCTCGCGCAGGTGAATCGCGGAACCTCCCTCACCCAGTTGTTCGATTTCATGATTGCGAACTCGGAGGAGGGTCAGCACCTCGCGCTCGACCGCGACAACCGCGCGACGGCCACCGACGGCGAGGCGGGCCACGCCAATGCCCGCCGTTTCCGTGAATCCGTCGTGTTCCGCATCGAATCCGACATCAAGATCACCGGCTTCGACTACTACAGCGATCAGTATGTGCGCGAGATCACGCTGCACATCCGCCCGCACGTCACGCAGGCGGCCGTGACCTCGGTCAAACAGCGCGATGACGCCCGCGATGACGAGGTGCAGCGGCAGATGGTCATGGCCCTGTTCAACAAGAACTTCCTGCGCAAGCGGTACGACTACCTGTTCACGGGGCAGAACACCGAGGTCATCGACTTCGATGTCGCCTACAACTTCAAATGGAACGCCATCATCCCGCAGATGGAAGGCGCCAATATCGAGGTCGATGCGCAGCAGCCCAGTTCGACGGCTCGCCTGCACCCCGGTGCGGTCAGCCAGACCGGCAATCGCGTCGAGACCGATATCGACACGCGCCTGCGTGAACTGGAAAAGCAGATCGCCGAGATCGACACCGAGATCACGCAGGAGTCGCAGAGATTCGGCGGAAACCCCACCTCCGAGCAGCGCCAGCAGTTGAGCGCGATCCTCGACCCGAAGCGGGCGCAGCGGGAGAGCCTCGTCACCGAAAGAAACCAGCTTGCCGTGCGGCTGGCGCAGCGACGCGAAGCGGAAAACGACCGTCTTGACCTCTGGAACCGGCAAAACTCGATTATGGGTCAGTACAAGGAGTATTCCGAGGTCCTGTTCGAGCGGAACGAGCGTCCGCCGACCCTGCGCATCCCGCCCGAGGTGCGGCCCATCTCGGTGATCCAGACCAACCGCGAACCAGAAAACAATGCGGGCATCGGCCTCGGCGGCGCCGCGCACCGCGACCGCTCGCTGTTCGGCTGCGTGCTTGAACAGCTTAACGGTCCGGTGCAGACGCAGCTTATCAACATCAAGCTGAATGTGCGCGGCGACCCCTACTGGCTCGGCCTGTCCAATCTTGCGCGCCTGCCGCTCCTTCGGGGACAGGCGACCAACGCGCAGGCGCAGGCGGCGCTGAGCCGGGAGACGCCGTCCCTGCCTGACTGGTTTCAGGGCGACCAGACATTCTTGCTGACCTTCCGCTACCCCTTCGGCGTCGGGGACGATTTCGCCCCGCAATTCCGGCCGAACGAGGTGTTCAACGGCATCTACCGGGTGAAAAAGGTGGATTCCATCTTCTCGGGCGGCCAGTTCAGGATGACACTCGACGCCGACATCCTGCCGCTGATCGACGTGGCCCGCGCCTTTTCGGCTGCCTCCGGTGCTACCGCGCCGGACAACGAGACCGGACTTCGTCCGGTCGGGGAGGATCAAGCGCAGCCTACGAGTGCAGCAGCCAATGCGGGTCCGGCCGTCACGGTCCAGACCAACGGCGACAAGGCGGCGTTCATCCGCGAGTTCTCCGGGTACGCGCAGGAGGCTTCTGCGGCGACCGGTATCGATCCACGCATCATTCTGGCGCAGTCCGCCTTGGAAACCGGATGGGGCAGGAGAGCGCCGAACAACAACTATTTTGGCATCAAGGGTGCCGGGGCAGTACAGGCGACCACCGAGTTCGTCAATGGTATCCCGGTTCCGGTCCGTGACAGCTTCCGGACCTATCAGAGCCCGGCCGAGAGCTTCCGTGGATATGCCAGCTTCATCAACAGCAATCCACGTTACAGCGAGCTTCGGCAGATTGCAGCAAGTGGCGGTTCGCTTGAGGCGCAGGCCGCCGCGCTTGGCCGGTCGGGTTACGCGACCGACCCGGCATACGGGCAGAAGGTGCTCGAAATCGCACGCAACATCCGCCTGCCCTCGAACTCCGGCGGTAGCGTCTGACCGTACCGTAAGGCTGATTTCAGAAGATGACTTCGTTCAACCATATTCCCAGCGGCCTCTCCACCGATTCGGCGGCCGGTGTTATCCGCAACAACGGCATTTATATCGGCATCGTCAAGAAGAACGATGACGCACAGCGCATGGGACGGCTTGCAGTCTATATTCCGGAGCTTGGCGGCGATGCCTCGAACCCGTCCACATGGTTCGTGGTCAGCTATGCCTCGCCTTTCGCGGGCGCGACCAACTTCCGCGACATCAAGGATGACCAGACCGAGGACGGCACCCAGAAATCCTATGGCTTCTGGGCGGTGCCGCCGGACATCAACAACGAGGTTCTGGTCTGCTTCGTGAATGGCGATACCTCGCGCGGCTTCTGGTTCGCGTGCCTGTGGCAGCAGAACATGAACCACATGGTTCCGGGCATCGCGGCGAATGTCTCCACGGACCGCACGGGCGACGACACGGTCCTGCCGCCCGTGGCCGAATACAACAAATCGAATGCGAACAACACCACCGCTCCCGCCCGGCCGACCTTTCGCGCCCTCGCCGACGGTCTGGTGAAGCAGGGCCTTGCGCGCGACTACGAACGCGGCCCGGCCTCGACCTCGGCCCGCCGCGAGGCTCCCTCGAAGGCGTATGGCCTGCTGACGCCGCGCGGGAACAGCATCAGCATCGACGACAACGAGGCGAACGAGTTCATCCGGCTGCGCACGCGCAGCGGCGCGCAGGTGCTCATCCATGAGACCACCGGCTATGTCTACATCAACTCGAAGGACGGCAATGCTTGGGTCGAGATTTCCGATTCCGGCGTTGACATCTATTCGGCGAATTCCGTGAGCGTGCGGGCCGAGAAGGACATCAACTTCCGTGCCGACCAGAACATCATCTTCGATGCGGGCCAGAACATCTTCATGCGGTCCGGGCTCGACATCAACACGTCCTCCGGCCGGAACACGGTCATGGGCGTCGGCAAGAACCTGATCCAGTCCGCCGATGCCGCCAGCCTCCGGGTGGAAGGCGACCGGATCGTCTATGCGGGCGGGGCGCTCCGCGTCCAGTCGGGCGGCGACACCTCCATGCTCGCGGGCGGCAACCATGTCCGCTCGGCAGCGCGCATCTCCGACAACGGCAGCCCCGCCCCGGCGGCCGATGCTCCGGCCGCGCAGGTGCCGCAGGGCAAGGCGACGGCCGACAAGGGCGGCAGCCTCACCAACACCATCACCAGCCGGATGCCGACGCATGAGCCATGGGTGGGGCATCCCCGCGCCGACCTGCCGCCCGCCCAAGGCGAGGGGATGACGGAGGAGGACTACCGCCGCGCGATGAGCCGCACCGGGCACGTCAGCGACGGTGACGTGACGACCGCGACGCCGCAGCGATCCGTGCAGACCGGCGAAGGGGAACGGATCGTCAACGAACCTATGGACGGTACCCGCTGTCCGCTGGGAGTTGGCACGCGCGCCGTATCCAACGAGACGTTCAACGCCATTAAGGAAGCCTGCGACAGGACCGGCGTGCCGATGAGCTACATGCTGGCGATGGCCGACCGGGAAAGCGGCTTCAATCCACAGGCCGCCGCCCGGACCAGCAGCGCCAAGGGCCTCTATCAATTCATTGACGGGACATGGGATGCGATGGTCGCCCGCTACGGCGGGCAGGACAATGTCGGGAGAGGCGATGTCTTTTCCGCCCGTGCCAATGCCTTGATGGGAGCACGATACACGCAGGAGAACATGGCGGTCCTGCGCCGCGCGGGGGTGACCGACCCGAGCCCCGGCCAGCTTTACATGTGCCACTTCCTCGGCGGGGGCGGCGCCACCACCCTGATCCGGGCGAACCAGCAGAACCCGAATGCCTCCGCCGCCGACCTGCTTCCGGCTGCCGCGCGGGCCAATCGCTCGATCTTCTACAACAGGGACGGCACGCCCAAGACCGTGGGCGAGGTCTACAAAAGCATCGAGAGCAACATGAATGGCCGGGCGGCTGCCTATGCGAGCCAGTACGGGCTCCCGCCGCCCTGCGACCGGGGATCGTCCGGCGAGACCGTGGAGGCAAGCGCGCCGCCGCGCCAGCCGCCGACCGCCGGGTAAGGGGCACGGGCTCGATCCGCCTCACCGATAAACATCGTGCATAACGACCGGATAAATACGGTGAGATTGGATTTCCGAATGTCCTACAGCAGCACACCCCAGACCTTTGTTGGGTTCTCCACGGTCGGCGCCGAGCGCACGGGCAATACCCGCCTGAGCGACATCGCCCTGATCAAGCAGGACCTCATGAACGCCTTCATGACGCGCATTGGCGAGCGCGTCATGCGGCCGGATTACGGCTGCCGCATCTGGGAGTGGTTCATGGAACCGCTCACCCCCGGCCTGCGGGACATGATCACGCAGGAGGCCGTCCGCATCTGCGAGACCGACAGCCGCGTCGAGGTGCTCGACGTGCAGGTCTACCAGTTGGACCAAGGCGTGCGGGTGGACATCACGCTGCGCTTCCGGCCATTCGACGTAATCGACACTTTCTCGGCGAGTTTCGAGGACCGCCAGATTTCAGAAGGTAATGTTTGATGCAAAGCACGCGGCAGAGTGAGTTGTTCGCCGGGCAGGACTGGCAGGTACTCTATCGTGCCTTCGTCGAGGTGAACTTCAACGCCAGTGACCCGCCGTCCATCAACCGGGCGCTGCGCGACTATATCCGCACCAATTACCCGGAAGATTTCAACGACTGGATCGAGAACTCCGAATTCGTCGCGATCATCGACCTGCTGTCGTGGCTCGCGGGCAACCTTGCCCTCAAGACCGACCTTGCCGCGCGCGAGAACTTCCTTGAGACCGCCGAGGCCCGCGAGTCCGTCCTCCGCCTCGCCCGCTTCCTCAGTTACAACCCCTCGCGTTGCCTGCCCGCGACCGGCGTGGTCAAGATCGTCGAGGTCTCGACCGACGATTACGTCACCGACAGTTTCGGCACCAATCTCGCCAACACCCCGGTGATCTGGAACAACCCGGACGATCCGAACTGGTTCGAACGTTTCACCGCCATCCTCAACAACGCCTTCGTCACGACGAACCCCTTTGGCGTGCCGCTCAAGACGGGCACTGTGGCGTCCATCCCGGTGCAGCTTTACCGGGTGAACGGCCGGGCCTCCGCGAGCAATCTCGGCTTCACGGCGAACGTCATGGGGTCCGCCATGACCTTCGAGGTCTGCAATGGCGACTTCGACGATGGCGGCACGCTCAAGGAACGCACCCCGAACCCGGCGGCGGCGTTCCACATGTACTATCTCAACGACAGCAATGGCTACGCCAGCGACCGGAACGGGTTCTTCCTGCTGTTCAAGCAGGGCGTCACCAACTCGAATGTCTACAACATCCCCTCCCCGGTCGAGAACCTGCTGATCGACATCCCGACCACGGGGGTGAACCAGAACGACGTATGGGTGCAGACCGTCGATGACGACGGGACGGTGATGACCGACTGGATCAAGGTCCCGGCGGTGCTTAGCTCGAATATCACCTACAATAACCTTCCCGTCGATCAGCGCAACATCTTCTCGGTCATCACGCGAGATCAGGATGCGATCAGCATCCGCTTCTCCGATGGGCGCTTCGGCAACGCGCCGACCGGCAATATCCGCGTCACCTACCGCGTCTCCAATGGCCTGACCTACACGATCAAGCCGCAGGAGATCGACCGCATCCGGATTCCGATCTCCTATATCAACCGCTCGGGCGCGCCGCGCACCCTGTATCTGACCTTCTCGCTGTTCGAAACCGTGGCGAACGCGGCGGCGGCGGAGACCACGGACCAGATCAGGCAGCGCGCCCCGCTGGTCTACGCGACGCAGAACCGCATGGTATCGGGCGAGGACTACAACACCTTCCCGCTCTCGACGAATCTTGCGGTCAAGCTCAAGGCGGTCAACCGCGTCTATTCGGGTCACTCGCGCTACATCGACCTGAATGACCCGACCGGCACCTACCGCGATCTCAGCATCTACGCCGACGATGGCATCTTCTTCAAGGAACGGGTGGACCTCTATACCGAGGTGCCCGTGGTCCTGAACCGCACGCCGGACGAGATCATCGGCAACACCATCCAGCCGATGCTCCGCAGCGTCGAGATGCTGAACGCCGTGCGCGACCTGTATGTCGCCCGCACCCGAGATACGCAGGCCATCGAGCGGGCCAATCTGCGCCCCACCGGACTGATCTGGCGCAAGGTGCAGGCCAGCAATTTCAGCAGCACGGGCTACTTCTCGTCACTGCATGACCTCATCCTGCCGGGAGCCATGATTCAGGTGCAGGAGGGCACCGCCGAACCGCGATGGGTCGGCATTGTCGGCGTGAGCGGCAGCATCACGCACCGGCCTGCCGCATCCCTCCCCGGCCCCGTGACCCTCACGGACAGTGTCGCCGATGGCGCCCAAGTGCTTGCCATCATCCCCCGCTTCGTCGCGGAACTGCCCATCGAGATCATCAACGCCATCAAGGACAAGATCGAGAAGCGTCTGTCCTTCTCGCTGTCCTACGACTACGGCAATGCGGGCGGAAAATGGTCCGTAGGCCCGCAGCAGACCTCGCTCGGCGAGGATGCCTTCACCGGGATCGGCGGGACCGAAGTCCTCCTGATGACGGTGGACTTCGTGCCCGGACTCTGGCGCGTCGCCGGGCGCGGGATGCGCTACGTGTTCGAAAGCCTCAGGGCGGTCGAATGGTACGATGACGGCTCCCGCGCTACCGATACTCAGACCGGCGTGGCGAGCAAGGACCTCGTGCGCATCATGCGCATCAATGAGAACCTGAACGACCTGATCGCCGGGGAGCCGTCGGGGCGGGCGCTGCGGCGCGACTTCGACCTCGGTATCGACAAGCTCTGGTTCTACTCGAATGGCGCACCGGAGCCGCGCCGCACGAAGGTGACATTCACCGACAGCGATGGCGATGGCTTCCCTGATGACCCGGATACGTTCTTCCGGGTGGTGTCCTCGGCCGAGGCGAATTCCTATCTGTTCTGGAAGCGGGTCTCGACGCCCTATGAGACGCCACTGATCCCCTCGGCCGATCTCCCCGGCGGCGGCGTGTGGGTCTTTACGGCCGAGAACCTGCGTCAGGAATATGATCCGCAGCCCCCGACCGGCACCGTCGCCTTCCAGATCAGCAGCCCTTCGACGCTCCGTCGGAACACTTTCTGGATCAAGACCGAGACCGGCTGGGATCAGGATTTCTCCGGCACCTACCGCTATGCCATCGGACGTGGCCCGAATGTGGGCGCCAAGTGGATCGCGCCGCCGCAGGCATCCGAGGAGGAGACTGGCCTGACCGTCGTGCAGCCCTATGGCAACACCATCGCTTTCCACTGGAAGCACTACGCGCCGTCCAACCACCGGATCGACCCGGCCTCGACGAACATCCACGACATGTTTGTCCTGACCTACACCTATGATGCCGCCATGCGGCAGTGGGTGACGGATGGGGCTAATCCGGCCACCATGCCGAAGCCGCCATCGGAGTTCGACCTCCGTGTCGCCTTCAATTCACTCGACCAGTACCGCATGTTCTCCGATCAGATTGTCTGGCGCCCGGTGCGCTACAAGCTGCTGTTCGGAAATGGCGCTGCGGACGAGTTGCGGGCGACCTTCAAGGTGGTCCGCCTGCCGAATGCCTCGGTCAGCGACGGCGAGATCAAGACCCGCGTTATCCGGGCGATCAACGAATTCTTCTCGGTGGACAACTGGGATTTTGGCGAGACCTTCTACTACACCGAGCTTGCCGCCTACATCCACCAGCAGCTTGCCACGCTGATCGGTAGCTGTGTGATCGTGCCGCTCAACGCCTCGGCGAGCTTCGGCGATGGGTTCGAGGTGGCCTGCCGCTCGGACGAGATTTTCCTCTCCACCGCGCAGGTCTCGGACGTGGTGCTGATCAACTCGAACACGCCCGCGAATCTGCGCATCCGCTAACCCCGGAATGCAAAACGGACCGTGGATGCCCACGGACCGTTTTCCTTTCCCTTAGCCCTCCGGAGTTTCCTCTCCGCCGGGTTCCTCACCACCGGTTTCGCCACCGGTACCCTCATCACCGGTCCCATCGCCACCGGTCTCGCCACCGGTCTCGTCATCGCCAGTACCGTCATCACCAGTACCGTCATCGCCAGTGCCATCATCGCCGGACCCGTCATCGCCGGAGTTCTCGGTAATCGTCGTGATCAGCACGCGGGACGCATCACCCGGAACAAGGGTCCACGGCACCAAAGCGGTGCTGCTGGCGAGACGGCATTGGAACGTGGTGAGCTTCGCCACCACGACCGCCGCCGAGTTGAAGGTGCCATCGATGGTCGCCATTCCCGCGACAAGAGCCGCCGCCTCGGCGGAGGTCTGCGCAAGGCGAACATCATAGGTGGTGACGCCGTCGGTGGTCACGCGGTAGGTCACCGAGCCAAGCTGCTTGACGATATAGCCGGACACCACTTCCGTGCCGTTATGGTAGCGGATTGCGATCTTGCCCACTTCGGGGCCGAAGTTGAGCTTCGAAATCGGATGCATTGGTCAAACCATTCCTGAACGTTGGAATAGTATTTAAGTACGGACACGGGCAAAAATGTTCCGACATTGGCGTCCGCCGATTTCCGGCGCACCGGGCCTCCGGCGGCCCGCCGTTCAATGCACAAGCAAGCCGCTTTGCCACCCTGCTCCCGAGTAATGGGGGATGTTTATCGCGGCCTAAATAAGCGCGGACACATTCCCTCAGAGCACCATGACCAAGCGTCGTCTTTCCTCCCTTCTCCCTGCGTATCACCAGACGCCGACCCTCGTGAAATTCTTCGGGGCCACGGTTGATGCGCTGTTCCAGCCGGGCACGGCCGAGCCGGTCAGCGGCTTCGTCGGCCGGAAGCCCAGCTACTACGATCCGGAGAAGGATTTCTACATCACCGAGCCGAGCGCGGAGCGTGCTCGTTACCAGCTTGAGCCCGGCATGGTCAGTTACGACGCCAACAAGACGCTGACGCACGCCCTCACCTATCCGGACCTGATCTCCTATCTCCGCGAGAACGGCGCCCGGACCGACGATCACGCGCGCCTGTTCGAGACCGACTACTATTCGTGGGCGCCGCCCATCAACATCGACATGCTGGTGAACTATCACCAGTACTACTGGTTTGGAGACGAGGGTGGCGATGCCGCCCTGCCGATTCTGGACGTGTACTCGCCCGTGGCGAATTACACGGGCGACGGGGTGTCCACGACCTTCGCACTCCCTGCATCCGTTGCCGGTATTCCGGCCGACCGGGAGACACCCTGCGCCGTCGTCGATGGTGTCTCCGTCGCCTGCACCGTGGTGGATCGCGCTGTCCATCTCGACGAGCCGCCTGCGCCGGGGTCCAAGGTCACCGTGTTCCTGTTCGGCGATCTCAGGGCCGCCATCGAAGGACGGCCGGTACTGGGCGAGGAGCCGCTTGCTCGTCTCGACCTGACCGGTCTGGTCACTGAGGAGGTCGGTGCCCTCTCCTCCGGTATGCGCATCCGCCTGATCGACGGCCAGCGCCACCTCAATGGCTGGGGTAACCGGCCGTGGGACACCGCGTCGGAGGAAGGCGATCCGGCATCGTGGGACGTGGAGGCCATGGATGGCGTCTCCTCGGTCGAGGACGACATCTATTTCGTGGACGGTGTCGGGCAGTCGATCCGCCTGACCCCGAACCGGATCATGCGCTACGACGGCGGCCCGAACGGGACGCCGCCGCAGTACATCACCATCGACCGGTCATCGAGGGACCGCAACGGCTGGTCCCTGCGCAACTTCTGGGTCCACCGGGAAGCCATCGCATGGGCCTCGGGTGACTTCCGCGCGCGGCAGGCACGTCGGCCGATCATCGAATTCATCCGCGACCTCGTGCTCATGGACGGCCAAGAATGGCAGAGCGGTGCGGACCCCCTGTTCGTGCTCTACGACCTTCGCGGCAACCGCCTTGATTCGCGCGATGCCTATCCGGGCAGTAATTTCGCGGGCAGCCGCGTATTCGGCTACGCGGAAGGCAGCGGGGCGGCCGATGCCGTCCTCCACCGCCCGCTCAAATGGGATCAGAACGGCTACATCCTGTTCAGCAACGATATCGCCACCGTCCGCTACAGCTATGCCTCGGGTGAGATCACTGGGATGTATGCGGTCGGCGTGGACGAGAGCGACAAGGTTCGCGTGGTCCCGAACTGGTACCGGAAGGCCGAACCGACGACGCAGACTTTTTCGACCGAGGATGGGCTCTACGACATCCCCCTCAACTTGCAGGCCAATCCGAACTCCCTCGACATCGGGGAGATTTCGCGGAGCGACTGGGTCGATCACTTCCGGGACCTGATCGGCCAGCAGGACGGGTTCGCCGGTTCGCCCTTGGCCTCGAACAACTTCCGCGACACTCCCCGCGATCTCCGGCACGGCACGCAGGTGCTTCAACACCAAGCGCCGATGCTCAAGCTCATGCTGCTGGCCTCCGACCGCAATTTCGACTTCCCGGCTGCGATCCTCCATGCTGAGCAGGAGTACAACCGCTTCCGCAATCGCTTCGCCCGGCGCCTCGTGGAACTCCTGAATGCCGGGGCCATCGACCAGTCCGACATCCCCGGCGCCGTGACCACGACCCTGATGGCGCTCCGGGTTGACCGCAATCCAAGCTTCCCCTTCGCCAACAGCACGATGGCGGGCGGCCAGTACTTCATTCCGCCGACACCCGCCGCGCTCGGGGTCCTGCCCTGCTACAAGCCCGGCAAGCTCGTCGATACCTCCTACGGCGATACCCCGGTGACGATGCTGCGCGGCCATGACGGCAGCCTCACTCCGGCCTTCGGAGACTGGCGGGATGACGCCTTCATGGAGCTTGAGCAGCGCATCTACGACAACATCCCGGCGAGCCTCAAGACCGAGGCGCGCCCCGTGTTCGATCTGGCCGCCTATATGGGCAACCGGTTCCAGCATCCGACTGGCGGATATGACCGGGCCGAGGTCCAGTCCATGCTCGCGCCGATCTTCGAGCGGTGGGCACAGACCGGCCGCTTCGATTTCCGCACCAACGGCATCTACAACAGCGACGATCCCTTCACATGGAACTACCGGGGCACGCCGGACCTGTTCGGCGATCCGCTCCCCGGCCACTGGCGCGCGATCTACCGCTGGTATTTCGATACCGACCGGCCCGATCTTGAGCCGTGGGCGATGCTCGGCTTCGCGGACAAGCCGGACTGGTGGGAGGAGGAGTACGGCACGTCCTACGGGCGCGACAATGCCGCGCTCTGGGCCGATCTCGAAGCCGGGATCATCCGGCGCGGCCCCCGCGCCGGTACCGATCCCCGCTATGCCCGTCCTCATCTGAGCCACTTCATCCCGGTGGATCGGGATGGCGTGCTCCTCGACCCGGTCGCGGCGCAGATCGTGCCGCAGCCGCCGACGCAACAGCAGGCTTCCGCACCGTGGGAACCGGGCGATCACGGTCCGGCCGAGAACCTCTGGATCAACAGCCCCTCCTACCGCTTCGCCTTGGCGCAGATCGCCTTCCTGATGAAGCCCGCCCGGTTCGTGGAGCAGACATGGGACACGGTGGGTGTAGGCTTCGTACCGGCTTATGAGGGCGATGGCGTCAGGGTCGCGGGTGACCAGTGGGTCGCGCTCGACAGCATGGTGCGGCCGTCCAATGCGGCGGCGCTTGTGCATGGCGAGACCAAGGCCGACGGCACCGTCCATGTGGTCACCGGCATCCAGCAATGGGTCGTCGATGCGCTGGTCTCCTACGGCCAGAAGCCGACCATGCTGGGCGATGCAGTGCGCGGGCTCGATGTCCGTCTCATCCACAAGATGGCCGGTTTCGTGTCGGCAGGCGGCGTCAAGGCGGTGGCGGACAATTTCGGTCTGCTGCCCTCCGAGGACATGCAGATTGCCCTCTACAACTCGCCGAGCGTCCGTACCGAGGTGTACAGCGGCGTGGTGGTCGAATGGACCGGTCGCTCCTACCGCGTCGTCGGCTACGACGCCCGTGATCCGTTCTTCCGGGTCCTGCCGCCCGACATCAACAGTCCCAAGGGCGTCATCTCGCTCTCCGACACGCCGGAACCCGCAGTCCTGCCGTGGCGCCCGAACACCTTCTACAGCGTCAACGCGATGGTGGAGCATCAGGGCTCGGTCTACAAGGCGAACCGGTCGCACACGAGCGGCACCACCTTCGAGGTCGGATACTGGACGGCGCAAGGCGCCCTGCCCCCGCAGGCTCCGCGCGTCATCACCTATCTGCGCGGCGAAAGCGAGCCGGTGACGGTGCCGTACGGCTCCGAATTCGGCACCATTCAGGAGGTCGCCGATTTCCTGCTCGGCTACGAGCGGTATCTCGTGAGCCGTGGCTGGGTTTTCGATATCCTCGATCCTGACACGCAGACGACGCGCAATTGGTCCCATGCGGTGCGTGAATTCCTTGGCTGGTCGCAGGTTCAGTGGGATGCCGGTAACTTCATCGCCCTCTCGCCGGGCGCCGAGGAACTCAAGTTCCGCACGGAAACCGGCACAGTTCTTGACGTGGAGGACAGCCGCACCGGCTTCTTCGGCCTGACCGACCGCTCCGGCCTGCCGATCCAGCGGCGCAAGTCGCGCATCGCTCGCCTTGACGGCGAGGTGACGATGACGGCGCAGGATGCCGACATCTTCGGGGCGCGCGTGCGCGTCGCGGAGATCGAGCACGCGCTCATCTTCTCGAATGTCACCATCTTCAACGACGCCATCTACCTGCCGCTTTACAATATGCGGCAGGCGCGCCTCCGGCTGACCGGGCAGCGCACCCGTGACTGGGCCGGGCGCCTCGACGCGCCGGGTTTCATGCTCGACGGCGAGAACCTGTTGCCGAACTTCGAGAAGGCCGCCGAGGACGTGCGCCTCATGTTCGATATCGAGAAGGCCGACCGGCCGGTGCTGCGCGACCATGCACGGCACGTCATCGGCTATCAGGCGCGTGACTACCTTGAGCGCCTGCTGCTCAGCGAGACCGAACAGTTCGAATTCTATCAGGGCATGATCGCGTCGAAGGGCTCGCCGGGCGTGTTCCAGACGCTCCTCCGCAGCCAGCGCGTCAGCGACGACAGCGATCTCGCATTCTTGGAGGAGTGGGCGTTCCGCATCAACCGGTTCGGCGCGCCGCGCGATCCGCGTGTGACACTCCAGCTTCGCCAGATCGAGATGCGCCGTGATCCGCAGGTCATCCGCTTCTCGGTCACGGCGGGCCAGCAATCGAACTGGATCGAGCTTCCGCAGGGCGACACCCGCTGGCTTGACGCCCCCTCCCCTTCCCAGCCCTTCTTCCGGACCCGGACGGGGAGCACCCGCCCCGGTGTGCCGACCGCCGGGCCAGTGCGGCTCAGCGAGGTTCAGTACACCGCGTTCCGGCTCGACGACCTGCCGGACCTCTACACGGAACCGGGCACGCTGGCGGAAGGCGAGCGGGTCTGGGTCTATGACCAGCCCGATTATCCGTGGACGGTGCTGCGGGTCTGCCCCCTCGGACAGGTGTTGGCGGTGATCTCGGCCGCCGACGATCCGACGGTTGTGCGCAGCCGCATCGTGTTCCGCGAGCCCCATGGCCTGACCGAGGCCGATATCGGGGCACGGATCGTGGTGGATGGCCTGACCCTCTCCGAGCCCGACCTCGCGGGCGTGCAGGTCATCTACGCGGTGGACGTGGCCGGGAACTGGATCGAGGTTGGCTATGGCTCCTCCAAGGGCCACGATTTCACCGACGAGCCCGAGAACGCCCCCGAGGTGCGCATCCTGCGCAGCGTCCGCTACAGGGGGCGCGCGGAGGTCATGGCGGATACGAGGTTCCAGCCCGCCGAGGGCGATCTCGCATGGGTCAACGGCGATACCACGCAGCCGGTCGGCATCTGGGCGCCGGAGACGAAATACATGGACGGCGACATGGCGTCGTACGGCGACACGACCTACCGCTGCGTCACCACCCATACGAGCGGCACGGATTTCGAGCCGCAGAACTGGGAAGCGATGCCTTGGGCCGTTCTCCGCTACACGGACGGCGAATGGCGCACGGCCCGTGTCCAGCCGCAGCGGATGGACCCGCACTGCATCGCCAAGTCGATGATCTACACGGTCGGCTCACGGGTCGTGGACGGCCGCCTGATGATCAATGAGCCGCTGATCGACCACATCTCGGTCATCGACGCCACGGGCGGCATCCTGCCCGGCGTCGCCGCGCGCGAACTGGACTACTGCGAGGATTACGATCCGGCGGGCTACAACCACGGAGCGGGGGTCACCGACGATATCTGGACCGGCGAGGAAGTCGGCCGCCTCTGGTGGGACCTCTCGACCGTCCGTTTCATTGACCCCTACACCGACGCGGTGGGCGAGAATGCCGAGGACGATGCGCGCCTCGGCCTGACGCCCGAGCGCGTCATCGCCGAGATCGACCATCGTGCCCTTTATTGGAATGCCGTGGCACCGGGTTCCTCGGTGGATGTGTACGAATGGGTCCGCAGCGACGTTTCGCCCGCCGAGTGGATGAAGCGCGCGGCAACCGACACCACCGGGACCTATGAGGGCACCGTCTACAAGCCGGAAGCGCCCTCATGGTCCGAGGAGGTCATCTACGATCCCCGCCTCGGCCGCGACAGAACGATTTACTATTTCTGGGTGAAGGGCCGCACCTCGGTCCCCAACGTCCCGTTCCGCCGGATGGCGGCGCGGTCCGTCGCCATTGCGCTTGAGAACCCGTCGGCCCTCGATCTGCCGTGGCTGGCGCCGATTGCGCCTGATGCCATGCTGATCAGCGGCGTCGCGCCGGTCCTCAACGACGTGTCCACCGTCCTCAAGGTGGAAGTGGACGCCACCGTGGAGGGCGACGCGCACAGCCAATGGCTGCTCCTGCGTCCGAAGGACGAACGGAGCCTGCCCCCGGATTGGCTCTGGCGCCGCATCCGCGACGGTCTGGCCGCCTTCGACGACCACCTGCGCCCCCTGCCCTACCCCGGCCTGCATCGCACCCGCGCAACCGGTATCCTTGAAGGCCAGAACATCTTCGCGGTCGCGCAACCCGATCCGGCGACCCCGGAATGGCAGCCCGCGACGGACTACAATGCGGGCACCATCGTCATGCGCGACGGGACGCCATATCGTTGCGTGAAGTCGCACCGGAGCAAGGCCAATTTCGAGGCGGCGAACTGGCGCGTGGTCCGCGATGGCCTGATGGCGGCGCGCGAGGCGTTCGTCACGGTGGTCAACACCCTGCTTTCCAAGGCCCCGGTGGTCTGGGACCGCTCCACCGTGATGGGCAGCCTCGAACGCTCCACTCCCATCAACGAATACCTGATCTGGGTCCGCCCGGATCAGTCCTACAGCATCGAGCCTCCGCCCGAGATCGAATACACCTTCGTCCGCGCGCCGGACGGCTCCCTTGAGAGCCTGTCCCGGCATATCGGCGAGACGCTCGACCCTGCGATGGTAGTGCGCTTCGTGGCGTCCAATGTCGAGGAGCGCAACCGTCTGCTGGCGTCCCCCGATTTCATCGCGGCGGCGGATAGCGGGACGCGCCTGCGTATCCTGATGGACAACACGGCCACCGCGAACCCGCAGTGGAGCATCTGGGAGTTCGACCCGGCGAAGGCGGCGAATGCCATCCAGAACCGGCCCGAGCACCTGACCGAGGGCGAGGCCCTCGTGGTCGCGGCCGATGAGGTGCTGTCACTGGCGAAAGCCTATGAGTACGACGCCTCCGACGATCTGTCCTTCGATCCCGCCTCCGGCAGGATGAAACTCGTGATCACCCCGTGGGCGCAGGACACCAATTACGCGGTGCGCGCGCTCGTTGTGCAAGGCGATGCCGTTTACCGGTGCAACGTCCCGCATAACAGCGGCACGGTGTTTAGCACCGAAAACTGGACGAAGCTCTTTACCAAGGGCGACCGCGTCTATGTCTCGGCCGATCCTGCCGCCGATGGTTTCTGGACGATCCGCCGCTACGATCCGCAGGACGTGGCTGCCGATGGGGACGGCTTCATCCTGCATCGGGTGCAGACCTACCGCACCACGGATTTCTGGGAGTTCGTGGACTGGTATGCGCCGGGCTACTCCCCCGACAAGCCGCCGATGTATGTCTATAGCAGCATCGCCGAGCGGAACCGGGCGGAAGGCAGCAAGCCCACCAACCAGTTCGTCAAGATCGAGAACGACGGCACCGGCCACTGGGCATGGACGATCTTCAACCCGGCCACCAAGGGCTGGCAGGTGGTCGCCCGCGAGAAGGGCACCGTCACGCTCAGCAGCAAGTTCTACGACGCCTCACGCGTCGTCCACGGCCTTGGCCCCTCCCCTTCGACCGCGACCGTCGCCAACCGCGACGGATCGTGGGAAATGCGCGCCCTTGTCACCACGCTGCGCTTTGGCGGCCTGCTGACCGATCTTGAACTGAACGTCGTGTTCTTCTCGCTGGTCTACTTCATCCACAGCCAGCAGGAGGAGGTGGACTGGGCGTTCAAGACCTCGTTCATGACCATCGCGGGTTACCATGAGGAGTTGCGGCAGACCCCGGTCCAGACCGCCGATCCGTCGGAAAGCCTGATCTCCTATGTCGGCGAGGTGAAGCCGTACCGCGTGAAGCTCCGCGACTTCTCGCACCAGTACTCGGCGGGCATGGAAAATGCACGCGTCCATGCCACGGATTTCGACAAACCGGTCTGGTATGATCCGCGTACGCAGGAATACCGCCGCCTCGATCCGAATGATCCGGTGGACCGGGATATCCTCGCCGAGACCGCGCCGTGGCTGGACTGGTTCGATGAGTACACCAAGCCCGACAACGGCGTCCGCAAGATCAAGGTCAAGATGCTGTTCGACCGGCTCATGGCCGATCCGACCACCACGCTCAACGCATGGCAGGAGCGCGTGCAGTATGCGGTCGGCGCGCTGGTCGAGCACTTGGGCTACGTCTACCGCTGCATCGTGGAGCACACCAGCGCGGGCGTGTTCGAGCCGGAGTTCTGGGAGGTCGTCAATCCGCTGTCGGCCGCCGACCGCATCATCGAATACTTCAACCCGCCCACTGGCAGTTCCATCGATCTCGTGTCGATGCTCAAGACCGACTACAAGGCGGATATCATTACGGGCGCGGCCCTGTACAATTTCGAATACCCGGTTTCCGATTTCGACACGGTGATCACCGGCTTCGATACGGTGGGCTTCGATACCGTTCTCGATGCGGACTATGTGGGCGAAGTCTATCGGGGCACCGTGGAGGATGAGACCGAGGAGCAGGTCGAAACCCTGCTGAACCCGAATGTGGAGCACAAGGTCGCCGGGCTGGCGCTCAACGATCCCTATGTCGCCGCCGGACGACCGGAGGAACAGACCCGCCTCGTCGTTGATGACGCCATGCTCCTCTCCGTCAAGGCAAGCGCGCTGCCGGGCGGCCCGGTGCAGGCCGCGCGGGTATTCGACACGGCGCACACCACGGCGGCGGAGGACACATTCTTCTTCGGCGACATCGCCCAGTCCAACGACGCTATTTTCGTCTACCGCGACGGCATTCGCGCGGTCCTCGGCACCGATTACACCATCGACTTCTTCGGGCGCACCGCGACGGTGAAGCTCGATGCGGCGTGGGGACGCGTTGCCAAGGTCCTGATCCACAGCTTCGGCATCTCCGGCCGCTCGCTCATTCGCGAGCAGCATCTCCTTGCCTCGACCGGTGCGACCACCATTCCCCTGACGGCGCCTGCGCAGGACAACCAAGTCTATACGACCTTGGATGGCGTGGTCGTGGTGGATGCCCACACCAACGGGACGAGCACCCTGACCCTGCCCTATCAGCCGGGAATCGGCGCCGATCTGGCCGTCACCGTGTTCGAGGGGTCAACGGACGATCTCTGCGCCGTGCAGCAGGAGGTTCTGTCCTACAATGCCGGGCAGGAGTGGCGGCTTCGGAATCCCGACCGGTTCACGATTCCCGAGCACGCCGGGACCATCGTCGAGGTGGATGGCGTGCGCCTGACGCCGCCCCGCACCTTCTATGGGCGGCTGGACGCGGCAAACCGCTGGATCACCACGGACCGGGATTTCCAAGGCATCGGCCGTCCGGGCCGGAGCCTCACGGCGGACAACACCTTCGTCACGGTCGATAGCAACACGATCACCATCGACATGACGCGCAGCACGGAGATCGAGGTATTCGTCAACGGCGTACCCTATACGAATCCCATCCCGATCATCACCGAGGTCCGGATGGATGGCCGCTCCACCGGCTATCCGATGAACGTCATCGTGCCGCCGGATGCCATGCCGCCCAATGACGGCTCGGCCCGCTTCGTCATCTATGACCGCTACCTGATCGCCCTGAACAACGAGTTCATGGCCGATGAGGTGATTATGGTGGTCCGCGAGGACTACGACTACGATGTCCATGGCGGCGTCCTGAGCATCTATCGTCCGCTGACCGTCGAATCCCGGATCGTGGCGACGACCTTCGCCAACGCCGATATGCTGGGGATTCGCACCTACACCTATTCGCTAGACGGCGACTTCGAATATTCCGTCAGGCGCCCGCATGGCCCGCATTACGGCTTGGTGGCGGTCAATGGCCGCGCCATCGCGCCGGAGGTCGATTTCAGCTTCGCCGACGTGGTTCGCAACTACGACGAACAGAGTTTCGGCGACGTGATGTTCGACCAGACCTACACGCAGACGGTCATGACCATCCCGATGGACCCGGATGTGCGTGGCGTGGTCGTGGCGACGCTATTCTCCGGACGCCCGGCCCGCGAGTCCATGGCGTGGCTCACCGCCACCACCACACCGGCCGCGAACCGCATGATGCCCGCCATCGACAGCGGCGGCTTCGATACCCAGTGCTTCTCGCTCACCCCCTTCGACTTGGGCGGGGCGCAGCGCATGGCTGTCCGCGAGGAGGATGGCGATCCCCTGCCGCTCTTTGAGATGGAGGGGCGCTGGGAGAACATCGTCCACTCGCCTCTATTCGCCGGACGCCTCGCCAAGGACTTCAACCATGGCGACGCAACCATCGAGGTCGTCGCGCCGGAGATCGAGGTCAGCGACAAGCTGCGGCCTGCGCATCCGCTAGCTCTCCCCGACCTTGAGGAGCGCAAGCCGGGCGTGGTGTGGATCAATGGCGAGCGGATCGAGTACTTCTCGATCACCGAGACCGACGACCGGATCATCCTTGGCGAGCTTCGCCGGGGGACGCAGGGCACATCGGCCCCGCCCGAGTATCGCAAGGTCTACCGCCATACGGGCGACGGCAGCACCACCGTGTTCACGATACCGGCCGTGGGTGTGGCCGACGTGCTGGTGAACGGTGTGGTTCACGTGCCCTTCCGCGATTACGTCATGAGCGCCGGAGACGGTCAGGCGACGATCTCCTTCACCGCGCCACCTGCGGCAGGGGCGGAGATCATCGTCGGCATCACCATCGCCAAGGCGCATCCGGCCGGGACTGCGGTGATCAACGGGACCAAGCAGTTCACGCCAAATGTCCCGGTGGGTCCGGCCGCCGGTATCCGCGACGATGAGCCGATGCGGACCATCATCGCTGGATAAATAGGCGCAATTATGAGCACGACGCAGATTTCAGCACGCGATTACGACGATGAGGGGAAGGTGGCGTTGATCTGCCATCTCCTCATCCGCGACCGGAACACGGGCGAGGTCCTCGTGAACCAGCGCGATCTACTGATTTCGAGAAAGGCATTTCAGTCAGACGATGAGCAATCTCCACGACCGAAGGGGTGAACTCCACGACAAGATCGGTCTGCGCTTCAAGGGCCACGTCCTCATCCGCGACGCGGTCACCAAGGAGGTGCTAGTCGATAAATTCAACGCCGTGCATTTCGAGAATATGAGCGAGTGCCTAGCCCTTGGCCTCGCCAATCGTCCGAACGGCCACATTCACCAGATGGTATTCGGAAACGGCGCCTCGACCGTATCCGCTGTCGGCACCATCAACTACTTCCCGCCGAATGTCGTCGGGCAGGACGCACAGCTTTACAATCAGACCTATGCCAAGGTCGTGGACGACATGTCGGCCATGAACCCGAGCCCGGACCTGAACAAGCTCAGGGTCCAGCACACGCTCGGCACGGTGTATTCGGATGTGATCGTCACCTGCACGCTCGACCTGAACGAGCCCTCCGGGCAGGACGCTTTCGACGATGCGCCCAACAACGACGGCTCCTATGTGTTCGACGAACTCGGTCTCAAGGCATTCGATCCGACGGGCGCTGGCGACGGCAAGCTGCTCAGCCACGTGATTTTCCACCCCGTGCAGAAATCCCTCAATCGCTCGATTGAGGTCATCTACACGATCCGCATCATCCTGACCTGATGGAATGGCAGGGGGTCGGCACGGCGCAGCACGACCCCCAACACGCGGCGCACCAGCACACCAAATCGTCCCCAATGAGCGCCGCCCGCATACGGGATTTCGTGATTTCTCCGGGGAAATCCAAAGATTTCAATAGCTTGCGCGATTGGCCTCTCTTTGGCCGTCCCGGCAGGTATGTGGCAGTGATGCCACGTCGGCGCCCGAAAACCGCATCTTAGCCGCCCGGCGAATCGGATTTCTCCGGGGAAATCAAATGATTTCAATGCGTTGCGCGAAGGGCCGCGTGCCAGCACCCCCTACCCAGAACGCGTTCGGTACCGGCATATTGCCCCGGCGACAGATTCAAAGGGGGGATCATGTCGGCTGCAACCTCAACCGTTGTACCTATCAGCACGCAGCGGCGTGCCTGTCGGGTCATCCTCATCACCGCACCGAAGGGTGGGGTCGGCAAGACGACCCTCAGCCGGGCCTTGCTGGTCAGCGGCGCCATGGCCGGGCTCCGGGTGATCGGGATCGACCTCGACAAGCAAAGCCTTTCCCGCTGGGGTGAGAGCCGCCGGAAAACCCGTGAAATCGCCTCGGAGGTTACCGAGGTGGATGTCATCACCGGGGACCTCAATGACTGGCGCAATGTCCTCAAGCAGGTGGCCGCGTACGACCTCGCGGTGCTGGACACGCCGCCGGGCGTCAAGGGAGCGGTGCCGCCCTTGCAGGCCATCGCCAGCCAGATCGCCGATTACGTCATCATTCCCAGCGGCACGACGGATGATGACCTGTCCGAGACGCTGGAATGGGGCAGGGCGCTGGCGCCCATGGCGAAGCGCGTCTCCTTCTGCCTCTCGGCCGTGGACGACAAGACGGATGCCTACAAGCTGGCGCTCAAGAAGATGATCCCGGTCTGCAATGTCCTGCCGGTCCCGATCCCGCGCCTGACGATGATCCCGAAGGATTCCGGCATCGGCCTGACCGTGCTCGATTACGATCCGTCCACCATCCGGGCGAAGGAGCGCAAGACCTTCGAGCGAGCGCGCGGCGCCTTCGAGACGGTCTGGGATACGGTACGGCGGGAGACTGCGCTGTGACGACGGGGCTGAACCGCAGGCAGATCGAGGCGCTCCGGCGTCGGGTCGAGAGCGAACAGCAATCCGATGCGGCAGCGCCACCCGCGAACCAGATCACACAGCGCCCCGCCGCTGCGATCATCGCGGCCGATCCCACGCAGGCCGACCCGGCGCGAACCACGCTGATCTCCAACATCTTCGGTGAGGAGATCATGTTCAATACGGAGAAGGTCCACGCGATCCTCCGTTCCCAGAACGAGGTCAAGGACCTGTCGCTACAGGTCTTTGAGGGCCAGATCGGCATCGGCCGTAGCATCGGCGCCCTCCGGGCCGCCTTGGCGGAGGAGGAGTGGAAGAAGCTCCTCGCCAATGCATCGCGCATCTACGGCGCCCACCTGTCGGCGCCGACCGTCACCAAGCTCATCAGCGTGGCCGATGCCATCGACAGCCGCCGACTGCCGGTGGAGCGCCTGCCGAAGCACTACACGCTGCTCTACGAGTTCACGGTGATGACGGACACCCTGTTCCGGAAGGCCGAGGAGGCCCGGCTGATCCGGCCCGATGTAAGCCGCTCGGAGATCATCGAGTGGAAGCGAGAGGCACTCATCACCCTCTCGCCGCCGGGCCAGCGCAGCCCGCGCGTGCTGCGTCAGGCCAAGAACCGCCTGATGAGGCAACGGCGGCTGTTGGTGCAGCGGCTCGCGCAGATCGACCAAGAGATCGCCGAGATCGAGGCCGAACTTGGTGAGAAAAGGCCGGAGGATGCCTAGGAGAGGGCGGGTTTTGCCCGCCCGGACCGGGTCCGGGGGTGATCCAGCAAGTCATTGAAAAGATGGGCGCGATTTGCCGATTTGAACCGCATCTCGTCGTTCGGGTTCGTCCTGCGAGGGGCACCGGACGGACCGGATTGCGGGCATCCGGAGCAGGTCGCGCCCGCCGGAACGCCGCCGGTTGGCCGCAGGGGGTGCAGCGGCAGGATGCGGCCTCCGGCGCCGCCACGGGGGTCAAAGGCGTTTGCGGAAGCTGCTGAAAAGCATGGCCGAAATTGGCGATTTGAACCGCAAGGGGCGGTTCCGGTTCGCGCCGCGATGGCCCGCTCAGCGGGCTTCGGCCAACGATAGGTCCGCGTCGATGGCCCGCACGCGGGCATCCCAGAGCTTGTCCAGCAGGCCGAGATTGCGAAGGGCCTTGTAGGTGAGGTTCTCGGTCGAGAACTCGCCGCCCTTTTGCAGCCCCACCCGGCGGAGATCGTGGAGGCGGGAGAAGATGGCGTCGATCTCGCGCACCGACGGGTCGGCGGCCAGCAGGTGCTCGATCTCGGCCGCATAGGCCCGCGTCTTGTGGACCACGGCCGCATCATCCGGGTGCGGCGGCGTCCGCTCCGGCTTCCTGACCCAGCGGCCATGCAGGATCGAATAGACCCCGTTGGAGCGCGCGGGCTCGGCGGCGTCCTCCACATAGAACTCCACCGAGCAGCCGCGCACCATCGCATGGTAGGTGTCGGACCAAAGGGCCTTTTTGGCGCGGAACAGGTTCTCGGCGAGGTCGGGGCAGGGGGTGGCCGCGAGGTCCACGATCAGATGGACATCGAGGTCGGAGAGATCGGTGTAGTTATAGGCAGCGTTCGACCCGGTGAGGACGATATCCTGCACCCGGAGGCCGTCCACCCCGAGGAAACGATAGAAGGCCAAGGCGCCGCGCAGCAGGCGCAGCCGGACCTCGGGGCGCATCTCGTCGCCCGACCAGACCTTCGGGTTGAGGGTGTCGTGGAACCTGATCTTCGCCCGGATGCTGCCGGAGGAGGGGAGGGGAGGTGTGTCGGCCATGGCCGACTATTTATCGCCGTGGCGCCGGACCACGGCAGGGAAGGGGAGGGGGCCGCACGGCCCCCGGACCCGTTTCAGGCGGCCTTCCGGCCCTTGGCCTTGGTCGCGCTCTCGGCGGCGCCGCCGAGTGACTTCTCGACGCTCCTGACCGCCCGCTGCACGCTCGCGTCGTCGATCTCGCCATCCGAGATCACCACATTATAGAGCGTGGTGAGCAGGTCGTAGCCCCTGTTGCCGAGCCGCAGGATGCGCAGCAGGGTATCCTCCTCCGGCATCGAGCGGGCGGGCGTTTGGGCCACGAAATCGAGCGGCACTCCGCTGTCCGGGTTGGCGGCGATCAGCTTGACGAGGGACATGTAGACTTCCCGGTTTCCGTCATAGGCCGGATTCACCGCGAAGCCCGCCTTCTCGTGCCGCAGCGGAATGTTTGCTTCCCGGAACTTCGCCACCGTGGCCGCAGGCAGGCCGCTTTCCCGGATCGGCTTGCGCCGGAGCGACACCTTGGCGACGGCGCTCCGGCCCTCCACCACGGTGAAGCTCTTGGGCAGGTCATCGACCGTGACCGGCGTGTTCAGGCGCAGTTCCTTGGCCCGCGCGTCGAGCTTCGCCGTCTCCTCCATGAAGAACTCGGCCAGCATCGGCTTGAGGTCGCCGTACCGCGTCTCCGCGAGGGTCTCGATGGTCTTGAGCAGCCGCACGAGGCCCAGATACTCGTTGAGCCCCGGAGCTTCGACGACCTCGATCTCCTCCTCGGCCGGGGCAGGGGGCGGCGAGACCTTCTCGCGCTTCGGCGGGGCGGCTTTCGCTCGCGAGGCGGCACGGGCAGGCGCGGCAGCGCCCGCCTTGGTTTGGCGTCGGGCCATGATTTCACCTCTGAGTTGACGGACACACAGGGTCCGTTCGATAGCTGTCCGACCCTAACCTAATTTTGTCGTTATGCAACCGATTTTTTTCGGTGTGCCCACACAATTGCCTCCCGAGGCAGCGGAGCATCGGTACTCCCACCTAAGCAGGTTCGGCCCTTATTTTTGCGGATAACCGCAAAAAAATCTGGATTGGAACCGCCTTTCGTGTGTATAAGAGGGGGCAAGGGGCGCCGAACATGCGATTTCCGGGCACACGGACCGGATGAAAAATTGCAGACCGGCAGCGGCTTCGTTCGGGATGTGCGGGCGGACCACGTCACGTTCGGGACAGCCATGCTGGCAAAAAATGTGGTTGACTTCTGAAAGTTACGTGGTCAACTCGGTTTAGATGTACAGGAGCGCCTGATGGCAAAACGACCAGAACACAGGGCCGCAAGGCAAACGGAACCCAAGGCCGCAAAGCAGGCCGATCAGAAGGCCGACGAATTGGTCACCTTCACGATCACCTTCAACAAGCCCTTCCAGATGAACATGATGAAGGGCAACGACCTCGCCGGTATCCGGGTGCGCTATGACGATGGCGTACTAGCCTTCAAAGGCACGAACTCCATCCGCGCTCCCGATGCCTTCCCCGTGGTCGAGCGTGAGCGCGGAGGGTACGAGGCGGTCATCGAGGGTTCGCTGGCGGCCGATCTCAAGGCGGCTTTCGAGCGGGCGGGCGGCTCCCGGCAGATGCCCTTTTTCACCCTCGAATGGGGTGAGAAGGACTGGATCATCGCCAAGCACTTCAAGAAGGACACTGCCCCGCCGAAGCCGGTGCCGCATGTGCGGTTCTGGCCGCCCATCGACCGGACCGAGATCGTCCGCGAGCCGGTCCTCAGTGAGGAAATCGTCAAGGCTCTCGGCGACTTCTCGACCCGCATCCGCAATGCCTATGCGCTCATCGCCGCCTATGACTCCGAGCGCAAGGCCGGACGGCCGCCCGAGGCGGTGCGCGAGGCCCGTGAGATCACCGAAGCCTTCGAATCGCTGGCGCGGGAGGTCATACCGAATTTCGGGGTACCGACGGGCGAGATCAATCGCGTGGTCGAGGCGCGCGACCTGCTGAGCGCCTTCCTTGAGCCGATCCTGACACCGCACCCGGCGATCTGTCCGAGCGGTACCGGGGAGTCAGGCGAGACGGCTTTGGCCCCGTCGCCGGGACAGGAGCCGGAACCCGCTTCGCCGCCTGCCGAGCCATCCGCCGAGCCGCCTGCTGAGCCGCCCGTCTCGGCAGCCGATCTGCCCCCGGAGCCGAGGCATGTGCCGGAGCGCCCGGTCGAAGCCGCTCCAAGGGTCGTCGCCCAGCCGATGCGGCAACCGGAGCCGGAGCCGGAACTCGAACTCGTGGCCGAAGGCGCTGTGGCGGCGGACAAGGCCCTGAGCGATGACGGGCTGGTGGTCGTGCCTGATCCAGATTACGTCGAGTACCGCGAGTGGGAAGGCGAGGTGGTGCGGACGGCGGACGACGTGGTGGATGAGAGCGACCAGCCCACCCCTGACGATGACGAGGCTCAGAGGGAGATCGCACGTCAGAGGATGCTCCTGTCGCGCCGCCGCTGGCGCGCGCCGGGGGCCATCAACAAGGTCGGGCCGCGCTCGGTGCGCGGACGGCGCTGAGGCCGCGCGATCCAGAAGAAGGGCGGGGGAAACCCCGCCCTTCTTGCATTTGGGGAGGCAGTTCGGGCATCATACCAGTCCATTTCAGAATGCCGGTTTTCAGAACGCCATGGACTGGGACGAATATTTCATCAGCGAAGCATACCTCGCCGCGCGCAAGAGCAAGGACCCCTCCACGCAGGTCGGCGCCGTCATCGTCGGCCCCGACCGGGAAATCCGCTCGAAGGGGTACAACGGGCCGCCGCGTGGCTTCAACGACGGTGATCCGGCTATCTACGAGCGCCCGCTCAAATACGCGCTGTTCTGCCATGCCGAGGAGAACGCCATCACCTCCTGCGCCCGCGTCGGCGTCTCGGCCAAGGGATGCACGTTGTACTCGACCACCCATCCCTGCACGGCCTGCGCCCGCATGATCGTCCAGAGCGGGATCGTCGAGGTGGTGCTGCACGCCGAATATCCCGGTACCGCGCCGGGCGCGGTGAATGGCGATGTCTGGCGCTCCGGCCTCGATATCTCGAAACGCATTTTCGAGGAATGCGGCGTGCGCGTCCGGTGGTGGTCGGGAACGCCCGTGATCCGCGAAATCCGTGCTGCCGGGGCGATCCATCGCTTCTAGCGGCGCGCGAGGGCGACCAGCCGCCCACCGATACTAAATACGTGGTCAACAGCCCTCGCGTGCCATGCCAATCGACCTCGAAAAACTCGCCGATTCCGAACATCTGCTCGATGTGCTGATCCAAGTCGAGGATGTGTTCGATAGCATCGACATGTACTGCTTCCCCGGTTGGTTCGACACCGAGGTGGTTGAAGGCCCCGAAATCCGGCGCCATTGGGTGTCCGTCACCCTGCTGGCGCCTTACCGCAAGATGCCCGATCCGCGTGCCATCCCCCGTCTGCTCAAGCACGACCTCCGTGTCGAGTACAGCAAGGTCCAGCAGGCAGGCGACGCCTACAACCCGGTCACGGGCGAGAACCCGGACGGCGAGACCTTCTGGATGATCAAGGTGTCCGTCCCGCGCCGCCTGCTTGACCAGATGGCCGAGGCCGACCTTGAGACCTATGACGACGCAGTCGATACCGATGATGTCGAGGACGCGAAGGACTCCGGCATCGACGACGAGAGCGCGTATCATACGGATGAGAAGGCGCCGATGATGGACGGCAATGGAGGCATGAATGCGCCTGTTTGAGGGAATGCGCGCGGGCGATCTCAAGGACCTCGTCCTGCCGCTGATCTCAGTGGACGAGTACGAGTCGAAGGTGGATGCCTCCGCCGTCGTGTTTGGCTTCTACGTCCACGACCGCGATGCCGCGAACGACCTGAACCGGTTCCTACAGAAGTCCCCGGCCGCGATCCTCGACACCGAGGTCTCGCCCGCCCCGGACCAACACGGGTACTACCTCGTTTTCGTCGAATTCCTCGACAACGACCGGCTTGCCCGCAATGTGCGCACCATCCTCACCGAGATGGAGCCGCTGGTCGAGATCAGCGAATGGCAGATGCGCGTGCGCAAGTCCGACGGTCTGGTCCCCTTCTCCGAGGAGGAGCTTATCGCCCGCCTCAAGCACGCCCGCGCCGAGGACCACAGTAAATCCGCCGAAGTCCTCGAATTTCTGGTGCCGTCCGACCTGACCGGGGCACGGCTGGACGAGGATCGCCTGATCCTTGACGGCCTCGGCGGCCGGTTCACCTTCCATGTGGCCGGATTCGGCCCGACGGAGGCGCTCCTCGCGGAGCACGGCCTTGTAGGGAAGCCCGTCTCCCTCGATTTGCGCGATGCGGCGCTTTGCAACCGTCTTGGTTTGACCCTCGGCGAGGGCTGGACGGCGAGCCGGATCGGCAAGCATATCGTCGTCCAGCGCCAGCATTCCGACATGTCGTTGGTCTTGGCGGAGTGAACGAAACCATTCCGGTTCGTTGTGGCATTTTTGCCAGTCACCCGTCGGCACCGTCACGTTTCGCGACTTTTTTGCTTGCGTTCCAAATCCCGTTTGCCTAATTAAACCTCCGGTTCAACGCGATTTGATGAGGGTTCCGACGACTGCGAGGGCGTCGCCGTGATTTGGGACACCGGACCGCCACAGGTCCGCACAGGGGAAATAATTTGCATGTTGCTTGCGAGCAAGCCTGAGACGAATCTCGATCCGCCGAATCTGTCGTGGGTGATGATCCCGGTTACGTGGCGCAAAGCGGTCGCGGCCGAGGTGCCGCAGTACGCCATGCTCATGCGCAATCGCGTCGAGCCGCAGGACGAGGACGTGTTCGTGCCCAAGTCCGCCGTCGCCGATGTACGGGAGTTGCGTAACTGGATCGCGGAATTCTGCACCGGGACCTACACGTTGTTCGCCCGTTTCTCGATGATCGACAATGGGCTTAATGTCGAGCGGTTCTTCGATGGCCTGATCTTCCGGTTCTCGGAAACGACAGACACGGTCCATTTCCGTCTGGCGTTCGCCACCATGACCTGACCTGATCGCCACCGGCTGGTTGGGACGGCGATCCATGGAGTAAACCCCGCAGTCCCAACTGACCGCCTACAAACTAAATACGGCCGAACCCAGAAAAATCGGTGGTCGGCCGTGGATTTGGAAAGCATTACCAGCATCATCACCCTGCTCGCGAATGGTGGCCCGACAGCCATCATTGCCGTGTTGGTGCTCATCATCGTCGGCCTCTGCATCGACCGCCGCCGTCTCCTTGCCGAGATCACGCGGAAGGACGACAAGATCGATAAGATCGTGGACGACTACTACAAGGGGAACCTCACCCTCTCCGAGGCCCTGAATTCCCTCAAGAACGTGCTGTACGACCTCAAGGGCAAGCTGTGACATGTGGCCCTTCTCCTCGCGCAAGCGCGCTGCGCAGGTCAAGGACGAGGAACGTCGCCGCAAGGTCGCGCAGAGCCAGCTTGCCCTCCTTGAAGCCGCAACCACCACCGCCGATGCCGCGCATCTGGTGACGACACGGCTCCGGCAGCACCTTGAGGATTCGATCCGCCAGTTCGAGTCCACCGTCCGCCTGCTGACCGACGCGCTGCTCGTCTGCGACGCGGACGGCAAGGTGAAAGCCGTCAATCCAGCCGCCGAGCACATCTTCGCCTCCCGCAGCCTGATCAACACGCGGGTCATCGACCTGTTCCGCTACCACGGCAAGGTCCCGGCGTCCTGTGACGACCTCTGGACGGCGATGCACGCGAATGAGGATGGCGCAAGCGACAACGCGCCGCTCAAGGGCCTCCGCGCCAATGGCGAGGTGTTTCCCATCGAGGCCAGCACCACCCGCCTCGACCGCACCGACGGCACCACCGTGGTGCTGATGCTGGTACGGGACATGAGCACCTGCATCGCGGCGCGCCGGGCCGCCGAACTGCACGAGGCCCGCTACCACAGCCTGTTCGACGTGTCCTTCGACGGCATCCTGATCGTGCAGGAAGGGCGCGTGGTCGCGGCGAACCGTGCCGCTGGCGCCACCTTCGGCCGCTCCGCCGAAAGCCTGCTGACGCTGCCCGTCGAGACGCTGATGGTCGAGCGCGACCGGACGCGCGTCGCGGCGATGGACGACACCGCCTCGGATGGGCCGGTCGAGGCAAATGCGGTGCGCAATGACGGCACCACCGTGCAATTGCTGCTGTCGAGCGCCACCATCATGTGGAACGATGCCCCCGCCTGCCTGATGACGGTCAAGGATGTTTCGGCAATGCGCCGCCTTGAGACCGCCGCCCACCGCGACAATGGCGTGGACATGATCTGCTGCTTCGGTCCGGATTTCCGCATCGCCTTCGCCAACGAGGCGTTCTGCCGCTACTACGGCGCCGAGCGCGCCTCCCTGACAGGGAAGGACATCCGGGACCTCCTTCCCCACGACCAGCGCGACACCTTCCTGCTGAGCCTGCGCGGCCTCACGCCGCAGTCCCCGATCCGCCGCATTCAGGTTCAGACGCCCGGCGCCGATGGCACCACGCATCTGTATGACTGGATCGACCACGCGACCTTCGATGCGGATGGCAACCCGGTCGAATATCAGCGCACCGGCCGCGACATCAGTGACATCCTGACCCGGCTGCTCACCGGCCGGTCCTGAGAGCCGGGCCTGCGGCCGGTTGCCGGGTCAGCACCAGAAGGTCATGAACAGGGCCGCATCCTCCTTGAGTTCAAAGGCCCAGCAGTTCGCGGCGAAGGACCCCCAGTACCCCTTGGTGTTCTCCTCGCACCAGCGGTCGATCTCCGCTTCCAAATCCTCGCCGAGATTTTCACCACGACTGACTTTCTCGTGCGACACGCAGGCCATGTGCGGCAGGCGGCTCGCGTCACGCCAGCCAAGCCGCCAATTCCTCGCCAACCGCATTGCGGACTTGCTGGCCCGCAATGCGCCTACTCCACCTGCTCCGGTACGCCGATCTCGCCCTCGCTTGCCGCAAAGGGATCACCCTTGATCCAAATCCGGAACATCATGTAATCGCCGCTGCGCTCGAACACGTAGGTCTTGGCGCCGTCGTAGTAGAACCAGCCCCCACAATGGGCTTCGATCCATTTGCAGATCATTTCCCGGTGGATCGTGGTCCAACCTTCGCCCTCGACCCGGATGTACCAGAAGGGCGGCTTGACCTCCGCCCATTGCTCGTTCGTCAGCCTCATACAATTCGCCCTCGCAGCGATTCGTTGTGAAAGAGAAGGGCCAGCGATGCGTCCTCCTCCGGAACCACGATGAAATAGGTCACCTCGGCGGGCTTGGGGCCGAGATCATCCGCTGGCTCGCGGTCCTCGCTCCATTCGAAGTGATAGGGGGTGCCGCGCTCGTCGAGCCACCGGATTAGGGCCGCCATCCGCTCGTCCTGTTCCTCATTGTCCGGCGTCCCATAGGCGCCGCACAGGTAGGCGAGATGCACCCACGGTTCGAGATGGGTATCCAGAATCTCGGTGCAGAGCTTGAAGCGGGCCACCGTCGCGGATCACCCCTCCTCGCTCTCGACGAACCGCTTGCGGGCCTCGATCAGCTTCTTGGCGGCGTCGTTGACCCGCACCGCGTCCTCCATGGTCAACATGCCGAATTTGCCGAACATCGGCAGGCCGTTGATCGAGCGGGGCAGGGCGTCCACGTAGTGGCCGTAGAAATGCTCGATCTTGTCGCGCTCCAACTCCTTTAGCTGGACATCGTTCAGGAAGGTCAGCCCCATGAACACCATGGGGAGCAGGTGCTTTTCCCACTCGGTCAACTGCCAGCTTACGAAGGCCCGGCCCTCGACCAGATCAAGGGCAAGCTGCTTGATCTCGCGGTCGGTCTTGCGACGATATCCGGATTCGGCGGAGACCTCGCCCTCGTCCTCGATCTTCACGCTAGCTTCGTCGCGCATGTCGCCTTCTCCAAGTCCGATCCTGAAAATAGCAGCGGACGGTGAGTCGTCAACCGACTTATTCGGTCATCGCTTCCGCATTTTTCCGGTTCCCGGTCAGTCCCACCAGTTCGGTGAGTGGCGGGTGCGGTACCAGCCGTAGCCGATCTTGCCGAACCGCTCGGCCCACGCCCTCACCTCGGGCGTCGCTTCGACAAGCGAGGACTGCCCGACGGGCTGCATCGTGTTCTTGCCGCTCTTGCAGTACCATCGGTTGTAGCCATAGGCGTTCGCCGCCTTGGTCTCGATCCGGCCCCGGCTATTCGACACGACCTCCGTGATGGTGAAGCGCAGCAGGCTGCCATGGGTCTCGCGGATCGCCACGGTATCGCCGGGGTTCAGCGCCCGGAGGACGCTCTCACGGCGCGCACGGACTTCCTTGGCCTCACTCGGATCGTCAAGCACTTTGGTCTGCATCGCCGTCATCCCCCGTCGGCTTGGGTCAAGGCAGCGCGTGTACCGCGTCCGTTCCGCGTTGTCCAGAAATATTTCCGGTCAACCACGTTTTTTCGGTTCCGTCCGGGGTCGCCTGAAAGAAAGGGCTCCGCCCGTTGCCGGGGGAGCCCTTTGCAGTCAGCCGGAAGCGGGGATCACCGGACCGGGAAGATCGTCCCGGTCCTCGGGTCCACCCGGAAGGTCACCGGAGCGGCCGGGGTTGCCTGCTGCTGCGCCGCAGGGGCCACCTCAGGGGCTCGGAGAGCCTCCGGGGTGCTCTGGGGCTCCGGCTCGGCCACGGGCGCCTGCGGAGCCGTCTGCGCCGCCACATCGTCCCCGGCCTCGGTCATGTCCCCGGCCGGGGCAGACGGACCGTCCGCAGTGCCCTCCTCGGAGTAGTCCTCGGAATAGACCTCCTCGGAGTAATCCTCGGAGTAATCCTCGGAGTACTCGTCGGAATAATCGTCGAAGAAGCCATCGGAATCGAGGTCCTCGCTCGCCGCTGCCGGGGCCACATCGTCCATCGAGACCCAGACGCCCGCGATCTTGACCTCGCCCGCGTGTACGTCCTCGACCTCGTAGAGGTTCCCGTAAATCAGGTCTTGGTCGGCGCCCAGATGGTCATAGCTTCCCTCATCGCCGATGAATTCGACCATCTCGCCCTTGCAGACCTCGGTTCCGGAGCCGTAGTGGCCGGTGAACTCGGCGGTCTGGAACACCGCCTTGGTGCCCAGCAGATCGTCCTTGTCGGTGCCGGTATACTCGCTCAGCACCTCATAGCGGCAGCAGCGGACTTTCGCCGCGTTGTAGTCCACCGGCACCGACACCACATCGGCCGGGTTGACCTTCACGATGACGATCCGGTTGCCTTCGCCCGCACCGTAATGCGGCAGGTAGGATTGCGAGCAGAAGTGCAGGCCGTGCGAGCAGGTCGCGTTCGGATTGTCGTTCACCTTGTTTCGCGGCATGGTCACGATCTGACCGGGGCTGTTGTCAATGGTCCCGGTGTAGATGTCCTTGAAATCGCCGCGCACGCGCTTGTAGCCGAGGATGTAGCCGTCCTCGGTGATGCCCATCTTGTTGCGCTCCACGAAGGTGAACAGTTCGTCCACGGCGCGCTTCGACGGGTTCTGCTGCACATTGGCGAGGAAGTTGATGTAGGGCTTCATGTCATAGCCCTCGGACAACCCCCACAGGATGCGCTCGGTCAGCGCGCTGTAGACCGGCTCGCCCTCGTAGTAGACGACGCCATCGCGCACCTCGACCTTGCCCTCGCCCTTCTCGACGATCACCTGCGCCGGATTCACCAGCGCGACCAGCCGCTCGATCTGGGCCGTGGCCCCGGCATCGTCGCCTGCATTGCGGGCCGCCTGCACCGCCTTGATGGTGTCGCGGGCAGACTGGAAATTCTCGTGCTGCGACGAGATGGTGTGCGTCTTGCCGTCGGGAGACGTGAAAACGATGCTGTCCGGTGTCACCACCGCAGCGAAGGGAACAGCCATGAATAACCTCTTTCTGAACGGGATTCTGGAAATGCGGATTTCAGTACGTCACCATTATAGCGTCAGGCTGCCGCCTTTGCTACCTCCTTTGTGTCGATCCACCGGACATAATCGACGAGATGGTCCGGCTCGAAGGATTTGTTCCTGTAGGTCTCCAACACGTGGAGCAACGGATACCGCTCCATGATCGCGAACCAGCGGTCCACGAGCGGCGGCAGGTTCGGCACCTCCTGATGCACGCCAAGCATGGTGCAGAGAAGTATCAGACTATCGAGGTCGTTCTTCGATACCAAAGCCGTTCCCCAGTCCATGACAAACACGCGAAGGTCATGGTCCTCGGGCAGCAGCCGAGCCATTTGCCGCAGCAGACCCCGGTTGCGATCCAGATAGTAGACGCTCGAATTCAGGCTCGTGATCTGCGCCCGGTTGGCAAGCGCCCGGATGATCGCTGGATCGGTGACGCGCCGGGTCACGGCCTCCGTAACGACCTCGCGGAAGTCGCGCCACTCACCCTGCGCGCTGAGCGTCTTGAGCGCATCCTTGTGCAGACCGTAAATCTTCTCGTTCTTGCCCAGCAGGCCGAGCCCGGTGGCTAATTGCACGATGGTCAGGAACTCGTGGTCAATCGAGCCATTCTTGCCCACCGCCATATGGCCGCGCCGCATGGTGTAGATGCCGCCTTCGGCCGCATCGATGTCCTCGATCTCCACATCATCCCACGAATCTTGATGAAGCGCGCTGTGATTGCAGGCATCGACATTGAGCACCTTCACCTTCACGGTCTTGCCGCGCGGCGCCGGGGGCGGCTTCGGAAGCTCCGAGCCCTTTACGATCTTGAAGCCGTCGAGCAGGGCGATGAGTTCATCGAACTCGGCATCCTCGGCAACGCGCTGCACCAGCAGCACGGAATTGGTCGGCTCCGTCATGCGCAGGCGGTTGATCCGCGAGATCATCCCCCTCGGAAGATCGTCCAGCACGATGGTGATGTTCTCGTCGCAAGGCAGGTAGAGGGTGTCACTGCTCGACTTCGCCATGTAGGTATAGCGCGAGTACTTGGAGCGCCTGTCGTAGTAGTACAATAAGCGCAGCCCCTCGAACTTCTCCATCTCCACCGTGAAGTCCTTGCTGGTGACCGGCTTGCCCCGGAAGGTCGGCGGGTTCTTGCCGACATCGACCAGCCTCCCGCCGATGCCACGGTAGCCGAACAGCTTGCCGTAGAGACGGCGCGCCTCAACCTCGGTCCGGCACTCGTCGAACAACTTCTGGATGACGGCAGGCGCTTCGGCCGCGATCTCAAGCGCGCGGGCTTCAAGCGCGGCCAGTGTCGGCTTGTCGTAGGAGAGTTCCTCGCGCCCGGCCGTCACGTCGAGCGCCCCGATGGGGAATTCGATGTCCAGAGGCGTGGAGAGGATGGTCAGCGCGCGCTCGTCCAACGCCCCGAGCCCGTTCGGGGTGATCGGGTAAGCGACATTCCCCATCAGCGCGGTAGCGTGATGCATCGATGAGTAGTAGCCGTCTCCAATCAGACGCTTGGGCAGGGACCAGCCAGTACCCCTCAGGAAGGGCTCGTGGTCGATGAAAGTGAATTCGGCGCAGCCGACCACCTCCGGACGGACCTCGAAGCGGGACAGCACGTCCCGCGCCTCGCTGCGGAACTCCGCGAAATCCTTCGAATGGGCCACTGGCACCATCACCTCGACGCCATTGCCTTCGTCGGTCGGTTCCTCGCTCATGGGCGCGATGGCGGGCTGGCCGCTCTCGTTGATGAAGGCGGCATAGGTGGTCTTGATGCCGTTGAAGCGGCTGGTGACCGTATAGCTGTCCACGTAGGAGAAGGGCGCCTTGGAGCCGAGGCCAAGGCCGCCGATGAGATCGTTCGTGCCCGTCTTGGGGCTCTCGAAATACACCGTGAAAACGTTCACCACGTCATCGCGCGACAGGCCCACGCCATCGTCGCGAACCGAAAAGAACGGTTCCAGCGCGTTCGGCAAATGGACGCGGAAGGGCTTATCCCGGCAGCCTGCCATCACATGCGCATCGAAGGCGTTGCAGCTTAGCTCGCGGATGATGGCTCGAATCTTGTTGCGGTACAGACCGCTGGACAGGATGCGAAAGGCCCGCCCGGTCGTCTTGATTCGGAAAGTCTGTTCGGCAGGCAGCGAGAAACGCTCGATCTCGCGCGCGGCCTCGGCCAACTTCATCGTGTATCCCTTCTGAAATCGTTCTTGAAAACAGTCGAGGCGCACCATACTGAAATAATATGGTGCGTCAACCCGATTTTACGCGGCCTGCTGTGTGCGATAGTCAGCGATGATCTGGCCGGGGGAGGCCGGAATGATGGTGAAAGCCAGCATGGCATATTCGTATATACGGAGATCGGTCACTGGCCACGCCTGTACCCAGTCGTAGAAATCGACCACGGCAATCCCGTTCTCGACGCTCATAATTTCGCCGTCATGGTAACTGTCATCGGCTTCATATAGACGTACCTGCGCGCCCGGCTTGATCTCGACCTTGGCAAGTCCGATGGGAGTGCCGTCCGCCTCAAATAGTTCCGGTTGCTGGTCCATGATGACCTCTGAGGGCTATCTGATGGACAGATGCTTACCGCCCTATTCTGGTTCGGTCAACCTACTTTTGGTGGTTTTTGGGCAGAGGCGGAGGGCTTTAGGGTTTCACACCCTGTGCGTTCGTACCTTTTCCACCAAGTCCGTGACGTTGCCGTACTGGATGATCGTGAACTGGACATGCGAAATGGCCTCGGCAACCGTCATGTCGAACCATTCTCCTCGTCGCCGCAGGTAATTGATGTCGCGATGGAGCAGGCGCTCATATGCCTTGCACAGGTCGGCCTCAACAGGCTCGTGGTGATAGATGGTCAGGCGGTCGGGATGACCGGTCTGTAGCTGTTTCAGACGGCGGGCGGGGTCGGCAGTGACGCCCAACTTCACCGGGCCTGCCTCTGATGCAGCAATGACGTAAATGTAGCTTTCAGTCACGCCGCTATTTAGCAGCGGCGCGAAATGCCCTTTGGTCGTGGTGACGTGGGGCTGGGCGGCAACATGGCCTCACGGCCAGAACCGCCCATGCCGGTGAATTTCAGCTAGTCGGTCGGACCTCCGGCATCCGCTGTGTAGCGAGGGCATCCAGATCGCCGTCTCGCTGCATGTCGCGCACAGCCCGGAGGAGCATCGCCTCCACGACGCGCTGAAATGCCATGTCTGGAGTCACCGGTTCCACGCCGGAGGGCAGGCTCGTATTGCCGATGGCGGTATGCAATGCGTGGCGAATTCCAGACTTGCTGCGCGTCACGCCCCCGGCCGTGATCGTGATCGTCATCTCGTAGTTGTCCGTCACGGTGGTACCGACCGCACCGAATGTCAGGCCCGTTCCGAAGCCCCGCGCTGCGGCGGCAGCCAAGTCGCCGAAATTGTTTACCACGATTCGCACCACCCCGTCCGGCCCGCCGGGTGTGGGGAGGATCACGCCGGTCCCACGCAGTACCCGCTCGGAAATGTCGCGGAGGAGAGGCTGCGCCCCCGAATATGTCTCCCCATTGCGTTGAAACTCGACCACAACAGTCGCGCGCATGGGTTCACGGCGCCGGTTGATCTCCTCGTATGAGGCGCCTTGGAAACTCTGATCGACATAGGATCGGGGCGAGATGCACCCCGACACCAGTACGCCGAGACAGAGGAGAGTGAACGCACTTCGCAGCTTTCGCATGGCATTGCCCCTGTCTGTTGCAATGCCAGCACGATAACCAATCGTTATGAAAAGGAAAGGGCCGAACACCGTCGCTCAGGCGTCTAACAGCAGCCCGCCGAGTATCCGATACATCACTTCCCCAACGGCATCCGTCCGCAACAGGACCTCGGCCACGGTAGCTGCTTCCCCGACCGGCAAGGAATCCTCCTCCATCTCCTTCACCTTGCGGATATAGGTTTCATGATGAACCCCCTGACGTTCCATCTCGTCAAGTGCGTCAAGGACCCGCCGATCCGCGAAACCCAGCATGAACCGAGGGCTGTGGCTTAACCTCTCATAGAGGTACCGAGGCATCAGGGTTCGGAAGATGACGAGATCAGCCATTGAGCACCGTCCCGCCGGAAATCCGGTATAGCACGGCGCCATGCTCATCGACGCGCAGAAAGAGGTCGATCCATTTCTCGTCGGTTGCCGCGATATTGTGCTCGCCCCTGATGAGCCGATAGCTGATCCCGTTCTCCCGCAACGCCCGCAGGCCATGCAGCAGGGCAGGGTCCATGTTCGCCAGCCTGATCGCGATGGAGGCCGCACTCACGGTGCTCACGGTGTTCAAGAGATTCGCGCGGGCGATCAGCAGGTCAGGCATGGGACGACTCCGACAAGCATTGCCCGCCGAGCACCCGGAACAGGGTGAGGGCCGTATCATCGAGGCTCAGCACCAGCCCACACTGGAGTGGGAACTGCGGGCGCGTCGCATCGTCGGTGTCGATGCGAAGCGAGAACGGGACACCCATTGCCTCGAAAGTCGTCAGTATCTCGTCGATCTTCGGGATGAAGCGCGCCGCGTCGCGCGGGGAAAGATGGCCGCCGGGCATCCGGTCCGTGTGTTCGTACCAGTCGAACAGCCGCAGATCATGCATGGGCGGGCTCTCCGTAGGGGATGGGACCGCCCACGAGCCGATAGATGGCATAGACCTCGGGGCTCATAATCACGCGCAGACGCGAGAGCATTTCGGTCTTGCCCCCATAGCCGGTTGCGCGCCGCCCGGTGTCCTCAAAGGCGAGATCGAACGGGTATCCTTGCTCCGACAGGTATTCGAGGGCGGTGTGGACGCCCCGATAACGATAGCCCGGTAGGATGTCGTCCCAGTTTGAGACTGATATGGACGTATCCACGTAGTGCCAGCACCAGCCGAGCGTGAGATCGAGGTCAGCCATGGAAAGGCAGGTTGGCTAGCAATTTCGCGCCGGGCGACCGGTCCATGTGTTCGAACCAGTCGAACAGCAGCAGGTCATGCATGGCCGGACCCTCCGTAGGGGATGAGACCACCGTCACTCTGGGGTTCCCTCGCTTTCCGGGTTATCGAGCAGCAGATAGGGAGAAACCATATCCAAGGCCGAACCCGCCCCGGACATGCCCCACCTGTAGAACCGCCGTTCCAAGGCGTCCTGCATCCGCGTTGCGCCAGCGATAAATCCGTGCTCATAAGCTGTCTTATATTCCGCCGTGGAAGCACGCCGACCCACCTCAGACTTCAAGCTGCAAAGGGCATTGATGATGTCCCGTCGAGAAGGTGTCGGCACCGTGACCTGTCCGGGTTCGGTATCCGGGCAATTCCACTCAAGGATCGACGCGTAATCCGGGTATTTAAAAAGCACCATCACATCATCCAAGTCGCAGCCTGAATGCCTCATATTCTGCACTACATTCATTGTGCCTCAGTTTCAGTTATGCATTTGACCAAGGACCGGATCACCAAGCACGCACCAGAGCGCCGCACCATGCTCATCGGTCATGAGGACCACATCCAGCCGCTCACGCATGGTCCCAGAACATACGGAAGATCGCCGCCTGCTCCTTGGTGCGGAAGGTGAGAGCAAGACGGCCATCCTTGGCCGTGCCGAAATTGATCAGGGCCAGCCGATGTCCCTTGGCGAGGGCACGGGCCTCGCTCAGCACCGTCCACATGCCGAGGTGGCCGGTATCGACCAGCACCGTCGTCTCGCCCACGGGATGGCCAATGAAACTATCCTCGGCGACAGAAACGGGGATGGGACCCGGAGATTGCTCAGTCACGCTGATGACCTCGATGAGCTTCGGCGCCGGAAAGCGGCCACCGTCCTTCTTCTCCCATGGTTTCTGGCGCGGGTCCTTATACATGGCCGTGGCTGAATTCTCTTTGAACCGCGTAATATGGTATCACTGCCCGGCATTTTGGCAAGCGCCTTGTGCCGGGCGACCAGATTGGAGTCAGCTACGTCTCAATCGTCCAACGGACCCGCGCTGGTATAGAACTGCTGCCACGAGACACCACCTGCGAGGTACCGGACCTCGTCGATCCGGGTCTGCGTGCCAGTGTTCCTCTTGAGTAGGCCCAGCACGGTCTCGACGGCGGGGCGGCCGTCCCAGACCGCGAACAGCAGGCCCTTCTCGATGACGGGCACGCTCGGCTGGTTGACCACCTCCATGGCGAACCGCTTCTTCTCGCCGCCGCAGGCAACGCGGGCCGCCGCCACGGTCGCCTCAAGGCGCTGCGCCGTCTCCCCGACACCCCGGTAGAGGGCATCCATGAAGCCCTCCACGGCCGCCCGGTCGGCGTCCTGCATGAACGGCTTGGCATCGTCCACGAGATCATCCAGCACCAGCGCCCACACGTCCTTTTCGAGGTGCAGCAGGTCCTTGGTGCGGTGGATGCGGCAGTACCAACTCCCCTTGGCCTTCGCCATGTGTCCGTCAGCCCAGCGGACGACATATCCCTCAGCATCTTCGATGTCGGCCGTCTCCCGCAGGAACGCCTGCGGATCACCGACCATGCCATCCAGCGCCCGCACGACCGGGATGCCGCGCAGCTTCGCCAGCACCGCCATCTCGTCATAGGGCATGTAGACGCCGGTCCTGTTGTCGCGCACCGCCGTCAGCACCAGCATGTCCGTCGGATAGTCGATGACGATCCGCTGCTGCCGCGAGCACCATTCGAAGATCGGCGTCTTGCCCTGCTCGCGCATCTCGTCGGCGAAACGCGCGTAGGGGATGGCCTCGGACGCCGCCTCGACATGCCGCACCACCGGTTCGGCGACCTGCGTCGCGCCCATCTTGGTGTGCCATTCCAGCACGCCATCGCGGCGCCGGAAGGGCGTGATCATCGACCCGTCGAGCTTGTCGAGCACCCAGTGCTGCTCGCCCCACGGCAGCCGATGGCTGGCATATTCCGGCTTTTCGCCGACATTGTGGAACTTGTGCAGCTTTCGCGTCACGAGGTCGCCGGTCTCAAGGTCGAACTCGATGCCACGGCACTCCCGGCGCAGCGCGGCATTGAGCGCCTCCTGCGGGTCCGCATAGGAGTTCGGATCGGTGAAGGTCCGCTCGGCCGCATAGAGGTAGTTCAGCACGAGGATGCCCGACTTCGGGTCACGCTTCACCATGAACTCCTCATAGCCCTCAATGGCCTTGAGATAGGCGTCGATATGCGTCGCCTGCGGAAATGCGTACCGCATCGAGTATGACCTTCTGAAAATGGCGTTCAAAATCGGACGGCACCTTACACCGTCCGGCGCCTTGCACAAGCCTAATTTGGTTCGAAAACGCTATTGCATTGGTTCGGACGACCGGATAGGCTCGGCTCGCATTTTTCAGAATGGCATCATATGGGAAAGCTCATTCTCTGCCCTCCACCCTCGGCGGCACCAATCCCGGCCCCTGTTGAGAGGTACGCACCGGTCGTGCAGTCCGGAGCAGAGTGGTCGTCCTCCTCTGATTGCCCCGCCTATGTGCGGGTTGTTGAACCGGCGCCCTATAAGGCGCCTCCTATCGACCCGCTCGACACCATGATGGCGTGGCTATCCTCCGTCGGTCGGGAACAAATTGAACGCGTTACCCGCTCCTCCCGCCAGATATGCCTCAGCGACGCCATGTTGCAGCGCAAGGTCTGGGACAAGGTCGAGATCGAGGAATGGATTGAGCGGAACTGCGTGCGCGATGTGGTCGCCCAACGGATGACGGACGGCTGGACCCTGACCTTCGTCGAGTCGTCCGATCACGATGCCTTCTTCCGGTGGTGGTCCGACAAGAGTGCTGACGCCCCGGTCGAGATCAGGCTCAGCTATAAGGGCCACGAGGCCGAGATGCGGGAGTGGCTCATGGCAAATGTCCGAGCGTCCAATTTCCGCGCCTATTCGTGCTGGCTCGGCGACCCGATCTTCTTCGTGCGTTTCCGCGATGATACCGACCGGACGCACTTCATTATGCGCTGGGCCGGGCAGACCGAGAAGAACGGGGAGGAGGCAGCGTGACCCGTGGGGCGGCCAGCCGGTCCCTCACATTCCGGCCGAGGGGCGTTCAAGGACCCCCTCGGGCTTGGCAGCGAATGTCGCGTATTCCTCGCTCAGATAGAACAGGACGGCATCGCGGTCCGCGTCGAAACCGACTTCGATGGTCCAGTCGTCCCGTTCCTCGACGCGCCATCGCCCCCGGCAATTGTCTTGGCACCAGAACTCGGTGAAGCGGGCTACGACGGTCGAGTTTTGTGGGCGAATACCGGCCAGACCATAGTGGAAGCGGAACCTGAGCGGCAGGTTCACGCCCTCGTACCCAGCCACAAAGACGCTTCGTCCGACCATCCCAGCAGCCTAGCCACAGCTTGATCGGGCACACAACGTGCGCCCTATCAAATATTTAGGCTGGATCGGCCCGGAAGCTCAATCGTGGCCCGGAGATCAGGCCGGGGCGCCCGTCTCAGAGCAGCCGCGCGAGGATACGCCTCATCTCGTCCACCTCGCTCTCGGGAGCGGTGAAAACGGGTTTGGGTGGCTGGTCCTTCTCGAACTCCTCGGCCAGCCAGCGGAGGCCGTAGTCGGTCAGCTTGCCGCCCAGACCGAGAGCCTCATCCATCAGGCGAAGGACCTGCTGGTTCGGCATCATGATGGGCCGAAGCCGGGAGCAACGCTCGAAAGCCTGCTCGATACCCATGCCGTGCTGGATCATGATTCCGATGGCGACGGCCGGGCTCCGGCGCATCCCCATGTGGCAGTGGACCAGCAGCCGGTCCGCGTCGGTGAGGTCCCGCGTGAAGGCCAGCACCCGCTCCATATGCTCCCGCTCGGGCAGAATGCAGTCCGTGGTCGGGATTTCGATGTCATCCATCTCGACGACGAGGTGGTGGGGACCTTGGCTCGACATGATGCCGGGATAGACCAGCGAGACGGCACGGGTCGGCCATCCGGCCGCCATGAGCGTCTGGGCGCTGCCGATGTCCTCGATCCTGACCTCGAACATCAGGCGCCCCGTCCCAGCAGGGTCTCGATCTGGATCGCCATGTCCCGGAGTTCGTCGGCGACGATGCCAGCCAGATGGGCATTGGCATGGGACGAGGAAGCCGTCTCCCGCAGGGCGGCTTCACGGCGGCGGATGATCGCCACCGCCTCCTTGACACCCGGCCTGTCGGCATCCCGCTTCGGGTGAGGATCGGCCTGATACCCCGGAAGGTCCTTGGCGTTCAGCAGCGGTTCCGTGGAGAGGGTCCCCTTGGCCCGCTCGAAGGCGGCGAGGATGCCGTCGATGCCCTCGTCCTGATAACACCAGACTCGGATCGGCTTCGCCGTCCATGCGCTTACGGAGCCGTCCTCGTTGTAATAGACCTCGTGGAGCCCGATCCAAGGCTCCACCGGGTCGTCATGCAGGATGGCGCGGTAATTCCAACTCATGGACTCAAATCACCTTTCAATCAGGGGCTTGACCGGCTTCGACTTGTAGGTCTCGACCGCGCGCCCTTGCGGGACTTTCTCGAAAACGAGGAAGTAGCTGTGGTTCTTGCGGGCGTGGACCTGCTTGAGCAGCCGCGACACGCCGGGTCGGCCGGTACGGACCAGCACGAACAGGTCGCGCGCATAGAAGCCCATCGCGCCGTAGGCATTCACCAACTGGACATGGGTGAGTTCCTGTCGGTTGGCGCACACCTCGTCCTGACACTTGACGATGAACATGCCGTGGTCCTTGAGGACCCGATGCGCCTCGCGTCCGCCCGCGATGTAGAGGTCGAGGACCGCCTGATGCCACTTGCCGCCGCCGGTCTCCGCTCCGCTCGAATAGTAGTCCCGGAACTGGTCGTGCGTGCCACTGCCTGCGCGAGTGTCTTTCTTCTCCCGCAGCAGCCCCTCCATGTAGGGAGGATCAATCACGACGGCATCCATGGACGCATCGGCGTAGGGGAGGGCGCGGAAGTCCACACCGGTCTTGAGATCGCTCGCGTGCAGGTCGTAGAGGCCCTCCGGCACATTCCGCCAGAAAACCCCCTTTCCATAGGTCACATCGGCGATCTTGGCGCCGTCCGGCACGTGCAGCTTGAGAATGCGCGGAAACAGATCGGCGTTGTCCCCGATATGCGCCGAAACCTCCACATCGCTCGTGGCAACGCCGGACTGGACCCGTCGGGGCTTGTGCAGCCCCGACGGGGCAAGGTCATCCGGCATTAGTCCCGCCTGCTGACGATCTGATCGACGACGCCGAACTCAAGCGCCTCGGCGGCCGACAGCCACGTGTCGCGATCCATCGCCTTCTCGATCTCATCCAGCGGCTTCCCGGTGTTCTCCGCCAGCATGGCATTCAGCTTCGCCTTGAGCTTGATGATCTCGCGTGCCTGAATCTCGATGTCGGAGGCCATGCCCTGCGCACCGCCGGAGGGCTGATGGACCATCACGCGGGCATTCGGCAGGATGAACCGCTTTCCCTTCGCACCGCTGCTCAGGATCATGGCACCCATGCTGGCGGCCTGACCGATGCAGATCGTGCTCACATCGGGCTTGATGAACCGCATGGTGTCGATGATGCCGAGACCAGCCGTCACGACCCCACCGGGGCTGTTCACATACAGGCTGATATCCTTCTCGGGGTCCACGCTCTCAAGGTAGAGAAGCTGGGCGACAATGAGGTTCGCCATGTTGTCCTCGACCGGACCGGCGCAGAACACGATCCTGTCCCGCAACATGCGGGAAAAAATGTCGAAGCTGCGCTCGCTGCGGCCGTCCTGCTCAAGGACCATCGGAACCAAAGGCATTCTTAAAATCTCCCAAAGGGGCTTTCTGAAAAGTGGTAGCGCGAACCGTATTCTACGGTGCCAACGGGGACTCCGTCCAGTTCATTCGGCGGCATTCACATCTTCATGCACCGTGAGATGCGGGAATTGCAGCCGGAACAGGACAACATCGGAGGCGTCCGGGATGTCCACCAGCGCACGGATATGGTGAGAAATCGCCAACTCCTCATCATATGCACAGTCAACACACTGCCACGTGCAACGGTAGGGGATGCCTCGCGTGTCAAGCCAGTCGAAGATATCCGACGGCACTTCGAGGACCACCTGCCATGGCCTTGCGACGCGGGCCGAGTACTGTTCCGCGACCACGAAAGCGGTCATCCTTCGAACACGTCCTAGAGGTCCATCATTCCTGCGGGGTCTCGGCCCATGCCGTCTCGCCGTTTTTGATCTTGAACATAACGGCGTCCACGTCATTTTCGAAGGCAAGCAGCACCACCCGCGCCCGCCTGAGATTCACCACTTGGCACGCCCAGCGCCCCTCGATGTTGGCCGCGATCCACCGGTTCATCTTATCCACGGTGGGGCGTTCCTCCGTCTCGAAGCGAAGGCGCGTCCATTCGGGAGGGATTACCCCGACATGGATGCGCGGGTTCAGGATCACCATCGGGTCGAGTTCGAGCCCGGTGAAGTGGACTCTGGTGGGGATCACTATGAAACCGCCCTCAGGTCCTCGGCGTCGAGATAGATCACGCCGGTTCCTTCCTCGGTCAGTGCTTGCCTGATCTTCTTCAGATGGTCGAGATCGCCCCACGCATAAATGGATGGGTACTTCAAGAACAGGCTGTCATCGACGGGGTCCGGCCGGTCATTGTCGGTGACGGGCTTGAAGCCGAGCAGGCGTCCCCACCACGTGGCCGCCCTGCGGTTCTGCCTCTCGCGCCATTCACGCTCATATTTTGAATCTTCTTCCGCGCGTCTGGCCATGATGGCGTTGATCGCGGCGTCCACGCGAGCGAGCCAATGCTCGCGGTCTGTGATCTCGATCTTCATGGCAATGTGTTTCTCGAAATGGGGTTTGGGGGCAAAATACAATGGAAATGTAGTTTCGACAACCGCCTTTTGTTGTCCCCGCACGCGCGGGGAACACGAACATCGCCTCCTGCTGAAGGATGGCGGCGACGGTTCATCCCCGCACGCGCGGGGAACACCACGGCGCGCCGCTCCGGTGCAATGCGCTGGACGGTTCATCCCCGCACACGCGGGGAACACCCGGTGGCGATGCCAGCCCGTTGAGCAATGCGCGGTTCATCCCCGCACGCGCGGGGAACACTCTGCGACCTCGTCCGCCATGAGGCCCAGCACCGGTTCATCCCCGCACGCGCGGGGAACACGCGATCTGGCGTGCATATTATGACCCGCATGACGGTTCATCCCCGCACGCGCGGGGAACACGAGGACACCGCAGCCCCACCGGGCGAGACCTTCGGTTCATCCCCGCACGCGCGGGGAACACGGCCCTGCATCGCGGGCGAAGCCGTCAGCGGCCGGTTCATCCCCGCACGCGCGGGGAACACTCGGCGCGGGCAGGCGAACCCAGCACATCAACCGGTTCATCCCCGCACGCGCGGGGAACACGTCACCCTAAATATGCGGTGATCCCATCCTCTCGGTTCATCCCCGCACGCGCGGGGAACACCCTTGCTGTAGGCCATTGATATTCAAAGAGTAATGTCTCGACACAGTTTTCACCAAAACGTGAACTACCGTGCCGGGCGAACCAGCATCAGGCCGCAGCCAAACCGCTTCGCCCGCCCGAAACCCGCGATCAGGCGCGCCTTGAATGCATCCGGGTCCGACACCCTGATTCGACCGGCGAGGTCCATCATTCCGAACCGCATAGGCGGTCCATTTTCGCGCGGCACGGAGACGAAATCCCGATTCTCCACGGAGAACGTATTCGAACCGACCGCAAAGCCATTGGCGGCAGACCGTTGCACTAGCCACTTATAAGCCGCCTCGTTAATGGCCTCGTCCCGGCACGCACGCGTGAAACCCGGTTCCCGAGCACGCAATTCGCGGATAGCACGAGTAAGGATGTCCTCGCGGTGGCCGTCTCTCTCGCCATCACGCTTGGTCGCAACGGTAGCGTTGACGCGCAGGGAAAACTCCAACTCGTCACCCGCCTTGATTGCAGGATCGAACTGCTTGGTCTCGATCCTGAACAGTGAGCACACCTCCGTGGCATCCTGTCCGGCCATGGGCTTCCGTCTCGACAGGACCAAGAAGGTATCCTTGCCCGCATCCTTCCAAAGGAAGTCAGCTTCGCGGCCCTCATGATCGCCAAACAAGCTCCACATCAGCTTGTGGGCCGCCGCAACCCGAGCACCAGTCTCGTCAGGAAGAAGCAGCGTCCGAAGGGCAACAAAGGACGGTTTGGGGAACAGCGTGATGCGGCTGATATACATATCGTTTCCGAGGTCCAAATGGCTTTTGTAATTGCGTCCAGTTAAACCGAATTTTCTCGGTCAGACAAGCGGAATGATGGCCTCACCGCGCGGGAGGAACTGCCACCGCTTCCGGCTAGCCAACCGATCAGATCGAAATTCGATGCGAGCGGCCTCCCCTTCCGGTGCATCGCTTACATCGAGCACAATATAGGGCTGCGGCGCACGACTGGGTCTCTCTTTCTTGAAGAACTTGCGCTCAGGTCCGGTGTCACGCCGGTTCATGAGGGCGGCGATGGGCGTCTCGGCCTCAACAATGCGGGGCGCCAAGGGCAGTCCGAGCGGGCACGCCTTACGGCCAAGGTAGAGCACGAAATGGGGGTGTTCGAGAGCCTCCGCAATACGAACCAGCGGAAACCGAGGTGTATCGGTCCTATGCCAGACGGTGGCGAGCAGCGCCACATCGCTGCGATATTCCCGCCATGAGACAATCGGGTTGTCTTTGCCTTTCACGGCAGCGAGTTCCTCGGCCCGAGTGCGCCAGTTTCCCTTCCCACTCGGGACCTGCGTCGTGTGAAAATCCTCGAAGGGAGTACCGGGACGGACGATCAGCATCGCCAACCCCGTTTCCTGCTCAAGGGTCTGGATCGCATTCTCATCGTCACGCTCGATCCCAAGCGCGGCACCAATCATTCCGAGCATCGCCGAGCGTGCGGGCCTATCCCAGCCCACACGCTTCGAGGCCACCGCTACCGCACCCATCGAACCGATGGGTGCGTAGATGCCGTAGGTGAGGTAGGTCCGCATTTGGCTCACGTGTCCCTCAGGAAATCGTACAGGTCCTTAGGTTTGGTGGGCAGGCCCGAACCGAATTCGATTTTGTCAATCTCCTCGTCGTAGAGTGCGTGCGTTGCATCTCGCTCGTCCCGCAAACGCTTAATGGACTCCAACATGAGGTCGTTACCGGTTACCGGAACGTCGAAATGCGTCTGGCTGGTGAACGGCATTTGGGTCCCACGCTCTATCAGCACATAACCGGTGCGGACACGCGACCCGTAGGATGCCTGCATCCCACGCGGACCATCCTCCATCATGGCGCGCAGAAAGGTCACCATGGTCTCTTTTGCCAGTTCCGTGTTTCCACCCAGATTGCTGACCAACAGGTCATAGTTGATGCAGACATAGGTGTGGAACACGCCGCCGCCGAGAAAGCTTCGGTCACCGATGTGGCCCGAGCCTTTGTTCGCATTGTTCCAGTCATCCACCGCCGAGAAAAAGTCATCCTCAACCTTCACGGCGTGTGTGGTAATGGAATGCGATACCTGCACGGCCGCCTCGCAGGTATAGTGGGGATGGCTCGCCATCATGCGCCCATGCATGGCGATATCCGGGCTGATGTTCTTATTGCTCAGCAGCACATCAATGCTGGTTGGTACCGGAGCGCCGTTCGCCACTTCGGTCGCAACCTTCATGATCTGGTCGATCTCGAAGGGCGACAGATGCACAAGCTGGCCCGTCTCCAAGACGATCTTCTTGGCGGAATCGGACTTTTCCGACTCCTCGTTGTCGTCGATATCCTCCACATCCTCACCGAACGCATCCTCTACGACCTCGTTGGCGTCGGCACCCTTCTTGCTGCCCTTCTTGCTGCCCTTCTTGCCACCATTCTTGGCACCCTTCTTGTTCTTCTTTTCATCCTCGGCCTTCTTGTCGTTGAGAAGGGCGACGAGGGCGACGGCAACCTCGGTTGCCTTATCGTCCGCAACACCCTGACCGGTCAGGTGCTCGATGATCTTCTGGCCGACGAGCTTCGTGCGCACACCCAACGGATTGTTCGTGAACGCTTCCCGGAAGATTTCCGAGGTCCGCACGGCTCTCTTGAGCGACTGCGAGGAGATGCGACCGCGAGGGGTGCCCCAGAAATTCACCGTCTTGGGCTGCCCCAGATCATCGCGGTTCGGGTTGCTGACCGGATACTTCGTCAGGAAGTGAAGCTGAATGAATGTGGTCATGGGTGTGGCTTTCTAAAAAAGGCGGAAGAAAATCAGGCGTCGTCCATAGACGCGCCATGGTAGTCGTACAACCAACGACGGCGACGACTACCAGCGCGCAAAGGATCAGTCAAGTCATAAATTGACTCTGCCAAATCCCTAACGTTGGCACAATCGTCGATCATGCGAATTACCCGACCCAACTGCCTCATCAAGTCGGTCGGATCGTCCGTGCTGATAAGACGGCTGAATCGCACCTCCTTAACTCGCCGCCCCTCGCCAAGCCTGCGCGCAACTCGCTCCGAATCGTTCTTTTTGACCCGTGCAAGCACGGCAGCCATAACGGCAACCCGATCCGCATCGTAGTCTTTGCTTCCGAGCCTTTTCCACAGATCGATGGTGGCAGAAACCATTAAGGCAGACAGGGGATCAGGAGCACGCGATAACTTGCTGAGCGCGGCCTTGTCACCTCGACCGCTTCCAACCGGCGCCGGTTGCAACCCCCGCCACCATTCATAGGCTTCCGCGCCAACTTTGATCGTCGCCTTTTCAATGTCTGACATTTCAATCTCTAAAAAAAGCGTTATGCGATGAAGGGGGCTCAGGACGAAGTAGGCAGCAGCCCGAGCTTGCGATACAGATCGCACCCGGCCTCGCTGTATCCGTGTAGCAGAAACCAAAGACGCTTTCTCTGTTCCACCGCCCGGACATACGGCGATTTCTCTTTACCGCTTGCCGCCTTTCCTGCTTTGGCGAAGCGGGGATGCTTCGGATCGAGGTCAACAAAGTCGTCGTAGATATTCAGCGCGACGCGTTTTAGCTCCTCACGCCATTCGTCGCCCCAGTTGTCCGGTAGAGGCGTTTCGGCGCGGATCGCGCGCGTCCAATTACTCAGGGTCTTGTTGAACGGGTTCTGGGTTTCTTCCCAGAACCGGCGCTCGACCATATGCATAAGTGTCTTGTTTACGTCGAACGTGCGCGCCTCCGAGCCGGTCGCATAAAAGACTGCGGCTTGGAGGTGCTTCGAAACGAGGGCACTGGCCTCAATCAAATCCGTAAGGCGCCTATCGAACTTGGCCTGCGCAGTCTTGTCGGTGAACAGAGGCATGGGCATTTCGGCCTCAACGAATGCCTCGGCCTTAGCATCGGCCATTGCGAACCCGGCCGCATAGATACGCGCGTCAACGTTGTTGACGAGGTCACGAAACGTCGTCACGGACGCGGCTGAATCCTGCTTGGTTGCGGAGTTGCCAACAGCGAGGCCGAGATAGTCGTTCCAACCGATACCCGTGCTCTTTGCGGCCACCGCTTCGTACTTACCCTTCTTGGGAGCATACGGGCTCAGCGGGTGCCGCATCACGATGTCGCTGTACCTAATCCCATAGGGGGCTCGGCGGAAACCGGTGACCACCTTCGTGTCAGCATCACCCGTGATATGGCACGTCGCACCGTCCACATCTTGGAAATGCAGCCGAATGCGGCGTGGCATCCCAAAGAACGCCTGCAACTCATGCACATTTTGGGGGGTCAGTGTGGTTGGCATTGGAGCCAGCCACGAGAAGATGTGCGCATGGTCGCTCGGCTGGATCGGACCTTGCGTTTTCAAAACAGGGAGGTTGGCAAGCACGATGTCATACAGGGTCGCATCGCGGAACGGAATCACCAAGGTTGTCAGTGGTCCACCTCCGCGAAAACCAGTCATGTGCCCTCTGCCGCCCTTAGGGGCATAGGTCTGCAACACGTACAGCGCCATCGCGGCCGTGGCGCGAGACATGACTACCTTGTCGGGTGCGCGCTTGACGAACCAGTCAGTATTGTTTTCGGCGGTCCGACCACCGGGTCCATCAATCAACAGCAGGATTGGGTCGCAGTTCTCATTTTCCTTTTTGCGCACTTCGAAATGCGGATCAAAGTCCTGCATGAAGCGCGGGCCATCCCCGTCGAAATTGAAGGCGTGGGCTATGGGGGCAAAGAAAGTCCGGAGATCGGCCTCCGACGGCTTCTCGCTCTGCAATTCCAGCAGCCTTTCCTCGGTCGAAGGGGCCAATGCCACCGCCATTATGCCGATCAGGAGTTCCATCGCACCGAGGCGGAAATCAGGGCGCGGCCACGCCACGCGCATGGGCGGGTTCTGTTGATCGGCGATACCCGCCGGGCTGATTGTGGCCTTGGTGCCGTCCTTCAAAAATACGGGAATCCACGGGTCGGTGAGCAGGTTCATTCTGCCAAAACGCCTTCTGAAATCGGTGCGGTGATGTCTGTGCGGCTCTCGCTACCAGCGTATCATCGTTTGGTCAACGAACTTTTTAGGTGCGCTTGGCAAAAAATCCTTCGCGCTGGTGGTAGCTGATGAGCAGGTCGCCCGTTTCGCCATCGCTGGTTCCGAACGACACAACCGCCTTCCAGCTACCGTCTGGCTGGGCCTGCAACGGGATGAGCGGTATGCGCTTGTCGTTACTTCCCCAGTTACGCTTGGCAGAGCGTACCAGAGCATCGACCCTCGCCTCGTACTCGATGTGAGTGAGGTCCACGTAGGACGAGGTTACCTCGGACATGGCCCAAGCCGCCGCACCCGGCCGCTCGGACGGGTAGAACGGGACTAGCTTGCCGTTTTCCTCACGGGCCAAGCGGGCCACCACGGCTGGCTTGCCAAGACGGGTCTGAATCAGCGTGTCATCTTCCCATTGTCCCCCGGAGTAGCCGCCGATGTAGGTCAGGGGGGCATTCTGGCCCATCCACGTAGATTTTTTGTCTCCTGTAGCTGCCCATTCAGCGGAGGATTCCAAGCCGGACGGGATAAACTGCTTTCCATATGCTCCGAAGCTCCTCTTGTCGTAGGCGGCCTCCACCATTCGGCGGATGCCATCCAAGCTGCCGATGGAGCCCTCTCCCTTGGTGATTCGGACGCTCCGCCAAAGCAACGCCGCATCCCGATAGATAATCCGCGCAGCGGCGACGGTGAGATCGTCCTCCGTCATCCCTTCGAGCCATCCGGAAGGCGGGTCATCAACGGGCATTGGAGCCGCGATAATGAAACGAGGCTCGCTCAGAGGGCGGTCATCGCGGATATGGCGCCAGAGACGCCCGGCCCGCTGAATCAGGAGGTCAACGGGCGCCGGGTCCGAGACGATCAGGTCGAAATCGAGGTCAAGGCTTTGCTCGATGACCTGCGTCGCTACGACCACCCGCCCATCCCGGCCGGGACGGCTACTCTCCTTCCCGAATGCAGCAAGAACCTCGGTCTCGATGTCCGCACGGTCTCCGGCGGTGAAGCGGGCATGGAACAAGGTCACGTCCAGTCCCCGCTCACGAAGGATGCGGGCTGCCGTGGTCGCATCCCGCACGGTGTTCCTGATCCACGCTACGGTCGCGTGGGACTGGGCCGCGTTTTCGATCTCACGAAGCACGCTTTCGAAATCGCTGATAACCTCGACCCGCGCGGGGCCACGGCCACGCTTTCGAGGGGTCCCGGCCACCAGCGCATCATGCTCCTCGACCACGCCACTGGCCGACACCATGGTCGCCAATGGGTATCCGGTCGCGGTCAAGGGTGGTAGCGTCGTATTTCCGAGGCCCGTGGCGAAGGCAGCCGCAAGCTGGTTGCGCATGGAGAGCGGCAAGGTGGCGGAGAGGATGATCGCCGACCCGCCAAGCCGAGCATGGAATTCCAGCAACCGCTTGATGATCTCGATCATGTAGGAGTCGTAGGCGTGCGCCTCGTCAATGATGAGCACACGGCGCGACAACCCGAAAAGCCGCAGCATTCCGAACTTGCTGCGCATCACGCCTAGGAGGGCCTGATCTATCGTACCAACGCCCACGTCGGCCAAGAAGGCCCGACGGTTATCGCTACCGATCCACGTGGCACATTCCACACCTGTCGTGTCGCCCTCATCAAGGTCGCCATCTTCTATATCGCGGACGCTCTGGTGGAGATGCCGCGAGAGGGACAGTTGGAATGCCTCGTTGAGGTGCTTCTTGCCATGCGCCAGAGCCAGCGACGGCTTCGTGCCAGCGGCGAAGAACCGCCGGAAATACTTCCCGCACCGATCATACATCGCATTGGCGGTCGCCATGGTCGGCATGGCGCAGAACAGCCCTGTTGCATCGCCAGCCACCATCATGCGGTGAGCCAGCATCAAGGCTGCCTCAGTCTTGCCATTCCCGGTCTCGTCCTCGATGAATACTAGTTTTCCGCCCTCGGGAAGTGGGACCGTGGCGCACCAGTTCTGCACAGGCGACGGCGTAGGAATGCCGAACAACTCGGCGAAGCTGAGCAGGCGATTGCTCTTGGCAGGGAGGACACCAGCCTGCGAGCACGCCACCTCGGCGCGTTGACGCGCGAGTTCGTAATATCGGTCGAGCGGCATACTCGGTGCCGTGTATGGGAACCACGCGGACGAGGACCCGATCCAATCCGCCAGATTCACGATCCCGGCGAACCACCAGTGCATCCGCTTAACCTGCTCGGATGGCGCCGCCTTGTCGAGTATGGCGTTGCCCCGGTTTTTACCGAGGAACAGATCGCAGAAATCCTTGAAGATGTTCCTCACATGCGTCTGGCAGGTGTCGCAGCAATCCTCTGGCGGTAGATTAGGACTACCAACGCCTTTCGGCGGCTTTCCATGGTGACCCGTGGTGGCACGCACGAGTGGCAACCAGTGTAATTGATATTTGGATTCCGGTAGAAGCGCCTCAAGTTCGTATCTCAGCAAGGAGCCGATGATATCGTGGCCGAGCGTATCGTGGCGGTTGGACCGGGCAACCTTCTTGAATGGCCCGAGTAGCGCCGCAGGCCAGTAGTCCGGAGCCTGTTGTTGGAAAGACCGCGTTATCTTGCCAATATCATGCAAGGCAACCAGCAGCAACAGATGCGCCTTGTATGCAGGATCGAGCCAAGACGGTCGGCAATGCTCGAACAGGACATCGAAGCAGGCCGCCACATCAAGCATGTGATAAACAGCCGGATGCCATCCCATGGCGGCACCTGATGGCGGAGTGGCCTTGCCCCAAAAATGCAGGTAGGCGGGCAGCGCCTCGGGTGTCGTCACACGGAGATCGTTCGCGAGACGGCGCTCGCGGTCAGTAACCTCGCTCTGCATCTCAATGGCTTTCTCAAATGGCAGGCAGTTCAAATCAGGCTCGCCGGGGGCAGTCCTGTTACGGCGAGCCGGTATTGCGGGTCAGGTGGCGTCCGGCTTGGAGGTGAAGTAGTGCGTCCGCCCGAAGTAATCCTCCTCGCGACCACCCCAGTGCGGCCACTCCACCTCGGCGTCATCCACATAGGCGAGGTCCGCTGGATTCGTGAACGCGAACCACCAGTACCGAAGGCGCCACGTAGGCTTGCGATCATGACGCCGCAGCCGTTCCGCGAACACGGCAGCCTCGACGGCATGGAGCATCAGCCGCACCATTAGGATCAAGGGAACCAGAGCGACGGCCATCCACACGGCGGCGCCGGTCCACCAGAACAGGGCATTCATGATCACGGGGAGCATCAGGGCATCAGAGCGGCCAGACCAGCCGCCGCCTCCTTTGCCCACACGGTCTGCACGACGCCATCCGGCGCCGGAGTGATTTCAAAATTCGAGTTCACCAAATCCAATCCATTCTGAAATGCAGAGCCGCCCTTTACTCCCGAGCGGCAGGGAGGGGTCAGACCGTCCGCCCGCCCTCCTCGCAACGAGCCTTCTCGGCATAGGCCAGTACCTCGGCGGGCGTCATCGTCTTGCCGATCTCCGCCAGCAGGCCATCCAGCCGCCGCTGCCCCTCATGCCGCACGGTCGGGAAATCGTCCTGCATGGCATCGCGGGCAGCAGCTTCGAGGGCGGCAAGGACTTGCTGGGTCATCAGAACCTCCATCCGGGGACAGATTACCATATAATGCGGTTCCCACAACCGCTTTTGTCGTTTGGCAGGCAGGATCAGCCGCGTCGCGAGAACGGGCTCCGGAAGGAATCCCACCCACAGACATGCCACTGGTACTGATAGCCGAACTCACTCTCGCGCCCGTAGCAGTAACCCAGTTCGTTGAGGCGCTCCATATAACCGGTTCGCGCGTCGCACGCCTCCTGCGTCCTCTGATCGTCACCCGCCCCGCCTCGGCACTTTGAATCGTAGTAGTCGGCCAAGGTGATGATGGCGCGTGCATTGCGCATCCGGCGCGCCTCCCGATAGGCGGCGGCCGTGGACGGCTTACACATGGCAATGGCCTCGCTCACGGCGGACGATTTCGTGAAGGTCCGCTGCGCATGGATGCTGGGAATGCGCAGTTCAACCTTGAACGGGCGCGGTGACTCCAACAGGGCAAGGCTCTTTCCGATCTCCTCGAACGTGGCGAAATCCCGTTCGCGAACCATCGTTCGGAATTGCAGGATGTCGGTCGAGAACCGCTGGGCGGTAAAGACGCTGGCGGTTCGTCCCGCCGTGACCGCAAAGGTCTCTCGGTCGGAGAGGCTGGCGCTCCCGCCATCGCGGATGGTGATGGTGGCGCGAAGTTCGTTGTCCACGTCGCCCATCAGGCACTCGACTTTCAGGTACCCGCCCGTGAAATCGGCAGTGCCGGAGAACACCGTATATGACCCTTGGGCGGCAGCCGGAAAGGCATTGGCGGTCAGGATGGCAAGACCAAGAAACAGGGCGGAACCGAGGCGCATGACTATCTCCGATCTGTTCCAGAAACGGTGCCGCTTAACCCGGTTCGCGTCAACCTAATTCGGTCTGTTTGGTTGCAGCGCCGATCAGCGCCACCGGGTCGAGACCCATGGCCCGAACCTCCTCGGAGGCCGCCAGCAGGCGCCGCACGGCATCGTACGCTTCGTAGGCGGCAAGGGCCTCGGCCGTGGCGACCTTGCGCTCCTCATCCGCCTTGGCGGTCTCGGTCTCGCTCAGCAGCAGCTTGTGAAGCACCGTGCGATAGGTTTCGGCATTGGCGGGGGAGGGATCGGCCTCGAAAGCGCGCAGGCGCCTGTTTCGCTCGATGCGCAGCGGCTCGTCGATTGCGAGACGCTCACTGAACCGCTTGCGGGCGGCATCGGCACGCTTGTTCGCTTCCTTGAAGGCGGCTTCAAGACGGATGATGTCGGGATGCGGAGACATGAAATGGCTTTCTGGTATGCAGGATCACTTGTGCCTTCTCAGGACAGGCGCACGCAACTCATCGGCGCAAACTGGTCGGCGCCCGGCGCACGGATGGCTTCGGCGGCGTGCATGAGAGCCTGTTGCGCGGCTACTTTGGGGGAATCGGTGGTCGTCATGGCGCCACGATGGTCTCTTTACGATGCAAAGAGGGAGGCTGCTCGGTGCAGCCTCCCTCATGTTCACTCGGCGCGCGGCTCGTATTCCACACCGATGCCGAAGGGAGGCATGTTCTTCGTGGTGTGGATGATGAACAGGGTGTCGCAGTAATCCGGGTCACCCCACGTCCCGCCCGGCAAGCCGTCGGTGAACACCACGAGGCGATGCGGCTCAATCCCGTTCCTCTTGAGGTATTCCCACACCGCTTCGAAAGCGGTTCCGCCGCCTCCGTTGCAGGGATACTTGTCGATGTCGTCGATATTTTCCGGGGTGAACCGCTGATGGTCGTACACCTCCGTGTCGAAGGTCACCACATCCACGACGAAGTCGCGGAAGGTGGTGCAGATGCCCTTCACTTCCGACAGCAGATCGCGCAGCATTTCCTCGGTCATTGAGCCGGAGGCATCGATGGCGACGAACACCTCGATCCTGTCCATGAAATCCTGCGCGGGCAGCACCATGCCGGTATGCCACGCCCGGCGCGAGAGGCGCTGGAAGGTATAGTCGTCCTTCATCGCGCTGCGAATATGGGCATCCAGCAGGGAGCGCCAGTCGAGCTTCGGTTCCAGCAGGCTGTCGATCATGCGGCGGATGCCAGCCGGGACATTGCCCGCGCCGACCTGCTGCACGGTCTGGATCAGCGCCGCCCGTACCTCGTTCCTGATCTTGGCGAGGTCCTCCTCGGTCAGCTTCGGCGGGCCGTCCTTGCCGGTGATGGTGACCTCGACCTCCTTCTGGCCGCCGCCCGAACGGCCCTTCGAATCCTGCTGGCCGTTGCCGCCGCCCTCGTTTTCGTCGCCCTTGTCGGCGCCGAGTTCGAGGTGCTCGTCCAGCGGCATCTTGATGGTGACGCGATTCTTCTTGAGAAGCTCGTAAATCTCCTCCGAAGTCATCTCGTCGGTGTACTTCTCATCGTAGCATCCGGTCGCGAGGGGGCCGGTCATGCTGCCGAGCTTCTCCTTCACGAGGATGAAGTTGATGAGGAAGTCGCAGGCCATGTTCCAGAGGTCCTTGTCGCGCCCGCCGCGCCGACCAAGGTGGTCGAGGACGCAGTGCAGGACCTCATGGCCGAGCAGGAAAAGAAGCTGCGACCGGTTCAGGCTCTTGATGAATTCCCGGTTGTAGAACAGGTGGCGGCCGTCGGTCGCGGCGGTCTTGCACCACGAGGAGGCATCGACGGCGATCAGCCGGGTGGCAAGGTTCCCGAAGAACGGCTTCTCAAGCAGCAGCTTGATGCGCGCCGTCACGATTTCCTTGTAAACGGGGTCGTTCATATCGCTCATAAGATGAGGGAACCTCCTTCTACAATCCGGTTAAGTGTGGACCGGATTATCGCACGGATGGCTGGAATGTCTACCAGAGAAATGTGGTGCTCGAACCATCTTTCAGGGGAAATTCCGATGGGTCCGGACCGGCCCGTTGCTTGCGCCCCAGACAAGGCGGAACAGCACGGAATCGGCCTCATTCGAGAAGTCGATGGCGAGGCGGCAAAGCCCGGCTTCGTCGGCGGCTTCCACGGAACGGAGGCTGCCGACGGTCGCCCGGTCGGTCAAATGGGCCAGCAGCCATTCCCGCACATCATCCCGCAGGGCGCGGTATCCGGCCACGATCTCCGTGGTCAGGGCCTCGTGCAGCCTGACCCGCACCACGCCGCTCGGGGCAGGGAAGGGCAGGCGGTGGCAGTGGTCGAGCATGGTCAGGCGGCCGGGACCAGTCGGTACAGGCGGGCGCCCTTGCCGGAGATTTCGAGGCGGGCGCGGGCCTTCTGCTCCGCATCCTCGCCGAGGAATACCTCTGCGCGGTCAAGGAGCGGGGAATCGGGCAGAACTACCCATCCTTCCGCCGGGATATCCTCGGCCTCCGGCTTCTGCCGCCACGCATCATGGTTCACATCCTCGGCCGGGATGACCGGAATGCGCCCATCGACCTCGATCTCGACCCGGACTTCGCCGCTGTCATAGCGGGGCTTCTCGCCGGGCACGCCCTGCACGGTGCGCAGCAGATAGGCGGGCAC
>Ga0207747_1000017_pt1 | contig 202988 bp, 182 predicted proteins | sample HigsolmetaGSP11D_FD_184839 | JGI IMG/M metagenome (GOLD analysis project Ga0207747, IMG submission 184839) | High solid enriched microbial communities from the Joint BioEnergy Institute, USA - SP1-1-D (SPAdes) | ecosystem: Engineered > Bioreactor > SSF (Solid state fermentation) > Aerobic >... | reverse complement strand
CGCCGCGAAGCCGAAGAGCGGGCCAGACGGGAAGCCGAAGAGAAAGCCCGTCGCGAGGCCGAGGAACGCGCGCGACGGGAAGCCGAAGAAAGAGCGCGCCGGGAGGCGGAAGAACGTGCCCGCCGTGAAGCGGAGGAAAGAGCACGTCACGCGGCAGAAGAACGGGCCAGGCGGGAAGCGCAAGAGCAAGCCCGTCGCGAAGCTGAAGAACGGGCGCGGGCCGCCGCCGATCTGGCGCGGCTGGAAGCGCAGGCGCGTGCCGTGGGAGAGGGACTCACGCAGCGGAGCCTGCCCGATTCCGGTGCGCCGGCCGAAGAGCGCAGGGAGCAGAAGATGCAAGACGAGGTGGACGAGCAGGCCTGGGAGCGGATCGAACAGGAGGAGCGCCGGCGGCAACTGGAAGAGGAGCGGATGCGCGCCCGCGCGGAGGCCGAACGCGCCGCCCGCGAGCGCCGCGCGCAGCGTGCACGGGAAAAGGCCGAAGCCGAGGCGCGCGCCGCGGCGCGTCAGCGCGAGCGCGAGCGCGAGGCCGCCGAAGTGGCGATGCGCCTGCAGCGCATCCGCCAGGGCAAGCGCCGCAAGCTCGGTCTCTGGCTGTCGGCAGGCGCGGCTGCGATTCTGGCGCTCGCCGTGCTGTCCGTGCCCTACTGGCCGGTCGATCCGGCGCCTTACGAACGCCGCGCCGAGCGCCTGCTCGGCCAGCCGGTGAAGATCGCCAAGGTCGCTTATGTGTGGACGCCCTGGCCGGCGCTCAGCTTCCGGCAGATGGAGCTTGGCCGCAGCGGGGAGGTGCGGATCGGCACCGCCGTCGCGACGCCTTCGCTGGTCAGCCTCTTCAGCGAGTCGCCCGCCTGGCGCGCGCTGGCGTTGAGCGAGGTGGACGTCCGGCCGGGCGCCCTCGCGGCCTTGCTGGCCGGCCGGCTGGAGGCGCGGCTGCCGGGCCTGGAGCGGGTGGAACTGGCGGGTGTGCGGCTGGACGCGCCGGGCGCGACGCTGCCGGCCCTCGACGGCCGCCTGGAGCTCGGCTCCGGACAGGCCCCGGGCAAAGTCGTACTGGCCGACGCGGATCAGACGCTGAAGCTGGAAATCGTGCCGGAGGGCAACGGCGCCGGCAGCTTCGACCTCCAACTCGCCGATGCCCGGGCCTACGTCGGTCTTCCGCTGACCGAAGTGGCGGTCAAAGGCCGCCTGAGCGCCGAAGGCGCCACCCTGACGAGCTTCGACGCCCAGCTCTACGACGGCGTGCTGAAAGGGCAGGGCAGCCTGAGCTGGCAGCCGCTGCGGTTGCAGGGCTCGGCCGAGGCGAGTTCGCTCACGCTGGTGAAAATCGTGCCGGCGGTGGAAGGGCGGCTGCGCGCGGCGGGCGAGTTCGAACTGCGCGCCGAGCGCTTCGACGCCCTGTTCGCCAAACCGAGCGCGCAGGGCCGTTTCACGGTGGAAAAAGGCGTGGTGCACGGCGTCGACCTGACGCGTTCCTTGCAGGAGGGCAAGGTCCTCGCCGGCCAGACGCCGTTCGACGAACTGGAAGGGCAACTGCTGCTCAGCGAGGGCCGATTACAGTTGCACAGTCTGCGCATACGGGCGGGCCTGCTGTCGGCGAGCGGCAATGCGGCCTATCACGAACAGATCGACGGCCGCATCGCCGCCCAGTTGCGCATCCCCGCCGGCTATTTGCGGGGCAGTTTCGGCCTCGGCGGCACGCCGCGGGCGCTGACGGCGCAACGCTGAGCACGCCTGCAAGCGGCCGCCCCTCGGCGCCGGGCGGCAGCCCCGCTATAATCCGCTTTTACTGAAGCGCCACGACATGCCCATTCTGAAGCTGCGCGGAAGCCAGGCGCTCTCCGCATTTCGTCTCGACAAGATCAACGCGCGCCTGCAGGCGCTCGATGCCCGCACTGCCGTGCAGGCGGCGGTGTATTGGCATTTCATCGAAATCGAGCGCGATCTTTCCGGCGAGGAAATGCAGGTGCTGGCGCGCCTGCTCACCTACGGCGAGCCCGCTACCGAGCCGCCGCAGAACTGCGTTCCCGTCCTGGTCGTGCCGCGGCTGGGCACGATCTCGCCCTGGTCGTCCAAGGCGACCGACATCGCCCACAGCTGCGGCCTGAGCGCGGTGCGCCGCATCGAGCGCGGCGTCATGTACCACATCGCCGGGCTCAAGAAGGGCCAGCAGGCCGCGGTCGCCGCGCTGCTGCACGACCGCATGACCGAGACGGTGCTCGAGTCGCTCGAGGCTGCCGAGGCCCTGTTCCGCCATTACGAGCCGAAGCCGATGAAGACCATCGCGCTCGGCGCCGAGGGCCGCGCGGCCCTGGAACGCGCCAACGTCGAGATGGGCCTGGCGCTGTCGGAAGACGAGATCGATTATCTGCTCGACATCTACCGCGAGATGGGGCGCGACCCCACCGACGTCGAGCTCACCATGTTCGCTCAGGCGAACTCCGAGCACTGCCGCCACAAGATCTTCAACGCCACCTGGGTGATCGACGGCGTGAAGCAGCCCGACAGCCTGTTCGGCATGATCCGCCACACCCACGCGGCCCATCCGCAGGGTACGGTGGTGGCCTATGCCGACAACGCCGCGGTGCTGGAAGGCCGCACGGTGCAGCGCTGGTTCGCCGACGAGGACGGCGTCTACCGCACGCACGAGGAGCTGACGCATTCGGTCATCAAGGTCGAGACGCACAACCATCCGACCGCGATCTCGCCTTTCCCGGGCGCGGCCACCGGCGCCGGCGGCGAGATCCGCGACGAAGGCTCCACCGGCCGCGGCGCCAAACCCAAGGCGGGGCTGTGCGGCTTCTCGGTCTCCAACCTGCGCATCCCGGGCTACATCCAGCCCTGGGAAATCGATTACGGCAAGCCCGATCGCATCGCTTCGGCGCTCGACATCATGATCGAGGGGCCGATCGGCGCGGCGGCCTTCAACAACGAATTCGGCCGGCCGAATCTGGCCGGCTACTTCCGCACCTTCGAAGCCGAAGTGGCGGGCGTGGTGCGCGGTTATCACAAGCCGATCATGATCGCCGGCGGCGTGGGCAACATCCGCGCCATGCACGCGACCAAGGCGCCGGTGCCCGCCGGAGCGCTGCTGGTGCAACTGGGCGGCCCCGGCATGCTGATCGGCATGGGCGGCGGCGCAGCTTCGTCGATGGACGCGGGCGTCAATACCGCCGACCTGGATTTCGATTCGGTGCAGCGCGGCAACGCGGAAATGGAACGACGTTGCCAGGAAGTGCTGGACCGCTGCATCGCGCTCGGCGAGCGCAACCCGATCCTGTCGATCCACGACGTGGGCGCGGGCGGGCTCTCCAACGCGCTGCCCGAGCTCGTGCACAACAGCGGACGCGGCGCGCGCTTCGAACTGCGCAACGTGCCGAGCGAAGAGCCCGGCATGTCGCCGCGCGAGATCTGGTGCAACGAAGCGCAGGAGCGTTACGTCCTCGCCATCGCGCCGGAATCGCTGGAGCTGTTCAAGTCGATCTGCGAACGCGAGCGCTGCCCCTTCGCGGTGCTGGGCACGGCGACCGAGGAGACGCGGCTCACGGTCAACGACAGCCACTTCGGCAACAAGCCGGTGGACATGGAGCTCGCTGCGCTGCTCGGCAAGCCGCCGCGCATGGAACGCAACGTCAACCGCATCCATGTCGGCACCGCGCCCGTGTCCACCTGGGGCATCGAGCTGCGCGAGGCCTGTTACCGCGTGCTGCGTGCGCCCACGGTGGCGAACAAGACTTTCCTCATCACCATCGGCGACCGCACGGTGGGCGGTCTGACCGCGCGCGACCAGATGGTCGGCCCGTGGCAGGTGCCGGTGGCCGACTGCGCCGTGACGCTGATGGACTACCACGGCTTCGCCGGCGAGGCGATGGCGATGGGCGAGCGCACGCCGATCGCGGTGATCGACGCGCCCGCTTCCGGCCGCATGGCGGTGGGCGAGGCGCTGACCAACATCGCCGCCGCGGCGATCGGCGACATCGGCAAGGTCAAGCTTTCGGCCAACTGGATGGCGGCGGCCGGTTATCGCGGCGAAGACGCGGCGCTCTACGACACCGTGCGCGCCGTGGCGCTCGAGCTCTGTCCCAAGCTCGGCATCTCCATCCCGGTGGGCAAGGATTCGCTGTCGATGCGCACCACCTGGCAGGAGAACGGCCAGAAGAAGGAAGTCGTGGCGCCCCTGTCGCTCATCGTCTCGGCTTTCGCGCCCTGCGAGGACGTGCGGCGCACCCTCACGCCGCAACTGCGCACCGACGTCGGCGACACCGAACTCGTGGTGCTGGACCTGGGCAACGGCCGCAACCGCCTCGGCGGTTCGCAGTTCGCGCAGGTGTACGGCATGATCGGGGACACGCCGCCCGACGTGGACGATCCCGCGCTGCTGAAGCGCTTCTTCACCGTCATCCAGAGCCTGAACGACGCGGGCCTGCTGCTCGCCTATCACGACCGTTCCGACGGCGGTCTATTCGTGACGCTGTGCGAGATGATGTTCGCCGGCCATTGCGGCATCACGGTGAACCTCGACGTGCTGTCCTACGACCCGCTCGCGCACGACGTGGAAGGCAACGAGCGCAATCCGGAGCTGATGCAGGGCCGCGACATGGAACGCGTCATGGCGGCGCTGTTCGCCGAGGAACTGGGCGCGGTCATCCAGATCCGCTCGAAGGATCGCCAGCGCGTGCTGCAGCGCCTGGCCGACGCGCAGTTGTACGGCATCGTCATCGGCGCGCCGAACAACCGCGACGAGCTGCGTCTGGTGCGCAACGCCAAGCCGATCATGGTGGAGCGGCGCGTCGATCTGCAGCGCGCCTGGTCGGAAGTGACCTATCAGATGCAGAAGCTGCGCGACAACCCGGTGTGCGCGCAGCAGGAATTCGACCGCATCCTCGACGCCGAGGACCCGGGCCTGTCCATCACGCTGACCTACGCGCCGTCCGCGGATATCGCCGCGCCCTACGTCAAGCGCGGCGCGCGGCCGCAGGTGGCGATCCTGCGCGAGCAGGGCGTGAACGGCCAGAACGAAATGGCGGCGGCCTTCGAGCGTGCCGGTTTCCAGCCGGTCGACGTGCACATGAGCGACATCATCGCCGGCCGCGTGTCGCTGGCGCCTTTCCGCGGCTTCGCGGCCTGCGGCGGTTTTTCCTACGGCGACGTGCTGGGCGCGGGCGAGGGCTGGGCGAAGTCGATCCTGTTCAATCCGCGCGCGCGCGACGAGTTCGCCGCCTTCTTCCAGCGCAGCGACACCTTCGCCCTGGGCGTGTGCAACGGCTGTCAGATGATGGCCAACCTCACCGAGCTCATCCCGGGCACGCAGGACTGGCCGAAATTCGTGCGCAACAAGTCGGAGCAGTTCGAGGCGCGCATGGTCATGGTGGAAGTGCTGCAGAGCCCCTCGATCTTCTTCGCCGGCATGGCGGGCAGCCGCATGCCCATCGCGGTGGCGCACGGCGAGGGCTACGCGAAGTTCCGCGACGCGAACGCGGCGGCGCGGGTGCCTGTGGCGCTGCGCTATGTGGACAACCGCGGCAATCCCACCGAGGTGTATCCGCTCAACCCGAACGGCTCGCCCGGCGGCATCACCGGCGTCACCACGCCGGACGGCCGCTTCACCGCGCTGATGCCGCATCCGGAGCGGGTGTTCCGCACCGTTACCATGTCCTGGCATCCGGACGGCTGGGACGACGACAGTCCCTGGATTCGGATGTTCCGCAACGCCCGCGTCTGGGTGGGCTGACCGTAAAACGCCGCGGAAGCGGCGTTTTTCATTTGTTTACTGTCCTGCGCGCGGATTCGCGGCATGCTGGACGGTCCCATCATCGGCCGCACGCGCGGGCGGCGCAGGGCGCCGGGCGAGCCGCGGCGATCGCGGCCGTGCTCATGGAGCAGCGCCATGAAACCCGTCGATCCCCAAGCCGCGCGCGTCCTGCTCAGCGCCTCCGATTCCCTCCTGCAGCCTGCCGAGCTGTTCGACGAATGGCATGCGCGTTTCCATCATCTCAAGCGCGCGCACTACCGCGCCGCGTGGTGGTACGAACGGCGCGCGCGGCTGTTTGCCCGCGCCACCACCGTCCTGGCGGTGATCGCCGTGCCGCTCGCCTTCATGGCGACGATGCTCGGCGCGCAGACGCCGCTCGCCTGGGGCGTGCTCGCCGCCGTGGTGGCCGCGTTCGCCGCGATCCTCGCCAGCCTGCAGATCCTCGACCGCGATGCCGAGCGCGCCGAACGTCATCGCGCCGCCGGCTGCACCTACGCCAAGCTGGAAGGCGATGTGGAGGAGCTGTGCGCTTTCATGCCGGCCGACCGCGCCGTGCTGCACGCCCACGCCCAGGCTTTACTGCACGAGTGGCAGCGCCTGACCGGCAGCAGCCCGGTCATTCCCGAACCGATCTTCCGGGCGGTGGAAAGGGAGATCGAGCGCCGGCCGGTACTGCGCACGGGCGACGATGCGGAGCTGCGTTACGAGGAGGCCGGGCCGGATTACCGCCGCGCCGCCGCAGCGGCGGACGCAGCCGCCGCTGCGCTGAACTGAGCGCGGCCGCAGACGAAAACGCCCGGGCGGAGCCGGGCGTTTCGTGTCACGTGCTGACGCGGCTTTATTCGATCTTGGCCTTCGCCCACAGATCGCGCAGGTGCTGTTCCAGCGCCTGGTTCTGCAGCCGTTGCGTGAGACCGGGTTTCACTTCCTCGAGGCTGGGGAATTTGGCCGGCCGCGTGTCCTCCAGCTTGATGACGTGCCAGCCGAACTGGGTCTGCACCGGATCCTTGGTGTACTCGCCCTTGTTCAGCTTCGCCAGCGCCTGGCCGAAGGGCTCCACATAGGCGCTGGCGGAGTTCCAATCCAGATCGCCGCCGCGCGCGCTCGAACCCGGGTCCTTGGACTTGGAGGCGAGCTCCTCGAACTTCGCGCCCTTGTCGAGCTGGGCGATGATCTCGCGCGCTTCGGCCTCCGAGCCCACCAGGATGTGGCGAGCCTTGTACTCGGTGTCGCCCATCTGCTTCTTGATGCGTTCGTACTCGGCCTTGAGCTGCGCCTCGGTGATCGGATTGCGGCGCTGGAAATCCTCGCGATAGGCGTTGAACAGCACGTTCTGGCGCGCGAAGTCGATTTGCGCCTGGACTTCCGGATTCTTGGTCAGGCCGCGCTTCTTCGCCTCCTGCTCGATGATTTCGCGCATGATGAGTTCGCGCGTGACCGCGGTACGCAGTTCGGGCGAGCTGGGCTGGCCCTGTGCTTCCTGCGCCTTGAGGATCATGTCGACCCGCGCCTTGGGGATGGCGACGCCGTTGACGGTGGCGGCCTTGCCGCTGTTGCCGTCCTTGGCCGTCTGCGCCAGGGCGACGACGGACACGCTCGGCACCGCGAGTGCGAGCAGGGTTGCGATCAGCAAGCCGGGTTTGGCTGAAGACATAGAGTTCCTTTCTGTTTGCAAAGGGGCTGCTTAGGTTTCCTCCGGCGCCAGCGCGCGAATGGCGAGGGCGTGGATCTCGCGTTGCATCATGGGCCCCAGCGCCTCGTAGATCATGCGGTGCCGGGCCACCGTGCTGCGGCCGCTGAAAGCCGCCGAGACGATGGTCAGGCGGTAGTGCCCGCCGCCGCGCTTCGCGCCTTCGTGTCCGGCATGCAGTGCGCTCTCGTCCCGCAGTTCCAACCGCAGGGGCGACAGGCTACTCAACCTTTCTTCGATCTGCCGTGCCGTTTCACTCATCCGCGCTTGTCTTCCACATACTTGGACAGCATCAGCGCCTGGACGACCACGAACACGAGCATCAGACCGACGCCGCCGAAGAGCTTGAAATTGACCCAGGTGTCGGTCGAGTAGGTGTAGGCCACGTACAGGTTGGCCAGACCCATGAACAGGAAAAAGCCGATCCAGCTCCAGTTCAGCCGCGTCCAGGCGGCCTCGGGCAATTCGATCTGCTTCGACATCAGCGTGCGGATCAGGTTCTTGTCGAACAGCAGCGTGCTGCCCGCCAGCACCACGCCGAACAGCCAGTACAGCACCGTGGGCTTCCACTTGATGAAGGTCTCGTTGTGCAGCCAGATGGTGGCGCCGCCGAAGACCACGATGATGACGAGGCTCACCCACAGCATCGGATCGACCTTGCGGCCGCGCACGAGCAGCCAGCCGATCTGCACGACGCTCGCCGCGATGGCCACACCGGTCGCAACGAAGATGTCGTACAGCTTGTAGGCGACGAAAAACAGCAGGACCGGAAACAGGTCGAAAAGGAATTTCATGGCGGCGCATTATCCCACAGCCCCGCAATCCCGGCTGGCGGACGCCGGGCCGGCTGCGCCGAAACCGCGGAATTAATGCGGTTTTGACGCGCTGCAACGCCGACTGTCCGGCAGCCGCTGAGGTATGCTGCTAGCCATTGACCTTTTGGGGGGAGGTCACTGAATGTTGCTCGGGGGCATTCGCCGGCTGTCCGGCCTGGCCAGCCGCTGCACGCAGCTCGTGCTGCGTTTCGTGCAGCGGATGGACGTTTACGCCGGCGGCTTCGCGCTGGCTGTCGGGCTGTACGCCGGCATGGCGTGGCTCGGCGGCATGCCCCGGCTCGTCGACGTGCTGCCCGGCGCGCCGTTGCAACTGGGCGGCGCACTGGGGTTGATGCTCGCCGGCGCGGCGCTGCTCTGGCGCCGCGCGCGTCTGCCCGCGCCCTCGGCCGTGCGTCAGGGACTCGGACTGGTCCTGATGCTCTACGGCCTCTCGATCCAGGCCCAGACCGTATTCGATTTTCACTCGCCCTTCGACTTCCAGGCGCTGCACCTGGGCTCGGGCAGCGTGAAGATGGGCGACGGCCTGATGTCCGGGCGCATGCCCTTTGCCCTGGGGCTGGGTTTCACGCTTGTCGGCATGGCGCTGCTGCTGCTCGAACGCCATGCCCATCGACGTTTCCTCACGCTGGTCGAACTGGTCGCGATCGCGCCGGGCGTCGTCGGCGCTCTCGCGCTCATGGACCATCTGACGGCCTACGACGACGCTTATGTCCATGTCTACACCCGCGATGCGCCGATGGGGATTCTGGCGGGGCTCACACTGGTCGCCATTGCGGCCGGCCTGTGGGCGGCCGCGGCCGACCGGCGCGCCCAGGCGCTGAAACACGACGAAGCCGAGGACCAGCGCATCGTGCGTGCCGCGGCCTTCGTCATGATCCCGGTGATCGTGCTGGCGGGCTTCGGCGGGTTCAACGCCTCGCGCAATCTGGTCGAGCGGACCATGCGCGAGTCGCTGACGGCGACGCTGCATCAGAACGCGCAGTTCATCCAGTCCCTGTTCGACGAACACCTCGTGCGCGTGGCGCGGATCGTCGTGCGGCCCGAAGTTGTCGAGCTGGTCGATGGTGCGGCGCGCGCGAAGGCCGGCGCGGCGCACCGGGCGGCCCTCGAACGGGAAGTGCGCGCCCTGCTCGACATGGGCTTTACGGCGGTGCGCTTCGAGTCGGCCGCCGGGGCGGTGCTCGCCGAGGACGGCGTGCCCGCGCTGCCCACCGGTTTCAAGACCGAAGTGCACCGTTCGCCGCCGGCGCAATTGTTCTGGGCGAACGGGTTCCGCCTGCGTACGCGCGCGCCCATCATGCGCGGGGAGAGGACGCTGGGCGTGCTGCAGGTCGAGCAGAGCCTGCCGGCGCTCACGGCGCTGGCGATGGGGCTGGACGCGACCGACGAGAGCAGCGAAATCCTGATCGCCTACCGGCAGGGCGACGCGTTGTACAACTTTCCTTCGCGTTTCTCCCACACGCCGCGCGTGGAGCCGGCCTCCGCCCAGCGTCTCGCGGTGTATCACGCCACCACCGGCCGCACCGGTTTGCTGAAGGCGCGCGACTACCGCGACAAGGAAGTGGTCGCGGCCTTCACCGCGATCGGGGATACCGATCTCGGCCTGGTCGTGAAGATCGACGTGGAGGAGTTGTACGCGCCCATCGCCAGGCAGTTCCGGCTCTGGCTGATCCTGCTCGCGGCCGGCGTGGCGGCGGCGCTGTTCATCCTCTACATGCTCGTGCGGCCGCTCGCCCAGCGGCTGATGCGTTCGGAAGAGAAGGCGCGCTGGAGCAGCGAGCTCGCGCGCGCCCAGGCGGAGGCGCTGCAGCACAGCGAAGCGCGCGTGCGCGCCATCCTCGACAGCACTGCGGAAGCGGTGCTCACGCTGGGCCACGACCGCAACGTCCTCTCCATCAATCCGGCGGTGGAGCGCATCTTCGGCTACAGGGCGGAGCGCCTGATCGGCATGCCGCTCGGCGCGCTGGTCCACACCGACGGCGACCCCTTCAGCGACGGCGTCGGCAAACCGCTCGTCGGCCGCGCCTTTCGCGCCGACGGCAAGGCGATCGAGGTGGAGATGATCATCGATCGCGTCAACGCCGGCGACCAGGCGGCATGGGTGGTGGTGGCGCGCGACATCAGCGAACGCCGCGAGCAGGAGCGCATGCTGCGCGAAACGCATGCGCGCCTCGAACGCGGCCTCGCTTCGCTCGCGCAGCGCAACGAGGAGATGGCGACGCTGGTGCGTATGAGCCGCGTCCTGCAGCGCTGCGCCAACGAAACCGAGGTCTACAAGGCGGTGAAGCAATTCGGCACGCTGCTGTTCCGCGGCGAAGCGGGTTCGCTCTATCTGCAGACCGAGCACGGCCTGCAGGAGAAAGCCGCTTGGCACGGCGGCGTGCCGCTCGGCGAGAAGGAGCACACCTGTGCCGATCGCGTGGTGCGTCCGGTCGCGGAAGGGGGCTGCAACGTGCGCGACGGTCTGGTCTGCCGGCTGCTGAGCGATCCCTACGACCGGCGCTACGTCACCCTTTGCGTCCCGGTGACGGCGCACGAACGGGTGCTCGGCGTGCTGCTCGTCCGTTCGGAGAGCAGCCCCGATCACGAGATCGTCGAAGCCCGCCGCCACCTCGCCATCGTCGTCGCCGAACACATCGGCCTTGCGATCGACGATCTGCAATTGCGCGAGAAGCTGCGCAACGAATCGTTGCGCGATCCGCTCACCGGGCTCTACAACCGGCGCTACCTGGAAGAAGCCTATACCCAGGCCGGCGCGACCGCGCAACGCCAGCGTGGCTCGCTGGTGGTGATGCTGATCGACATGGACCACTTCAGCAGCTCAACGACACCCTGGGGCACGAAGCGGGCGACACGGTGCTGCGCGCGCTGGGCGCGCTGCTGCAGCGTTCGGTGCGCGAAAGCGACACGCCCTGCCGGCTCGGCGGCGAGGAGTTCGCGCTGCTCATGCCCGCCGCCACGCTGGAGCAGGGCAAGGCGCGCGCGGAGGAGATCCGCAAGCAGATCAAGGCGCTGCGGGTCGAGCACCGCGGCCGCGTGCTGGACAACTTCAGCGCTTCGATCGGCATCGCCGCCTATCCGGACTGCGGCCGCAGCCTGGCCGAGCTGCTGATCGCGGCCGACCAGGGGCTCTATCAAGCCAAGGCCGCCGGCCGCGATTGCGTGCGTGTGGCGCCGTGCCACGGCATCGCCGCGCAAACGGGCGGTACCCAGGCTGCCTGACCGCATTCGCGCTGCAGCCGAGGCTTCCGTACAATGGCGTCGATGAACACGCCGTCCGCACATCCCTATGACGCGCTCACGCCGGAGCGCGTCCTCGACGCCATCGAAAGCCTCGGTCTGCGCTGCGACGGCTATCTGCAGGCCCTGAACAGCTACGAAAACCGCGTCTATCAGATCGGACTGGTCGACGGTGCGCCGGTGGTGGCGAAGTTCTACCGGCCGGCGCGCTGGACCGAGGCGCAGATCCTCGAGGAACACGAATTTGCCTTCGAACTCGCCGAACGCGAGATTCCCGTGGTGACGCCGCTGCGTTTCGATGGCGCTTCGCTGCACCGCTACCAGGGTTTTCTGTTCGCGGTCTATCCCCGTCGCGGCGGCCGCGCGCCGGATCTGGAAGACGAGCAGACCCTGGAGCGGCTCGGACGCTTCATCGGCCGCATCCATGCCGTGGGCAGCATCAGGCCCTTCCGGCATCGGCCGTCGCTGGACGTGCGGCGCTTCGGCTACGAGCCGCGCGATTACCTCCTCGCGCACGAATGCCTGCCCGAGGAGTTGCGCGAGGTCTATCGCGGTGTGGCGGACCAGGCGCTGGCGGCTGTGCAACGTCTGTTCGATGCCGCCGGTCCGGTGCGCAGCCTGCGGCTGCACGGCGACTGCCACCCGGGCAACCTGCTGTGGACCGACGAAGGGCCGCATTTCGTCGACCTCGACGACGCCTGCATGGGACCGGCGGTGCAGGACCTGTGGATGCTGCTCTCGGGCGAGCGCGCGGCGATGACGCGGCAACTGTCCGTACTGCTGCGCGGCTACGAGCAGTTCCACGACTTCGATTACCGCGAGCTGCAGCTCATCGAAGCCTTGCGCACCTTGCGCCTGATCCATTACGCCGCCTGGATCGCGCGGCGCTGGGACGATCCGGCGTTCCCCGCCGCCTTTCCCTGGTTCGGCAGCCCGCGCTACTGGCAGGACCGCATCCTCGAATTGCGCGAACAGATCGCTTTGATGGAAGGGCCGCCGCTCGCGCTGCAGGCATGAACGAAGCGAAGCCTCCGGTGCTGGTGCTGCGCGCGGTCGGCAAGGCTTATGCGGGGCGCCGGGTGCTGGCCGGCATCGATCTCGAACTGGCCGCGGGCGAGTACATCGCCGTCACCGGCGACTCGGGCATCGGCAAATCGACCCTGCTCAATCTCATCGCCGGCCTCGAACGCGCCGATGAAGGACGCATCGAGGTCGACGGCCAGGTCTTGCACGAGCTCGACGACGACGCGCTGACGCGGCTGCGGCGCGAATCGATGGGCTTCGTGTTCCAGGCCTTCCACCTGCTGCCTTATCTGAGCGTGGCGCAGAACGTCGCGCTGCCGCTCCTGCTCAACGGCGTGCCGCATGAGCGGCACGAAGCGCCGGTCATGGAACTGCTCGGACGCGTGGGTCTTGCGGAGCGCGCGCGCAGCATGCCGCACGAGCTTTCGGGCGGCGAGATGCAGCGCGTGGCGCTCGCGCGCGCCCTCGTGCACGGCCCCAAACTGTTGCTCGCCGACGAGCCCACGGGCAACCTCGATCCGGACAACGCGGCGCAGGTGCTCGCACTCCTGCGCGAAAGCGTGAAGGCGCGCGGCGCGGCGGGCATTCTGGTCACGCATTCGCGCACGGCGGCGGCCACGGCCGACCGCATCTACGTCTTGAGCCGGGACGGCCTGCGGTTGCAAGAGTGAAGCGGAGCCGACTGTCTTTCGCGCTGCGCTTCGGCGCGCTCATGCAGCAGAAGGGCAGACTGCTGCTGTCGCTCGTCGCCATCGCCCTGGGCGTGGCGCTCGGCTACGCCGTAGAGCTCGTCAACCGCTCCGCGGTGGAAGAATTCGGGCTTGCGGTACGCAGCCTCACGGGCGAGGCCGATCTGATCGTGCGCGCCGGCCCGGGCGGCCTCGACGAATCCTGGTATCCGCGCATCGCGAGGCTGCCGGAAGTGGCGAACGCGAGCCCCGTCGTCGAAGCGCAGGCCAAAGTCCCCGGCGAACGCGAAAGCCTGCGTCTGCTCGGCCTGGACGTCATGCGCGCGGGAGCGTTCGGGCGGAATCTGCTCGCCGACGACGCCGACCGTCTCGACGCATTGCGTCCGGACACCGTATTCCTCAGCGCCGCGGCCGCGGCGCGGCTCGGCAAACGGCGCGGCGACACGCTGCACATTCAGAGCGGAATGACCGTGCGCACCTTGCGTGTGGCGGGCGTCTTCGCCGGCGAACGCAGCGCCTACGCCTGGATGGACATCGCCGGCGCGCAGACGCTGCTCGACCGCCTGGGACGCATCGACCGCATCGATCTGCGCCTGCGCACCGGCACGGATCGCGCGGACTTCGCCGGGCGCCTTGCGCGCATGCTGCCCGCCGGCGCGATCGTCGAACGGCCGGAGCAGACGGTGCGGCGCCATGCCAATCTTTCGCGCGCCTACCGCGTGAATCTCAACGTGCTGGCGCTGGTGGCGCTGTTCACCGGCGGCCTGCTGGTATTCAGCACCCAGGCGCTCGGTATCGTACGGCGGCGCGCGCAACTGGCGCTGCTGCGTGTGCTGGGCGTGACGCGTGCCGGGCTGGTGCGCACGCTGCTCGGTGAAGCGCTGCTCGTGGGCATGCTCGGCGCGGGCGCGGGGCTTGCGCTCGGTTATGCCGCGGCGCTCGCGGTGCTGCGTCACGTGGGCGCCGACCTCGGCGCCGGCGTCTTCGATGCCGTCGATGCGCAAGTGCATCCCGATCCGCTCGCGACGCTGCTGTTCTTCGGCGCGGGCGTCGGCGCCGCTTTGCTGGGCAGTCTGGCCCCGGCCTTGGAGGCGGCGCGCGCTTCGCCAGCAGCGGCGCTCAAAGCCGGCGACGAGCAGCGCAGCTTCGCGCGGCTGCGCAACCCCGCGCCCGCCTTGGCCGTGCTCGCGCTCGGCGCGTCGGCCTGTTTGCTGCCGCCAGTCGACGGGCTGCCGCTCTTCGGCTACGCGGCCATCGCTTTGCTGCTGATCGGTACCATCCTGCTCCTGCCGTATGTGGCGGCGACCGTGTATCGCCGCCTGCCGATGCCGGGCAGGCCCGCGGCGCAACTCGCGCTCGCGCAATTGCGGGGCGCGCCGGGACAGGTGATGTTGTCGCTTGCCGCCATCGTCGCCAGCGTGAGCCTGTTCGTGTCGATGGCGATCATGGTGCATTCCTTCCGAGTCTCGCTGGCCGAATGGCTCGATCAGGTGTTGCCGGCCGACCTCTATGTGCGCGTCTCGGCGGGGAGCGACACGGCCTATCTCACGCCTGCCGAGCAGGCGCGGCTGGCCGCATTGCCGGACGTGCGCGCGGTGGAATTCGTGCGCGCGCTGCCGCTGCTGATCGATCCCGACCGTCCCCCGGTCACGCTGCTTGCACGCGATATTGACGCGGCCGAACCCGAACGCCGGCTCGCGTTGGTGGAACGCGCGCCCGACGCACCGGACGGGTTGCCGCCGGCCTGGGTGAGCGAAGCGGTAGCGGCGGTGTACGGCTACGCGCCCGGCGCGCGGATCGAACTGCCCATTGCAGGCAGCCCGCGCGCGTTCCGGGTCGCCGGTGTGTGGCGCGACTATGCGCGGCAGCACGGCGCGATCGTGATCGAACGCGAACGCTATCTTGCGCTCACGGGCGACGGCAACGCCAACGAAGCGGCAGTATGGCGCGAGCAGCGGGCCGATGCGGATGCTTTGCGGCAATCCATCCTCGCGCTCTACGGCGCAGCGCGCGTCACCGTGTCGAGCGCAGGCGAACTGCGGGCGTTGTCACTGCGCATCTTCGATCGCACCTTCGCCGTCACCTATGCGCTCGAAGCGGTGGCTTTGCTGATCGGGCTCAGCGCGCTTTCGGCGAGCTTCGGCGCCTGGGTGCTGTTGCGCCGGCGCGAGTTCGGCATGCTGCGGCACGTGGGCATGACGCGCCGGCAGATCGGCGCCATGCTGGCGATCGAAGGCGCGCTCGTGAGCGGGCTCGGCGTGATCGCGGGCATGCTGCTCGGCGTGCTCGTCAGCGCCGTGCTGGTCCACGTCGTCAACCGTCAGGCCTTCCACTGGAGCATGGACATGCATCTGCCTTGGCTGCCGCTTGCCGCGTTCGCGGCGGTGCTGCTCGGTTTGGCGGCGCTCACGGCACGCTACGCCGCGCGCAGCGCCGCCGGGACCGAAGTGGTCCGCGCGGTGCGGGAGGACTGGTGATGCGCCGGCGCAGTTTCCTCGCTTGGCTGGGGCTGGCGATGTGCATGCCGCCGCGCGTACGGGCGGTGGAATATCCCGCGGTCACGCCGCGCGCACTGCGGTTCCCTTTCGATCACGGTGCGCATCCGCTGTTCCGCACCGAGTGGTGGTACATCACCGGGTGGCTGGGCGAAGCGCGCGGGTTTCAGATCACCTTCTTCCGCCACCGGCCCGGCGTGGCGGAAGACACTCCCAGCGCCTTCGCGCCGGTGCAATTGATATTCGCCCACGCGGCGGTGTCCGATCCCGCGCGCGGCGCCCTGCTGCACGATCAACGCATCGCCCGGGCGGGCTTCGGCCTCGCCGGCGCGCGCGAAGGCGACACCGAAGTGTGGATCGACGACTGGCGGCTCGTGCGCGGCGAAGACGGTTATCGCGGGCGCATCGCCGCGGCGGAATTCGCCTTCGATCTACGGTTCCTGCCCACTCAGCCCATCCTGCTGCAAGGGGAGGCGGGCGTATCGCGCAAGGGACCGCGGCGCGAGGAGGCGAGCTACTACTACAGTCGGCCGCATCTGGCCGTGCAGGGCGAACTGCAACTGGCCGGCCGGCGCGAGACGGTGCGCGGCCATGCCTGGCTCGATCACGAATGGTCCACCGAATATCTCGCCGCGGAGGCGGCGGGCTGGGATTGGACGGGCCTTAATCTCGACGACGGCGCGGCGCTCATGGCGTTCCGCATCCGCGCCAAGGACGGTTCGGTGCGCTGGGCGGGCGGCGCCTATCGCGACGCGCAGGGCCGCCGCAGCGTCTACGGTCCCGGAGACATCCGTTTCGAGCCCCTGCGCCGCTGGCGTTCGCCGCGCAGCGATATCGAATACCCCGTCGCGATGCGCGTCCACCTCGGTCCGCACACTTTCACGCTCGAACCGTTGATGGACGACCAGGAGCTCGATGCGCGCACGAGCGCCGGCACGATCTACTGGGAAGGCGCGATGCGGGTGCTGCAGGAGGGCCGGCGCGCGGGGCGCGGCTACATGGAACTGACCGGCTATACCGAGCCGCTGCGGATGTGAGCCGCTTCCGGCTGCACGCCGTAAACGTAGAGATAGGAGGTGCCGCGCAAGCCCTCGGAGACGCCGGTTCTGACGAGGAAACCGTGCTCGCGCAGGGCGTAGATCACCGCATCCATGTCGGCGCGCGTGGTCTTCACCACCATCTGGCGGATGCGCGCCCAGTCGCGCGCGGCGATGCCGCGCAGCACGTGCACCTCGCTGCCTTCCACGTCGAGCTTGAGCAGATCGATGCGGGTGATGCCTTCGCTGGCGATGAGCGCCGAGAGCGTGGTCGCCTCGACTTCGACGCGCACCTCCTCGTACAACGGCCGCGTCCACAGATCGAACATCTGCGGCAGCTGACGCGCGAGCGGGCCGAGCAGGGGATAGTCCGCCCGCGCGCAATGCGTGCGCACGGTGTTGCGCAGGTAGTCCAGATCGGGATGACGCGTGGAGAAACTGCCGAGCAGCGGAAACCAGCTCAACAGCAGACGGCGGTCGCGTTCGGCCAGCGCGGCGGGAATGCAGCGCGCCAATGGGAAATGGCGCTGGGCGTTGTTGAGCAGCGCACCGTAGAGTGCCGGCACCGGCTCGAGCGCGTAGAGTTCCAGATCGCGGTAGAGCCGGGTGAGCAGGAGCGAAAACAGCCCGACGTGGGCGCCGACATCGAGCACGCAATCGCCTTCGCGGATGCGGATGCCGTTACGGAGATGCACCCGCTCGCGCCAGATCTCGTCATAGAGGAAGCGCAGTTCGCGCGGGTTGAAGCAGTGTACGGGGGTGCCGTCCGGCAATTCGACCAGCCGTTCCTGATGCGCTTTGGTGAAGAGCAGCATAGGCGCGCGATTGTAATCGGCGGGCGCTGCGCGGACCATCGAATGCTGCACGTAACTCGTTGTGTACGTTCAAATTTTTGTCGGGCCTTGGCGACACTTCGGCGTCTGCGTGTCTGTTAAGATCGCGTCCGGAGACTTTCATGAAGCCGCGAGAACCGGAACTCGCACTGATTTTCTGGATTGCGCTCGCGCACGGGCTTTCGCATTTCTTCCAGCTCGTGCTGCCGCCGCTGTTTCCGCTGCTCACCGCGGCGCTCGATACCGGCTATGCGGTGCTGGGCGGTGCGCTCGCGCTGTTCTACACCGTGTCGGGAGTGGCGCAGACCGCCGCGGGCTTTCTTGTCGACCGGCTCGGCGCGCGCCGGCTGCTGCTCGCCGGCATCGCGCTGATGGCCCTGGCGATGTTCCTGTTCGCGGCGCTGCCCGGCGTGCCGACGCTCTATCTCGCCGCCGTGCTCGGCGGACTGGGCAACAGCGTCTTCCATCCAGCGGATCTTGCGCTGCTCAGCAATCACGTTTCTGCGCGCCGTCTGGGGCATGCGTTCGCCATGCACGGACTCGGCGGCAGCGTAGGCTGGGTGCTGGCGCCGCTTTGCGTGGTACCCGTCGCCGAAGTGTTCGGCTGGCGGATCGCGGTTGCGACCGCAGGCGCGCTGGGCTCGATCGTGTTGTGCGTGCTGGCGATGCGGCCGGAATTGAAAGTGCCGGTTTCGCCGCGCTCGCACTCCCAGGCGCTGGAGCAGGACGTGCGGCTGCTGCTGTCGCTGCCGGTGCTGCGCGGCTTCCTGTTCTTCGCGCTCTACGCCATCGGCATGATGGGCTTTCAGACCTTCGCCGCTTCCGCTTCGGCGCAGCTCTACCAGGTCTCGCTGCTCGTCGCGAGCGGGGCGCTGAGCGCCTTCCTCATCGGCAATACCCTGGGTATCGTCGCGGGCGGCGCATTGGCGGCGCGCACGCAACGCCACGGCGGCATTGTGGCGCTGGCGATGGGAACGGGTGTCGCGCTCGCGCTCATGCTGGCCGCCGGCGCCGTGCCGCTCGCGCTGCTCCTGCCCGTCACGGCCGCGCTCGGTTTCGCCATCGGCAGCGTCGGTCCCTCGCGCGACGTCCTCATCCGCGCGCTGGCGCCGCATCATGCGCGCGGCAAGGTGTATGGTTTCGTCTATTCCGGCCTCGATGTGGGCGGTTTCGTCGGCCCCATCGTCTACGGCCTCGTGCTGGACCGCGCGCTCGGCGCCTGGGTGTTTGGCATCGCGGCGGCGTTCCTCGCGCTGGCGATTCCGATGCTGCTCGGCGCGCAGCCTGCGTCCCGGCAGCAGACCGAAAGCTTGAGCGACGCATGAACAATCGATTGCGCGAACACTACGAGCAACTGCTCGCGCTGGCGCGGCCGCTGGGTCCCTTGAGGATCGGCGTGGTGCATCCCTGCGACGCGCCTTCCATGTCCGGCGTGGCGGCGGCGCGCGCCGAGGGGCTGATCGCGCCGCTGCTCATCGGGCCGAGACACAAGATCGAGGCCGCGGCGCAGGCCGCGGGCGTCGACCTCACCGGCTATGAGCTCGCGGCTGCGCCGCACAGTCATGCGGCGGCCGCACTCGGCGTGAGGCTGGTGCGCGAAGGGCGTGTCGAAGCGTTGATGAAAGGCAGCCTGCATACCGACGAGCTGATGGCGGCCGTCGTGGACCGTGAGCTGGGGCTGCGTACCGGACGGCGCATCAGCCATTGCTTCATCATGGACGTGCCCGGCCGTCCGGAGCCGCTCATCATCACCGATGCGGCGATCAACATCGCGCCCACGCTGGCCGAGAAGGTGGACATCGTCCAGAACGCCATCGATCTGGCGCGTGCCCTGCGTTTCCCCGAAGTGCGGGTGGCGATCCTGTCCGCGACCGAGACGGTCAATCCCAAGCTGCCGTCGACGGTGGAAGCGGCCGCGCTGTGCAAGATGGCCGACCGCCGCCAGATCACCGGCGGCGTGCTCGACGGTCCGCTCGCGCTCGACAATGCCATCAGCGCGGAAGCGGCGCGCATCAAGCAGCTCGAGTCACCGGTGGCGGGGCGTGCCAACGTGCTGGTGGTGCCGGATCTGGAGGCCGGCAACATGCTGGCCAAGAGCCTGTCCTTCCTCGCCGGCGCCGACGCGGCCGGCATCGTGCTGGGCGCGCGCGTGCCGATCGTGCTCACCAGCCGCAGCGACTCGCTGCAGGCGCGCCTTGCCTCGACCGCGGTGGCGGTGCTGCTCGCTGCGGCGCGCGTCGCCGATCCGGGCAAGACCGTCGCGGGTTGAGCATGGCGCACGGGCCCATCCTCGTTCTCAATGCCGGTTCGTCGAGCCTCAAGTTCGCGCTCTACGATTGCGCGCGCGGCGAACCGTCGCTCATGCTGCGCGGCCGCGTGGAAGGGCTGCACGCCAAGCCGGCGTTCCGCGTGTACGACGGACGGGGCGGACTGCTCGACGAACACCGCTGGAACGAGGTGCAGGCGCTCGATCAACGCCGCGCGCTGGCGCACGTGCTGGGATGGATCGGCGCCCATTACGGCTCGCTGCGCATCGAAGCCGTGTCGCACCGGGTCGTGCACGGCGGCACCCGCTACACCGAGCCGGTGCGCGTGGACGAGCAGGTGCTGGCCGATCTGGAAGCGCTTGTTCCGCTCGCACCGCTGCATCAGCCGCACAACCTCGCACCGATGCGCCTGCTGCGCGAGGAGCGGCCCGAGCTGCCGCAGATCGCGTGTTTCGACACGGCCTTCCACATCACCCAGCCCGAGGTGGCGCGGCGCATTCCCCTGCCGGAGGAATACGTGCGCGCAGGTGTGTGGCGGTACGGTTTCCACGGACTGTCGTACGAATACATCGTCTCGGTGCTGCCGCAGCTTGCGCCGCAGGCGGCGCAAGGCCGCACCGTCGTCATGCATCTGGGCAGCGGCGCGAGCCTGTGCGCCATGGTGGGCGGCCGCAGCGTGGCGACCACCATGGGCTTCACGCCGCTCGACGGCCTGGTGATGGCCACGCGCTGCGGCAGCATCGATCCCGGCGTACTGCTCTACCTGCAGCGCCAGGGCATGAGCGCCGACGAGATCCAGCACCTGCTCTATCACCGCAGCGGCCTGCTGGGCGTGTCCGGCGTCACGGGCGACATGCGCACGCTGCGCGAAAGCGCGGACCCGCGTGCGCGCGCCGCCGTCGAGCTGTTCGTCTATCGCGTGGTGCGCGAGACCGGATCGCTCGCCGCTGCCATGCAGGGCCTGGACGCGCTCGTCTTCACCGCCGGGATCGGCGAAAACGATCCCGGCGTGCGCGCGCGCATCTGCCGCGACCTCGCCTGGCTGGGCGTGGAAGTGGACGAGGCATTGAACGAGGCCGGCGGGCCGCGCGTCCATGCGCCCGCGAGCCGTGTCGGCGTCTGGGTCGTGCCCACTGACGAGGAAGTGATGCTGGTGCGGCACGCCCTGCGGGTCTTGGATCAATCGACGGGCAACTGAGTGAAGATCAAAGCCGATGCAGCGCGCCGGGTGTGAAGAAGGGGAACGCATGAGCGAGCATGCGGCAAGCATGCGCATCGACAAATGGCTCTGGGCCGCGCGCTTCTTCAAGACGCGCAGCCTCGCCGCACAGGCCGTGGAAGGCGGGCGCGTGCGGATCAACGACCAGCGCGTCAAGCCGGCCAAGGACGTGCGCGTGGGCGACGAGGTGACGGTCCACATCGGCGAGCTGGAGTGGATCGTCGTCGTGCGCGCACTGTCCGCCCAGCGCCGCTCGGCACCCGAGGCGCAGCAGCTCTACGAGGAACGCGAGGAGAGCAGGGCGAAGCGGGCCGAGGCCGTGGCGCGCCGCAAGCAGAAGCTCGATCCCTACCGCGTCGAACGCGGCCGGCCGACCAAGAAGGACCGCCGCGCCATCCGCCGCTTCATCGAAGGCGGCTGAATCAACGCGACAGCGGCTCGATCCTGTTGCCCGTCACGCGCACGCGCTGACCGGGCTGCAGGTTCGGGTTCTCGTCGACCACGATGGTTTCCTGCTCGCCGGCGTCGAAGAACACCGTTACCTCGTAGCGCATTCTGGCGACGTTGGCGTTCTGGTCCTTCTCGGTATTGCGGATCACGCCGACGATGGCGCGCTGCCAGTTGTCGCGGTTGATTTCGCGATGGCGCTGTTCCTGCACCAGGCCGACCACGCCGATGCGTGGCACGGCGGGCGCCTCCGGGACGGGCTGAGGCGCCGGGGTGGCGCAGGCGGCGAGCAGGCAGGCGAGCAGCAGTGCGTGCGGACGTCGCATAGGTCTTGCCGGTATGAAGGACGGCACATTCTATGCGAGGAAGCCCGCGCTGAGCGGCGCATTGACTTCGGGGTTGTCGTGCTCGATATCCCCGGGCGCGGACTGGAGTCACGCGTAGCCGGGGAACGCCCCGATGCTATCCATCGCATGACGTGGTGCAGGAAGCTGCTCGGCGGATGCGGCATTTGCCGCGCGGATGCGCGCCGCGTCGAATGCGCATCGACGGAGCGTGCTGCGGCGGTACACGCGCAGTGAGCGGATCCCAAAGGGCGGGCCGTCAGCGCTTGCGCGATCAGGCTTTGACGGCGGGAGAGAAGACGAGCGCCGACACCGGCAAGCGCGCTTGCCAGTGCGCGCGCAGGCGGAATCAGGCGGCCCAGGCAGCGCGGACGAAGGGCACGTCGGCGGTGCGCTCGGTCTCGGTGCCGCCCAGGATCGCCACTTCCCGTGCGAAAGCGACCGGGTCCATCTCCAGCGCCCTGGCCCATTCGGCCATGGCCTGCGGCGCAATCCGGGTGTCGCCGCGCTCGACGTGCGAGACCACGCTTCCCAGGACGAAACCCAGCCGCCGCGCCAATTGCGCCCGCGACAGCCCCAGATGGAGGCGCCGCTGGCGCACGAACTGGCCGACCCGCTTGGCTGCCAGACTTGGATTCACAGTTCGGGTGTTCACCTCCAGGTTATCGGCCGCGGCCGCACAAAACTTTAGGGATATTTCGGGGACCGCGCCGCCACGCAGCCGCGCCCGCCGCGTGCTAACCTTGCGGGCCGTTACGCCATGTTTCTATTCAAAAAAATCTTCGCCGCCCTGGTGCTGCCGCCGACTGGCCCGCTGCTGCTCATGTTCGCCGGGCTGCTGCTCTGGCGGCGCCGTGCCGGGCGCTGGCTGCTCTGGACCGGTTTCCTCAGCCTGGTGCTGCTCGCCTCCCCGCTGGTGTCTCGCGCCCTGCTCGGGCTGGTGGACGACACGCCGCCGCTCGATTACGCCCAGGCCCGCGCCGCGCAGGCCATCGTCATCCTGGGCGGAGGCGTACGTCACGCCCCGGAGTACGGCGGCGACACGGTCGGCCGGCTGACGCTGGAGCGCGTGCGCTACGGCGCCTGGGTGGCGAAGCGCACCGGGCTGCCGGTGCTGGTGAGCGGCGGCTCGGTCTACGGCGGCACTCCCGAGGCGGAAGCGATGCGTCAGGCGCTGGAACAGGAATTCGGCGTGCCGGTGCGCTGGGTCGAGGCGCGTTCGCGCAACACCAGGCAGAATGCCGAGCGCACGGCGGAAGTGCTGCTGCCGCAGGGCATCCGCCGCATCGTGCTGGTGGCGCACAGTTTCGACATGCCGCGCGCCCGCGCCGAGTTCGAGGCCGCAGGCTTCGAAACGGTGCTGGCACCGACCGGCATGCCCGGCGAGTGGCCGGAGGAGCTGCCGCTCGCGCTCAAGCTCATCCCCAACATGGCGGCCCTGCAAGGCAGCTATTTCGCGCTCTACGAACTGCTCGCCGACGCCGCGCGCCGCCTGGGGATCTGAACCATGGACCGCACCGAACGTTTCTACAAGATCGATCAGCTGCTGCAACAGAAGGGCGTCGTGCGGCTGGAGGAATTCCTGGCCGAACTGGGCATCTCGCGCGCGACCTTCAAGCGCGACCTCGAATACATGCGCGACCGCCTGCACGCGCCCATCGAATGGGATCGCGAAAAACGCGGCTACGTCTTCACCGCGCCGCAACCGGGCGCGCCGCGCTATCAGTTGCCCGGCCTGTGGTTCAACGCCTCGGAGATCCGCGCGTTGCTCACCATGCAGCATTTGCTCGCGGAGATGCAGCCGGGCGTGCTGGAACCGCACATCGCGCCGTTGCGCGCGCGGCTGCGTTCGCTGCTCGACGTGGGCGACCATCCGGCCGACGAGGTCGAGCGGCGCGTGAAACTGCTGCACGTCGCTGCACGCCGGGTGGCGCTGCCGCATTTCGAGACCGTCGCCAACGCGGTGCTGAAGCGCCAGCGCCTGCACATCACCTACGCGGGGCGCAGCAGCAATGCCGTCACCGAACGCGAGATCTCGCCGCAACGGCTGGTGCATTACCGCGAGAACTGGTATGTCGATGCCTGGTGCCATCTGCGCGAGGACCTGCGCAGTTTCGCCATCGACGCCATCCAGCGCGCCAGCCTGCTCGACAAGAAGGCGCGCAACGTGCCGGACAAGGAGCTCGACGAAGTGCTGGGCAGCGGCTACGGCATTTTCTCGGGCAAGGCCACGCAATGGGCGAAGCTGCGCTTCACGCCGGCGCGCGCCCGCTGGGTGGGGGCCGAGCAATGGCATCCCAAACAGAAGGGACGGTTCGAGCCGGACGGCAGTTACCTGTTGGAAGTGCCGTACAGCGACCACCGCGAGCTGGTGGGCGACATCCTGCGCCACGGCCCCGAGGTGGAAGTGCTTGCGCCGGCATCGCTGCGCCGCGCCGTGCGCGAGCAGCTCGACGCGGCGCTGGCGCGCTACCGGGACTGAAACCGGCTCATCGCCTGAGCCACCGGCCTCGCCATACTCGCCTCCATTGCACTGGAGGCGGAGATGAACGGAAGAACGATCGTCAAACATCGCCGGGCAGGCGACCGCGCGGTGGCCCTGGGCGGATTCCTCATCGTGTTGCTGACCGGATTCTTCGGCGCCGAACCTGCTGAGGAGGCGACGGCGCGCCAGCCGCATGCGATCATCGCGACTGTTTCCTGCGACCATCCCGACGGCTGTGCCGCACCCCGATAACAACCGCCCGCAGGCGGCCTGAGCTGCATGCTGCTGCTTTACCAGTCGAACCGCATCGAAGTCCTTGCCGACGCCCTGGCCGAGGCCATGCGCGCGCAGCCCGCGGCCGCGCTCGTTCCGGAAACGGTGGTGGTGCAGTCGAGCGCCATGGCGCGCTGGCTGTCCTTCGCGCTCGCCGAACGGCTGGGCGTGGCGGCCAACGTCGATTTCCGTTTTCCGGCGAGCTACATCTGGTCGCTGTTCGGCAGCGTGCTGCCGGAGGTCGCGCCGCAGTCGCCTTTCGAGCCCGAGGTGCTGCGCTGGACCTTCCTGCGGCTGCTGGAGGACGACGAGGATCTGCCGCGTCAGCCGCGCCTCGCGCATTACTTGCGCGAGGCGGACGCGCGCCAGCGTTACGAGCTGGCGTGCCGGCTGGCGGAGGTGTACGACCGTTATCTCGTCTATCGCCCGGACTGGATCGCAGCGTGGAGCGAGGAACGCCTGCTCGGCCTGGGCCCCGACGAGGCGTGGCAGGCGTTGCTGTGGCGGCGCGCCGCGCCCGAAGCCGCCGCGCCGCATCCGCGCGAGCAGTTCTATGCCGCCATCGACAGCGATCCGGCGGCGCGCGCACGGCTGCCGCGCACGCTGCACCTCTTTGCCATCACCGCGCTGCCGCCCATGTACCTGGACGTGTTCGCGCGTCTCGCTGCGCACGTCGACGTGCATCTCTATGCGCTCAATCCCTGCCGCGAATACTGGGGCGACATCGTCAGGCGCCGCGTGCTGGCGCGACAGGCGGCCGGGGAGGCGGCGCCCGCGCCCTATGCCGAGGTGGGCAACAGCCTGCTCGCCTCGCTGGGTCTGCACGGCTGCAGCTTCTTCGACGCGCTGGCGGAACTGCAGGCGCATCAGATCGAGCGTTACGTCGCGCCGCAGAGCGACACGCTGCTCGCGACCTTGCAGCGCGACATCCTGGAATTGCGCGAGCGCGGCGAGGCGGGTGTGCCGCGTGCGCGCGTCGAACCGCAGGACGATTCGCTGCAGGTACACGTCTGTCACGGTCCCTTGCGGGAAGTGGAGGTGCTGCACGACCGCCTGCTCGACGCCTTCGAACGCGATCCCACGCTGCAGCCGGGCGAAGTGCTGGTGCTCGTGCCCCAGTTGGAGCGTTATGCGCCGGCGATCGAAGCGGTGTTCGCCACCGCGCCCGAGCACCTGCGCATTCCCTACAGCATCGCCGACCGCGGCCTGGTGCGCGAAAGCGCCGTGGTACGCGCCTTCGCCGCGCTGCTGGATGCGCCGCAAGGCCGGATGGAAACGGAAAGCGTGCTGGCGCTGCTCGAGCATGCGCCCATCGCGGCGCGTTACGGCATCGATGCCGATGCGCTCGCGCAGTTGCGCGCCTGGCTGCGCGAAACCGGCGTGCGCTGGGGCTACGACGAAAGCGCGCGGGCCGCGCTCGGTCTGCCCGCCACGCGCGAGCACACCTGGCGCGCGGGACTCGACCGGCTGCTGCTCGGGTACGCGCTGCCCGGCGAAAGCCTGTACGACTACGCCGGCGTGCTGCCTTACGGCGATGTGGAAGGCAGCGAGGCGGTGCTGGCCGGGCGTCTGCAATCCTTCGTCGAAGCCCTGCACCAGCATGCGGAGGAATCGCAGCGCACCCGCACGTTCGAAGCCTGGCGGCTTCATACCGACCGCCTGCTCGGTGAATTCTTCGCGCTCGACGAAACGCAGGAAACCGAAGCGCAGCGGCTGCGCGCCGCGGCGCAGGCGCTGTGCGATCAGGCGGCGCGTGCGGGTTACGCGGGTGAAGTGTCCTACGACGTCTGGCGAACGGAGCTTCTGCGCGCGCTCGAACCGCTGGGCGGCGCCTACGGTTTCCTCGCCGGTGGCGTGACCTTCGCCGCGCTGCAACCCATGCGCCCCGTGCCGGCGCGCATCGTCGTGCTGCTGGGCATGAACGACGGCGACTATCCTTCCGCCCCGCGCGCGGCGGGTTTCGATCTCACGGCCGAGCATCCGCGCCGCGGCGACCGCGTGCGGCGCGACGAGGAACGCTATGCCTTCCTCGAAGCGCTGCTCGCCGCGCGCGAAAAGCTCTACATCAGCTACACCGGTCGCAGCGTGCGCGACAACAGTCCGCTGCCGCCTTCGCCGCTGGTGAGCGAACTCATGGAAGCGGTGCGGCGCGGCTTCGAGGACGGGCAGGGCGGCGATCCGCTCGCGCGTCTCGTGATCGAGCATCCGCTGCAGGCTTTCAGTCCACGCTATTTCGACGGCAGCGATGCGCGGCTCTACAGCTATCAGGAGGCCTACGCTTCGGCGAGCCGCGCGCTGGGACGTGAAACGCCGCCGCGGCCTTTCGTATCCGCACCGCTGACCGTCGCCGCCGATCCGCAGGCCGCCGAAATCAGTCTCGAGCGCCTGCAGCGCTTTCTCGGCAATCCGGCGCGTCATTTCCTGCGCGAACGTCTGGGCATCAACCTGGCCTACCAGGAGGAAGCGGTGCCCGATACCGAGCCTTTCGTGCTCGACGGTCTTGCGAGCTGGCGTCTCGCGCACACCACCTTCGCGCGCAGACTCGCTGGCATCGACGCGACCGAAGCCCTGCGGCTCGCGCGCGCCGAAGGTCTGCTGCCGCACGGCGCGATGGGCGAAGTGGAGTACGCGGCGCTCAGCGAAAAGCTGGAGCCGCTGGTCGAAGCGGTGCGCGCGCACGGCAGCCTGCGCAGCGAAGCCGTGGTCGTCGATCTGGGCGATTGCAAACTGGTGGGCACGGTGAGCGGCCTGGACGGTGAGCTGCGCGTGGAATGGCGCACCGGTCCGCTGCGCGCGGTGCACCGGCTGGAAACCTGGGTGCGGCATCTGGCCTGCAACGCCGCGCTGGGCCCGCGGCCGACGCGCCTTTATGCGCTCGACGGGAAACGCCTGTACGCGCCGGTGGAGGATGCCGTCGAACAACTGCGCGCCCTGGTCGGGCTGCTGCGCGCAGGCGAAATGGAACCGCTGCCCTTCTTTCCGCGGACCAGCGGTGCCTACGCCGAGAAGGCGTACACGGGCGAAGGCGATCCCCGCTATGCGGCGCGCCGTCAGTGGGAGGCGAACGAGTACGGCTTCGGCGAGTCGCAGGACGCGTGGTTCGCGCTTGCCTTCCGCGGCCGCGATCCGCTGAACGAGGCTGCTTTCGAGCAGCTCGCAATCGACATCTACTTCCCGTTGCTGGAGGCGGAGTCATGAGCAAGACGCCCCTGCAACCCCTGGCGCTCGAGCGCGTCCCGCTCGAAGGCATCAATCTCATCGAGGCGAGCGCCGGCACCGGCAAGACCTGGACGATCGTCGCGCTCTACGTGCGCCTGTTGCTGGAGCGGCGCATCCCGGCCGAGCGCATCCTCGTCGTCACTTTCACCAAGGCCGCCACCGGCGAATTGAAGAGCCGCGTGCTGGAGCGGCTGACGGCTTTGCGCGACGCGCTCGCGGGCGATATCGAGGCCATGCGCACGAGCGACGATCCGCTTTTGCGCCACGTCGCGCATTCGAGCCGCGATCCGGCCAGCGATGCGCAATGGCTCACCGCGGCGATCGAAAGCCTCGATCTGGCGCCCATTCACACCATTCATGCCTTCTGCCATCGTGCGCTCGGCGAGGAAGCCTTCCATTGCGGCCTGCCGTTCGACAGCGAACTGCTGGCCGACGACACCGCGCTGCTGGAGCTTGCGGTGAACGATTGCTGGCGGCGCGCCATGGCGGAGGCCGAACCCTTGTGGGCGCTGTGGCTGCAGGCGCACAAGGTCGAACCGGCAACCCTGCTTGCGGTCGTGCAGGAACTGCGCAACAAGCCCGGCGCCGAGCATCTGCTGCCCCAGGCACCGCCGCGCGACGCCGAAGCACGCTACGCGGCCTGCTATGCGCGCGCCCGCGCCTTGTGGCGCGAAGCGGCAGACGAGGCCTTCGAGGCCCTGGAGCGCTCGCTGGTGAATCGCAAATCCTTCACGCGCAGCAACACCGCGCGCTGGCGGGAGAGCATCGATGCCTGTCTGGCACCGGCCGCGCCGCATTTGGCGCTGGACGAGTGCATGGAGCGCTTCACGGCCGAAGCGCTCGCGCAACATTGCAAGACGGGTGTGCCGCATCCGCTGTTTGAAGCGCTCGATGCGCTGTGGCACGACGCCCGGGCGCTGGAGGGGGCGTTCGCAGCCCGCTACGCGCACTGGTGCGTCCAGACCTACCATGAAGTCATGCGGGCGGTGGGTGCGCACAAACGCAAGCGACGCGTGCGTGCCTACGACGATCTGCTGCGCGAGCTGCACGCGGCGCTGCACGGCCCGCAGGGCGAGGCGCTCGCGGCGCGTCTGCGGCAGCGCTATGCCGCCGCGCTGATCGACGAGTTCCAGGACACCGATCCGGTGCAGTACGACATCTTCCGCGCCATTTACGCCGGAAGCGGCCAACCGCTCTATTTCGTCGGCGATCCCAAGCAGGCGATCTACGCCTTCCGCGGCGCCGACGTGTACGCCTATCTCGCGGCGGCCGACGACGCCGACGCCGGCTATACCCTGGGTGTCAACCATCGTTCCAGCAGCGCGCTCGTGCGCGCCGTCAATCTGCTGTTCGAACGCAACGGCAACGCCTTTCTCTTCGAGCGCATCCGCTATCGCGCGGTGGAGGCGGCCGGCCGCGCAGACGGCCGGTGGGCGGACGAGGGGGGCGGTGTCGCGCCGCTGCAGTTCCGTTTCCTGCCGGCGGGAGACAAGGCCCTCAACAAGACGACGGTGGCGGAGCGCGTGGCCGAGTCCGCGGCCGCCGAAATCGCAACGCTGTTGCAGCGTGCGCGGCGCGGCGAAGTGCGTGTCGACGGGCGTCCCTTGAGCGGCGGCGACATCGCCGTGCTGGTCAATACGCACCGCCAGGCCGATCTGGTGAAGGAGGCGCTGGCCGCATTCGGCGTGGCGAGTGTCACCTACGGACAGGACAGCGTTTATCACAGTGCGGAGGCGGAGGAGTACGCCCAAGTGCTCGCGGCCGTGGCCGAACCCTCGCACGAAGGTCTGGTGCGCGCCGCGCTCGCCACCGAGATGCTGGGCTTCACGGCGGAGGACATCGAAGCCCTGAACCGTTCCGACGCCGAGTGGGACGCGACGCTGGAGCGTTTCGTGCACTACCACCGCCTCGCGGTCGAGCACGGCTTCATGTACATGTGGCGCGAGCTGATGCGCCGCGAGGAAGTGCCACAACGCCTGCTCGCGCTGCCCGGCGGCGAGCGGCGCATGACCAATGTGCTGCATCTGGCCGACCTGCTGCACGAGGCCGCCACCGCCGACGGGCTCGATCTGGAAGGGCTGCTGCATCTGCTCGTGCGCGCGCGCACGAGCGCCGTCGGCGATCCCGAAGCGCAGCAGTTGCGGCTCGAATCCGACCAGCATCTGGTGCGCGTGCTTACTGTGCACGCCTCGAAGGGGCTGGAATTCCCGGTCGTCTATTGCCCCTATCTGTGGCACGGCAAGCGGTACGCGGCGGACGCGGAGCGTCTGGTCTTCCATCGCGACGGCCGGGTCTGCGTCGACTTCGGTTCGGAAGCGATGGACGAACACCGCGCGCTGGCGATGCGCGAGGAGTGGGGCGAGCGCCTGCGTCTGGCGTATGTGGCGCTCACGCGTGCCAAGTACCGCTGCGTCGTCTATTGGGGCGCCGTGCGTGACGCTTGCTATTCGGCGCTCGCCTGGCTGTTGTACGGCGATGCGCGCGAAACCGCGCAGGATTTCGTCGAACGCTTCCGCAAGCTCAAAAGCGCGGACCTGCTGGCGCCGCTGCAGGCGCTGGCCGAACGCAGCGAAGGCGCGCTGTCCGTCACGGTGCTGGGAGAGACGGCCGAAGAGGCGGAACCGCTTGAACGCGAAAATCCGACCGCGGGCACGGTTGAGGCACGTGCGTTCAGCGGCGCGGTGCCCGCGCCCTGGCGGGTGTCGAGCTTTTCCGGTCTGGTGTCGCGCGAGGAACGCGAGTCGCCCGATTACGACGCCTCGACGGTGGTGCGCCGCCTGGCCGCACCCGACGGTGTGCGCGAGGACATGTTCGGCCTGCCCGGCGGGGTGCGCACCGGCACGCTGATCCACGCCCTGTTCGAACGCATCGATTTCCGCTCCGCCGCGGGGCCGGAAGTGGAGGCCCTCGTGGCGCGCACCTTGCGCGAGCATGCCTACGACCCGCGCTGGCAACCGGCGCTCGTGCGCATGCTGGCCGACGTGGTGGCGACGCCGCTCGACGCGAACGGCCTGCGGCTGGAACGCATCGCGCCGCAACAGCGGCTGGCGGAAATGGCGTTCGTATTCCCCGTGGGACAGATCTCCATCGCCGCGTTACGCGAGGCTTGCGAATCGCTGCGTGAAACCGGTTCCCGTCTGCCCGATGCGGTCGGCCGTCTGGTGCTCGCGCCCGCGCGCGGCTTCGTGAAGGGTTACGTCGACCTGGTGTTCGAGTTCGAAGGTCGTTACTACATCGCCGACTACAAATCCAACTGGCTCGGCGAGCGTTACGAGGACTATGCGCTGCCGCAGCTTGCCGCGGCGATGAGCGAATCCTTCTACGACCTGCAGTACCTGCTCTACACCGTGGCGCTGCACCGTTATCTCGAGTTGCGTCTGCCGGATTACGACTACGAGCGCCATTTCGGCGGCGTGTACTACCTGTTCGTGCGCGGCATGAAGCCCGAGCGCGGTCCTGCAAGCGGGGTGTATGCGACGCGCCCGGCACGCGCGCTCGTGGAGCGGCTCGACGCACTGTTCACGCGTGAGGCGGGATGCGTATGAGCGCACGCACGACGGCCGACATCGAAGCACTGTTGCGCGCCTTGCGTGCGAGCGGGACCGCAGACGAGCTCGACGTGCATTTCGCCGCATTCATCTGCCGCACGAGCGGTGCGCCTTCGCCCGCGCTGGCGCTGGCGGCGGTGCTCGCCAGCCACGCCACGCGCGAAGGCCATGTGTGCGTGGATCTCGCGCGCGTAGCGGGCGAGGTGGTGGGCGAATCGGGCATCGAGGCGCCCCCCTTGTCGCAGTGGCTCAGGGTCCTCACGCGTTGCGATGCGATCGGCGGGCCGGGCGCGCACAAACCGCTGATCCTCGAAGGCACGCGGCTCTATCTGTACCGTTATTGGCGTTACGAATGCGAGGTTGCCGAGGCGCTGCTTGCGCGCGCGACGCGGGCGGCGCCCGAGGTGAACGAAGCCGCCGTGCGCGACGCCCTGTCACGCTGGTTCCCGCAGCAGCAGGAGGAGGTGGACTGGCAGAAAGTGGCGGCGGCGCTCGCGGTGACGCGTGCGCTCGCGGTGATCTCCGGCGGACCGGGCACGGGCAAGACCACCACCGTGATGCGCGCGCTCGCCATCCTCGCCGAAGTCTCGCCGCGGCCCTTGCGCATGGCGCTCGCCGCGCCCACGGGCAAGGCGGCCGCGCGTCTGCAGGAGGCTTTGCGCGCGGCGCGTGCCGCACTGGATCTGCCGCCGCACATCGACGCGCAGTTGCCGCGGGAGGCGGCGACGCTGCATCGGCTGCTTGGCGCGGTGCCGGGCAGCACGCGCTTCCGCCATCACCGAGAGCATCCGCTGCCGCTCGATGTGCTGGTGGTGGACGAAGCCTCGATGATCGACCTCGCGCTCATGGCCAAGCTGCTCGACGCGCTGCCGCCGCATGCGCGGCTGATCGTGCTGGGCGACAAGGACCAGCTCGCTTCGGTGGAGGCGGGCGCCGTGCTGCACAGCCTGTGCGCCGGTCCCGACGCCTGCAGTCCGGCCGCGGCCGAAAGGCTGTGCACGCTGACGGGCTACGAGATGCCGAACGTCGCGGACGTGCCGCCGCTCGCCGATGCAATCGCTTTCCTGCGGCGTCGTTATCGTTTCGCGGCCGACAGCGCGATTGCCGCCCTGGCCGATGCGGCACGCGACCAGCGGGTCGACGCGGCGCTCGGCGTGCTCGCAAACGCCGACGGCGACGAGGCGCAGTGGTATGCGGATGCGGATTACGGCTCGATGGTCGTCGCGCTCGCCGACCGCTACGAAGAACTGCTGCGCGCGGCGCAGGCCGGCGCAACGCCGGAAAATCTGTACGCCATGCTGCGCCGGCAGGGCGTGCTGTGCGCCCATCGCACCGGTCCCTACGGTGCGGAAACGCTCAACCGTGCCATCGAGAGCGAGCTGCGCCGGCGGGGCGCGATCCTGGAACCCGGCTCCTGGTTCCCGGGACGTCCGGTCATGGTCCGCCGCAACGACTATGCTGCACGACTGTACAACGGCGATCTCGGTATCGTTTGCGCCGACGCCGACGGGCGGCTCGGCGTCTATTTTCCCGACGCCAGCGGCGAGCTGCGCCGCTTCCCGCCCGCGCGCCTGCCGGGCTGCGACAGCGCCTTCGCGATGACGGTGCACAAGTCGCAGGGCTCCGAATTCGAGTCGGTGGACTTCGTCCTGCCCGCCCAGCGTTCGCGCATCCTCTCGCGCGAATTGTTCTACACCGCCGTCACCCGCGCGATCCGGCAGGTGCGGATCTGGGGCAGTGCGGACATCGTGCGCGCAAGTCTTACCACGCCGGTCGTGCGCGATTCCGCGCTCGCGGAACGGCTGTGGTTGCGGCCCGGAAAGAAGGTTCCCGTTCAAGCCGCTCTTTTTTAAGCGATTGGCCGCGCGCCGCAGGGCGTGTGGCGCCGATCTTGCTCCGGGCATGGCGCAAAGCCCGGGCGCCGTGACGAGCCGTCCCGTCACAGCGCCCGGTATCGAGGAGAACGCCCATGCCCGCAGTGCTCGATTCCGCCCAGCACGGCACCGTGTTGCCGGCGCCCGCGCAGCAGACCGCCTTGGACCGGTTGATCCGGCTCGCCGTGGAACGCAGCCGCGCGCAGCTTGCGGCACACGGCCAGCACCTGCATGTGGAGGCGATGGCTCCGCAGGTGCGCGTCTTCGGCGATCCGGAGGCGCTGGCCGATGCGCTGGCGCAACTGCTTTGCGCGGCCGCCGCGGCGAACGCCGAACGAGGCGCGCTCACGCTGGCCGTCTCGCAAGTCGGCCTCAACGTCACGCTGTGCGTGCGTGCCGAGGCGCCATCGTCTGCGAGCGTGCCGACCTTCGATCGCGAACCCGGCGATTGGGTTGCGGTCGGGCGCGCACGGGATGCGCGCGACGGCACGCGCGAGTATCGCCTGCTGTTGCCCGTCATGCCGGAAGGATGCGCCGCGGAAGCGCCGGGCGTGTCGATGATCGGCGCTCCCGGACAGTCGGTGTGCCGGGTGCTGGTTGTCGATGACAGTGCCGATGCCGCCGACAGCATCGCCTGTCTGCTCGCCATCCGCGGCCACGAAGTGCAGGTCGCGTACGACGGCCCGAGCGCTTACGAGAAGGCGCGGAACTGGCAACCCGAGGTGGTGGTGCTGGACATCGATCTGCCGGGGATGAAGGGTGACGAGATCGCGGTGTCCTTGCGCAATGTCGCGGGCGAGGCCTGTCCCAAGCTGATCGCGCTGAGCGGTTACGACGCTGACGTCGCGGCGCCGTTCGATCTCTATCTCACCAAACCGGTCGATCCGGCCTTCCTGTTGCAATCGGTCGAACGTTATGCAGCCGGACGAGGGGCGTAATGAGAAAACTCGTTGCGAGATGCGAGACCGAAACGGTGCGCTGCGGCATTGCGCCCGCATGCGCATACGCGCACAATGAATCACGTCTCGTGCGTCTTGCCGTGATGACGCTGGAGGAGCCGCGATGACGCCGAAACAACCGCCGATCGAATCGGCGCGCATCATCGAAAGACCCGACGGGTTTTACTGGTGCGACGAGTCGGGCCTGGAATACGGTCCCTTTCCCACGCTGCGCGAAGCCATGCACGACATGGAGGCGAGCGGCGACGTCGAGTCCGAACCGCCCGAATTCGAATCGCTGGAAGAAGCCGAAGCGGAACTGGGCATCGGCTGGATCGATCCCCTGACGGGCGAGCCCGGCGAAGCCGGTTCGCCGCGGCTGGAAGACCACTGAGCGTCTTGCCCAGCCGGCCGAAATTGCCGATCCTTTTCTTGCCGCCCGATCGCGCCTGCGACGCGCCGCGCATGAGGCGGCGGACGAGCATCGTCGGTACGGTGTCCGCGGCACGTTTCCGCTTTCCCTCTCCTCCTTGAGCGGGAACCGTGCGGCGGCGCCGTGGCCGCGGCGCTCAGAGCGTGGGCGTCACCGTGCCGGCATAGGTGCGTTCGTAGTCTTCCTGACAGCGCATGCAGCGTACGGCGGTGGGGTGGACCTTGAGACGGGGGCGCTCGATTTCGTTGCCGCAGTGCACGCAGGTCCCGAAGCTGCCGTCCTTGATGCGTTCGAGCGCGCCTTCGATGCTCTGGAGTTCCTGGACGTCGCGCTGGCCCTCGAGCATGCTGGTGTGCGACAGCAGATCGGCGAGCGCCATGTCGCCTTCCTCGATCAGCGCATCGGCCTGATCGCTGCCCGTCGGCACGCGAGCGGCACGCAATTTCTCACGGACTTCCTCGAGCAGCGTCTTGTACCGCTCGCGCAAGCCGCGTTCGATTTCCTTCAATTCCTTTTCGCTGAGCATGATGATCCCCTAAGCGTCAGGTGAGCGGTCATTGCAAAGCGTAGGCCCGGCATGCGGCTTGAATCTGCTTGCGCAGCCCGCATAATCCAGACCACGGACGGAGGAAAGATGAACAACCACATCGTCGAAACCGGTACCGAGCGCTTCGCCCAGGACGTGCTCGAGGTTTCGCACCAGGTGCCGGTGCTCGTGGACTTCTGGGCGCCGTGGTGCGGGCCTTGCCGCGCGCTCACGCCGGTCCTGGAAAAGCTCGCCGCCGAATATGGTGGCCAATTCGTGCTTGCCAAGATCAATACCGACGAGCATCCCGAGATCGCGATCCAGTACGGGGTGCGCGGCATTCCCAACGTCAAGGCCTTCGTCGACGGCCAGATGGTCGGGGAGTTTACGGGGGCGCTGCCCGAATCGGGCGTGCGGCAGTTCCTCGAACGCGTGCTGCCGGGGCCGAGCGAACGCGAGCGCCGCGCGGCGCAGGCCCATATCGCCGCCGGCGAGTTCGAGGCGGCCGAGACGCGGCTGCGCGAAGCGCTGCGCCTGGACGAGCGCAACGACCGCGCGCGCATCGATCTGGCCGAGCTGCTGGTGGCTCGCCAGGCCTACGAGGAAGCGGAGCAGCTCATCGGGCAACTGCTGCCCATCAGCCGCGACGCGCGCGTTGAGCAGATCGAGGCCCGCATCGGCGTGTGGCGCAAGAGCCAGTCGCTGCCGCAGACCGGGGAACTCGAGCAGGCGCTCGCCGAGCATCCGGACGACCATGCCGCGCGGCTGCGCTATGCCCAGCGGCTGGTGGTGGAGGGCCAATACGCGCAGGCGCTGGAAGCCTTCCTGCAGGTGGTGCAGGGCGACCGCGGCGAGCTGCGCGAGCAGGCGCGCCAGGGCATGCTGGAGGTTTTCAACCTGGACGCGGCGCCGCGCGCGCTGGTGAGCGACTACCGCCGCAAGCTCGCCATGGCCTTGAACTGAGCCGCAGCCCGCGCCGGCCGGGGCTTTCCATGCTGCGGGCATGCTGGCACAATGCCCGGTCAACTGCCCTGACGGACATCGCCCGGCCGAGGAATCCGCTTAGACATGGGTCGTTAGCGTCGAAGCGTCCGCGAGCTCGTCTCGTCGCCGCATCCCTGCGCGGGACCTGCGTCTGAGGACGCGGTTGCCTCGCCGGTGATGGCCAGGGCCCACTGGAGCGGCGACTAGCATGCCCGGTAATCCTCCGCTGATCCTGACGCTGGATTCGCACGGCGTTCCGCACCGCTGGGTGACTTGGCAGCAGGCGTGCTTCTATTACGCCAAGAACCTGGTGGCATGGACGCTCGGCGACGTGGCCTTCACGGTCTATGGAGGCATCTCCCGCCTGACCGGCGAACGCTCCCGCATCACCGGCCACTCCATCATCGCCATCAAGGGCAAGGCGATGGCGAGCAAATCCTTCAACCAGGTGCCGCCGCTCAACAACCGCGAGCTGTTCCGGCGTGATCGCTACATCTGCGCCTACTGTGGCGGCGAATTCAGCTTCATGCGCCTGACGCGCGACCACATCAAGCCGGTCTCGCGCGGCGGCACCGACACCTGGATGAACGTCGTCACCGCCTGCCGGCATTGCAACGGCCTGAAGCGCAACCGCACGCCCGAAGAGGCGGGCATCGAGCTCAAGTACGCCCCCTACGTGCCCAACAAGGCCGAATACCTCATCCTCAGCAACCGCAAGATCCTGGCCGACCAGATGGAGTTCCTGATCCAGCACGTGTCGGCCAACAGCCGCGTGTTCGAGCTCGTCGCGCGGCGCGACAAGGAAGAGCTGCTGGCGGCCTGAGCGCCGCGCCGTTCTCCGCCATGCCGGATATCGCCGTAGCGGTCGTCCCGAACGCGCCTGGCGTGCCGGCGCGCGGCGCCGTGCCGGCCTATTGGGAGGCGGCGCAGCGTTTTCTCGCCGAGGCCGACCCGGTCATCGCCGCCCTGATCGAGGCCCATCCGCACGAGTGCCTGCGCAGCCGGGGCGACCCGTTCCAGACGCTCATGCGTTCCATCGTCGGGCAGCAGATCTCGCTCAGGGCGGCCGACAGCGTCTGGGCGCGGCTCTGCCAGGCCGCGCCGCCGCGGCCCGAGACCGTGCTCGCGCTCGGCCCCGAACGCCTGCGTGCCTGCGGCCTGTCGCAGCGCAAGACCGAATACATCCTCGATCTCGCCCGCCGCTTCGTCGACGGCGGCCTGCACGTCGGCCGCTGGGCCGGGATGGACGACGAGGCCGTCATCGCCGAACTCATGCGGGTGCGCGGCATCGGCCGCTGGACCGCGGAAATGTTCCTCATGTTCAACCTGTTGCGGCCGGACGTGCTGCCCGTGGACGATCTCGGCCTGCGCCGTGCGGTGGGGCTGCTGTACTTCGGCAGCGAAAGCGCCGACATCGCCGCCGTGCGCCATGTGGCGGCGCACTGGGCGCCGTGGCGTTCGGTCGCGACCTGGTATCTGTGGCGCGCCCTGGACCCGGTGCCGGTGGAGTATTGAAAGGCGAGTCCGTGAGCAGAACGACCGTCGGCCCGGCGCCACTTCGTTATAGAATCCGCGTCCCGATCCACAGCACTGGCCGGCTGTCGGAGGCGCAAGCCTTCACCCTGTGCCGTGCGGCGATATGAAATCGATCTTTCTAGACTTCGAACAACCCGTCGCCGAACTCGAGGCGAAAATCGAGGAACTGCGCTTCGTGCAGGACGACTCGGCGGTCGACATCTCCGAGGAGATCGAGCGCCTGCGCAAGAAGAGCCAGGCCCTCACCAAAGAGATCTACTCCAAGCTGACCCCGTGGCAGACGGCGCAGGTCGCGCGGCATCCGCAGCGGCCCTATACGCTCGACTACATCCGCATGCTGTTCACCGACTTCGAGGAACTGCATGGCGACCGCGCCTTCGCCGACGATCCCTCCATCGTCGGCGGGCTTGCCCGTTTCAACGGTCAGTCGGTGATGGTGATCGGCCACCAGAAGGGCCGCGACACCAAGGAGAAGATCTACCGCAACTTCGGCATGCCGCGCCCCGAGGGCTACCGCAAGGCGCTGCGCCTCATGCGCCTGGCGGAGAAGTTCGGCATCCCGGTGCTGACCTTCGTCGACACGCCCGGCGCCTATCCCGGCATCGGCGCGGAGGAGCGTGGCCAGTCCGAGGCCATCGGCCGCAACCTCTACGTCATGGCCCAGCTCAAGGTGCCGATCGTCAGCACCATCATCGGCGAGGGCGGCTCGGGCGGCGCGCTCGCCATCGCCGTCGGCGACATCGTCATGATGCTGCAATACGCGACCTATTCGGTCATCTCGCCCGAAGGTTGCGCCTCGATCCTGTGGAAGAGCGCCGAGCGCGCGCCCGAAGCGGCCGAGACGCTCGGCATCACCGCCAACCGGCTGAAGACCCTGGGCCTCATCGACCGCATCGTCAACGAACCGCTCGGCGGCGCGCACCGCGATCACGCCGCGGCCGCGCAGAATCTGCGCAAGGCGCTGCAGGACGCGCTGCGCGAACTCGACGACCTCAGCCCCGCCGAGCTGATCGAGCGACGCTGCGCGCGCCTGATGGCCTATGGCAAGTTCAAGGAAAACGGCGGCAAGTGAAACCGTCGTCGCGCGCATCGATGCCGCACTCGCGGCGCATGTTCCGGCCGGTGCGCGCCTGACGCTTGGCCTGTCCGGCGGCATCGATTCGGCGGTGCTGCTGGACGCGCTGGCCGCATTGCGCACCCGCCGCGGCTTCCATCTCGACTGTCTCCACGTCCATCACGGCATCAGCCCCAACGCCGACGCCTGGGCCGCGCACGCCCGCGCGCTCGCCGCCGCCTACGGGCTGGATTGCGCCGTCCGCAAGGTCGATCTTGCGCCGCATCGCGGTCTCGGTCTGGAAGGCGCCGCGCGCGCGGCGCGCTATGCCGTCTATGCGGGCTGCGACTGCGATTTCGTCGTGCTCGCGCACCAGCAGGACGACCAGGCCGAGACGGTGCTGCTTCAACTTGCGCGCGGCGCGGGCGTCGAGGGCCTCGCGGCGATGCCCGTCTGCAGGCCGTTGCGCGCCGGGCAGCGCCGCCCGCGCTTGCTGCGCCCCATGCTCGACGTCTCGCGTGCCGAGGTGGAGGCCTATGCGCGCTCGCGCGGCCTGCGCTGGGTCGAGGACGAAAGCAACGCCGATACGGGCCTGGCGCGCAATCTGGTGCGCCACGAGGTGATGCCGCTGCTGGAACGGATCAATCCGGCCGCGCGGGTGAACATCGCCCGGGCGGCCGCGCACCTGGGCGATGCGGCCGCCTTGCTCGACGCGCTCGCCGATGCCGACCTGGAACGCGCGCAGGCCGGCGAGGCGCTGGACCTCGGGGTCTTGCGCGGCCTGGGCGGCGCGCGCGCGGCGAACGCGCTGCGGCGCTGGCTCGCGCGCGCCGGCATCATCTCGCCCAGCACCGCGGAACTGCGCGAAGCCCTGCGGCAATTGTTCGAGGCGCGCGAGGATGCCGGGCCGCTCGCCGATTTCGGCACGGCGGCTTTGCGGCGCTATCGCGGACGCGCTTTTCTGGTGCCGCACCTGCCCGAACCGCCGCAGGCTTACCAGGCGCGCTGGAACGGCGAGCTTGCCTGGCCTCTGCCGGAGCTCGGCGGCGTGCTGCATTTCGAGCCGGCCGCCGAGGGCGGCCTGGCCGAGCGGCATCTTTCGTCCATGACGGTGCGCCTGCGCGCGGGCGGCGAGCGTTTCCGCACCGATGCACGCCGGCCGCATCGCACGCTCAAACACCTCCTGCAGGAGGCGGCGGTCCCGCCGTGGCAGCGCGAACGGCTGCCCTTGCTCTACGTCGGTGAACGCCTGGCCTGCGTGCCGGGCATCGGTGTGGCGCCCGAATTCCAGGCGGCGCCGGGCGAGCGGGGTGTCCTGCCGCGCTGGCGCCTAGCCCGCGAATAAAGCTGCGGGAAGGGGCCAAAGAAAGGTAAAATCGCGTGCTATTTCAAAGAAGTTCCCCTTCGGCCCGGGCGCGGCCGGCGCGGCGCTTCGTTAAAGGACACTTCGATTCATGCGGGGAGCGGGCGCTCCCCGTCTCATCTCCAAACAAAAAGGAAGCTCCATGGCAGTCGAACGCACTCTGTCGATCATCAAACCCGATGCCGTCGGCAAGAACGTAATCGGGAAGATTTACTCCCGCTTCGAGGAAAACGGCCTCAAGATCGTCGCCGCGAAGATGGTGTGGCTGTCGCGCAAGGAAGCCGAAGGCTTCTACGCCGTGCATCGCGAACGGCCGTTCTTCAAGGATCTGGTGGATTTCATGGTTTCGGGCCCGGTGATGGTGCAGGTGCTGGAAGGCGAGAACGCCATCGCCAAGAACCGCGAGCTGATGGGCGCCACCGATCCGAAGAAGGCGGCGCCGGGCACGATCCGCGCCGATTTCGCCGAGAGCATCGATGCCAACGCCGTGCACGGCTCGGATTCGCCCGAGAACGCCGCGATCGAAATCGCCTACTTCTTCCCCACCAGCGAAATCTATTCGCGCTGATTGTCAAAGGCTCATGCGCCAGAACCTACTCGGCCTCGACGCCGCACAGTTGCAGGACTACTTCGCCGCGCTGGGCGAGAAGCCCTTCCGCGCGCGGCAGGTCATGCGCTGGGTGCATCGCAACGGCGAGGCCGATTTCGCGCGCATGAGCGATCTGGCGAAGAGCCTGCGGCAGAAGCTCGTCGAGTGCGCCGAGATCGCGCAGCCGAAGATGATCCGCGACAGCATCGCCGCCGACGGCACGCGCAAATGGCTGCTCGACGTCGGCAACGGCAACGCGGTGGAGACGGTGTTCATTCCCGAAACCAACCGCGGCACGCTGTGCGTGTCCTCGCAGGCCGGCTGCACCATGGACTGCAAGTTCTGCTCGACCGGCCGCCAGGGCTTCAACCGCAATCTCACCAGCGCGGAGATCATCGGCCAGCTCTGGCACGCCAACCGCGTGCTGGGCGCCACCGCCAGCGGCGAGCGCGTCATCAGCAACGTGGTGCTGATGGGCATGGGCGAGCCGCTGCTCAACCTGGACAACGTCATTCCCGCGCTGCGGCTGATGCTCGACGATCACGCCTACGGCCTGTCGCGCCGGCGCGTGACCGTCTCCACTTCGGGCATCGTGCCCATGATCGACCGCCTGCGCGACGAATGTCCGGTGGCGCTGGCGGTGTCGCTGCACGCGCCGAACGACGAGCTGCGCGACCGGATCATGCCGATCAACCGCAAGTATCCGCTCAAGGAGCTGCTGGCGGCCTGCGTGCGCTACCTCGACCGGGCGCCGCGCGATTTCATCACCTTCGAGTACGTGATGCTCGACGGCGTGAACGACAGCGAGGCGCATGCGCGCGAACTGATCGCGCTGCTCGCCGACGTGCCGAGCAAGATCAACCTGATTCCCTTCAATCCCTTCCCGGATGCGGGCTTCAGGCGCTCGCCGCGTGAGGTGATCCAGCGATTCAGCAACATCCTGAACGAGGCAGGCATCGTGACCACGATCCGCAAGACCCGCGGCGACGACATCGACGCCGCATGCGGCCAACTGGCCGGCAAAGTGCTCGACCGGACCCGGCGCAAGCTGCGCATCGCGAGGGTGTCGGCATGAGAATCGTGCGCGTATCGCTGCTGCTGGGCCTAGTATGGCTCGCCGGCTGTGAGACCGTCCCGTCCGAGGTCGCGCCGGACCAGATCGAGGCGGCGCGGCGGATGCTGGAAGCGGGCGAGACCGTCGTCGCCTTGCCGGCGGATGCGCGCACCCGCGCCAAGGCCCACACCGATCTGGCCGCCGCCTACTACGAACTGGGCAACCTGGCGGTGGCGCTGGAGGAAACCCAGATCGCGCTCAGGGCCGATCCGGGCTACGCGCCGGCCTACAACATCCAGGGCCTGGTGCACATGGATCTGCGCGAGCACGACAAGGCCGAACAAAGTTTCAAGCGCGGCCTGCAGCTCGCACCCCAGGACCCGGATCTCAACCACAACTACGGCTGGTTCCTGTGCCAGACCAACCGCGCCGAGGAGTCGGTGCGGTGGTTCCTGAACGCGGTCAAGAATCCGCTCTACCGCACCCCGGCGCGTTCCTATGCCGCGGCCGGGCGGTGCAGCGAGAAGATCAATCCCAAGGACGCCCAGGAGTTCTACGAGCGCGCCCTGCAGCTCGACCCGCGCAACGCGCCGGCGATGCTCTCGCTCGCGGACCTGCATTACCGTCAGGGCCGGCTGGGCGAAGCGAGCGAACTGCTGACGCGCTATCACAAGCTGGTGCCGGAACCGAGCGCCGAATCGCTGTGGCTTGGGGTGCGCGTCGAGCGCAAGCTCGGCAACCGCGTGGCTGCCGACAGTTACGCTGCGCAGCTGCGGCGCCGCCACGCCGGCTCCCCGCAATACCAGGCGCTGCTGCGCGGACAGTACGAGTAGGACAGCAGATGGAAGAACAACAGGCGGACGGCAACGTGTCCGCAAACGAATACGCAACCGAGACGGTGAACGAAGCCGCTGTCGCCGAAGGACCGGGCCGCGTGCTCGCGGCCGCGCGCGAGCAGCGCGGCATGTCGGTGACAGAGGTCGCCATGCGGCTCAAGTTCGCGCCGCGTCAGATCGAGGCGCTCGAAGCCGACCAATACGACAAGCTGCCGGGACGGGCCATCGTGCGGGGCATGGTGCGCAACTACGCGCGCCTGCTCGAAATCGACGCCGACCCGCTGGTCGCCGAGCTGGAACGGCGGCTGCAGCCCGGTCCCAACACCGTGCAGCCGGTGGACATGCGCATCCCGATCAAGGAGAGCCGCAAGGAAGGCCGGGCGCTGCTCGTCATGTCGGTCATCGTGCTGCTCGCGGTGGTCGGCTTCGCGCTCGACTGGTACCTGAGCGACCGCGGGGGCGAGGCGGCCAGGGCCGTGCCGCAGGCCGAGGAACAGGCGCCTGCGGCGCAGGCGCAGCCTGCCGAAGCGCCGGCTGGACAGGCCGATGAGGCCGAGCCTGCCGTGCAGGCGCCCGAAGACGCGCCCGCGCCGGCGGCCGAACCGGTCGCCGCCGTCGCGGCGGACACCGCTGCGGTGCGGCTGGTCAGCACCGAGAGCCGGACGGCGTTGCCCGCTGCGCCGGAGCCTGCGGCGGAAGCCGCGCCGCCCGTGCCGGACGCCGACCAGCCCCTGCGCATGCGCTTCAGCGACGAAGTCTGGGTCGAGGTCAAGGACGGCCAGGGCCGCATCCTCGCCTCGCGGCTGGCGCCGGCCGGCAGCACCCTGGCCCTGGACGGCACGGCACCCTTTTCGCTCGTGCTCGGCAAGGCCGAAGCGGTCGCGCTGGAATACAAAGGTCAGCCGGTGGATCTCGCCCCTTACGCACGCGCCGGGGTGGCGCGTCTCACGCTGGAATGAGCGATGGCGATCCCGCGCCGTTCTTCCCGTAAAGTCCGGATCGCTCACGTCGCGGTCGGCGGCGACGCGCCCATCGTGGTGCAGTCCATGACCAACACCGATACCGCCGACGCCGAGGCGACGGCGCAGCAGGTCCATGCGCTCGCAAAGGCCGGTTCCGAACTGGTGCGCATCACGGTCAACACCGCCGAGGCGGCGGCGCAGGTCGCGCGCATCCGCGAGCGGCTCGACGCCATGGGCTGCGACGTGCCGCTGGTGGGCGACTTCCATTTCAACGGTCACAAGCTGCTGAGCCAGTTCCCCGACTGCGCCCAGGCGCTGGCGAAGTACCGCATCAATCCGGGCAACGTCGGCCGTGGAGCCAAGCGCGACGAACAGTTCGCGACCATGATCGAGCTGGCCTGCAAGTACGAGAAGCCGGTGCGCATCGGCGTGAACTGGGGCAGCCTCGATCAGGATCTGCTGGCGCGCATGATGGACGAGAACGCGCGCCGCGCCGAGCCGCTGCCGGTCGAACAGGTGATGCGCGAAGCGCTCATCACGTCGGCGCTCGACAGCGCAAAACGCGCCGAGGAACTGGGCCTGCCGGGCGACCGTATCGTGCTGTCCTGCAAAGTCAGCGCGGTGCAGGATCTCATCGCCGTGTACCGGGAGCTGGCGCGCCGCTGCGACTATCCCCTGCATCTGGGCCTCACCGAAGCGGGCATGGGCTCCAAGGGCATCGTCGCCTCGACGGCGGCGCTCGCGGTGCTGCTGCAGGAAGGCATCGGCGACACCATCCGCGTCTCGCTCACGCCCGAGCCGGGCGGCGACCGCACCAGGGAAGTGGTGGTGGCGCAGGAGATCTTGCAGACCATGGGGCTGCGTTCCTTCGCGCCGCTGGTGATTTCCTGCCCCGGCTGCGGCCGGACCACCAGCACCTTCTTCCAGGAGCTCGCGGCCAAGATCCAGGCGTTCCTGCGCGCGCAGATGCCGGTGTGGCGGGCGCAGTATCCGGGCGTAGAGAATATGCACGTGGCGGTGATGGGCTGCGTGGTGAACGGCCCGGGCGAATCCAAGCATGCCGACATCGGCATCAGCCTGCCCGGCGCGGGCGAGGTCCCGGTGGCGCCGGTCTACGTGAACGGGCAGAAGACGGTGACGCTCAAAGGCGAGCGCATCGCCGAGGAGTTCCAGGTCATCGTCGAAGAATATGTGCGCACCACCTACGGTCCCGGCGGACCCGGTCGCACGGCATCCGAAACCGAAAAAGTGATCGCGATCCAAGCCGCGCATTGACGGTCGCGACGATAATGCGCCCTTTCGGCGCCCAGACATCCATGAGTCGAACCCTACAAGCTGTACGCGGGATGAACGACATCCTGCCCGATGAGGCCGTATTGTGGGAGCGCTTCGAGGACACGGTCCGGAGCTGGCTCGCCGCCTACGGTTACCGCAACATCCGCACGCCGCTGCTGGAGCACACGGCGCTGTTCCGCCGCGCCATCGGTGAAGCCACCGACATCGTCGAGAAGGAGATGTACAGCTTCGTCGATGAGCTGAACGGCGAGCATCTGACGCTGCGTCCTGAAGGCACGGCCGCGACGGTGCGCGCGGCGGTGGAGCACTCGCTGCTCTACAACGGCCCGCAGCGGCTCTGGTACATGGGCCCGATGTTCCGTCACGAACGGCCGCAGAAGGGCCGCTACCGCCAGTTCCATCAGGTCGGTGTCGAGGCGCTGGGCTACGCCGGTCCCGACATCGACGCCGAGCTCCTGCTCATGTGCGCGCGGCTGTGGGACGACCTCGGTCTGCAGCACGTCGTGCGGCTGCAGCTCAACTCGCTCGGCAGCACTGAGGAGCGCGCGCGCCACCGCGAGGCGCTGGTGGCCTATCTCAAGTCGAGAGAAGCCGAGCTCGACGAGGATTCCAAGCGGCGGCTGCATACCAATCCGCTGCGCGTGCTCGACAGCAAGAATCCGGCGATGCAGCAGCTGATCAATGAAGCGCCGAAGCTGCTCGACTACCTCGGGGAGGAATCGCTCAAGCACTTCGAGGGCGTGCAGCAGGTGCTGAAGGACGCCGGCATTCCCTACGAGATCAATCCGCGGCTGGTGCGCGGTCTCGACTACTACAACCTCACGGTGTTCGAATGGGTCACCGACCGGCTCGGGGCCCAGGGCACGGTCTGCGCGGGCGGCCGTTACGACGGGCTGATCGCGGAGATCGGCGGCAAACCCGCGCCCGCGGCCGGCTTCGCCATGGGGGTGGAGCGGCTGCTCGCGCTGTTGCGCGAATGCAGCGAGAATGCCGCCGAATGGCTGGAGCCCGCGGCCGCCGACGTGTATGTCGTCCACCAGGGCGAGCATGCGCTGCGGATGGCCTTCACCGTCGCAGAAGGGCTGCGCAACTACGGTTTCACCGTGGTGCAGCATTGCGGCGGCGGCAGCTTCAAGTCGCAGATGAAAAAGGCCGACGGCAGCGGCGCGCAGATCGCCCTGATCATCGGCGACGACGAGGTCGCGGCAAGCGAAGTGAGCGTGAAGCCGCTGCGCGAGGAACGCGGCCAGTGGCGCGTGAGCGTCGAACAACTGCCGCAAGCGATCGCCGATCTGCTTTACGGCGCAGGAGGGGAGTGAGCAAGCGCGATGGCATACGATCTCGAAGAACAGGAAAAAATCGAAGAGCTGAAAGCCTGGTGGAGGCGCTGGGGCAACTTCATCATCGTCACCACGACGCTGGCGCTCGTCGTCATCGCCGCCTTGCGCGGCTGGGACGCCTATCAGCAGGCGCAGGCGCGCAAGGCTGGTCTCGCCTACAACCAGGTGCTCGCCGCCGTGCGGGCAGGCGAGGCGCAGAAGGTCCGCGAGCTCGCGGCGCTGGTGCGCGAGGACTACCCGCGCACGGTGTACGCCTCCTTCGCCGCCTTCGCCGCCGCGAAGTTCTATGTCGAGCGCGGTGACCGCGCCGCGGCGCGCGAAGCGCTCGCCTGGGTGGCGGAAAACGGCCGCGGCGAGCTCAAGGCCATCGCGCGCGTGCGCCTGGCGCAGGTGCTGCTCGACGAGCAGGCCTACGACGAAGCGCTGAAAGTGCTCGACGGCGACCATCCCAAGGCCTTCGAAGCGCAATTCGCCGCGGCGCGCGGCGACATCTACGCCGTGCAGGGCAAGCGCGAGGAAGCGCGCCGTGCCTATCAGGCCGCGCTCGCCGCCACGCCGCCGGGCGAGCGTACGCAGCGCGAGCTGCTGCAGTTCAAACTCGACGGACTGGGTGAAGCATGATGCGCCGCCGTTTCGCTTTCCTCCGCGCCGCGCTCGTGCTCGCAATGGCCGGCACGCTGGCCGGCTGCGCGGCCCTCAATCCCTTCAACTGGTTCGGCAGATCGGAAAAGGAACGGCGCGCGCCGCTCACGGAAATCAAGCAATCCCTCAGCGTCCGCACGCTGTGGCAGGCGAGCGTGGGCGACTCGCGCGGCTACCTGCTCGCGCCCGCGGTGGCGGGCGGCAGCGTCTATGCCGCGGCCTACGACGGCACGGTGGTACGCCTGGAAGAGGAGACCGGCAAGCAGATCTGGCGCGTGGACGTCGGCGACGCCATCACCGGCGGCGTGGGCAGCGACGGGGAGCGCGTGGTGGTGGGCACGGCCGAAGGCGAGGTGATCACGCTCGACAACGACGGCCGCGTGCTGTGGCGCGCGCGTGTGTCCAGCGAAGTGCTGAGCCCGCCCGCGGTCGTCGGCGACCGCGTCGTGGTGCGCAGCGCCGACAACCGCATCTTCGCCTTCGATGCGCGCGACGGCAAACGCGAGTGGGTCTATTCGCGCTCCGCGCCGGCGCTGATCGTGCGCGGTCCCTTCGACATGGAGGTGCGCGGCGGTTTCGTGTTCGCCGGCTTCCCCGGCGGCAAGCTGGTCGCGGTGGCGCTCAACAACGGCGGCCTGCGCTGGGAAGGCACGGTGGCACTGCCGCGCGGCACCACCGAACTGGAGCGTGTGGCCGATGTGGTCGGCAAGCCCTGGGTCGGCGACCGTGAAGCCTGCGCCGTCGCCTACCAGGGGCGCATCGCCTGTTTCGATCTACGCAGCGGCAACCTGCTCTGGGCGCGCGACATTTCCTCCAGCGCCGGGCTCGACGTCGGCGACGGCAATGTCTATGTGAGCGAGGACGCCGGCGCCGTGACGGCTTTCAACCGCTCAGGCGCGAGCCTCTGGCGCCAGGACAAGCTCGCCGGGCGCGAACCGAGCGCGCCGCTCGCGCTCGGGCCGGAGATCGTGGTCGGCGACGTCGAAGGCTATGTGCACTGGCTGGCGCGCGAGGACGGCGCCTTCGTCGCCCGCCAGGCCACGGACGGCTCGCCCATCCGCGCCGCGCCGGTGCCCATCGCTGGCGGCTTCCTCGTCCAGACGAGCAAGGGCGGGCTCTATGCGCTGCATGCCGAGTAAGTAGGGGCGCAAGCGGCAGATCGTGAAACCCACCATCGTCCTGGTCGGTCGTCCCAACGTCGGCAAATCGACCTTGTTCAACCGCCTGACGCGTTCGCGCGAGGCGCTCGTGGCCGACGTGCCGGGGCTCACGCGCGACCGTCACTACGGTGACGGCCGCGTCGGCGACCGGCCGTATTTCGTCGTCGATACCGGCGGTCTTGAGCCGGTGGCCAAGGACGGCATCCTGTACGAAATGGCGCGCCAGACCGAGGCTGCCATCGCCGAGGCCGACGCCATCATTTTCCTGGTCGACGGCCGCGACGGCCTCACGCCCCAGGACCGCCGCATCGCCGACATGCTGCGGCGTTACAAGGACCGGGTGTGGCTGGCGGTCAACAAGACCGAGGGCATGAACGCCGCCGTGGTCACGGCCGAGTTCCACGAACTGGGCCTGGGCGAGCCGCATGCGCTGTCCGCTTCCCACGGCGACGGCGTGCGCGCCGTCATGGATGAGGTGCTGGCGGCGCTGCCCAGGGCGGAAGAGGAGGCCGAGCCCGAGGAACAGACGGCGGTCCCGCACATCGCCGTGGTCGGCCGCCCCAACGTCGGCAAGTCGACGCTGATCAACGCGCTGCTCGGCGAGGAGCGCCTCATCGCCTTCGATCAGCCGGGCACCACGCGCGACAGTATCCGCGTGCCCTTCGAGCGCAACGGCAGGCAGTATGTGCTGATCGACACCGCCGGCGTGCGGCGCAAGGGCAGGGTGTTCGAGGCGATCGAGAAGTTCTCGGTGGTGAAGACCCTGCAGGCGGTGGAACAGGCCAACGTCTGCATCCTGGTGCTCGACGCCCGGCAGGAGATCGCCGATCAGGACGCCCATCTCGCCGGCTACATCGTCGAGCAGGGGCGCGCGCTGGTGGTGGCGGTGAACAAGTGGGACGGCCTGGACGACTATCAGCGCGAGCAGATCAAGCAGCAGCTCGAACGCAAGCTGGGCTTCCTCGGCTTCGCGCGCACCCATTTCGTCTCGGCGCTGGAAGGCAAGGGCCTGGGTGCGGTGCTTGCTTCCGTCGACGAAGCGTACCAGTCGGCCATGGCCAAACTGCCGACGCCCAAGCTGACGCGGGTGATGATGGATGCGGTGGCCAAGCAGCCCCCGCCGCGCAAGGGATTGTCCAGGCCGAAGCTGCGCTACGCCCATCAGGGGGGCAGCAATCCGCCCGTGATCGTGATCCACGGCACCGCGCTGGACCATGTGCCGGAGAGCTACCGGCGGTATCTGGAATCGACCTTCCGCCGGCATTTCGGCCTGCGGGGCACGCCGCTGCGCGTGGAATTCCGTACTGCGAGAAACCCTTATGTCGAAAAGGGGACTAAACGTAAATTAAGCCGCTAAACGGCCGGGTGCATGGCGCACCCCCCCGAAATCCATTACATTAGACGCTCAAAAACATAACGCTTCCGGAGCGAGAACATGAGCAATAAAGGGCAAATGTTACAAGACCCGTTCCTCAACACTCTGCGTAAGGAGCACATTCCCGTTTCGATCTATCTGGTCAACGGTATCAAGCTCCAAGGCCAGGTCGAGTCCTTCGACCAGTACGTCGTGTTGCTGAAGAACACGGTTACGCAGATGGTTTACAAGCACGCCATTTCCACGGTGGTGCCCTCGCGTCCGGTCAATCTGAGCGTCGATCACGGCGAATAGCGGATGCTGGATTTTTCGCCACGCGATTCGAGCGTGGTCAACGCCTCCAAGGCGCTACTGGTCGCACTGGACTTCGGCGCCCCGGGTTACGCAGAGAGCAAGTCCGAGCTTCGTCTGTTGGTCGGCAGCGCCGGCCTGGAAGTGTGCGGCATGGTCGAAGGCCGCCGCGGCCGTCCCGATCCGGCCTATTTCGTCGGCTCCGGCAAGATCGAGGAGATCGACCGCCTGCGCAAGGACACCGGCGCCGGCACAGTGGTTTTCAACCACCAGCTCTCGCCCGCGCAGCAGCGCAACCTCGAGCGCGCCTTGCAGTGCCGCATCGTCGACCGTACCGAGCTCATCCTGTTCATCTTTGCGCAGCGCGCCAAGAGCCACGAGGGCAAGGTCCAGGTGGAGCTGGCGCAGCTCGAGCACCTGGCCACCCGCCTGGTGCGCGGCTGGACCCACCTGGAACGGCAGCGCGGCGGTATCGGCCTGCGCGGCGGTCCCGGCGAGACGCAGCTCGAGGTCGACCGCCGCCTGATCGCCGACCGGGTCAAGAAGCTCAAGGCGCAGCTCGTCAAACTGCAGCGCCAGCGCGACGTGCAGCGCCGTGCGCGCCGGCGGGGACAGGTGACGTCGGTCTCGCTGGTGGGCTACACCAACGCCGGCAAGTCGACGCTCTTCAACGCGCTCACACACGCCGGCGCCTATGCCGCCGACCAGCTCTTCGCGACCCTGGACACCACCACGCGGCGCCTCTACCTGCCCGAAGCCGGTCACCTCACGCTGTCCGACACGGTCGGTTTCATCCGCGAGCTGCCGCACACGCTCGTGGCCGCCTTCCGCGCCACGCTGGAGGAGACCATTCATGCCGACCTACTGCTGCATGTCGTCGATTCCTCCAGTCCCGTGCGCGACGAGCAGATCGAGGAAGTGAACAAGGTGCTGGCCGAGATCGGCGCCGACCACATTCCGCAGATCCTGGTATGGAACAAGATCGACGTCAGCGGGCTGGAGCCGGGAATTGACCGGGACGAGTGTGCTAATATCGCGCGCGTCCGTCTGAGTGCCAGGACGGGCCAGGGCCTCGACCTGTTGCGCGAGGCCCTCACCGAAGCGGCAGCCGCGCGACCGCTCGATGAGGCATCCGCCTCAGTTCAAGCTTCGAATCCCGACAACCCGAGCCAGCGAGCAGCGAACACGCATGTCACTCAATGATCCCCAGTGGGGCCGCAAAGGCCGCGGCGGCGGTGGTGGCGACGACAACAACAACCAGGGGCCTCCCGATCTGGACGAACTGTGGCGCAACTTCAACCAGCGCCTGAGCGCCCTGTTCGGCCGCAAGTCGCCTGAAGGCGGCGGCGCCGGCGGGTCCGGCCAGCCGCCTGTCAGGGCGCAGTTCGGCGGCGGCTTCGGCCTGCTCGTCGCGCTCATCGTCGTCGTCTGGCTCGCCAGCGGCTTCTACACCGTGGACGCCAGCCAGCGCGCGGTCGTGCTCACCTTCGGCGCCTACACCAAGACCACCGATCCGGGCTTGCGCTGGCGCTGGCCGTATCCCATCCAGAGCCACGAACTGGTCAACCTGAGCCAGGTGCGCACCATCGAGGTCGGCTACCGCAACAACGTCAAGACCAAGGTGCTGCGCGAATCGCTCATGCTGACCGACGACGAGAACATCGTCGACATCCAGTTCGCGGTGCAGTACGTCCTCAAGGACCCCGAGGATTACCAGTTCAACATCCGCCAGCCCGACGAGACGGTCATGCAGGTAGCCGAGTCGGCGATGCGCGAGATCGTCGGCAAGTCGAGCATGGACTTCGTGCTCTACGAGGGCCGCGAGCAGATCGCGGTCACGGCGCAGTCGCTGATGCAGGACATCCTCGACCGCTACGGCACTGGCATCACCATCAGCAAGGTGACGCTGCAGAACGCCCAGCCGCCGGAGCAGGTCCAGGCCGCCTTCGACGACGCGGTGAAGGCCAAGCAGGACCTCGAGCGCCAGAAGAACGAAGGCCAAGCCTACTACAACGACGTGGTGCCGAAGGCCCGCGGTACCGCCTCGCGCCTGCTCGAGGAAGCCGAGGGCTACCGCCAGCGCGTAGTGGCGAACGCCGAGGGCGAGACGGCCCGCTTCAGCCAGATCCTGGCCGAATACCAGAAGGCGCCGGCGGTGACGCGCGAGCGCATGTACCTGGACGCCATGCAGGAGATCTTCAGCAACACCACCAAGGTGATGGTCGACCTGCGCCAGAACAGCAACCTGCTGTTCCTGCCGCTCGACAAGCTGATGCAGATGTCCTCGGCCGAGATCACCGGACTTGCGGCGCCCAAGCCGCAGCCTTCCGAAACCGCCACGTCCGCGCCGGAAACGAATGCCCGCGCGCGTGACTCGTTGCTGGGCCGCGAACGCGGTTCACGGCCCTGAGGAGGAGCGCCCGATGAGAAACGCATTGGGAATCGTCGTCGGCGTGCTGCTGGTGCTGATCGTGCTCGTCTCCTCCACCATGTACACGGTGGACCAGCGGCAGACGGCGATCGTGCTGCAGCTGGGCGAGATCCGCGACGTGGTGGAAGAGCCCGGCCTGCACTTCAAGCTGCCGCTGGTGCAGAACGTGCGCTACTTCGACAAGCGCGTGCTCACGCTCGACACGCCGGATGCCGAGCGCTACATCACCTCCGAGAAGAAGAACGTGCTGGTCGATTCCTTCGTGAAGTGGCGCATCGCCGACGTCAAGCAGTACTACATCTCGGTCGCCGGCGACGAGGTGCGCGCCACCACGCGCCTGGCGCAGACGGTCAACGCCGCCCTGCGCGAGGAGTTCGGCAAGCGCACCGTGCCGGAGGTGGTCTCCGGCGAGCGCGACAAGATCATGGACATCGTGCGCGAGAAGGTGCAGGACGACGCCGCCCGCATCGGCGTGAAGGTGGTGGACGTGCGGCTCAAGCGCGTGGAACTGCCCGCCGAGGTGAGCGAGGCCGTGTACCGGCGCATGGAGGCCGAACGCCGCGCCGTGGCCGCCGAGCTGCGTTCGCAGGGCTTCTCGGAAGCCGAGAAGATCCGCGCCGAAGCCGATCGCGACCGCGAAGTCATCATCGCCAACGCCTACAAGAAGGCGCAGGCGATCAAGGGTGAGGGGGATGCCAGGGCGGCGGCGATCTACGCCAAGGCCTTCGGCCAGAATCCGGAGTTCTACGCCTTCTGGCGCAGCCTCGACGCCTATCGCAACAGCTTTGCCGATCGCAGCGACGTGCTGGTGCTCGACCCGAGTTCGGAGTTCTTCCGCTACTTCAAGAAACCGGAGCGCGGCGCCGCCGCCAAATAACGTAAATGGGTGAGTCTCTCGCGACCGCGATCGCGCTGGTGCTGGTGATCGAGGGTATCCTGCCGTTCCTGATGCCCGCGCTGTGGCGGGAGATGTTCCGTCGCATCATCGAACACAGTGACGGACAGATCCGGTTCTTCGGCCTCACATCGATGCTGCTCGGTGTGCTGCTGTTGTGGTTCGTCGGCCCCTAGCGCGCGGGAGGCGTTGCGATGCGCACCTGGCTGCTGCCCGAATACGTTGAAGACATCCTGCCGAACGAGGCGCTCGGCATCGAGCGGCTGCGCACGCGCCTGCTGGAGCTGTTCCGCGTGCACGGCTACGAGCTGGTGATTCCCCCGCTGCTGGAATACACCGACTCGCTGCTCACCGGCACCGGCAGCGACCTCGACCTGCGCACCTTCAAGCTCGTCGATCAGCTCTCCGGCCGCATGATGGGCGTGCGGGCCGACATGACGCCGCAGGTGGCGCGCATCGACGCACATCTGCTCAACCGCAAGGGCGTGGTGCGGCTGTGCTACTGCGGCACCGTGCTGCACACCCGGCCGCGCAGCTTCACCGCCACGCGCGAGCCCATGCAGCTCGGCGCGGAGATCTACGGCCATGCCGGCATCGAGGCCGACATCGAAATCCAGCGGCTGCTGCGCACGGCGCTCGCGGCCTGCGGACTGGGCGACGCGCGGCTGGACGTTTCGCACGTGGGCGTGTTCGAGGCGCTCGCCAAGCACGCCGGCGTGGACGAAAAACTGGAAGCCGAACTGCTGGAGGCGGTGCGCGCCAAGGACCGGCCGCGGCTGCGCGCCCTGGTCGAACGGCTCGAGCCGCGCTCGCGCGAGGCTTTCCTGCTGCTGCCCGAGCTCTACGGCGGCCGGGAGGTGCTGGAGCGTGCGCGCAACGCGCTGCCGGCCTATCCTGAATTGCGCGCCGCGCTGGACGACCTCGAAGCGGTGTTGAACGCCAACGGCGGGCCGATGGGCATCGATCTCGCGGACTTGCGGGGTTACCACTATCACAGCGGGATCGTGTTCGCGGCCTATCATGGCGGTCTGGCCAATGCCATCGCGCTGGGCGGCCGCTACGATGAAGTGGGCAAGGCCTTCGGCCGCGCGCGGCCGGCGACCGGTTTTTCGCTCGACCTGCGCGAATGGGTGCGGCTGGCGCCGGAGGCGCCGCCCCCCAAGGCCATCCTCGCGCCGTATTCGGACGATGCGAAACTGCGCGAACGCATCGACGCGCTGCGGGCGGCGGGCGAGGTGGTGATCGTCGAACTGCCCGGCCACGAGCAGACGCGCGCTGAACTGGGCTGCGACCGGCAGCTCGTGTTGAAGAACGGCAACTGGGAGATTGTGAGCCTCTGACCGCGCGGGCGGTCCGGCTTCGGAAGAGCATGGCAAAGAACGTCGTCGTAGTGGGCACCCAGTGGGGTGACGAAGGCAAGGGCAAGATCGTCGACTGGCTGACCGATCATGCCGCGGGCGTGGTGCGTTTCCAGGGTGGCCACAACGCGGGCCACACGCTGGTGATCGAAGGGCGCAAGACCATCTTGCGGCTCATCCCCTCGGGCATCCTGCGCGAAGGGGTGAACTGCTACATCGGCAACGGCGTGGTGCTGTCGCCCACGGCGCTCTTCCAGGAGATCGACGAGCTGCAGGCGCTCGGCGTGGAAGTGGAGTCGCGGCTGCACATCAGCGAAGCGACCACGCTGATCCTGCCTTATCACGTCGCCGTCGACCAGGCGCGCGAAGCGGCCAAGGGCGCCGACAAGATCGGCACCACCGGGCGCGGCATCGGCCCGGCCTACGAGGACAAGGTCGCGCGCCGCGCCATCCGCCTGCAGGACCTCTTCCAGCCCAAGCGCTTCGCCGAGAAGCTGCGCGAAGTGCTGGACTATCACAACTTCGTCCTGACGCACTGGCTCAAGGCCCAGGCGGTGGACTACGACAAGGTGCACGACGAGACGCTCGCCTTCGCGCCGCGGCTCGAGAAGATGCTCGCCGACGTGCCGCGCGCGCTGCGCGACGCCAACGCCGCCGGCAAGAACCTGCTGTTCGAGGGCGCGCAAGGGACGCTGCTAGACGTGGACCACGGCACCTATCCCTTCGTCACCTCGAGCAACACCGTCGCCGGCGCCGCCTGCGCCGGTGCCGGCATCGGTCCGCAGCACCTGCACTACATCCTCGGCATCACCAAGGCCTACACCACCCGCGTGGGCTCCGGCCCGTTCCCGACCGAGCTGGACGACGCGATCGGCGAGGGCCTGCGCCAGCGCGGCAACGAATTCGGTTCCGTCACCGGCCGGCCGCGCCGCTGCGGCTGGTTCGACGCCGCGGCGCTCAAGCGCTCGGCGCAGATCAACGGCCTGTCGGGCCTGTGCCTCACCAAGCTCGACGTGCTCGACGGCATGCCGGAGCTCAAGCTCTGCGTGGGCTACGACATCGACGGCGAGCGTACCGACATGCTGCCGCCCGGCGCCGACGACTGCGCGCGCTGCAAACCGGTGTACGAGACGCTGCCGGGCTGGCAGGAAAGCACGGTCGGCATCAAGCGCCTGGAAGACCTGCCGCGCAACGCGCGCGCCTACCTGGACCGCGTCGAGGAGGTCTGCGGGGTGCCGATCGACATCATCTCCACCGGACCCGACCGCGCCGAGACCATTGTCCGCCGCCATCCTTTCCTCTGACATGGCCGAGGACCTGTTCGTGGCCTGGTCCGACTACCATCGGACCATCGAACGGCTGGCGGGCCTCGTCTACGATTCGGACTGGCGCTTCGACCACGTCGTCGCCATCGGCCGCAGCGGCCTGCACATCGGCGACCTGTTGTCGCGCCTCTATCGCGTCCCGTTGTCGGTGTTGCAGGCCCGCTCCGGCGACGGCCGCGTCAGCCTGTCGGAACTGGCGACCCTGGACGGCCCGCCCGGCGGACGCGTGCTGCTGGTGGACGACCTGGTCCGCTCGGGCGCGACATTGGCTAGCGCATGCCGTAAGCTGGAACCGCAATGCGCGGAGCTGCGCACCGCCGCGCTGTGGGTGCGAGAAGGGGCCGCGTTCCGGCCTCACTACTATGTCGCGGAACTTGCCGACGGCTGCCGGCTGCACCGCCCGGCCGAGCCCTACGATCTGAGCAATATCGAGGAAGTGGCGCGCAGAAGGCGCGCCGACGGTTGAGGCCCGGCGCTGCGGTACCCCCAAACGAAAAACGCGCGACAGGCGTCGCGCGTTGCGGAGAAAGCTGGTGCCGAGAAGAGGACTCGAACCTCCACACCCTTGCGGGCGCTAGGACCTGAACCTAGTGCGTCTACCAATTCCGCCATCTCGGCAAGAGGCTGCGCATTTTAGAGCAAACGGACGACGGATTCAATGAGATCGCGAACCAAGAAAAAGATCAGCGAGCGCAGGCTGAAAGACCCCTACTACGAGCGCGAGGCCGCGCGCTACCCCGAGCCGCTGCCCAGCCGGGAGTACATCCTCCAGGTGCTGGACGAGGAGGGCGTGCCGGTCGATGAGAAGCGCCTGGCGAAGCTGCTCGACATCACACCGGGCGAGCGCGAGGCCTTCGCCCGCCGCATCGCGGCCATGGAGCGCGACGGCCAGTTGCTGCGCAACCGCAAGAACCAGCTTCTGGTGGCGCAGAAGCTCGATCTCGTGGCCGGCCGCGTGGAGGGCCATCCGGACGGCTACGGCTTCGTCATCCCGGACGACGGCGGCGAGGATCTCTTCCTCAGCCCCGCCCAGATGCAGCAGGTCATGCACGGCGACCGCGTCATGGTGCGGCCAGGGCTCGCGGACCGGCGCGGCCGGCGCGAAGCGACCATCGTCGAAGTGCTCGAACGCGCGCAGCACCGCGTGGTCGGGCGCCTGATGAAGGAGCGCGGCATCTGGTTCGTCGTCCCCGCCGACAAGCGCATCGCGCACGACATCCTCATCGAACCCGCGGGCCGCGCCAACGCCAAGCCGGGCCAGATCGTCACCGCCGAACTCATCGTGCAGCCCGGCCGCTACGCGCAGCCCATCGCGCGCATCGTCGAGGTGCTGGGCAACTTCGACGATCCGGGCATGGAGATCGAGATCGCGCTGCGCAAGCACGACCTGCCCTTCGAGTTCTCCAAGGAAGCGCAACGCCAGGCGGCGAAGCTGCCCGATGCCGTGCGCAAGCGCGATCTGGAAGGCCGCGTCGATCTGCGCCATCTGCCTTTCGTCACCATCGACGGCGAGACCGCCAAGGACTTCGACGACGCGGTCTACTGCGAGCAGCAGGGCAAGGGTTTCAGGCTCTACGTGGCGATCGCCGACGTCAGCCACTACGTGCGGCACGGCGACGCGCTCGACCGCGACGCGCGCGATCGCGGCAACTCGGTGTACTTCCCGCGCCGCGTGATTCCCATGCTGCCGGAGAAGCTCTCGAACGGCCTGTGTTCGCTCAACCCGGACGTGGACCGCCTGGCGATGGTCTGCGAAGTGGTAGTGAACGCGCGCGGCGATCTTGGTCCCTACAAGTTCTATCCCGCGGTGATCCGCTCCAAGGCGCGGCTCACCTACACGCGCGTGGCGAAACTGCTCTACGGCCTGAAGGCGGACGTCGAGCCGGTGCCCGAGGCGCTGGTGCCGCATCTGCGCGCGCTCGACGGCGTGTTCCGTGCGCTGCTGCACGCTCGCGGCAAGCGCGGCGCCATCGACTTCGAAACCGTCGAGACGCAGATCATTTTCGACGAGCGCGGCAAGATCGCGCGCATCGAGCCGGTGGAGCGCAACGACGCCCACCGCCTGATCGAGGAATGCATGCTCGCGGCCAACGTGTGCGCGTCCGATTTCCTCGCCCGGCACGAGCATCCGGCGCTCTACCGCGTGCACGAAGGGCCGACACCGGAAAAGCTCGAACGCACGCGCGAATTCCTCAAGAGCTTCGGGCTGCAACTGGGCGGCGGCGACCGTCCCACGGCCAAGCATTACGCCAAGCTGCTGGAGAGCATCAAAGGGCGGCCGGACATCCAGCTCCTGCAGACCGTGCTGCTGCGCTCGCTGCAGCAGGCGGTGTACAGCCCCGACAACGAAGGCCACTTCGGCCTCGCCTACGAGGCCTATACGCATTTCACCTCGCCCATCCGCCGTTATCCGGATCTGCTCATCCACCGCGCCATCAAGGCGGTGCTGCGCGGCGAGCGCTATTCCCCCGGCGACTGGCACGAGCTCGGCGCGCATTGCTCCATGACCGAGCGGCGCGCCGACGAGGCGACGCGCGACGTGGTGAACTGGCTCAAGGCCTACTACATGCGCGACAAGGTCGGGGAGGAGTTCGAGGGCAGCATCAGCGCGGTGACGAGCTTCGGCATCTTCGTCGCGCTCGACGACATATACATCGAGGGCCTGGTGCACGTCTCCGAGCTCGGCAACGACTACTTCCGTTTCGATCAGGCGCTGCAGGAGATGCGCGGCGACCGCACCGGCAAGGTCTTCCGCCTCGCCGACCGCGTGCGCGTGAAGGTGGCGCGCGTCGACCTCGAACAGGCGCGCATCGACTTCGTGCTCGCCGACGAGGAGAAGACGCGCCGGCGCACGCGCAGCCCGGCCATGGCTTAACATCGCCCCATGAGCAAGCTTTCCTTCATCCACGGCTTCCATGCCGTACAGGCGCGGCTGCGCAGCGACGCCGCATCGGTGCGCGAGCTCTACGTCGCCGAAGGGCGCGACGATCCGCGCGTGCGCGATCTCGTCCGGCTCGCCGAAAGCCATGGCATACGCGTCATGCAGGTGCCCATGGCGCGGCTCGACGGCATGGCGCGCGGCGCGCGTCACCAGGGCGTCGTCGCCGGCGTGACGGCGCGGCAGCCGCGCGCCGGCCTCGACGATTTCCTCGACCAGTTGCACGAACCGCCGGTGCTGCTGGTGCTCGACGGCGTGACCGATCCGCACAACCTCGGCGCCGCGTTGCGCGTTGCCGACGCCGCCGGCGCGCATGCGGTCATCGCGCCCAAGGATCGCAGCGCCGGCCTGTCCGCGACCGCCATCAAGGTGGCGAGCGGCGCGGCGGACAGCGTGCCTTATTTCGTCGTCACCAATCTCGCCCGCACGCTCGACGAGCTGAAGGAACGCAACATCTGGGTGGTCGGCACGGCCGACGATGCCGAGCACGATCTCTATCAGGTCGACCTTCCCAACGCCATCGCCTGGGTGCTCGGCTCCGAAGGCGAGGGCATGCGCCGGCTCACGCGCGAGCGTTGCGACATGGTCGTGCGCATTCCCATGCTCGGCAAAGTCGAAAGCCTCAACGTCTCGGTCGCCGCGGGCATCTGCCTGTACGAATCCTTGCGGCGCCGGCTCGCCGCCGCCCGCTAGCGGCGCCGCTGTCGGCCGCGCCCGACGACGCGGCGACAGCACGCTTCTTGCACCCTGCGGGGCGCGCCGCGGGCTGACATCCCTTTTGAGGACGATCAATCTCCGCTTCGGCGCAAGCGCTATGTTTGATACCGCTTGCAGACGCAACGCACAGGCGGACGGAACGGTCCGCGCACGAATCGCTCCGTTGGTCCGGCTGCGCAAGCGTGTACAAGCGGTCGATATTCTTGGATTAGGAGCGCAACCATGGCCAATCTCTCGCTGTTCAACCCTTTTCGGCGGCGTGCTGTCGAAACCTTTGACGATCCGTTCGACGAGTTGATCCGGCGCATGTGGCAACCCCTGCAGTGGGAGCCGGAAACCTCCATGGGCATCAAGATCGACGTCGAGGAAGACGACAAGGCCTACACCGTGAAGGCCGAGATGCCCGGCGTAAAGAAGGAGGACATCAAGGTCGAAGTGGACGGCAACCGGGTGACCATCAGCGCCGAGTCGAAGCGTGAAGAAGAGGTGAAGGAAAAAGGACGCGTGGTGCGCAGCGAACGCTACTACGGCACTCTCTATCGCAGCTTTGCGCTCGCGCACGACCTCGACGAGACCAAGGCCTCGGCGAAGTACGTCGACGGCGTGCTGGAACTGACCTTGCCGAAGAAGGCCGATACCAGGACCCGGCAGATCTCCGTCCAGTGACGGCGAATGGAAGCGGCCGGCGCAAGTAATGCGCCGGCTGTGCGTCGGGGCTCCGGTCCAGTATCGGACACCGCAGGCGTTGCCGCATAGGCGGCGACGCCACAACACCCGCCGCGCGCACATGCGCCGCGGCCGTTACGGAAGTATGCGCGGCAAGGTTCACCGTGCATTGCCCCGTTCGAAGCGCTATCGGCGCTTTCTCAGACCTTTTCGACCTCGTTCGGAGGCGCCACCGGGCGCGGCAAGCCCGGGCGGGTTTCCCCATCCCCTTGATTTCCTTGCCTCAGCCTTGCCCGGACGGCTATAATCGCGGGCTTTTCCGGGATGGTCCCGGAAACCTTGCCACACCGCTCGCAGGGCGGGTGGCCATTCAGCCCACAAGGAGTCTGCATGCGTCATTACGAAATCGTATTCATCGTCCATCCGGACCAGAGCGAACAGGTCCCGGCGATGATCGAGCGCTACCGCACCCTGGTGACGGGGCGTGGCGGGAAGATCCATCGTCTCGAGGACTGGGGCCGTCGCCAGCTCGCCTATCCGATCCAGAAAGTGCACAAGGCGCACTACGTGCTCATGAACATCGAATGCGACGGCGAAACGCTCGACGAGCTGGACCACGCCTTCAAATTCAACGATGCGGTGCTGCGCCACCTCATCGTGCGGATGAAACAGGCGGTCACCGCGCCTTCGCCCATGATGAAGGACGAGAAGGCGCGCTCGGTGCTCGAGCCGCAGCAGGCGAAGCCCGCCGAGGAAGCCAAGACCGAGGAAGCGGCCGCTGCGGCCGAACAGCCGGCTGCCGGCGCCTGACGATTGGATCGCGACAACCAGCTGGTACTGACCGGTGTGCTGATCGAGCGCGACGCGCTGCGGCACACGCCCGCGGGAATCCCGGTTCTGGACTTCCGCATCGCCCACGCCTCGACCCAGATCGAGGCGGCCGTACCGAGGCAGGTCGAACTGGAACTGGCCTGCGTGGCGGTGCAGGAGCGGGCGAAGCTCCTGGCAGGCGCGCCGCTCGGCGCGGCGCTCAGACTGAGCGGATTCCTGGCACCCAAGAGCCGGTCGAGCAAGCAGCTGGTGTTGCACGTGCAAAGTATCGAATTCAAGGAAGGAGCCGATCATGGCCACGACATCTAAAGCCCGTAGCGGCAAGAAGGACGCCCGCCGCCGCGACTACAGCCGCGCGCTCTTCAAGCGCCGCAAGTTCTGCCGTTTCACCGCGGAAGGCATCGAGTGGATCGATTACAAGGACGTCGATCTGCTGAAGGACTTCATCAGCGAGGCCGGCAAGATCATCCCCGCGCGCATCACCGGCACCAAGGCGCGCTATCAGCGTCAGTTGAGCACCGCCATCAAGCGCGCGCGCTACCTCGCGCTGCTGCCGTACACCGATCGTCACTGAGAGGAGCGGACACCATGCAAGTCATTCTGCTCGAAAAAGTCGTCAACCTCGGCGGCCTCGGCGACGTGGTGAAGGTGAAGGACGGTTACGCCCGCAACTACCTCATCCCGCAGGGCAAGGCCAAGCGCGCCACGCCCGAGAACCTGGCCGAGTTCGAGAAGCGCCGCGCCGAACTGGAGAAGCAGCAGGCCGAGCAACTGGCCGCCGCCCAGGCCAAGGCCGCGGAACTGGAAGGCCTCACCCTGCAGATCACCCGCAAGGCGGGCGTGGACGGCCGTCTGTTCGGCTCCGTGACCACCTTCGACATCGTCGAAGCCCTGGAAGCCCAAGGCCACAAGGTCGAGCGTTCCGCGGTGCGCATGCCGCAGGGGCCGCTCAAGAGCATCGGCGACCACGAGATCTCCATCGCCCTGCACACCGACGTGGTGGTGAACATCAAGATCTCGGTCCTGGGCGAACACTGACCGACGCAGGTCGCAACGACAAAGGGCCCTTCGGGGCCCTTTTCGTTTTTCGACAAGCGCATAACGCGCTTTTTTCATGTACGCCGCGCACCGCGCGCGCGAATGCGCGATTTTCCAACTAGCGGGTTCGCCGCGGCTTCCTTAAACTCTGCGATCGCGTAATCGCCGCGCCGCAAGTCCCTTGCGGTGCCCCATCGAAAATGGCTCAGATCTCCACGCAAACCGCCGCTGCCGATCCGCAGGTGCTGAACCTGCGTCTGCCGCCGCACTCGATCGAAGCGGAACAGTCCGTGCTCGGTGGATTGCTGCTGGACAACAGCGCCTGGGACCGCATCGGCGACGTCCTGTCGGAAGAGGATTTCTACCGCGACGACCACCGTCGCATCTACCGTCACATCGCCAAGCTGCTGAGCGAAGGCAAGCCCGCCGACGTGGTGACGGTGCACGAGTCCATCGAATCGAGCGAGGACAAGGACAAGACCGGCGGGCTGGCCTACCTCGGCTTGCTCGCCCACAACACCCCGACCGCGCACAACATCCGCCGCTACGCCGAGATCGTGCGCGAGCGGGCGGTGATGCGGCGCCTGGTCGCCGTCGGCACCGAGATCGCCGACAGCGCGCTCAACCCGCAGGGCAAGAGCGTCGGCCAACTGCTCGACGAAGCCGAATCGAAGGTGATGGAAATCGCCGAAAGCGGCGCGCGCGGGCAGCAGGGCTTCGTGCACATGTCGCAGCTCGTGACGCAGGTGATGGAGCGGGTGGACCAGCTCTACAGCCGCGAGAACCCCTCCGACATCACCGGCATCCCCACGGGCTTCGACGATCTCGACCAGATGACCTCGGGCCTGCAGGAAGGCGACCTCATCATCGTCGCCGGCCGTCCCAGCATGGGCAAGACCGCATTCTCGCTCAACATCGGCGAGAACGTGGCGCTCAACACCGGCCTGCCGGTGGCGGTGTTCAGCATGGAAATGAGCGGCGCGCAGCTCGCCGCGCGGATGCTCGGTTCCATCGCCCGCATCGACCAGCACAAGCTGCGCACCGGCCGTCTGTCGGACGAGGACTGGAGCCGCCTCACCACCGCGCTCGGCAAGCTGCACGACGCCAACATCCACATCGACGAGACGCCCGCGCTCACCGCGCTCGAGCTGCGGGCGAGGGCGCGGCGGCTCTACCGGCACTACGGCGGCAAGCTGGGGCTCATCATCATCGACTACCTGCAGCTCATGTCCTCCACCTCGCCGGGCGAGAACCGCGCGACTGAGATTTCCGAGATCTCGCGTTCGCTGAAGGCGCTCGCGAAAGAGCTGCACGTGCCGGTGATCGCGCTGTCGCAGTTGAACCGCAGCCTGGAGCAGCGCCACGACAAGCGTCCCATCATGTCGGACCTGCGCGAATCCGGCGCGATCGAGCAGGACGCCGACCTCATCCTCGCCATCTACCGCGACGAGGTCTACAACCCGCAGTCGGCCGACAAGGGCACGGCCGAGATCCTCATCCTCAAGCAGCGCAACGGCCCCATCGGCAAGGTGAAGACCACCTTCCTCGGCCAATACACGCGGTTTGAAAATTACGCCGATCCCAATCGCTTTTAACTGGGAGCAGCGTAATTTCGGTGAAGGCTGACGTTCACGGCGCGACCACGTTGCCGGCCAGCGCCGCACGGCGCTTCACTGCGCCGTAGTCTGCTGCGCTTCCTGCGATGCCTGAACGCGCGTCACTTTCACCGCATGCGCGCGTTGCGCGCGCACATCCGTGACTTCGAACAGATAGCCGTCGTGGGTGAAGCTGTCGCCGACCAGGGGCGGACGCTGCAGCCGCGCGGCGACGAGTCCCGCGGCGGTGGTGTAGCGCTCGTCTTCGCTTACCAGGCCGCTCGTCTCCAGCACGTTCTCCAGTTGATGGAGACTTGCGCCGCCGTCCACCAGCCATACGCCTTCGCCCTGCGCTTCGATGGCCGGCTTCTCGCCTTCCTCCAGAAAGTCGCCCGCGATCGCTTCCAGGATGTCGAGCGGCGTGATGCAGCCCTGGACGATGCCGTGCTCGTCGCTCACCAGCGCGAGCTGCGCGCCGGCCTGCCGCAGATGCTGGATCGCTTTGAGCGCCGACATGTGCTCGGGCAGGATCATGGGCTCGCGGATGCTTTCCTCCTGGATGCGTCCCGTGTGCACGAGGTCGTAGATCGCGTCCTTGGCGCGCACGAGACCGAGCAGGTTGTCGAGCGAGCCGCGCGCGACCGGATAGCGGCTGTGCGGCCGCGCGCGCAACTGCTGTCGGATGGTTTCGGGGTCGGCGTCGATGTCGATCCAGGCGATCTCCGGACGCGGCGTCATCAGCGAACGCAGCGAACGCTCGGCGAGCGAGAGCACGCCGCGCACCATCTGCCGTTCCTCGGCCGCGAAGGCCGGCGCTTCGCCGGGCAGCACCGCCACGCCTGCAACCGGTTCGGCCTGCAAGGCTTGCGGCCCGGCGAGCAGCCGCAGCACCGCTTCGGCCGTGCGCTGGCGCAAGGGGCGCCTGGCCTGCTGCTTGAGGTAGTTGCGCTGCGCGACCTGGTTCAGCGCCTCGATCATCACCGAGAAGCCGATGGCTGCATAGAGATAGCCCTTCGGGATGTGGAAGCCGAGGCCGTCTGCGACCAGACTCAGACCGATCATGAGCAGGAAGGCGAGACACAGCACCACCACCGTCGGGTGCGCCATGACGAACGTGGTGAGCGGCCCGGAGGCGAACAGCATGACGACGATCGCCACAAACACGGCCAGCATCATGACCGGCAGGTCGTTGACCATGCCGATGGCGGTGATCACCGAGTCGAGCGAGAACACCGCATCCAGCGCGACGATCTGCGCCACGACCACCCACAGGCCCGAATGCACCCTCGTGCCTTCGGCGTGATGCTGCTGCTGGCCTTCCAGCCGCTCGTGCAGCTCGGTAGTTGCCTTGTAGAGCAGGAACAGGCCGCCGCCGAACAGGATCAGATCGCGGCCGGAGATGTCCAGCGGGCCGATGGAGAACAGCGGCCGGGTCAGGCCGGCGAGCCACGAGAGGGCGGCGAGCAGCGCGAGCCGCATGAACAGCGCGAGGGAAAGCCCGACGATGCGCGCCAGTTCGCGCTGCCTGGGCGGCAGCTTCGATGCCAGGATGGCGATGAAGATCAGGTTGTCGATGCCGAGGACAATCTCCAGCACGACCAGCGTCAGCAGGCCGGCCCAGACGGTGGGATCGGTGAAGAGTTCGAGCATTGCCGCCTTTGCCTCGCGAATGCCCCGGACCTGACAAGGATAGCCGCAATCGGCTCCCTATCGCGCGGCCGGTATGCGGTGCGTTCCTAGGAACGATGCGCCGGCCTCGGCTTGCGCCGCACGACGCAAGCCACGGATCGTGCGATCCGTTCAAAAGCTCAAAGCACGTCCGCCGCGTAATCGGCCAGGCGCGAGCGTTCGCCGCGCTGCAGCGTGATGTGGCCCGAGTGCGCCCAGCCCTTGAAGCGGTCCACCACGTAGGTGAGGCCCGAGCTGCCTTCGGTCAGGTAGGGCGTGTCGATCTGCGCGATGTTGCCCAGGCAGACCACCTTCGTGCCGGGGCCGGCTCGGGTGATGAGCGTCTTCATCTGCTTGGGCGTGAGGTTCTGCGCCTCGTCGATGATCAGGAACTTGTTGATGAAGGTGCGGCCGCGCATGAAGTTGAGCGACTTCACCTTGATGCGCGAGCGGATGAGATCGCGCGTGGCGGCGCGGCCCCATTCGCCGGCTTCCTCGTCGGTGGCGTTGAGCACGTCGAGGTTGTCCTCCAGCGCGCCCATCCAGGGCGTCATCTTCTCTTCCTCGGTGCCGGGGAGGAAACCGATGTCCTCGCCCACCGGCACCGTCACGCGCGTCATGATGATCTCGCTGTAGCGCTTCTCTTCCAGCGTCTGCGCGAGACCCGCCGCGAGGGTGAGCAGCGTCTTGCCCGTGCCGGCCTGGCCGAGCAGGGTGACGAAGTCGATGTCGGGGTTCATGAGCGCGTTGAGCGCGAAATTCTGTTCGCGGTTGCGCGCGGTGATGCCCCATACGGCGTTCTTGCTGTGCGAGTAGTCACGCACGGTTTCCAGCACCACGCTGCGGCCGTCGTGCTCCCGCACCCAGGCCTGCAGCGGCTGTTCGCCGTCCTGCCAGACGAACTCGTTGAGCAGCAGCGAGGACACGAGCGGTCCCTGCAGGCGGTAGTAGGTGCGGCCGTCCTTCTTCCAGGACTCCATGTTCCTGCCGTGCGTCTCCCAGAAATCGGGCGGCAGCTCGCGCACGCCGGAGTAGAGGACGTCGGTGTCCTCCAGCACCTTGTCGTTGAAGTAGTCCTCGGCCGCGAGCCCCACCGCGCGCGCCTTGATGCGCATGTTGATGTCCTTGGACACCAGGATCACTTCGCGCGCGCGGTCGCGGTCCTGCAGGTACATCGTCACGCCGATGATGTGGTTGTCGGCCTTGGTGTTCGGCAGGCTCGCGGGCAGGGTGGCGGGGATGGGCTCGGTCTGCAGGAAGAGCCGGCCCGTCGCGGTATCGGCGTCGTGACGTTTGAGCGGAATGCCCTCGCTCAGCGGCACCGTGGCCTTGGAAACGATCTCTTCCAGATAGCGGCTCGCCTGGCGCGCGTTGCGCGCGACCTCGGACACGCCCTTCTTGTTGTTGTCCAGCTCCTCCAGCACCATCATCGGCACGTACACGTCGTGCTCTTCGAAACGGAACAGGCTGGTCGGATCGTGCATCAGCACGTTGGTGTCGAGCACGAAGAGTTTGGTGCGGCTGCTGCGGTCGCGCGATTTTCTTGTGGCCATTTGAGCGGAAGGGGTGGCGGGTTAGAGCGTCTTCACGTAGTCCAGTACGTTCTGTGCATGGCCTGCCGCTTTGACGCCGCGCCACTCCTGCAGAATGGCGCCTTTGCGGTCGAGCAGGAAGGTGCTGCGCTCGATGCCGCGCACCTGCTTGCCGTACATGGTCTTGTTCTTGATCACGTCGAACAGCTTGCAGACTTCCTCGTTCTCGTCGGAGAGCAGCTCGAACGGAAAGCCTTGCTTCGCCTTGAAGTTCTCGTGCGACTTCAGGCTGTCGCGCGAAATGCCGTACACCTCGCAGCCGGCCGCCTTGAACTGGTCGTAGAGGTCGCGGAACTCCTGTCCTTCGGTGGTGCAGCCTGGCGTGTTGTCCTTGGGATAGAAGTAGAGGACGACGTACTTGCTCTTGAGTTTGGACAGTTGGAACGTCTTGCCGCCCGTGCCGGGCAGGCTGAAGTCGGGTACGACGCGATCGGACATGGTGCGCAGAGCAATGACTGTCAGTCCGGATTGTTGCGGGATTCCCGGGCCTGCGCAACCCGAAGGACGCGAGGCGTGTGCCTCGCGTCCCGATCGATTCACCGATTCATAGACGGCGCCGCGCCGCGCTCAGGCCGAGCAGGGCCGCACCGAGCAGTGCCAGCGTGCCGGGCTCCGGCACGCTGTTACCGTTGTCACCGCTTTGGAAATTGCCCACCAGGAACAGACTGCCGGGCGGGAGATTGTCGGAGCCCTGGATGTGCGCGCCGAGCTGCCAGCAGCCGCCGAAGGCCGTGGTGGAGGCGCAAGGCGCGTCGAGGAACATCGCCTCGGTGAAATCGCCGTCGTTGTTCGTCATGGTGAAGACGAGCGAGCTGCCGGCATACACGCGATTGGTGTTGCCCGGAATGCTGTTGTGGGCCTCGTAGAGGAAGCCGGTGCCGAAGTTGCCGCCGCCCACGGGGCTCGCCGGCGACACCACCACCCAGGACGTGGGGCTGAAACCGGAGAACGTGTAATTGCCGGGCGCGACGTTGAAATAGAACTCGCCGATGAAGGCCGACGGCTGATCGCTGACGAAACTCACCGTCCAAATCGCCTCGGCGCCCGTGACATCGATGGTGACGTTGATGTCGAAATGGTCGTCGAGCCCCGGGTAGCGCGGATCGAGGTCGAGCGTGCCGGTGATGACGAACGCCGACGCGCTCTGTGCCGCGAGGCCCAGCAGCAATGCGACCGCCCAAACGTAAAGTTTCTTCATAGCTCCCTTGCGTTGCGCGACATGCGCGCGGCGTCGATCGCATGAAGTGTGCCCGGTTGTCCAAGTCATTTACCGGGCAACAAAAAGCCGGGCGTCGCGGCAGCCCGACAGCCGATTTGTCAAGGACGCCGACACGCCCTGTGACGGCCGTCTGTGTATCGTGCCGGGTTCAGCCGGGGTCGCTATCCGTCCGGGCGAGCGATGCGAACGGTCGCGGCCGGTAGGGTTCGTCCACGCGCCGGGGCAGGGTATAGCCGCTCGCCGGCCGCAGCCGCGCGCGGCGGTCGGGCAGCATCACCCGTTCGGCGGCGCCGTCGAGGTAGGGCTTGCCTTGCAGGGCCATCGGCGCCTCGCGGCCGGGCACCGTGCCGTCTCCCACCAGGCAGCGGGGCAGCTTCGCATGGTCGAGGGATTCGCAGAGCTGCCGCAGGCTGACCAGTTCGCAGCCCAGCGCCCGCCAGCCTTCCAGCAGCCGTTCCAGGTAGGGCAGCCAGGCAAGCCCTTCCCGTTCGGCGCTCAGGCTGAAGACCTGGCCGGTCGCCGGCCCGTACCGCACGAGCTCAAGCAGACGCCCGACGGCGTCGTCCGGCCTCGCGCCCGGCTGGCGCAGCAGTTCGACGAAAGTGGGCAGGGTGGTCGGCAACTGGGGCACGCCCAGCAGCTCGCCCTCGTACACCGGCAGGAAGGGGTGGGTGCCGCGGGTGTCGGAGGCGTAGCGCAGCCCCAGGCGCTGTTCCAGCCGCCAGGCGTGGCGGTTCATCCGCCAGCCCGGCGCGCCGTGCACGTGCGGCATCTCGCCGAAGAGGTCGCTGAACCGTCCCCAGGCGAGATGCCACTGGGCGGCGGTCCATTCCATATCCGCGCCGGCGGCGTGCCGGCACCAGCCGGCAACGTCCCAGCCGTGCACGCCGATGTCGAAGCCCTCCTCGCGCACCCGCCGCAGGGTCTTGCGGCAGCGCGGGCCGATGCCGGGCGCGGGAAGCAGCGTCCCGTACAGCCTGCCGCGCAGCCCCTGGACGCCGAGCTCGCGCCGCAGCGGCGCATCGAACAGGGCGCGGCCGGCGCGGTCCGGCCCCACGGCGAAGAGGAAAGTGGCGCCGGCGCCGTGGCGCAGCAGGGCGTTGACCAGCCGGGGCACGCCCTCCCGCGTGCCGCGCAGCGTGGCAGCCGTGATGCGCAGGGCGAGCTTCATGGCCGTACGGCGCGAGGGCCGGCGGAACGCGCGAAGAAGGGGCGGGCGGGAACTAGGCGAACAGCAGGGCCGCCGCGACCCGGCGTTCCTCGTCCACCAGGATGTTGTAGGTGCGGCAGGCGGCGTGGAGATCCATCACCTCGAAGCCCACGCGCGCCTGCATCAGCGGCCGCAGGATATCCGGGCGGGGAAAGCGCAAGGCGGGCCCGGTGCCGAGCAGCACCACTTCGGGCCGGCGCTCGATGAGGGCCTGCATGTGCTCGGGCTGCAGCTCCGCCAGGCTGGCGGGCGCCCAGTCGGCCACTTCCTCCGCCGTGACGATCAGGCTGCGCTCGTAGCGGTCCTGGTTGACCTGCACATAGCCCGGACCGTAGGCGGTGATGACGTTGCGGCCGGTGGTGAGGGAACGGTGGAGTTTCAAGGCTGTGTCCGGAAAGTGGCGGCATTATAGCGACTGCGGGCCGGACTGCGGACGGCGCGGAGCGTTTCATTCGAAACCGTATTTGTTCAATTGCCGCCGGAAGTTGGACCGACTACCATTGCTAACTTTTGCACCGCAGCGTAGCAATTAGGCTGCCATCCCCGATTCCATGATCGCCAATCCAGACCGTCTGCTCCGTCCTGCCCTGAAGCCCGTACGCAAATCGGCCAAGCTCGCCAACGTCTGCTACGACATCCGCGGCCCGGTGCTCACCCGAGCGCGGCAGATGGAGGAGGAGGGCCACAAGATCATGAAGCTGAACATCGGCAACCTCGCCCCGTTCGGCTTCGACGCCCCCGAGGAAATGGTCCAGGATGTCATCAAGAACCTGCCCAACGCCTCGGGCTACTCCGACTCCAAGGGGCTGTTCTCGGCGCGCAAGGCGATCATGCAGTACTGCCAGGAGAAGGGCATCCCCGGCGTCACGCTCGATGACATCATCATCGGCAACGGCGTCTCCGAGCTGATCGTCATGGCCATGCAGGGCCTGCTCGACAACGGCGACGAGGTGCTTATCCCCGCGCCGGACTATCCGCTCTGGACCGCCGCCGTGTCGCTCGCCGGCGGCACGCCGCGCCACTACATCTGCGACGAGGGCGCGGGCTGGCTGCCCGATCTGGCCGACATCCGCGCCAAGATCACGCCGCGCACCCGCGCGATCGTCATCATCAACCCGAACAACCCGACCGGGGCGCTTTATCCGGTCGATCTGCTGCAGGAGATCATCGAGATCGCCCGCCAGCACCAGCTCATCGTTTACGCCGACGAGATGTACGACAAGACCGTGTACGACGGTCTTACCCACACCTCGATCGCCTCGCTCGCCGACGACGTGCTGTTCGTGACCTTCAACGGTCTGTCGAAGAACTACCGCGCCTGCGGCTACCGTACCGGCTGGATGGTCATCTCCGGCGCCAAGCATCACGCCTCCGACTACATCGAAGGCCTCAACATCCTCGCCTCGATGCGCCTGTGCGCCAACGTGCCCGGCCAGTACGCCGTGCAGACCGCGCTGGGCGGCTACCAGAGCATCAAGGACCTGGTCGCGCCGGGCGGGCGGCTCGCGCGCCAGCGCGATCTCGCCTACCAGTTGCTCACCGACATTCCCGGCGTCACGTGCGTCAAGCCGCAGGCAGCGCTGTACCTCTTCCCGCGGCTCGACCCGAAGGTCTATCCGATCGTCAACGATCAGGAATTCATCCTCGAGCTGCTGGAACAGGAGAAAGTGCTGGTGGTGCAGGGCACCGGCTTCAACTGGCCGCATCCGGACCACATGCGCATCGTCTTCCTGCCCAACGCCGACGACCTCACCGAGGCCATCGGCCGCCTGGCGCGCTTCCTGGACAGCTACCGCCGCCGCTACGCATGAAGTTCGCGGACGTGACGGACGCCGACGGCAAGGTGACGGACGTCACGCTGCTTCAGGCAGCAGAGGCCGTGCACCGGCAACTGCGCACCGAGCTGCCGAGCGACTACGTCGCCAAGATGGAGCGCGTGTTCGCGGGCGGCGCGCGCATGAGCGTCGCCCTGCTGAACGACCGGGTCGCGGGCGTCGCGGTGTACCGTGTGTACGAGAACACCGCCGACGGGCGCAAGTTCTACGTCGACGACCTCGTCACCGACGCTGAGCTGCGCTCCACCGGCATCGGCAAGGCGCTTTTCGCCTATCTGCAGGACAAGGCGCGGCAACTGGGCTGCCGGGTCTTCGCGCTCGACTCGGGGACGCAGCGCCACGACGCGCACCGCTTTTATTTCCGCGAAGGCATGCGCATCGCCTCCTTCGCGTTCAAGAAACAGTTGTAGGACAACGGACAATGAAACCCATCAGCGTAGGACTGCTCGGCATCGGCACCGTCGGCGGCGGCACCTGGAACGTGCTCAAGCGCAACCGCGCCGAAATCTCCCGCCGCGCCGGCCGCGAGATCCGCATCACCATGGTGGCCGACAAGGACGTGGAGAAGGCCAGGCGCATCACCGCCGGCGAAGCGACCGTGGTCGCCGACGCCATGCAGGTCGTCAACGACCCGTCCATCGACATCGTGGTCGAACTGATCGGCGGCTACACCGTGGCGAAGGACCTGGTGCTCGCCGCCATCGCCAACGGCAAGCACGTCGTCACCGCCAACAAGGCGCTCCTTGCCGTGCACGGCAACGAGATCTTCAAGGCCGCGCAGGAGAAGGGCGTGATGGTCGCCTTCGAAGCCGCGGTCGCTGGCGGCATCCCGATCATCAAGGCGCTGCGCGAGGGCCTCACCGCCAACCGCATCGAGTGGATCGCCGGCATCATCAACGGCACCTCGAACTTCATCCTCTCCGAGATGCGCGACAAGGGCCTGTCCTTCGAGGAAGTGCTCAAGGAAGCGCAGCGCCTGGGCTACGCCGAAGCCGACCCGACCTTCGACATCGAAGGCATCGACGCCGCGCACAAGCTCACCATCATGTCGGCCATCGCCTTCGGCGTGCCCATGCAGTTCGACAAGGCCTACACCGAAGGCATCTCCAAGCTCACGCGCGAGGACATCCAGTACGCCGAACAGCTCGGCTACCGCATCAAGCTGCTCGGCATCGCCAAGCGCGTCAACGGCGGCATCGAGCTGCGCGTGCATCCCACGCTCGTGCCCGCCAGGCGCCTCATCGCCAACGTCGAGGGCGTGATGAACGCCGTGGTGGTGAAGGGCGACGCCGTCGGCACGACGCTCTACTACGGCGCGGGCGCCGGCGCCGAGCCGACCGCGAGCGCCGTGGTGGCGGACCTGGTGGACGTCACGCGGCTCCACACCGCCGATCCCGACCACCGCGTGCCGCATCTCGCCTTCCAGCCCGACCAGATCGCCAACATCGGCGTGCTGCCGATGGAGGAGGTGGTCACGGCCTACTACTTCCGCATGCGCGTGCAGGACAAGCCGGGCGTGCTGGCCGACATCACCCGCATCCTCGCCGACCGCTCCATCTCCATCGACGCCATGATGCAGAGGGAGCCGGCCGAGGGCGAAGACCAGACCGACATCATCATGCTCACGCACGAGGCGCAGGAGAAGAACGTCAACGACGCCATCGCGGCGATCGAAGCCCTGCCCGTCGTGAAGGGCAAGGTGACGCGCATCCGGCTGGAAGAGCTCGGGAAGAACTGATCGTTCCGGCGCGCAAGACCGCGCGCCGGAAACGTTGCACAACCACGCACGCGGCGCTTGCCGCGAGGCATCGACGGTAGAACGCCATGAAGTACATCTCCACTCGCGGCGGCATGCTGCCCGCCCGTTTCACCGAAATCCTGCTGGAAGGCCTGGCGCCCGACGGCGGCCTGACCGTGCCCGAGTCCTATCCGCGGGTCGACAAAGCCACGCTCGCCAGGTGGCGGCATCTCAACTACCGCGACCTCGCCTTCGAAATCCTGTCGCTCTACATCGACGACATTCCCGCCGCCGATCTCAAGGCCATCGTCGACCGCACCTACACGGTCGAAGTCTTCGGCACGGAGGACATCACGCCGCTTCACAAGCTGGAGGACGGCCTTTACCTGCTGCAGCTCTCGAACGGGCCGACGCTCGCCTTCAAGGACATGGCGATGCAGCTCCTCGGGAATCTCTTCGAATACGTGCTCGCAAAGCAGGGCAGGACGCTCAACATCCTCGGCGCCACCTCGGGCGACACGGGTTCTGCCGCCGAATACGCCATGCGCGGCAAGAAGGGCATCCGCGTCTTCATGCTCTCGCCCTACGGCAAGATGAGCCCCTTCCAGCAGGCGCAGATGTACTCCCTGCAGGACGAGAACATCCACAACATCGCCATCAAGGGCGTGTTCGACGACTGCCAGGACATCGTCAAGGCGGTGAGCTACGACCTGGCGTTCAAGAAGCGCTACAACATCGGCGCGGTGAACTCCATCAACTGGGCGCGCCTCGTCGCCCAGGTGGTGTACTACTTCAAGGGCTACTTCGCCGCCACCAAGAGCGAGGACGAGGAAGTGAGCTTCGCCGTGCCCTCGGGCAATTTCGGCAACGTCTGCGCCGGCCACGTCGCGCGCATGATGGGCCTGCCCATCAGGAAGCTCATCGTCGCCACCAACGAGAACGACGTGCTCGACGAGTTCTTCCGCACCGGCATCTACCGGCCGCGCAAGGGGAGCGATGTCCACCAGACCTCCAGCCCCTCGATGGACATCTCCAAGGCATCGAACTTCGAGCGCTTCGTGTACGACCTCATGGGTCGCGACCCGCAGAAGGTCAAAGCGCTGTGGGAGCAGATCGACCGCGAGGGCTGCTTCGACCTCGCCAAGACCGGCGACTTCGCCCGCGTGAAGGACTTCGGCTTCGTCTCGGGCCGCAGCACCCACCAGGACCGCCTGGAGACGATAAGGAAAGTCGATCGCGACTACGGCACCACCATCGACACCCACACCGCCGACGGCCTCAAAGTCGGCCTCGCCTACCGTGAGCCCGGCATCCCCCTCATTTGCCTGGAAACGGCGCTCCCCGCCAAATTCGAAAAGACCATCACCGAGGCTCTGGGCCGTCCGCCCAAGCGCCCGCTCGGCTACGAGAACATCGAACAACTGCCGCAGCGCTGCGAAGTGATGGAAGTCGATGCCGCAGCCGTGAAGCGGTTCATCGAAAAACACGCCGCATAGACCTGTGCAGTGGGCAGGGCAGAGGAGTTCGTACAGCTCATCAAGACCTGGGACGCGGGGCATCTTGCCGATGCCCTGATCTCCCCGGACGTGAACGAGATCGCCAAAGAAGCGATCCGTAGCGAGCTGCGAAGCCGGGGCTTAACCCTCGATGAGGCAATAGCCGGTGCCGAGGCGAGGAAGGCGGCGGCTATCGCCGCATCACGCCTCACGCGCTCACAAAAGATTCTTGTGTGGGCGCCGACGGTGCTGGTCGTTGGCCTGATTGCGATTGGGGCTTACCTGGCTTACTGGGGCTGAATCGGTCAAGGCTTTTCAGGCCGGGCGAGCGTCCCTATCTAAACGTGGGGATAAAAGGGACTTCTAGTTCGCGTCCGGTCTGGGCTGGGAAGAACGCTGCGGATCTTAAATCGCGCCGAGGTAGGGAGCCTCCGCTTGCCCGGCAATTTCCGGCTGAGGCAAGATAAGTGGCACGCTACATACAGCCTTGCTGCAAGGGTCGACAGAATAAGAATCCGTGGGAGAGGGGAGGATGTCACAACTGGGCCGTGTTGATGCTGCAAAGCGGCGACTTGATCGTCAGGTTGCTCGCCAACTATTCGAGCGTGCTGATGCGTGCGCGGATCGCGTTGGTGCCTGCATAGAGAATCCTGATTACTGCAGAAGCATCGAGTTCTGTGCTGGGGCGTAACAGTCGGTTTCGCATGCCCTCAATTGCCTAATTGCAGCACTCCTTACGAAGTTCGTAAAAGTCATCTCTGAGAACCCAGATGCTTCCATCTAAGTAATCGATCGGAGTGCGCATCCCGTTAGAGTGTATGGAAAGCAGAACTCGGAAATTGGAGGGGGGACGTGAAACTAATCGAGCAGATCGTTGAAGTGTTTTCTGAGCATCGTGGTGCAATGCACGTGAACGATATAGCGAACGCCATAATCAGAAAGTATCCCAACACGTCAATTGCACCCGATATTCTCGCAAATAAAGTTTCTGCAGTGCTTGCAGCAGATATAAAAAAGAACAAGGGTAAATCATTATTCTCCAAACCGAAGAATAAGTCTGGTGGCTATAGGCGGGGGATATATCGACTTAAGATCTCTAGAGCATCCACAAGAAAATTTAAGGTTCCAGAGCAGCCAAAAGTTAGTGCTCAATTTACGGGTAAGGCAGGAGAGTACTCGGTAATGTCCGAGTTGTTATTCTTCGGATTCAATGCGTCCATAATGACCGTAGACGATGGCGTAGATATAGTCGCAAGCAAAGCAGATTCGTACTTTCATATTCAAGTTAAGACCGCGAATATTTCACCGCAGGATAGGTATGTATTTAGGATTACGAAGCGCGCCTTTAACTCTAAAGATGCTTCGTCAACTTTTTACGTCCTTGTAATGCGTATATGTGAAGATAGTCGAAACACTTGTGAACACCTCGTTATACCAAGTCATGAAATTAGACGGCTTGTTGACAAAGGTGTCATCAAGGATGGCGAATCAATGTCTATCTCGATTGAAAGGCAAAGAGGAGGCCGCTTTGTACTTAATGGGATAGAGGATGTTAGTTGGGCATTGAATCGGTACGACACAATAAAGTAGTTGCGTTATTTTAAAGCTGTTGTTGTACATACCCGGATGGTTGCTCTCGTCATGGCATCGTTTGCCTGTCAAAGCGGAATTGGATGCTTGCTTTGAGTTAAGTGATCGACGTGACTGAGTACATGTAAGAAACGTCGAAATGACCTTGAGTTGTATGCAACGCGAGCTATATCCTGCTGTTTAGCAATTGCAATTGGGTTATTTTGTTTGTGATATTTGGATTTCACTACCGCAGATTTCAGTAGCGCTTCTCCATGGTCTGCTTTATTTGGCTCCACGTTCCTGTAATGACCCAGCGGAATTTGCACAGCCTGCGGCGGTTCGCTTCGAACGTGGCGGTGCAGTCGGGAGTAGGCAGGGAGCTCGATCTTCATGTTGGCTGCCAGACGGATTAGGTGGCGCAGTTGTGATAGGTCGCGGTGCGATAGTCGGGCGCGGACTTGCAGCGCCTGTCGCGGACTGACTTGCCCCCGCATCCGCTGTGCGTTTGCTTTCCGAGACGCTTTGCGTGCCAAGACGCCGCGTCTTACCGGACGGCCCGCGCTTCGTTGCATGCGAGCTTGTCGGGCAGCGGTTCGCCCTTCGGCACGAAATCCAGCGAGATGGAATTGATGCAGTAGCGCAGCCCCGTGGGCGGCGGGCCGTCGGGGAAGACGTGGCCCTGGTGGCTGTCGCAGCGGGCACAGCGCACTTCGGTGCGGATCATGCCGTAGCTGTAGTCCTTGACGAGCTTCAGGTGCGCTTGGTCGTGGGGCGTGGTGAAGCTGGGCCAGCCGGTGCCGGACTCGAATTTCGTGCCGGCGCGAACCGTGGTCGAGTGGCCGTGGTTGTACCAGCGGTTACCTCGAAGTCGTCGCCCTTCACGAGTGCAAGTGGGGCATCGATCACTAGCACCTTCTGGTAATGGTAGGCGCCGGTGGGATGACGATCGGCTAGCACAAAATGTACGTTGTCGGAGCCACGATACCGCGCGTACCTTGCCGCCGTCTTCGATGGCTCAGGTGGCGTCCGGTGCGAGCAGTGCGCTTTGCTTCTTCGACCTGTTCTGCAGATGCTCGATGATCGTTCTGCCGGTCGCAGTTCAGGGGCGCTTGAAGGTTGGCTCAGATAGGCCGCCGGCAAGTTCGACTCTGCGCAACTACCACCCCAATGAGGGAATCTTGATCGTGCTTGCGGCCGCTTTGAGCAGAGTGCTCTGGCAGGTACCGGGTGGCGTCGGCGTGGGATAGGGTGGTCCCGCTACGACATTGGCAGGGGCCTTGATGATGGCTTGTTCCAGGGTGCGGACGAATACGGTCGCGATTTCGTTCGCCGCGCCGCGGATGTGCGTGCAGGTGTGCAGCGCAGCGGAGCCCGCAAGTTGGCCGCTGGGCACCTATCGGGTCGCGGCGTACCACACGCCGAAATCATAAAGTTTGTCCGTCAGGGCGCTCACCAGCTTGGCGGAATTGGTGACGGTGCCCTTGCGGTCCACGGTTCCGCCGATGGCCGTGACGAACAAACGTGCACGGTTCAGCCACAGGCTGCTCTTGGGTTTCAGATATTCGTTCACAGCATCGGCGACGGTGCCGCTGAATTTCGGCATGCCGCCCGCCGTGCCGCCGGAAGCCACCACGTAGGCGGCGATGTCGCCCTCCAGGTTATCGGTGACGCCGTAATCCGAACTGTTGTTGTGAAAAACCCATTCGACCGACTTGGAGGGCGCGCTCGCGCGTTGCCGCGCAAGATTGGCGGCGCCGCCGCCGAGATCGCCGAGCCAAGTCACGATTTCCAGCCCGGTGCCGCCTTGCTGCGCGAAAGGCAGGGCGCGTGTCGGGCCGGCGCGCGTCTCGACGCCGATGAGGAGATGGCCGATGTCCACCGAGCGCGTCCCGTCGCGCATGCTCTGGCTGTCCTTCAGGTCACGGAGCAGCGAGGTTCCGGCGAATGCGGGGCGGGAATCGGCGGGCATGGCGCCGGTGTAAGTGAGGAATCCCGCGTTACGGATATGCGCGCCGACGAGGGAGCGTTTGCTTTCGTTGTCCCAGTCCAGCGACCAGGTCGTGCCGTAATACACGCCGCGCAATGTCCTGCAGCGCTCGACGGGATCGCGCTGGCCGGCCTTGATGAGCCGCTTTTCCGCCTCGGCGATCAGCGCAACGAGCGCCGCGAAGCTTTTCGCCTTCGCCATCGCGCACCCGCTCAGGCCATTTCCGCCAGCACGGAATTGACGGCGATATCGATACCGCGCGTCGGCGTGTATTCGAACCATTCGCCGATGAGAGAGGCGGGTGCCCAGCTCGTAATGTCGTCATTCAGGCCATCGGGATCCGGGCCGCTGATGCCGTCTTCGCCGGCGGAGGAAAGCTCGAACTCGGTCGCGCGGCCGGGCGAGGCGTAAACGTAGGCGTTGCCCCACGGGTCGGTGAGCGGTAACGGGCCGGGCAGGACCGCGAGGCCCTCGGCGGTGGTCGGGTAGGTGTCGTTATGTGTCTCGCGCCATTTTTCGAGCGTATCGATGATTTTGATCATGTCGGCCCAGGCGCGCCGCTGCAAGGGCGAGAGCAGCGGGCGGTAACCGAGCGCGGGATTGGCCGGCGGAATGCCCGGGTAGTTCGTTTTGCCGTAGGCCGCGATTTCCTGACCGATCGTCACGTAGGGATGATTGGGCGGCAGCAGCGTGCCGAAGGAACCGTTGTCCACGAACTCGGCGAATGCCTTCTCGAATCCCGGCCGGACGGTGAGAACGACGCGCGCGGAACCGGCGCGGATGAAGCGCTGCCTTTCGGGATCGGGATGCTCCAGCGTGCGAATGAAGTTCCACTGCGCGGGCAAGTCCCAGAAATAGGGGTAGATGAAGTACAGCAGGTTCTCCCACTCGATCGCCTGATGCACGAACTTGATCATTTCCTGATAGCGGAACATCTGCCGCCACTGCGATTCCGAGATGTTCAGTTCGTTGCTGGTCAGCGAAATCGTGGTGCCGGGCTGGCCCTGGAACATCGCCTCCACCACGTCCGGCATGAACTCGAAGGCAGGGCCCAGCAGCCAGTGCAGGACACCGCGCATGATTTCGTCGCGCTCCTCGCGCCGCAGGGTCAGTGTGTCGATCGCGCTGATCGATGCCTGCAGCGCGTCACGCTGGCCGGTGTAGGCCTGCGCTTTGGCGTAGTGGACGGCGGCGGCCGCGTCGTGCAGCGCCTGCCAGACGGCGAAGTGCCACTTGCTCATCGCCTCCGCGGTCGGATTGAGCGCGACGAGGTACGTCACCGCGGCGGCATCGATGTGGTGCAGGAAGCACTGGAGGGAATGGCGGCCCCGCGCGCCTTTCATGAAGCCGGTTTCGTCGGTCATGTTCTCGACGAACGAGGCCCGGCCGTTTTCGTAAAGGGAGTTAGGCACGTGGACCCCTGCGCCGTTGCGGCGCGGCGATCCGTAGCCGAAGACGAGAAAGGCGCGCTGACCGGGATCGTCGTTGTTCACGTTGCCCAGCATCGCGTCGAGCGTCACGCTGGTGACCTCGTAGCCGTCCGGCACGTCCAGATCCACCGAATGGAATTTCCAGCCGCTGCCTTTGTCGAGGCCGGGCACCGGGCCGCCGACCCTGACCTGGTAGCCGGGGCCCGGCGGCTCCGGCACCGCGGCCCCCCATTGGGTCGCCAGGTCCCGGTACGAGTTGCGCGTGATGTCCTCGACCTTCACCGGAAAACTGAAGGGCTGATCGATCTGCGCATTGAGCCAATGAATCGTGTAATACACGTTCCGCAGCATCGCGCCGGGCGAGGGAATGGCGATGTCGTAGGTCTGCCGCAGGCCGTATTGCAACAGGCGGACGCGCCAGCGCCGCATCATGGAGAAGTAGTCGATACGCATCCCGTTCGCGGACGGGTTCGAGATTTCTCGCGTGGTCGTCTCCTGAGAGCCGTACGTGGTTTTGGTCTGGATGGTGACTTTCCGCTCCTTGCGCACGCGTGCGGACGCTTTGGCCGTTACTTCCTGTGCGTGTGTGCGGCTTTCTTTGCCGCTCGATGAGGCCTCGACTGCCGAGCTGAAATTGGTGGAAGTCGAGAAGGTCACGATGCCGTAAGTGCCGGAAAGCGTCGCGCCGATGCCCAGTTGCTGGCTGCGCTTCGATTCCGAAGTCGTCGATTGCGCGAGCTCCGATTTCTCGGTGACGCCTTTCTCGGTATATTCCTCCAGCGAGTCGGTGACGATGGTTGAAAGCTCTTCCTCGGTGACGGTCCATTCCTTCTGTTCGACGGCCGTCTTTTCTCCGGGCGCGAGCGCGATGGTCGCGAGCAGCTCGCCGCGCTCGACCCCGGCCGGGCTCATTTCGATCCGTTCGAGATGCAGCATGCCGATCGGGCTCACCCGCATGGCGGCCCTGAACGCGTTCAGGGCATCCCGGGAAATCTGCAGCAGCGCGTCCTCCGCACGCATAAGCGGACCGCCACCTTGCATCGTCCGCATCATGTTCGGCGCGGCGACGGGCAATTGCGCGCTCAACGCGTAGAGCGGACTGGGTCGGGAAATCAGCGATTGTTGCGCGGAATCGTGCGCGGGGCTTTCATCCGGCTTGGCCTCGTACGCCGCCTCGGCGTCCTTGCTGCGTAACGCAATCAGCGCTTCACCGAAGGCTTCCAGGCTTGCGGAGGGAATGCGCGCCAATGCGGAGGCATCAGGCGGCAGCGTGTGCAGGGTACGTTCTTCGAATTGTTCGAGTATGCGGACGGTGTCGGCCGTGATTTCGCGCCCCGGGGGCGCGGAACGTATTGCACGGGTCACCTCGCCGTTTCGCAACGCCAGGGCGCGCACGTAAGCCTGTTTCTCAGTGGCGCGATTGAGCGAATCGAGTGTGTCGCGCGACAGTTCGATCGCCGTGTGCGTGGCTTTGAGTATCGTGCGGTGAGAGTTCTCGAGCGTCGCCATGGCGATCCCCTAGTCGGCCGAACGCAATCCGGGGCGCCGATGCACTGCCCATGCCTTGATGCGATGGCCTGAGACCTAAGTCGCGGAATGTATTCGGGTTCGCAAGCGAGGCAGTACCTGCCTGGGCGCAGGCGGTGTAAGGACGTTCGACGACTTTTCCCTGTTCGAGCAGGATCGCTGCCCGGGCGCGAGTGTGTATGTCGCAGATCGGGACTTCGGCCCGCTCCCTCACGGCATGTGGCTTTAGCGTTCGACCGTTCGGGTACGGGAAAGGCCCCGTACGGGGCCTTGGGGGTGGAGGGTTGCTGGATCAGCTCGCCGCTCGTGCAGCGGGTGCGGCGGGCTTGTAGCTCCCGACTTCGGGCCGGAAGGCGATGCTCAGCCGGTTCCAGCCGTTGATGGCGACGATCGCGAGCGAGAGGTTCACCAGCTCTTCCTCGCTGAAATGCGGGCGCACCGCGTCGTAGATCTCGTCGGGCACGCCGTGCGGGCCGAGGCGCGTGAGCGCTTCGGTCCATTCCAGCGCGGCGCGTTCGCGTGCGGTGTAGAAGGGCGCTTCCCGCCAGGCGTCGAGCAGATAAAGGCGCTGCTCCGTTTCGCCGGCGGCGCGGGCGTCCTTGCTGTGCATGTCCAGGCAGTAGGCGCAGCCGTTGATCTGCGAGGCGCGCATCTTCACGAGCTCGAGCAGGCTGTATTCCAGCCCGCATTGGTTGACGTATTGCTGCAGGCCGAGCATGGCCTGCATCGCGCGCGGGAAACGGTTGAGATAGGCGATACGGGATTGCACGTCGGGCTCCTGTCGTCGTTGGGAACTACGCTCTAGACGAAGGAGCCGCTCAGGTTGTGACAGGCGCGGCGCCGATGCGCACGCGGCGCAGCTTGTCGGGGTTGCGGATGACGTGCACCTCCAGAATGCGCAGGCCGTCGGTGCGGACACTCATGACGGATTCGACTTCGCCGTCGCGCAGCAGCACGAAGCCGGGCTCGCCGTTGACGTCGGCCGGCCGGTATTCCACGCCCGCCTGGAATTTGCGCGCGACACCGATGGCGAACTTGGCGACGCGTTCGGCGCCCTTGAGCACGCGCAAGGCCGCGCGCACCTTGCCGCCGCCGTCGGTGGTCCAGGTGGCGTCCGGCGCGAGCAGCGCAAGCACGGCTTTCTGATCGTAGGCATGCACGGCGCTCAGGAAACGTTCCAGCAGCGCGTTGACGCGTTCGCGGCTGACCGGAATGCGCGGCCGGTCCACGCGGATGCGCTTGCGCGCGCGGCTCACGATCTGCCGGCAGGCCGCTTCGTTCTTGCCCAGTGCTTGTGCGATTTCGCCGTAGCCCGCGTCGAAGAATTCGTGCAGCAGGAAGGCGGCGCGTTCCTCGGGTGCGAGCCGTTCGAGCAGCGCGAGAAAAGCCACGGACAGCTCCGAAGCGAGCTCGGCCGCGTGGTCGGCCGCGGGCGCCGCTTCGCTCACCAGCGGCTCCGGCAGCCAGGGGCCGACGTACAGCTCGCGTTCGACGCGCAGTTGCCGCAGCCGGTCGATGGCAAGGCGCGTGACAGTCGTGACCAGCCACGCTTGCGGCGTGTGGACATCTTCGAGCGGCGCGGCGTGCCAGCGCAGATAGGCATCCTGGACGATGTCGTCGGCCTCGGCGCGCGAGCCGAGCATGCGATAGGCGATCTGCCACAGCCTGCGGCGGTTCGCTTCGAACGTGGCGACGCGGTCGGGAGTGGGCAGGGTCTCGGTTTTCATGTCGACCGCTAGACGGATCAGGGGCGCGGTTGTGACAGGTCGCGGCCATTGTGCGCGGCTGCCGCGACCGCTGCAATGCCCGTGGCCGGGACGGCTATCCCAACGGCCGTCACCGGTGGGCGTCATCCGGCACACCGTCTATGCCTTCGTTCAGATCATGCTTGGTGAACGCCCATGTCCAGGGCCGCATGATTCGCGCGAAGGCCGTACGCTTGCGCCGCGCGTTTCGCGAACCCGTCAAGCCGCGGCGACCGGCTGGAACATCCGCCGGTATTGCCCGGGCGTGAGACCGGTGCTGCGTTTGAACAGCCTTCTGAAGAACGATCCGTCCTCATAGCCGACCTGGGCGCTGATTTCCTCGGCCGGCAGCTCGGTCGTTTCCAGCAATTTCTTCGCTTCCTCCACGCGCAGGTTCTGCAGGTACTCGATGAGCGTGGTGCCGGTGGCGGTCTTGAAGCGCCGCTTCAGAGTGCGTTCCGGCACGTTGGCGAGTCTGGTGACGCGCGCGAGCGCGTCGTGCTACGCGTAGTGCGCCTTCAGCCATTCCTGGCATTTGCGCACGAGGGCGTCGGCGTGCGGTTCGTTGCGGATCAGGCTCGCGTAGGGGAGCTGGCCTTCGCCGTGCAGCTTGAGCAGGAACACCTTGGCGATGCGTATGGCCTCGCCGGGGCTCATGTGGCGCGAGATGATGTGCATGGCGAGGTCGTGCCAGGAGGTGACGCCGCCCGCGGTGACGATGCAGCCTTCCGGATCGGCGAAGACCAGGCTCGGTTCGGGCAGGAAGCGCACCTTCGGATACTGCGTTCTGAAGAGGTTCTGGTAGCCCCAGTGCGAGGTGGCGGGGCAGCCGTCGAGCAGGCCGCTTTCGGCGAGCATCACGGAGCCCGAGCAGGCGGCGTAGAGGGCCACGCCCTTGCGGTGCATCGCGCGCAGCCATTCCATCAGTTCGGGATAGCGGCCCTTGAAGACCTCGTCCGGGCCGAGCCAGAAGTCGAGCAGGATGACGAGATCGGCTTCGGGCGCGTCCGCAAAGGCGGCGTCGGGGATGACCGGCACGCCGTTCGCGCATTTGAAGGGCTCGCGCGTGGGCGCGACGATTCTTGCTCGGAAGCGCCGGGGATGCGCGTCCTCTCGCACCAGGCTTTGCCAGAGCATGCCCGCGGCGGAGAGCATATCGAGCATGCCGTAGAGCGCCGAGCCCGCCGATTCGGGCACGGCGACGATCAGGGCGTCGATGAAAGAGGGTTCCCGCTTCGGCATACCGGCCTCCACTTCGTGGCAGAGATGAACCGTTTCTGGCGCGGACGCATCTTAGCAGCCCGCGGGCGGCGGCCTATCGTCTGCACCGTGCCGAGGCATGGTGCCCGGCACGCCAACCGAGGAGACGATCATGAACGCTGCCACCATGCCCCAGGAAGCCGTCCGTACCAACGGCGTCGATGTCGCCGCGCTGTTCGACACCGTCGCCGCCGTGAAGCAGGATCCCGGCCTCGCCAGGTTCCTGTTCCGCGCCCGCAACCGCTGGCTCGACGGCGGCCACAACCGTTCCGCCATCCAGGGTTTCTACGGCTGCAAGGCGGAAGACACGACGCGCACCGAGCCCTTCGTGCTGGATGCCGACGAGCCGCCGGTGCTGCTCGGAAGAGACCAGGGCGCCAACCCGGTCGAATACGTGCTGCACGCGCTCGCCGCCTGCATGACCACGACCATGGTCTATCACGCCGCCGCGCGCGGGATCGAGATCCGGGGCGTCGAATCGCAGCTCGAAGGCGACCTGGACCTGCGGGGGTTTCTCGGGCTGTCGGAGAAGGTGCGCAAGGGCTATCAGGCGATCCGCGTGCGCATGCGCGTGCAAAGCGACGCTTCGCCCGAAACCCTGCGCGAGCTGACGGGCTATTCGCCGGTATACGACATCGTCTCGAAGTCGGTGCCGGTGGAGGTGACGATCGAAACCCGCTGAAGCCGTGCGGTGGAAAGGCCGTTCGCGGCGCGCGCTTCGCCGCGAACGGCAAGCTATCCCGGTGCACCGGTACAGATTCACGCGGTCCGGCGAGTGTACTTCACTTCGAAGTCGATCTGGCTGCGGCGGGCCGTCAAGCGCCGTCCTGCGGCGCTCGGGCCGTCGGTCCGTGTCCGTTGCGCGCTTCGGCCAGCGCCGCGGCATTCTCTGCGACCCAGCGGTCGAGCGGCACGAGCGCGGCGCTGAGCGAGCGGCCCAATTCGCTCAAGCGGTATTCGACGTGCGGCGGATTGGCAGCGAAGTCGGTGCGGATCACCAGGCCGTTGCGTTCCAGCTCCTTGAGGGTTTGCGTCAGCACCTTTTGCGAAATGCCTTCGATGCGGCGCAGCAGTTCATTGTTGCGTACCGGACCGTGCGCCAATGCGGGAATGATCAGCAGCGCCCACTTGCCCGCGATCATGCTGAGCGCGACGCGCGAGGGGCAGCCGGTGAGAAAACCTTCCGGAACGTCGTCGATATCGGCCATATGACTCTCCTGGTTACCTCGAGGTGCGTACTTGTGCGCGTTTCGCGGCGCCGCTACCGTGGGCCTCTCGCGTTTCGCATGAGGATTGTTCCATGGGTTGGGCCTTCTTGTTCATTGCCGGTCTGCTCGAAATCGCCATAGCGCTCGCGCTCAAGTCCTCGGCCGGGTGGACGCGCCTGCTGCCGAGCGCCTTGGGCATCGCCGCCGCGGTTGCCAGTGTGTTCTTCCTGACGCACGCGCTCAAGCATCTGCCCACCGGCGTGGCTTATGCCATCTGGACCGGCATGGGTTCGGTGGGCGTGGCGCTGATCGGCATCCTCTGGCTGGGCGAGCAGGCCACGCCGCTGCGCCTCGGCTGCATCGGCCTGATCGTCGCCGGCATGATCGGTTTGCGTTTGTCCGACCCGACCGTCTGAGGGGGCGATCATGAGCCGTCTGTTGTATATCGAAGCCTCGCCGACCAAGGATCGCTCGACTTCCATTGCCGTCGCACGCGCCTTGCTGGATCTGTCCCGGCGGCGCGATCCGGAAACGGTCGTGGACGTCATCGATCTGTGGGACATCGAGCTGCCGCATTTCGATGCGGAAATGATCGAAGCGAAGTTCGCCGTGCTTCGCGCGCGGGACGCGACGCCGGCGCAGCGTGCCAAGTGGGCCGAGGCCGTCGCGCTCGCGCAGCGCTTCAACGCCGCGGACAAGTACGTCTTCAGCGTGCCGATGTGGAACTTCGGCGTGCCCTATCGCCTGAAACACTTCATCGACGTGGTGACGCTGCCCGGTGAGAACTGGACCTGGTCGCGCGCCGAAGGCTATCGCGCGCTGCTCAAGGACAAGAAGGCGTTGCTGATTTACACCAGCGCCGGCGCCTATCCGGTCGGGCCGGACTACGACGCGGCGGATTTCCAGAAGCCGTACATGAGGCGGTGGCTGGCGTTCATCGGCATCACCGACGTCACCGAGATCGCCGTCGCACCGACGCTCGATGTGCCGGAAGCGGTGGAGGCGCGCAAACAGGCTGCCATCGACCGGTTTGCGGCATTGCCGTTTTGACGACGAAGTGCAGACTGCATCGCCGCGGCAAGGGCATGGCGCTCAGAGCCCGACTTGCGATTCGTTGCGCGCGAGCTTGTCCGGCAGCGGTTCGCCCTTCGGCACGAAATCCAGCGATACGGAATTGATGCAGTAGCGCAGCCCCGTGGGCGGCGGACCGTCGGGGAAGACGTGGCCCTGATGGCTGTCGCAGCGCGCGCAGCGCACTTCGGTGCGGATCATGCCGTAGCTGTAGTCCTTGACGAGCTTCAGGTGGGCCTGGTCGAAGGGCGTGGTGAAGCTGGGCCAGCCGGTTCCGGACTCGAACTTCGCGTCGGAACGGAACAGCGGCAGGCCGCACAGCTTGCAGCAATAGACGCCCGCTTCCTTCTGGTGGAGCAGGCCGCCGCAGAACGGCCGTTCGGTGCCGTGGTGCAGCAGCACGTCCTTTTCCTCGGGGCTCAATGCCGCTTCGAGCGCGCGGCGCTGTTCCGCGCCGGGCGGAGTGAGATCGAAGCCGGTAGGGGAACGCCTGGTCGATCCGGTGTCGTTCATGTGCGGTCTCCGGGAATGCGTTGAGGACGAATGATGCCGCAGTTCGTGCGGTGCTTCACGCGCGGCGCCACGGCCGGAAGCTGTCGCGGCGGCTGCGCGGGTCGCCGATGTGCAGTTCGGCGATCAGGCTCTCGACCAGGGAAAGCGGTTTGTCGGGCAGCGGTTTGAGGCGGCGCGCGCCCTGCGCCTGTTGCAGCGTTTCGATGGCCGCGGCGAGGCCGCCCGCACGCGCCGCCGCTTCCGCCACGTCCTGCGCGGCAACGTCGATGTAATGCCCGACGAGGTCGTAGAGCGTGTGCGTAACGGCCCGGCGCAGTGCCGGCTGTTCCGGTTCCGGCGCGTGCAGCACGTCGATGCACAGGTTGCATTCGGTATCGAAGCTCATCGAGCGGTTGTTGAGATTGGCCGAACCTACGCAGAGCAACCGGTCATCCACGATCATTACTTTGGAGTGCACGACGATCGGCCGGCCGCCCGGCGTGTGCGGTGCGTAGACGTGTAGGCGGCCGTGGCAGTCGGCGCCCCGCAGGCGCGCCACCAGCGCGTTGCGCGGCGCGTCCATGGTCGCTTTGTCCAGGCGGTTGGGCGCGTGCAACGACAGCACGGCGACGATCTCCGGGCCGTCCGGTTCGGCGAGCCGCCGCGCGATGGCTTCGGCGATGGTTTCGGAGGCGAAGTACTGGTTCTCGATGTAGAGCAGCCGGCGCGCGCTGGCGATGGCGTCCAGCACCAGGGCTTCGATTTCCTTGACGGCTTCGAGGCCCTTGTATTCCGGCACGGTGCGGGCGAGCGCCACGGGGCAAACCTCGAAGCGCGACGCCACGTCCGCGGGCCAGTGTTCGCCTTGCGGCAGCATCGGGGGCGGCGCGAGCGTTTCGCCGGTGGCGTGCAGCCAGCGTTCGCGGAACAGGTCGCCGAGCGCGCGTGCGGCTTCGCCTTCGACCATCAGGGTGACGCTGTGGCGGGGCGGATGCGGTTCGCCGTTGTGCTCGCGCCGGCGCGGATCGTGGTCCAGATGGCCGCGGCTGTCCCAGCGGTTGCCTTCGAAGTCGTCGCCGCTCACGAACGCCAGCCGATCGTCGATCACCAGCACCTTCTGGTGGTGGCAGGCGCCGATGGGATGACGGTCGTCCAGCACGAAACGCACGTTGTCGCGGAACCACGATGCCGCGCGCTTGGGATAGAAGTCACGCTTGACCGTCATCGGCAGCGCGACTTCCCAGATGAGGATGCGGATGTCGAGGCCGGGCCGCTCGTCGGCGAGCCGTTGCAGCACTGTGCCGATCGCGCTTTCGGCCGCGTGCTCGCCCTCGCGCAGCAGGCGGTCGCGCGGATCGAAATGCCAGCCGAGCAGCAGGATCGAGCGCCGGGCGCGCTGCAGCGCCTCGTACACGGCGGCGTAATAGGCTTCGTTGTCCACGAGGACGGCGATGCGCTGCGCCGTCTCCAAACGCCAACAGTTGCGCCCCGCTTGCACGAGCGGGGCCGGTCCGACGGAATCGAACGGTGGCATGTCGCTTTATTTTGGGGTTGCCGGGCGCATAGACAAGAGCACGCTTCGTGCGCGCACGGGCGGCGGCTCGTCGGGCGGCGGCTCCACCGGCGGCGGGACGGGACGCGGATCGATTTCGGGCAGGATCTCCGGTTCGCGGTCGGGCGGCACCGGATAGGGATGCGGATCGACGTCCGGCGCGGGCGTATCCGGCTGGTTGGGCGGAATCTGCATGAGGGTTCTCCTTGGGGTCTCGCTTTGTGTCTAGCACTTGGGCGGCCCACTCGGGAACGGCGCCTGCTGAACACCCGTGGACATGCCAGAAGGAGCGAGCCATGAGCGAGCCGGACAGCGGCAAGCCGCAGATGCAGGCGGAGCAGTCGCCGCCTTATCCCGCGCAGAAACTGCGAAAGCCCGGCATCGAGGCGGAGATGGAACTGCAGCCGCAGTGGCGCGCGCCGCGCTACAAGGCGGCGGGCAAGCTGCAAGGCAAGGTTGCGCTGGTGACGGGCGGCGACAGCGGCATCGGCCGCGCCGTGGCCTATCTCTACGCGCGCGAAGGCGCGGACGTGGCGATCGTGTTCCTGCCGGAGGAACAGCGCGACGCGGACGTCACGCGCGAGGCGATCGAGGAACTGGGGCGGGAGTGCTTCTGCCTGCCGGGCGACCTGACCGAACCGACGTTCTGCCGCGACGCGGTGCTGCGCACCGTCCGCCACTTCGGCCGGCTCGACATCCTCGTTTCCAACGCCGCATGGCAGAACCGTAAGGCGAGCCTCGAGGAAATCACCGACGAGGAATGGCAGCGCACCTTCCGCACCAACGTCGACGCCTACTTCCACCTCTGCAAGGCGGCGATCCCGCACATGAAACCGGGCAGCGCCATCATCGCCACAAGCTCCGAAACCGGCCTGATCGGCAACAAGCTGCTGCCGGACTATTCCGCGACCAAGGGCACGATCAACGCCTTCACCAAGGTGCTCGCACAGCAACTGGTGGAGAAGGGCATCCGCGTGAACGCGGTCGCGCCGGGACCGGTTTGGACGCCCTTGAATCCTGCCGACACCGGTGAGCCGCCGGAGAAGATCGCGCAGCACGGCGCGAACAAGCCCATGGGCCGCGCGGCGCAGCCCGAAGAGATCGCGCCGGCCTACGTGTTCCTCGCCTCGGACGCGGACTCGTCGTACATCACCGGCATCGTGCTGGAGCAGATGGGCGGCGAGACGGTGTCGGGTTGAGGAACTTGAACATGAACGTCGCCGGCGCACATGCGCGGCGACCGACGCCGGGGAGCGGCGCATGACACTGATGTTCGTTTTCGCGTTGATCGGCCTGTTCGCCGCCGGCTACGCGCATCTGCAGCTCGCGCACTACATCGCGGCGCGCAACAGCGTGCTCGCCATGCACGCGGTGCTGGCCGCCGTGGGCCTGCTGTTCGGTTACGTCGCCATGAACTACGTCGAAGGCGAGGCTTTGCGCTGGATGACGTTTGCCGCGGGCTTCGGCGCCGTTCATGTGCCGCCCGCCATCGTGCTGGCGCTCAAACGCGCGCGGCATGAACCCAAGTCCTGAGCGCCGGCCGCCGAGACGCGGACCGATGCGCGCCGCTAGGCCGCTATGCGCCGGCTGCGCCGCCATGCCGCGGGCGGTTCGCCGACCAGCCGCTTGAAGGCCCGGCAGAAGGCCGCTTCCGAGTCGTAGCCCACTTCCAGCGCGATGGCCGCCACGTTGGCCTTGCTTTCGCGCAGCAGTTGCGCGCCGCGCTGCATGCGCCAGTTGGTGAGGTACTGCATGGGCGGCTGGCCGACCAGCGTGGTGAAGCGCTCGTGCAGCGCCGAGCGCGACAGGCCCACCTGTCTGCCGAGCTCGTCGATGGTCCACGGTTCGGCGGGACGCGCGTGCATGAGCGCGATGGCTTTGCCGACGTAGCGGTCGCGCAGCGCCGCCAGCCAGCCGGAAGCGTTCTCAGGCATCGTTTCCAGATAACGCCGCGCGGCATCGACGAACACCATTTCGCTCACGCGTTCGAGGATCGCGGCGCTGCCTGCGCGGCGCGTGCGCGATTCCGAGACCGCCTGCTGCAGCATCGGCAGCACCCATGCGCCCACGCCTTCGGCGCGCAGACACAGTTGCCGCGGCAGCGCGGCGATGAGCGGATTGAAGGGGCGCAGGTCGCAGCCGATGAAACCGCAGACGATCACCGCGTCCGTTTCCTCGAGCGGCATTTTCATGCGCGGCTGGACGCCGCCCTGGTGCAGCACGAGCGGAATGGGCTTGGGATCGTCGCGGGTCTCGTACACCCATTCGCCGGAATCCGGCGCGGCGCGCAGGCCCGGCGCGCTCGACATCACGTGGCCGTGGCCTTGCGGAAACATCACGATGTCGCCGGCGCCGAGCCGTATCGGCGCCTCGCCGTCCATGGCCGCCCACACGTTGCCGCGCACGACGAGGTGATAGGCGATGACGTGGTCGGCGCCGGGCATGACCGCGTCGGCGATGGTGCGTGCCGGCGGCGCTTCCGCTGCCCAGGGCTCGCGGCAACCGACGTAGTAGAAGACCGCGCCTCGCAGGTGGACGCTGCGCAGGACGTCGGACAGCGGATCGTGAGTCATCGGGCGCGGCGCCTCGATCAAGCACAGCGGAGGAACGGTCAATCGCGGCGGCGATTGCGGACGCAGGAGCAAATGTGCACGACGCCCGGCGCAGCGTCAACGACCGTACTTGCAAACAATGCGCTGCGTACCTGCACCGGGCCCGGCAGGTTCGATCAACGACCTTACCGAGGAGACATCATGAACCTTGCTCTAGACCCCAAGACCGCTGCATCGGACTACACCGCCATCAAGCAGCGCCAGCAGGCGGTGTGGGCGAGCGGCGACTACGGCGTGATCGGGACGCTGCTGCAGATCGTCGGAGAGACGCTGGCGGAAGCGATCGATCTGCGCGCCGACGAACGCGTGCTCGACGTCGCGGCCGGTACCGGCCACATGACGCTCGCCTGCGCGCGCCGTTTCGCGCAGGTGACATCCACCGACTATGTCGAAGCGCTGCTGGAGAAGGGGCGCGAGCGCGTCCGCGCGGACGGCCTCAGCGCTTCGTTCAAGGTGGCGGACGCGGAGAACCTGCCTTTCGAGGACGACGCTTTCGACGTGGTGGTGTCGACTTTCGGCGTGATGTTCGCGCCGGATCAGGAACGCGCGGCGGCCGAGATGCTGCGCGTTCTGCGTCCGGGCGGGCGCATCGGCATGGCGAACTGGACGCCGGAAGGATTCATCGGCCGCCTGTTCAAGATCCAGTCGCGCTACGTGCCGCCGCCCGCGGGCGTGCGTCCGCCGGTGCTCTGGGGAACGGAATCGCATCTGGTGAAGCTGTTCGGCGCGCAAGCGCAGGATATCCGTTGCGAGCGGCGCCACTTCGTGTACCGCTTCCGCTCGCCGCAACACTGGCTGCAGGTGTTCCGCGATTACTACGGTCCGACGCTCAAGGCCTTCGCGGCGCTCGACGACGCGGGCAAGCGGGCGCTGGAACGCGAGATCGTCGCGCTGCTGGAGGCGATGAACACCGCGGGCACATCCTCGCTCGTGGTGCCCGCCGAGTATCTGGAGATCGTCGTTACCAAGCGTTGAGCATGAAAAAAGCCGGGCGCACGCGCCCGGCCTTTTGTATTGCGCCCGACAGTTCGTCGTTCGCGTTTAACGGGTGGTCGAACCGCTGTCCGACGCGCCGCCGCGGGGGCTGTCGCTCATGCTGCCGGAGGACGAACCGCCGTACGAACCGCCCGGGGAGGAACCGCCGGAGGAGCCACCGTAGGAGCCCCCGCCCGACATGCCCGGCGAGCTGCCCGAAGGCGTGTCGCTGGACGAGCCGGTCGCACCGGTACGGCCGCTTGCGCCCATGGAACCGGACTGCTGGATGCCCAGCGCGGAGAGCGTTTGCTGATCGAGCTGGCCGGTGGGGCTCAAGCCTTGTTGCTGCTGGAACTTCTTCAGCGCGGCCTGGGTCTTGGGACCCATCTGGCCGTCCGTCTGCACGTCGTGACCTTGTTGCTTCAGTTGCTGCTGCACTTGACGGATCGTTTGCGAATCGAACTGGCCCTGCGCGCCGGTCGCGCCGGTGCGTCCCTGCATGCCGCTGTGTTCGCTCTGGCCCGAACCGTAACGTTGTTGGTCTCCGGCGGCGATGGCCGCCGTGCCGGCGAGTGCGAGACACACGGCTGCTGCAATGGAAGTCGCTTTCATGTAGTGCTCCTCTGATGAGTTTGTAAGACATCGACGGACAGCGCTTCGCGGTGCCATAGGCAAATCGCGCGTTGCCGCCGTCCTTGCCTTCCATTGCACGCAGGCCGCGTGCCCACACCGGATTTTTTTGACGGCCGGCGCTTCCGCTTTGGCTTTGGAACAAGCACGGCAGAAAGCGCAGTGCGAGGAAATCCATCGACGGATCGCATCGATCGACGCACGGGCACGCCGTCCACATTACGCACCTGAAGCCGAGCGTCTGCGCGAACAGCGCAGACAGCTCGCGGATGAGCGCGCCCGGGTGCGCCGTTAGGCGGGCGTCGGAAGCCGCGCTCAGAGCTGTTTCTTCAACTGGTAGAGGAGATCCAGCGCTTCGCGCGGAGAGAGGTCGTCGGGATTGACCGATTGCAACGCCTCGACCACCGGATGCGTGACGGGCTCGGGTTCGGGCGGCTCCGGTACGCTGGCGAAGAGATCCGGTTGGCCGTCGCGCGCGAGGCTCTGCCGTTCGAGCTGCTGCAGATGGCGCCGCGCGGCGCGGATGACGGTACCCGGCACGCCGGCGAGCGCCGCGACCTGCAAGCCGTAGCTCTGGCTCGCGGGGCCTTCCTCGAGCGTGTGCAGGAACACGATGCGGTCCTTGTGCTCGATCGCGTCCAGGTGCACGTTGGCCGCCTCGCGGTATTCCTGCGCGAGCTGCGTGAGCTCGAAGTAGTGCGTGGCGAAGAGCGTCAGCGCGCGGTTCTTCTCCAGCAGATGCTTCGCAATCGCCCAGGCAAGGGCGAGGCCGTCGAAGGTGGAGGTGCCGCGGCCCACTTCGTCCATCAGCACCAGGCTGCGCTCGGTGGCGTTGTGCAGGATGTTGGCGCTTTCGGTCATTTCCACCATGAAGGTGGAACGGCCGCCGGCGAGATCGTCGGAAGCGCCGATGCGGGTGAAGATCTGGTCGATCGGGCCGATGCGCGCCGATTGCGCCGGCACGAAGCTGCCGACGTGCGCAAGCAGCACGATCAGCGCCACCTGACGCATGTAGGTGGACTTGCCGCCCATGTTGGGGCCGGTGATGAGCAGCAGCCGCCGCGTGGACGACAGGCGCGTGTCGTTGGCGATGAAGTTGTCGATCTGCGCTTCCACCACCGGATGGCGGCCGGCTTCGACCTCGATGCAGCCTTCGTCCACCAGCACGGGGCGGTGCCAGGACTTTTCCGCGGCGAGCGAGGCGAAGGCACACAGCACGTCGAGCTCCGCGATGGCGCGCGCGACCGCCTGGAGCTGCGGCACCGCGGGCGCAAGCTCTTCGAGCAGCGCGTCGTAGAGCTGCTTCTCCAGCGCGAGCGCGCGTTCCTGCGCCGACAGCGCCTTGTCCTCGAAGGCCTTCAGTTCCGGCGTGATGTAGCGCTCGGCGTTCTTGAGCGTCTGCCGGCGGCGGTAGTCGTCCGGAATCTTGTCGGCGTGAGCGTTGGTGACTTCGATGTAGAAGCCGTGCACGCGGTTGTATTCGACCTTGAGATTGGGGATGCCGGTGCGCTCGCGTTCGCGCGCTTCCAGCGCGAGCAGGAATTCGCCGGCGTTGGTCTGCAGCGCGCGCAGCTCGTCCAGCTCGCCGTTGTAGCCGGGCGCGATGACGCCGCCGTCGCGCACCATGACGCTCGGTTCCTCGGCGATGGCCTGCGCCAGGCGCGCGTGGATGCCGGGCGGCGCGTGCAGGCCCACGCGCAGGGCTTGCAATCTGTCGCTCGAGACCCCATCCAATTGCGCCGCCACTTCCGGCAGCGCGGCGAGCGTGTCGCGCAGGCTGGAGAGATCGCGCGGCCGCGCCGATTTGAGCGCGATGCGGCCGGCGATGCGCTCGACGTCGGCGATGCGGCGCAGCAGGGCCTGGATCGCGTCGTGGCGTCCGGCGGGCGGCTCGCCTATCAGTTCGGCCACCGCGTCCAGGCGCGCGTTCAGCGTGCCGCGGTCGCGCAAGGGATGGTGCAGCCAGTGGCGCAGCAGGCGGCTGCCCATGCCGGTGGCGCAGCGGTCGAGCAGGCTGAAGAGCGTGGGCGCGGGCTGGCCGCGCAGCGTCTCGGTCAGTTCGAGGTTGCGGCGCGTGGACGGATCGAGCCGTACGTACGCGTCGCTGCGCTCGGGGATGATCGCGACCACGTGCTCCAGGTCCTGGCCCTGGGTCTTGCGCGCGTAGGCGAGCAGCGCGCCGGCGGCGGCGACGGCCACCGGCAGATCCTCGGCGCCGAAGCCGGCGAGGTCGCGGGTCTTGAAGTGCTGGACGAGCAGGTTGCGCGCGGCGTCGCGCTCGAAATGCCAGACGGGCAGCCGGGTGAGGGCGACGCGTTCGAGCGCCGGCACGTCGTAATCCTCCGGCACCAGCAGCTCGGCCGGGCCGATGCGCTGCAGCTCCGCCAGCCAGGCGTGGCTATTGGTCTGCTGGATGCGCAGGTCGCCGCTGGCGAGGTTGAGCCAGGCAAGGCCGACGGTGCCGCGGTCTTCGCAGGCCGCCATCAGCAGGTTGGCGGCCTTCTCGTCGAGGAGGGCAGCGTCGGTGAGCGTGCCCGGCGTGACGATGCGGGTGACGCGCCGCTCCACCGGCCCCTTGGAGGTGGCGGGATCGCCCACCTGTTCGCAAATGGCGACGGATTCGCCGAGCTTCACCAGCTTGGCGAGGTACTGCTCGACCGAGTGGTAGGGCACGCCCGCCATCTTGATCGGCGCGCCGGCCGAGACGCCGCGCTGGGTGAGCGTGATGTCGAGCAGCCGCGCGGCTTTCTCCGCGTCCTCGTAGAAGAGCTCGTAGAAATCGCCCATGCGGTAGAACAGCAGCATGTCCGGGTATTGGGCCTTGATGGCCAGGTACTGCTGCATCATGGGCGTGTGGCTTGTGCTCGACGACATGGCTTGTTATGGTGTTGTCACCGCATCACGCGACGCGGTCGGCAATTATCTCCGAGAACGGCCGCGGATTCGCATCCGTTGCGGCGCTCCCGCGTGCCCGAAGGCGCGCTCCGTGTAACCTGGGTCACAAGGTCTTAGGTGAGGTCTATCGGCGGAATCGATAAGTTCGATTGTTTGATCGAAGTCGATAGCCTATTCTTCACCCTGTTTTTTCGCGGCGCGTTGCCGCAAAACTCAACCACCAAGGAAGTAGCTACTGATGAAAACCGTAGGTGACAAGCTCGAACCGTTCAAAGTCGTAGGCGTCAAGCCCGGCTTCAACAACCACGAGGAAAACGGCCAGTCGGCCTTCGAAGAGATCACCGAGAAGTCGTTCCCGGGGAAGTGGAAAGTCATCTACTTCTATCCGAAGGACTTCACTTTCGTGTGCCCGACCGAGATCGTCGGTTTCGCCAAGCTGAACGCCCAGTTCGAAGAGCGCGATGCCGTGCTGCTGGGCGGCTCGACCGACAACGAGTTCTGCAAACTCGGCTGGCGCCGTGAGCATCCCGATCTGAAGGGGCTCAACCACTGGCAGTTCGCCGACACGACCGGTTCGCTGATCGACCAGCTCGGCGTGCGCGAGAAGGAAGCGGGCGTCGCGCTGCGCGCCACCTTCATCGTGGACCCGGACAACGTCATCCAGCACGTGTCGGTCAACAACCTCAACGTCGGCCGCAGCCCCGACGAGATCCTGCGGATCCTCGACGGTCTGCAGACCGACGAACTGTGCCCCTGCAACCGCGCGGTGGGCGGACAAACCCTCTGATCGAGCCGCACGGCGCGTCGCACAACGGCGCGCCGTTGCTTCCGAATCCGCGGCGATCCCGCGGATTTTTTTGTCACTGTAGGACGGGGTTATGGAATTTCTGAATACCATCAAGGCACGCATTCCCGATTACGCCAAGGACGTGCGTCTCAACCTGGACGGCACGATCGCGCGCTCCAGCCTGGACAAGGCCGATGCCGTGGGCGCGGCGCTGGCCGCCGCCTATGCGACCGGCTGCAAGTTCCTGGTCGACACCATCCGCAACTCCGGCGAGCTGTCGGAGACCGACGTCAACGCCGCGCTGACGGCGGCCGGCCTGATGGGTATGAACAACGTCTGGTACCCCTACGTCGAGATGGCCGGCGACGACGAGCTCGCGAAGCAGCGCGCCGAACTGCGCATGAACGCCTACGCCACCCACGGCGGCGTGGACAAGAAACGCTTCGAACTCTTCGCGCTGGCGGCGAGCATCGTCGGCAAGTGCCACTTCTGCGTGGGCTCGCACTACAAGCTGCTCAAGGAAGCCGGCATGACCGTGCAGCAACTGCGCGACGTCGGCCGGATCGCTGCGGTGATCGCCGCCGCGGCGAACGTGCTGAAAGTGGAGGGCTGAAGCCCGCGAAGCGTGAAGCGTCCGCATAGGCGCCGCGGCCCGGCCGGGCGGCGCGTATGCGGATCGCAGCGCGGCCGGTGCGTTTTACGCCGACTGCTCCGGCTCCCGCGCGCGCCGCTGCTGCTGCACCACCTGCAGGAGCTGCGCGAACACTTTAGGCGTTCCGCACACGACTTCGCCGCGCTCGAGGAATTCCGCCTCGCCGTCGAAGTCGCTGATCAGGCCGCCGGCTTCGAGCACGAGCAGGCTGCCGGCCGCCATGTCCCAGGGCGCAAGGCCCTTTTCCCAGAAGCCGTCCAGCCGCCCGCAGGCGACGTAGGCGAGGTCGAGCGCCGCCGCGCCCGCGCGCCGGATGCCGGCCGATTCGAAGGTCACGCGCTTGAAGATGCGCAGGTACTCGTCGATGCCGCCGGCCTCGCGGTAGGGGAAGCCGGTGCCAATGAGGCTTTCCTTGAGGTGCGCGCGCTTGGAGACGCGGATGCGCTGGTCGTTGAGATAGGCGCCGCGTCCGCGCGAGGCGACGAAGAGCTCGTTGCGCGTGGGATCGAAGATCACCGCCTGGGTGACCACGCCCTTGTGGCGCAGCGCGATCGACACCGCGTACTGCGGAAAGCCGTGGATGAAGTTGGTGGTGCCGTCGAGCGGATCGATGATCCACTCGTATTCGGACTGGCCGGACGCGCCCGACTCCTCTGCTAAGATCGCGTGATCGGGGTAGGCCGTACGCAGGACCTCGATCACCGCTTCTTCCGCCGCCTTGTCCACTTCCGTCACGAAATCGTTGCGCCGCTTGGCGGTCACGGTGAAGGCGCCCGGATCGCGTGAGGCGCGGCTGATGACGGCGCCGGCGCGACGGGCCGCCTTGATCGCCGTGTTGAGCATGGGATGGAGCGCGTGCATGGAATCGATGGGTGCTGCGGCAAAAACCGTGATTTTAACTTGCCGGGCGTGTCCCGGTCTTGGCTACGGGAGGAATGGGCGATGAGCCCGGCGCTCGAACGCGTGCGCATCGTGATGTCGCACACCACGCACCCGGGCAACATCGGGGCCGCCGCGCGCGCGATGAAGACCATGGGGCTCGAAAGGCTCTGGCTGGTCAATCCCAGACGTTTCCCCGATCCGCAGGCCGAGGCGATGGCGAGCGGCGCCACCGACGTGCTGGCGCGGGCACGGGTGTGCGCGTCGCTGGACGAGGCGCTCACGGGCACCCGCTTCGCGGTGGCGCTGACCGCGCGGCGCCGGGATCTCTCGCACCCCGTCATGGACGTGCGCGAGGCGGCGCGCATGCTGATCGCCGAAGCGGAGCAGGGCGATGTCGCGCTCGTGTTCGGCACCGAGATGTCGGGGCTGTCGAACGAGGAGGTGATGAAGTGCCAGCGCGTGGCGCACATTCCCGCCAACCCCGCCTATTCCTCGCTCAACGTCGCGGCGGCGGTGCAGGTGTGCGCCTACGAGCTGCGCATGGCGGCGTTCGGCGCGCCGGCCTACGACAACGAGCGCTTCGAGGCGGCCGCGTACGAGGACGTGGAAGCCTTCTACGCCCACCTGGAGCGCAGTCTCGTGGCGAGCGGTTTCCTCGATCCGGCCCATCCCAAGCGGCTGATGGAGCGGCTGCGGCGGCTGTTCGCCCGGGCGCGGCTGGAGAAGGAGGAGGTCAATATCCTGCGCGGCATCCTGGCTGCGTGGGAGCAGCCGAACCCTCGCAAGAAAAGTTGATCGAAAAACTAGGGTTTAAGATAATACCCGCCCTTTATTTCAGGTCAGCGGCTCATCATGTTCGCCAGAATCCGTGAAGACATCGCCAGTGTGTTCGACCGCGATCCTGCGGCTCGCAATGCCTGGGAGGTGCTGACCTGTTATCCCGGTTTCCACGCGCTGCTGATCCACCGCCTCGCGCACAAGCTCTGGAACGCGAAACTGCGGTGGCTCGCGCGTTTCCTCTCGCACGTCTCGCGTTTCCTCACCGGTATCGAGATCCATCCCGGTGCCAAGATCGGCCGGCGCGTGTTCATCGACCACGGCATGGGCGTGGTGATCGGCGAGACGGCCGAGATCGGCGACGACACCACGCTCTACCACGGCGTCACGCTGGGCGGCACGTCGTGGAACAAGGGCAAGCGCCATCCCACCCTGGGCAAGAACGTGGTGGTGGGCGCGGGCGCGAAGATCCTCGGGCCCATCACGGTGGGCGACGGCGCCAAGATCGGTTCCAACGCCGTGGTGGTGAAGGACGTGCCGCCCGGGGCGACGGCGGTCGGCATCCCGGCGCGGATCATCGAGGATCAGCGCGAACAGCTCCGCGAGGCGCACGCCGCCAAGCTCGGTTTCTCGGCCTACGGCCTGTCCAAGGACATCGATGACCCGGTGGCGCAGGCGATCCGCGGCCTGACCGACCACACGGCCGAACTGGAGCGCCGCATCGAGACGCTGATGCGGGAGCTGGAACAGCTTCGCGCCAACGAGGACGCCCGGACCGTGGCCGAGCGCTTCGATCCCATGCTGCGGAAGGTCGTGGACAAATAGGCTGAATAGTTGACTAAAAAACTCGGATTAAGCCATAATCGACGTGCTTTCGGCTTCCGCAGCGGGTGCTGCGGGCCGTGTCCACCGGGAGCTTCCGCATGAGACTCACGACCAAGGGCCGCTTCGCGGTCAACGCCATGCTGGACCTCGCATTGAATTCGGGGCAGGGCCCGGTGACGTTGGCCGCCATCAGCCAGCGCCAGAAGATTTCGCTGTCCTACCTCGAGCAGTTGTTCGGCAAGCTGCGCCGGCACAAGCTGGTGGAGAGCGTGCGCGGGCCGGGCGGCGGCTACTACCTCGCGCGCAGCCTCGACCAGATCTCGATCGCCGACATCATCGTCGCCGTGGATGAACCGCTCGACGCGACGCAGTGCGGCGGCAAGGAGAACTGCCATGAGGACCGCCGCTGCATGACCCACGAGCTGTGGGCCACTCTGAACGAACGCATGTACGAATACCTGGAGTCGGTGAAGCTCTCCGATCTGGTCGCCAAGCAGCAGGAAGGGGCGGCGCAGGCGGGTACGCAGGTCGTCCTGCACGACCGCCGCACCGCCAAGGACGGCGGGCGCACACCGATCTCCGTCTGAGCACCGGGGCGCAATGGACAAACACCCGATCAAGTTTCCGATCTACCTCGACTACTCCGCGACCACGCCCGTCGATCCGCGCGTGGCCGCGAAAATGATCCCTTACCTCACCGAGCAGTTCGGCAACCCCGCGAGCCGTTCGCACGCCTACGGCTGGAACGCGGAAAAGGCGGTGGAGGAGGCGCGCGAGCAGGTCGCGGCGCTGGTGAACGCGGACCCGAAGGAGATCATCTGGACCTCCGGCGCGACGGAATCCATCAACCTGGCGCTGAAAGGCGCGGCCCATTTCTACAAAGGGAAGGGCAGGCACATTGTCACGGTGAAGACCGAGCACAAGGCCACGCTCGACACCGTGCGCGAGCTGGAGCGCCAGGGCTTCGAGGCGACCTATCTCGATGTGCAGGAGAACGGCCTGCTCGACATCGAGCAGTTCAAGGCCGCGCTGCGGCCGGACACCATCCTCGCCTCGGTGATGTTCGTGAACAACGAGATCGGCGTGATCCAGCCGATCGAGCAGCTCGGCGAGATCTGCCGCGAGCGCGGCGTGCTTTTCCAAGTCGATTCGGCACAGGCGACCGGCAAAGTCGATATCGATCTCAAGAAGCTCAAAGTCGATCTGATGTCCTTCTCGGCTCACAAGACCTACGGGCCCAAGGGCATCGGCGCGCTCTACGTGCGGCGCAAGCCGCGCGTGCGCCTGGAGGCGCTGATCCACGGCGGCGGCCACGAGCGCGGCATGCGTTCCGGCACGCTGCCCACGCACCAGATCGTCGGCATGGGCGAGGCCTTCCGCATCGCGCGCGAGGAGATGCACACCGAGAACGAGCGCATCCGCTACCTGCGCGACAAGCTGTACAACGGCCTCAAGGACATCGAAGAGGTGTACGTCAACGGCGACATGGAGCACCGTGTCCCGCACAACCTCAACATGAGCTTCAATTTCGTCGAAGGCGAGTCGCTCATCATGGCGGTGAAGGACATCGCCGTGTCCTCGGGCTCGGCCTGTACGTCCGCGAGCCTGGAACCCTCCTACGTGCTGCGCGCGCTCGGCCGGTCCGACGAACTGGCGCACAGCTCGATCCGCTTCACCGTCGGCCGCTTCACCACCGAGGACGAAGTGGACTACGCCATCGACCTCATCAAGCGCAAGATCGACAAGCTGCGCGAGATGTCCCCGCTTTGGGAGATGTACAAGGAAGGCATCGACTTGAATTCGGTCCAGTGGGCCGCACACTGAGAAGGGTTGCTGGAGCACGACATGGCATATAGCGACAAGGTCATCGACCACTACGAAAACCCGCGCAACGTCGGGTCCTTCCCCAAGGACGAGGTCGGGGTGGGCACCGGCATGGTGGGCGCGCCCGCATGCGGCGACGTGATGAAGCTGCAGATCAAGGTGAACGAGCAGGGCATCATCGAGGACGCCCGCTTCAAGACCTACGGTTGCGGCTCGGCCATCGCTTCCTCCTCGCTCGTTACCGAATGGGTGAAGGGCAAGACCCTGGACGAGGCGCTGGCGATCAAGAACACCCAGATCGCCGAGGAACTGGCGCTGCCGCCGGTGAAGATCCATTGTTCGATCCTGGCCGAGGACGCCATCAAGGCGGCGGTCGAGGATTACAAACGCAAATACGGCCGGCCTTCGGCGGACGACGCCAAGGCGGCCTGAAGGAGCGCACACATGGCCATTACGTTGACGGACAAGGCTGCCGCCCACGTGCAGAGCTTTCTTGCCAAACGCGGCAAGGGCATCGGCCTGCGGGTCGGGGTACGTACCTCGGGCTGCTCGGGCATGGCGTACAAGCTGGAGTTCGCCGACGAAATCCTGCCCGACGACATTACTTTCGAAAGCCACGGCGTGAAGGTGGTCGTCGATCCCAAGAGCCTGCCCTACATCGACGGCACCGAGCTCGACTACACCCGCGAAGGGCTGAACGAGGGCTTCAAGTTCAACAACCCCAACGTCAAGAGCTCTTGCGGCTGCGGCGAGAGCTTCAACGTCTGAAGCTCCGGCCTGTCGTGGGCCGGCCGTACAGCCGTTAAAATCGCAGGGGGCGCAAGCCCCCTTTTTGTTCCGGCACGATGGCGCTCGACCTTTCCCGCAACCATTTCGAACTCTTCGGCCTGCCGGCGCGTTTCGACGTGCCGCAGGCGCGCATCGACGGCGCCTATCGCGAGATCCAGGCGCAGGTGCATCCCGACCGCTTCGCCCACGCCGGCGAGGCCGAGCGGCGCGTGTCGATGCAATGGGCCGCGCGGGTGAACGAGGCCTACCAGACGCTCAAATCGCCGCTCAAGCGCGCGGTCTACCTGCTCGAACTGCAGGGCATGGACGTCGGCGCCGAACGCAACACCGCCATGCCGGCCGAGTTCCTGATGGAACAGATGGAATGGCGCGAGGCGGTGGAGGAGGCCGAGGCGAGCCGCAGCGTCGACGCGCTGGAAGCGCTGCACGCGCGCCTGCGCGGCGAGATGCGCGCGCAATACGCCGAGCTTGGCCGCTTGATCGACGAAGTGCGCGATTTCGAGGCCGCGACCGGGCTGGTGCGCAAGCTCATGTTCATGGAAAAGCTGCAAAGCGAGATCGGCGACGCGCTGGCCGCACTCGAGGACGACTAGATGGCATTGCTGCAGATCGCCGAACCGGGTCAATCGACCGCGCCGCATCAGCACCGGCTCGCGGTGGGGATCGACCTCGGCACCACCAACTCCCTGGTCGCGACCGTGCGCAACGGCGTCGCCGTGGTACTGAACGACGCCGACGGACATGCCTTGCTGCCTTCGGTCGTGCGCTACGCCCCGGACGGATCGGTCGCCGTAGGTTACGCCGCGCAGGCCGAGGCCGCGCGCGATCCCAAGAACACCATCGTCTCGGTGAAGCGTTTCATGGGGCGCGGGCTGAAGGACATCGCTCATGCGGAAAGCGCGCCCTACGACTTCGTCGATGCGCCGGGGATGGTGCGACTGCGCACCGTCGCGGGCGTCAAGAGTCCGGTGGAAGTGTCGGCCGAGATCCTGCGCACCTTGCGCCTGCGCGCCGAAGCGGCACTGGGCGGACCGCTCGTCGGCGCGGTGGTGACCGTGCCGGCGTATTTCGACGACGCGCAGCGCCAGGCCACCAAGGACGCGGCCCAGCTCGCCGGGCTCAACGTGCTGCGGCTGCTGAACGAGCCGACCGCGGCGGCGATCGCCTACGGCCTCGACAATGCCGCCGAAGGCGTATACGCCGTCTACGATCTGGGCGGCGGAACCTTCGATCTCTCCATCCTGCGTCTTTCTAAGGGCGTGTTCGAAGTGCTGGCCACCAGCGGCGACGCCGCGCTGGGCGGTGACGACTTCGACCAGCGCCTGTTCTGCTGGATCGTCGAACAGGCGCGGCTCGCGCCGCTGTCCCCCGAGGACGCGCGCCTGCTGCTTGCCAAGGCGCGCGAGGCGAAGGAGCAGCTCACCACCCACGCCGAGACGCGCGTGACCGCCACGCTTACGAGCGGCGAAGTGGTGGACGTGGTGGTGACGCAGCAGCAGTTCTGGGACATGACACGCCACCTCGTGCAGAAGACGCTCGCGCCGACGCGAAAGGCCTTGCGCGACGCGGGGCTTGCGCCCGAAGAGGTGAAAGGCGTGGTGATGGTGGGCGGCGCGACGCGCATGCCCAACGTGCAGCAGGCGGTGGCGGAGTTCTTCAAGCAGACGCCGCTCAACAACCTCGATCCGGACAAGGTCGTCGCTTTGGGCGCGGCGATGCAGGCGAACGTGCTGGCCGGCAACCGCACCGCGGACGACGACTGGCTGCTGCTCGACGTCATCCCGCTGTCGCTGGGACTGGAGACCATGGGCGGGCTGGTGGAGAAGATCATCCCTCGCAACTCCACCATCCCCATCGCCAAGGCGCAGGACTTCACCACCTTCAAGGACGGCCAGACCGCGATGAGCCTGCACGTGGTGCAGGGCGAGCGCGAACTGGTTTCCGACTGCCGCTCGCTCGCGCGCTTCGAGCTGCGCGGCATCCCGCCCATGGCGGCGGGCGCGGCGCGCATCCGCGTGACCTTCCAGGTCGACGCCGACGGCCTGCTGTCGGTGAGTGCGCGCGAATCCACCACGGGCGTGCAGGCCTCGGTGACGGTCAAACCGTCTTACGGCCTCGCGGACGAGGACATCACGCGCATGCTCAAGGAATCCTTCGAGCACGCGCGCGAGGACATGCACGCGCGCGCGCTGCGCGAACAGCAGGTCGAGGCGGCGCGGGTGATCGAAGCGGTGGAGTCGGCGCTGGCGCAGGACGGCGACCTCCTGAACGAACAGGAGACCGCGACGATCAGGGCGCTCATCGAGGAGCTGCGCGCCGCGCTGCCGGAACCCGCGGACCACCGCGCGCTCAAACGGCTCATCGACAAGGTGGCCAAGGGCACCGAGGAATTCGCCGCGCGGCGCATGGACCGTTCCATCAAGCGTGCGCTGGCCGGGAAGAAGATCGAACAACTGTGAGGAGCGCCGCGAGGCGCTGAAGCCATGCCTAAGATCACTGTATTGCCGCATCCCGAACTCTGTCCCCAGGGCGCGAGTTTCGAAGCCGATCCCAGGAAATCGCTGTGCGACAACCTGCTCGACAACGGTATCGAGATCGAGCATGCCTGCGAGAAGTCCTGCGCCTGCACCACCTGTCACGTCATCATCCGGGAAGGCTTCGACTCGCTCGACCCCGCCTACGAGGAAGAGGAGGACATGCTCGACAAGGCCTGGGGGCTGGAGCCTACTTCGCGGTTGTCCTGTCAGACGCGCATCAAGGACCGCGATCTCGTCATCGAGATTCCCAAGTACACCATCAACCTCGTCAGCGAACGGCGGTAGGAGGGGACGATGAAGTGGACCGACGTGCAGGAAATCGCCATCGAGCTGAGCGAGAAGTATCCGGACATCGATCCGCGCACCGTGCGTTTCACCGATCTGCACAACTGGGTGGTGTCGCTGGAAGGCTTCGACGACGATCCGAAGCGCGGCGGCGAGAAGGTGCTGGAAGCGATCCAGGCCGCGTGGATCGGCGAATCGGATTTCGAAGACGAGGATTGAGCGGCCGGGGTCTCATAGGCCGCGGCGAACCGGTGTGAGAGCGCGAGGCCGCGGGCACGCGGCCTCGCGCTTTTTTACTTCGCCTCCGTTGCGCAGGCCGTGCCGGTGATCCGGCCGCCCACGAGGCAGGGCGCGCTTGTGCCCCTGTCCTGAGCTTCCTGAAGCGGAGCGGGCGCTTCGCTAATGGTCGCTGCTTCCGTATCGTCGAACATCGGCGATTGCGGCAGGCGATGATCGCGCTCGTTGGTCGCCATCACCGGCTCGATGGTGAGCTGTCCGTCGACGAAAGTCAGCACATAGTTGTTCGAGCTCAACCCGGATACGGTGATCGTGTAGCTGCCGGGCGTTAAGGCGCCTTGCGCGCTGCCGCCGTAGACGAGCGTGCCGCCCAGCACCGATTCGTCCTCGCCGTTGACGAAGCCGCTGTAGGTGACGCCGTTGCCGCCGTGGTAAGGCTGGCCGTCGTAGGTTTTGTGATCGTTGTTGGCGATGACCGTGAGCGGTGCCTTGTCGATGGTCAGCGTGCCGGTCTGGACGATCAGGTCGTAGCCCTGCTGGGTGGAGTACAGACCGGACAGGCCGAGCGTATAAGCGCCGGCATTCGTGCCGCCGCCGGTGAGCACAGCCGTGCCCAGCAGCCGCGCTGGATCGTACGGATCGACGATGGTGTAACCGGTGCTGCCGGTCTGGTGCTGACCGTTATAGGTGACTTGAGCATCGTTCACGATGACCGTGAGCGGCGTCAGCAAGCCGCGCAGCAGCGGGGTGCTGAATCCTTCGTAGAGTCGCCATGCGGCGCCGGTACCGCCCTGTCCGTCGATATCCCAGGCGGTCCCGCCGGCGTTGGACACTTCGGTGGTGAAGGTGTCGAGATTGGTCAGTTGCAGCCAGGAGCGACCGCCGCTGATGCTGGCGTCGATACCGGACCCATAGCCGATTGCATTCAGGCCATCGTTGATGGTGTTGCCGTTGCTGTCAGTGGTGGCGAAGAAGCTGGACGAGACGCTGCCGCCGGTTTGTCCACCGACCAGGCCACCGACCATGTTGCCCTGGGCTTCGATTTTGCCCGTGGCGTAGGCCTGGCTGATGCTGCCACTTTCCTGCGCGCCCACCAAGCCGCCGACTATATCGGTGCCACTGACCTCTCCGGCGGCATAGGCCTGGCTGATGCTGCCACTGTCCTGCATGCCCACCAAACCGCCGACCATAGCGGTGCCACTGACCTCTCCGGCGGCATAGGACTGGCTGATGCTGCTGCCACCGGTCTGATAACCCACCAGGCCACCGACGGCGCCTCCTGTGCTCTTGACCTTGCTCGTGGCATAGGACTGGTCGATGCTGCCACCTTCCTGCATGCCCACCAGACCGCCTGCTGAATCTCCGCCGCCATCGACCTCCCCGGTGGCATAGGACTGGCTGATGCTGCTGCCACCGGTCTGATTACCCACCAGGCCACCGACGGCGCTTCCCATGCTCTTGACCGTGCTCGCGGCATAGGACTGGTCGATGCTGCCGGACCACTGATAGCCCGCCAGACCACCGATTTGGCTGCCGCCATCGACCGATCCGGAGGCATAGGACTGACTGATGTTGCCGCCCGTGGAACCTGCCAAGCCGCCGACTTGGTTAGCGCCGTGGACCGATCCTGCGACGTAGGACAGGCTGATGTTGCCGCCGTCCAGAAAACCGACCAGGCCGCCGACGTAATTCAGCCCCGTGATGTCCACATTCACGAGTCCCAGGTTGTGCAGCGTACCGCCGGCGGCGCCGAACAGGCCCACGTAGTCCGATAGACGGTCGATGAAAAGCCCTTCGATCACATGCCCCAGGCCGTTCAACGTGCCGGTGAAGCCCCTGCTCGAGCCGCCGATAGGCGCAAAGCCTGCGCCATTGTTCCAATCCTTCGTTCCGCTCGCGTCGATGTTATTGGCCAGCACGAAATTCTTGTCGAGCAGGCTGTGCGAAGCCATGCCCTGCAGGCCGTATACGTCGGTGATTTGGTACGGGTCGTTCATGCCGTCACCGCCGAGGGCGCGCAGGAAGGTCGCATGTCCGGGGTCGAAGCCGAAATCCGCCGCCGTAAAGCCGGGCAGGGGATTGCTCACCTGCTCCCAGCGGCCCGAGCCCAGCCAGAACCGGCCGACGTTCACATCTTCCGTCGCGGTGAACAGGCTGCCTGCATCGCCCGTGAGGCGCAGGTTGCCAGTCAGGTTCAGCGTCTGGTCGAAGGTGAAGCTGCCGCTGGTCTCCAGGCTCAGGTTGGGCAGCGCGCTGATCAGCCCGCCGAGGTCAGCCAGCTCGCGCGCGTGGAGCAACTCGCTGTAGCTGCCGAAGCTGCCGGCGGCGGAGCCGGCCAGTTTCACGGTGAAGGTGTCGCCCGCGAGGCTGAGGCTTTGAGCATCGGCGCCGCTCAGGCCGGCGCCGAAGAACAGCGCGTTGCGATCGTTGCCGCTACCGTAGTTTTCGGCACTGATGAGCAGCGTGCTGTCATTGAGCGTACCGGGCGCCAGCAGTTGGTAGAAGAAGCCGTTGGCGCCGGTGGTCAAAGTGAACGGCCTGTTGTCCAGTTGCAGGGACAGGGCGGCGCCAGCCGCCCCGTTGACCGCGGCGGCGTCTTCGTAGAGGACGCCGGAGAGCACCTGCGGAGCGCCGCCGGACGCCGGGTACTGCCAGAGGAAGTAGGGATAGCTCTGACCTTCGACGATGCCCCAGACGTCGATGAAATCCCAGTTGTCGAAGTTGTTCCTGCCGAACATCTGCGCGGTGGTCAGTCCGGTGGCGCCACCGCTGCCGCCCACGTTGCCTATCGCATTGCCGCGCCCTGTGGTTTCGGTGTTCCAGTAGCTGTCGCTGATGCTGCCGCCGGTCTGCTCGCCAACCAGGCCGCCGACATGGGTGATGCCGGTGACCAGGCCGGCCGCATAGGTCTCGTCGATGCTGCCGCCGGATTGCCGGCCGACCAAGCCGCCGACCTGCGAGCCACTGCCGACGATAGCGGCGGTCGCGTAGGACTGGCTGATGCTGCCGCCGGTCTGCTCGCCCACCAGACCGCCGACGATTTGATAGCCGTTGATCTTACCCGTGACGAAGGTCTGGCTGATGTCGGCTTCGCCGCCGCCCACCAGGCCGCCGACGTACGACCGGCCGGTGATGCTTGCGGCGACGAGCCCCAGGCTTCGTAAAGTGGCGCCGTCCGCGTATCCGAACAAGCCTACGTAATCCGTTCCCGCCCGGTTGATATAAAGCCCTTCGATCGTGTGCCCCAGGCCGTCCAACGTGCCGGTGAAGGGATTGCCGATGGTGCCGATGGGCGCGAAGCCTGCGCAGTCGGAGCCGGCACAGTTCCAGTGCTTGGTGGCGCTCGCATCGATGTTGTTGCCAAGCACGTAAAGGCCGGAAAGATTGTTCTGAATGGCCTGCAACTGCTCGACGTTCTGCACCACCGTGTACAGGTTCGGGCGGTTCGTCGGGTCGATCGCCCCCGTGGGCAGGTCGTTCTTGTTGAACACCTGGTTGCCCGCCAGACCGATCAGATAAGGCGTGGTCTGGTTACCGGCATTGGCCCAGACGGTGCCGAATGCGAAGCCGCCGAAGCTCGTAGTGTCGAACATCTGCGCGGTGGTCAACCCGGTCGCATGCACGCTCCCGGTGCCGCCTTGGTCATTGCCTACGGCATCGTTCTGTCCGGTGGTTTCGGTATTCCAGTAGCTGTTGCTGATGTCGCCATCGTACCGCATGCCTACCAGGCCGCCGACATAACCCTGGTAGTTGGAGGTATTGCTGACCGGGCCGGTAGCGTAGGACTGGCTGATACTGCCTCCACCGGCCTGGCCCCCCACCAGACCGCCGGCGTAGCCATTGTCACCGGTGGTGCTGACCGCGCCGCCGGCATAGGACTGTTGGATGCTGACGCTACCGGTTTGGTAACCCACCAGGCCGCCGGCATAGGCGTTAGGAGCGTTGGCGGTCACGTTACCAGTGGCATAGGATTGGATGATGTTGCCCCCGGTTTGAAGGCCCACCAGGCCGCCGGCATAAGAGCTGTAGTAGGACAAGGAACTGGTGGTCACGTTACCGGTGGCATAGGACTGGACGATGTCGCTGCCTTCTTGCCATCCCACCAAGCCGCCGGCTTCGGTACTGTATTCAGCGCTGGCGCTTACATCACCGGTGGCATAGGATTGGATGATGATGCCGCTATCACGTAGATTGCCCACTAAGCCGCCGACGGCCTCCCTGCCGTGCACAGACGTTGTGGCGTAGGATCGGCTGAGCGTGCCGCCCACCTGCCAGCCTACCAAACCGCCAACGTAATCTTCTTGTCCTGTTACCGTCCCTGTCGCGTAGGACTCGCTGATCGTGTGGGCAGTTTTCATAAGGCCCACGAGGCCTCCGACCACTGAAACGCCGTTGATCGATCCGCTCACAAAGGATCGGATGATGTGACCATCGTTACTGTCCAACGTGCCTACCAGGCCGCCGACATACTTGTTTCCGGTGATGTTCGCGTTGACCAATCCTATATTGCGCGCGATGCCGTACCACGTACGGCCGATCAAACCGACATAGTCTGTTCCCGGGCGGTTGATGGTGAGACCGTTGATCACGTGCCCCAAACCGTCCAGCACTCCGTGAAACATGTTGCTGGAATCGCCAAGAGGTGCAAAACCCGCGCCGCCGTTCCAATCTTTTGTGTCACTGGCGTCGATGTCCGCTCCCAGCGCATAGTGCCCTGAAAGATTGCTGCGGATGTCATCCAAATCAGCGAGGCTGTTGATGACCCGGTAGTCCTGGCCATTGATGGTGAGGAAGCCGGTGCCGGAACGGCCGGGGAAATCCACGCGGCCGGCAAAGCCGTTCGCCTCCCCCGGCGCAAAACCGACTTTCACCGCGCCGCTGCCGCCGGTATTCATGACCAGTCGCGAGGTGCCGTCGGCGGTCAGCACCGCATTGATGTTGATGTCTCGGTTGGCATTGAGCGTCAGCGTGTTCGAGTTCCAAGTGATATCGGCGTTGATGTGGATATCGCCCGGATCGCTGCCCGTTCCGTTTTTGCCCCACGGGTTTTCCGCGCCGTCGGCGGTGGAGACGGTGACGTTGCCGCTGGCCAGCGCCGTTTGAATCGCGCTGGCCTTGGCCGCATCGATGACGATGTCCACCGGGTCGATGAGCCACTCACCGCCCTGGGTGTCGACCTTCAGGTTCTGGTCCAGGTTGACCTTGGCCGCCGAGGTCTCGACGAAGTGCGCAGTGAGCTCACCGGCGGCGTTGACCTCGCCGTGCTGCATATCGGCCAGCAGCAGGATGCGGCCGTTTTTGTTGGCCAGGGTCTTGGCTTCGATGCGCCCGCTGTTGTTGACCACGCCCTTCATGGCCTCCGAGGCCCCGCGCGCGGTGAGGATCGCCACGCCCCCGTCGGCCTGAATGAGGCCCTTGTTCTCCACCAGCGTCTGCAGCGTGGAGGCCTCGACCTGCCGCACGTTTTGACATTTTGCAAAATCGGCGCGGCGTTTCCCGAACCGAGCAGCCGCTCCGATCAGAGGAACAGATTCAACACGCCGTCGAGTCCGCTGTGGTCGAGTGCGTAGGTGGCCTGCTGTTTGACGATGGGTTTGGCGCGGTAGGCGACGCTCACGCCGGCTTCGGCCATCATCGGCAGGTCGTTGGCGCCGTCGCCGACCACGATGGCCCGCGCCGGTGCGATACCGAGCTCGGCGCAGACTTTTAGCAACGCGGCAGCCTTGCCTCTGGCATCGAGCAGTTCGCCCTCGAGTCGGCCCGTCAGTTTGCCGTCGCGGATTTCCAGCGTATTGGAGCGGGTGTAGTCGAGGCCCAGCCAGTCCTTCAGCCGGTCGACGAAGAAACTGAAACCGCCGGAGACGAGCAGCGTCTTGATTCCGGCTTCCTTGCAGCGCGCGATCAGCGCCTCGGCGCCGGGCGAAAGCTGCAGGCGTTCCGCATAGACCCGTTCCAGCGTTTCGGTACCGAGACCTTCCAGCAGGGCGACGCGGCGGCGCAGCGATTCGGCGAAGTCGATTTCGCCGCTCATCGCCGCCTGGGTGATGTCGCGCACCTCGTTCTTCACGCCCGCGAAATCAGCCAGCTCGTCGATGCATTCGATGGTGATGAGCGTGGAATCCATGTCCATCGCCAGCAGCCCGAAACCGTCCAGACGCTGCGTGGCGGGGACGTAGGCGTAGTCGATCCGCCAGCCGCGGCAGACTTCCACGATTTCCGGCCGCTGCCGTGCTTCACGCAGGCGGAACGCGCGCTCGCCGATGTGCTGCACGCTGCGCGCGCCGCAGAGGACGGCCATGCTCTGCGCGAGGTTCTCCTGCATGTCGGGACCCTGGAGGACGAGGTGGTGCGTGGCGGTGTTCATTGTCTGCTTCCTTTAAGCATCTCCAGCACCTTGCGGATCAGTTGCACACGGTCCTTGAGCGTGACCGAAACGATTTCGATCCGCAGCTTGTCCGGGCCGTTGAGTCGCCAGTGCCGGTGTTTTTGGATGAGTTCGATGATGCGTGCCGGATCGACATCCGGCCGGCTGCCGAATTGCAACAGCACCTGTTCGGCGGTGGCATCGAGCCGCACGATGCCGAGCGGCCGGCCGAGAATCCGCAGCCGGTGGCATTCCAGCAGCGTCTGCGCGGCCTCCGGCAGCGGGCCGAAGCGGTCCACCAGCTCCTCGTGCATGGCGTCGAGCTCGTCCTCGGTCTCGCAATTGGCGAGCCGTTTGTAGAGCGACAGCCGCTCGTGCACGTCCGAGCAGTAGTCGGCCGGCAGCAGGGCCGGCGCGTGCAGGTTGATTTCGGTGGTGACGCCGAGCGGCTGGGTGAGATCGGGCTCTTTGCCTTCCTTCAGCGCCTTGACCGCCGCCTTGAGCATGTCGTTGTAGAGGTTGAAGCCCACTTCGGCGATTTCGCCGCTCTGGGCTTCGCCCAGCACTTCGCCAGCGCCGCGGATTTCGAGGTCGTGCATGGCGAGGTAGAAGCCCGAGCCCAGTTCCTCCATCATCTGGATGGCTTCGAGGCGCTTCTTCGCCTGCGGCGTGAGGCTTTCGAAAGGCGGCGTCAGCAGATAGGCGTAGGCCTGGTGGTGCGAGCGGCCCACGCGTCCGCGCAACTGATGCAATTGCGCCAGGCCGAACTTGTCGGCGCGGTTGATCAGGATGGTGTTGACGTTCGGGATGTCGATACCCGTCTCGATGATGGTCGAGCACAAAAGCAGGTTGTAGCGCTGCTGCACGAAATCGCGCATCACGCGCTCGAGCTCCCGTTCCGGCATCTGCCCGTGGCCGACCACGATGCGCGCCTCGGGCAACAGCGACTGGAGCTTTTCGCGCTGCGTTTCGATGGTGGCGACTTCGTTGTGGACGAAATACACCTGCCCGCCGCGCTTGAGCTCGCGCATCACGGCGTCGCGGATCACGCCGGCCGAGTAGGGCGTGACGAAGGTCTTGATCGCCAGGCGTTTGGCCGGCGCCGTGGCGATGACGGAGAGATCGCGCAGGCCTTCCAGCGACATCGCCAGCGTGCGCGGAATGGGCGTCGCGGTGAGCGTCAGCACGTCCACTTCGGCGCGCAGGGCCTTGAGCGCTTCCTTCTGGCGCACGCCGAAGCGGTGCTCCTCGTCGATGATCACCAGGCCGAGGCGTTTGAACTTCACCTCTTTGGACAGCAGCTTGTGCGTGCCGATGACGATGTCGATGGTGCCGTCGGCCAGACCCTTGAGCGTCGCGGCCGCCTCCTTGCCGGTGCGGAAGCGCGACAGTTCCGCGATGCGCACGCCGAAGTCGGCGAAGCGGTTGCTGAAGGTCTGGTAATGCTGTTCGGCAAGGAGCGTGGTGGGCGCGAGCACCGCGACCTGCCTGCCGTCGGCCACGGCGACGAAGGCCGCGCGCAATGCCACTTCGGTCTTGCCGAAGCCGACATCGCCGCAGACCAGCCGGTCCATGGGCTTGCCGCTGCGCATGTCTTCGATGACGGCGTTGATCGCGGCGGCCTGGTCCGGCGTTTCCTCGAAGCCGAAGCCTTCGGCGAAGGCTTCCAGATCGTGGGGGCGGATCTCGAACTTGTGTCCCTGACGCGCGGCGCGCATGGCGTAGAGGTTCAACAGTTCCGCGGCGGTGTCGCGCACCTGCGCCGCGGCCTTGCGTTTCGCGCGTTCCCATTGATCGCTGCCCAGCCGGTGCAAGGGCGCCGATTCGGGCGGCCCGCCGGCATAGCGGCTGATGACGTGCAATTGCGCAACAGGCACGTAGAGCTTGTTCTCGTCCGCGTACTCGATGAGCAGGAATTCCGTCTCGCCTTCGCCCACGTCCATGGTGACGAGGCCGCGGTAGCGGCCGATGCCGTGCGTCTCGTGCACCACGGGATCGCCGATCGACAGCTCCGACAGGTCGCGCAGCATGCCTTCGACGCTGCTGCGCTTCTGCTGATCGCGGCGGGTGCGCGTGCGGACGGTGCCGGTGTAGAGCTCCGCCTCGGTGATGACGGCGATGCCTTCCTCGGGATAGACGAAGCCGTTGTAGAGCGGTGCGATGCCGAGCATCAGCCGGGCATCGCTCGCCAGGAATTCGGCGAAGCTGCCGCAAGGCTGCGGCCGCAGACCGTACTCGGCGAAATACTCGCTCATGGTCTGGCGCCGGCCGGGCGAATCAGCGAGCAGCAGCACGCGCAGCTCGTGGGCGGCGAGGAATGCTTTGAGCTTGTGCAGCGGATCGGCGGCGCGGCGCTCCACCGCCACGTCGGGGAGCGCCATGGTCTGCATCGCGTCGCTGTCGTCGCGCGCGAGCGCCGGTTCCTGAATGTCGATGCGCTTGAATTCCTTGAGCGCGACGAAGAAATCCTCCGCGCTCAGGAACAGGGCGGCGGGCGGAAAGATCGGCCGGGTGCGGTCGCCTTTCAGCAGGTTGTAGCGCGATTGCGCGTCGCGCCAGAAGGCCTCGATCGCGCCGTGCACGTCGCGGTGCAGGGCCACGGTCGCATCGGGCGGCAGATAATCGAACAGCGTGCCGGTCTGCTCGAAGAACAGCGGCAGGTAGTACTCGATACCGGCCGGAGCGATGCCGTTGCTGACGTCCTTGTAGACCGGGCATTTCGACGGATCGCCCTCGAAGGTTTCGCGGAAGCGCGCGCGGAAGCGCGTGCGCGCCGCCTCGTCCATCGGGAATTCGCGTGCCGGCAGCAGCCGCACTTCGTTGACCTTGTAGATCGTGCGCTGGGTATCGACGTCGAAGGTGCGCAAGCTGTCGATCTGGTCGTCTATGAGATCGATGCGATAGGGCACGGCGCTGCCCATGGGGAACAGGTCGATCAGGCCACCGCGTACGCAGTACTCGCCGGGCGCCATCACCTGCGTGACGTGGTTGTAACCTGCCACCGTGAGCTGATGCCGCAAGGCGTTGAGATCGAGCCGTTCGCCCTGCTTGAGGAAGAAGGTGTAGCCGGCGAGATAGGCGGGCGGCGAGAGCCGGTAGAGCGCCGTCGAGGCGGGCACGATCACCACGTCGCAGTTGCCGGTGGTGAGGTGGTAGAGCGTTTCCAGGCGCTCGGACACCAGGTCGTGGTGCGGCGAGAAGGTGTCGTAGGGCAGGGTTTCCCAGTCCGGGAACAGGCTCACGCGCAGTTCGGGGGCGTACCAGCCGATTTCCTCGCGCAGCCGCTGGGCGTCCACCGCCGAGGCGGACACGACGATCAACGGCCGCGACTGCCGCGCGTAACGCGCGAGCGCCAGCGCATCCGATGAACCGTACAGCTTGCCGAAGCGCACGCGCCGGGCGACGCCTGCCGATGGAGAGAGTGTCTGCACAATGCCAATCACATCAGGCCGCCGTACGATGCGGCGGCACAAACGACAAAACCCGCGTAAGGCCTCAAGAGGACTTGAGCATTACGCGGGGCGAATGCGATGCCGCGCGCAGGCGCGGCACGGGAGCCGTTATTATACGGGCTTCGCCGGCACCGCTTCCGCCCGGCCTCTCGAACGACGACCATGAGCGATCGCTTGTACGGGCTCATCCCCGCCGCGGGGACGGGCGCCCGTCTGGGTGGGGACACACCCAAGCAATACCTGCCGCTCGCAGGGGCGGCGATGATCGTGCATGCCGTCCGCGCGCTGCTGTCGCATCCGGACATCGAGACAGTCTTCGTCGTGCTGTCGCCCGAAGACACGCGTTTCGCCGAACTGGACTGGAGCGATTGCGGCGAACGCTTGGCGCCGCTCTATTGCGGCGGGCCGACGCGGCGCGACAGCGTCCGCAACGGTCTGGTGGCGGTACGCGACGTGGTCGACGCCGACGATTGGATTCTCGTCCATGACGCCGCGCGTCCCGGACTGAGCCGGGACGACCTGGCGCGGCTCGTCGACGCGGTACGCGACGACGAGGTGGGCGGCATCCTCGCCGTGCCGTTGGCGGATACCCTGAAGCGGGCCGACGCCGAGCAGCGCATCGTGGCGACCGCACCGCGCGAAGGCCTGTGGCGCGCGCAGACGCCGCAGATGTTCCGTTACGGCACCCTGCTGCGCGGCCTCGATGCGGCGCCCGACGCGACCGACGAAGCGAGCGCGGTGGAAGCGCTCGGCCTGCGGCCCAGGCTCGTGCTGGGCAGCGCGCGCAACATGAAGATCACCTATCCTGGCGACATGGCGGCCGCCGAACGCCTGCTGACAAAATGAAGTACAGAATCGGTCAGGGTTTCGACGTGCACGCCCTGGTGAGCGGACGGCCGCTCATCATCGGCGGCGTGCGCATTCCTTACGACAAGGGCCTGGACGGCCACTCCGACGCCGACGTGCTGCTGCATGCCGTCACCGATGCGCTCTTCGGCGCGGCCGGTCTCGGTGACATCGGCCGTCATTTCCCCGATAGCGATCCGCGGTATCGCGGCGTGGACAGCCGGGTGCTGCTGCGCGAAGCGGCTACGCGCGTGCGCGAGGCGGGGTACCGCGTCGGCAACGTCGATGCGACGATCATCGCCCAGGCGCCGAAGATGGCGCCGCACATCGATGCGATGGTGCGCAACATCGCCGAGGATCTGGGCGTCGACGCCGCGTACGTGAACGTCAAGGCCAAGACCACCGAAAGGCTCGGTTTCACCGGCCGGGGCGAAGGCATCGCCGCCGAAGCCGTCGTGCTCGTCGAACGCGTGTGACGGCCGCCCACGCTCGTCTCTTCTTCGCGCTCTGGCCCGATACGGCCACGCGCACGGCGCTCGCCGCCTGGCAACGCAGCGTCGCGCCGCTGTGCGGCGGCCGCGGCATGCATCCCGAGGACGTCCACCTCACGCTCGCTTTCCTGGGCGACACGCCGCTCGAACTGCTCGATGCCGTCAAGCATGTCGCCGCCGGCGTGCACGGCGAGCCGTTCGCGCTGCGCGTGGACGCGTTGAACTATTGGAAACACAACAGGATCGTCTGGGCGGGTGTGCACGAGGTGCCGGCTGCGCTGTCCGCGCTCGTCGAGGATTTGCGCGGCCGTCTGCGGGCGGCGGGCATCCGTTTCGATGCCAAGGCCTTCGTCCCGCACATCACCTTGTTCCGCAACGCGCGGCCGGCCGAGAGCTGGCCGGCGCTGCCGCACATCGACTGGCAGGTGAAAGCCTTCGCGCTGGTGCGCGCCGCAGGCGGCACGGGGCCGCGCTACCGGGTGGAAGCGCGCTGGCCGCTAGACGGTTCACGCTGAGCCTCAGCCTTTGGGCAGGACGAGCCGCGCGACGAGCCCGCCGCCTTCGCGCGGCAGCAGCTCGAAGCGGCCGCCGTGCATGCGGGCGATGCGGTCCACGATCGCCAGTCCCAGTCCCGAACCGCCTTTGCCGCTGCGCGCGCTTTCCAGTCTCGTGAAAGGCTGCTTCATGCGTTCGGCTTCTTCGGGCGGAATGCCCGGGCCGCGGTCCAGCACTTCGATCGTCACGTCCTTCGGCGTCGAGTGCACATGCAGCGCGACTTCGCCGTTGCCGTAACGGAACGCGTTGTCGAGCAGGTTGGAGATCGCGCGGCGAAGGGCCATGGGCTTGAGGGCGAGTTCGCCGGTGTCGTCGATTTGCGCGTCCAGCGTGTGGCCGGTATGACGGTAATGCCGCACCAGATCCTCGGCGAGCGCGGCGACATCGGTGGCGGCGTTCTCTTCGCCGCCCGAGGCGCGCGCGAAGTCGAGGAACTGGCCGATGATGCGGTCCATCTCCTCGATGTCGGCCGACATCGCCTGCAGGCTGTCCTCGTCCACGCCGCTCATTTCCAGGCCCAGCCGCAGCCGCGCGAGCGGCGTGCGCAGATCGTGCGAGACGCCGGCGAGGATCAGCGCGCGATCCTCTTCCAGCCGCGCGAGATCGCGCGCCATCTGGTTGAAGGCGCGCGAGACGGTGCGCAGTTCCTCCGGCCCGGCGTTGTCGTCGAGCGGGGCGGGGATGCGGCCGCGGCCGATTTCGCGCGCGGCCCGTGTGAGCGCGGCGACCGGCTCGCGCAGCCGGAAGACGATGAAATAGGCGGCAAGCAGGGCCAGCACGAGCACCAGCGCACCCCAGCCCAGCCATTGCAGGGCGAGCTGCCGTTCCACGCGTTCGCGCGGCAGCATGATCCAGTATTCGTCCTCGCCGATGTAGAAGCTCACCCAGAAGCCGCGTTCGCCGTTGAGCGTCCGGGCGATGCGCGTTTCCTGGCCGAGATCGCGGCGGATTTCCTGCGCGAGCAATTGCAGCATGGCGTGGTCCGGGGGCGGCGGCTCGATCTCGTCCGTCGGCTCGGCGGGGTAGATGCGGATGCCTTCCTGGTCGGCGAGATCGATCAGCAGATCGCGCCGGCGTTCGGGCTGAGCGGTGACGAGTGCCGTGCGCGTCAGGTTGACCACGCTCACCACCATCTGCGCCACCTGGCGCGTGCGCGGTTCGACGTCGTAGGCGCGGAAGATCTGCACCCAGGCGCCGATGGCGAGCACGATCACCACGGCGATGAGCAGGAAGGCGCGCCAGAGCAGGCTGCGCGGCATCATTGTCCGTCGGGTACGAAGACGTAGCCGAAGCCGCGCACGGTCTGGATGTAAACCGGGCTCGACGGGTTCGGTTCGATCAGCTTGCGCAGCCGCGAGACCTGCACGTCGATCGAGCGGTCGAAGACCTCGTATTCGCGCCGCCGCGCCAGTTCCATCAGCTTGTCGCGCGAAAGCGGCATGCGCGGATGCGTCACCAGCACTTTGAGCAGCGCGAATTCGCCGGTCGTGAGCGAGATGCGCTCGCCGTTCTTGTGCAGCGTACGGGTGGCGAGGTTGAGCGTCATGCCGCCGAACTCCACCGTTTCGGGTTCGGTCGCCGGCGCGCCGGGCGGCAGCGTCGCGCCGCGGCGACGCAGCACGGCATTGATGCGCGCCACCAGTTCGCGCGGATTGAAAGGCTTGGGCAGATAGTCGTCGGCGCCCATTTCCAGACCGATGATGCGGTCCACGTCCTCGCCGCGCGCCGTGAGCATGATGATCGGAATGGTGTTCCCGGTGCCGCGCAGCCGGCGGCAGATCGACAGTCCGTCCTCGCCCGGCAGCATGAGGTCGAGCACCATGAGATCGTAGTGCTCCTGTGCCAGTTGCTTGTCCATGGCCGCGGCATCGGCGACGGTTCTGACCACGAAGCCCTGCTGGCCGAGATAGCGGTTGAGCAGGTCGCGCAGGCGCAGGTCGTCGTCGACCACCAGGATCTTGGTTCTGGGTTCCGGCATGTCACTTCGAGGTGGCAATCACGGGAGCCGTATCCTAGCCTGAGCAGAGCAGGGATGGTGTACGGACGGTGTGCGCGGATGCCGACAATGCCGCGCACCGGGCGCGCCGAAACAAACGCTTACAAAAGCGGACCGCGCGAAACACTGGGCTTACACGCCCGCGCTAGGGTGGCGGGGTGGCCGGACGGAGCAAGCGATGAGAAGCGCGCGGATATGGCTGGCGGGATTGCTCGCGGCGGGCTTGTCCGGCTGCGCGACGACCTACTACGAAGCGCCGTACGATCCCTATCGCGCGTATCACTATTACGAACCCTACCCGTTCTACGGCGGCCTGTTCTTCTACCATCAGCACTCCGTTCCGCGTATCCGCCATTACCACGTCGATCGCCACGGCCACAACGGACCGCATGTGCGTGACGGCAAGCCGCGCGGGCGCGGCCAGGACGCCCATCCGCCCGGGGCTCAACGGGACCATGACGGCCGCGATCGCGGCACGCGCTGGCGCGGCGGACGCGACCGGGACGAGGCGGATGCCGGGCGCGGGCCGCAACGGCGATCCGAAGGTGAGCGCCGTTGGTCGCGCGACGAGCGCCGCTGGGGCGGCGCGGACCGCGGCACGCGGCGGAGCTTCGACGGGTCGCGCGGCTTCGGCGCAGGCATGCGCTCGGGCGGCCGCGGCAGCCGGTAGCGCCGCGAAACACACGCTTACAAATCCGCGCCGTGCTCAAACAGTAGGTTTACATCGCGTCGCTACAGTGCCTCTGCACCGATCGCATCCGGTTCGACAGAGGAGAGACGCAAATGCTGAATACCAAGAATCTGCTGCTGATCCTGCTGCTTGGGCTGCCCGTCGTCGCCAGCGCCGGTACGCCGCACACGCATCACGTGGCATTCAAGCCGGCGCACGTCCGCCACTTCGACGACGGCATCGAGCGCGCGCTGCTGCGTCAGCGCCAGGAAATCCGCGCCGGCATCCGCCGCGGCGAGCTGACGCGCCAGGAGGCGCGTAAACTGTTGCGCGAGCACGAGCGCATCGCGCAACTGAAGGCGCGTTACGAGCGCGACGGCCGTCTGAGCCGCGACGAGCGGGAGAAGCTGTGGCACGCGCTTAACAGGGTACAGCGCGCTATTTACAATGAGCGTCACGATGCGCAGCGTCGGCGCGCCTGAGAACGAATCGGCCGGGCCGGGCGCCCGGCCGGAGCATCGCGATTCCCGAACCCATTTCGAGCGTACGAACGATGAAACGCCTCTATGTGCTGATCGGCATGCTTTGCTGCCTTGCGGCGGCTGCGCCGGCCATGGCCGATCGCGACGGAGGCGGGCGGCACTACGATCGCAGCGAACGGCGCGCCGACGACTGGCGCGACCGCGGGCACGAGGAACGCCGGCAGGACGTCGAGCGCCGTTCGCGCCGCGACAGCCTTTCGCCGGAGGAGCGGCGCCAGTTGCGCCGCGACATCAAGGACTACGGACGCGACGTCTACCGGGAGCGCGGCGAACGCCGCCGCTAGGCGCGCTTGACCGGCGCTTCGCCGGGGAGTAAGTTGCGGTAGTAATTTGCTACCAACGCTCCCGGAGGCGGCCATGGGCATGCCGGTCAAGCTCTCGGACGAGTTGGTGCTCGCGGCCCGCATGGAGGCCGAAGCCACCGACCGTACCATCACCTCGCAAATCGAACACTGGGCCAAGCTCGGCCGCGCGGCGGAAGCCGTGCTCTCCTACGAGGAAGTGCTGCGCCTGAAGCTCGCCGATCTTTCCCGAAGCCGTCCGGAGACGACGCGCGCCGACATGCGCGCCCGGCTGGAGAGCGTGCTCAAGTCGTCGCGCGGTCGCGGCCAGATCGTCGAAGTCCTGCGCGCGCAGGGCCGGCCGGTCTATGAAGCCTTGCCCGAGCATCCCGGTTACATCGTGCGCATCGAGGCGGACGGCAAGCGCACCGTCGGCCGTTTCGAAGGCCGCCGGTTCATGCATCAGCATCCTGCCGGCATCGCCTGCGACTGCGGCGTGAGTGCACGCGCGAAGAAGAAGGTCGCGACGCGATGAGGACGGCGAGCCTGGCCGAGGCTCGCCGCCGCCTGCGCAACGGTCCGACCATCGTCGTGCTGGCCGGCTCCAACGGCGCCGGCAAGACCACGTTCTACGATCACTTCCTCGCCGATCTCGGCTGGCCGTTCGTCAACGCCGACCGCATCGCGCGCATGCTCGATCCGGAAGCGCCCGAGCGCGTGGCCTACGAGGCGGCCGCGATCGCGGACAAGGAACGCCGGGCGCTCGCGGCGCGCAAGGTCTCGTTCTGCATGGAGACGGTGTTCTCCGATCCGGTGGGCGACAAGGTGGCGTTCCTGCGCGAAGCGCAGGCGCGGGGCTACGCGATCTTCCTGGTGTTCATCGGACTGGCGGACGTGCAGCTTTCCATCGCCCGGGTGGTGCAGCGCATCGAAGGCGGCGGCCACGACGTGCCGGACGACAAGCTGCTCGAGCGCTTTCCGCGCACGCTCGCGAACCTGCGCCAGGCGCTGACGTTCGTCGATCTTGCGCTGGTGCTCGACAACAGCTCGGCGACCGAGCCGTACCGCCATATCGCGACCTACGAACGCGGCAAGCGCACCTACAGGGCGCGCAGCCTGCCGGACTGGGCGCGCGAGTTGTTGCCCTGATTCAGAAACCGATGCGGCCGAAGACGAACAACACGTTGCCGCCCGCAAAGGCGGGTACGTAGGCCGCCATGAGGTTCATGCGTTCGGTACCGAGGCTCGCCACCGGCAGCACGCCGGGGAAGGGGATGTAATTGCCCGGCCCGTACTTGCTGCGCGCCATGAGAAAGGCGGTATAGCCGGCGCCGAATTGCAGCTTTTCGCCGAGCGGCCAGCGCGCGAGCCAGGCGTAGCCGGCGAGGTATTGCGGTTTGCTGTAGGAATCCTTGCTCGCCAGCGCATAGAGCAGACGTTCGTTTCCGCGCGCGTCCGTCACGCGTCTGGCGATCCCGAGTCCCCACGCCTTTTCGTTGTACCGGTCGCCCTCCTCGTGCCAGGCATAGCCGGACAGCAGCAGCTCCCAGCGCCCGTCGCGGGCGATGCTTGCGCTCCCGGCGCGAAGGCCGTGCCAGTAGCCTTCCGCCCGTTCGGCTTCATCCGCGAGGCCGTAGGGCGTGGTGTCCTTGACGGTTTCCCACCAACCGTCGGCGGCACGCAGCGGACCGGCTGCGGACAGGGCGAGCAGGGCGCACAGCAGCGCTTTCATGCCCGCCCGGGAAGCAAACGCCATGCAATGGCGCAGCCGTCCGGCTACGGCTGATGGTCTATAAGCCGGCTGTCTGTCGAGGACAAGTAGGGTGAGGTGGCGTGCTTCGGGTCAGAGCATGACCAGCGCCGCGCCCGCTGCCGAGACCGCAAGGCCGGCCGAACGGCGCCACACATGTTTCGTATTGAGCGCCCTGCCGAGCAGATAGCCCGCACCGTGCAACAGCGCGGTGGCGAGCGCGAAGCCGGCCATGTAATGCGCGGCAGTCGCGCCGGGCGGCAATTCCGCGCCGTGCGCATAGCCGTGCAATACCGCGGCGCAGGCGAAGAAGGCGAGCGCCGCGTTCGTTCCGGCACGACCGGCGGGCATGAAGGCAATCAGCAGCCCGATCACGAGCACCGAAAGCGCGATGCCGTGTTCGACATAGGGCAAGGTGCCGCCCTGCAGGGCGTAGGCGGCGCCGGCGAGCATGCCGAGGACGAAGAGCGCCGGCGCAAGCAGCGCCCGCGTACCTTGCCGTTGTGCGGCATACACGCCGACCGCCAGCATCGCAAGCAGATGATCGAGTCCGATGAAGGGATGCGCGAAGCCGGCGCCGAAGCCCTCAGCGTGCAGATGACCGGGATGCGCCAGCGCCGTGCCGCAAGACGTGAGCAGGACGATCGAGGCGAGTGTACGAATCATGGTGACTCCCTATGCGCGTGCCAGACCGAGCATGCCGCGTTCTGCGATGAAGGCGATGACTTCGGCGAGACCCTGCCCGGTCTTGAGATTGGTGAAGAGGAAAGGGCGATCGCCCCGCATCCTGCGCGCGTCGCGGTCCATCACTTCCAGCGAGGCGCCGACCATGGGCGCGAGATCGATCTTGTTGATGATGAGCAGATCGCTCTTGGTGATGCCGGGGCCGCCCTTGCGCGGGATCTTGTCGCCCGCGGCGACGTCGATCACGTAGAGCGTGAGATCGGAGAGTTCCGGACTGAAGGTGGCGGCGAGATTGTCGCCGCCGCTTTCGACGAAGATGAGGTCCAGACCCGGAAAGCGCGCGTTCAGCCGCGCGACCGCTTCCAGATTGATGGAGGCGTCCTCGCGGATCGCGGTGTGCGGGCAGCCGCCGGTCTCCACGCCGATGATGCGTTCGGGTTCCAGCGCCTGGTGACGGGTGAGGAACTGTGCGTCCTCGGCGGTGTAGATGTCGTTGGTGACGACGGCGATGTTGTACTTGTCGCGCAGCGCGCGGCACAGCGCCAGCGTCAGCGCGGTCTTGCCCGAACCGACGGGACCGCCGATGCCCACGCGCAGGGGTTGTTTGTCTGTGCTCATGATCGGAAGAGCCGGCTGTACTGGGTTTCGTGCAGGCTGCTCGCCATGGCGAGTCCCGGTGCGAAATTGCTGAGTTCCGCGTCGGCCAGTGTCGCGGCCTCGCGCGCGGCGTTTTCGAGCGCGGGCAGCAGCGCCGACAGCATGCGCTGGCCCGCGACCTGACCGAGCGGCACGGCTTTCAAGGCCGCCATGGCGAGGTTCTCCGCCCACGCCCAGAGGTAGGCGACCAGACCGGCCTGCGCATCGATGCACCAGCGCGCCGCGGCGAATGCGGCCGCGGTCGGATAGCAAAGCGCGTCGAAGGCGTCGAGCGGCGCGACGTCGAGCTCGCGCAGATCGCGCAACAGCGCGCGCAGGGAGTAGCCCATCTGCAGGGTTTCGGCGCGCAGTTCCGCGGACTCGCGCGAGGCGAGGAAGCGCGCGTTCCAATGCGCGACCGCATCGAGATCGTCGCGTTGCCAGGCGGCGTGCAGGCGCAGCCACACGGGCGCTTCGAAGCGGCCCATGGTGTAGCGCAGGACGTCACCGATCCAGCGTTGCGCGGTGGCGGCGTCGCGCACGGTGCCGTCCTCCACCGCCCATTCCAGTCCCTGCGAATAGCTGTACGCGCCCACCGGCAGGGCGGGGCTGCTGAGCTGCAACAGGCGCAACAGCGGCAGCGCTTCAATGGCCGTGGTCATGGCTGTGCCCGTGCGCGTGATCGTGGAAGTGGTCGTGGATTTTCGCGCCCTTGCCGTGCGAATGCGGATGGGTGTGGCCGCCGTGTCCGCCGTAGGCGCCCGCTTCCGGTTCGAAAGGTGCTTCGGTCTCGACGGCTTCGCCGCCGAGGCCCAGCACCATGTCGCGCAGCACATGGTCCGCTTCCACACGCAGCCAGCCGTCGCCGACTTGCAGCGGCATGTGGCGGTTGCCGAGGTGATAGGCGATGCGCGTGAGCGTACGGGCGTCGGGCGCGGTAATGTGCAGCACGCGCTCGGCCTGCGCTACCACGCGCACGACGCGGCCGTCTTCCGCCTGCAGACAATCGCCGTCGCGCAGTACCGTGCCGCGCGGCATGAAGAGCGCGGCTTCCTCGCCGGTGCTCAAGACGGCGCGCAGGCGGCTCTTCTGGCGCAGCTCGAAAGGCAGCACCAGTTCCGCGCTCGACGGCGCGGCGGAGGCATCGGCTTTGCGTTCGATGATCAGCATGGTCAGAACAGGAAGTAACGTTGGGCCATGGGCAGCACGCTCGCCGGTTCGCAGACGAGCAACTCGCCGTCGGCGCGCACTTCGTAGGTCTGCGGATCGACTTCGATGCGCGGCGTGGCGTCGTTGTAGGGCAGATCCTTCTTGCCGATGTTGCGCGTGTTGCGCACGGCGACGATGCGTTTTTCCAGCTTCAGGCGTTCGGGCACGCCGGCGTCGAGCGCGGCCTGCGAGACGAAAGTCATCGAGGTCGCGCGGCAGGCCTTGTCGAAACTGCCGAACATCGGCCGGTAATGCACCGGCTGCGGCGTGGGAATGGAGGCGTTGGGATCGCCCATCGCTGCCGCGGCGATCATGCCGCCCTTCAGCACCAGCGAAGGCTTCACGCCGAAGAAGGCGGGTTTCCACAGCACCAGGTCCGCGAATTTGCCCGCCTCCACAGAGCCCACCACATGCGCGATGCCGTGCGAGATGGCGGGGTTGATGGTGTATTTGGCGATGTAGCGCTTCACGCGCAGGTTGTCGTGATGCGCGGGATCGCCGGGCAGGCTGCCGCGCTGGACTTTCATCTTGTGCGCGGTCTGCCAGGTGCGGATCACCACTTCGCCGACGCGCCCCATGGCCTGCGAATCCGAGGACACCATGCTGAACACGCCGAGGTCGTGGAAGATGTCCTCGGCGGCGATGGTCTCGCGGCGGATGCGCGATTCGGCGAAAGCCACGTCCTCGGCGATGTTGGGATCGAGGTGGTGGCACACCATGAGCATGTCCAGATGCTCGTCGATAGTGTTGACCGTGTAGGGCCGGGTGGGGTTGGTGGAGGAGGGCAGCACGTTCGGCTCGCCCGCCGCCTTGATGATGTCCGGCGCGTGGCCGCCGCCCGCGCCTTCGGTGTGATAGGTGTGGATGGTGCGGCCCTTGAAGGCGGCGAGGGTGGTTTCCACGAAACCCGATTCGTTGAGCGTGTCGGTGTGGATCGCGACCTGCACGTCCATCCGGTCGGCCACGCTCAGGCAGCAGTCGATCGCGGCGGGCGTGGTGCCCCAGTCCTCGTGCAGCTTGAGACCCATCGCGCCGGCGCGCACCTGTTCCTCCAGCGCGAGCGGCAGGCTGGCGTTGCCCTTGCCGAGGAAGCCGAGGTTCATCGGGAAGGCTTCCGCGGATTGCAGCATGCGCTCGATATTCCACACGCCGGGCGTGCAGGTCGTGGCGTAGGTGCCGGTCGCGGGACCGGTGCCGCCGCCGATCATGGTGGTCACGCCCGAATGCAGCGCTTCCTCGATCTGCTGCGGACAGATGAAATGGATGTGCGAATCGATGCCACCCGCGGTGACGATCATGCCTTCGCCGGCGATGATTTCCGTGCCTGGCCCGATGGGGATGTTCACGCCCGGCTGGATGTCCGGATTGCCCGCCTTGCCGATGGCGCTGATGAAGCCGTGCTTGATGCCGATGTCGGCCTTGTAGATGCCGGTGTAGTCGACGATCAGCGCGTTGGTGATGACGGTGTCGGCGGTCTCCGCGTCGCCGCGCTGGCTTTGCCCCATGCCGTCGCGGATCACCTTGCCGCCGCCGAATTTCACTTCCTCGCCGTAGATCGTGCAGTCCTTCTCGACCTCGATCCATAAATCGGTGTCGGCGAGCCGCACGCGGTCGCCCGTCGTGGGGCCGTACATCTCGGCATAGGCGCGACGAGAAATGCGCGTGCTCATTCCAGTTTCCCCATCACTTTGCCCGCGAAACCGTAAACCTCGCGCGCACCGGCGAGCGGAATGAGCTGCACCGTGCGCGTCTGGCCGGGTTCGAAGCGCACGGCAGTGCCGGCGGCGATGTCGAGCCGCATGCCGTAGGCCTTCTCCCGGTCGAAGCGCAGCGCCTCGTTGGTCTCGTAGAAGTGGTAGTGCGAGCCGACCTGGACCGGCCGGTCGCCGGTGTTCGCCACCACGATGGAGACCGGCTGCCGGTCGGCGTTGAGCTCGATCTCGCCTTCGAGGGTATGGATTTCGCCCGGAATCACGGCGCGCCGCCTCCCCGCGCACCGTAGCGGTAGTCGCGGATCAGTTTGTGCTGACGCGGGTCGTCCTCGTCCGCTGTCGTGGCCCCGGCTCCCGGTATGAGCACCCGCGCCGAGCGCGGCGGACGCTTGGGCACCAGCATTTCGCGCAGCGTCAGTACCGTGACCAGCATGTCCTCGTCGACGCAGTGCTCCTCGATGTCGGCGAGCACGCGTTCGGCGTAATCGGGGTTGGTCGCGAGGGCCTGCAGATCCACCGACTTCTTCATGACCCGTTTGACCTGCAGCTTGAGCCTGGCCATCAGACGTATTTTTTCGAGTTGCTCCGCGTCCATCATGCTTCCTACACGCTCAAGGGATCGGTTGATGCACGGTAACCAGCTTGGTGCCGTCCGGAAAGGTCGCCTCGACCTGGATCTCGGGAATCATTTCCGGTACGCCTTCCATGACGTCCTGGCGCGTGAGCAGCGTCGTGCCGTACTGCATCAGCTCGGCGACGGTCTTGCCTTCGCGCGCGCCTTCCAGGATGGCGGCGCTGATGTAGGCCACCGCCTCCGGGTAGTTGAGCTTCAGTCCTTTGGCCTTGCGCCGCTCTGCCAGCAGGCCGGCCGTGAAGATGAGCAGCTTGTCTTTTTCGCGTGGCGTGAGTTCCATGATCAGACGGTAACGAGCCGGCGGACGTCGTCCGCGTCCATTTCGCTTCCCAGGCCTTCCAGCACGATCTGCCCGCGCGACATGATCGCGTAGCGGTCCGCGAGCGCGCGGGCGAAGTCGTAGTACTGCTCGACGAGCAGGATCGCCATGTCGCCGCGTTCGAGCAGCGTGCGGACGGCGCGTTCGATCGCTTTGATGATCGAAGGCTGGATGCCTTCGGTCGGCTCGTCGAGGATGAGCAGCCTGGGGCGCATCACCAGCGCACGCGCGATCGCCAGTTGCTGCTGCTGGCCGCCGGAAAGATCGCCGCCGCGGCGGTGCAGCATCTCCTTCAGCACGGGGAACATCTCGTACACGTCCTCCGGCACCTTCGCGCGGCGTTCCTGTGTGGCAAGGCCCATGAGCAGGTTCTCCTCGACGGTGAGCCGCGGGAAGATTTCGCGGCCCTGCGGTACGTAGCCGATGCCGCGCGCGGCGCGCGCGTGCGGCGGCAGCGCGGTGATGTCCTCGCCGTTGAAGACGATCTGGCCGGAGCGCAGGGGCAGCAGGCCCATCAGGCATTTCAGCAGGGTGGTCTTGCCCACGCCGTTGCGGCCCAGCAGGGCGGTGCATTTCCCTGCTTCGACCACGAGCGAGACGTTGCGCAGGATGTGGCTGCCGCCGTAGTACTGGTTGATCTTGCTGACCGTGAGCGCCGCAGGCGCCGCACCCGGCCTGACGACCTCGCCGTCCTGCAGGTGGTGAAAGACCATCGGGTTGCGCGCGGTCATCTCAGCGTCCCAGATAGACTTCGATCACGTCCGGGTTGTTCTGCACCGTGTCGAGCGAGCCCTCGGCCAGCACGCGCCCTTCGTGCAGCACCGTGACCTTGCGGGCGATGCGGGCGACGAACTCCATGTCGTGCTCGACCACGATGAGCGAATGCCTGCCGGCGAGGCTCAGGAAGAGCTCGGCGGTGCGTTCCGTTTCCTCGTCGGTCATGCCGGCAACGGGTTCGTCGAGCAGCAGCAGTTGCGGCTCCTGCATGAGCAGCATGCCGATTTCCAGCCATTGCTTCTGGCCGTGAGAAAGGGAGCCCGCAGGACGGTCGGCGGCTTCGGCCAGATGGACGAGTTCCAACGTCGCGGCGATGCGGTCGCACTCGGCGCTGTCCAGGCGCGCGAACAGGCTGTGCAACACGCGCTTGTCGGCTTTCATCGCCAGCTCCAGGTTCTCGAACACGGTGTGCTGCTCGAACACGGTCGGCTTCTGGAACTTGCGGCCGATGCCGATGTGGGCGATCTGCGGTTCGGACAGCCGCGTGAGGTCGATGGTCTGGCCGAAGAAGGCGCGGCCGCTGTCGGGACGCGTCTTCCCCGTGATGACGTCCATCATCGTCGTCTTGCCCGCGCCGTTGGGACCGATGACGCAGCGCAGCTCGCCCGCGTCGACGGTGAGGCTGAGGCCGTTCAGCGCCTTGAAGCCGTCGAAGCTCACGGTGATGCCGTCCAGATACAGTACCGTGCCGTGCGAGAGATCGAGCGCGCCGGGTTGCGCGAGGTGGGCGCTGCCGTAGCCCGCGACCGTGCCGCCGTGGTGGATGGTGGCGTTCATGCGCCTTTGCTCCGCAATTGCTGCACCAGGCCGACGAGGCCGCGCGGCATGAACAGCGTCACGGCGATGAACAGCGCGCCGAGGAAATAGAGCCAGTATTCGGGAAAGGCGACGGTGAAGACGCTCTTGGCGCCGTTCACCAGCGCCGCGCCCGCGAGCGCACCCACCAGTGTGCCGCGACCGCCAACCGCGACCCACACGGCGATTTCGATGGAGTTCGCCGGCGACATCTCGCTCGGGTTGATGATGCCCACCTGCGGCACGTAGAGCGCGCCGGCGAGGCCGCACATCATGGCCGACAGCGTCCAGACGAAGAGCTTGTAGCCGAGCGGGTTGTAGCCCGAGAACATCACGCGGCTTTCGGCGTCGCGGATCGCGGTGAGCACGCGTCCGAGCTTCGACGTTACGATGTAGCGCGCGAGCAGCAGCATGGCGATCAGCACCGTGCCCGTGACGGCGAAGAGCACGAGGCGCGTCTCCGAAGTGGCGATGGGAAAGCCGAGGATGCGCTTGAAATCGGTGAAACCGTTGTTGCCGCCGAAACCCGTTTCGTTGCGGAAGAACAGCAGCATGGCGGCGAAAGTGAGCGCCTGGGTGATGATGGCGAAGTACACGCCCTTGATGCGCGAGCGGAAGGCGAAGTAGCCGAACACCAGGGCGAGCAGGCCGGGCACCAGCACCGCGAGCAGCAGGCAGTAGAGGAAGCTGTCGGTGCCGGCCCAGTACCAGGGCAGTTCCTTCCAGTCGAGGAAGACCATGAAATCGGGCAGGTCGCTCTGGTACACGCCGTCGCGGCCGATGGAACGCATGAGGTACATGCCCATGGCGTAACCGCCCAGCGCGAAGAACAGGCCGTGGCCCAGGCTCAAAATGCCGGTGTAGCCCCAGATCAGATCCATGGCGAGCGCCACCATGCAGTAGCACATGATCTTGCCGGCCAGCGTCACGGTGTAATCGGAGATGTGCAGCGGATGGTCGCCCGGCACGGCGAGGTTGAGCACGGGCACGACCACCAGCAGCAGCGCCGCGGCGATGCCGATCGCAATCCAGCCGCGCGGTCCGTAGAGCGCCGCGATGCGTACGAACATCGGACGGCGCGCCGGCGCGGGCCGCGCGGGCGCTTCGTGTTCGAGGGCGGCGGCGTTGACCTCAAGCATCGGCGAAGCGTCCTTTCAGCGCGAACAGGCCCTGCGGGCGTTTCTGGATGAAGGCGATGATGAAGACCAGCACCGCGATCTTCGCCAGCACCGCGCCCTGCCAAGCTTCGAGGAACTTGTTCACCACGCCGAGTCCCAGCGCGGCGTATACGGTGCCGGCGAGCTGGCCCACGCCGCCCAGCACCACGACCATGAAGGAATCGACGATGTAGGCCTGACCGAGGTCGGGGCCGACATTGCCGATCTGCGAGAGCGCACAGCCGGCCAGTCCCGCGATGCCCGAGCCGAGCGCGAAGGCGTAGGTGTCGACGCGCGCGGTGGGCACGCCCACGCAGCCGGCCATGGCGCGGTTCTGCGTCACGCCGCGCACGAACAGGCCCAGGCGCGTGCGGGTCAGGATGAGCCACACGGCGAGCAGCACTGTGGCCGCGAAGCCGATGATCACCACGCGGTTGTAGGGCAGCACGAGGTTGCTCATCACCTGGATGCCGCCCGACATCCACACGGGGTTCGACACCGTGACGTTCTGCGCGCCGAAGATGGTGCGCACGAGCTGGATCAGCACGAGGCTGATGCCCCAGGTGGCGAGCAGCGTCTCCAGCGGGCGGCCGTAGAGGAAGCGGATGACGCTGCGCTCCATCGCCATGCCGACGAGGGCGGAGGCGGCGAACGCGACCGGCAGGGCGGCGAGCAGATACCAGTCGAACAGACCGGGCAGCAAGCTCTGGAAAAGATTCTGTACGACGTAGGTGGCGTAGGCGCCGATCATGATCAGCTCGCCGTGCGCCATGTTGATCACGCCCATCAATCCGTAGGTGATTGCCAGCCCGAGCGCGGCCAGCAGCAGAATGGAACCCAGGCTGACGCCGCTGAAGATGTGGCCCAGATATTCCCCGCGCGCGAGACGCGCTTCGACTTCGCGCAGCGAAGCCTTCGCCTGTGCGCGCACCGCCTCGTCGCTTTCCACGCCGGGATCGAGTCGCGCGAGCAGCAGCGCGCGCGTGCCCGGATCGTCGCTTTGTCCCAGCGCCTTGACGGCGGCCAGCCGGACGGCGGGATCCTCGTTCTCGAGCTGCATGCCGGCATGGACGAGTTCAAGCAGCTCGCGGATCTGCGCATCCTTTTCCTGCGCCAGCGCGCGCTCGATGACCGGCAGCAGGCTCGTGTCCTTGCGGTCGAGCGATCGCACGGCTTTCAGGCGCGTCTCGCGATCCGACGCGCGAAGCTGCAGCGCCGCGATGGCCGTGCCGATGGCGCGGCGCAGCCGGTTGTTGACGGTGACGGAGGAGAGTTCGTCGGGTGGTGGCTCGACCGCGACGCCTTGCAGCGCGTCGAACACGGCGCCCTCGCGCGCGATGTAGAGCCGGCCGGTTTCGTCGGCCCGGACCTCGCCGGCGCGCAGCGCTTCGAGCAACGGAATCCACCTGCTGTCGCCGCTTGCGGCGATCGCGTTCAGGGCTTCGAGCTTCGTCCCGGAATCGCCGCCGGCGAGCGCGGCCAGCAGCGCACCGTCGCGGCCGTGCGCGGCGCCGGCCAGCAGATTCAGGCAGAGACTGCAGAGAACGAGCAGAAAGCGCATCGGATGTTCCGAGGAAAAAAGAGGGGCGCGACGACTGCGAGGAGCGTTCAGCCGCCGCGCCCCAGGCCCCCTCATTTCTCAGGTACGTCCTTCTTCTTCTCGTTGCCCGGGATGTACGGGCTCCAGGGCGTGGCGCGGATCGGCCCCTTGGTCTGCCACACGATGTCGAACTGGCCGTCGGCGCGCACTTCGCCGATGAACACGGGCTTGTGCAGGTGATGGTTGCGCTCGTCCATCTTGAGCGTGTAGCCCGAAGGCGCCTTGAAAGTCTGGCCGGCCATGGCGGCGATCACCTTGTCCACGTCGGTGGTCTTGGCTTTTTCGACCGCCTGCTTCCACATGTGGATGCCGACGTAAGTCGCTTCCATCGGATCGTTGGTGAGCGGCTTGTCGGCGCCTGGCAGGCCCTTTTTCTTCGCGTATTCGGCCCACTTCTTCTTGAACGCCTCGTTCTCCGGGCTCTTGATGGACATGAAATAGTTCCAGGCGGCGAGGTGACCGACCAGCGGCTTGGTATCGACGCCGCGCAATTCCTCCTCGCCCACGGAGAAGGCGATCACCGGCACGTCGGTGGCTTTCAGGCCCTGGTTGCCCAGTTCCTTGTAGAAGGGCACGTTGGAGTCGCCGTTGATGGTGGAGATCACCGCCGTGCGGCCGCCCGCGGCGAATTTCTTGATGTCGGCGACGATGGTCTGGTAGTCGCTGTGCCCGAAGGGTGTGTACATCTCGAGGATGTCCTTCTCCTGCACGCCCTTGGATTTCAGGAAGGCGCGCAGGATCTTGTTGGTGGTGCGCGGATAGACGTAGTCGGTGCCGAGCAGCACGAAGCGTTTGGCGCCGCCGCCTTCCTCGCTCATGAGATATTCCACCGCCGGGATGGCCTGCTGGTTGGGCGCGGCGCCGGTGTAGAACACGTTCTTCGACAGCTCCTCGCCTTCGTACTGCACGGGATAGAAGAGCAGGCCGTTCAGTTCCTCGAACACGGGCAGCACGGATTTGCGCGACACCGAGGTCCAGCATCCGAATACCACCGCGACCTTGTCCTGCGTCAGCAACTGGCGCGCTTTCTCGGCGAACAGCGGCCAGTTCGAGGCGGGGTCGACCACCACCGGTTCGAGTTTCTTGCCCAACACGCCGCCGCTCGCGTTGATTTCCTCGATGGTCATCAGCGCGACATCCTTGAGCACCGTTTCGCTGATGGCCATCGTGCCCGACAGCGAGTGGAGAATCCCCACCTTGATGGTGTCCTGGGCCGCAGCAGGTTGACTGAAGCCCAGGCTCAAGGCGGTGCCGGCCGCGATGAGCGAGGCGCGCAAGAAACTTCTGCGTTTCATCTTCATTCCCCCTAAGTGGTGCGCGATTGCGCCAACGCCCGCCTTAACAGCAGAACCTATGCCACGCCGCTCTGTGCGGAAAACATCAAGTGGAACAGCGGTCTAGACGAAAAATGCGGGCGCGGGGGAGAAAGGCGTTTGCGCCGTGTTGGTGCGCGCCTCTGGAAGCGGCACACGATCGGTGCGCGCGGATGTGAGACCTTCAGGTACGCCAGATGCGCAGCGCCTGGTCCGGCACTCCGCAGACGAGCGGACGCAGGATGCCGCGGGCCACGGCGAAGACTTCGCGCGCGTGCTCGGTCGAAGGGCCGAGATAGCGCACGAGCAACAATTCCTCGAAAGCGGTGACGGCGAGGCGTCCGCTCCCGGCGCGCAGCGCGCGCAGCGCTTCGATGGTCGCCGCGTCGATGGCGACGCCTGCTGCGACCAGCGTCCCGGCGACGGCTTCGCCGGCGAGACCCGCTGCGGAATCGAGCAGTCCGTCACCACCGTCGATGCGGCCCTGTTCGCACCACAGCAGCCGGCCGTTGCGGAAGATTTCGAAGCGTTGACGCACGTTGCCGGTGTCGAAGCGCTCGGAAGCGGCGGGACGGCCGAAGCAGTAGATCTCCCAGCCCAGGTAGCGCGCCGCTCCGGCGAGGTCGATGCGCGTATCGAGCTCCGCCGCCGTGCCCGGAAAGAAGATCGTCTCCTGCGGCAGCCATTCCAGGATGCCCGCCACGTCGAACAGCATGTGCTGTGCCGCGGTGCGGCCGGCCGAGCGGTACCACTTCGCCGCGCCGGGCGTGCTGAGCACGACGTGCGCGGCTTCGCCGACCCGCACCTCGAGCGCCAGGCGGTCGCCGCCGACGATGCCCGCCGGCGGATGCAGGATGTAGTTGTGGCAGACCGCCTCGCCTTCGGGATAGAGACTTTTCTGCACGACGAGCGGGCCGTTGTGCCGGCGCTCGCTCAGGACCGTGCGCGCCGCGCGCCGTTCGTAGGCGAGACGCAGCTGCGCGTGCCAGGACTCGGGCGGCAGTTCGCTCATAGCAGGTTGCGCACGCCGTCGTAAACGAGCTTGCCGCCCGTCAGCAACAGCAGGCCGTACGAGAGGCGGTAGAACAGCGTGGTGCTGATGCGCGTGCGCAGCCACACGCCGAGCGCGATACCGAGCGCGCCGACCGGCGCGAGCAGCAGGGAGGTGGAAAGGTTCTGCAGGTGCAGCAGCCCGAGCGCGGAGTACGGGATGAGCTTCACGATGTTGACCACCGTGAAGAACATGACCGAGGTGCCGACCAGCACCGCGGGCTCGAGCCGTTGCGGCAGCAGGTACACCGACAGCGGCGGCGCGCCGGCGTGGGCGACGAAGCTGGTGAAACCCGCCAGGGCGCCCCAGAAATAACCTTTGGCTCTGGTCGGGGGGCGTGCCGCGGCGGTGCGACGGCGGAAGCTATGCAGGACGAAGCCCACCGCGATCATGCCGATCAGGACGCGGATCCAGTCTTCGCTCAACGCGCCGAAGATCAGCGAGCCGATGAGGATGCCGACGAGGCCTGCGGGCAGGATGACGCGCATCTGCCGGCGATCCCAATGCCGCCGGTAGGCGAGGAAGGCCGAAAAATCCATCACGATCAGGATCGGCAGCATGATCGCCGCGGCCTGGAAGGGCGAGACGACCAGGCTCAGCAGGGGCACCGACAATCCGCCGGCGAGCCCCAGGCCGCCTTTGGAGATGCCGACCAGCAGCATGGTCGGGATGGCGACGACGTAGAACCAGGGGTCGGCGATGAATTCCAAAATAGTCGGAACAAGGCAGACGATCGGCCGCGAATTATCCCATGCGCGCCCGGCGTTTCGCGGCCCGGGCCGCGCATGACCGGCAATTTGCCGGCCGCTGCGGGCGCGGGGGGGCAGCCGCGTTACAATTCGTGCCGCACCTCATGAATCTTCTCGCGCTCGAAACTTCCACCGACCGGCTTTCGCTCGCGCTTTGCACGCAGGCGAGCGAGTACGCCTATGACGCCGTGGTCGGTCAGCGCCATGCCGAGCTGATCCTGGCTGAAGTCGAAGCCCTGTTGCGGCAGGCGGGCATCGCGGTCCGCGAACTGCACGGCATCGTTTACGGCGAGGGGCCGGGGGCTTTCACAGGTTTGCGCATCGCCTGCGGCGTGGCGCAGGGCCTGGCGCTCGCGCTTGGCGTGCCGGTGCTGGGTGTGGGAACGCTGGAAGCCGTGGCCGAGGCCAGTGGACACGCGCGCGTGGTGGCCTGCATCGATGCCCGCATGGGCGAGGTGTACCATGCGGCCTATGAGAAACGCGAAGGGGAATGGGTCGCGATCACGCCGCCCGGGCTTTGCGCGCCGGAAGCGCTTCCGCTGCCGGAAGGCGGCGGATGGGCGGGCTGCGGCAACGGTTTCGCCGCCTACGGTGATGCGCTGCGCGCGCGGCTCGGCGAGCGGCTCGCGGCGGTGCACGCCGACGTCTATCCGCAGGCGCGCGCCATGCTCCGTCTTGCCCGGCCGCGTTTCGAACGCGGTGAAGGGCGGCCTGCGGCGCAGGCCGTGCCCGTCTATTTGCGCGACAAGGTCGCTTTGAAGATCAGCGAACGATGAGTGCCGTATTCGCCGCCCATCCCGTTTTCCTGCCCATGCAACTGCGCGATCTGGACGAGGTCGTGGCGATCGAGCGCGAGGTCTACGAGTTCCCCTGGACGCCCGGCAATTTCCGCGATTCGCTGCAGGCCGGCTACGACTGCCGGGTCTATCGTGCCGCGGACAACGAGCTCATCGGCTACGGCGTCCTGATGACGGGCCTGGAGGAAGCGCATCTTCTTAATATCAGCATCGCGGCCGCGTTCCAGGGCCGCGGTTACGGCGCGCAGCTCCTGGAACACTTCATCGCGCTGGCGCGGGAACGCGCGGCGCGGTCGATGTATCTGGAAGTGCGGCCTTCCAATCTGCCGGCACGCCGGCTCTATCAGCGCCGCGGGTTCCGGCAGGTGGGACTGCGGCGCGGCTACTATCCCGCCGCCAACGGCCGCGAAGACGCGCTTGTGCTGTCGCTGGATCTATGAACGCGCGCCGGCTCGCTTTGCTGCAGGAAATGGGACTCGCGCCGGTGTGGCGGCTGCGCCGCGCGCCGACCGGCGAGGCGCAGCCGCCGGTCGAGGCGCCCGACGCTTCCTCGAGCGCAGAAACCGGAATGCCGGGCGTGGCGCGGATGGGGTGGACGGAACTGCGCGCGACGGTGCAGGCCTGCACCGCCTGCGAGCTGTGCAAAACGCGCACGCAGACCGTTTTCGGCGTGGGCAATACCGAGGCCGACTGGATGATCATCGGCGAAGCGCCTGGCGCCGAAGAAGATGCGCGCGGCGAACCTTTCGTGGGCCAGGCGGGCAGGCTGCTCGACAACATGCTGGCTTCGATCGGGCTCAGCCGGCAGAAGAACGTCTATATCGCCAACGTGCTCAAGTGCCGGCCGCCGGGCAACCGCAATCCCGAAGCGCAGGAAATCGAACGCTGTGCGCCGTTCCTGGCGCGCCAAATCGAGCTGGTGCAGCCGAAGCTGCTCATCGCCATGGGGCGCTTCGCGGCGCAAACCTTGCTGAATACCGATGCCAGCATCGCCAGCCTGCGCGGCAAACGCCACCGGTACAACGGTGTGCCCATGATCGTGACCTATCATCCGGCCTATCTGTTGCGCAACCTGGCCGACAAGGCCAAGGCCTGGGAGGATTTGTGTTTCGCACGGGCGACCATGAAGACGCTGCAGTAGCGCCGGCGGCCCGTGCTCTGCCGACAACCATAACCAGGAGGTCAAAGTGCCTAAAGTGTGGACTGCGCTGCTGATGCTCGCTGCCTTGCTGCTGGGCGGTTGCGGCTACAACCAGTTCCAGGAGCAGGACGAGGCGGTCAAGGCGGCCTGGGCCGAAGTGCTGAACCAGTACCAGCGCCGCGCCGACCTCATTCCCAATCTGGTCAACACCGTCAAAGGCTACGCGCAGCACGAGCAGCAGGTGCTGACCGAAGTCACCGAGGCGCGGGCGCGCGTGGGCAGCATCCAGGCGACGCCCGAGCTGGTGGACGATCCCGAGGCCTTCGCGCGTTTCCAGGCCGCGCAATCGAACCTGACCTCGGCGCTGTCGCGCCTGCTGGTGGTGGCGGAGAACTATCCGCAACTGAAGGCCGACCAGAACTTCCGTGACCTGCAGGCGCAACTGGAAGGCACGGAGAACCGCATCGCCGTGGCGCGCAACCGCTACATCCAGGCGGTGCAGGCCTACAACACGCTCACACGGCGCTTCCCGACCAACCTCACCGCCATGCTGTTCGGCTACAAGGTGAAACCGAACTTCAGCGTCGAGAACGAACGCGAGATCGCCAAGCCGCCGGTGGTGGACTTCGGCAGCGCGCAGCCTGCCGCACCCGCGCCGGCGCGATAAGCGGCCATGGCGGCCTTCGGCCGATTCCTCCTTTTGCTGCTGCTCTTCGTCTGCGTGCATGCGCAGGCGCAGGAGCAGCCCGTGCCCACGCTGCAGAGCCCCGTCACCGACTTCACCGGCACGCTCAGCGCCGAACAGCGCGCGTCGCTCGAACGGATGCTGCTCGACTTCGAACAGCGCAAGGGCAGCCAGATCGCGGTGCTGATCGTCGCCACCACGCAGCCGGAGACCATCGAGCAGTATTCCATCCGCGTGGTCGATCACAACAAGATCGGGCGCGCGAAATTCGACGACGGCATCCTCATCCTGCTCGCCATGCAGGACCGCGCGGCGCGCATCGAGGTCGGTCGCGGACTGGAAGGCGCGATTCCGGACGTCGTCGCTTCGCGCATCATCCGCCAGATCATGACGCCGCGCTTCCAGCAGGGGGATTTCTACGGCGGCCTGGTCGATGCAGCACGCATCCTCATGCAGGCCATCGAGGGCGAGCAGTTGCCCGAGGCGGTGCGCCAGCAGACGCCGGCGCCGGATTACGAATCGCTGTTCGTTCTGCTGCTGATGTTCACCATCGTCGGCGGCGGTGTGCTGGCGGCGATCTTCGGCAAGCTGTTCGGTTCCATGCTGACGGGCGGCATCGCCGGCGTGATCGCCTGGCTGATCGCCGGTTCGCTCGTCACCGGCATCCTGGCCGGGATCTTCGCTTTCGTCTTCGCGCTCAGCATGGGCAGCGCGCGCCACTTCGGCCGCGGCGGCTACTACGGCGGCTGGCCCGGCGGCGGCTGGGGCGGCCGGGGCGGAGGCGGTTTCGGCGGTGGCGGCTGGTCGGGCGGCGGTGGCGGCTTCGGCGGCGGCGGCGCTTCGGGACGGTGGTGAGCGCAATGGCCGGTCTCGTCCGTTTCCTCCGCCATCTCTGCGCCGACGGGCGTGCCGTGCGGCGCGCTTTCCCCGAGCGCAGCCTGCGTGCGATCGAGGATGCCATCGCCGCCGAAGAACGCCGCCACGAAGGCGAGCTGCGTTTCGTGGTGGAGGAGGCGCTGCCGCTGCGCGCGCTTCTGGCCGGCATGAGCGCCCACGAGCGCGCGATCGAGCTCTTCAGCGAATTGCGCGTCTGGGATACCGAGCAGAACTGCGGCGTGCTGATCTATCTCTTGCTGATCGACCACCGCGTGGAAATCGTGGCCGACCGCGGCATCCACCGCAAAGTCGGCCAGACGGCGTGGGAATCGATCTGCGGCGCGATGCAGCGCGAATTCGCGGCGGGCCGTTTCGAACACGGCGTGATTCTCGGCGTGCGGGCGATCAGCGATCTGCTGGCGACGCACTTTCCGCCGCGCGGGCACGCGGTCGATGAACTGGCCAACCGGCCCGTGGTGCTCTGAACCGCTTCAGTGCGCGCCGGGATGGTGGCCGGTGCGCGGCTTCTCCATGCCGATGAGGTGCAGCGAGTCGCCCTGGCTCTGGTTGTAGAGATGGCGTTTGCGCACCAGCACCATGGTGCCGCTCACGAACAGGCCGAAGATCACGATGATCGTGTAGATCGACAGGTCGATGCTGATCATGCCGGCGTAGAGCGCCAGCATCACCAGGATCGACAGGTTCTCGTTGAAGTTCTGCACCGCGATCGAGTGGCCGGCGCCCATGAGGATGTGGCCGCGGTGCTGCAGCAGCGCGTTCATCGGCACGACGAAGAAGCCGGCCAGCCCGCCCACCGCGATCATGAGCGGAATCGCCGCCCAGACGGTGGTGACGAACACCATGGAAATGACGATCAGGCCCATGGCGATGCCCAGCGGCAGCACCGTGACCGAGCGCTTGAGGGGGACCATCTTGGCGGCGAGCACCGCGCCGGCGGCGATGCCGATCGCGACCACCCCTTGCAGCATGGTGGCCTGGGAGAGGGGGTAGTTCAGTGCCTGCTGCGCCCATTCCAGCACGATGAACTGCAGGGTCGCGCCCGCGCCCCAGAACAGCGTGGTCGTGGCGAGCGAGATCTGCCCCAGCTTGTCGCGCCACAGCAGGCTGAAGCAGTGCGAGAAGTCGCGCACCAGGTAGATCGGATTCTTGTGCGGCACGTGGTGATCCACGCCGGTGTCCGGGATGTAGAGGTTGATCACCGCCGCGGCGATGTAGGACAGGGAAATGAACAGGATCGCGCCCTCGGCCGGGCTGTCGATGAGCGGTAGGCCGAGGGCGAGCAACTGGCCCGAGACGGTCTCGCTCACCAGCGCGCCACCCAGCAGCGTGCCGAGGATGATCGAGGCGATGGTGAGTCCTTCGATCCAGCCGTTGGCGGCCACGAGCTGCTGCGGCGGCAGCAGCTCGGTCAGGATGCCGTACTTGGCCGGCGAATAGGCGGCGGCGCCCACGCCCACCACAGCGTACGCGATCAGCACCGTCAGATAGGGCGACCAGCCCGGCGCGGTGAGGTATTCGTAGAAGAACAGCATGGCGCAGCCGACGATCTTCACCAGGTTGGTGATGAACATCACCCGGCCCTTGGGCATCGAATCGGCGAACGCCCCCACGAAGGGCGACAGCACCACGTAGGAAATGGTGAAGAAGAACTTCAGGAGCGGCACCATCCAGGCGGGGCCGGAGAGCTGCATCAGGAGCTGGATGGCGGCGATGAGCAGCGCATTGTCGGCGAGCGACGAAAAAAACTGCGCCGCCATGATGGTGTAGAAACCGCGTTTCATCGATTTGTAAGGGCCGGAGCCCTTCGGCCGGGGCTCTTCTGGGGAAAAGGCGCTGCTTTATACCACGCTCTCCCGGCCGCATCGACCGTCAACAAAAGAACGCCTTGCGGCGGTGCATGGGGCCGGTCGGTTGTCCAGGTCGGAAATGAGACCTATAAGTTAGTCATCCGACCCGATTTATGATTGAATAGCCCCCGTCGCCGGTTTCAGCTCGAAAGATATGGCCGATCGCAGACTCCAGGTCTTCCATGCCGTCGCGAAGCAGATGAGCTTCACCAAAGCCGCCGAGGTGCTGTTCATGACGCAGCCGGCGGTGACCTTCCAAATCAAACAGTTGGAGGAGCACTTCAACACCCGCCTGTTCGAGCGCGGGCACGGCAAGATATCGCTCACGCCGGCGGGCGAGGTGGTGCTCGAATATGCCGAGCGGATTCTTTCGCTGTCGGCGGAACTGGAGACGCGGCTGCGCGAAATGACCGGCCGCCTGTCCGGCCCGCTGCTGATCGGCGCCAGCATGACCATCGCCGAATTCCTGCTGCCGCGCGTGCTCGGCCAGTTCAAGTCGCAGTATCCGGACGTGCAGGCCAAGCTCACGGTGGCGAACTCGGAAGCGATCGAAAGCCGCGTCGCCGAACACACCCTCGACATCGGCCTGATCGAAGCGACCTCCCACCACAACTCGCTGGTGACCGAGGTCTGCTGCGAGGACGAGCTGCAGGTGGTGGTCGCGCCCGGCCATCCGCTCGCCAAGGAGAAGGCGCTCACGCCGCAACAGCTGAAGGAGCATCCCTTCATCATCCGCGAGACGGGCTCCGGGACGCGGCAGTACACCGACCTCTATTTCAAGAACGCCGGCATGTCGACCAGCGACCTCAAGATCGTGATGGAGCTCGGCAGCTCCGAATCGGTCAAGGGCGTGGTCAGCACCGGACTGGGCTATTCGATCCTGTCGCGGCTCACGGTGGCCAAGGAGCTGAAGCTGGGCGAGCTGGTGGCGGTCCCCCTGCAGCCGCGCCTGCAGCGTTCGCTGTCGCTGATCTATCCGAAGGAGCGTTTCCGCTCGCGGCTGATCAATACCTTCATCGAGTTCGCCAAGACGCAGCTCAAGGACTTCAAAGCCTGATTCGCCCGGGGGGCGTCCCGGGCGGAAACCGCCATGCCCAGACCCATCCGCGCCACCTTCGATCTGGACGCGTTGCGCGCCAACCTCGCGCTCACGCGCGCGAAAGTGGGACGCGCGCGCATCTGGGCGGTGGTCAAGGCCAACGCCTACGGCCACGGCCTGCTGCGCGCCGCACGCGCACTGGAGCAGGCCGACGGTTTCGCGCTCCTGGATCTGGACGACGCCGTAAGGCTGCGCGAGGCCGGATTCCGCCATCCGATTCTGTTGCTGGAAGGCTGTTTCGAACCGGGCGATCTGGTGGTCGCGGCCGAATACGGGCTCACGCCCGTGGTGCACTGCCTGCCGCAAATCGAGATGCTGGAGCTGTCCGGACTGCCGGTGCGGCTGCCCGTGCATCTGAAGCTCAACACCGGCATGAACCGGCTGGGCTTCGCCCTGAACGAATTCGCCCCCGCGCTGGAACGGCTGCGGCGCTGCACGGCCGTGGGCACGATCACGCTGATGACGCATTTCGCCGAAGCCGAGACCGCCGGCGTCAAGGAACCGCTGCAGGTCTTCGAGGCGGCGGCGAGCGGCATCGACGCGCCGCGCACGCTCGCCAATTCCGCCGCCATCCTGCGCTATCCGCAGACGCACGCCGACTGGGTGCGTCCGGGCATCATGCTCTACGGCTGTTCGCCGCTGCCCGACCAGAGCGCCGAGGCGATCGGCCTGCGTCCGGTGATGACGCTTTCGAGCGAAATCATCGCCGTGCAGACCCTGCAGCCGGGCGAGGGCACCGGCTACGGCCGGCTGTTCAAGGCCGAAAGCCCCACGCGCGTCGGCGTGGTGGCCTGCGGCTATGCCGACGGCTATCCGCGCCATGCGCCCACCGGCACGCCCGTGCTCGTCGCCGGCCGGCGCACGCGCCTGCTCGGCCGCGTATCCATGGACATGCTGGCGGTGGATCTCACGGACATTCCCGAGGCGGGCATCGGCACGCCGGTCACGCTCTGGGGCGAGGGCCTGTCCGCGGACGAGGTCGCCGCGGCTGCGGGGACCGTGAGCTACGAGCTGTTGTGCGCGCTCGCGCCGCGCGTGCCGCAGGTCGAGAAGAATTGAGCATGGCCAAGGCGAAGAGCGTCTACAGCTGCAGCGAATGCGGCGGACAAAGCCCCAAGTGGCAGGGGCAGTGTCCGCATTGCGGCGGCTGGAACACGCTGGTGGAAACGGTGGCCGAGCCGAACGGCGGACGCCGCTACAGCGGACTCGCCAAGGCTTCGAGCCTCACGCCGCTCGCAGACATCCGTGCCTCGCAGGCGCCGCGCATGCCCACCGGTGTGACGGAATTCGACCGCGTGCTGGGCGGGGGGCTCGTGCCCGGACAGGTGGCGCTGATCGGCGGCGATCCGGGCATCGGCAAGTCGACCCTGCTCCTGCAGGCGCTCGCCGCGATGTCGCGCACGCGCAAAGTCATTTACGTGAGCGGCGAGGAATCGGCCGAGCAGGTGGCGCTGCGAGCGGCCCGGCTGCAGCTCGAGACGGCCGCGGTCTCGCTGCTCGCGGAAATTCAGCTCGAGCGCATCGCCGCGACGCTTTCGGCCGAGAAGCCGGAGGTGGCGGTGATCGATTCGATCCAGACGCTCTATTCCGAGGCGCTGCAGTCCGCCCCGGGGTCGGTGGCGCAGGTGCGCGAATGCGCGGCGCAGCTCACGCGGCTGGCCAAGCAGAGCGGCATCACGCTCATCTTCGTCGGCCACGTCACCAAGGAAGGTTCGCTCGCCGGTCCGCGCGTGCTGGAGCACATCGTCGACACGGTGCTCTATTTCGAAGGCGATACGCAGTCGAGCTTCCGCCTGGTGCGCGCGTTCAAGAACCGCTTCGGGCCGGTGAACGAGCTGGGCGTGTTCGCGATGACGGAGAAGGGGCTGCGCGGCGTGTCGAATCCTTCCGCGCTGTTCCTGTCCGAATACCATGCGGGCGTGCCCGGCACCTGTGTGCTGGTGACGAACGAAGGCACGCGGCCGCTGCTGGTCGAAGTGCAGGCGCTGGTCGATACCGCGCACGGCATGAATCCGCGCCGGCTGGCGCAGGGGCTGGACCAGAACCGGCTGGCGATGCTGCTCGCGGTCCTGCACCGGCACGCGGGCGTGGCCTGCCACGACCAGGACGTTTTCATCAACGCGGTGGGCGGGGTGCGCATCACCGAGCCGGCGGCGGATCTGGCCGTGGCGCTGGCGGTGGTGTCCTCGTTCCGCAACCGCGCGCTGCCGGAAAAACTGGTCGTATTCGGCGAGATCGGTCTGGCGGGGGAGGTGCGTCCTGCGCCGCGCGGCCAGGAACGGCTGCGCGAAGCGGCCAATCTCGGCTTCACCCGCGCGCTGGTGCCGCGCGCCAATCTGCCGAAGCAACGCATCGAAGGGCTGGAAGCGATCGCGATCGAGCGGCTGAGCGACGCGCTGGAACAGCTCAACCGCTTCTAGCCGCTTCGCCGTATCGATACGGGGGACGCAACGTGGAACGCATTCCCAACATTCTTGCCATTGCCGGCGTCGATCCTTCGGGCGGCGCCGGCATCCTCGCCGACGTCAAAGCCATCAGCGCCAACGGCGGCTATGCCTGCGCGGTGATCGCCGCGCTGACCGCGCAGAGCACACAAGGGGTGACCGGCATCGAAGCCGTGCGGCCGGATTTCATCCGCCTGCAGCTCGACACGCTGTTTGAGGACGTGCGCATCGACGCGGTGAAGATCGGCATGCTGGGCGCGGCGCCGGCGATCGAAGCGGTGGCCGACCGGCTCGTCGCCTGGAAGCCGCCGCGTATCGTGCTCGATCCGGTGATGGTGGCGCGCAGCGGCGACGTGCTGCTGGACCGCAAGGACGTGGGCGTGCTGCGCGAAACGATGCTGCCGCTTGCCGTCGTCATGACGCCGAACCGCATCGAAGCCGGGCTGCTGCTCGAAGCGACGCCGGCGGAGAATCTGCGCGACCTGCGCCGGCAGGCGGAGAAGCTGCGCAACCTCATGGCCCACGACGGCCAGCGCTGGGTCTATCTCAAGGGCTCGCGCATGCCGGGCGGCGATGCCGTCGACCTGCTGCACGACGGCGACAAGATGATCGAGCTGCCGGGTTCGCACATCGAGACGCGGAACACCCACGGCACGGGCTGCACCCTGTCTTCCGCGCTCGCGACGCTGTTGCCGCAACGGCCGGACGTGCCCAGCGCGGCGCGCGAGGCCAAAGCCTATGTCACGCGCGCCATCGAAAACGCCGACGCGCTGCAGGTCGGCAGGGGCAACGGCCCCGTACACCACTTCTTCGCGCTGCGGCGTTCCGCCTAAGCCAGACAAAGCGCCGCGGCGCGGATGCCGCTGCGCACGGCGGCTTCGATGGTGCCGGGATAGTCGCTGCGGGTGTAGTCGCCGGCGAGATAGAGCCCGGGCAGCGGCGTCTCGTTGTCCGGCCGTTCCAGGCCTGGACGGCAGGCGAAGGTGGCGCGCTTCTCGGCGATGACGCGATGCCACTGCGGCGCGCCGGGATGGCCGAGCACTTCCTGCAGCGTGGCGGAGGCGGCGTTCGCCAGCTCTTCGTTGCTCAGGGCTTCGTGCGGACCGCGCGCGCTGATGACCGCGGCGATCAATCCCTGGTGCCCGTCGAGCGTGCCCCGGTCGAAGACCCATTGCAGCAGCCCGTAGCGGAAACCGAGCATGGGGAAGGGCAGGCGCACATGCGCCTCGTACTGCAGATAACAGGTGTAGATGGGCTGGAAGTCGAGTGCTTCGATCTGCGCGCGCACCGTTTCGCAGCCTTCGGGCAGCAGATCCGCGGCGTGCTGCGCGCCGGTGGCGACGATGACCGCATCGTAGACCTCGCCGTCGAGCACGTAGCGATCTCCCGAGCGTTCGATGCGGCGGATCGCCTTGCCTTCGTGCACCGCGCCGTTCCTTTCGGCGACGTAGCGCACGGCCGGCTCCGGAAACAACGCGCCCAGGCTTGCGCGGGGCAGCAGCAGATCGCTCGCGCCGCGTCCGCCGTGCAGCGTGTCGCGCAGCACGTGCAGAAACACCTGAGCGGAAGCTTCTTCGACGCGCGTATTGAGCGCGGCGACGCAAAGCGGGCCCCACAGTGCCTGACGCAGCGCGCCGTCCTGGCCGTGCCGTTCGAGCAGGGCGGCGAGCGGTTCGTCCTGCGGCAACCGGAAGCCGCTGCGTTGCAGACGCAGGGCGAACAGGATCGCGCGCCACCGTTGCGCGAGGCGCAATCCGCGCGCCGTGGCCAGCGCGAGCAGACCGTCCAGGGGCGGGGACAGGCCGTAGCCGCGCAGCCTGAAGCCGTCGGCCATGACCAGTTGCAAGGGCAGGCGCAGCAGCATCTGCTCCGGATCGACGCCCACCTGCCGCATCAGCCGCAGCGTTTCGTGATAGGCGCCGACCAGGATGTGCTGGCCGTTGTCGAGCGCCTTGCCGCGGATCTCCACGCGCCGCGCGCGGCCGCCGACATGGCGCGCGGCCTCGTACACGGCGACCTCCGCGCCGCGTTCTGCGAGCGTCACGGCGGCAGCGAGTCCCGCCCAGCCGGCGCCGATGACGGCAACGCGCTTGTTCAAGCCTTGAGCCAGGTCCGCCACGCGATCCAGAGTTTGCGCACCGGTGTGAGCGCGGTGCGCTGGTTGAGCACCTTGCAGCCGTCGCGCCGGATTTCGTCGAGCAAAGTGCGGTAGATGGCTGCCATTACCAGCCCGGGGCGCTGGGCGCGGCGGTCTTCCTCGGGCAGCAGCGCAAGCGCTTCCCGGTAGTAGCGCTCGGCGCGCTCGATCTGGAAGCGCATCAGCGCGCCGAAATTCTCCGTTTCGCGGTAGTTGAGGATGTCGGCCGCGGTGACGCCGAAGCGCTGCAGCTCGTCCATGGGAATGTAGATGCGGTTCTTGCGTGCATCCTCGCCGACGTCGCGAATGATGTTGGTGAGCTGGAAGGCCGTGCCCAGGGTCTCGGCGTACTTCAGCGTCTGCGGGTTGCGGTAGCCGAAAATCCGCGCGGCCAGGATGCCCACCACGCCGGCGACGTGATAGCAGTAGCGTTCGAGCGCGGCGAAATCGAGATAGCGGCTCTGGCGCAGATCCATCTCCATGCCGTCGATGATCTCGTTGAGCCGCGCCTGCTCGATGTCGTAGGGCTCGATCGCCGGTTGCAGCGCGCGCGTCACCGGGTGCTGCGGCCTGCCGTCGTAGAGCGCCTGCACCTCCTCGCGCCACCAGGCGAGTGTCTTGGCGGCGACGCCCGGGTCGCTGATCTCGTCCACCACGTCGTCCACTTCGCGGCAGAAGGCGTAGAGCGCGGTGATCGCCCGGCGCTGCTCGGGCGGCAGGAACAGGAACGAGTAATAGAAACTCGATCCGCTTTTGGCCGCTTTCTCTTGGCAGTATTCGTCGGGCGTCATTGGTGTGTGCGGGACGGTCGGGGCGGGATCACATGCGCAAGGCGCGCCACAGCATCAGCGGCCAGTCGGGCAGCTTCAGCACGGGGCGATGCTCGAACACGCAGCCTTCGCTCGCGGCCAGTTTCTCGGCCACGCGCCGCCCGCCTTGCACGATCATGCGCAGCTCCAGGCCGATGCGTCCGGGCAGGGCGCGGGCGAGCGGCGCGCCGGATTCTAGCATCGCGCGTGCGCGTTCGATCTCGAATCGCATGAGCGCGCGCCACGCCGCGTCGGCGATGCCGTCGCGGATGTGTGCTTCGGTCACGCCGAAACGGCGCATGTCTTCCTGCGGGATGTAGATGCGGCCCTTGCGGTAGTCGATCGCCACGTCCTGCCAGAAGTTGATGAGCTGCAGCGCCGAGCAGATGGCGTCCGACTGACGGAAGTTTTCTTCGCTGGCGGCGTCGTAAAGGTGCAGCATGAGCCGGCCGACGGGGTTGGCGGAACGCCGGCAGTAGCCGAGCAGCTCGTCGAAATCGCTGTAACGCTTTTTCACCACGTCCTGGCTGAAGGCGTCGAGCAGGTCGTGGAAATGCGCGAGGGGCAGCTCGTGGGCGCGCACGGCGCGCGCAAGGCGTTCGAACACGGGATCGGCGGGCGTTTCGCCCGCTTCGATGGCGCGCAAATGCGTCCGGCAGCGTTCCAGGCCGGCCAGGCGGGTGGGCGGATCGGCGTCCCCTTCGTCGGCGATGTCGTCCGCGGTGCGCGCGAACCAGTAGATCGCCGTGACGGGTTCACGCAAGCGTTCGGGAAGCAACAGCGAGGCGACGGGGAAATTCTCGTAATGATCGACGGGCATGAGTTTCGGAAAGCCGTGGAGGGCGTTTTTAATGCGCCGCGTCTTGCGCTGCAAGCGATATTCGCGGCCGATGTGCCCGGGGCCGTCCTCGGGGCGATCAGCCCGGCGCAAGCGCTTCGCGGTGCGGGAAAGACTCGGGCGCGAGCCGCCGCGGTGGAACATGCATTGTGCCTCACCGGAGCGCCGAAACCGTAACGGTTTTGCGGTCGTGCGGCGTGAAGGCCGCGGATCGACCGGCTGGCTCTCAGGGAACGCGCTCCGGTAAAATTTCGGCGCGTGCGAAGGTGGCGGAATTGGTAGACGCACTGGATTTAGGTTCCAGCGCCGCAAGGCGTAAGAGTTCGAGTCTCTTCCTTCGCACCACCCCTCCCTTATCCTGAGAAAGACATTCCGCAGGCGAGCGGCCGCTTCGGCGGCAATTTGTCACAGCGCTTTGGCGCAAATGGCTGCGCGTATCTTCAGGCCGTTGTTTCTTTGCCGATGTAACGGATACGACGAAAAAATCACTCACGAAAAACACTCACGAGGGCTTTGCTGACGCGCGCTGTATTCCCGTGGCATCGCCGTCATGAACGTAGGGACGGAAGCCATGGCCGCTCGGCTGGGACGCCTGCGCACACGGCGTAGTTTTCATTGCCCGAGTCGTGTGCAGGAGCGGGCGACGAAATGAAAATTCATCCGGCCGGCGCAAAGCCGGTTTTCTCGGCAGTAGCCAGTCTTTTCCGTGTCAGAACTCTTCCTCTTGCCGTCCTTGTTTTGCTGACCGAGCAGGGTGCTGCTTACGCGCAGTGCGCACCTGTGCCGCCCGGGCCGGTGAGCCTCGCGGCGGGCGCGTGCACCGATACCGACGTCAGACGCGAGAACGCCATCGGGACGGCGGTACGCGTGACGGGCGGCGAGTATCGCGGTCTGCGTGTCACGGTCGAGGCGGGCGGCGGCAACGGTCGTGGTGTGCATGCATCCGGCCCCGGGCAGGCCGAGCTGACCGGCGGCTCGATCCTGACGCATGGGGCCTATGGTTTCGCGCTGCATGCCGAAGCCGGCGGACGGATTACTGCCCAGGGCTTGACGGTCGAAACCACCGCCGACGATGCCGATGCCGTAAACGCGGACGGCGCGGGCTCGAGCATCACGTTGAACCGCGTGTCGATCACCACCTCGGGCGATCGGGCAGCGGGTCTGATGGCGCAAGACGGTGCGGTGATCAACGGCAGCGGACTTCGCATCCTGGCCACGGGATTGTCTACGGAAGGCGCGTATGCGAGGGACAACGCCCGGATCGAACTGCTGGACAGCGAGATCGAGGTCACCAACGACCAATCGATGGGGGTGTCGCTGGAGAGCGGTGGTCATTTCATGGGAACGAATGTTTCCGTGCACTACCGGGGCGCCCTGGGCTACGGTTTCGTTAGCGCCAGCGGGATCGCCGTGTGGGAGGGCGGCTCGATTGTGACCGAAGGTGCTGATGCAACCGGGGTCTACGGCCACAGCGGCTCTCAGCTTTCGCTGAAGAACATCTATATCGAGACGCGCGGAGATTGGAGCGTTGGCGTATTGGCGCTCGGCGCAGGCACGAACATCGATCTGACCGATGTGTCGATCTTCACACTGCGAGATGATGCGGTCGGCCTCTGGGCCTATGACGGGGGAACGATCAATGCGCTGCGTCCCATTGTCATGACCGAAGGCGCCTTCGCGGACGGCCTGCTCGCCACCACAGGCAGCACGGTGATCGCCACCGACCCCATCGTGCGGGTGAGCGGTGCCGACGCCGCGGCGATCTACACCTCACAGACGGGTGCGCAGCCGAACGTGATCACCGTCAACGGCGGTCATCTGGAGGCCAGCCAGGGACCGATTGTCGTCGCAACAGCCGGAGCGAACAGTGTTGTCTCCATCAACGGCCCTGTCACGCTCGTGCCCGGCATGGTGGCGGGTCGCCCGACGTTCGCGATCGTGCGCGGGGGTATGCCTGTCCAGCTTGACCTCAACCTCACCGACGTGGCGGGCGCGACGGGCGATTTTCTGGTGAACGACGCCTCCGCCCACACCGTCAATTTCCGCATGCTCCGAAGCGCCTGGTCCGGCAATTTGGAAGCCGATCCGGTCCATACCGTGAATGTCGATCTGGCCGCTTCGCGATGGACGGGCTGGGCGGCCAATGCCAGCCTGATCGCACTCGACGCCGCCGGCGCATGGCACATGACCGGGTCCTCGAACGCGGACGAGGTGCGCAATGCCGGCTTGATCCGCTTCGTGCCCCAGGCGGGCGCTTTTTCGACCTTGACGGTGAGCAACTACGTGGGGCAGGGCGGCGTGCTGGCACTCAACACCATGTTCGACGGCGACGGCTCGCCCAGCGACCTGCTGGTGATCGACGGCGGCACGGCGACCGGCTCGACGGGCCTGCTCGTCACCTATGCCGGCGGCAGCGGCGCGCCGACCGTGGGCGACGGCATCCGCGTGGTGCAGGTGATCAACGGCGGCGCGACGAATCTGGACGCCTTCCATCTCGCCGGGCGGGTCGCGGCCGGCGCTTATGAATACGCGCTGTTCCGCGGCGGCGCCACCAGCCCCGAGGACTGGTTCCTGCGAACCGTCGTCGATGTGAACGGCGCGCCGGTTTATCGGCCGGAGGTGCCGCTGTACGCGCCCGTTCCGGCACTGGCACGTCATCTGGGCTTGGCAAGCCTCGGCACTTTGCACGAACGCATCGGCGAGCAGCTCAACAACGAGCAGCCCATCGAGCCGGCGCGCTTCGGCAACGGCGCATGGTTGCGCCTCATCGGCGAGCATGGCGAAAACCGCTGGTCCGGTCCACTCGACGTGCGTGCCCGCCATCTCGAGCTGATCGGCATCCAGGTCGGCCACGACCTGCATCGCGACCTGCGCGAGGACGGCCGCCGCGACCATGCCGGCGTCTACGTGGCTTACACCGAGGCCAGGGCGGATATCCGCGGCGCGGCGATGGGCCAGCAGCGTCTCGATGTCTGGATGGTCCCGCGCTGGGCGGCTATTGGACCCGCTTCGGTCCGTCGGGTGCTTATCTGGATGCTGTGGCGCAGGTCAACTGGTTCGACGTGCAGGCCGATTCCGACCATGGCGCACGCCTGGACACGAGCGGCTGGGCGCTGGCCGCATCGTTGGAAGCCGGGTATCCCTTCCGCATCGGGGAGCGCTGGCAACTGGAGCCGCAGGCGCAGATCGTTTATCAGACCGTAAGCGTCGACGCCGACCGCGACGCGTATTCGAAAATCGCATGGGCTGAAGACGATGCGGTGACCGGTCGTGTCGGCGCACGGCTGCAATACAGACGCAAGGCGGGTGACAAGCTGTGGCAGCCGTACCTCAAGGTCGATCTCTGGCACACCTTCAGCGGTACGGACCGGACGAAGTTTGATCAGGGGATGGCGCTTTCCAACCGCTTCGGGCACAGCGGGGCGGAGGCAGGCGCGGGAATCACCGTGCGTTTTTCGCGCCGGACCAGCTTCTATGGCCACCTGGATTACCAGTGGTCCCTGGGCGGCAGGGAGCGTTATACGGCGGTTCAGGGCGCCGCGGGCCTGAGGTTCGACTGGTAAGCAGGGTGGCTCGCCGGGCCTTCGGTCGCCAGGCGGGCCTGCCTTGCCCGTCAGGCCGGCGAAGGAGGCCATTGACCTGCATCCCGTACGACGGGGTGAAGCCGTCGCGGTTCGCAGGCATGACGTCTGGCGACCTGCGCAGCCTGTTTGATCCGATGCCCTGCATGGGTTTATCACTTGTCCGCCGCGGATCGTCACAGGAGATTAAATATCCTTTTCTGCAGCGCCGGCGCGGCGGTCGGATGCCCGCAGCCCTTTAGGGCATCGGGCGCGCATGGTATCTTTCGGCTTTAGTTTTCGGCGCCGGCTTCGTCGGGTACCCGCCAAGGGGCCGGGCGGACGGCGCCTGTTTACCTAAGCATCTGGTGAAAAAGAAAAATGCGTGTTGCGATACGCATTTAGGTTCCGGCGCCCCACGGCGTAAGGGTTCCAGTCTCTTCTTTGCACCAACTCATCGTTCACGTCATTCTGGATGTCCTCCCGCATGCAAAGCACCGTTGAAAACCTGGGGCAGCTCGAACGCCGCCTCACCATGGCCGTTCCCCTTGCGCAAATCGATAAAAAGGTCGACGAGCGTCTCAAGCGCCTGGCGCGCACCGTAAAGATGCCGGGTTTCCGTCCGGGCAAGGTGCCGCTCAAGCTGGTGGCCCAGCAATACGGCCCGCAAGTGCGCTCCGAAGTCATCGGCGACGAGGTCCAGAAGGCGTTCAGCGAAGCGGTACGCGGGCAGAACCTGCGCGTGGCCGGCTATCCGCGCTTCGAACCGAAGCCCGACGCCCCGGCCGACGAGCTGCATTTCCACGCCACGTTCGAGGTCTATCCCGAGTTCGAACCGGCCGACCTCTCCGGGGTGACGATCGAACGGCCGGTCCTCACGGTGACCGACGCCGAGGTCGACAAGACCATCGAAGTGCTGCGCAAGCAGCGGGCGCATTTCCATGCGGCCGACCGGGCCGCCCAGGACGGCGACCGCGTCACCATCGATTTCGTCGGCACCATTGACGGGGCGGAGTTCGAAGGCGGCAAGGGCGAGGATTTCGCCTTCGTGCTGGGCGAAGGGCGCATGCTCGCGGACTTCGAAAACGGCGTGCGCGGCATGAGCGCCGGCGAGACGAAGAACGTCACCGTGAAATTCCCCGACGACTATGCCGGCAAGGAGGTTGCAGGCAAGGAAGCGAGCTTCGCCATCACCTGCAAGCGCGTCGAGGCGCCGCATTTGCCCGAAGTGGATTCCGAGTTCGCACGCCAGCTGGGCATCGCCGACGGCGACGTCGAGCGCCTGCGCGCGGAAATCAAGGCCAACGTCGAGCGCGAGGTCAAGAAACGCCTGGGCGGCGAAGTGAAACAGAAGGTCATGCAGGCCCTGCTGGACGCGAACAAGGTCGAGCTGCCCAAGGCCCTGGTCGAAATGGAACAGGAGCGGCTGGTGCAGAACGCGCGCCGCGATCTGGAAGCGCGCGGCATCAAGATGGAAGGCATCCCGCTCGATCCCAAACTGTTCGAGGAGCAGGCCACGCGCCGTGTCACGCTGGGCCTGATCATCGGCGAGCTGGTCAAACGTCACGATTTGGCCGCCAAACCGGAACAGGTGCGGGCACTGATCGAGGAGTTCTCCCTCGCCTATGAGCAGCCGGACGAGGTGGTAAAATGGGTCTACTCTCAACCGGAGCGGCTCGCTGAATTCGAAGCGCTCGCCGTCGAGGACAATGTCGTCGACTGGGTGCTGAAGCAGGCCAAGGTGGTGGACCAGCCCGCCGACTTCGAGAAACTCATGGGGAACGCAGCATGACGCGAACTGTCTGGTCACCTACCGCGGGCATCGACCCGTACGCGGCCTACGAGGATCCGCGCGCCCTCGGCCTCGTGCCGATGGTCATCGAACAGAGCGGTCGCGGCGAGCGCGCCTACGACATCTATTCCCGCCTGCTGAAGGAGCGGGTGGTGTTCCTGGTCGGGCCGGTGAACGAGGTGTCGGCTAACCTCATCGTCGCGCAGCTTCTTTTTCTCGAATCCGAGAACCCGGACAAGGATATTTCGTTCTATATCAATTCCCCGGGCGGTTCGGTTTCCGCGGGGCTGGCGATCTACGACACCATGCAGTTCATCAAGCCCGACGTCTCGACCCTGTGCATCGGCCAGGCGGCGAGCATGGGGGCGCTGCTACTGTGCGCCGGCGCGAAGGGCAAGCGCTACTGCCTGCCCAACTCGCGCGTGATGATCCACCAGCCCATGGGCGGTTTCCAGGGCCAGGCTTCGGACATCGAAATCCATGCCCGCGAGATCCTGTATCTCAAGGCGAAACTGAACGAGATCATGGCCAAGCACACCGGTCAGTCGGTCGAACGGATCGCGAAGGACACCGACCGGGACAATTTCCTATCGGCTGAAGAGGCCATGAAGTATGGTCTGGTGGACCGTATCCTCACCTCGAGGACCGAGTCGGCGGGCGTATAAGGAGCAGCACCACAATGTCGGACAAAAGCGGCGGCGAAAAACTTCTCTACTGTTCGTTCTGCGGTAAGAGCCAGCACGAGGTACGGAAGCTCATCGCCGGCCCGTCGGTGTTCATCTGCGACGAATGCATCGAGCTCTGCAACGACATCATTCGCGAGGAGAGCGCGAGCGATAAGCTCGGCAAGTCCTCGCGCGCCGATCTGCCCACGCCGCAGGAGATCCGCGCCATCCTGGACCAGTACGTCATCGGCCAGGAGCACGCCAAGAAGATCCTGTCGGTCGCGGTGTACAACCATTACAAGCGGTTGAAGCACCTCAACAAGACCGGCGACGATGTCGAGCTGTCGAAGTCGAACATCCTGCTCATCGGTCCGACCGGTTCGGGCAAGACGCTGCTCGCGCAGACGCTTGCGCGGCTGCTCAACGTGCCCTTCGTGATCGCCGACGCGACCACGCTCACCGAAGCCGGCTACGTCGGCGAGGATGTCGAGAACATCATCCAGAAACTGCTGCAGAACTGCGACTACGACGTCGAGAAAGCCAAGCGCGGCATCGTCTACATCGACGAGATCGACAAGATTTCGCGCAAATCCGACAACCCGTCGATCACGCGCGACGTGTCGGGCGAAGGCGTGCAGCAGGCCTTGCTGAAACTGATCGAGGGCACGATCGCCTCGGTGCCGCCGCAGGGCGGCCGCAAGCACCCGAACCAGGACTTCGTGCAGGTCGACACGACCAATATCCTGTTCATCTGCGGCGGCGCCTTCGACGGCCTGGAGAAGATCATCCGTCAGCGCTCGGAGAAGACCGGCATCGGCTTCGGCGCCGAGGTGCGCAGCCTGAGCAACAGCAAGGACATCAGCGAAGTGTTGAAGGGCGTGGAGCCCGAAGACCTGATCAAGTTCGGTCTCATCCCCGAGTTCGTCGGGCGCCTTCCGGTGGTGGCGACGCTGGAGGAACTGGACGAGACCGCGCTGATCCGCATTCTCACCGAGCCGAAGAACGCGCTTATCAAGCAGTACCAGAAGCTGTTCTCGATGGAAGGCGTGGAACTGGAGGTCCGCCCGGACGCGTTGCACGCGATCGCGCAACGCGCGCTGGCGCGCAAGACCGGCGCGCGCGGCCTGCGTTCGATCCTCGAGCATGCGCTGCTCGACACCATGTACGAATTGCCGGCGTTGGAAAACGTCAGCAAAGTGGTGGTGGACGAAGCGACCATCCTGGGCGAAGGTAAGCCGTTGCTCGTCTACTCCGATCAGCCCAAGGTGGCCGGATCGGCCTGAAATGCCGGGCGCGCGTGAAAAGCGCCCCGGTCAACGCGCGATGCCGCGTAAGCATTGCTTGAACATGCAGGGCGCTGCCCTCATGTTCGTTACTGTTCCGTCTCGGGGGTACCCGCATGTCCAGCTCTAACGAACTTTCCGCCGTCCCCGCACAGTTTCCGCTGCTGCCGTTGCGCGACGTCGTGGTCTTCCCGCACATGGTCATCCCCCTGTTCGTGGGACGCCCGAAGTCCATCAAGGCGATGGAAATCGCGATGGAGGCGGGGAAAAGCATCCTGCTGGTGGCGCAGAAGTCCGCCGCCAAGGACGAGCCTGCGCCGGAGGACATGTACGAGATCGGCTGCATCTCGAACATCCTGCAGATGCTCAAGCTGCCCGACGGCACGGTGAAGGTGCTGGTCGAGGGCAGCCAGCGCGCGCGCATCAACGAGATCACCGATCAGCGTACGCACTATCAGGCGACGGCGACGCCGGTGCCCCACGAGCACGTGGAAAGCACCGAGATCGAGGCGATGCGCCGCGCGCTGATCTCGCAGTTCGACCAGTACGTCAAGCTGAACAAGAAGATTCCGCCGGAAATCCTAACCTCCATCTCGGGGATCGAGGATGCCGGGCGGCTCGCCGACACCATCGCCGCGCACCTGCCGCTCAAGCTCGAGCAGAAGCAGAACGTGCTGCAGATGTTCGACGTCAAGGACCGGCTCGAACACCTGCTCACGCAGCTCGAGGCCGAGATCGACATCCTGCAGGTCGAAAAGCGCATCCGCGGCCGCGTGAAGCGGCAGATGGAGAAGAGCCAGCGCGAGTACTACCTGAACGAGCAGGTCAAGGCGATCCAGAAGGAGCTCGGCGAAGGCGAAGAGGGCGCCGACCTCGAAGAGATGGAGAAGCGCATCAAGGCCGCGCGCATGCCCAAGGAGGCGCGCGCCAAGGCCGAGGCCGAGCTGAAGAAGCTGCGGCTGATGTCGCCCATGTCGGCCGAGGCGACGGTGGTGCGCAACTACATCGAGACGCTCGTCAGCCTGCCGTGGAAGAAGCGCACCAAGGTGTCCAAGGACATCCCCGCGGCGGAGAAGATCCTCGACCAGGATCACTACGGCCTGGAGAAGGTCAAGGAGCGCATCCTCGAATATCTCGCCGTGCAGGCGCGCGTCGAGCACGTGAAGGCGCCGATCCTGTGCCTGGTCGGCCCGCCCGGCGTGGGCAAGACCTCGCTCGGCCAGTCGATTGCGCGCGCCACCAACCGCAAGTTCGTGCGCATGTCGCTCGGCGGCGTGCGTGACGAGGCGGAAATCCGCGGTCACCGGCGCACCTATATCGGCTCGATGCCCGGCAAGATCCTGCAGAACATGGCGAAGGTCGGGGTGAAGAACCCGCTCTTCCTGCTCGACGAAGTGGACAAGATGGGGCAGGACTTCCGCGGCGATCCGGCTTCGGCGCTGCTGGAGGTGCTCGATCCGGAACAGAACAGCGCGTTCGTCGACCACTACGTCGAGGTGGAGTACGACCTGTCGGAAGTGATGTTCGTCGCCACGGCGAACACGCTCAACATTCCGGCGCCGCTGCTCGACCGGATGGAAGTGATCCGTCTGTCCGGCTACACCGAGGACGAGAAGGTCAACATCGCCATGCGCTATCTGCTGCCGAAGCAGATGAAGAACAACGGCGTGCGCGAGAACGAGCTCACCATCACCGAGAGCGCCATCCGCGACATCGTGCGCTACTACACGCGCGAGGCCGGCGTGCGCAACCTCGACCGCGAGATCTCGAAGATCTGCCGCAAGGTGGTGAAGAACCTGCTCATCAAACCGAGCGAGAAGAAGATCACCGTCACCTCGCGCAATCTCGACAAGTTCCTGGGCGTGCGCCGTTACACCTACGGCATGGCCGAGAAGGAGAACCAGGTGGGCCAGGTCACCGGCCTGGCGTGGACCGAGGTGGGCGGCGAGCTGCTTACCGTGGAAGTGGCCGTCATGCCCGGCAAGGGCAAGACCATGACCACCGGCAAGCTCGGCGACGTGATGCAGGAATCGGTGCAGGCCGCCCTGTCGGTGGTGCGCAGCCGTGCGCCGCGCCTGGGTATTCCGGAGGACACCTTCCAGAAGAAGGACCTGCACGTCCACCTGCCCGAAGGCGCGGTGCCGAAGGACGGTCCCAGCGCGGGGATCAGCATCTGCACGGCCATGGTTTCGGCGCTCACGGGCATCCCGGTGCGGGCCGATGTCGCCATGACGGGCGAGATTACCCTGCGCGGCGAGGTGCTGGTGATCGGCGGCCTCAAGGAGAAGCTTCTGGCCGCGCACCGCGGCGGCATCAAGACGGTGCTGATCCCGGAAGAGAACGTGAAGGATCTCGTCGACATTCCGGACAACGTCAAGAACAAGCTCGAGATCATCCCCGTGAAGTGGATCGACAAAGTGCTGGAAGTCGCATTGGAGCGCATGCCGGAGCCGCTTGCGGCGACGGAATCGGGTACCGTGCCGCCGGCGCCCGAAGGCAGCCAAGCGACGTCTTCCGTCATCACGCACTGAGTGTTTCAACAACATGCCGGCGGCCGCGAGGCCGGCCGGCATTGTTTTGCCGGGAGCGATTGCTTCCGCCGATCAGGCGGCGCAGAGTTGGGAGGGGCGCCGTGTTGGACAACACGACTGACAAGGAGATACAGTGAACAAGACCGAAATGATCGACTACATCGCGCAGAAGGCCGACATCTCCAAGGCGGCCGCGCAACGTGCGCTGGATGCGGCGGTGGAAGCCATTCAGAACACGCTCGCCAAGGGCGACATGGTTACCCTGGTGGGTTTCGGCACCTTCTACGTGAGCGAGCGTGCGGCGCGCAGCGGTCGCGATCCGCGCACCGGCAACAGCATCGAAATCAAAGCCGCGAAGGTTCCCAAATTTCGGGCTGGCAAAGCGCTCAAGGATGCTATAAACTAGCGGTCCTCTGCGCGCCGGACTCCGGTCCGCAGCGCGAAGGGGTGCTTAGCTCAGCTGGTAGAGCGTCGCCCTTACAAGGCGAAAGTCGGCGGTTCGATCCCGTCAGCACCCACCAGTTGTAGTGAAGGGGAGTGGTAGTTCAGTTGGTTAGAATACCGGCCTGTCACGCCGGGGGTCGCGGGTTCGAGTCCCGTCCACTCCGCCAACTTTGCAGAAGCGGCCCGCAGTTCGCTTCACAGTGGTCAAGCAAGGCGAACCGTCGGTTCGCCTTTTTTATTGCCCGAATGCCCGGGCGTCCTTAGGATTCGGTTCACGTCGCGCCTGACGGGCGAGAAAGATCGGGAAGCTGCCGCATGTTCGACTTCGTTGGCAAACACAAACGCCTCCTGCAATTCTTCCTGGCGCTCATCATCGTGCCGACCTTCGCCTTTTTCGGCATCCAGTCCTACGAGGGCTTTTTCGGCGCCCGTGCCGACGTGGCCGAAGTCGCCGGCCAGCCGATCACGGTGCAGGAGTTCGAAAGCGCGCTCATCGAGCAGCGCAACCGCATGCGCGATGCCTTCGGCGGCGCGATCGACCCGGATCTGTTCGACACCCCCGAGGCGCGCCGCGAGCTGCTCGACGCCATGATCGACCGGCGCCTGCTGCTCGATTTCGCCTATCGCCACAAGATGTTCGCGAGCGACGAGCAGGTGCGCGAATTCATCGCCAACTACCCCGCCTTCCAGAGCGAGGGGCGCTTCTCCCGGGAGCGTTACGAGGCGCTGTTGCGGGCGCAGAACCTCAGCCCGGCCGGTTTCGAGGCGCAACTGCGCACCGACATCGCGCTCGAGCAGCTTTCCGACGGCGTGAGCGGAACGGCCTTCGTGTCGCGCACTATGGCGGAACGCTTCGCGCGCGCCCGCGCCGAACGGCGCCAGGTGGCGCGCGCGCTCGTCACCGCCGGCGAGTTCGCCGGCAAGGTGAGCGTCGCGCCCGAGGAGATCGACGCTTACTACGCCGCCAATCCCGGTGAGTTCGAAATCCCGGCCCAGGTGCGTGCCGCCTACGTGGTGTTGACCCGCGAGGCGCTGGCTTCGCAGGTGACGGTGAGCGAAGAGGAAGTCCGGAAGTTTTACGACGAGAGCGTCGCGCCGCAGGCCAAGGCGCGCGAAGAGGCGCGCGCGAAGGCGCAGGCGCTGCTCGACGAGCTGCGCAAGGAGCCGGACCGCTTTGCGGAGCTGGCGCGGCAGCATTCAGACGATCCGGGATCGGCGCAGCAGGGCGGCGATCTGGGCTTTTTCGGCCGCGGCATGATGGTGAAACCCTTCGAGGACGCGGTGTGGAAGCTCAAGCCGGGCCAGATCTCGCCGCTGGTGGAGACCGAGTTCGGCTTCCACATCATCCGGCTCGACGAAGTGAAGCCCGGCCGCGACGAAGAGCGCCGCGCGAGCCACATCCTCATCAGCGCGCCGCGCGGCGGCAAGGATTTCGCCGGCGCGCGCGCCGAGATCGAGGCCGAGCTGAAGGCCCAGAGGATCGCGCGCCTGTTCCCGGAAGCGGCCGAAACCTTCAGCAATCTTGCTTACGAACAGCCCGATACGCTGCAGCCGTTGGTCGATCGTTTCGGCCTGGAAATCCAGGAAAGCGGGTGGCTGAGCGCCGGCGCCGGGCGGCCGCCGTTCGACAATCCGCGCCTGCTTGAAGCCCTGTTCAGCCCCGAGGTCGTCGAAGGCGGGCAGAACACCGAGGCGGTCGAAGTGGCGCCGGGCCAGATCGTCGTCGCCCGGGTGATCGAACACAAGCCGGCCTCGAAGCGCCCGCTCGAAGCGGTGCGCGACGAGATCCGCAAGACCCTGCTGGAGCGCAAGGCGGTGGCGCAGGCGCGCGAGGAAGGGGCGCGCAGGCTCGAGGCGCTGCGCAAGGGCGAGCAGCTTGCCGTGAACTGGGGCGCGCCCCGGGACGTGAGCCGCGAGAATCCGGGCGGGCTGGAGCCCGAGGCGCTCGCCGCGGTGTTCAAGGTTGACGCATCGAAGCTGCCGGCCTACGTGGGCGTGGAGACCGCGAGCGGCTATGCGCTCTACCGCGTCAGCGCGGTGGAAGCGTTGCAGCAAGTGGACGAGCAGCGCGTGAACGCCGCGGCCAATGCGCTGACGCAACTGCAGGCGCGCGAACAGTTTCGCGGCTTCCTCGACGGTCTGCGCGAGCGCGCCGATGTCGAGGTGAACGAGCAGCAGCTGCTGAGAGTCGGCAGCCGCCAATAAAAAAGGCCGCCCGCAGGCGGCCTTTTTCGTATCAGGCGTTGCCTTCGTTCGAGGCGAGGTCCGCCATCCCGGTCACGATGAAGAAGCCGCTGTCCACGTGCGTGATCTCGCCCGTCACCCCGGCCGCCAGATCGGAGAGCAGAAAGGCGGCGACATTGCCCACGTCCTCGATGGTGACGTTGCGGCGCAGCGGCGCGTTGCGCTCGACGAACTTGAAGATCTTGCCGAAGTCGGCGATCCCGGAAGCCGCGAGCGTTTTGATCGGGCCGGCGGAAATGCCGTTGACGCGGATGTTCTTCGGCCCGAGGCTCGCGGCGATGTAGCGCACGCAGGCCTCCAGGCTCGCCTTCGCCAGCCCCATGGTGTTGTAGTGCGGCACGACCCGCTCCGCGCCGAGATAGCTCAGCGTGAGCATCGAACCGCCGTTGGTCATCATCGGCGCCGCGCCCTTGGCGAGCGCCGCGAAGCTGTAGCTCGAGATGTCGTGCGCGATGCGGAAGCCCTCGCGGCTTACGCCTTCGAGGAAATCGCCCGCGATGGCCTCGCGCGGCGCGTAGGCGATGGCGTGCACCAGGCCGTCCAGACGGTCCCAGCGCTTGCCGAGTTCGGCGTAGAGCGCGTCGATCTGCGCGTCCTCGGCGACGTCGCAGGGCAGCACGATGTCCGACCCGAACGAGGCGGCGATTTCCGTGACGCGATCCTTGAAACGCTCGGACTGATAGGTGAAGGCCAGTTGCGCGCCTTCCCGATGACAGGCCTGCGCGATGCCGTAGGCGATCGAGCGGTTGCTCAGTACTCCGGTGATGAGGATGCGTTTTTCGGCAAGGAAGCCCATGACCACTCCGGCTTATAGAATCGGGCGATTATACGGGCCCATGCGGGCCTGGCGCATCTGGCTCGCCCCGCGGCGGGCGCGGATGACGCCGCGCAGGCGCCTGGGCTACACTCGCCCGGTCCGCCTGCTTTCCACATCACCGCGCGTGTGTCGCACAGGTTGCCCGGCTTGAAACGCTCGTTCCCGTCCGTGACCGCCAGGCTGCGCACCGTCGCGTTCGGATGCGCGCTGTGGGCGCTGGCCGGTTGCGGCGAGGTCTGGAACGACCCCTATCCGGCCGCGGAGCAGGGGCAGAATATTCTTTACGCCGCCTTCGTCGAGCGGCCCAAGCATCTCGACCCGGTGCAGTCCTATACCGAGGACGAGGCGGCCATCATCGGCCAGATCTACGAGCCGCCGCTGCAGTATCACTATCTCAAGCGGCCCTACACCCTGGTGCCGCTCACGGCCACGGCCGTGCCCGAGCCCGTCTATCTCGATGCCGAAGGCCGGCCGCTGCCCGGGGATGCGCCCGAAGCGGCGTTCAGCGTCTACGAGATCAACATCCGCCCCGGCATCCTCTACCAGCCGCATCCGGCCTTCGCGCAGGACGAGCAGGGCCGTTACCGCTACCACGCGCTCTCGCGCGAGGAGATCGCGTCCAAGTGGACGCTGGCCGATTTTGCGCACACCGGCACGCGCGAGCTGACCGCCGAGGACTATGTCTACCAGATCAAGCGGCTCGCCCATCCGCGCGTGCATTCGCCGCTCTACGGTTTGATGAGCCAGTACATCGTCGGGCTGCAGGAGCTGGCCGCGACGCTGCGCGAGGCGCGGCCGGACGAGCGCGGCTGGCTGGATCTGCGCCGCTATCCCCTCGAAGGCGCGCAAGTCGTCGACCGCTACACCTACCGTATCAAGCTCAAAGGGCGCTATCCGCAGTTCGCCTACTGGCTGGCGATGCACTTCTTCGCGCCCATGCCCTGGGAAGCCGACCGCTTCTACAGCCAGCCGGGCATGACCGACGGCAAGAACCTCACGCTCGACTGGTATCCCGTGGGCACGGGGCCCTACATGCTGACGGAGAACAATCCCAACGCCCGCATGGTGCTGGAGCGCAATCCCAATTTCCGCGGCGAACCCTATCCGCACGAAGGCGAACCCGGGGACGAGGAGGCGGGCCTGCTGCGCGACGCGGGCCGGCGCATGCCCTTCATCGACAAGGTGGTGTTCACGCGCGAGAAGGAGAGCATCCCCTACTGGAACAAATTCCTGCAGGGCTATTACGACGCCTCGGGCATCTCCTCCGACAGCTTCGACCAGGCGGTGCAGATCGGCCCGGACGGGGAGGCGACGCTGACGCAGGAAATGCTCGAACGCGACATCCGGCTGAGCACCGCGGTGGCGCCCAGCACCTTCTACCTCGCCTTCAACTGGCTCGATCCCGTGGTGGGCGGCCCGAGCGAACGCGCGCGCAAGCTGCGCCAGGCGATCTCCATCGCCGTGGACTGGGAGGAATTCATTTCCATCTTCGCCAACGGCCGCGGCATTCCGGGACAGGGGCCGATCCCGCCCGGCCTGTTCGGCTTCCGCGAAGGCGCCGAAGGCATCAACCCCGTGGTGTACGACTGGCAGGATGGCAAGCCGGTGCGCAAACCGATCGAGGTGGCGCGACGCCTGCTCGCCGAGGCGGGTTATCCGGACGGGCGCGATGCGCGCACCGGGCAGCCGCTGGTGCTCTATCTCGACACCACCGACCGCGGACCGGGCGACAAGGCGCGGCTGGACTGGTACCGCAAGCAGTTCGCCAAACTGAACATTCAGCTCGAAATCCGCGCCACCGACTGGAACCGCTTCCAGGAGAAGATCCGCTCGGGCAACACCCAGCTCTTCTTCCTCGGCTGGAACGCGGACTATCCCGATCCTGAGAACTTCCTGTTCCTGTTCTACGGGCCGCAAAGCCGCGCCAAGACCCAGGGCGAGAACGCCGCGAACTATTCCAATCCGGAATACGACGCGCTCTTCCAGCGCGTGAAGGCGATGCCCAACGGCCCTGAGCGCCAGGCGCTGATCGACCGCATGGTCGAGATTCTGCGCCACGACGCGCCGTGGTCCTTCGGTTTCCATCCCAAGGACTACAGCCTCTATCACGCCTGGCTGGGCAACGTTAAACCCAACAAGATGGCGCGCAACACCCTCAAGTACCGGACCGTCGATGCGGCCCTGCGCGAGCAGAAGCGGAAGGAATGGAACCGGCCAGTGCGCTGGCCGCTCGCCGCGCTGGCGCTCGCGCTGGCGGCCGCGATCGCGCCGGCGGTGATCGGCTACCGGCGCCGCGAACGTGCCATGGCGAGGGGCGCATGATCGGCTACATCGTCCGCCGCGTGCTTTACGCCGTGCCGATCCTGATCGGCATCAATCTCATCACCTTCGTGCTGTTCTTCGTCGTCAACACGCCCGACGACATGGCCCGCATGCAGCTCGGCGCGAAGCACGTCACCCAGGAAGCCATCGAGCGCTGGAAGGCCGACCGCGGCTACGACAAGCCCTTGCTCTACAACGCCGAAGCGGAAGGACTCGCCAAGCTCACCGACACCATCTTCTATCAGAAGTCGGTGCGGCTCTTCGTCTTCGATTTCGGCGAGGCCGATGACGGCCGCGACATCGCGCATGAGATCCGCACGCGCATGTGGCCCAGCCTCGCCATCGCGGTGCCGGTGTTCCTCATCGGGCTGGCAGTCAACATCACCTTCGCGCTGCTGATGGCGTTCTTCCGCGGCACCTATCTCGATTTCTCGGGCGTGGTGCTGTGCGTGGCGATGATGTCGATCTCCTCGCTGTTCTACATCATCGGCGGCCAGTACCTGATCAGCAAAGTGTGGCATCTGGTGCCGGTCTCGGGTTACGGGGAGGGCATCGACGCGGCGCGCTTCGTGGTGCTGCCCGTGGTGGTGGGCGTCATCAGCGGCATCGGCAGCGGTTCGCGCTGGTACCGCACCATCTTCCTGGAGGAGATCGGCAAGGACTATGTACGCACCGCGCGCGCCAAGGGCCTGGCGGAAGCCGTGGTGATGTACCGCCACGTGCTGAAGAACGGCATGATTCCCATCCTCACCGGCGCGGTGGTGGTGATCCCGCTGCTGTTCATGGGCAGTCTCATCACCGAATCCTTCTTCGGCATACCGGGGCTGGGGAGCTACACCATCGACGCCATCCAGGCGCAGGATTTCGCCGTCGTGCGCGCGATGGTCTTCCTCGGCTCGGTGCTGTACATCGTCGGCCTGCTGCTGACCGATTTCTCGTACACGCTGGTCGATCCGCGCGTGCGGCTGGAATAGGGGGAAAGCGCGATGTGGGTGCTGCTCTGGACGGATGCGCTGCTGTGGCTGCTGGTGTTCGCGGGCATCGGCTATGCCTTGTATGTGCGCCGCCAGCCGCATCTGCGGGCGCCCTGGCAGCGCGTCGCGCGCAGCGCCACCGGCATGAGCGCGCTGGTGTTCCTGGCCGTGTTCGTCGTCATCGCGCTGCTCGATTCAATCCATTTCCGTCCCCGGCTGCAGGCGGCGCCGGGCGAAACCCAAATCGTCTACTCGGTGGAAGTGCTGAGCGTGCTCGACGTGCTGCTCGAGGACCTGCGCCTGCGCGGCGAACGCACCTATTCCGCGCCGCTGGCGCTCTACGCTCACGCCAAGGAGAACATCGAGCAGCCTGACGGCAGCATCGTGCGCGACTACCCGCGGCTGCGCCACGGCGGTGCGCATCTCGAAGACGAGAGCGAATACGCCGGGGACGTGCGCCGACGCGTGCTGCAGGGCATCGGCTGGGGATTGCTCGCCTGGCTCGCGTTCGCGCTCTACGCCGTCTGGCGGGTGGCCCGCCGCCATGCGGAGGCGCCAGGTGCCGCGCTGCGGCGGCTCTTGCGCGGGCATGCGGATTTCCCGTGGCGCGCGGTGCTCGCAAGCCTGTTGGCGCTGTGCCTGCTTTCCGGCGTGATCGCCACGCTGGCGCAGGGCTATCACGTCTTCGGCACCGACAAGGTCGGCACCGACGTGCTGTACCAGTCCTTGAAGAGCATCCGCACCGGCGTGGTCATCGGCGGGCTCACCACGCTGGTGATGCTGCCCTTCGCCGTGCTGCTCGGCATCATGGCCGGCTATTTCAAGGGCTGGGTGGACGACGTGGTGCAGTACATCTACACCACGCTCAACTCCATTCCGGGCGTCCTGCTGATCGCCGCGGCCGTGCTGATGATGCAGGTCTACATCGACACCCATCCCGAGCTCTTCCCCACGACGGCGCAACGGGCCGACTTGCGTCTGCTGTTCCTGTGCATCATTCTCGGGCTGACGAGCTGGACAGGCCTTGCGCGCCTGCTGCGCGGCGAGGCGCTGAAGCTGCGCGAGCTGGAATACATCCAGGCCGCGCGCGCGTTCGGCGTGCGGCACGGCCGCATCATCACGCGCCACGTGTTGCCCAATGTGATGCATATCGTGCTCATCGCGCTGGTCATGGATTTCAGCGGTCTGGTGCTGGCCGAAGCGGTGCTGTCATACATCGGCGTGGGCGTCGATCCGACCATGATCAGCTTCGGCACCATGATCAACGCCGCGCGGCTCGAAATGGCGCGCGAGCCGATGGTATGGTGGACGCTGAGCGCGGCCTTCGTCTTCATGTTCGCGCTGGTGCTGTCCGCCAATCTGTTCGCCGATGCCGTGCGCGACGCCTTCGATCCGCGCCTGTCGCTGCGGCCGCGCATGGCGCTGATCGCCGGAACGGGACGATGAACGAGAACCTTGCATCCACGACGGCGAGCGTATCGCCGCAGCAACAGAACGCCGGTAGCGGCGAAGTGCTGCTGCGCGTGCGCGGCCTGCGCACCACGCTCTATACCGACACCGCCGCGGTGCGTGCCATCGACGGCATCGATCTCGACATCCGGCGCGGCGAGACCTTCGCGCTCGTGGGCGAGTCCGGCTGCGGCAAGAGCATGACCGCGCTCAGCATCACGCGCCTGCTGCCCGAGAACGGCCGCATCGAGGGCGGCAGCGTCGAGCTGGACGGCGTCGACCTGCTGGGTTTGAGCGAAGCGCAGATGCGCGACATCCGCGGCCGGCGCATCGCGATGATCTTCCAGGAGCCGGCCACGAGCCTCAACCCGGTGCTGACGGTCGGCTATCAGATCGCCGAAGTCATCGAGCGTCATACCGGACTGCGCGGCGCGGCGGTGCGCAAGCGCGCGATCGAGCTGCTCGACGCGGTGGGCATCGCCGACAGCGCGCGGCGCATCGACGAATATCCCTTCCAGCTTTCCGGCGGCATGAAGCAGCGGGTGATGATCGCCATTGCGCTCGCCGCCGATCCCGATCTGCTGATCGCCGACGAACCGACCACGGCCCTCGACGTCACCATCCAGGCGCAAGTGCTGGAGCTGCTGAAATCGCTGCAGCGCGAGCGCGGCATGGCGATCCTGCTCATCACGCACGACCTGGGCGTGGTGGCGGGCGTGGCGGATCGCGTCGCGGTGATGTACGCCGGCCAGATCGTCGAAACCGCCCGACGCGAGGATTTCTTCCGCGCGCCGCAACATCCCTATTCGCTCAAGCTGTTCGCGGCGCTGCCCACGGCGGCCAAACGCGGCGCGCCGCTCGACGTCATTCCCGGCCAGGTGCCGCCCTTGTCGGCGCAGTTCGACGGTTGCCGGTTCGCCGAACGCTGTGCGCACGTCTGGGAACGTTGCCGCATCGAGGCGCCGGATTGGACCGCCGTGGCGGCGGAACACGCCGTGCGCTGCCATTTGCGCGAAGCCGAAGCGGCGGGGACGCGCACGCCCGAGCGCCAGGCGGCGCTGTACCGCGTCGCGCCCGGCTCGGCCGGGAGCGGGTCTCCACTGCTGGAGGTGCAGGATCTGCGCGTGCACTTCCCGATCCGCAAGGGGCTATTCAAGCGCGTCGTCGGCCATGTGAAGGCGGTGGACGGCGTCTCGTTGCGCGTGGAGGCGGGGCGCACGCTTGCGCTGGTGGGCGAATCGGGTTGCGGCAAGACCACGGTCGGCAAAGCGATCCTGCAACTGATCAGGCCGACGGGCGGTTCGGTGCGCTTCGAAGGCGTCGAGCTCACGCAGTTGCGCGGTGAGGCGCTGCGGCGCCGGCGCAGCGATTTCCAGATCGTGTTCCAGGACCCGTACGCCTCGCTCAATCCGCGCATGCGTATCGGCGACATCCTGCTCGAAGGCATCAATGCGCTCGGCGACGCGGAGTCGAAACGCACGCGCGAGCGGCGCGTGGCCGAGCTGCTGGAGCAGGTGGGCCTGCCGGCCGACGCGCGCTACCGTTATCCGCACGAGTTCTCCGGCGGGCAGCGCCAGCGCATCGCGATCGCGCGGGCGCTCGCCGTGCGGCCGAAGCTCATCGTCTGCGACGAGCCGACCAGCGCGCTCGACGTCTCGGTGCAGGCGCAGATCCTTAATCTGCTGCGCGAGCTGCAGCGCGAATATGGTCTGTCCTATCTCTTCATCACCCACAACCTCGCGGTGGTGGAATATCTGGCCGACGAGGTGGCGGTGATGTATCTGGGGCGCATCGTCGAGCGCGGCACGGTAGCGGAAGTGCTGGGCGCGCCCAAACATCCGTACACGCGCGCCTTGCTCGCCGCGGTGCCCAGGATCGAGGGCGAGCGCGAAGTGCTGCGCGCGGCGGGCGACCTGCCTTCGCCGGTCTCGCCGCCTTCGGGCTGTCATTTCCATCCGCGCTGCCCGCATGCCTGGGAGAAATGCGCGGACGAGTACCCGCCGGATTTCGACCTGTCCGGGACCGCTGCGGTGAAGTGCTGGCTCTATGAACTGCCCGGCGCGCGCGAATTCGCGCGTCAGGCGGAGGAACTCAAACGCGCGCTGGACGAGGGCTGGCGCTAGAGACGGGTTTCAGTTTTTTCAGTTTTTTCCCGAGTTGCGCTTGCCGCGCGACTTGTGCACCGTCTTCGTCGGAGGCGGGACGAGGGTGAGCCGCTGCCCCGGGCGGATGAGGGTCCTGCCGCCGTTCCAGCGTTTCAGATCGGCGACCGAAAGACTGTACTTCCGGGCGATGCTGGAGAGCGTCTCGCCCTTGCGTACGATGTGATAGCGGCCCGCACCCGAAGGCGTGATTTTCGGCAGCCCGGGCGGCAGCACGGCGGTCGCCGCATATTCCTTGCGCGGCACCAGCAGCCGCTGTCCGGCCCGTACCCGTGCGCCCGGTCCCAGATGGTTGTATTCGCGAAGCTGCTGCACGGTGATGCCGTGCGCCTTGGCGACCTTGGCCAGCGTGTCACCCTTCTGGAAGACGTAGGTCTTCCACGAGGTGAGCGGTTTGTTGTGCGTCTCGAGGTTGCGGATGAACACGTCGGCGCGGTCGGTGGGTAGCACCAGTTGCGGCGTGACCTTGCTCGACACCAGCGGGCGGTTCACGCCGGGATTGAGCGCGATCAGCTCCTCCACCGGCATTTCCGCGAGCTTGGCCGCGACGTTGAGGTCGATGTCGCGGTTGAGATCCACGGTGACGAAGTAGGGCGCGTTGGGAATCGGCGTCAGCTCGATGCCGAACTCCTCCGGCCGCGAAATGATGTTCTTGAGGGCCTGCAGCTTCGGCACGTAGTAGCGCGTCTCGCGCGGCATGCGCAGGTTCTCGTAATTGGTGGGCCGTCCGTGTTTGCGGTTGTAGGCGATGGCGCGCAGCACGCCGTTCTCGCCCATGTTGTAGGAGGCCAGTGTAAGGTGCCAGTCGCCGTGGAGTTCGTAGAGGAACTGCAGGTAATCGAGCGCGGCATTGGTCGAAGCGACGATGTCGCGGCGGCCGTCGTACCACCAGTTCTGTTCCAGATTGTAGTTCTTGCCCGTGGAGGGGATGAATTGCCACAGTCCCGAGGCCTGGGCCGGGGAATGCGCCATGGGGTTGAAGGCGCTCTCGACCATGGGCAGGAGCGCAAGCTCGGTCGGCATGCCGCGCTTTTCCAGCTCCTCGACGATGTGAAACAGGTAGCGGCGGCTGCGCTCCACCATGATGCGCAGCTGTTCGGGGCGCGAGGCGTACCACGCCTGCCGTTCCACCACCAGCGGGCTGTCCAGGTCGGGCATGGCGAAGCCGCGCCGGATGCGGTCCCAGAGGTCTTCGGGCGCGTTGTCGTCGGCCTTGGCGCTGCGCCGCGCGCCCAGATCGCGCACGTCGCGCACGTGCACATCCTCGGCGCCCTCTGCCTGCGCACCCAGCGTGGGGGCGGTGTCCTGCGCGCGCTCGAAGGGAAGCTGGATGTCGAAAAACTCCGGCGGCAGGCTGTGCAGCATCGGGTCGATGGCGCGCGCCGGCGTGCAGACCAGCATGAGCGCCGCGGCCAGCACGAACAGAGGTGTAAAGAATCGGCGCACGATGCCTCCCTGATGAGCCGCCGATGGTAGGCGGCGGCACCGGTAGACGTCAAACCGAACTTAGGCGGCAGGTGGGACAGTGCCGCATTTGGCCATGCAAAGCGGGGGCCGCCATGACACAGTGGTGCACAAATTTAAAATCGGTTCTTCCATTCCCGGATCGCGGCGAACACGTCCACCGCCGAGGCCGGCGTGCGTTGCAGGAACTGCGCAGCGGCGGCGGCCACGGCGGGCTCGTCGGTGCGCAGGAAGGGATTGGTCGCCTTCTCGAGCCCGATGGTGGAAGGCAGGGTGGGGCGGCCGGCTTCGCGCGCGGCGCGGTCGCGCGCTTCACGTTCGGCGAGCGCCGCGTTGCCGGGCTCGACCGCACGCGCGAAGGCGATATTGGACAGCGTGTACTCGTGGGCGCAGTACACGCGCGTATCGTCGGGCAGAGCCATGAGCTTGGCGAGCGAGTCGCGCATCTGCGCCGGTGTACCTTCGAACAGGCGTCCGCAGCCGCAGGCGAACAACGTGTCGCCACAGAACAACATGCCTGCGCCATAATAGGCCACGTGCGTGCGGGTGTGGCCCGGCACTTCCAGCACCTCGAGTTTCAGCCCGAAGGCGGGCAGTTCGACCGTGTCGCCTTCGCGCACGCGCCGCGAGGCCTCGGGAATGCGCTCGTCGTGCGGCGCGTAGACCGGCACGTCGTGCGCGCGCTTCAACGCCGCCACGCCGCCGGTGTGATCGTTGTGATGGTGAGTGATCAGGATCGCGGCGAGCTTCAGTCCCTCGCGCCGCAGATAATCCTGTACGGGGCTCGCGTCGCCGGGATCGACGACCACGGCATGGCGCTCGTCGCGCAGCGTCCAGATGTAGTTGTCGCTGAAAGCGGGAATCGAAACGACGGTCGGTGTGGTCATGGCGGAAATATCGGTCGTGAAGCTTGGCCTGTCGCGTGCGGGGTTTGAGCGGTGCGCCGCGCCTGCCGCGCCGCGCGCCAGGCTGTGATTGTGTTGCACCCGGCTCAAATGTCAACGCTTGCGGAGTGGTTCGCGACGCCCAGGGGCGCCTACGTGCTCGAATGGGAGTTCGCCCAATACGACAGCGCGGTCGAGGATGTGTTCGGCTTCATCGCCGTGCAGGTCGGCTCGCCGCAGATCGATTTCCTGCGCGCCAACCGCATGGCGGTGCGGACCTGCGTCGGCGGCCCCGGCTGCGCGATCCGCGGCGAGCCCTACGCCCTGCCGCTCGCTTCGCAAAGCGTCGATCTCATCGTGCTGCCGCACGTGCTCGAATTCAGCGGCATGCCGCACCAGATCCTGCGCGAAGCCGAGCGCGTGCTGCGTCCGGAAGGACACATTGTCATCTCCGGCTTCAACCCGCTCAGCCTGTGGGGCCTGCAACGGCTGGTTGCGCGCCGGCGCGACGAATATCCCTGGTGCGGCGACTTCATCGGCCTGCTCAGGTTGCGCGACTGGCTCAAACTGCTCGGTTTCGAGCTCAACGGCGGCCGCTTCGGCTGTTACGCGCCGCCCTTCGGCACCACCAAGTGGCTGCAACGCTTCGCGTTCATGGAGCCGGCGGGCGACCGCTGGTGGCCCATCGCGGGCGGCGTTTACGTGGTGCGGGCGGTCAAACGTGTGCACGGTATGCGGCTGGTGATGCCCGGCTGGAGAAACGGTAAGCAGCGTGCCAAGGCGCTCGCGCCGGTCGTGCGGCGCCACAACGGCATGCATCGGAACGGACATGAGTGATCAGGACAAGGTGGTGCGCCTCTATACCGACGGGGCGTGCAAGGGCAATCCCGGCATCGGCGGTTGGGGGGCGTTGCTGTGCTACGGCGAGCACGAGAAGGAGCTCTACGGCGGCGAGGCGCAGACGACCAACAACCGCATGGAGCTGATGGCGGTGATCCAGGGCCTCAATGCGCTCACGCGTCCCTGCGTGGTGGAGGTGTGGCTCGATTCCGAATACGTCAAGAACGGCATCACCGAGTGGCTGCCGAACTGGAAGCGGCGCGGCTGGAAGACCGCGGACCGCAAGCCGGTGAAGAACGCCGAGCTGTGGCGCGCGCTCGACGAGGCGACGCAACGCCACCGCATCACCTGGCACTGGGTGCGCGGCCATGCCGGTCACGAGGGCAACGAACGCGCCGACGCGCTCGCCAACCGCGGCGTAGAGCAGATCAGGGCGCAGCTTGCGCGCACGGGCGCGGACACGCCCTGAGCCGCCCGGACGCTTACTGTGCCGGCTGTTGTTCCGTCGCGGCGGGCGCGGCCGAGTGCGTGGGCGGGTAGTGCTCCGCGCTCCAGCCGCCGCCCAGCGCCTTCATCAGATCCACGGTGTAGGAAAGATAGGCCTGACGGTTGCGCACCAGTTCGAGCTCGGCCTCGTTCAGGGTGCGTTGCGCATCCAGCACCTCCAGGAAGCTGGAATAGCCGGATTCGTAACGCAGCCGCGCGAGCTTCAGGCTGTTGCGTGCCGCGCTCACGCGCGCGTTCAGATCAGCTTCGGCATCCGCCGTCCAGGCGACGTTGACGAGCGCGTCGCGCACTTCGCGGAAGGCCGTCTCGGCCGCCTGTTGGTACAGCGCCGCGGCCTGTTTCTGCCGCGCGATCGCCTGATCGGTACGCGCGGCATAGCGGCCCCAGTCGAGGATCGGTCCGAACAGGTCGATGCCGATCGACCAGATGCGGTTGCCTGAATTGAACAGCTCGGCGAGCTGCGAACTCTGCCGACCGTAGGAACCGGTGAGGCTGATGGTCGGGAACTGCGTCGCGCGCGCGACGCCGATGGCGGCGTTGGCCGAGGCGAGCTCCATTTCGGCCTGGCGCACGTCGGGCCGCCGTTCCAGCAGGCTGGCGGGCAGTCCCGCGGGCGGCAGGGGCGGCGAGGGCAGTTTGCGCACGTCGCCCGGTTCCAGTTTCAGGTCGAGGATGCCGGTGAGCTGGCCCAGTTGATGGAGGGTCACGTCGCACTGGCGTTGCAGTTCCTTCAACTGCGCCGAAGCCGCGGCGCGCGCGCTTTCCGCCTGATTGACGTCCAGTTCCGAGATCAGTCCGGCCTCGAAACGCTTGCGCGCGATGTCGAGCGATTCTTCCGCCACGCGCAGGTTCTCGGTCGCCACATCGGTCTGCGCCTGCAGCGAGCGCGCGGCGAAATAGGTCTGGGCGATGGCGGAAGCGAGCGTGAGGCCCACGACGTCGCGCGCGTACTGCGTGGCGAGGTACTGCGCCCGCGCCGCTTCGTGCGCGCGCCGCAGCCGTCCCCAGAAATCGAGCTCGAAGGCGGTTCCGGCTGTGAGCGTGAAGGTGTTGCGGACCGAAGTGGCGGAAGAACCGGGATTGCGGCTGCGGCCGCGCTCGGCGCCGCCGCTGATGTCGATTTCCGGCAGGAACACCGAACGCGCTTCGCGCAGCACGGCCTCCGCTTCCTCGATCCGCGCCACTGCCACCTTCAAATCGGTGTTGCGCTCGAGGCCCGACTCCACCAGGCGGTTCAGCGTCTCGTCCTGGTAGAGCCTCCACCAGTCGGCCGGAATCTTCGCTTCGGCGCGCTCGGCCTCGGCGATGCCGTAATCCGCCGGCAGCTCGATTGCCGGCCGTTCGTAATCGGGGCCGACGGCGCAGCCGGCGAGCAGCGCCGTCAGCAGCGCGACAAGCTTGTTCTTCTTCATGCCGGTTCCTTCACTTCCGCAGCATCTTCGCGCGGCCGCTCGCCCATCTTCTGGCGGCGTGCGAACCAGGTGAAGAACAGCGGGACGAAAATCGTCGCGATCGCCGTGGCGAAGATCATGCCGCCGACCACACCCGTGCCCATCGAGCGGCGGGCGGCCGAGCCGGCGCCGGTGGCGATGGCAAGGGGCAGCACGCCGATGATGAAGGCGAGCGAGGTCATCACGATCGGGCGGAAGCGCAGGCGCGCCGCTTCCAGCGCTGCCTCCATCGGCTTCTTGCCCGACAGCAGCCCCTGCTGCGCGAATTCCACGATCAGGATCGCGTTCTTCGCCGCCAGGCCGATGAGCACCACCAGACCGATCTGGAAGTAGATGTCGTTTTCCATGCCGCGCAGCCACACCAGCGTCAGCGCGCCGAGCACCGCGAACGGCACGGCGAGCACCACCGCCGAGGGCAGGCGCCAGCGTTCGTACAGCGCGGCGAGGATCAGATACACCATCACCAGCGCGAAGCCAAAGGCGAAGATCGACGCGCTGCCGGTGCGCTTTTCCTGGAAGGCCTGGCCGGTCCAGGCGATGCTGTAGCCTTCGGGCAGTACCTGGGCGGCGACTTCCTCGACCGCGGCGATGGCCTGACCCGAGCTGACGCCGCGCTTGCCGCTGCCCATCACCTTGGCGGCGATGAAGCCGTTGAAGCGTTCGATCTGTTCGGGGCCGACGACCTGGCGCATGGTGAGGAAGGTCTTCACCGGGATCATTTCGCCCGTGGTGTTGGAACGCACGTGGATGCGGCCCAGGTCCTCGGGCGTGGCGCGATACGGCGCATCCGCCTGCAACTGCACGCGGTAGGTGCGTCCCGAACGGTTGAAGTCGTTGACGTAGAGCGGGCCCATGGTGGCGCCCAGCGCGGCGTAGATGTCGGACACCGGCACGCCGAGCGCCATGGCATGTTCGCGGTTCACCTCGACATAGAGCTGCGGCACCGTCGGGCGGTAGAAGGTGTTGACGTTCTGCAGATCCGGGTGTTGCGACAGGGCCTGGATGAAGTTCTGCACCACCTGCGAGAGCCGCTGGGGATCGGGATCGGTGCGCGCCTGCACATAGACTTCGAAGCCGCCCGCGGTACCCAGGCCGCGGATGGGCGGCGGGTTGAAGGCGAACACCACGCCGTCCTCGAAGCTGAAGCCGATCTTCGAGACCGCGTCGACCACGTCCTGCGCGGTGGATTCGCGTTCGTCCCAGTGCTTGAAGGTCATGAAGCTCGTGCCGGCGTTGGTCTTGTTGCCGCCGCCGACGAGGTCGAAGCCGCGCACCACGAAGATGTGCGAAATGGCTTCGTGTCCCTGCATGCGCTGCTGCAGTTCCGCGCCGGTTTTGCCGGTGCGCTGCAGCGTGGCGCCGTCGGGCAGTTGAATGGACGCGAAGATGTAGCCCTGGTCTTCCAGCGGCACGAAACTCGTCGGCACGCGCCAGAACATCAGCGCCGCCAGCGCTACCACGCCCAGGAAGGCGAGACCGGCCAGCACGCGATGCCGCAGCGTGAAGTTCACGGCGCGCAGGAAACCCTGGGTCGTGCGGGCAAAGCCGCGGTTGAAGACCCGCGCCCAGCCCGACTCGTGATCGCCGTGCTTGAGCAGCAGCGCGCACAGCGCGGGGGTGAGCGTGAGCGCGACCAGACCGGAGATGACCACCGAGATCGCGACGGTGACGGCGAACTGCTTGTACAGCACGCCGGCGATGCCGCCGAGGAAGGCGACCGGGATGAACACCGAGACCAGCACCAGCACGATCGCGACCACCGCGCCCGACACCTCGTGCATCGCCTCGATGGCCGCTTCCTTGGGCGTCATGCCGTGTTCGCGCATCAGGCGCTCGACGTTCTCCAGCACCACGATGGCGTCGTCCACCACGATGCCGATTGCCAGCACCATGGCGAACAGCGTCAGGGTGTTGATGGAGAAGCCCAGCGCGAGCAGGCCGGCGAAGGTGCCGATGATGGACACCGGCACCGCGATCATGGGAATGAGCGTCGCGCGCCAGGTCTGCAGGAACAGGAACACCACCAGCACGACGAGCACCGCCGCCTCGAGGATGGTGTGCAGCACCTCGTTGATCGAGGCCGACACCACCTGCGTGGTGTCGAAGGGGATCAACCAGTCAACGCCCTCGGGGAAGGCTTTGCCCAGTTCCGTCATGCGCTCGCGCACCGCCTTGATGGTGTCGAGCGCGTTGGCGCCGGTCTGCAGGAACACCGCCATGCCGACCGTGGGCACGCCGTCCACCGTCGCGGCCGTGTCGTAGTTCTGTCCGCCCAGTTCCACGCGCGCTACGTCGCGAATGCGCAGCACGCCTTGCGGACCGCCGGCGCGGATGATGATGTCGCCGAACTGTTCGGGGGTGACGAGCCGGCCCTGCGCGGTCACCGTGTAGGTCAGCGTCTGACCGGCCGGGGCGGGTTCCGCGCCGATCTTGCCGGCTGCGTACTGCTGGTTCTGCGCTTCGATGGCGGCCGCGACCTCGCTGGTCGTCACGCCGAGCTGCGCCATGCGGTTGGGATCGAGCCAGATCCGCATGGAGTAGGGCGAACCGAACAGCGTCACGTCGCCCACGCCCGGCGTGCGCTTGAGCTCGTCGATGATGTTGACAGTGGCGTAATCGGCGAGGAACAGCGTGTCGTAGCGCGGATCGTTGGAGCGCAGCGAGATCACCGCCAGAATGTCGTTCGAACGCTTCTGCACGATGACGCCGTTGCGCCGCACTTCCTCGGGCAGGCGCGGCAGCGCCAGTTGCACGCGGTTGTTGAGCTGGAATACCGCGGTGTCGACGTTGGTCCCGACTTCGAAAGTCGCGGTGATGGTCACCTGACCGTTGGAGGCCGACGAGGAGTTGAAATACAGCATGTTCTCCACGCCGGAGAGCTGTTCCTCGATCGGCGCGGCGACGGTCTTGGCCAGCGTCTCCGCGCTCGCGCCCGGATACTGGGCCGTGATGGTCACGGTCGGCGGCGCGATCTCGGGGTATTGGGAAATGGGCAGCACGAAGGCGGACACCAGGCCCGCGAGCGTGATGATGATCGACACCACGCTGGCGAAAATCGGCCGCTCGATGAAGAAGCGCGAGAAGTTGCCCATGGTTGCTCCTTAGCGGGCCGCCGGTGTCGATTCTTTTTGCGCCGAACCCGTGTCGTTGGCGGCCGCCTCGGGAGCGGCCGTGTCGCCGTTCATCACCTTCGCCTGCACCTTCGCGCCGGGGCGCAGTTTCATGAGGTTGTCGACCACCACAAGCTCGCCCGGCTGCAGGCCGCCGGTGACGACCCAGTCGCTGCCGAGCCAGTTGGCAGTCTGGACCGGACGCGTGGAAACGCTGCCGTCCGGGCCGACCACCCAGACCAGGTTGGCCTGCTCGGTCTGCATCACGGCCTGCTGCGGCACCAGGAAAGCCTGTTGCGAACCCGCCAGCACCTGCACGCGCGTGAACTGACCGGGCAGCCAGCGCAAGTCCTTGTTGGGGAATTCGGCGCGCAGTTGCACCGTGCCCATCTGCCGGTCGATGGTCGAGGCGGTGAAGTTCAGCTTGCCGTTGTCGGCGGCGATGCTGCCGTCGCGGTTGAGCAGGCGCACCACCGCGCCCTTGGCGTTGCCGCGCAGCCGTTCGAAGTCCGCCTCGGGCAGGGAGAAGCGGATCCAGACCGGATCCATTTGCACGACGGTCGTCAGCAGACTGGACTCGGTGCCGGCCTGCACCAGCGTGCCCTCGGAACGTACGGCGCGGCCGGTGATGCCGCCGATGGGGGCCGTGACGGTGGTGTAGGAGAGGTTGAGCTTCGCCTCCTCGACCCGGGCCTTGGCGCCGGCGATGGCGGCGGTGGCCAGCTTCAGTGCCGAGACCGCGTCGTCGTATTCCTTGCGGCCGATGGCGCCCTGGTCGACCAGCGTCTTGAGGCGTTCCACCTCGCGCTTGGCCTGTTCCTCGCGGGCCTGGGCTTCGCCGAGGGCCGCTTCCGCCTGGGCCAGTGCGATCTCGAAAGGCTCGCGTTCGATGCGGAACAGCACGGCGCCGGCCTTGACCGGTTCCCCCTCGTTGTAAACGCGCTTTTCCAGGATGCCGGAGACGCGCGCGCGCACTTCCACTTCGCGGGAACCTTCGGCGGTGCCTACGGCCTCGAAAGCCATGGGCACCTGCCGCAGCTCCATGCGTTTGGCGGTGACGGGGATGGCGGGCGGACCGCCCTGCGCCTGGGCGGCGGATTCATCCTTGCCGCAGCCGGCAAGCGCGAGAGAAAGCCACAGGACGGCAAAGCCGGTCCTGACGAAGGAGACGGATCGGGTTCGGTACATGTGTGCGGGGACGAAGGAAGCGCGTACGCGAGTATATCAACGTTCGACGAGCGGGCAGCGATTATATACAATCAAAAATGTATGTAAAAGCCGGGCTTGTCGGCCCGCCGCAAAGAGTCATGCGACGCACGAAAGAGGAAGCCGCGCGGACGCGCCGCACCATCATGGACGCGGCGCTCAAGACCTTCAGCAAACAGGGCATTGCACGCACCACCATGGAGGACGTGGCGCGTGCGGCCGGCGTCACGCGCGGTGCAGTCTATTGGCACTTCGCCAACAAGCGCGATCTGATCCACGCCATCCGCGAGGAAGTTTCGCTGCCGCTCATCGACCAGGTCGATTTCACGCTGCTCAAGCAGCAGGACGTGCCGCCGCTGGAACGCGTCGAACGCTTCCTGGTCGGACTGATCGAGGCGGTGGAGCGCTGCGCACGGACCCGGACCACGTTCGAGGTCATCTCGTTCAAATGCGAATACGTGGACGACATGGCCCGGGACCTGCGCGAGTACGCACGTAAGAACGAACGGCTGCGTGAGACGCTGACCAAGGTCTACAGGGAGGCGCAGGCGGACATGCGACCGGGGCTGCAGCCGGAGCTGGCCGCCCTGGAAACCGTGACCTTTCTCGCCGGCCTGCTGCGCCTGTGGCTGATGGACCGGCATGCAACGGCCGTGCGTGCGCATGCCCGCGAGCTCATCGCCATGCACGTGGCCAGCCGCAAGGCCTGAACCCGCGCAGCCTCTGCCACGCATTTTGCATTGCGGGCATCGCGTTGCCGGCGCACACATGATATACATCGCGCACCTGGAGGAGGGTGGCGCCGCCATGGGCGGTGCGCCGTAGGGGCGCCTGGCATAGACAGCGCCACGAAGGAAGAGGCTTGAAAAAATTCCATTACATCCTGCTTCCCGCCGCGGCGCTGGCCGCGTTGGGCGGCTATGCCTACTATGCGCAGCGGACTCCGCTCGAGCCGGCGTCCGGCGGCAAGGCGGCGCCCGCGGCGGCCCAACAGACCGCCGCGCCCAAGCCGGTGCAGGTCGAGGTGTACCGGGTTGCGCCGAGCAGCATCCAGAACGACGCCATCGCGGTCGGCACCCTGCGTTCCAACGAATCGGTGGTGGTGCGTCCGGAAGTGTCGGGGCGCATCGTCAAACTCAATTTCACCGAGGGCGGCTACGTCAAGGCCGGCCAGCTGCTGGTGCAGCTCGATCCCTCAATCGCGGCGGCGGAGCTGGAGCAGGCGCGCGCCAATCTCAAGCTCGCGCAGGCCAACTACGAACGCACCGTCGAGCTGCGCAAGAACAACTTCGTCAGCGCCGCGGCCGAGGACCAGGCGCTCAACAATCTGCGCGTCATCGAGGCCACGGTGGCGCTCGCGGAGGCGCGCCTGGCCAAGACCGAGATCCGTGCACCGTTTTCGGGCGTGATCGGCATCAGGCAGGTGAGCGTGGGCGATTACGTGAAGGAGGGGCAGGATCTGGTCACCCTCGAGGACACCTCGTCCTTCAAAGTGGATTTCCGCCTGCCCGAGATGTTCACCGCCTACCTGCAGCCCGGACAGAAGGTGGAGGTGCGCAGCGATGCCTTCCGCGACAGGCATTGGCTGGCCACGCTCGACGCCATCGACCCGGTGGTCGACCAGAACGGCCGCGCGCTGGTGCTGCGCGCGCGGCTGCAGAACGTGGACGGCAAGCTGCGTCCGGGCATGTTCGTACAGACGCGCGTGATCCTGGAGGAACGCGACGACGCCCTGCTCGTGCCGGAGGAGGCCGTCATCGCCATCGGCGGCGAGCAGCGTGTCTACCGGGTGCACGGGGACAAGGTGGAGATGGTCTCGGTCGAGACCGGGCTGCGCCGGGCGGGCATGGTCGAGATCACCCACGGCCTGCAGCCCGGCGACCTGATCGTGACCGCCGGGCATCTGCGTCTGAAGCCGGGCGCTACGGTGGCCTACACCGAACCCAGCGCGACGGTGGCGGTGCCCAACAAGGCGGCCACGCCGGCCGCGCCGCCCGCGCGTCCATCCAAGAACGCTTCCTGAGCCGCGCCCATGGTGCTCTCCGATCTCAGCGTCCGGCGTCCCGTGCTCGCCACGGTGATGAGCCTGGTGATCGTGCTGATCGGGATCGTCTGCTACGAGCGCCTGCCGGTGCGCGAGTATCCCAACATCGACGAGCCGGTCGTCACCGTCCGCACCACGTACCGCGGCGCCAGCCCCGATATCATCGAGTCGCGTGTCACGCGGCCGCTCGAGGAACAGCTCGCGGGCATCGAAGGCATCGACGTGATGACCTCGATCAGCCGCTCCGAGGAAAGCCAGATCACACTGCGCTTCCGCCTGGAGCGCGATCCCGATGCGGCTGCCGCCGACGTGCGCGACCGCGTCTCGCGCGCGCGGCGTCGTCTGCCGGACGACATCGACGAGCCGATCATCACCAAGGTCGAAGCCGACGCCAACCCCATCATCTGGCTCGCCTTCTCCAGCGACCGCTATTCGGCGATGGAGCTGACGGACTTCGCCAGCCGGCTGGTCAAGCCGCGCCTGCAGACGCTGCCCGGCGCGGCCGATGTGCGCATCGGCGGCGAACGACGCTACGCCATGCGCATCTGGATCGACCGCGGCAAACTGGCAGGCTACGGCCTCACGCCGCAGGACGTGGAGGAGGCGCTCAGACGGCAGAACGTCGAAGTACCCTCGGGCCGCATCGAAAGCGAGATGCGCGAGTTCTCGGTGGTGACGCAGACCGATCTGGTCAAGCCCGAGCAGTTCGAGCAGGTCATCGTCCGCTACGTGCAGGGCTATCCGGTGCGCATCCGCGACGTCGCGCGGGTGGAAATCGCGCCCGAGAACGAACGCACCGTGGTGCGCTATAACGGCAAGCCGGCCGTGGCGCTGGGCGTCATCAAGCAGGCGACCGCCAACCCGCTGGAACTGGCGGAGGCGGTGCGCGAGGAGATGCCTAAGATCCTCGCCGATCTGCCGCCGGGCATCGAGGTCAACGTCGCCAACGACACCACCATCTTCATCGACCGTTCCATCCGCTCGGTCTACCGCACCATCGGCGAGGCGGTGGTGCTGGTGGTGCTGGTGATCTTCCTCTTCCTCCGCTCGATACGCGCCACGCTCATCCCGCTGGTGACCATTCCCGTGTCGCTGATCGGCGCCTTCGGGATCATGTACGTGCTCGGCTTCAGCGTGAACACGCTGACGCTGCTCGCGCTGGTGCTCGCCATCGGTCTGGTGGTGGACGACGCCATCGTCATGCTGGAGAACATCTACCGGCACATCGAGGAGGGCATGCATCCTTTCAAGGCGGCGCTGGTCGGCTCGAAGGAGATCGGTTTCGCCGTGGTCGCGATGACGCTCACGCTGGCGGCGGTGTACGCGCCGGTGGCGTTCATGACCGGGCGCACCGGCAAGCTGTTCATCGAATTCGCGCTCACCCTCGCCTGCGCGGTGATCGTCTCGGGCTTCGTCGCGCTCACGCTCTCGCCGATGATGTGCTCGAAGCTGCTGCGCCACGCCGAGAAGCACGGCCGCTTCTACAACTGGGTGGAGAACGGGCTCGTCCGCCTGACGGACGCCTACCGCGGGGCGTTGCGGCGCGCGCTCGGCAGGCGCACGGCGGTGCTGCTGATCGCCTTCTGCATTCCCAGCGCGGCCATCGTGCTGCTCTTCGGCAGCCTCAAGCAGGAGCTCTCGCCGACCGAGGACCGTGGGACGATCGTGGGCAACTTCATCGCGCCCGAGGGCGCGACCATCGACTATACCGACCGCTATGCGCGCATGCTGGAGGAGATCTATTCCCAGGCGCCGGCGGTGAACCGCTATTTCGTCATCGCCGGTTCGCCCGAAGTGTCGCGCGGCCGCTCCTACGTCCGGCTGATCGACTGGGAAGAGCGCGATATCAGCGCGCAGGAGGTCGCCGACTGGCTGAGGCCGCGCATGGCGGCGCTGCCCGGCGTGATGGCCTTCCCCTCGCTGCCGCCTTCGCTGGGCGCGAGCATCCGTTCCAAACCGGTGGAGATCGTCATCGTCACCTCGGCCGAGTATCCGGAACTGGAGCGGGTGGTGGAGCGCATCATGGATCGCGCGGCCCAGAATCCGGGGCTGCAGAACCTGGAGACCGACCTCGTGCTCAACAAGCCCGAGCTGCGGGTGGACGTGCGGCGGGACCGCGCCGCCGACGCTGGCGTGCCGGTGGAGACCATCGGGCGCACCATGGAGACCATGCTGGGCGGCCGGCAGGTGACGCGCTTCAAGATGAACGGTGAGCAGTACGACGTGCTGGTGCAGGTGGCGGCGAGCGAACGCAACAATCCGCGCGACATCTCCAACATCTTCGTGCGCGGCGTCAACGACGTCATGGTGCCGCTCTCCAGCCTGGTGTCGGTGCAGGAGACGGTGGCGCCGCGCGAGCTCAACCATTTCAACCAGCGCCGATCGGCCACCATCACCGCCAACCTCGCACCCGGCTATGCGCTCGGCGAGGCGCTCGATTTCCTGGAACAGGTGGCGCGCGAGGAAATGCCCGAGGGCTATGCGCTCGACTACAACGGCAACTCGCGCGAGTTCAAGGAATCTTCGGGCAGCCTGTGGTTCGCCTTCGGGCTGGCGCTGGTGTTCATCTACTTGGTGCTCTCGGCGCAGTTCGAGAGCTTCCGCGATCCGTTCATCATCATGTTCACCGTGCCGCTTTCCATGACGGGCGCGCTGCTGGCGCTCAAGCTCTCCGGCGGCACGCTTAACGTCTACAGCCAGATCGGCCTGGTGACGCTGGTGGGGCTCATCACCAAGCACGGCATCCTGATTGTCGAATTCGCCAATCAGCTGCAGGAGCGGGGCGCCGAATTGCTCGACGCGGTCGTGGAAGCCTCGGTGCTGCGCCTGCGGCCCATCCTGATGACCACCGGCGCCATGGTGCTGGGCGCGATCCCCCTCGCGTTTGCCCACGGCGCGGGCGCGGAAAGCCGCTATCCCATCGGCTGGGTGATCGTGGGCGGCCTGATGCTCGGCACCTTGCTTACCCTGTTCGTCGTCCCGGTGGTATACAGTCTGCTCGCCCGCCGGCACCGTCCGGCCGAACTGCACGTGACGGACGAGCCGCTGGTCGGCCAGCCTCATTAAAAGCACAATGCGTCAGATCGTTCTCGATACCGAAACCACCGGCCTCAACGCCAAACTGGGCGATCGCATCGTCGAACTCGCCTGCGTGGAGCTCGTCAACCGCCGCCTCACCGGCAACAATTTCCATCGCTATGTGAACCCGGGACGCCCGGTGGAAGAGGGGGCGTTGAAAGTGCATGGCATTACCGACGAGTTCCTCGCCGATAAGCCGAAATTCGCGGAAATCGCCGACGAATTCCTGGAATACGTCCGCGGCGCCGAGCTCATCATCCACAACGCCGCCTTCGACGTCGAGTTTCTCAACATGGAACTGCAGAGCTGCGGCCGCGGTACGCTGGCCGACCACGTGGCCTGCGTGATCGACACGCTGGAACACGCGCGCGAACTGCATCCCGGCAAGAAGAACTCCCTCGATGCGCTGTGCGAACGCTATGGCGTGGACAATGCGCATCGCACGCTGCACGGCGCCCTGCTCGACGCGGAACTGCTGGCCGAGGTCTATCTGGCCATGACGCGCGGCCAGGAGACGCTCGGCATCGACCTCGAGGCGCCCGCCGCGGCCGGTCCGGCCGCCGCCGTGCTGCGGCCGCGCCCCCGGCTCGTCGTGCTGCAGGCGAGCGAGGAGGAGGTCGCCGCGCACATCGCCATCCTGGAAGACATCGCCAAGGAGGCCAAACGCGGCACGGTGTGGCAGTTCGAGCCTGCCGCTTCGGCAGTGAACGCCGCCTGAACGGCCTGTCGGGTTTTTTACGCTCGTTCATATTTCGTGCGCCGATCGAAGGACCGTGCCGTACCGGTCCGCGCGCAAGTTGCGGGGCTGACAGTCGGCCGGACGCGATCAACGCGCGCTTTTTGCTACGCCTCGGTGCAGAGCAGGCAAACATCGAGGCACGGCAATGGAACATTCGTCCATCATTCAAGGCGGCCGGGCGGGCGCCCGCCGCTGGTTGTCACCGTCCAGTCTCGCGCTGGGCGCGGTGATGATGTATTACCTGGACCCCGACAAGGGACGGCGGCGGCGTGCGCTGCTGCACGACCAGTTCGTGCATGCCGGCCGCAAGCTCCGCCGCGCACAGGGCGTGGTGGCGCGCGATTTCGCGGGGCGCGCGGCCGGGGTCCGGGCCGCCGCTGCGCGCTTCATCCGCGGCAGCGCGCCGCCCACGGACGAGGTGTTGCGCGAGCGGGTGCGTGCACAGCTCGGCCGGATCGTGTCGCATCCGCACGCCGTGCGGGTCGATGTGCAGGACGGCCATGTGGTCCTGAGCGGCACGATTCTGCAGGCCGAAGTGGCGCCCTTGCTGAAGACGGTGTGGCGCGTGCCGGGCGTGCGGTCGGTCGAGGACCGTCTCGACCAGTACCCTGAGCCGGGCAATATCCCCGCGCTGCAGGGCGGCGTCGAACGGCCGGGGCACCGCTTCGAGCTGCTTCAGGACAACTGGTCGCCTGCGGCGCGTGTCGTAACGGGCGGAGTGGGCGCCGGGCTGCTGGCCTACGGCCTGCGCGCGCGGCATCCTGCCGCGTTCCTGTTCGGGCTGCTCGGCTCGGCGTTGCTCGTCCGGGCGGCCGCAAACCGCGACCTGCGCTGCGTGGTCGGGCTGGACGAACGCCACGATGCGGTGGAAGTGCAGAAGACCATCCACATCGACGCGCCGGTCCCGGAGGTTTACGCCTTCTGGACCGACATCGGGAATTTTCCGCGCTTCATGTCGCACGTGCGCGAGGTGACGCGGCTGGACGAGGAACGGACGCGCTGGGTCGTCTCAGGGCCGGCCGGGGTACCGGTGGAATGGATCGCGCGGGTGACGCGCCGGGTGCCGGAGCAGTTGATCGAATGGTGCGCCGACGAGGGCTCGACCGTCCGTCATCGCGGCGTGGTGCGCTTCGATCCGGAAGGGCAGGGCACGCGCGTGCAGGTGCGGCTGCGCTACACCCCGCCGGCGGGGCTCATCGGTCATGTCGTGGCGACGCTTTTGGGCGCCGATCCCAAACACGAGGTGGACGCCGATTTCCTACGCATGAAGACCATGATCGAAACCGGCCGCACGTCCCATGATGCGGTGCAGCGCGGCGCGCCGCCCGCGACGCAGGCGGCGAACACCTGAGACGGCGGAAGCCGGCGCGGAACGCTTCGGCGTCTTCTCCATCGGCCGGCATCGCCGCTTTGCTGCGGTGCGTGCACGGGCGGCGAGGCCGCCGGCGCAAAATTGAGCCGGTGTCCCGTTTGGGCTATGATTCGTCGTCCAAAGCCCAACTTCCGCAATGACCAAGTATGTATTTGTCTCGGGCGGTGTGGTGTCCTCGCTGGGCAAGGGGATCGCAGCCGCCTCGCTAGCCGCGATTCTCGAGTCCCGCGGCATCAAAGTCACCCTCATCAAACTCGATCCGTATATCAACGTCGACCCCGGCACCATGAGCCCCTTCCAGCACGGGGAGGTGTTCGTGACCGAGGACGGTGCCGAAACCGATCTCGATCTGGGCCATTACGAGCGCTTCATCTCGGCCAAGATGCGCAAGGTGAACAACTTCACCACGGGCCAGATCTACGAGAGCGTGATCAAGAAGGAGCGGCGCGGCGACTATCTCGGCCGCACCGTGCAGGTGATCCCGCACATCACCGACGAGATCAAGAGCTTCATCCGCCGCGGCGCCGGCGATGCCGATGTGGCGATCGTCGAAATCGGCGGCACGGTCGGGGACATCGAATCGCTGCCCTTCCTCGAGGCGGTCCGCCAGATGCGCCTGGAACTGGGCGAGCGCAACACCTGTTACCTGCATCTCACACTGGTGCCGTACATCAAGTCGGCCGGCGAGATCAAGACCAAGCCGACCCAGCATTCGGTCAAGGAACTGCGCGAAATCGGTATCCAGCCCGACGTCGTGGTCTGCCGCACCGAAGGGCCGCTGCCCGAGGAGGAGCGCAAGAAGATCGCGCTGTTCTGCAACCTGTCGGAAAAGGCGGTGATCTCGGCCTGGGACGTGGACTCGATCTACAAGATCCCGTCCATGCTGCACCAGCAGATGCTCGACGAGATCGTCTGCCACAAGCTCGACCTGCTGGCCAAGCCGGCCAATCTCGAGGTCTGGGACAAGCTCGTCTACGCGTTGGAGCACCCGGAGCACGAGGTCACGATCGCGCTGGTCGGCAAGTACGTCGATCTCACCGAATCCTACAAATCGCTGTCCGAGGCGCTGATCCACGCCGGCATCCACACCCGCTCGAAGGTCAACATCCGCTACATCGATTCGGAGGACATCGAGCGCGAAGGCACCGGCGCGCTGCACAACGTCGACGCCATCCTGGTGCCGGGCGGTTTCGGCAAGCGCGGCGTGGAAGGCAAGATCAAGGCGATCCAGTACGCGCGCGAGAACAAGGTGCCGTATCTGGGCATCTGTCTCGGCATGCAGCTCGCGGTGATCGAGTATGCGCGCCACGTCTGCGGGCTGGAGGGCGCGAATTCCACCGAATTCGATCCCGACACGCCCCATCCGGTGGTGGCGCTGATCACCGAATGGATGGACCGCGAAGGCCGCATCGAAAAGCGCGACGAGAAATCCGATCTGGGCGGCACCATGCGCCTGGGCGCGCAGCTCGCGGTGCTCGAGCCGGACAGCCTGGCGCGCAAGATCTACGGCAGCGAGATCATCAACGAGCGCCACCGGCACCGTTACGAAGTCAACGGGGTCTACGTGCCGCAGCTCAAGAAGGCGGGCTTGCGAATTGCCGGCCTCACCCAGCACGAGAAGCTGGTGGAAATCGTGGAGCTGCCCGACCACCCCTGGTTCATCGGCTGCCAGTTCCACCCGGAATTCACCTCGACGCCGCGCGAGGGCCATCCGCTGTTCAAGAGCTTCGTCGAAGCGGCACTGCAGCATCAGGAGCGCCGTCGCAAGCTGCAGCCTGCGGCGGTGGCGTCATGAAAATCTTTGGCGGCGAAGCGCGGGCAACGCGCTTCGCGGAGGTGATACGGCCGTGAAACTGTGCGGATTCGAAGTGGGGCTGGACAAGCCGATCTTCCTGATCGCCGGCCCCTGCGTGGTGGAGTCGCGCGACCTGGCGCACGAGACGGCCGGGCGGCTGAAGGAGATCGCCGCGGCCGTCGGCGTCCCGTTCATTTACAAGTCGTCCTACGACAAGGCCAACCGCAGCTCGGGCAAATCCTTCCGCGGGCCGGGCATGGAGAAGGGGCTGGAGATCCTGGCCGACGTGCGCAAGAAGATCGGCGTGCCGGTGATCACCGACGTCCATACCGAGGCGGAAGTCCCGGCCGTGGCCGAGGTGGTGGATGTGCTGCAGACGCCGGCTTTCCTTTGCCGGCAGACCGACTTCATCCGCGCCGTTGCGCGTACCGGCAAACCGGTGAACATCAAGAAGGGCCAGTTCCTCGCGCCCGGCGACATGAAGAACGTGGTCGACAAGGCGCGCGAGGCGGCCGCCGAGGTGGGCGCGCAGGACACCATCATGGTGTGCGAGCGCGGCGTGTGCTTCGGCTACAACAACCTGGTGTCCGACATGCGCGCGCTGATGATCATGCGCGAGACCGGCTGCCCGGTGGTGTTCGACGCCACGCACTCGGTGCAACTGCCGGGCGGGAAGGGCACCGCGAGCGGTGGCCAGCGCGAATTCGTGCCGGTGCTGGCGCGTGCCGCTGTGGCCTCGGGCATCGCCGGGCTGTTCATGGAGACGCATCCCGATCCGGACCGTGCGCTCTCCGACGGGCCCAACGCCTGGCCGCTCGGCCTGATGCAGCCGCTCCTGGAGACCTTGAAGGCCCTGGACGAACTGGTGAAGGCGCACGGGTTCGCGGAAGAAAAGCTGTAAAGTTCGATCATTAAAAAACACTGGGTGCAGGCGGAGAGTTTTGCTGCGCCCGTCAGATAAGAGGTTCCTATGAGTTCGATCGTCGACGTCGTCGCAAGGGAGATACTCGATTCGCGGGGCAACCCCACGGTCGAAGCCGATGTGTTACTGGAGTCCGGGGTGATGGGGCGCGCAGCGGTGCCGTCCGGCGCTTCCACGGGTTCGCGCGAAGCCCTGGAACTGCGCGACGGTGACAAGCAGCGTTATCTCGGCAAGGGCGTGCTGCGCGCGGTCGAACACATCAACACCGAGATTTCGGAAGTCATCATGGGGCTCGACGCCTCCGAGCAGAGCTTCATCGACAAGACCCTGATCGAACTCGACGGCACGGAGAACAAGAGCCGTCTGGGCGCCAACGCTCTGCTGGCGGTGTCGATGGCGGTGGCCAAAGCCGCGGCCGAGGAAGCGGGCCTGCCGCTCTACCGCTATTTCGGCGGTTCGGGGCCGATGCAGATGCCGGTGCCGATGATGAACGTCATCAACGGCGGCGCGCATGCCAACAACAACCTCGACATGCAGGAATTCATGATCCTGCCGGTGGGCGCGAAGAGCTTCCGCGAAGCGCTGCGCTGCGGCGCCGAGGTCTTCCATGCGCTGAAGAAGCTGCTCGACCAGAAAGGCATGCCCACCACCGTGGGCGACGAGGGCGGTTTCGCGCCGAACCTCAATTCCAACGCCGAGGCGCTGGAGCTCATCATGCAGGCGATCGACGCCGCCGGCTACACGCCCGGCCAGGACGTGCTGCTCGGCATGGACTGCGCCAGTTCCGAGTTCTACAAGGACGGCCGCTACCACCTGGAGTCCGAGGGCCTGCAGCTCAGCTCGGAGGAATTCGCCGACTACCTCGCCACGCTGTGCGACAAGTTCCCGATCGTATCGATCGAGGACGGCATGTCGGAAGGCGACTGGGAGGGCTGGAAGCTCCTCACCGAGCGGCTCGGCAAGAAGGTGCAGCTCGTGGGCGACGATCTGTTCGTCACCAACACCAAGATCCTGCGCGAAGGCATCCGGCTCGGCGTCGCCAACTCGATCCTCATCAAGGTGAACCAGATCGGCACGCTGACCGAGACCTTCGCCGCCATCGAGATGGCCAAGCGTGCCGGCTACACCGCGGTGATCTCGCACCGCTCGGGCGAGACCGAGGACACCACCATCGCCGACATCGCGGTGGGCACCAATGCGCTGCAGATCAAGACCGGCTCGCTGTCGCGTTCCGACCGCATCGCCAAGTACAACCAGTTGCTGCGCATCGAAGAAGACCTGGGCGACGCGGTGTCCTATCCCGGGCGCGAAGCCTTCTACCAGTTGCGTTGAGGGAGCGGGCGCGCCGCTTTTGCCATGAAGATCCTGGCCATCATCCTGGGGATACTGATCGTGCTGATCCAGTATCCCTTGTGGCTGGGCAAGGGCGGCTGGCTCCAGGTCTGGAAGGCCGAACGGCAGGTCGAAGCGCAGAAGCAGTTGAACGACGCCATGCAGGCGCGCAACGACAGCCTGGCTGCGGAAGTGGCGGACCTGAAGCAGGGGCTCGAAGCCGTGGAGGAACGCGCGCGCTACGAGCTCGGCTTCGTAAAGAAGGACGAGGTGTTCTTCCAGATCGTCGAGTCCAAGAAGGATCCCCATGCGCCCGCGCGATGAAGCGCGCCGCGAAACCCAGCATCCAACTCGAAGCCCGCGATAGCGGGCTTTCTTGCACATGAATCTCCATCGACTCCTTCGTCAACGTGAAGCAGCGGGCCGGCCGCTGCGCATCGCCCTCATCGGCGCCGGCAAGTTCGGCGCGATGTATCTTTCCCAGGCGCGCACCACGCCCGGCATGCATATCGCCGCCGTGGTGGATCTGCAGCCCGCGCGTGCGCACGACGCGCTCACGCGCACCGGCTGGGAAGCGGCGCGCATCGGCGCGCCGTCCGTTGAACAGGCCGTGAAGTCGCGCACGGTGCACATCACCGACGACGCGCCGGCCGTCATCGCCTCGCCGCACATCGACATCGTCATCGATGCCACGGGCAGTCCCGCCGCCGGCATCAGGCACGTGCTGGCCTGCTGCGAACACGGCAAGCACATCGTCATGGTGAACGTCGAAGCCGATGCGCTCGCCGGGCCGCTGCTCGCGCGCTACGCCGAACGCGCGGGCATCGTCTATTCGCTCGCCTACGGCGATCAGCCGGCCCTGATCTGCGAAATGGTGGATTGGGCGCGCACCGCCGGACTCGAAGTGGTGGCGGCGGGCAAGGGCACGAAATACCTGCCGGAATATCACGCCTCGACACCCGACACCGTGTGGCCCTATTACGGCTTCACGCCCGAAATGGTGGCGCAGGGCGACTTTAACGCGCAGATGTTCAACAGCTTCCTCGACGGTACCAAGTCGGCGATCGAAATGGCGGCGGTGGCGAACGCGACCGGATTGCGGCCCGCGCCCCACGGCCTGGAGTTTCCGCCCTGCGGCGTGGACGATCTGCCCAAAGTGCTGCGTCCGCGTGAAGTCGGCGGCACGCTGCATCACAGCGGTCAGGTGGAAGTGGTGTCGAGCCTCAACCGCGACGGCTCGCCGGTGTTCCGCGATCTGCGCTGGGGCGTGTACGTGGTGTTCGAAGGCGGCACCGAGTACGTGCGCAAGTGCTTCAGGGAATACGGGCTCGTCACCGACGACAGCGGCCGTTACTCCGCGATGTACAAGCCCTATCACCTCATCGGACTAGAGTTGGGGATTACGGTGGCCTCGGTCGGCGTACGCAACGAGCCGACGGGTGCGCCGCAGGACTGGCTCGGCGACGTGGTCGCCACCGCGAAGCGCGATCTGCAGGCGGGCGAGACGCTCGACGGCGAAGGCGGCTACACCGTATACGGCAAACTCATGCCGGCCGAGGACTCGCTGCGTCTCGGCGGATTGCCGCTCGGACTCGCCCACGGCGTGAAGCTCGTCAAGCCGGTGAAGGCGGGCGAGCCGGTGCGCTGGGAAGACGTGGCGATCGATCCCAACGACCCGGCGGCGCGCTTCCGCCGCGAAATGGAAGCCGCGTTCAAGCGCTGACGCAAGGCCTGTATTCGTGAGGTGATGTGCCGGCTGTGCCGCGCCTGTCTGGTCGTTAATTATTGAAAGCAAATACTGATCGTCTCGCAGCGGCTGTTGGGTATGGTGGGCTGATATTTTGTGGTAAGCGTCGCGAGAATGCGTTTGCCGTTTACGGGCTGAAGAAAAGCCAGCCGCGCAATGGGAACAGAGAAAGGCGGCCGTAAGGCGGCCTTTTCTTTTGTGGCGTTTCGGAGGCAAGCTTGCAACTTGGGGAGGACAGAGCCGACACGTGAGTTCGTATCACATGGATAAGTACGAACGTATCTACAAACTCCATAACATCCTTGCCGGTCGCCGCGTTCCAGTCGAAATAGGAGAGTTGTTGCAGGCGCTGGATTGCTCGGAGGCGACGTTCTACAGGCTGATCGCGCTCATGCGCGATTTCCTGAAAGCGCCCATCGAGTGTGATCGTAACCGCGGCTATTACTACCGGCGGCAACCGGGAGACGAAGCTTATGAGCTCCCGGGTCTTTGGTTTACCGCCAAGGAATTACAAGCGCTGTTCGTCTTCGAGCGGCTATTGGCCGGGCTCGAACCGGGATTGCTGGGCGAACATCTGGCACCGCTCGGACGCCGCATTACCGAGTTGCTCCAGCACAAGCGCCTGGGCTTGAGCGAGGCGGCCCGGCGGATTCGGATCGTGAGCCTGGCATCCCGTCCTGTGGGCGCTTTTTTTCAGGTGCTTGCCAGCGCGACGCTGCAGCGCCGCCGCGTACGGGTCCGGTACCACTCGCGCAGTCGTAATGAGGTCGTCGAACGCGAGATTTCGCCGCAGCGGATGACGCATTACCGCGACAACTGGTACGTCGATGCCTGGTGCCATCACCGTAATGCGCTGCGCAGCTTTTCGGTGGACCGGGTGATGGAAGCGACCGAACTCGACCTGCCTGCGTTGGATTTCCAGGATTCCAAGCTGGACGAATACTACGCCAGCGCGTACGGCATTTTCGCGGGCAAAGCGAACAAGACGGCCGTGCTGCATTTCAGCCCGGAGCGAGCTCGTTGGGTGGCGGACGAACGATGGCATCCGCAGCAGGTGGGGCAATTCCTGACCGACGGCACCTACGAATTGCGCATCCCTTATCGCGATGAACGCGAACTGGTGATGGACATTCTCCGGCACGGCGGAGACGTCCGGGTGATCGCGCCCAAGACGTTGCGAAAAACGGTTCAGGAGACGTTGCGACGGGCGCTGCAGAACTACGAGGGTCAGCCCGATCCGGCAGGTAAGGAGACTCGCAGGTTCTGAGAGTCGGCTTTGGTAAAAAAGCACCCGGTCGTTTGCAGGGAGGAAAGAGGAGGTGCGGGAAAAATCCGGTCAATCAATTCAGCAGGGGAATACCCGCTTCTTCGGCGGCAGCCTGCAAGGCAGCGTCATAGGCGAGGAATCCAAACGCCGATTCGCTGCCCAGCAAGCGGTACACGGCGTCGGCGGCCGCGAGATGCACACTATCGTACCCGCGCAGGCCGTAGCGTCCCGCGAATACACCCGCTTGACGCACCAGGCGTTCGTCAACCATGACCACGCTCCAGGTCGGCCAGAGCTGGTCCAGTCCTTCTTTCAGGCGTTGAAACAGGCGCGGGTCGTTCTGGTGACGCGCGAAGCGCGCGAACGCGGAACAGGCCTCCGCGTAGGCGACCAGGTGCGTGACGACCTCGTCGCTCGTTTCGACGATTTTCCGAACCTGTGCCGAATGGGCTTCGTCGACCAGAAGTTTGACGAAGGCGGAGGTGTCGAGATACGCAATCATTCGCGCTGTTCGCTAACCCAGTCCGACAAGGATTTCTCCCCGCTCTTCGCTCGTGCGATCGGGTGGGGAAGAGGTGTCTTCCCCCGACTTGCACGAATCCACGGCTGGTTCCGAAGCCGCATGCGCGCGACTTCCTTGGGCGACGCCTGTTGGGCGTTGCCCGGACCGAGCAAACGGGCGATCACCTTGCCGCGCGAGGTGACTATGACTTCTTCACCTGCGTTGGCGCGGCGCAGGTATTCCGATAGCCGGTTCTTCAGTTCTCGCACCGAGACGTCCATGATCGTGGCCACATTTTTTGAATGTGGCCACATTATGGCGCCTTGGGGTGTGATCCACAACCCTTGTCCTGCCGCGCTGCGGCGAATAGCCGCGGCTTTTCTTTTTTTAAGAGGAGGTTACGATGGATTTGCGCTCGCTTGAACTCGTCAAAGGCCCCTACGCTGCCCTGCGTATCAATCAACGTCTGCTACCGGCCGGCGGCCCGGGCAGCAAGCTGTTTCCGCCGACCTTCGAAGGCGGGGTGTACTGCTTCGAGCAGCGGCGCATCGATGGGGAGACCAAGCACTGCGTGCTGCTTCATTCCGTGGCCGCCTGCGCCAACCTGCACGAAGAAGTGCTGCTCGACCTAGCCGAGCGCGGCGAGATCGAATTGCCGCGCATGCTGGTGGATTTCGACGCGTTCCCGGAGATCGGTCACGTATCCACATTGGAGGCGTCGCATCGGGTGTTCGACGCCGTGTTTCGAGATTCGGAGCTGGAGGGGCAGCCGTTCTCGAAACATCCGCTCTACAAGGAGCTGAGCCGTTCGAACGCCCACAACGCCACGGCGCTGTTTGCGCATTCGCCGCACGCGCTGTTGTTCGGGTGTTGGGATTCGACCGGATCGGCGGGTGGCTTGGGCAATAAGTTCGCACGGCGGCTGGTGTCCGAGATCATCGGCGTCGGCGTGGAGCGCGGCGAGACGCGCGGCGGCGTGAAACAGGATCAACTCGGTATTTCCCGCAACGTTGAGATCGAAATCGACAAGAACGGCGATTGGAAGCCCAAGGGCGTATTGACGGGGGAGAAGGCCGAGCGTGCCAAGGGCACGCGACCGGCGGAAGTCAACCATGGCAGCATCCTCGTAGGCGTCGACGTGGAGTGCGTCGACGAGGAGATCGGGGGGCAGTATGTGCGGCGCCGGGTTCCTTTGCGCGGAGGCGTCACCTGCGACTACGCGCTGCAAACCAGTGTGATTTCCCTTGCCGGTTTGCGGCGCCTGCGCTTCCCGATCGGCGCGAATGCAACGCCCGAACAGGACGACGCTGCGCGTGCGGTGCTCTGCGCGATGGGCCTGCTGGCGGTGGCGGCTTCACGTGAGCGCGGTTACGCATTGCGTTCGCGCTGCGATCTGGTGCCCGACGGCATTGCCCCGGTGGAAGTCGTGCACTGCGACGGTTCGGTGCAGTCCTTCTCGCTCGATGGCGCCGGTGCGATCGCGCTCTACCGCGAGGCGGTCGAAGCGGCCAAAAAGGCGGGCCTGCCGTGGCGCGCGGAACCGTTGCGCCTCAAGCCGCAGGCGAAGCTCGTCAAGCTCATCGAGCTCAGCCGGGTCGCGGCGCAAGGCGGGGAGTGAACCATGTTCGCCATCGAAGTCGAGTATCTGCTCGGACGGGCGGTGGCAACGGACAGCACTCGCCGCGACCTGGCGGAATGGCCGCCGCACCCGCAACGGCTGTTTTCTGCGTTGGTGGATGCCTATGGCGACGACCCGGATGACGCGGACGCGGCCGACGCGCTGCGGTGGCTGGAGTCGCTTGCCCCACCGCAACTCTATGTGAGCCTTGGAGAAGAAGCGTTCTACCGGCGCGTGACCAAATATTTCGTTCCCGTGAACGATAAGTTGCCGAAGCGTTTGTCGGCTGCGCCGCTGGTCGAACAGCGCAAACGTCCGGAGCGTTACTTTCCTGCAGTGATGCCCTGCAATCCGCGCGTGCAATTCCTCTGGCCGGATGCGACGCCGGACGCGAGGATCGAGCGTGCGCTGACGACGCTGATGCAGCGCGTGCACTATCTCGGCCATAGCAGCTCGCTCGTCCGTGTGGCGCCTGCTCGCGTACCGTTGTCGCCTTCTTTGGTGCCCGCTTCGCAGGGCGAACTGTTGCTGCGCGTGCCCGGACCTGGACGGTTTGACCGCTTGCGCCAGGTGTACGAGTTGCGGCGCGAAGATTCCACTGTCCAGCCGCCGCGCGGCGCAGAGGTCTGGTATCGGCGCGCGGGTGCTCAACGCCCCTGCGGCCCCTTCGGATCGGGCATTGTGGTGGCGATCCAGGACGGTCCGCCGGTGGATCTGGTCGCGACCGCGCCGGTGATCGACCGCTTGCGCGACGCGCTGCTTGCGCAGCTTTCGGCCGACATCCCCGAAATCCTGAGCGGACATCAGGAGAGCGGGGCGCCGGCGCTGCAGCCCCATCTGGCGTTATTGCCGCTTGCCAATGTGGGTTATCCCTATTCCGACGGCACGCTGAAGGGTTTCGCCGCCGTGCTGCCGCGCCACGCGGACGAGCGCGTGCGCACACGGCTGCTGCTGGCTTTGCAGAGCGTTCGGGAGCTGCTGCTCGGCAAGCTGGGCGTGTTGAAGCTCGACGTTCTGCCGCAGGGCGAAACGCCGCGTCTTGCGTCGCTGCGCTTCGATGCACGCTACCGCAGGCCCGCGCGGGTATGGGTGTCCGTCACGCCGGTCGCGTTGAGCAGGCATCCGAAGCCCAACAAGGGGCTCACGGAGGCGGACATCATCGCGCAGGACGTGGAGCGGCTGGGGTTGCCGCGACCGCGGGACATCGGCGTGGGCATGGTTTCCGCCGTGCGCGGCGCACCCAGAGCGATGGAATTCATGCGCGGAAACTTGAAGCAACTGGAAGGCCGGCTGCTGCGGCACGTGCGCATCGAGTTCGACGAGAAGGTCGAAGGGCCGCTTCTGGTGGGGGCCGGCCGGTTCATGGGCTTCGGCCTGTGTCTGCCGCTCGAGGGGAGGGAGCGATGAAGGCGGAGGATTTCAGCGCCTATTTCCAGGCCCTGCACGGCAAGCCGCCGTTTCCCTGGCAGGCGGCGCTCGCTGCACAGGTATGCAGGGAAGACCGTTGGCCGGAGGTCATCGATCTGCCGACCGGCGCTGGCAAAACGGCATGCCTCGATGTCGCGATCTTTCATCTTGCGCTTCGTGCGTACGAGGAAAGACCGAGCCGGGCGTCGCGCCGGATCGTGTTCGTCGTTGACCGGCGCATCGTGGTGGACGAGGCGGCGGAGCGTGCCAAATCCATCCAGCAAAAGCTGGAGTCGGCGCAAACCGGCATTCTGCAAGAGGTGGCGAAAGCTTTGCTCAGTCTCGGCGGCGACTCGCCGCTGCAGGTGATGACACTGCGGGGCGGCATGCCGCGCGAACGCAGTCTGGTTCGCGATCCCTGCCAGCCCACGGTGGTGCTCTCGACCGTCGACCAGATCGGCTCGCGCTTGCTGTTCAGAGGCTACGGCGTGAGCGGTTATGCCCAGCCCATGCATGCGGGTTTGTTCGCATTCGACACCCTGCTGCTTCTCGACGAGGCGCATCTGTCGGAGCCCTTCCTGCAGACGGTGGAAGGCATCCGCAGGGAGCAGGGGCGTGCGCTCACGCAATGGGGCGAAGGTGGCCCGCGCCTGATCGGTATCGTGCAGTTGACCGCCACGCCGCGGACAACGGCCAGATTCGGGCTGGGTGAGGCTGACTATCGCGACCTCACGCTTGCGCGCCGCCTCGACAGCTCGAAGCCGGCGCGACTGCTGGAAGTGCCCGACCGCAAGAAGCTCGTGGACCAGCTGGCGGATCTGGTCCTGGAAGGGTTGAGCGCGCTGCCGGCCGACCGGGAGCAGCCGCGCATCGCTGCGGTGGTGAACCGTGTTTCGACCGCGCGCGAGCTGTACGCCCAGCTGGAGGCGCGCCTGAAGGGGCGCGCGATGCTGCTGCTGCTGACCGGCAGGTCGAGGCCGCTCGAGCGCAACCGGCTGCTCGACCAACACAGATCCTTGCTCAAAGCGCAGGCCGAGCCGCGGCCGGGCGAGCGGCCGATTATCGTGGTCGCGACCCAGACGATCGAAGTCGGCGCGGATTTCGATTTCCACGCGCTGTACACCGAAGCCGCCAGTTACCAGGCGCTCAAACAGCGGTTCGGGCGGCTGAACCGGCTGGGCGTGCATGAACGGGTATCGGCCGCGATCGTGCTGTGCCTCAAAGGCGCGGACGATGATCCCGTTTACGGACGCACGCTGCTCGCCACGTGGAGCCATCTCGTCGCGCACGCGACCAAGACTGCCGACGGCGTGGCGGTGGTTGACCTGGGTATTCGCGCGGCACCGCCTGTAACGCCGGAAGTGCTGCCCGATCCGGTCGAGACGCCCGTGCTGACGCCGGCCGTGGTGGGGCTGCTCGCGCAGACGGAACCAAAGCCCGCCGTGGATCCGGATATCGCGCCGTATCTGCACGGCTTCGCGGGCCGGGAGGCGGAAATCCAGATCGTCTGGCGTTCGGGCATCGGCGACAGCGAAAGAATCGATATCGGGCGCGCGCGAGCGGTGCTCGAAGCGCTGCCGCCGGTTTCGATCGAGGCGCTGCCTTTGCCCCGGCGCGTCGCCATCGCCTGGCTGAACGGCAGGTTGCAGGAGAAGCACGCCACGCTGCCGGACCTCAGCGACGTGGAAGGCGATACGCAGCCAGAGACGGAGGAAGACGGCGCGTACCGCGTTCTGGCCCGGCGTGCAGGCGTGTGGGCGCTTGTCCCGATTACCGCGGTCCGGCCTGGCGAAGTCATCGTCATTCCCAGCGAGTGGGGTGGCTGCGATCAGTACGGCTTTGCGCCGGATTTCGCAAAGTCCGTCGAAGATCTGGGCGAGGTGGCTCATCTGGAGAGCCGTCGGCGCCCCGTCGGGGTATTTTCCGTTGAGCGCTTGAGTGCCGCGCTGCCGGACGAGGGCCTGCGCGAGCAGATCGTCGAGGCCCTGAAGGAGGTCCTGAAAGGCCTTCGAGAGGAAGCGATCACCGTCAAGGAAGCGGCGACGAAGTTCTGCGAGACGCTCGACGGCGCTGCAGGGAACCTGCCCGATGCGCTGCAAAGGCTTTGCCGTGCGCTGCGGCCCGATGGACAGCGGAACGGTTTCATTGCCGACGTCCTGAACGACGGAGACGAACCGTTCGGGCTCGTGCTGTTCGGCCGCCGCCCGACGATCGAGGACTTCGGCGACGAGGACACGGCGTTGCAGCGTACGGTGCCGGTGTCGCTGGTCGAACATTCGTGGGGCGTCGAGGCGTTTGCGCGCAGGCTCGCGTCTGGCGTCGGCTTGCCCCGCGAACTCGTGGAGACCCTTGCCTTGTCCGGCAAGGTGCACGACATCGGCAAGGCGGAACCGCGCTATCAGTTGCTGCTGGGCGGAACGAGCGCCGCACCGCTTGCGAAGAGCGATGCCGGCATGGGCGTCCGGCCGCTGGTGCCGATCGGAGAGCGACACGAGTGCTATTCGGTCGGGCTGCTCGACCAGAACCCGCAGCTGCTCGCCGAGGCGCGCGATCCGGCCTTGGTGCGGCATCTGGTCGGCAGCCACCATGGCCGGGGCCGCGCGTGGCAGCCGGTGCGCGAGGACGCCGGTGTGGACTTCACGCTCGAGTTCGAGGGCAGGACATTGCGTTTTTCCGGAGCGCCGAACCTGAGCGCGGTAGATAGCGGCTGGGCAGAGCAATTTGCCGAACTCAACAGGCGCTATGGGCCTTGGGGGCTCGCGTACCTGGAAACGCTGCTGCGTCTGGCGGACCATCGCCGTTCGGAGTTCGAGGTGCTCAACCGTTCTGAGGAGGAGGGACAAGCGTGAACCACACGATCGAACTGCCGGGGCTGATCGGCAGCACCCCGCTGGGGGCGATGGCGGCGTTCGGCCTGATCCGCGTGCTGTCCCAGAACGGCGTGCCGGCGCGGTTGCGCTGGAAAGAGGCGGACGACTGGGTCGCCGTGGTCGAAAGCGAGCTGCGGGACAGTCAAAGCCTCATACGCTGGCTCGGCGAGTGGATCAAGACCAGGCCGACGTCCGACCTGAGCTGGACGGAAGGGGACGTCCGGGTCGAGCCGCGGGTTTACCGTGCAGCGCTTGCCAAAGCGGTGGACAGCGATCCGCATCTCGCATCATTCCTTGCGGCGCTCGCGGCGGACGGTGCGGTCGACAAGTCGAAGGGGCTGATCAAGCCCTGTGCGTTCTACATGGCGTCGGGTCAAATGAGCTTTCTAGGGAACCTTCGCCAGGTTCTTGGCGCCATTAGAGAGGCTGCCGAAGAGCGGTGGACGGAGGCGTTACTCGGGCCCTGGGCGTACGGGACAGCTTTGCACAGCCTGGGCTGGGATCCGGCAGGGGAGCGCGTTTATGCGCTCAGGAGTCGCGCGCCGACCAGCGAAAAGGCCCGCTGCGTGGCTGGAGCAGTGTGGCTTGCCTACGAGGCCTTGCCGTACTTTCCGGCGCTGTCCCGTGACGGCCGGGAAGAGACAGCGGGTTTCTACCGCAGCAACGATCGCCGGACGTGGCGCTGGCCGCTGAAGAGCGTCGGCGTCGGCGCGGAGCCACTGAGGCTGCTCTTGCAGAGACACTGGGGCGAAACGGACTCCTTACCGGGTGGCGTATGCGCCGTGTACGAAAGCGAGCGTTTCGAATTCGGCCAGGGATACGCCGTTTTTCGTCCCGCAAGACGCGTCGCGTAATGGAGTAAGCAGGGCCGGCGGTAGCCGGCCCTGCCATATCGTGCATGCTACCGGCTTAAGTGTATGGCCGAGCACGTCTATACGCGCACCTGGATCGCTCGAGCCGCAGAGCTTCTGCGCCGTCAAGAACCTTGGTCGTGCGTTATTGCACGGCACCTGCGACTTTTTTCATTCGGCAATGGCCGAGCATAAGGGAGACGACCTCAAACGCTGGATAACGACGGATTGTCCGTAAACACCGGAGGGGAGTCATGCCCGAGGGAGACAACACTCAAATCGAGCTGCCGCTGCCTTTCCCGGAACTGTCCGGCGACATGCCGCTGCTTCCCGCACGGATGGTCAACGAGTACCAGTACTGCCCGCGTCTCGCCTACCTTGAATGGGTACAGGGGGAATGGGAGGAGTCTTCGGACACGGTCGAGGGCAGATATGCGCACCGTCGGGTCGATCGGCCTTCCGGTGATTTGCCGCCTCATCCAGACTCGGATTCGGAAGAACGTCTCCACGCGCGCTCGATCACCCTTTCTTCCAACAAGCTGGGCCTGATCGCAAAGATCGACCTGATCGAGGGCGTGGGGACAGTGGTCACGCCTGTCGACTATAAGAAGGGCAAACGCCCCCATGTAGCGCGTGGCGCATATGACCCGGAACGGGTCCAGCTTTGCATTCAGGGCATGCTTTTGGAGGAACACGGCTACGAGTGCAATGAAGGCCTGATTTACTACGTGGAAAGCAAGGAAAGGGTACGCGTCCAGTTCGATGCCGAGCTTCGGGCCATGACCAAAAATGCCATCGACGGCCTGCGTTTGATCGCATCCGGCGGGCGCGTCCCTGATCCGCTGGAGGACAGCCCTAAGTGCACGCGTTGTTCGCTGGTAGGAATCTGCTTGCCGGACGAAGTGCGATTTCTTCGCAGGCAGGATACAGCGCCGCGCCCTCTTGCCGTCGCGCGGGAGGAGGCGCTTCCGCTCTATGTCCAGGCCCACAACGCCAAAGTCGTTAAAAAGGGCGAGACACTGGAGATCTACGTCGACGACGAGAAGGTGCAGAGCGCACGTCTCATTGAAGTGTCACAACTGGTTCTGATGGGAAATATCTACGTGACAACCCCAACACTGCATGAGCTGATGAGCCGAGAAATCCCCATATCCTGGCACTCGTATGGCGGATGGTTCGTGGGGCACACTGTCGGCACGGGGCATAAGAACGTGGAAATCCGGACGGCTCAGTACAAGGCAAGCTTTGACGCCGCAAAATGCCTGCGCTTGGCAAAAGGCCTTGTCGTCGCGAAGATCCAGAACTGCCGTACGCTTTTGCGCCGGAACTGGAAACCGGAGTCACGTCCGGAACATTTGCTCGAAGGTTTCCAGGAAGATATCCGGCGGGCGCAGCGGGCGCGTGATCTGCAGGAGCTGCTAGGTGCCGAAGGGCAGGCCGCGGCGCGGTATTTCGCCAACTTCGCGGCCATGCTGAGCGTCGACAGGGACGACAAATCCTTGCGCTTCGATTTTTCTGCGCGTAATCGCCGGCCGCCTACCGATCCCGTGAATGCGTTGCTTTCTTATGCTTACGCATTGCTCGTACGCGCCTGGACAGTCACGCTCACAGCAGTCGGCTTCGACGCGTATCGAGGTTTCTACCATCAGCCGCGGTACGGAAGGCCGGCATTAGCCCTTGATTTGATGGAGCCGTTCAGACCGCTGATCGCGGACTCGACTGTGATCCAGGTGATCAACAATGGCGAAGTGCGACCGAGCGATTTTCAGTCGGTGGCTGGAAGCGTCGCATTGAAACCGGAGGGGCGTAAACGCTTCATCGCGGCATTCGAACGTCGCTTGAGCCATGAGATCACACATCCTATTTTCGGTTACCGCGTGAGCTACCGGCGCATCATGGAGCTGCAGGCGCGCCTGCTTGCCCGTCATTTGCTGGGCGAGCTGGATGAGTATCCGAATTTCACGACGCGTTAAAGACATGAACGACCACCTTTACCTGGTGACTTACGATATTTCCGATGAACGTCGGTGGCGCCGTGTGTTCAGACTCATGAACGGTTACGGAGAATGGTTGCAGTTGTCGGTGTTCCAATGCCGCATGAGCGAGCGGAGGCGCGCCGAGTTGATTCACCTTCTTGACGGGGTTATCCATCACGGCGAGGATCACGTACTGATCATGGACCTCGGACCTGCGGACCGGGTCATGCCCCGGGTAACGAGCCTGGGAAAGAGTTTTAAACCGGTCATGCGTGAAGCGATCATCGTCTGATTTTTTTGCCGATGGCTAGCGAGCGCTGCGATGCTGATACAATGACGTCTCAGCGCTCGCGAGTGAGTAGGTCTTTGAAAATTTGGAAGAAACAGTTAAGCTGGCCATGCAAGGCATGACATGGACTGGCCATATTCGATCCAAAACGCGGCACCGCTCGCAGAACGCCGTGCCGATTCAGAAATGGCGCGGCGGGGCGAGGGGGCTGGTGATCCGTGGTTCTGTGCCACGGCCTCATTGAAGCGACGGGAGTTCGAGTGGGGTACAGTTGCGCATGATGGTGATCCGTGGTTCTGTGCCACGGCCTCATTGAAGCGACACAACCGGCGTCGTACCGATAGCACTTGTCGGGGTGATCCGTGGTTCTGTGCCACGGCCTCATTGAAGCATCCGGCCCTTGTTCTCCTGCTTAGCCTTCTCTACGGGTGATCCGTGGTTCTGTGCCACGGCCTCATTGAAGCGATAGCTCGAAGATCAAGCAAACAAACGACGCAGCGGGTGATCCGTGGTTCTGTGCCACGGCCTCATTGAAGCGGCGCCCGTTGAAGTGGATGATTCTCGCACCATTTGGGGTGATCCGTGGTTCTGTGCCACGGCCTCATTGAAGCAGCATGAGCACGGACGGCAAACGGAGGTTGCGCTCTTCGTGATCCGTGGTTCTGTGCCACGGCCTCATTGAAGCATGATCACCTCCTCGCCTTCCGGGGTGCTCAGGTAGGTGATCCGTGGTTCTGTGCCACGGCCTCATTGAAGCGAGCGCATCTTGCCCTCGCCCAGACGGACGCGCTCATGTGATCCGTGGTTCTGTGCCACGGCCTCATTGAAGCTTATTCGCCGATCTCGCTCGCTTCGCCAGTCTAGTAGTGATCCGTGGTTCTGTGCCACGGCCTCATTGAAGCCAGCTCTTCCTGGGTTGCGTCGAGCGCACTCTGCGTGATCCGTGGTTCTGTGCCACGGCCTCATTGAAGCCTTCACGTTCAACAAGAACAGCAACCTCAGAAATGGGTGATCCGTGGTTCTGTGCCACGGCCTCATTGAAGCCGTGGGCTGCTTCATCGCGTTTTGCCTCGGTTGGGTCGTGATCCGTGGTTCTGTGCCACGGCCTCATTGAAGCCATGGCGAAGGTCGGCATGGTTCGCAACGCCAGCGAGTGATCCGTGGTTCTGTGCCACGGCCTCATTGAAGCGCGAAGTCTTCTAAATCAAGCCAAGCACCGCTGAGAGTGATCCGTGGTTCTGTGCCACGGCCTCATTGAAGCGGATTCAGGATAGTGACGCGTATATCTTCGCGGAAGAGTGATCCGTGGTTCTGTGCCACGGCCTCATTGAAGCATTACGCCATCAAGGGCTGTCTTGGTCAGAGGCGCGCGGTGATCCGTGGTTCTGTGCCACGGCCTCATTGAAGCGCAAGGAATGGGAGCGGATCGCTTCGCCGGTCCTTAAGTGATCCGTGGTTCTGTGCCACGGCCTCATTGAAGCCCTCGAAAAGATAGGCCGGGCGCCCCTCTTGCTGGAGGTGATCCGTGGTTCTGTGCCACGGCCTCATTGAAGCCTGTACAACTTGGGCGGGAGGTCCAGCACCTCGTCCGTGATCCGTGGTTCTGTGCCACGGCCTCATTGAAGCGAGGCTGGATGGGATATACCGGAGGTTGCCGCCGTTGTGATCCGTGGTTCTGTGCCACGGCCTCATTGAAGCGCGCAAGCTTATGCCGGCGGCCTGATCAACGTGCGTCGTGATCCGTGGTTCTGTGCCACGGCCTCATTGAAGCCGGCGCTCGCTGAACGCATGGCCGCGCTGCCGGATGGTGATCCGTGGTTCTGTGCCACGGCCTCATTGAAGCGTTTCTATCGATTCTGCTGCATTGATAGACAGACACCGTGATCCGTGGTTCTGTGCCACGGCCTCATTGAAGCCACGCGATAAAGAGAATCCGGGCATCGTCAATTGCCTGTGATCCGTGGTTCTGTGCCACGGCCTCATTGAAGCGTCGCCCAGCTTGGCGGCTTCTTTTTCGTTGCGCGGGTGTGATCCGTGGTTCTGTGCCACGGCCTCATTGAAGCTCCGTGAAATCCGAGTTAGACGCCGGGCGCTCCGCGGTGATCCGTGGTTCTGTGCCACGGCCTCATTGAAGCTCCGTGAAATCCGAGTTAGACGCCGGGCGCTCCGCGGTGATCCGTGGTTCTGTGCCACGGCCTCATTGAAGCGATGTCGAGAGGGGAACGAAGGAAGGTATTGTTCGGCATGTGATCCGTGGTTCTGTGCCACGGCCTCATTGAAGCGCAAGGGAGGGCTCCACGGCCATCGGCATTGCAATGCGTGATCCGTGGTTCTGTGCCACGGCCTCATTGAAGCTATGGCGCGGCGCAGGCCGTGCCTGGACCTTTGTTCACCTTCGCCGCCTATCTGGGCGCGGCCGTGGGCGCACAGCCGCTGGCCGGCGC